>Ga0187894_10000067_pt1 | contig 130281 bp, 123 predicted proteins | sample GBC1701081metaG_FD_136650 | JGI IMG/M metagenome (GOLD analysis project Ga0187894, IMG submission 136650) | White microbial mat communities from a lava cave in the Kipuka Kanohina Cave System on the Island of Hawaii, USA - GBC170108-1 metaG ... | reverse complement strand
TTTAACGATATTCTCGATAAAGGCGCCTCGCTCACGGTCTTCTTTGATAGCTGCCATAGCGGGTCGATTGCTCGTGGGTTAGTGGTGCCGGAGAAGGTTCGCTTCATGCCTTCAGACCAGCGTGATATGGGACCGATCATCAAGTCAGAGATTCCTGATGCACGTTTGGCTCCGGAAGAGCGGGGAGCATTAGTGTTTTCCGCTGCCCAAGACTCTGAAGAAGCCAAGGAAGATAGAAAAGAAGGAGTCGCTCACGGGGCTTTTAGCCTTGCCTTGATCGAGGAACTCCAGCGGGCTTCTTTGACGGCGTCAGCCGAGCAGATTTTTCTGCGCACGCGCGCGAGCATGAAGAATCGCGGGAAGTCCCAAGAGCCGGTACTGGCTGGCCCAACAAGCCGTCGCAACCAGCCGCTGTTTGGATTTTCGGGAGAGACATTCCCGGGACGGACCGTCATCGCGGTTCTTAGTAACAAAGATGGGAAAGTAGAGCTGCAGGGTGGTCTCGCAGTTGGCCTGAGGAAAAACTCCGAGTTGAAAAAAGCTGACGCTGGCTCTGTTGCACAGGCGCTGCGCTTGCGCGTCGAGGAAGTGCAGAGTCTGAGTCGCGCCACGGCACACGTCATTGAGGGGAAGGCGGATGCGATCCACGCGGGAGACTTTTTTACTATAGATGGTTGGGTAGAGGGCGATGAGCCACTGCTGCGCGTCTGGCTGCCGCCGGCCACCTTTCGGCTCGCAGAGTTGACTCGTATTGCCCAAGAATTGGCTCCTCTCCAGACCGCCGATCACGTTCAGTGGATTGCAGATCCGACCGAGGAGACGCCAACGGCCACGCTGTCGTGGAATGGGTCGGTCTGGATACTTACCAGTCCGGGAAAGCTGGACGAAAATCTCGGCAAGACAATCATGGCCAAAGCTGTCCTTGAGAAGTTAAATGGCCGGGCAACCAATAAGGAAAAACTTTTCGTGCTTCTTCCTCCGCCAAGCGAATTGGTCGCTCAGTTCAAATTTACCAATCAAAATAGCGGCGTAACCATCGTTTCCTCTCCCCGAGAGGCGCCTTATCAATTAGTCGGCCGGGTGCAAGGCAAAAACGTGGAATATGCCTGGATACGACCCAATGTGCTTCGGAAAGAAGCGGAGGAAACCTCACCGCTGCCAGTCCGAACTGACTGGGTGGCGACAACGGATGGCCAAGCATCAGCGAAAGTAGCAGGGCAGCTCGGAGGATTTGCGTTGCGGCTGGGCAGACTTCAGAGTTGGCTCCAATTGCAAACTCCGCCCGATGAAGGGCGTTTCCCTTATGCCCTCGCTCTGAAGAATGCGAAGACCGGCATCCTCATGACGGAAGGAACTACGAGTGAAGGTGAAGAATTCGACCTCGTCTTGCATGCTCCAGAAGAAGCCCTCAAGCAAGGAGTTGAAAAGCGCTATGTGTATGTGTTCTCGCTAGATAGTTTCGGCGACAGCCATCTTCTGTTTCCGCCCCAAGGGCAAGGCAATGTCGAAAACCGCATCCCCTACGAACCTACCACCCCATCCCCCACGGAGATCTCCCTTAGAACACGAATACGAATTGCCCCTCCCTTTGGCATCGACACCTATATGCTGCTCAGCAGTCGTGAAGCGCTCCCTGACCCTGACGTACTCGAAAACGAAGGCGTCAGAACTCGCGGCAAGGAACCACAGACTCCGTTAGCACGGCTTCTCTACGACATTGGGCAGGGCAACCGGGGGAGTTCTACGGTTACGCCGGTGAGTTGGTCGATTGCTCCGCTCTCGCTGAAAAGTGTGCCGACAAAATAAGAGATACCAAAGATGACGCGACGCAGGCTCGCACGAGGATGGCTTACTTTTGCGGCTCTGGTGCTGACAACAAGCGTTTGGGCAGCTACGCACCCCAATGGCGAGGATGTCGGGTTTGTCCTAGAAAAATCCGGGACCTGGATACTGGAACGGGAAAACTCTTCCGAACCTCTTCGCTTGGGGCAAGCTGTGCCCGCAGGAGGAAAGATTCGCGCCCAATCGCCAACCAAGGGATCACATCTCGTTATTGCTTTTCTCGACGGGCGTCAGCCACTGAAACGTTTCTGTGAAACGCCCGGAGCCTGTGCGAGTCTTATCGAACTCCCGGCCTCTCTTAATGCCGAGTCGTCTTTCCTCTCCCGTACTATTAGTGTGGTGAAAAACTTGTTTGCTCATGATCCGGAACGGTATATTCCCACACTGAGCAGAGGGAGTAAGGGAGAGCTACAAGATGGCGTCCTCAAGCTGGCAGATGGACAAACCGACCCCAGTGCAGTGTTCAAAAATATTGAAGAAGGGAACTATTTCCTAGATTTGCAGCGACTCACTTCGCAGGCGCAATCTGGCAACGAAGCTTCGCCGCCTTCGTTCCAGTTTCACTGGAATCCCAAGGAGGCGGTTCTCCTCCCCCTAGGAGATGTGACTCCAGGTCTGTACCAGATACGGCTGTTAGAGCCCGACAGTGCAGACCACGAGCCAACTGGAGCTGAAGCGTGGGTATTGATCTGCGGGCCTGACACTTACGAAAAGGCGGCGGTCGCATTTCAGAACGCCGAGAGACAGGTTCAGCAGTGGGGGGAAGGACTCAAACCGACGACGAAGCGAAGTTTCTTGCGGGCCTATTTAGAGCATCTGGCAACACACGAGAACCCGTAAAGGTCGCCCATGCCGAGACACTCCACAGCCGCGCTTGAGCAAAATCCCTCCTTTTGGAGACATCTGAGGCGGGCAACCCCGGTCATTATCGGCATCAGTCTGCTGACGCTACTGATGCACGATTTTGGTTGGCTGAAAAGTTTTGAGAACGCAACGCTCGACACGTGGCTACGGCTCAAGTCACCGCTGCAACCGCATTACGTTATTATCGTAAGGATCACCGAAGAAGATTACCAAGGACTCTTCGGCGGCACAAGTCCTCTCGATAGGAAGATACTCCAGAAGGTTCTGCGAGCGATCGCTTCAGGCAGACCTCAAGTCATCGGTGTGGATCTCGACACTGCTGAAGTGGATCTTCGCCCCAAGACAGACTCTGATCAGCAAGCGGTTTGGCCTGCTGATATCCCCGTCGTCTGGGCGCGAGACGCAATATTTAACCAAGAAGGAAAGCCGGAAAAGCTTTTTCCAGTGCTCACAGAGGAACCCCCCACGGTGCCTTCAGGGATCGCATCGCTACCACAAGACTCGGACTGTCGCATCCGCCGTTACCAGCGCACGTTCTTGCAAGGCCAGTTTCCTTCTTTTCACTGGGCGATTGTGAAAGAGTTCTGTAGCACCTTACACCGAGGCACAGACAACGGGGTCCCTCCTTCTGAAAACTTCTTCTCGCGGGTTTTTCACTGGAGTTGGAACCGGCTTTCCCAGGTCTGGCATTACGTGTGGAGTTTCTTCGTAAAGTCCCCGTTTGACCCCCAAACAGCGCGTCGTTTCTGCACCTCTCTGGCTGAGCACGCAGAAGAGGCCGGAGAGGCGCTGGTGTTCAATTTCTCGCGCGAGCGTTCTGTTTCTTCTGAATATCACTCCGCCTTTGATAGTCTTTCGGTCGAGCAGATTCTCAAGATTGACGAAGAACTCCAGAAAACGGAAATTCCCGAGGAGAAGGAAACCTGGAGTACGCATGGCCCGCTCACCGGGAAGATCGTTTTGCTGGGTGGATCCTATCACGCCGCTCGCGATGAGCACCGCACGCCGCTGGGGACGGTATATGGGGTGGATTTGATGGCCCAGGCGATCGAGTCCGAGCTGCAAGGCGGGGGCATTCGCCCTTTCAATGAATTTTTCATGTTCCTCGTAGAGTTGATAACCGGCGTCGCCCTGGTCTGGCTGCACTACTACTGCCATTCTCATCTCGGGTGGTTGGTGCTGCTTAGCCTTGGGGCTATCCCTCTTCTGGCCATGTTCGCGAGTCTCTTCGTGTTCTCAACTATGGCTCTGTGGGTGGACTTCATACCGTTGCTCTTTGGCGTCCTCATTCATCAGTTGTACGATCACGCACGCGAATACCGCAGAATGTATCAAGCCTTACAGGAACAAAAGGGGCACTCTTGAAAAGACGGCGGCTAAGTCTAAGCCTAACACTATCTTCCTTAAGAAAACCTGCTAAGAGAAACCTCTATGAGTTTCCGTATTGGCCACGGCGTCGACATTCACCGGTTGGTACCGGAGCGTAAGTTGATTCTTGGTGGGGTCGAGATTCCCTGGGAGAAAGGTTTGCTCGGCCACTCGGATGCTGATGTCGCTTGCCATGCCCTGGGTAACGCTCTGTTAGGCGCGATCGGCGAAGGAGACATCGGTCGCCACTTTCCCGACTCGGATCCGCGCTACCAAGGCGTGTCGAGTCTTGAACTGCTGCGGGTTGTGATGGAGTTGGTCAAAGCGCGGGGATTTCGCGTTGGCAATGCCGACCTTACCATCTTGGCAGAGAAACCAAAGCTTGAATTGTATCGCGAGGAGATGCAGAAACGGCTTGCCGCCGTGTTGGAAGTCGAGCCGACCGCAGTCAACATCAAAGCCACGACAGGGGAAAAGATGGGCTTTGTCGGGCGGGAGGAAGGAATGATGGCTGAGGCGGTCGTATTATTGGAATCAGTCAAATAGGAAGCAGCGAGACCGGGGAAAAAGGAGGAAACCATTGAGAGGGAAATTTCGCGATGTTCGGCCACCATTTAGTAGAAGAGGTTAAGAAACTCAACCTTGCCCTTGTCCGTTAGACGGTAGTGGACCAGAAACGTACCCGCGCGATACAAGTAACTCGGAGCGTGCGGATCATAAAAGCTCGGTGCCCGCCCTGGTAACGAAGGGTCAGCCGCGATAGCGGCAAGCACCTGCTCCAACATCGTCTGATCTCGCGGAGAAGCACGTTTTTCCCAATCTGCCACATCCAGCAAAAACCGCCGTGTAAAAATGAACTCAGCCACGCAAGAGTCCACGTTCACGGGCGGTTTTCAATAACGTTTGTATATCGGGCATTCGCTTCAGCTTGAGCACACGTCTCGCCTTAATATCGTCGGCCGCCTCTTTCATCGCTCGCATGGCTGCTGGATCTTGCCACAGCCGGGCAATACGTTTGAGCGTCTCCAAGCGCTCGAAGTCGATGAGCACTACCGCTGGAGTTCCCCGCTTAGTGACAACAATTTGGTCTCCTTCTATGGTCTCATTGACGAGTTGTAAAAAACGCTGACGTGCTTCGCTGACCGTTACGTAACGATCCATAAGTATTCTCCTCACAAGATAATGTACAGAGTATTGTGAGAGAAACAAGACGTCAAAGGGGTGAAAAAAACAATGGTGCCCGAGATGGCAGCGAACAAGCTATGAACGTGCCCCTCGCTTAGCTAGGCTCAGGATACGCTTGTCGAAGCATGAACGTGTCGCCGAGGAATGGATAAGGCTGCTCAGAAACAAAATCTTCGACCAGTGCCGGACACTCGTGGCAGCCCGTCATTCCGGGCAAGGCCGTAGGCCGCGACCCGGAATCCAGGAGGAAAAACTGGATTCCCGCCTGCGCGGGAATGACGACCAGAGATATGCCCTCTGTTTCTGCCCATTTGCTGAGTGCGCAGCACTCTGGGCGACTCACAAGAACTCGTCTTACATCGCGTCCCAGTGAATCTGGCAGATCTCCGCACTTTTTCCGGAAAAATCCCATACGCGGCCGAAGTCGCGCAGTTTGCTTTTCTCGCCGCGACCAATAGTGATATTCGGACTGATCCAATATTCGCTGTACTAATCAAGATCTCCCCCATTACCACCAAGGTCGCTACCGCCACCCATACCTCCCTCGTCATCCGGCATTTTTCCAGCTTCCATTTCATCAATCATTTGGTCGAATTCCGCACCGCTAACGTCCTCACCGAGCTCTTTGCCCATCTTGCGCATCCACCGGGCCATACTCTTGGGATCGTTTTCATCAACGCCCGAGAAGCTGCTCGGATCAGAAAGCGCATCAAGCCGAGCTTCCTCGGATTTCACCGTGGCAAAACGCGACATCAGGCGAGACAGCTTCTTGCTGCCGCAACGGTCACACTCCGGGCTCACTTCCTCACTCACTCGCAGGGTGAGTATCGAGACTTTCTTATTGCATTTATGACAACGATACTCGTAGATTGGCATATTTTCCTCCAAACCTCCGCATATTATATAGATTCCCCATCATATGGAAAAAGTGTCCGATAATCTCGTGCGTGACGGAACGCTTGCTGCTCGGCTGTCAGCCCAGTCTCGTCCTCCGGTCCTAGGTCGCCAATCATGCATTTGACCGCACCACCGCCCTTGCGCAAAAATTCTGTTACGTCGATGATCACCGGCTCAACTCCACGTTCACGCACTTGGGCTAAGAGCGTTTTGCTCACTCCTGCCGGCATGAAGAGATAATGCTTATCGCCCTGCGTCAGGGTAAACGAGTTTGCCGCATAGAGCATCGCATCCTCTGCCCGCAACGGGATAAGGTCGTCCTTCAACGATGCCTGTAAATGTGCGGCCGCCTCCGGCATCAGCGCCTCCAAGTATGCGAGGAGAAAGCGCCGCTCCGGTCCAAAAGCGCACAGCGTCGTATCTCCATGATAGTAGGCTTCGTCACACAGTTCGACTGGTATCACCTCTTTGCCAGCCGCGATCGGTTGCAGTTCCGCCAGCGCTCCGATCTCCGAACGAAAGCCATAGACCCGTTCGTAGGGCGGCATGCCAAAACGAAAGCGAAAGCGCTGGGCTTCAACCCGCCCGTAGGTAAAAAGATAGCAATCCCCGACCGGAAAGAAATCAGCCTCGCCCTCAAAACGTGCCTGTAGACGCGCGGTGCGAAACCCACAGCGTTCGAGAAACTGCCCGTACATTGGCTGCTCTCCAGCACGACTGGGGAGCAGATTGGCAAGATAAAATTTTTTGCCCTGCGGTGGTAGATGAGCATCGAGTAGAAAGAGAAATCCAGCGTTGGCCGGATATACCAAGCCTGGGAAGAGAGGATCAGGTGGGACAACTAGTACGCACACACCAAAGCGACATAACAATTGGGCAAAAGCGTGCCACTGCGCGATAGCTTTGGCACGATCCACACTCTTCCGCCTTCCCCACGCAGTACGTGTATGAGGGTTTGCTCCGGCTCGAATAGAAAAGTACGTCGGATCGCCCATAAGAACAACACGTGAAGCGGCGGTGTCTTTCATAGGAAGGGAACTGCGCCCACCTCTATTCCTTCTTTCAAGTCGAGCGCCCTTAATAATTCGGCACGACAGAATAAGGTCGAAGCTTCGGGCCGAGCGTTCATGCGGGCGGCATTGAATCCTTTGCTTCCCTCCCAAGCGATCAGGAGGTCTTGTAAGCCCTGTGCTTCATGACCAAAGCGGTCGGTCACAAGTCGGTAGCGACGGAATTGTTGGATCAGTGATACGTTCTCAACCTTCGCGCCATAATATGGCCCACCGTCGAAAGGATCGACATGACGAAGAAAGCGCAAGCCGATCTTTTCCAGCAAGTGGACTGCCCCCTGGCTATCGGGACCAACAGTGCCAAGTTGTCGCTGAACCCCAACTGGAAACATACAGACATAGAGGGGAATAGAAGGAAAGAGCGCTTCAATAAATTCCTTGTCTTTCGTGCTGAGCTTATCGGCTTCACGAAAGTCGAGACCAGTCACTCGTTTGCCGTAACACTCCCAAAACAGACTCTCCTTCTCTTTGGTCAACGGCGGCATCATCTCGGCGAGAACTTCATCCTCAAAACGATGAGGATACGTGGCAAGATAAAGAAACCGTACAAAAGAAAGTTGCTTGCCGATCTTGGCCGGATGCTGGCGAAAGGTCGGGTCAACGATCAATCCACCGACCTCGGTAGGACCGTCGATGTTGCGGCGCAGGGTGAGGTAGGTATGGCGAAACATTTTCTTGAGGGTCTTTGAGTAGCGCTGATCCGTCGCCATCTCCAGGTAAAAATGCGGAGACTCTGGGATCCCATGTTTGGCAAGAATCAGGGCAGTGCCAACGATACGATGATGCGCACGCTCCTCGAGCACGAAGAGATAGACTCCATCCTGACGCGCTTTTATTTTGCCACGAAAAGATTGCCTCGAACGTTGAATTAACGCATTGACATCATTTTTCTCGGTTGGGAGATTAATCGAGTCGAGCAGACGGGCCAGGCGGAGAACATGAGGGGCGTCAGCAGGAACGGCTTCACGCAGCAGAAAGGGAATGAGTGAGGCAGAACGTTTCGATGAGGCCGGCATAGAAATCAACGCTTCGTTCGAGTTGGGAGAGTGAAGCCCATTCATTAGGGGCATGGATATTGCCTCCCGCTACTCCCGCACCATAGACGAGCGCTGGGATGCCTTGCTCACTATACAGACCCGCTTCCGTGCACCCAGCTTTGGCTGCCGTTTCCAACGGCAACCCAACCCGGGCCAGGACATCGAGCCCTGTGGTCAGGATAGCAGCATCATAGGGCGTGAAGAAAGCCGGATTGCGCCGACGAACTTCCAGTGTGACCGCGACAGTAGAGGATTCACTCACTTGTGTAGCAAGGCGCTGTACTCGCGCTAAGAGTAGGTCAACATCTTGGCCAGGGAGTGGACGGAGATCGAAGAGGAGAGTGGCAGTATTTTGTTCCGCGTGAATTTCGCCAAGGTTGACAGTAAGGGTCGGGGGAGAGAATTCCGCTTCCTCCTCAGTGAACTCAGCCGTAAGAGCGGCTAAGCCGGCCGCCAATTGCCCGAGTGTAGTAACCATCGCCGGATCGAGCGGGACATACTGCTCAGCGCTGGGTGGCTGCGCTTCTAACCCGATAACTTCGCAACGCGCCGGAACCTTATTGACGGCGTCTCCGCCATGGATGCTGACGGGAACAAAGAGCGGATCTTGCAGGACAGTGTGGAGCGCTTTCACAATGGCATTCTCCCCCCGTGCCGGTGTGGATGAATGGGCTGAGCGACCCATGACGACCTGGGTCGTGATTCTTCCCGGTCGGGGAGAGAGCGCTCGGCCGGCGAGGTGTAAAGCACAAATGACAATGCCTTTGTGTGCATGGACAAGTTTCAATTCACAGGGCTCGCCAACGAAGGCATAACCGATCGGGCACGGCAAGTTGTCGAGGAGACGCCTGGCGCCAAACATTCCCCGCTCTTCGGCGTACGTACCAGTGAACAGCACCGGGCGTACGAACGAGCGTCCGCGAAAACGCGCCAGCGCGGCCGCTTTCGCCAGCCAATCCAACTTGGCATCGGCGCTGCCTAACCCATACAGTCGGTCGCCTTCGATCACCGGCGCAAAAGGATTGCTGCTCGTCTTCGTCCACAGCGTCCGATCGCCCGGAGGAACTGTGTCAAGATGCGAAGTCAACAACAGTGCCGGCAAATCCGCTTGCCCAGGCTTATAGGCGAGCAGGTTCGCATCAGCCGCGGTCTCCCCTTCTTGCCAAGAGACCGTGACATCGAGTTCAGACAGCACCGTGCGCGCGAGAAATTCGCCCAGAGCCCGCGTGCCTTGCGTGGTGACACTATTCGTCGCGATCACTTTCTGTGCAAGACTAATGAGGTCCATAAACAGGGTTACAAGCGAAAAGGACGGGGCAGGCGCGCAATCCCGCCCTTACGTTCCGACTCGCGTGAGGCTAAAGCGCAGAATCGCAAATGCCTCATTGAGTTCGTCCAACGTTACTACTCCACCCGGAAGGAACATACGCATCCGATACGGCCCCTCCCCGACGCCGGCATAGTACAAGATCAGCCCGTTGCGGTAACATTCCTGCAGCAGAGCCTTGATCCCCTCATGCGAGGCTCCAGCCGGTTCGAACGCCCACATCGCCCCAATACCGCTGACCCCACGAACGTACCCTGGCATTTCCGCTTGCAGCCGAACAAGCTCCTCTCTCGCGTATTGTTCCACGGTCGCAATTTTTCCGTGCGGACCGAGGTAGTGCTCTTGCAGCAGTTTCTCCACAATCCGGTGACCAACAGCCATGCCCACCGTCGATCCGGCAAAGGTGCCAGAAACGAGTCCCGGGTCAGGGAGGTATTCCTTACGAAACAACACCGCACTGTTTTGCAATAACTTTCCAACAGTCACCACGTCAACGTATTCAGCTAAGTCGAGACGCTGAAAAGCGAACAGTTCTCCCGTCCGGCCGAAGGTCTGAATCTCATCTATCCACACTGCTATCCCGCGTTCTTTCAACGTCTCCATGAGCGGCACGAAAAATTCACGCGGGGCGACGCGGAAGCCCGATTCCCCTTGGACCAATTCAAACACGCAAGCGGCGATGGTCTCGGCATGGCGGTCCAGGATTTCACGAAGAGCGGTCAGAGTTCTCCGGGAACTCTCAGCATCACCCGAGTCGTAAAATGGCAAATAGAAAACGCGCTCTCGTACCGGCTGCCCTTTGCGGTAGTCCGACCGGTCGGTGATTTCTGCCATCGTCGTTGTCCGACCGTGGAAGCAGCGGCGAAAAGCAATTACGTCACACGCAGGTTGATGGTGATAGCGAATAAGTTTGACTGCGTTCTCGTTAGCCTCGGCACCAGCGAGAGAGAGCCACCCGTGCACGAGTTGGGGAGCAGCATGCGAGAGTAGGATCTCAAGCAGAGCACCATATTCGGCGTTCGCCTGCAAATTGCCCTGCATAACAATGTCACTGGCCGCGGCGGTCAGCGCGGTACGTATAAGATCCGGATGGCTATGACCGAAAAAGTGCACGCCAATGCCGATAGCGAAATCCAGGAGCCAGCGCCCATCGGCAGTCAGCACCTTCGCCCCGCGTCCTACACCAGAGCCGAGATAGGGAAAAAACAATGGGCGACCACGCCACTGGGCAAGGTGCTTGAGCTGTTCGGCGTAGGCATGAGAGTCTGCTGATCCTTCACTCACTTGAAGTTCAGCTAGCGCCTCCATCATCAAGTCAAGGCCGCGTTGGAATTTGGGATGTGTCAGGAATTGATCACGAGAGAGCGACATCTTCTTCAATCAAGGGGAATCTCGTAGGCTGGAATTCGTTCCACTCCTTCCAGCCTACGGAACTATAACGTGCAGCTAAAAGCCAATCGCTATTTCAGCGGTTTCGTCGAGAATCCTTTATCACTGTAAGATAGCAGTACCTTTTTGCCGTTCACGGCGGTCTCAAGAATGGTCTCGTGTCCCCATAAACGGTGCAAATACGCGAGGGTCCGTTCGGCATATTCCAGTTGGAGATCACGGCCGTCATGATAGTGTTTCAGATAGAGGATACGGTTGTGGGTATAGTCGGCATCCTCAATCTTGATGACTGGAATCGAGCCCATGCCGACTGCTTTCAATAGTGTTTCTTTCACCTCACGCCAACTCTCTTTGTCCGACACCTTGGAGATCACTAGTTCATCGCCCCGGGGCTCGTACTGGAACATATCCATCTCGCGCATCAGTTCCTCAGTGAGGAAACGGCGGAGGAATGAGATGTCGCGATCGACTTCGCGGGCCTCGAAAATGGCTTGCGTGCCGGTCTTCGTCGGCTTCCCGTAGAGCTCGATCTCCTCACGCGTAGGATCGTCGTGACGCCGCTTGATATCGTCCCATAGTCGCAAACCCAAGTGGTAGGGGTTAATGCCGCGCGGGAATGGGCGCACTACCTGATTGTGACGGACCAAGAATTCGAGATGGAGCTCTTGGGGTAACTGCAGGCTGTTGAGAATCTCCCGGTGCCAGTAGCTGGCCCAGCCCTCGTTCATAATCTTGGTCTCGATTTGCGGGATGAAGTATTGTTCCCGTTCGTGCACGATGGTGAGTAGGTCTTTCTCCCATTCGGCGAGATAGGGGTTATGATCGCGGATAAACAGCAGCAGGTCTTCTTCCGGAGAAAGCGGGACCTTCTGCAGGTCTGGCGGGATGTACTCTTGGCGTTTGTGAATCCGTTGGAACGGGTCGGGCTGCGCTTGTGCGGCCTCGAAGACACGCCGGCGCTCTTCCTCCAACGATAGTTTCTTGATCGCGAGGTTTCGTCGGCACTGAATCGCCAAGGCGTGCGCGGCATCCAGGATCGACTCGATTTTCTCCACGCCGATCGACGGGTCTTCCGCATACCTACGGACACGGTCCGCATGCACCTTGAAGGTATTGAGGGTCAATTCCGCCCGGGTGCTTTTAAACGTGAAGTTGCTGCGAAAGAAGTCGTTGTGTCCGTACACATGCGCGACGGTCAGAATTTGTAAACACAGGGTGTTATCGCGCATCAGATATGCCAGAGCGGGATTCGAGTTGATGACCATTTCGTACGGCAGCCCAGAGATCCCGTAATCGTACATGGTCTTGAGTTTCTCGTAACTCTTGCCGTACGACCAATGGGGATAGTGCGAGGGCATCCCCGAGTAGGCCATATACCCTAGCATTTGGAAATGGTCGCAGACTTCGAATTCCTGCGGGTAACAGGAGAGACCAAACTCTTCGACTTTTTCGCGTATTTTTGCGTCCCAATGCTCTAGATCTTTTACATCCCAGTCCGCCATAAGACTTTCATCCTCTTTACGCCTCAGCAGTAACCGTTGCCTCTTTGGGTTTCTCCCGCGCGAGGAACGCCCGAAAGCTCGGCCACACGTCTTCTTTCCGTTCGATGAGCACCGTCTGAAAGTTGTCTGCTTCTAGACGCCGGAAAATATTCAGCATCGAACTCTCATAGTAGCGCGAACCTAATGGTTTGATCTCCCCGTAACCGAACAGATTGCACATGTCGCAAAGCTGTTTCGCGGCTTTGAGGGCCGCCGGGTTATCGGATTCGAAGTTGTCGCCGTCAGAACAGTGGAAGGCATATACATTCCACAAGGTCGGGTGATAGCGCTCCAAAATGATCTCTAACGCCTTGGTATAACCAGAAGAGATGAACGTCCCGCCCGATTCTCCCTTGTGGAAGAACTCTTCTTCGGTCACCTCGCGGCCTTCGGTGTGGTGGGCAACGAAGACCAGCTCGACATTGCGGTATTTCGTCGACACAAACTGATAGAGTAAAAAGAAGAAGCTTCGGGCAAGATATTTCTTCATCGTGTCCATCGAGCCTGAGGTGTCCATGATGCAGATTACTACCGCATTGGACTCCGGTCGGATGTCTTCCACCAGGTGGCGATAAATCATGTCATCTTGGTGAAACGGGAACCGTTCCTCGTCGTCCCAGTTTTCCCCTTCCCGGCGTTGGACCGCTAAACGACGACGAATGCGCGAGATGGCCGTGCGCTTTTTATCGAGCCGGATGCGAATGCCCGCGCGGCGGTAACCTTTGCGTTTGCTGAGGCGTTCGGACATCACCTCGCGTAAGATCTTGCGTTCCATGTCAGGCAATTCGAGATCCTCGAACATGATCTCGACCAGCTCCTCCAAGGTGACATCAGTCTCGTAGTAGTCGACTCCGGGCCGATCCCCGGCTTTGTCTTCACCCTGACCTTGGCCTTCACTTTGTCCTTTGCCGATGACCTGGCCGGGTTGAGAATTGCCATCGCCTTGGCCGACGCCGGGATTATTTTCGCCGTAGATGAAGCGGTACTCCTTCACCCCGCGGATCGGCACTTTGATGATTTTATCTTTGTCCTTACCGATGATCGACTCTTCGGCAATCAAGTCAGCGATGTTGTCACGGATCGATTCACGGACCTTCTGCCGATGACGCTGGCGGTCACCCGCACTGCGATCAGAACGTAAAGAATCAGATGGGGAGTATGGTCGAAAAATCGTTTCTGCCATAGATATTCACCCTCAGCCGCTCCCCTATCTGCCCGTCATCCCCATCGGACGCAAGAGCAGGAGCTATCCCGCTCTTGAAACCGAGCACAGGGGAGATGTGCTAGTCCTTCCACAAATTATTCGCCGCGTATTTCAGTACCACATCAACACAGTACTCACAGTAGCCGTTATCGAGCAGGTTTTTCACCATGGCATTGTACTTGCCAATCTGCTCCTCGTCGCGCGTACGCAACTTGGTAATAACCCGGCTAATATCGCGCACCGAACTCATCAGTTTTTTCTCGATCGCTTCTTTGAGCGGTTCATAGCTTTGGTATGAGACTTTTTCATTACGGCGAAGAGCCGCCCACAAGTAGGCAATAACTTCCTGACGGAAGCCATCTGCTGCCGAGCCAATGATAGCGATTTGCTCTTCTACCGACTTGAGGAATCCCTCGTCTGGCTGCAGTTCTTCCCGCGTGTTGCGGTCCTTTACCTTGGTTTTGTTGACGTAGGCTTCGGCGTGATCGAGATAGTTCTGAAACAGCGCATCAGCTTGCTCTTGATAGGAGTAGACAAACGCCTTGGTGATCTCTTTCTCCAAGAGTTCGAGGTACTCCTTATGCAGGGTATCTTGGAGAAATTCGAGATATAGCTTGCGCATATCATCCGGAATATCTTGATCCTTCACCATATTGATCAACGCTTCACGAACGTTAATCGGATTGATACAGCGACCAGATTCCGAGAGGGCATTGTCCAGCGACTTCATAATGAATCGAGTCGAAATGCCGCTCAGTCCTTCCCGTTTCGCTTCTTCACGTAATTCCTGCACATTGATCTTCTTCGTACGCCCTTTCTCCACCACTTCTTCGCCGTTGTAGAGACGCAGCTTCGTCATCAGATCGCACTTGGGCGTCGGTTCCAGCCTGGAAAGCACAGCAAACATCGACGCCATCTCCAGCGTGTGCGGCGCAACGTGCGCTCGGAAGTCGGAGTTCCGCAAGATCTTCTGGTAAATCTTGACCTCCTCAGAATGACGCAAGTTGTACGGCACTTTTACCACAACAATACGGTCGAGGATCGCTTCGTTGGTATGGTCGGCCTTAAACTTTTGCCATTCAGCTTCGTTAGAGTGCGCGACGATGACCGAATCGACATAGATAGTGCCATGTCGTCCCGGCGCAGGAATGAATTTCTCTTGTGTAGCGGTAATCATGGCGTGGAGGTACTCGGTCTCATTTTTGAAGACCTCGATAAACTCCACCATACCCCGATTGCCGACATTAAACGCGCCGTTCAGTTCCAACACTCGTGGATCACCTTCCGAATACTTATCGAGTTTGGAAATGTCTTCCGACCCGATCAAGACGGAGGTATCCTGGTTGTTGGGATCAACTGGGGGAACCACACCGATCCCCTTACGATTGCGTTTGGAAAATGACACGGTCGCAACGGGAAATTCCTCATAGCGCGCGCCGAATTCCTCTTTCAACCGGAAACGGCAGGCTGGGCAAAGGTCACCTTCGATATGAACCCCCAGCATCTTCTCAAACTCTTTGCGGAGATGGCGAGGGATCAGATGCAGCGGTTCTTCGAACATGGGGCAGCCCTCGATGGCGTAGACCGGGTCTACCCCTTCCAGCCCACGCTGGAGCTTTTCCACCAACGAGCTTTTACCTGAGCCCACCGGCCCCATCAAGTAGAGAACCTGACGGCTCTCTTCGCCTTTCAGCGAGGCGGAGTGGAAATATCTCACAATTTGCGAAATTGTCCGCTCAATGCCGAAAAACTCATCCTTGAAAAAATTGAACACACGCAAGGACTCATCTTTGTACAGGCGTTTCACCCGTGAATCGTCTGATTCAGTGATGTCATACATCCCCTCTCGCGTGATCATTTCATAAAAGCGGCTATGGGCAAGTTTGGTGATGATTGGGTCTTCCTTCACCTTCTCTAGGTAATCAAGGAGGGTTCCCCGCCACATCTTGCTCTCACGGTTCGCGCGGTCATCTCTGATGAGTTTTTCGAATGCGCTTCTCCCCGTCTCCATGGGTTACTCCTTTTTACCGACGCTTGCTCACGCATCGGTAACTTCATTGAACTGGTTATGCCTCCACCACCCTTGAGTAGAACAAAGTACAGCAACAATATGATAGCACAAGAGAGGCGAGGACAAGACACGGGCCCGCTTAAATATAAAAAGAGGGTAAGGGGGCGTTAGCGAGAGGCATGGTCCCAACGGGAATCGAACCCGTGCTACCGACGTGAGAGGCCGGCGTCCTAACCGCTAGACGATGGGACCAATTCAGGGGCTCTGCCGCTGTAAGGAGCTGAGGTGGTAGGACTCGAACCTACAATCGCCTGATCCAGAGTCAGGTGGCTTACCAATTAGCCTACACCTCAGCAGCGGCTCCAAAAATAGAGAACGGCGTCCAGTAAGTCAAGGTTGAAGAGAGAACTACTGTACAAGAGACAACGCCCGGTCAAGGCGAGCAATGGTACGTTCGCGACCGAGGACTGCCATGACCTCAAAAATGCCTGGGCTCACCGTTCCCCCGGTAAGCGTGACTCGCACGGGTTGCGCAACCTGTCCGAGGTTCTTGACCTGTTCCTCTTGCATAAACTGGGCAAAGGCCTGCTCGAGTGCAGGTTCATTCCATGATGTCAGCGCTGCGAGTCGAGTCCGTAACCGCTCTAACAGCGCAACTGTGGTCGGAGTCAAAAACTTACTCACCGCCTTCAGGTCATAAGTGAGCGTACCAGTCAAATAAAAGTGGGCAAGTTCAACGATTTCAACCAAGGTCTTGGCCCGCGTCTGCACTGTAGCGATCGCGCGTGCCAGCCAAGCGTCATCAGTAGGCACTTGGTAGCCTTTCTGAGCAATGAACGGCTTCACTTCTTGGGTAAGTTGCGCCAGTGAGCGCTCCTTGAGGTAGTGGGCGTTGAGCCACTGCAACTTTTCCGCGTTGAAGATACCGGCCGACTTTCCCACATCCTCAAGGCGGAATTTCTCAATCAACTCTGCCCGGGTAAAAACTTCCTGGTCGCCAGACGCCCACCCCAGGCGAGCGAGGAAATTCACCAGCGCATCCGGGATGTAACCAAGTTCACGGTAAGCGCGCACGGCAGTTGCGCCGTGGCGTTTGCTGAGCGGGGCACGGTCGGTACCTAAAATCAGTGGCAGGTGAGCGAAAGACGGCAACGCCGCCCCGAGTGCCTGGAATAACAAGATCTGACGAGGCGTATTGGTCAGGTGATCATCACCACGCACGATATGCGTAATGCCGAGGTCGGCGTCATCGACAACCGAACAGAAATTATAGATCGGGGTCCCGTCGGAACGGATAATGATCAAATCATCAAGTTCGTGATTTTGGAACACTACCCGGCCTTTGATGATGTCATCAACAACGGTCTCTCCCTCTTTGGGGCTCTTGAAGCGTAGAGCAAAAGGCCGCGTATCACCTGGGAGTGGCTTATATTCGCGACAGGTACCGTCGTATCCGAGCTTGAGTCCGGCGGCGAGGGCGGCTTTCCGTTTCGCTTCTATTTCTTCCGCCGTACAGTAGCAGCGATAGGCTTTTCCCTCGCACAATAAGCGCTCGGCTGCTGTTTGATAGAGTGCTGTACGCTGGGTTTGAAAATAGGGTCCTTCATCCCACGCTAAATCCAACCACCGCAGGGCATCGAGGATCTCATCGAGGTATTCTTGGGTCGAACGCTGACGGTCGGTATCATCAATGCGTAGGAGAAAAGTTCCTTGTTGCTGTTTCGCATAGAGATAGGCAAACAAGGCAGTGCGAGCGCCACCAATGTGGAGATAGCCAGTTGGACTGGGGGCAAAACGTGAGCGGACGGTAGTCATGCGGCTACGCTAACAGGGGACTTTTCCAGAATCAACGCCAGGATCGGAGAGAATCGACAGAAAAGCAAAAGGGCGAAGGGGGTTTGAGTTCCCTGCCCTAGTCGTGTATGTTCACTCGCCTCTATTGAGCCGCTAGCTCAGGAGGTAGAGCATCTGCCTTTTAAGCAGAGGGTCCCGGGTTCGAGTCCCGGGCGGCTCATCCCTTTAATGACACGTCCCCGTCGTCTAGCTCGGCCTAGGACACCGGCCTTTCACGTCGGCGACACGAGTTCAAATCTCGTCGGGGACGTCCTCCTTTTCATTTCAAAGGACAGATTGTATAGCCCAAAAACAACACGTAACCGTCTGGTGTGATCGCGAAGGGGATTTCCTCGAAGTCATCTTTGAGAAAACGAAACTGCTCTCTCTCTGCTGGTCGCCAAATCTTCTGTCAGCTCCTATTGCTCATTTTCTTCTACAGAGTCACTTATTCTCCTGTAATAGATGTCGGCCGGGATCTTGATCGTCTTTTCATTACCGTTATCATCAAAAACTTTCTTACGACAGGCAGGATGATCGCAGCGTACGTACACGCTGGGGTTTTTTCCAGAGGAATTATTGGATTTGCGAGCCGTCAGTAGTAGGAGCGCGGCCTCAATATACTCCACTTGCTCTACAGTCGATGTTCTGCCCGGTCAAGAGAAGAGGAGATGCGGGGCTCCGTCTGCGCTAAAGGCTCGTATACTTCCCCCGTGCAAGGACGAAAGCCTTCTGGCCAAGGAGCCACTAATCGGCATAAAAGCCGAAGCTGGATAGGGGCATCATGGTTCACACGCTCCACGACGACTTTCACTGCCTTCGGGTCACACCGCTCTAGCAGAAAACGAAAATCTTGAGCGAAGTACCGAGGACAGAAGCCAACAACCGCAATCGGATCATCAGTTCGGAGCACCACAGCCCAGGGGTCATGAGAATTCTGGGGGTCCAGCATCATGTAGAGCTGTTCTCCCGATCGCAGATTGTGAACTCTTTCAGCCGAGCCAGCAGACAAATGACGAAGTCCGTGGCTAAAGAACTGCACGCGATAAGTGTTGTCTGTCTGTGGCTCCGGACAAGGAAAGACAGCTAAGGTATCCGTCTCGCGAATGCCACCAGTGCGAGCAAGCACCGTAAGCGGATCATCCTGGCCAGCCGGAATATCTAGCCATTCCAGAAAATCGCGGTACTCTGGCCGTTTCTTCGAGAGCAAACGGTTGGCAAACAATGGAAACAGTTCCTGAGATTCATATACCGCAGCGAGATCATCCATCTGTCCAAACCGGATGGAACGAGGCAGATGTAACGCACCTTTGGTGTACACAAAACGGTAGACCTGTCCGTCGAAACTCAACCGTCCGACGGGAAACCAACTTCGGTTCTCAGGATCGCGCCAGGCTACGTACAGATCAGCCATGTCCATGCTCCTTGCAGCGCCAGGAGTCGCTGACGATTCAAGTCTAGCATCCGCTTTGCAAATTCAATTGCAACTGGGGTAATGCGCTCCTGTGGAACTTGATCGAAAATCAGCGCGATATCCCGTGACGAGACGTGTTTGAGCCGTTCGAGCCACGCATCAGCAGCCTGCGGACTAATTCCTCCGGCTTCCTGGAAAGCAGCTAATGTTGATGAAGGTTTGTCGCTCGAAGGCGAAGCATAAAACGCCGATATCGCCCTCTCCACATACCGTTCCATAGACCGTCTTTTGTCGCGCGGCGCGAGTCTGTCTTTTCTGTTTTTGTCGGTCTCATTACTTCCCAAACTGGAGGCATGGTCATAGGAAGGCGACAGATGGACCGATCCCCCTCGAATAACAACGAGAGACCAATTCTCATGATGTCTGTCCTGGTTGGCAATCCATGCGTCAAACATCAAGTAACCGATAAAGACCTCCAGTGCCGTCTCGATGGGAGCAAACCTCTTCCAATTTAGTGGGAGTTTGATTTCAGGATTCCTTACGATGTTCAGAACGCGCTTAAGAGTATATTGGCTCACACGAAAGAATTTTCTCTCTGGATATCCAGGAATAACTTCTGCTAAAAGTTCATTCCCTAAAACCAGGCGGCCACCCTCTGGAACAAAGGTGCGGCTAACAACCCCTTTTTGCCCTTTCCAGACAGCAAGGTCGTACTCTACATGAGGGATGTCAATGAGCTGACACAGCTCACTCGCAACCTTCTCAGACCAATCATCGCCGCTATTCGGCCTTCCTTCCTTGAAAAGCCAGCGCCGTTTTTCCTTGTCCCGGAACCAAAACTTCTGTTTTGTCCCGAGTTGCTCTGTTAAACTGGCGTCTTGATCAGGTACAGTAACGATACGGAACATCAGAAACTCAGGAGAGGAGGTCGTCTTGCCTTGATCCCGGTCGCTCAATGTGGGATAGGAGAAAAAGGTGCACTCTGCTTCCTCGTTCCGTCAACATTGTCACAGTTCGTACGGTGTCCAAATGGTGACTATGTACGAATCAGGGTTACTCACCCCCATCTATCCTGTCCCCGCCGAACAGAAGAACTCCTTTCCCAGCAAAAGCTTATACCATTCCTCCTCACTCAATACTAATCGGCGACACGAGTTCAAATCTCGTCGGGGACGTCCCTCTTTCTCTAATACTCGGCTAGGCCCTGACTACACACGCCATTGCTTTCATAACGAGGACAAAAAGGAGATAGCAGCGAGGAGTCGTTTTGTTTCCTCTTGGGTGCGAGAGGGACAAGTAGTGTGCATGGAGCGAGGGAGAAAAAGTCTCTTCTATAGCACTCTAAAGCATGGCAAACTCAGAGGTAGAGGTAACAACATCCATGCTGACAAATCTTATCGCAGTGGTATTCGCGTCAACCTTGCTGTCCGGCTGTATCTCTGTCCACACTACCCCTCCCCCGCGGAAAGAGACCAGCACGACCACGACGACTATCACTCCCACGGGGAGAGAGACCACGACGACCACCACTACGTGCCCGCCTGGGACGCGGCTTTATAGTGATGGCGTCTGTCGGTGAGGGGCGGGACAAAACCGGCTGGCTCAGAGCAGTGCAGCGAATTCCCCACCATCTAACCAAATTCCGCGGCATTGGGTACACGTATCGACAATAATGGCTGGATTGATGGCGCTGAAGACGCGCAACAAAGGAGCCATGTCACGCGGGCATTTCCCGTGCTTGCTGTTCAGATCTTCCTGTTCCCCTCCTTTACCCAGTGGAGTTAATTCTTGCGGGCTCACCCGCAGAAGTTGCACTAACTCTTTCTCATCAAACCAAATCCCGCCACAGGTGCGACAGCGGTCGACTTCAATCTCACGAATCGCAAAGGTCAAGAACGTTTCGCTTTCGCATTTCGGGCATTTCATGATGTCACTCCCGTACATTTTGTTACCGTCATGCTTATTGGTTTTGCGGTCCGCGGCAGCACCGTCCCGAATGAAGTCGGATGAGGTTGTTTCACTCATTGCGTTCTCTTCCTACTACCTTGTAGGGGCACGGCGTGCCATGCTTCTCCGGGATGGCGTCTAAAAGCGTGGCTCACGAGTTGCCTTGGGCACCGGCCAGCCCAAGCCGCTCACGTCGGTACCGTTCTCCTTGCACGGCTTCACACCAGTCGCGGTGATCGAGATACCAGCGCACTGTCTGCCGCAGCCCCGTATCAAAGTCGTGCCGTGGTCGCCACCCCAATTCCTGCCGGATCTTGGCAGCATCGATCGCGTAGCGGCGGTCATGCCCCGGTCGATCGGGAACAAAGGCCTTCAGTGCAGCGTAGCTGGCAATGCCGCGCGCCGCGAGTAGCGGATTTTGCGCTGCCTGCCGTAACTCTTCGAGGACAAAGCAGAGCCGGTCAATCACCTCAAGATTGGTGCGCTCATTATAGCCTCCGATATTATACTTTTCCCCTGCCCTGCCTTTTTGCAGCACGAGCAAAATCCCTTCGCAATGATCTTCAACAAAGAGCCAGTCGCGGATATTACCCCCATCGCCGTAGATGGGAAGAGGTTTGCCTTCGACCGCATTCAGCAGCATCAACGGAATCAACTTCTCGGGAAATTGATACGGGCCATAATTGTTCGAGCAGTTGGTGACAAGGGTCGGCAGTCCATAGGTCTCGTGATAAGCGCGCACCAGATGATCCGCCGCGGCCTTGGACGCGGCATAAGGCGAGTTCGGGGCATACGGCGTCTCTTCCGCAAACAGACCACTCACTCCAAGTGACCCGTACACCTCGTCGGTCGAGACGTGCAAAAACCGAAAGCGTTCGCGAAGAGTCGCCTCTAGTTCAGCACTATAGATCCGTGCCGCTTCGAGCAGCTCAAAGACGCCATTGATATTGGTTTGGATAAATACCCGTGGGCCGTCGATGGAACGGTCGACGTGCGATTCAGCAGCGAAGTTTAACACCCAAGTCGGGCAGTATTCCCGATACAGATTATGCACCGCGACACGATCGGCAATGTCAGCTTGAACAAACACCAAGCGAGGATCTCGCACGATCTCTTGCAGATTCAAGAGATTTCCCGCGTAGGTCAACTTATCGACCACGACGACACGGGCATCGGTACGGGCCAGAGCGAGCCGAACAAAGTTCGCGCCGATGAACCCAGCCCCACCTGTGATAATCATCGTCTCCATACGCATTTTCACATCAGTGCCAGCGTACAATAGGTATCGAGGGATGTCACGTAGAGAACTGCAAAGCCATTGGCTCCTAGTCCGTAGGGGCGTATAGCTATACGCCCCTACAAAGACGAAACTACGCTACTATCAAACTGACTAGAACCTTGCAGAAGGAAGCCCTCCACGATATAGGACAGTTTCAGTCGAGACCCCTGAGCAAGCTGAGGAAGAGCGATGGCGCTTACTTTCCGTCAGATTCATCCTCTATTCGTCGCTGAAGCCAGTGGCCTCGATTTGCGCGAGCCCATCGACAATGCCACCGTCGCCGCGATCGACGTGGCGATGAATCGCTATGCCGTGTTGCTGTTTCGCGACCAACCCTTCACCGAAGATCAGCAGGTCGCCTTCGCCTGTCGCTTCGGTACACTTGATACCGGCTTATATAAAGTCACCAAGCCGACCAAGCGCCGCCTTAAGCATGAGGTCGTGATCGACATCTCCAACGTAGACGCCAACGACCAGCTGCTCGCTCCCGACAGTCGCGGGCTGTTCATGCAACTGGCTAACCAGTTATGGCACAGTGACAGTTCCTTTCAAACGCCACCGGGAAAGTACTCGATGCTCGCGGCCCATGTGCTCCCCGAACGCGGCGGTGAGACCGAATGGGCCGACCAGCGCGCCGCTTACGACGCGCTCTCGCCGGAGTTACAGGCACAACTAGAGGGTCTGATCGGCGAGCATTCAGCGCTTCATTCGCGCATCCTGCTCGGCGCCGAGTACTCGGAAGAGGAGCGCAAGATCATCCCGCCGGTGCGCTGGCCGCTCATGCGGACCCACGTCGGCTCGGGGCGCAAGACCCTGTTCATCGGCGCTCACGTCTCGCATATCGTCGGGTGGAGCGTGCCCCAGAGCCGTGTCTTCTTGCAGTTCTTGCTCGAACATACGACCCAGCCGCAGTTTGTCTATCGCCACCAGTGGCACGTCAATGATTTTATCATCTGGGATAACCGCTGCGTCCTGCATCGTGGCCGCCCCTACGACCTGTCCCACCGTCGGGAACTTACCCGCACGACCACTGAGGACCCGATCAGCGCGGCCGAATTCGCCCATTTACAGCCCGCCCACTCCTAAGCCCTTGAGCAAATCTCGTTACTGCTACGTTCAGTAGCTTTCTTCACCGTTTTTGGTCTGGTAAGGAAAGAGAATCAGGCAAGCCTTTGCCTTCGCTAATAACGAATGGCCATTTTTCAACAGGAGCACGTATGCCGCATAATCTTTTCGCTTCGCTACAAACATTCACGCTCGGGGCGGGACGTACCGCGCAGTTGTACTCACTGCCGCAACTCGAGAAGGCAGGAATTGGTCCCGTCTCACAATTACCGGTCAGCATTCGCATTGTTCTCGAATCGGTCCTGCGCAACTGCGACGGCAAGAAGATTACCGAGACTGATGTGCGTACCTTGGCGAATTGGGCGCCAAATGCAGAACGGACCGAAGAAATCCCTTTCGTTGTCGCCCGCATCCTTTTGCAAGACTTCACCGGCGTGCCACTCTTGGTTGACCTTGCGGCTATGCGGTCTACTGTCTCTCGCTTAGGCAAAGACCCGCAAGTCATTGAGCCACTCGTTCCGGTCGATTTGGTGGTCGATCACTCCGTGCAAGTTGATTATGCCGGGACCAGCGACGCCCTGCAGGCAAATATGGCGATTGAGTTCAAACGCAACAGCGCCCGCTACCAATTTCTCAAGTGGGGGATGCAGGCGTTCAAAACCTTTAAGGTCGTGCCGCCCGGCATCGGCATCGTCCACCAAGTGAATCTCGAATATCTCGCCCGCGGAATCTTGGAAAAAGACGGAATCTATTACCCAGATACCTTAGTAGGCACAGACTCGCATACCACCATGATCAACGGTCTCGGAATCGTGGGCTGGGGCGTTGGTGGCATTGAGGCCGAGGCGGGCATGCTCGGTCAACCGGTCTATTTTCTCACTCCTGATGTCGTCGGAGTCCACCTGACCGGGACGCTACGCGAGGGGGTCACGGCAACCGACCTCGTACTCCAGCTCACGCAGATGCTGCGCAAAGCCAACGTCGTCGGCAAATTTGTCGAGTATCACGGCGAAGGTGCGGCATCCTTGCCCGTCCCCGACCGCGCTACCATCGCCAACATGGCTCCCGAATACGGCGCCACTATGGGCTTCTTCCCGGTCGACGAGGAAACGTGCGCCTACTTGAAAGCGACGGGTCGTTCGGATCAGCAGATTGACACCTTCCGTAATTACTTCAAGGCACAAGGCCTATTTGGCATCCCTCGCAAAGGTGAGTGCAAGTACAGCCAAGTCTTAGAACTCAACCTCGCCGACGTGCAGCCGAGCGTAGCAGGACCGAAACGCCCCCAAGATCGCATCGACTTGCCCAAACTCAAAGACACCTTTTCCTCTCTGCTGCAAAAACCGATCGCTGAAAATGGCTATAGCAAATCCACCGAGGAGATTAACAAACGCGTCCCGGTCACGATTGGCGTCCGCCCAGGAGAGGTGACCACACCCTTGGCGGGCGGTGGAGCTCAGGCGCAAGAAACGACTCCGCTAGGAACAAACGATGTCAGCCCCAAGAATACCAGTACGCTGACCGAAGTGGAGATGATGAATAACCGTCCGACCCCCGATCGCGTCACCGAGGTATCGCCTGGCGAGTTTCCCAAGGCTCAGGTCGATCTCGGGCACGGTGATGTGTTGATTGCGGCGATCACTTCCTGCACCAACACTTCAAATCCCAGTGTGATGTTGGCGGCCGGACTGTTGGCGAAAAAAGCGGCGGAAAAAGGCTTGTCGGTGCGACCGACGGTCAAGACGTCACTGGCACCGGGGTCACGAGTTGTGACTGAATATCTACGAAAGGCGGGCTTGCAGCCGTATCTGAATCAACTCGGCTTTAACCTGGTCGGTTACGGGTGTACCACGTGTATCGGCAACTCTGGCCCGCTCGATCCTCACATTGAAGAAGTGGTTATCAAGAACGACCTCGTCGGCGCCAGTGTCTTAAGCGGGAATCGGAACTTTGAAGCCCGCGTCCATCAGAGTATCAAAGCCAATTTTCTCATGAGCCCGCCGTTAGTTGTCGCCTTTGCGCTGGCGGGACGAGTCAACATCGACTTGTCGAAAGAGCCGCTGGGCAAAGGAAAGGATGGCCAAGACGTGTATTTGCGTGACATCTGGCCAAGCTTGCAAGAAATCCGCGACTTGCTGTTCACCGCGCTCGATCCGGCGACTTACCGTAAACTTTACACCGACTTTGCCGCGCACAATCCCTTATGGAATGACATTCCCAGTAGTGTCGGCGCGGAGTACCAATGGGACCCAGATTCCACCTATATCCAAGAACCGCCGTTCTTTACCCACTTTGATGGCAAGCCGGAAAAAATCATTGAGATTACCGGCGCCCGTTCGTTGGCGATCTTTGGCGACTCGGTGACCACCGACCACATCAGTCCTGCCGGTTCGATCAAGAAAACTTCCCCAGCCGGTTTGTATCTGCAAGAGAAAGGAGTCACGGTTGCGGACTTCAATAGCTATGGCGCACGCCGTGGCAACGACCGCGTGATGACCCGCGGCACGTTCGCGAATGTGCGGATCAAGAACCTCATGGTTCCCAGCGTTGAGGGTGGCGTGACGAAGTATCAACCAAGTGGAGAACAGTTGAGCATTTACGACGCCGCTATCAAGTACCAAGCCGCCAACATTCCACTCGTGGTCTTTGCTGGCCAAGAATACGGCACGGGCAGTTCACGTGACTGGGCAGCCAAAGGAACGCGCTTACTTGGCGTCAAGGCAGTTGTCGCGCAGAGTTTCGAGCGTATCCACCGCAGCAACCTCGTCGGCATGGGCGTGCTCCCTTGTCAGTTTAAAGAGGGAGTGAGTGCGCAAACTCTCCAACTTGATGGGACAGAAATATTTGACCTCATCGGCCTCTCTGACCATATTAAACCTCGTCAAGATGTGACCCTGGTCATCCAGCGCGCGAATGGGAAGACTGATAAGGTCCCGGTGATCTTGCGGATCGATACGCCAATCGAGATTGAGTATTATCGGCACGGCGGGATCCTGCCGTACGTATTAGGACAGTTGATCGCTTAGTGGTAACGACCGCCTACCCAATTTCCAATAAGGTAGGGCGGGCTCTGTCCGCCGGAGTCGGCAGGCGCAGCCTGCCCTACAAAAGAGAGTTCATGCAGCTCCAAGGTAACCGCTTCTCTTACCGCTCCCGCTTGTGATTAGAAAAGAACGCCCCTTCGTCTACTTCAGCGCAAACCCTTCGTAGGAATTTTTCACGACCTCGTTACATTTCGCCACGTATCCCACCCAATCGACGTAAGGCATAAATACCCGAGGTTTGCCCGGAATGTTGGCACCCTGATACCAGTTGTCGCAGGCGTTCCACAGCGTGGCGTTGGCTGCTGTTTGCACCTGAATGAGCCACGGATTCTCAGCTTCAACCGTTGCTTCGATCGTCCGCAGACCATGCTTGCGCATGTATTGCAGGCAGTCGCCGATCCAGTTGACGTGCTGTTCGATCGCCGGGATCATATTGGCGAGTACCGAAGGGCTGCCAGGACCAGTAATAGTAAAAAGATTGGGGAAACCAGCCGAAGAGAGTCCCAGGTAACTCCGCGGCCCCTCCGCCCACTTGTCTTTTAGTGCTTGGTTTCCTTTGCCACGGATGTTGATGTTGTTGAGCGAGCCAGTCATCGCGTCGAACCCGGTCGCAAACACGATGCAATCGAGTTCGTACTCAGTTTCCTTCACCTGCAGACCACGCGACGTGACGCGGGCGACCCCTGTTCCGCTGATGTCCACCAAGGTCACATTGGCTCGATTGTAGGCTTCGAAATAGTTGGTATCCAGACAAGGCCGTTTACACGCGTAGATGTGGTCCGGAGAGAGCATCTTGGCCACCGCAGGATCTTTCACTATTTCATGGATTTTTTCCTTGACAAAGCTAGAGATGGTCTCATTGGCTGCGAGATTGGTGCCTGAGTCCGCATAGGCGAGCATCATGCCTAGCCCACCTCTTTCCCAGCATTCCTTATAGCGGCGACGACGCTCCTCTTCGCTCACTTCGAACGTCTTCACGTCGGGGGGGGTCAAGTCCTGAGCAAATGGTCGGGCATTGTTTCTCGCCCGAAAGCCTTTGTAATCGGCTTTGGTCCTGGCTTCTTCTTCCCGATCCATGGGCGCATTGCGCGCCGGGACCGAATACTGCGGCGTCCGCTGAAACACATAAAGATGTTCCGCTTCCTGAGCGATCATGGGAATCGCCTGAATTCCAGTCGACCCCGTGCCAATCACCCCGACACGTTTACCTGCGAACTTGGCTCCTTCATGGGGCCAATTACCGGTGTGGTACCATTCCCCCTGGAAGTCTGCGAGGCCTGGAAGCTTAGGAATATTCTTCGAGGACAGACAGCCGGTAGCCATGATGCAAAACTTGGCAGTCACCCGGTCTCCACGGTCGGTCTCAATCGTCCACCTATTGGTTGACTCGTCCAAGATGACGCTTTCGACCCGCGTGTTGAACTGTATATCTTTGCGCAGATCAAATCGGTCGGCGACGTGGTTGGCGTAGCGCAAAATTTCGGGCTGGCTCGAGTACCTCTCTGTCCATTGCCATTCCTGCTGCAGCTCTTCCGAAAATTGATAGGAGTATTGTAAGCTCGGCACATCACACCGTGCGCCTGGGTAGCGGTTCCAATACCAGGTGCCGCCCACGTTGCTACCGACCTCGTACACTTTGGCGATGAATCCCAGCGTTCTTAGCTTGTGGAGCATGCACATGCCGGCAAATCCAGCACCGACGATAACCGCGTCGAAATGTGTTGCCTTATCTGCAGCAGGTTGAGGTGTCGTAGGTTGAGATTGATTCATTACAGAGTCCTCTGAAAGTTGTCTGAAAACTGTAGCATGAAAACAGGCCGATGAGCATTAACCCCGAGTGAGGATACTGTCAAGTTATCAAAGGCGGCAAAATCGCGCCGCCTGCTGCCCTGTCCCATAAGCACGGTCGGGGCCTTCATATTTCCTTCCGCCTCTGCCTGCTCCTTAGAGCAAGCAGTCGATCGTAGGGCGCGGAGGAAAGACGCCTTTTTCTTATTCTCCTCCTATTGCGCTGCGCCCGGCTGGCTCTGTATGATCCGGCTATCCATGACTCTGGCCTCTTATTTTCTCGCATTTTGCCTGCTGCTGATCCCATTCGGGGATTTGCGAGCAGCCGACTTGATGGACCAATACCTTACTCTCCCCGGGTCCTATGCGTTTGTTCGCCGGGCGCCAGAAGGTGCTTCGTCAGATCGGGTGCTCATGACCGTATTCGAAGATTTCTTGTGCCCTGCCTGCTACCGCACGGTCACCGAAATCATTCCTCGCGTTAAGGAGAAATACCAAGATCGCCTCGAAATCCGCTTCGTTAGCTATCCGCTTGTCCACGCAGAATCGCGGTTGCCCGCGCGTGCCTATGTCATCTCTCAGGAAATGGGGCTTGGCGAGCAGATGCAACACGCCCTGTTCCACGCCCACTTCGAAGAACAACTTGACACCGCCAGCCGTGGCGGTCTCGCCAAGGTCGCCCACAGCGTCGGCATTGATCCTGAACTCCTTTTCGCTCGTCTAGACAGCGGCGCGGGCAACACCGAGGTTGATCAGAATCTCGCACTAGGGGAGAGTTATCACATCGAGGGAGTCCCCGGCATTATTTTCGATGGCTGGATCTTGCTCAAAGGACTTTCGCAGCAGAATATCGAGACGATTATCGACGGTCTCTTGGAGCGCAAGAAAACCGTGAGCACGAAAGGAACCACACCTTCCCGCAAAGGAAAGAAAGGGACTACGTCATGAGTGAGCCAGAGAAAGCCACTCTCTACCGTCTGGGTGAGCAACTCATTGCCAACCGCAAACTGGTGCTGATCGCGATTACCGCCGTCACGCTGATCTTCGCCGCCTTTGCGTTGCGTTTACGCATGGTGTCGCGGTTTGATGAGTTGTTGCCACAAAATCATCCGTTCACCCAAACCCATAATCAGTACGCTCCGACCTTTGGCGGTGGCAATACCTTGATGCTGATGTTGGAGGTGAAGAACGGTACCATCTTCACGAAAGAGACGCTCACCAAAATTTTTGAGATGACCCAGCGTCTCGATAAAGTCTACGGGGTAAATCACGAGTTGATTAACTCCATTGCGCATCGCACCAATCGTCGCGTCCGGATGATGAGCGGCGGGATGCAAGTCGTCGAGCCGGTCATGTCTCGTGCTCCCAAAGATGATACTGAGGTGGACCTGGTACGGCAGATCGTGCACACCTCACGTAATCTCTATGGCGTTATCGTCTCTCTCGATGAAAAAGCCGCGCTGATTAGTGCAACTTTTATTGAAGGGCGCCTGGACCATCGTCGGCTCTTTGATGAAGTCACCCGCTCAGTCATCGAGCCCTTCCAAGATGACAACACGACGATCTATGCAGCCGGCCAACCCTGGCTATACGGCTGGATCTATTATTACGCCAAAGAGGCATTTGCCATCTTTTTTGCCACGGCTGTCCTGATGTGGATCCTGCTCTACTGGTACTTTCGCGATATTCGTGGCGCGCTGCGGCCGACCATCACCGGCGTGATCTCAGCCATCTGGGGGCTGGGATTCATCAAGATGATCGGGTTCAGTCTCGATCCCCTCACTCTGGTTATTCCCTTTTTCGTCACCGCCCGCGCCGTCAGTCACTCGGTACAAATGCATGACCGGTACTATGAAGAGTTCAAGAAAGCGCATTGGCAAAAAGAGCCGGCGATTATCGCCTCCTTTGCCGAACTGTTCGTGCCGACGCTCTCGGGCATTTTGACCGACGCGTTGGGCTTGTTGGTCATCTTGCTGGTCCCCATCGTCTTGCTGCAGAAACTCGCTATCAGCGCCGCCGTGTGGGTCATGGCCATCACCGTGAGTGAATTACTGCTCAATCCCATTGTCTATTACTACTTGCGCGAACCCGACATCCGTGTCGTCGAGAAACGCGAGCGTGGAGCCTTCAAGCGAATCATCGATGCCGCGACGAATCTGATTCTTTCCCCCGCAGGGAAAGCCCTCACGGTCGTCGCCTGGCTGGTGATTCTGGCTGGGAGTATCTATTTCTGGAAAGACCTGGTGATCGGAGACCCGACCGCCGCCACGCCATTATTACGGCGGGATGCGCCGTATAACGTTGCCTACAACCGCATCCAAGAAACGTTCGGCGGGGTAGAGGAATTGATGGTCGTGGTGGAAGGCAAAGGCAAGAATGCTTCCGTCGCAACCCCTGAGGTGCTGCAAGCGATCGAAAAGCTGCAACGCTATATGGAACAAGACCCCTCCGTCGGCGCGAGTTTTTCCTTCGTCGACATCCTCCAAGTCGTCAACGCGACGGTGAACTATCAGGAGCCGAAGTGGGAAGTCTTGCCCCGCACGCCTGGGCAAGTCAATTTACTGTTGGCGTCGTATTTCTCTGGTAACTCGTATCAAGACACCAATCGCTTTATCGACTCCAGACTACGGGCGGCGCCGATTCGCCTCTTCTGTACTGACCACAAGGGTGAAAACGTCCGTCGCGTTATCAAACGGCTCGAAGACTTTGTCGCCGCCAATCCTCTCGAAGGGGCGCAGTTCCGCCTGGCGGGAGGGCCGATCGGTCTGCTTTCAGCGGCGAATGAAGCCTTGTTGAAAAACGATATCCTGGTCAATGTTTTGGGCTTTGCGGCGATCTTTGTCGTGCTCGTCATTACTTACCGCTCGATTATGGCGGGGATCTACATGCTGATCCCGCTGCTGGTTGCCAATGCGGTGGTCAACGCCTATATGGGCGCGCGCAACATCGGTATCAACATTAATACCCTGCCGGTGGTCGCCGTCGGGGTCGGCTTCGGCATTGACTATGGTCTGTACATCGTCAGTCGTATCATTGAGGAGTTTCGTACCGGGCTCCCCCTTCAGGATGCCGTCCACCGGGCAGTTTCCACCTCAGGGAAATCGGTTACGTTCACCGCCATCACCATGATCCTCGGCACCCTTCTGTGGATGTTTTCCCATATTCGCTTTGATTCAGAAATGGGTCTCCTTTTAGCGCTCTGGATGGGAGTCAGCTTTTTGGCTACCGTCACTCTGCTCCCGGTGCTCGTCGCCCTGCTCAAACCACGCTTCATCGTGCACGAGCAGCCGGTTCATTGACTTCTCCAGGGAAAGCTCCTATGAGGGGAGCAATCTTTCTGGCAGGAGGGACGCCACTGGAGGAGTAGGGATCTCCTCCGACAACCGCGGGAAGCACGTTCGGGTCCTTCTCCTCAGGGAGGTAGGAAAAGCCTCTCGCAAGAGTATTGACGAGACCGGCCTTTTTCCTGCACCCTAGTCGGGAAAGAGAGTGAGATAAAAACTGCTATCCATATCGCTACGATGCTCTGCACCCTCCATACACACTTTTAGTGAGAGCCTTCCATGATCGAAGTCCGAAATGTCACGAAATACTATGGCCAAGTCTGCGCACTTGACCAGGTGTCGTTCGAGGTTAAGCAAGGCGAGATTGTCGGATTGCTCGGGCCCAACGGCTCAGGAAAAACCACGCTGATGCGTATCCTGACCGGCTACTTCCCGCCAACCGAGGGAAAAGTGCTGGTCGCCGGGCTTGATGTTGAAACGTCGTCACTCGAGGTGCGCCGTCGCTTAGGCTATCTGCCGGAAAACGTCGTCCTCTACCCAGAAATGACCGTCCGCGCCTTTCTCAGGTTCTGTGTACGCGTCAAAGCGGATACAGCCACGCGACGCCAGGCCCAAGTCGAACGCGTCTTGCATGAATGTGCGCTTGAGCATATGGCCCATCGCCGGCTTGGCACTCTGTCGAAAGGGTACCGTCAACGGGTCGGACTGGCACAAGCACTGTTGTGCGATCCCGAGGTCTTGATTTTGGATGAACCGTCAGTCGGCCTCGACCCGAACCAAGTCATCGAAATGCGCGAACTGATCAAGGGACTGGCAGGAAAAACTACTGTCCTCTTATCGACTCATATTCTGTTCGAAGTCGGTCTGACCTGTCAGCGAGTCGTGATCATCAACAAAGGAAAAATTATTGCCGAAGATACTCCTGAAGGACTGAACGCGCGCGTTCAGGGCGCCACCCAAGCGTTTGTCCGCATCGATGGACCTCGTACAGAGGTAAGTCATGCCCTCCGCTCACTTCCCGGCGTACAAGAAGTCACAGTCACAGAGAGCGGCGAAGAAGAGCAAGAGGGCCTGACCTTTATCGTGATAGCGTCTGATCGCACGATCACGCGAACCATTGCTCAAGTCGTCGTCAACCGCGGGTGGCACTTGTACGAACTGCGCCCGATCATCATGGGGCTCGAAGAATTGTTCGTGCGTCTCACTAAGGAGCAGCAAAAGGAGGCGGCCTGATTGGGGCAAGTAGGCAGGAGGAAGTTCTTAGGACTACGGGACGAAACTCCAATGGCATGTCAAGGTGTCATTGCGAGTTGCCTATAGCGGGGCGCTAAGCGTGAGGGCAGAAACAGGAGGCTCCTGGAGTCCGGGTCGCGCGGTGCTCGCCCGGAATGACGGGCGTGTCGTGTTCGTCATTCCCGCGAAAGCGAGAATCCAGGGGGTATGGTACGGGTTGGGCATTTTGTTTCTGAGCAGCGGAGCGAGGCAATCTTTGTTTTTAGTTGTTAGTGTTCAGCCACAATCAAAAACTAACAGCTAAGAACTAAAGACTAACAACTGGCAACTGACAACTGGTAACTGTTGAGGACACGCTATGGCGCGATGGTGGAAAAATTTTTTAGCGGTATTAAGTAAAGAACTCCGCTCGTATTTCCTATCCCCCTTCTTTTACGTCATCGCTGCTGGGTTTCTCCTGCTCAGCGGCTTCTTCTTCTACACCGACCTGGTTTTTTATGTGCAAGTTGGCTTCGGCATGGATATCATGACCAATTTTTGGCAACTCTTTTTCACTGATCTTCGTTTGGTCGTGCTGCTGGCCGTCCCCTTTCTCACCATGCGCCTTTTCGCCGAAGAAAAGCGGCTGGGCACGATTGAACTGCTCTTCACCTATCCCATGCGGGACAGCGAGATCTTTTGCGGCAAATTCGTTGCCTGTAGCCTCGCGATCTTGGCGATGTTGGCCTGTACCGTCGTGTATCCCGTGCTCCTGTATTGGGTCGTGCAACCCTATGATTGGACATTTGTCTTAGCTGGCTATGCTGGCATTGCCCTAATCGCCCTGTCATTTATTGCCTGCGGACTGTTCATTTCGTCACTCACAGATAATTTGGTGGTTGCCGGCTTGGGTTCGCTCGGCGTGCTCTGGCTGTTATGGATGTTGAGTTGGAACGAAGGCGCGACCAAGGAAGGGCTGCTCCGCATTCTGGCGCAGGTTTCGACCGTCTCGCATTTTCAAAGTTTTGCCCAAGGTTTCATTGATTCGAAAGAAGTGTCATTCTTCATCATCTTTGTTATCTTTTTTAGTTTTCTTACCCTCCGCGCTCTCGAATCGCGCCAATGGAGGGGACGGCATTGAACGCAAACCTCCGCAACACCTTCAAGCTGGTCGTTGGCACGCTGGGATTTTTAGCCCTCCTGATCGCCATCCAGGCCCTCCTGAGTCGCTACAATCACCGGGTCGATTTGACCCCGACCAAAAGGTTCACGCTGTCGCCCCGTACCCAACAAGTCGTCTCCAACCTCAAACAAGACGTCCGCGCGATCGCCTTTATCGATAGTGACCGACCAGAAAATTACTTTGTTGAGGATCTCTTAGAGCGGATGGTCGCCTTATCGCCGCATTTTTCGTACAAAGCCGTAGAGATTAATCGTAATCCTGCTATGGCGCGGGAGTATCAAGCCACACAATACGGCACGTTAGTGTTCGAGTCCGATGGGCAGCGCCGCGGCACCTTGTTGCAGAATGGCGAAATTGGCGTGGTCACCGCTCTGTTGCAAATCACTCGCAGTGAAGAAAGAAATGTCTATTTCTTAACCGGTCACGGCGAGGGCGATATTACCAGCCAGAGCCCCCAAGAAGGGTACAACAAGTTGAACGGCGTGCTTGCCAATGAATTCTACAACGCCAAGCCCCTCTCCTTAGGAGAAAACGGCGCGGTTCCGCAAGACGCGGCCATCGTTGTGCTCATCAATCCGAAAGCCCCCTTGCTGCCATTCGAACTGTCGGCGCTGGATGCGTATACCCAACGTGGGGGATCACTCCTGGTATTGCTGGATGCCAATAGCACCCCGTTGCTCAATCCTTTCCTGGAAAAATACGGCTTCCGCCTCCCGCCATTGATCGCCGTCGATCCAGCCAAACGACTCTATGCTGGCGAGGTACTCACGTACCGTGTGACCCCTACCTCCCGACCGCATCAAATGATCGTCTCGGTGAATGCCCCTCCTATTTTTTCTAAGACACGCGTGGTGGCGGTCCGCGAAGATCCAGCCAAGGGAATTCTGGTCAAACCGATTCTAGAAACGTCGAACAAAGGCTGGGCAACGGCTGAGGAGAATATCGACAAAAGCGGAACTGCCTCTTTTGTCGAGGGGCGCGATATTGCCGGACCCGTGCCGATCGCGGGTGAGATTGCCTTGCGTAAGAAAGAAAAGGACGAAGATATTGTCAGTGGACGTATTGTCGTGCTCGGTGACGCCGACTTTGCTAACAATACGTTACTCGATCAGGGAGGCAACAAAGACCTTTTCGTCAATGCGGTGAACTGGCTGGCCGAAGATATTGGCCAGATTGGCGCGCGGCCCGAAACAAGCAAGAGTGGTACTAACCAATTCTTTATGAGTGCCGATCAAGGACGAGTGATCTTGATTGTAAGCACGGTCATTCTGCCCAGCCTGTTTGTGCTCGCGAGCCTCGCGATGCTACTGTGGCGGAGGCAACAAGCATGACGTGGCGGCGTATTGCAGTGTACTATCTCCTCAGTATCGTACTCGGCGGCTATTTTCTGGTGTCCCGGCCACGGAGCGAGGGAACACTCGCTGGTCCAACCAAACGCTCCACTGATCAGTCCGCACGACTCCTGCCTTTTGCACGCGATGATATTCAGGAACTCACCCTGCGCAGTGATGAGGGCGCCGTTACCGCTCACCGCACTGGGCAAATTTGGACAGTTCTTTCACCGGCAGAAGCGAAGGTGAACTCGGCCCTCGTCACCAGCTTCGTCGAGAACTTAACCGCGGATAAAGAAGCGCGTATCGTCGCGGAGTCCCCCTCCGACCTTGCCGCTTATGGTCTTGCCCCGCCTTACGCGACCGTCGTAATCAAAGGCAAGAATACTGACGAAGTCGAAACGGTTTTGATCGGCAACCGCAATCCGACAGGGTCGGCAATCTATGCCCGGCGCGAAAAAGCTCCCCAGGTTGTGTTGGTTGGCTATAGTGTCCGATCCTACGCAGATCTCATTTTTGAGGGAGCAGGGGTTGGAAAAAAATAACCATCAGTTTGGCAAGAAGCTCGGTATGCGCCCCGCACTCCCGCGTGCGCAGCACGCTCTTTTTTCCTTTCTGTTTTGTACGGTACTCTTGTTTAGTTGTCGGCCTACCAAGCAAGTCAGCGCCAAAGATGATCTCACTCAGTACACTGATAAAGCGCGCCTGTGGGCCGCGACCGAAGGGCAGATTAACAATGCAATTGCGCGGATTCGCGCGGATCAATTTGTTCACGACGATCTGGTGATCGAGACACTCAAGCCGGTTATGGGCGTCGCACAAGAATACGTTCAGCAACTCGAAAACTATCAGCCGCAAACCCCACCGTTACGCAACGTCCACTTGGAGTACGTCGAGGCATGGCGCGCGCATTATCTGGCTATGGCCTCGATCATCGATTCCGTCGAAAAGAAAGATTACATCCAACTGTCGAAAGCCAATACTGATTTGCTGGAAGCCCAGCGCTCAGTTTCGGACGCGCTCGCCGACTTGGCCCGTCTAATGCGCGAAGCCGGCCTGCGGCCAGAGACCCCTGCAGAACAGCCCCCCACCCCACCAGAGGAGGGGTTCGAGGTCTCTCCTAAAGGGACATAACGCCCCCTTCCCTAGTAGTAGAAAAAAACCTGCCGCAGATCTATTGAACCCTGGTGCCCTCACTCATATAGTAGGCACCACTCTCAATGGGGCAGGGGCCCACGAAAGGAGGCTTTCTAAGTTATGAAGAAGATAAATTTTCTCGCTGCTGTGGCGTGCGTCGCGGCGGCTAGTTGGGCGGGTTCCGCCCTCGCGGACGATGACAAGTTTCCTAAACCAGGTGATACGGTCAGCAAGGCAAACATGGCCCAGGCCAAGGACTTCCTCACTCCGACCGCGGAGTGGATGTTGAACCAAGGTATGGTCATGACGGTCGGCCCGTACAAGAAGTATGAATGGCCGAAAGCCTACAAAGAGGCCACAGAGAAATACGCTGGCCAGGTAAAACTCTCCGAAGACGGTCGCCAGATGTTCAACTACGTCGCCGGCTGCCCGTTTCCGAAGATTGACGTTAATGACCCGCTCGCTGGCGCTAAGGTGATGTGGAACCACGAATACTTCCCCGATTTCACCGATAACGTGGGCTGCCCTTGGATTCTTGAGCTGGTCAATAACAAGGGCGAGATGGAGCGTTTCTACGCGTCGCATTTTTGGCGTCGTATGAAGTGGGAAGGCCGGCTGTACATGGATCCCAAGCCGGTTGCTCCGCACAACCCGCAAATCACCTATACCGAACAGTGGGGCCCGCTGTACGCTCCGAACGACCTCAAGGGCGCTGGCGTGCTGAACTTCCGCTATTCCCCACTGGAAAACCCAGACGATTCCTATATGTACCTGCCTGAGCTCCGCCGCGTGCGCCGTATTAGCGTGGCGAACCGCTCCGACGCGTTCTGGGGCACGGACATTGATATCGACTCGATCTGGGCCTTCAACGCCAAGCCCGGCTACTGGACGTGGCGTTTGCTCGGCGAAAAGCAGGTATTGATGGCTGCTCATTCCGGTCACTATCAGGATCGCGCAGTCTGGGCGGCCGCGCCAGATGGTAAGAGTGGCGTTACCGCTTTCATGTGGTCCGATAAGGTCAACTGGGAAAAGCGGCCCGTGTATGTGGTTGAAGGCGTTCCGACTGGGTACAACCAGTATGCCTATTCCAAGCGCGTGCTGTACCTCGACAAGGAATACTTCAACACCTCGTGGTCCGAGACTTACGACCAGGGCGGCGAGATCTGGAAAACCTGGACGCAATTGATGAACATCTCTAAGAAGCCTTCGCCTGAGTACACGTCAGCCATCTACGACGAAGAGCAGGTGTTCACGCATAACGGTCAGGTGGTCGATATGCAGATTTCCCACACCTCCAAGTGGGACTGCCCTCCAGGGTACAAAGAATACTACGTGCCCAAGTACGACTGGTACTTCAACACGGCGAAAGAGTGGAACACCCCCGAGGCGTTCACGGTTAACTTCCTGATCCAAAGCGCTCGTTAAACATCACAGCATTTTCCCCTGCCTCGCTTGTGATCGCTCGATCCCCCGGCGTAGAGTTCTCGTCCGGGGGATTTTTTTTCGCCAACTTCCTGTACAACGCTGCTGCTCGTGAGCAGCAGACCTGATCGACTTTGGTTACAGCGGTGTTTTTGACCCTGATCCCGTCGCTTTTTCTTTAAGGAGGGACAAGCGCAAGTGCAGAGACTCTGGCTGAACAGTCATTCATTTTCCCCTTCCCTTGACATTTACTCTAAAAAATAGGAAAGGACGAGATCATAAATTTCTCGCCGGGGAAATTTCATTTCTTTTTCACGAAGAGGGAGGTTAGCCATATGGTGTATAAGGAGGGGGGGCGTCTCCAGCACCGCCTTAGCCTGTTTGTCCCATTCGTCACGTTTATCGCTGCGCTAGGACTTGCTGGCTGTCAAAAGGGACATGGAGTACAACTCAATAATGACCTGATTCGGCGCACCGACAAGTTCTTTGATGTCGCGCATGTCACGGGCAACACGTTTGTGATGGTCGGCTATGAGGGACGCATTCTGCGTAGTGAAGATGGTGGGCAAAACTGGACAGAGATCCAACGCCCAGTCGACATCAGCCTCACCCAGGTCACTTTTGTCGACGATTACGGCTGGGCGGTAGGACACCATGGAACCATCGTCCACACTCGGGACGGCGGGAAAACCTGGACGGCACAAAAATCGAACACAGAAAAGTCGATCTTTGCAGTCTCCTTCACCGACAAGCTGCACGGCTGGGCATGTGGCGATGAGTCCACGTGGCTGTGGACCGATAACGGTGGCGAATCGTGGAATCCCGAGCACATTGAGGTCTCCCAGGTTGGCGTATCTGAAACGACTAGCCTGGCGATACCGGATATCATTTACTATGGCATTCAATTCCTTGATCCCAAGAACGGCTGGATGGTGGGAGAATTCGGCAACATCCGCCACACCAGCGACGGGGGAAAAACCTGGGACTCACAACATGAGCCCTTGCTTGACGAACTCGCCGCAAAAGGTGGCAACAAAGACGTGATGACCCTCGGGGCGCTCTTCCGCGTTCGGTTCACTGATCCCAATCACGGCATGGTTGTAGGGGCAGGCGGGGCACTCGCGGTGACTGACGACGGCGGGAAGAAATGGCGGTGGGTCTCGCGCGAAGGGGAAAAGTCGGACGTTCCTCCGCTCCACTTGTACAACATCGCCATGCCTAGAAAAGATGGCCGCGCGGTGATGACGGGGACCAATGGACTCATTCTCTTCTCTGATAATGGCGGCCTTGACTGGCAGCCAGCCGCGATTCCGGGAGGGGTCTTTACCTGGATCAATGGCCTGGCCTTCTCCCCTGACGGAAAAGGCGTCTTGGTCGGCGGCAAAGGGGTCATTCTCCTCTCTGACGACGCCGGGCAAAGTTGGCGGACGTTGAGCGGAGAAAAGGGACAAGCCGCGCAAAAAGGGTAATTAGCTCTTAGCGGTTAGCTTTGAAGAGCTACCAGCACGACCTGTTTTGCCAATCGCTAACAACTCACTGCTAACTGCTCAAAAGAAAAAGGAGACCGCCGTGGCAGAAGGTAAAAGTCTATCAGCCGTTGAAGAAGCCGCACAAAGCAAAGCGACACTCTACCGCATAGGTGCAACTCTGATCAGAAACCGGATTCCCATATTAATCATTACCGGGCTCTTTACCGCCTTTATGGCGTACAAGGCCTCTGAACTGCGGATGAGTACGGCCTTCAATGATCTGTTGCCCTATCGCCATCCATTCGTCCAGGTGCATTTCAAGTTCGCCAACCAGTTCGGTGGCGCCAATAACATTAACATCATGTTATTGGTCAAGAAGGGCGACGTCTTTAATAAGGAAATCCTCAAAAAGATCTTTGACATGACGCAAGCGATGGACCGCGTCACCGGCGTCAACCACGACCAGGTCGCGTCGATTGGACACCGCACCACTCGGTACCTCACCGTGCTAGGTGGCACGATCGCCACACCACCAGTGATGCGCCGCCCACCCAAGACCGACGAAGAGGTCGAAGAGATTAAGAAGATCTGTTACAACACCGACTCGATTTATGGGCAGCTGGTTTCGCTCGACGGCAAGGCGCTGTTGATCAAAGCCAACTTTATCGAAGGCCGGCTCGATTACCGTCGCATCTTCGACGAAGTCAACCGCACGGTGAAAGAGCCGTTCGAGACCTCAGAGCAGAGCATCTGGATCGCCGGCGAGCCCCGGCTCTACGGCTGGATCTATTACTACGCCAGAGAAGTATTTTACATTTTCTTAGCCGCGACCGTCTTCTGCTGGCTGTTTCTTTATCTGTACTTCCACGATTGGCGCGGCGCCCTGCGGCCGACCATCACCGGCGTGATCTCAGCGTGTTGGGGACTAGGAATGCAATCCCTGATGGGCTACGCCATGGACCCGTTGGCGCTGGTGATTCCTTTCTTCGTCACGGCGCGCGCAGTCAGCCATTCCGTGCAGATGCACGACCGCTACTACGAGGAGTATCACAAATGGAACTGGGACAAGGAAAAGGCGATCATCGCCGCCTTCGCCGAACTCTTCGTGCCAACCATGAGCGGGATCATTACCGACGCGCTGGGCATGCTGGCGATCGTCGTCATACCTGTAGTGATTTTACAAAAGATCGCGATTTCCGCCTCGATCTGGGTGGCGTCGGTGGCGGTGAGTGAACTCCTGCTCAACCCGATTGTTTACTATTACCTTAAAGCGCCCGCCAAAGAGAACGTCTTGTTGCGTGAGAAAGGCATTTTCCAGCGGATTATGGATACCTGTGCGACGTGGATCGTCAAGCCGACTAATGCCAAACTCATTGTCGCCTTTTGGGTGATCGCCTTCCTCATTTCGCTCACCCAAGTACAGCATCTCACCTTTGGTGACCCTACCGCCTCGACCCCCCTCTTGCACGAGGACTCACCTTACAACCTATCTCATCTTGAGATTCAAAAATATTTTGGCGGGATTGAGCCCCTCATCGTCGTGGTCGAGGGTCGTGATAAAGACGTATTAAAGGACCCCGCCGTCTTGCGGACGATGGAGAAATTCCAGCGCCAGCTCGAGCGCGATCCGGATATCGGCTATAGCTTCTCGCTCGCAGACATTGTGCAGTCGATCAACATGACTTTCTACGACCTCCAGCCGCGCTGGTCGGTGATCCCCTACGATATTCCCAAGATTAGCTCGCTCTTCTTCTACTACTTCGCCGGCGCTCCGCCCGGAGAAACCTCTCGCTTTCTCGACCCCAGCTATACGACTTCTCACGTAACGTTTTATGCCAAAAACCATCAGGGCGACAACGTCGCACGCATGATTCAAGAAGCCCGAGAATTCGTCAAAGAAAACCCCATGGAAAAAGCCGACTTCCGTTTGGCCGGCGGGTTGATCGGCGTCACTGGAGCAGCGAACGAAGAGATCGTCAAAAACGATATTTTGATGAATCTCTTAGGCTTCGGCACGATCTTCCTGATCGTGATGTTCACGTATCGTTCGGCAGTCGCATCACTGGTGATGATGATCGGCCTGTTCCTCGCCAACGGTGTCGTGAATGCCTACATGGGCTATCGCAACATCGGGATCAACTTGCAATCGTTACCGATCGTGACGGTGGGCGTAGGGTTCGGTATCGACTACGCTTTGTACATCGTCAGCCGGGCGGTTGAAGAATTCAAAGGCGACGTGAACGAAGCCGTCCGTTTGGGATTGGCCACTTCCGGTAAGGCCGTCACTTTCACTGCCGTCACCCTAGTGACGGCGACCCTGTTGTGGGTCTTCTCGAATATCCGTTTCTGCTCGGAGATGGGCCTGTTGCTTGCCCTGTGGATGGGAATCAGCTTCCTCGGCTCGTGTACCTTCGTACCGGCATTGCTGGTGCTGTGGAAGCCGAAATTCTTCCTCCGTGCCGCACAAGAAGGGATTATCGGATAGTAGGGTGTCAGGGTGGTTCGCGAACCACCCTGACAAAAATGCCAGAGGGAAACAGAGGGCGGGCGTCAAACCCGCCCTTTCTATTTGTCGGAACGGCGCGGGAAGGTGGGCAGTCAACCGCAGTTTGTAGGGTGCGCTTGCGCACCGTTTCTTCGCCTCGACTATGTGGTGCGCGGAGCGCACCCTACTGAACAGGGAAGGAAAACGCCAGAAGGGGGAACGTTTACTGCCCTTCTTTTTTCGCTTTCTCTTCCAACTCTTTCATTTGACCCGGAGAGCCGGCCAGTCCAGGGTTGGCGGCGCTGGACTTCGAAGTATCTTTGTATTGATCGACCAACGACTGGGCTGGTTTCGGGGGCGCTGGTGGTGGTTCTTCTTTGGTACATTGGGCGAGGAAACCGGCCAGACAGAGGGCGACAATTCTTAGACTTTGGCGGAAAATTTTGCCATACTGGGGTTGGGTGTTTTTCATAGGGCAACTCTATAGTTGAGAGACAGGCGCTCTGTCAAGAGCAAGTCTCGTTTGCAGCAGTTTACACTCGAATATGCCCTCGGGCTGTAGGGGCACGGCATGCCGTGCCCCTACCCGGGCGAAAAAGGAATTCTCTCACCAGGACACGTATAACTGTAAGCTGCTTAGAGTCCATTGAGGAGGGTAATCAGTACTGAAGCCCAGCTTATTTTGCGATTTAGCGCCTCTTACCCCCTCTGAGTGATTCAGGGAGGTTGCAAATTTTTTCCCGGAGAGCTAGAAGCTGCGGGGTATGTTGTGTATAGAGGCTGAAGAAAGGGGGTGAACCCGTACCGGCGGTAAATATCTAGGATGAGGACCATACCTCAAGGGCAATTGAGGTAGGAAGATAGGGAGAAGATTTTAGTCAACTAGGAGGGATGATTATGGTTGAGAGGCACAGTAAGGTTTGGCAGGGCCTGAAGTCTCTCGTCGGGCTCTTCGTCATAGCAGGGGTGGTATGGTTGCCATCCCGCGCAGGAGCCACGACGCGGGTTGGAAACTCGGAGATCCAGGTGGTCTACGAGATGCAGCAAACCATGCAGGCCAACGGCACCAGAAGCGCGGAGTGGGTGCAGTGGCGCAATGAGATCCGCATCGAGTACAGCTATGAAGGCCTGATCGAAGATCACAAGCTGTTTGGCCGGTACGACGTCCCGTTCATTCAGAGCTCCCAATTCTCGCTGACCTATCGCGGCCGCATGGACCCAGTCTATGAGATTCGCGATAAATACGACCGGCTCTATAACAAGGAACAACAAAAACACTTTGAGTTTCCTGAAAACGACATCCGCGAAATCAACCTCGATAACGACTACGGCGAAGTCTTCGGCCATAAGCTCTCCTCGCGCATTGGCCGCCAGCAGATCGTGTGGGGCGAGTCGGATCTGTTTCGCTCGATTGACATTGTCAACCCGTTGCGGATTGACCAGAACGGGTTTGTCGGCGAGGCGTTCGAGGACTTTCGCACGCCGATTTGGGCGGCGAAGTTTCTCTATGACATTGGCAACGTCGGCACGTGGTTCTCTAACATCGGCTGGGAATTTTTCTACACCCCACGGTGGCGGCCCATCACCAACCACCTGATCCTCGAAGGTGGGTGGGACCTGCAATACCACGACCCGCGGCTGGCGACTCGTGTCCAATCGACGACCAGTCCCGGTATCGTCACTTATGCCAACCGTCTGGCTCCCTTCAAGAAGTGGGGGCGGGTGCGCAATCCCTGGTCGATTTTCCGCGTTGGCCCCAATGCCAATCGCGAGGCGCCGGACTATGGTTGTCTCGGTGGCAATGAAGCTGTAGTCCCCTGCGATCCGCAGCACCGGGCTGACTTCTTCTACTTGCAGGATCCCAAGCGCCATCAGGTCCGCGGCACCAAATGGACCAATAGCATGATTGGTACCCGCGTCATCGGCAAGGCATTCGACAACTTCGACTTCTCGCTCAATTATCTCTACAAACGCGCTGACCCAGGGGCGTTTCTCAAGGTCGGCACCTTGTTTGACAAGAGCAAGCCAGGCACTGGCGCGCTCAATCCCGACACGCTCTATGGCTTTGGCATCCCCGGACAGGATCTCGAAACTGGCATCCAGCGCTGTCTCAACGGGGGGAACAAGCAGGCGACGTTCGTTGCCGGGGCCGAGCTGTACGGCTACAATTCCGACGCCAATCCGAACAATGACCGTGCACTCACTGGCTGCTTGCCAACCGGGAACTGGTACCCGTGGACGCACGTGATTGGCGCCACCGCCACGTATAATGATTTCGATTACACCGGCGCGGTCTTCCGCTTGGAGCAGAGCTGGTCGACCAACGAACCGCGCAACTTTTTGTTCCATTCGTTCCCTGGTATACGCTCCCCTCTCAATGGGTACTTTACTGAGGGAAGCATCTCGAACCGGACACCTTGTCCTGACGGAGCAGGAAGCTTCTGCCCAGGGGCAAAATCGTTCAAGTTGAAGGCAAAGTCCGGCAGCGCAGTCTGGCGCAGCATGCTGGGGTTTGATTTACTGCGCACCTTTGCCTGGCTGCCCGGCTTCTTGGGCAAGGACCAGATGTTCCTCACTGGCCAGCAACTCATCACCTACAATAATGACAATCGGCCCAGCAACCTGAATCCGTTCACCAACGCGCCGAAAGACCGTGTAAGTCGTTGGGAGCAATTGTACACCATCTCTGGCTCGGGCTTCTTCCTCAAGGGCAAGCTGGAGCCACTGTGGGCGTTTGCTTACTCGGTCAACGCCAAGCAGCCGTTATGGCTGTTGCAGACGTTCTGGCACGGGCTGTATTTTGACAACCTGGATCTGTTTGCTGGGATGGCGATCTACATGGGTAGCAAGAACCAAGTGGACCAGTCCTTCCTGAACTACTACGCCGATCGCGATACGTACTGGATTCGTTTGCAGTACTACATACTGTAGGCGTGGGATTCTGCAGAGACGCGATATATCGCGTCTCTGCGTAACCAAGGGGGAGGCTCGCAAGGGCCTCCCTTTTTTTTATTGCCGTTGCTTGGAAAAGGAGGCGGTTTGTGAATAAGGCGTTGTCTGAGCGGCTGAAGTATTATATCGAGATATTTAGGCTGGTCTGGGCGTCTTTGTTGTTAGTCGGTGGAGGTATCGTTAGTCTATTGCTGAGAGAGGATCGGAATACGGTTCTAGTTGCCCTTGCCGCATCCGGAGGGGCACTAATGCTCACCATGGTCATTATTCTTTTGTTTCTGGATATTCGGATACGGAAGAGACTTCGCCAGATGGAGGACCAGAAAAATGTATGAGACATTCGCTATAGTCATGGGAGTGTCGGTGTTCGTCATCTTCGGAGTTGGCATATGGTTGCTGGTGAGGAGGTTGGATTAGATCTGATTGTTGGGCAACGCTGCGCTTTTGCCCAATCTACTCCTGGATTCGGTTGCAGTACTATATATTGTAAGCGTGGGATTTTGTAGAGACGCGATATATCGCGTCTCTACGTAACCAAGGGGAGGCTCGCAAGGGCCTCCCTTTTTTTTATTGCCGCCGGTCCCTTGTAGGGGCGGTCCAGAGCCTGTCCTGAGCTTGCCGAAGGATGACCGCCCTTGGAGAGGGCAACCACATCGGGTTGCCCCTACGCCGAATCCAGAGGTTAGGTTGGACGTCGAATGTTCAGTTTTCATGTAGAAATCGTATTACCCACGACACGCTCCCACCGCTGGCATAAACCCATAAAATATGGGAAGATGCCCCGCCGATACCCGAAAAGGAGGAACGTACGCATGGCAAGTATGGACGGTGGTGCGCTCATCGGGCGCATCCTCAAAGAACAAAACGTGAAATATATGTTCGCAGTTAACGGCGGACACACCTTCCCAATTCTCGCTAATTTAATGAACAATGACATCAAACTCATTCACATGCGCCATGAGCAAGCGACCGCATACGCGGCAGATGGTTATGCACGGGTTACTGGTCAGCCCGGCCTGTGTTGCGTTACGGCTGGCTGCGGTCTGACCAACGCCGTTACCGGTCTTTGTGTCGCGGGACTCACCAACAGTGCAGTAGTGTGCCTCTCTGGCCAACACCCGACTACCGAAGACTACATCGGCTCATTCCAAGAAGCGTACGGTTCGGATGTCGTCCGCACTTTCTCGAAATTCGCTAAGCGCGTGCTCGATTGGTCAACGATCGAGGTTGACTTGCGTCAGGCCTTCCGGGAAGCTTTAAATCCCCCCCAAGGCGTATCCTTACTCGAAATCCCCACCAACATCCTCTACCACGTTGACGACGAGAAAAAACAGCGCAAAGGGGCAAAAGTCTACGGTCCCGACGAACTGCGCTCGCAGGGTGACCCGCGCAAGATCGAACGGGCCGTAGAGCTGCTCTATAAGGCCCAGAAACCAGTCATTGCCGGCGGTGATGGGATTTTCTGGTCGAACGCAGCGGCTGAGCTAAAAGAACTAGCCGAGCTGACAAGCACCCCGGTTTACTGCCGCCGTGCCGGACAGGGCGCGGTCGATGAAGGGCATCAACTCGCCGTCCGTGGCGCGTGGAAAAAGCCTTTTACCGGCGATGCAGATGTTGTACTCGCGATTGGCTTCAAATACTGGAGTGGTGAGAAATTTGGTGAACCCCCGACCTGGAGCGATAAGGCGACGTATATTCAGGTCGATCCCAGCCCTCAGCGGGTTGGCTGGCATGTACCGGCCGAGGTTGGGATTGTTGGAGACCCTAAACTCGTGCTGCGTCAGATGATCAATACGATAAAAGAAATGAAGCTTGATTTTAGCGCCAAACGGGAAAGCCCGTGGATTAAAAAGATCGCGGATGTACGTGAGAACTACGAGAAGCTCATCCTCGAACGGGCGCAGAAAAATCATAACACCACGCCGATCCATCCAGACCGTTTGACCAAAGATCTGGTCTCGGTCATCGATAAAGACGCAACCCTTATCATCGATAGCTTCACGCTGAGCGGGTACACCAGTCAGTGGTTTACCGCGCATTCGATGGGTCAGATTGTTGACGCTGGACCGCTTGCCCCTGTAGGACACGGCGTGGGCATGGGCATCGGTGTTCAGCTTGGCCGTCCGGGGAAGCAAGTGATCGTTGTGACCGGGGATGGTGGTCTCGGTATTGGCGGTATGGATATGGAAACAGCGGCGAAATACAAGATTCCGATCGTCGCGCTTTTGTGGAATAACAGCTCATGGGGTCCGTCCTTTGAGTCAATGCCCATCCTCAAAGGCCGCACCGAGCCTTTCGATATGCTGCCGAACATTCGCTACGATAAAGTGTTCGAGCCGATGGGTGTGTACACTGAGCATGTAGAGAAAGCCGATGAAATCATTCCAGCTTTGGAGCGGGCGCTCAAATCCGGCAAGACGGCTTTAGTGAACGTCCTAGGCGACAAGCGCATTGGCCACCCGACTTTGGGCGGTAACCTGCTCGGGTCAACCCAGGTGTAGGGCCGTGTCCCTGTAGGGGCGTATAGCTATACGCCCCTACGTTTATCAACAAGGATCCAATCATGGTCAAAATCTTCTGTGATCGTTGCAATACCGAAGCTGAGAGTCTCGATGCACTGCTACAATTTTCGATTGAGGTCACGGAGCAGCCAAACCGTTCAGTTTGGAGTTGGCGCGCTGAAGTCTGTCAAGAATGCTTTGAAGCCATGAAGGAAGAGATCTCTACTCGCGTAACGCAACCCTCTGAGGAAAAGAAAAAAGGCGCGAAGAGGTAGAGGCGAAGTAGGGGGAGGCCTTGTGCCTGCCCTATCTTGGGCGACCACAAGGGTCGCCCCTATCTTTTTCGTCCGTTCGCAGGATTCTCGCGATCATTTGCCCAGCGAAACGGATTCTCAGCAATATACCGCCTGATCTCCTCTAATGATTCCTCGCTACGGATAATGTGTTCGTAGTAATTGCGTTGCCAGAGTGAAATTCCTAAGGCGTTGTGTAATTTGCCAACGCGTCTAGTTACAACAGATTTGAACGAGCGAATAACAGTCGGTAATGAATTCGCAACCGGGTGGCTGAATCGTTCTGTCGTAGGGGCACGGCATGCCGTGCCCCTACCCGTTCCGGTAATCATTAAGATTCCGTGGACATGATTCGGCATGACCACGAACACGTCCGAGGTTACATTGGGGAAATGCCTCGGTATAGCTCTCCAACACTCTTCAATAACCTTGCCTATCTCCGACAATTGCATCTCCCCATCTACAACCCCTCCAAAAACACATTCTTTCCCTCGCGTGCATACGGTCACAAAATACGCCCCTTCTTGGGCATAATCATACCCCTGTAAACGAAGAGAATGACGATGATGTTCCTGTAGGTCGGATTTCATTTCCCCAGATCGGTTTTCTTCACCACGATCTCGATCTCATCGACCGGGGAAATTCCACGATTACGAATATGGCAGTTCCATCCCTCAAAGGTCCGTAGATAAGAGAAGACGGTCCGCAGCAAGCCAGGTTTAATCTTCGTCTCCCATTCTTCAGACCACTCGTCTCCCTCAAAGTCTTCATCCTCCCACGCTTCCGCAGGAATCTCTGCACTTAAAGAGAAACGAAGAAGGAAAGAACGCTCTTCGCTATCGGACATAGGTTGCCTTTTTGTTCTCCTTTAGGGCGTATAGCTATACGCCCCTACCGATTTTGCAAGATATCGATCACCGTATCATGCACGCGACCGTTTGAGATCACCGCGCTGCCGGTATAGATAGAAGAAGTCCCGGCAAAGTCAGAATAGCGCCCGCCCGCTTCGGTCACAAGGATCTTGGTCGCCGCCACATCCCAGGGTTTGATTTCCGGCTCGAGAGCGACCTCAGCCTGACCGCAGATCACCACGCTATGACCAAGGGCGTCGCCAAATCCTCGCTGCCGTGCCGTTGCCTCGACTAAGCGGAGAAATGATTGCCAGCAGGGGCGTACCTTGAGGTCTTTTAACCCGCCATGCACGAGCATCGCCTCATTGAGATTGCCGATATCAGATACGTGCACTTGCCGCCCGTTAACGAACGTCCCATGCCCTTTGCGGGCATACAAAAGATCATTGGTCGCCGGAGCGTACATCACTCCCGTCGTAATATCGCCTTCTTCTTCTAAGGCCAGCAACGTCGCAAAAAACGGGATGCCACGAATGAAGTTCTTGGTGCCATCGATTGGGTCGATAATCCAACGGCTATTCACCGCACCGGCATGCTCGCCGAGTTCCTCGCCGAGAAAGCCATGACGAGGAAAATGCGAGCGAAGAATCTCGACAATTTTCGCTTCACACTCACGATCTGCTCGCGTGACTGGTGTGCGGTCAGCTTTTATCTCGATGGTTAAGTTGGTACGGAAATAATGCAGCGCGATATCACCGGCTGCTTTCGCTGCTTCGATTGCTGTGCTGAGGAGGGTGTCCATCAGGCCATTTCATTATGATGAAGGGCGTATTGCAATACGCCCCTACGAGACCGACAACAACATAAGCTAGCGTCCCTACAACAGTCCTCTCAGCAATCCACCATCGACCTGGATGCTAACCCCGTTCACATAGCTTGCCGCTTCAGAAGCGAGAAAGACGATGACATTCGCCATCTCTTGTGGGTCACCGATCCGCCGCAGCGGAATATCAGTCGTGTTCTCCTCCAGCGCTTGTTCCAGTGTTTTCCCGGCGCGTTGGGCTCGCCCAGAGATGCCACTCTTCAACCGATCGGTGAGAATACGACCGGGAAGAACGGTATTCACCGTAATGTTATGTTTGCCAATCTCGCGCGAGAGGGTTTTTGCCATCCCAACCACAGCCGGTCGTACCCCATTAGAAAGAATGAGGCCGTCGATCGGCTCTTTGACCGACATCGACATCACACTGATGAGCCGACCCCATTGTTGCTTCTCCATGTGCGGAAGCGCCTTACGGAACAACCGCACCGTGCTGAGGAAGTTCAGCGCGAAGGCATTCTCCCAATCTTCATCCTTCATGTTGCCAAAGCCGCCTAAAGGAGGCCCACCAGTATTGGCCACAACCACATGTAGAGCGCCAAATTTCTTGACCGTCTCCTCAACAAACTGTTCGGTCGCTGCCGCTTTGGAAAGATCTCCCGGCACGGCCAACACTTCAGCCTGAGTCTCCCGGCGAACTTCTTCGGCGGTGGCTTGGAGCTGATTGGGATCTCGTGCACTAATTGCAACTTTAGCTCCTTCACGAGCGAACCCGAGCGCGGTTGCTTTGCCAATGCCTTTGCTTGCTCCACCAACAATGACCACTTTACCTTTGAGTCCCAGGTCCATAGATTGCCCTTTCTGTGTCGGTGTAGGGGCGTATAGCAATCGTAGGGTGCACTTGTGCACCGGATTTGTTGGTGCGCGGAGCGCACCCTACCACATACTGGAAGCTGACGGCCGATTGCCTTCCATTCTACACCGGTAGGTATCCTTTCTTTTGATAAAACGAACGGACCGCGGCTTCGAATCCTGGAGGATTGTCTCCCATCACCGAGTGGCCAGCCTTAGGCACCAGCGCAAACTCCGAGGCTGGAATGAGTTGCTGTAATTCTTTGGCACCATCAAGCGAGAAAACGTCACTCTCCCCCCCTTTCACCACCAGGGTAGGGCAACGAATGTTCTTGACCTCGGTGGCCAATTCATCGTGCATCTGTTTGACATCGATACGGCGGTGCCCCTCACTGAAGTAGGTGTCGTACTTCCAGGTCCACTTGCCAGTGGGGAGCTGTTTTAAATTGTAGACACAGGTGAAATTACGGATCACCTCAAGTCGCCGGCGGGGATTAAAGCGGTGAATCACCGCTGCAGCGTCATCGAGGCTGTCAAACTCGCGGTAGTTCGTCATAAAATCGCGGATATGCTGTACGCCTTTGCTCTCTACTCGGGGACCTACATCGACAACCACGAGCGCTTCTACACGCGCTGGGTGATTTGCCGTGAAAGAAAGTGAATTCGCACCTCCCATCGACATCCCGGTGAGAAAGAAGCGATTAAGACCTAGCGCTTGCGTGAAAGCTGCAACATCGTTCACCATCATTTTGCGCGTGTAGTCTTTATCCGGGGCCCAGTCAGTATCTCCATGCCCACGTTGGTCAAATGCCATCACATGAAAGTGTGGCGCCATTGCTGCAGCAAACAGATCCCACGTATGGCAGGTCTGTCCGACTCCATGCAGCAGAACTAGGGGTGGCTTCTCAGCGTTACCCCAGTCGAGAAAATGAAACTTCAGTCCGTTGGCGTGGACAGAGCGGTCGGTGAATTGTGCCGTCATGCGGTTTCCTCCTCTATGCTTGTACGGCCATAACGGCGGCCAGAATAGAGGAAAAAAGGCGAAAGGCAAAGGGCAAACAGCAAAAAAGCGGGCATCAATGCCCGCGCTACAGAACTGCGCCGGATGAATCCGGCTTTCAAGCCCCATACATGGGGCGCAGCTCGTGTAGCCCGGCGATTCATCGCCGGGTGAAATGGGGTTCGGTAAAGCCGCAGTTCCTTCCCGTGGACAGTATATAGATGTGTGCGCCCTCTGGAGGGCGGTCACGCAGGACCGCCCCTACACGGAAAGGATAGATTCGTCCTGAATCCAGATCTTGGTGTGTTCCGCATATAGTTTCTACTTTTAACCTTTGACTTTTGCCTTTTGCCTTTTTCTATCCCAACAGCAAGCGTACCACTTCCGGCGTCAGTTCTCCTAAGTTCGGCAGCACCAAACTTGCCTGGCTAAAGTCGTTCCGAAGGGTGTATTCATTGGGGACTGCAACACACCGCATCCCAGCAGCGACCGCCGCTTGTACTCCCTTGTAGGTATCCTCAATGACGATACACTGAGAAGGAGAGAGGTCAAGTTTTCTCGCTGCAGCGAGAAAGGCATCAGGAAGAGGCTTGGCACCACGGTAGTCTTGACGGGCAATAGTCACGGGAAAGAAATGGTCAATTCCCATACGGTCCAGGATAAAGTCGAGATGTTCGCGATTGGTATTCGTTGCCACGGTTAAAACGAACTGTTGCGCCAGTTGGGTCAGAGTTTCCTTCACTTGAGGCATGAGCTTTACCTCGGTCTCCAAGAGTTGAAGATAGATCGGAGAACGTAACTGGCGTAGTTCGTCAGGAGAGATCGGCAACTGATGTTTCGCGACAATGTACTCTGGGCCGTTGCCTTGCGCGATCCAGTACTGCTCATACTCCTCGCGAGAAACGGTCACGCCGTACGGTTTTAAGACTTCGCTGTATGCCTGATAATACAACCCTTCTGAATCAATCAGGACTCCATCGAGGTCAAAAATCACTCCCAAAGCTCGTTTTTCAGCCATAGTTCTGCCTTGTCATAGTAGGATTCTGCTTTGCTGCCTTTTCCTGTACAGTTACTCATTATGAAGTCCGATCCATCTCCTACTCTAGTCTCGCCAGAAGATCCTTCCGCGGCCTGGGTGTCGGTGTTTCAATCGCTCGGGCTGCCAACCTATCGCGTGCGAGTCGAGACCAGAGACAAGATGGTCTGTATCCAAGCGCCACCTGGGGACTTTGTCCGCCTGCTTGACCCTTCGGTTCGTCCCATTCTCATTAAGCACGGCAAGTCATTAGGATACCGCTTTGTGACCCTGGACATGAGCTGAACGAGTAATCCACAACAGTAATTGTAGGGCGCGTTTCACGCGCCATTTGCCGGCGCGCAGTGCACGCCCTACGATTGACTAAATCAGATCACGGGAGATTCGTACACCCAGTAACCACATAATGTTCTTTCTCCGCCCGGCGATCAATCGCCGGGCTACACCACGACGCCCCATCAATGGGGCTGAAGCCGGATTGATCCGGCGCTGCTCTCTAGCCCGGCCAATTCATGGCCGGGTGGAGTAAGGGTGCCGATGTCGTGTGGTTCGATTTAGTCATCTAAAGTTTGTCTACTCTTTTCCCATTCTCGGCCGTTGAAGGGTTGAATAGTAAGACTTTGCAGATCTACGCCTTCCAGACAACGGACGTTTACGTCAATCTTATTCGGATGTGAGCGCGGAACATAGTATGAATGAATGCCACAAACCGGGCAGAAATAATGCTTGGCCGTCTTGGTGTTGAACTGATAGAGAGCTACCGCGTCGGCGGGAGACAGCAAGCGAAAACTCTCAGGTTCAACAATCAGGTGAAGAAAGCCTTTCTTGCTGCAAATCGAACAGTTGCAATCAACCACGCGTTCAAGGGTCGTGGTCACTTCAAATCGTACTCTCCCGCAATGACAGCCGCCCTGGTAAGTTGGCATAAAGCACCTCCGGCAAGCAATCAACGTTTAGCAATTAGCTTTTAGCATAAATGAAACGTGTATTTCTTAACTAATAGCTAAGAGCTAACAGCTAAATCCTTTCTGGGCTCTTGACCCTCTCGCTACAGAGACGATATGAGGAAGAAGGTAGCAATGAAACCTCGCCGGGGTGTAGCGCAGCCTGGTAGCGCACTCGCTTGGGGTGCGAGTGGTCGGCCGTTCAAATCGGCTCACCCCGACCAGAGCAGAAAGGCGATCGTGTGAACGGTCGCCTTTCTCGTCCGCTGCCTCGCTGTTGAAAAGTGTTGCTATGATTATCCTCGTCTCAAACGATGACGGCATTCATTCCGAGGGCTTACGGGCACTAGAAGAAGCGCTCGCTTTGGTCGGCGATACCTACACCGTCGCACCAGATCGAGAGCAAAATGCCGTCAGCCATGCTTTGACGTTGCATCGTCCCTTACGCATTGAAGAGATTGCTCCCCGACGCTTCGCCGTGAATGGAACACCAACCGACTGCGTGAATCTGGCAATCAAAGGATTTTTGCCGGTACGGCCACAGCTGGTTGTTTCAGGAATTAATAAAGGGGCGAATTTAGGAGATGACGTGACCTACTCCGGTACGGTCTCTGCGGCAATTGAGGGATCCTTGTTGGGAATCCCGTCGATTGCTATCTCACTGGTCACCAAGGGATCCTCGTATCAGTTTGGCCCGGCGGCGGAGTTTGCTGGTATCCTCGCCGCAGAAGTTATTGCTCAGGGTATGCCGCCAGACACATTACTCAATGTCAATGTGCCAAACCTACCGAGAGAAGAATTAAAAGGCTATCGTCTCACGCGCCAAGGGAAACGGCGCTATGCGGAGCAACTCGAAGCGCGGATTGATCCGCGTGGGAAGAAGTATTACTGGATCGGTGGTGACGACCTCGGCTTTGACCCAGATGAAGGAACAGATTGCGTGGCTGTTCACGAAGGATTTATTTCTGTGACTCCTCTTCATGTTGATTTGACAAACTACCGCGCCCTCCAAGAGCTGCGAGATTTGAAACTCCCATGGCATTAGATTACACCGCTGCTCGACAACGTATGATTCAAGACCAGCTGGTAAAACGCGGCATCAGCGATCCTCTGGTGTTAGCGGCGATGGGCCAAGTTCCGCGCCATTTATTTATCGATGAAGCGATGCGTGACCGTGCCTACGACGACTATCCACTCCCCATCGGCGAAGGACAAACCATTTCGCAACCCTATATGGTGGCGCTGATGGCAGAAGTGATGAAGCTCGCTGAAGGCGAGCGCGTGCTTGAGGTCGGCACCGGCTCAGGGTATCTGGCTGCGGTGCTCGCAGAACAAGGAGTCCAGGTGTGCTCGGTCGAGGTTTCGGATCGCCTCGCCGAGCGCGCACAAGCTACGGTAGACCGTCTCGGCTACCGTAATGTCACAATTCACATTGGCGATGGGACGCTCGGCTGGAAAAGTGAGGCGCCCTTCGATGCGATGGTTATTGGCGCTGCTGCACTCAGTATTCCACGCCCGTTACTGTCGCAACTTCGCCTTGGCGGTCGCTTAGTCATGCCAATGGGCGAGGAAGACCTCCAAACGTTGGTACGGATCTGGAAAGAACCTCGCGGTCTCCGTGAAGAATATTTCGGCGAGTGTCGCTTCGTCAAGCTTCGCGGTGAATACGGTTGGGAGACCTAGCAGAGTTCACCCTTTCCTTCGCTCTCTGGTTGAGGGTGGGGGAGCACAGACATGCAAACCCTCTATCTCGACCATAATGCGACGACCCCGCTACAGCCGGAGGTCCTTGAGGCAATGTTGCCCTACTTGCGCACGCATTTCGGTAATCCCTCGAGTGTCCACTGGGCTGGACGTCGCGCCAAGCAAGGAGTAGAAGACGCGCGTGAACAGGTTGCGACCCTGCTCCACTGTCGATCAACAGAAATTCTATTCACCAGCGGTGGAACGGAAAGTAACAATCTCGCGCTGTACGGTGTGCTCCGAGCCATGCGAGCGCGAGGCAGACATGTGATTACGACTGCGATCGAGCATTCCTCAATTCTGGAGCCACTGCGAGCACTGGCTAACGAAAGATTCTCACTAACGGTTCTCCCGGTGAATAACGAAGGCCGGGTCAACACAGATGAGTTGAGTGCTGCCTTACGAGCCGACACCGTGTTAGTCTCTATCGGACTTGCCAATCACGAAATCGGCACCATTCAACCAATCACAGCCTTGAGCCGCATGACTCGAGACCGCGGCATCCTCTTCCACACCGATGCTGTCCAGGCGGTCGGCAAGTTACCTGTAGATGTGAATGTGCTTGGGATTGACCTCTTGTCGCTCTCGGCCCATAAGATTTATGGACCAAAGGGAACCGGGGCGTTATATATCCGCAAAGGAACCCAACTCGCTCCATTGCTGCACGGCGGGCCGCAAGAGCGCGAAAAACGTGCAGGGACAGAAAATGTCGCTGCTGTAGTCGGCTTTGGTGAGGCTGCGATACGTGCCGGACAAGAACTCGAAACGAACGTGGCTCGTTCTCTGGAACTGACAGCGCAGCTCCGCCAGGGCATTCTCCGGCAGATAAGCGGCACCTTCTTGAATAGCCCTGTGCAGGCGTGCCTTCCCAACACGGTCAATATTGGTTTTGCTGGTGCGACAGGAGAAGGGTTGATGATGGGGCTCGATCTTGCTGGCGTCGCCGTCTCAACTGGCTCGGCATGTGCGGCTGGTTCGCTTGAACCTTCGCATGTCTTGCTCGCCCTCGGTCGAGACCGCGAGGCCGCTAAAAGTGCCCTTCGCTTTAGCGTTGGTAAAGATACGACCGCACAAGAAATTGACCGGGTCGTCGCCATCCTGGCAAAAGTGGTCGAACGGGTACGTGCAGCAGCACAACTATAGTAATGAGTAACGAGTGATGAGTGACTCTCGCATGCAATCTTCAGCACCCAGTATCGAACATCAGGAATTCCAGCACCCAGTCCCTAACCCCCAGCACCCAAAGAGAGTGCTGGCTGCACTGAGCGGCGGAGTCGATAGTGCCGTGGCGGCGGCTCTTCTGGTGGAAGCAGGATACGAAGTGATTGCCATTTCTATGCTGCTGGCGGGGAGTGCTGAAGGACGTGAGGGTGGCTGCTGTTCGATCGACGACTTCCAAGATGCTCGGCGAGTGGCAGAACAGTTGAGTATTCCCTACTATGTGCTGAATCTCAAAGAGGCATTTCGCACCCGAGTGATCGACGTCTTCACCCATGAGTATTTGCGTGGGCGCACGCCAAATCCGTGTTTGCTGTGCAACCGCGATTTGAAATTTGACTTACTGTGGCAACGTGCGCGCGAACTCGACGCCCACTTTGTCGCGACCGGTCACTATGCCCGGGTGAGGTATGACCAGCCGAGCGGAAGTTACCAGCTTTTACGCGGAACGGATCAGCAGAAGGATCAATCCTATTTCCTCTTTACCCTTAGCCAGGCCCAGCTTGCGCGCACCCTTTTTCCTGTCGGTCACCTGACAAAAAATGAGGTTCGCGACAAAGCGCGTTCGCTCGGACTGAAAGTCGCCGAGAAGTTGGAGAGTCAAGACATCTGTTTCGTCCCTGACGGAAATTATGCACGCTTTATCGAACAACAACTCACGACCTCCCGACAATCGGAAATGAAAGCCGGAGAGATTGTCGCTCAGGATGGGCAAGTCCTCGGCTCACATGATGGGATCCACCGTTTTACTATCGGTCAGCGCCGTGGTTTGGGCATCGGCGGCTTAACTGAGCCTCGCTATGTTACCCGGATCGACGCGCACAGCGGTCAAGTTTCGGTTGGCAGGAAAGCTCAGCTTATGACCCGGGGCTTGGTCGCAACCGGAGTCAATTGGGTAGAACCCCTCCTCACATCTGAGGTCAGCGCTACAGTCAAAATCCGTTACCGCCATCCTGCTATTCCTGCGCGAATCATTCCCCAAGACCACGGCAGAGCGGAGGTATGGTTCCAGCAATCTTATCCCGCAGTGACACCAGGCCAGGCAGCGGTATTCTACGCTGAGGAACAGCTACTGGGTGGAGGATGGATCGAGGGGGCACTTTAGGTATGCGACACTTTCTCGATAAGACCAGGACCCAGCTCGAGCAAGCATCGGGAAGAGCGTTCAGCAATCCGATCCGTGTAGCAATCACTACCCTCGGTTGCAAGGTCAACCAATACGATACGGCCACCATCGAAGATCGGCTAAGAGCGGCAGGGCATACACTGGTGCCATTTGTCGAGACAGCCGATGTTTATATCGTCAACAGTTGTACCGTCACTAATCAAGCCGATGCCGAGAGCCGCCAGCTCGCCCGTCGTGCGAAACGGTACAATCCTGCCGCCCGGATTATCATGACTGGTTGTTATGCACAGGTGAACCCCAAGTCGGTAGCAAAAGTTCCCGAGGTCGATTATGTTATTGGGCTGAATCGTCTCGACGACCTGCTGCAGGCGGTTACGAACGAGGTGGCCATAGAACGAGTGCGCGTCAGTAATCTCCGCCACAAAGGCGAGACTCCTGGAGTTGACACCCTGGGCGCACAGACCTTCAGCGGCCAAACCCGCGCATTTCTCAAGATCCAGGAAGGGTGTGATCTTTTCTGCACTTTCTGTATTGTCCCCATGGCGCGCGGCAAAAGCCGCAGTGTTCCTCCGCGTGTCGTGTTAGAGCAACTTGATCGCCTTGCGGCTCAAGGATTTCAGGAGGTTGTCCTGACCGGTATCCATCTCGGTGGGTATGGCGAAGACCTCGACCCCAAAGTGAATCTCGTGTGGTTGCTTGAAACCATTGAAGAACGCCGGCCTGTTCCTCGCGTGCGCCTGAGCTCGATTGACCCGCATGAACTGAGTGATTCCTTAATTCGGTTACTGGCGCAGGCAGAGACTCTTTGCCCGCACCTACACATCCCGTTACAGTCTGGCGATGATACTATCTTGTCCCGTATGCGACGGCGCTATGATACCTCGCTCGCGCAAGAAGTTCTTCTCAAGTTGCGTGAGGTCTTGCCCCAGGCTGCGCTTGGGACTGATCTGATTGTTGGCTTCCCCGGTGAGGAAGAAGAAGCATTTGCGCGGACCCTAGCTTTTCTCGAAGAGAGCCCCCTCACTTATTTCCATGTCTTTCCTTATTCCGTACGCAGCGGAACCACGGCGGCAAAGTTTACTGACAAGGTCCCACAGCCGATTATCGACATCCGAGCTCGGCAGGTACGTAAACTTGGCGAGGACAAGAAGGCTGCCTTCGCCCGCCGTTTTGTTGGACACACAGTCCCGGTCCTGTTCGAGCACACACGCGATAAAAATAGCGGTCTCTTGAAGGGCTACAGCCGCAATTACTTGCGCATTCTTGCTCGGGGAGAAGATACGTACATGAACCGCGAAATTCCGGTCACGATCATCCGTACTAACGGTGAGGTCGCCTGGGGAGAAATCCGCAAGAAGAATTCAGAATTCAGAATTCAGAATTCAGAATTTTCTCCTCAGCCCCCAGCCCCCAAACCCTAGCCCCAGAAGTTCCATGTCCGATCTTGCCTTACTTGAAGCCACCCTGCCCTATGAGTTCCGTCGCAAGGAACTCCTGCGTCTCGCGCTTACGCACCGTTCTGCGCCACTCCGAACCGGAGAGAGCCACAACGAGCGATTAGAATTCCTCGGGGATGCGGTCCTCGGCCTGGCCATGAGTGACCTCCTCATGCACCGATTCCCCGAGGCCAGTGAAGGCGATCTTTCTAAGATACGCGCGTCTTTAGTCAATGCTCGCGTGCTTGCCATAAAAGCGGCTGGCCTCTCGCTTGGGCGTTGGCTTCGTCTTGGTGGCGGGGAAGAGCGCAGTGGCGGGCGCGAAAAGCCGTCTATCCTCGCGTCGGCCTACGAGGCCGTGCTGGGAGCTGTCTATCTCGACGGCGGCTTTTCCCCAGCTCACCAACTCGTCACCCGGCATTTTGCCGTAGATTTCGCCGCAACGTTACACGGTGTCCCATTCGACTGCAAAACTCGACTGCAAGAAATCACGCAGAAAATTTTTCGTGAAACACCCTTGTACACGGTGGTCGAGGCCAGAGGCCCAGAACACCAGAAGCTGTTCATTAGCCAAGTCTCAATCGCGGGCAAGCCCTATGGTCGTGGTGAGGGGCAGAATAAAAAAAGCGCTGACCAGGCGGCGGCCCTGCAAACGTTGGAAATGCTCAGGCTTGAAAATCTTGAACCGTAGAGACGTTGCCGGCAACGTCTCTGTGACACCCTGGTTGATTCAGGTCACTTCGTGAACAACCCGCCGCGTACTCCAGAAGACTATGAATTGTTCCTGCATACCCTCACCCGCACCTCCTAGAGCGGTTTGCATTTGGGTGTATCCTTTTTTCCTGGGAGCGCGACCGTCTCGGTCGCTTGTTTTGCGGGCGGGACGCCCGCGCCCCTGGGTCATACGCAACGGAAAACCGCTCTAATCGCCCCATGCTCTACCCTCTTCTCCGCCCTCTCCTCTTCTCTTTTGACTCCGAACGTGCACATCACTTTGCTCTCGACGCCCTCAAGTTGCTACAGACCTCCAGCCCCCTCCTACCACCGTTCAGTGATCCTCGCTTGCAGCAAGAATTGTGGGGGTTGCGTTTTCCCAATCCGGTGGGCCTAGCCGCAGGTTATGACAAAAACGCTGCTGTCCCGTTGGCATGGTCAACTTTAGGGTTCGGCTTTGCTGAGCTGGGAACGATCACGGCGAAAGCCCAACCAGGGAACCCAAAGCCGCGTATTTTTCGCCTTGAACAGGACGAAGCACTAATCAATCGACTGGGATTTAATAACGATGGTGCCGCAGCCGTTGCCCAGCGTCTGACTAGAGTGCTGCCACCAAGCCGACCACATCCTATTCCGCTCGGTTTCAACATTGGGAAGTCAAAAGTGACACCGCTGGAAGAAGCAACCAACGATTATCTGGAAAGCTTAGAGCGATTGTTTCCGTTCGCCGATTATCTCGTCGTCAACGTCAGTTCACCTAACACTCCTGATCTACGTAAACTCCAAGAGTCGGAACGTCTCGGACAATTGCTTGAATCACTCCAGGCAAAGAACCGACAGCTTGCGACTCAGGCAAAGCTCTTTCCAAAACCTCTTCTGGTCAAAATCGCGCCCGACCTGAGTGATGAGGCGGTGGTTGAGCTTGCCCGAGTTGCTCAAGCCGCGAGAGTTTCAGGTCTTATCGCTACCAACACAACGACTGCTCGTCCAGGGTTGCGCACCCCTATACGCGAAGACGGAGGACTAAGCGGGAAACCTCTCACCCGGCGAGCCACTGAGGTATTGCGTATTTTGTTTCGTACGGTCGAGGGTAAGCTGCCGTTGATTGGCGTCGGCGGAATTTTCTCTGCCGCAGATGCCTATGCGCGCATCCGGGCCGGCGCGTCGTTGATCCAAGTCTATACTGGCCTCATCTATCAAGGCCCCTTATTGCCGCGCCAGATCGTCCGCGGCTTATTGAACCTGCTGGCAAAAGATGGCCTGAGCCATCTGCGTGAAGCAGTAGGGAAAGATGCATAAACTGTCTCGACTCACTTGAGCGAGCTTAGTACAATCCTGGCGAAGCATTCAATTACATTCTCAGAGGAGGAACATTTATGGCAGCGATTCCCGAACAATTCAAAGACCTGTTGCAGAAGAAGGCGTTTGCGCATCTTGGCACAGTGATGAAAGACGGCAGCCCACAGGTTACACCAGTGTGGTTCGACTACGATGGCAGCCACATCCGCATCAACTCAGCCAAAGGTCGCTGGAAAGACAAAAATATGCGCAGCCGCCCCAGCGTGGCCTTAGAGGTTTCTGATCCTGAGAATCCCTATCGTTATCTGCAAGTCCGCGGCAAGATCACGGAGATCACTGAGAACGGCGCCGATGCCCACATCGACTCGCTAACGAAGAAGTATCTCGGCCAAGATAAATATCCAAACCGCCAGCCGGGAGAAGTGCGGGTGATCTATAAGATTGCGGTCGAGCGCGTCTCGACGATGGGATGAAATAGCTTTTAGCCTTTGGGGGTAGGGGTAATCGCCTCTTTTTGTACCATTCACTGACCATCTCTCTTTACTAATCCCTGACCCCCAACCCCTAGCCCTCCGTTTCCTCGCTCCGTATCCGCAACCCCACCGGCAGTGATTCATCGAGAATCTGGGCTTGTTCTTTCGCCCCCAGGGCAACGACCTCCAACACCGGCTCAGCCAACCGCTCGCCTGCAGGAAGAGAATGAAGTCGCTCGACAACTCTTTGACGAAGTTCTTCGTCGAGGTCACGGATGCGGTCGCCGGTGTAACGTGCAATCTGTACCAGCGCAAAGGCGATAGATTCTAGTTTGAGCCGATCAACGTGAAGCAAACGGTCAACCCAACTCGCCGCGATCTCCCGCCGTACGACACAGTTGGCTGGACCATACAGAAGCGTACGGGCACCTACACGAGCAAACGCCCACACTTCTTGAGCCGAGGACTTGCCCTTTTCTACTGCTCGGAGCAGCTCCTCACCGAGGTCAGCTTTCGCATCGGCACCAAGCCGCTCACAATTGCCCATCACCTGCCACATCTCCCGGACCTCTTGCGGGCCAACCTTTGCCCGGCCAGCTTTGCTGCGATTTTTGAGTTTCGGCAACAGCCATGGCGCGATCTCGTTATAAAGGACACCCTGCTGCTGACGACTGAGTCCACCGGCCACTCGCTTCCACAGGGTCCACCATTCTGCACGACATTGGATAGCATTCCCATGCACCGGACCGCGTGGGTAGATCTTCCATAACTGCTGCAGCCGCCACTCATCAGTTGAGTGGCCAAAGCCCGGACGCAGACAAAACCCAATCAGGTTGAGCCAGCGTGCTTCATGCTCTGGACTGCGCTCGCATCCCTTCTCGCCCTCCCACAAGATATCCCAGAGGTGGCGGATAGCACTGAGCGGCCAACTATCCTTATTCGTCCCTAGGACTTGTTCCAGTTGACGAGTGAGAGTCTGTGGGGACACGATCTCCCCGCTCCCGGGTGGGACAGAGGCAAATACCACTTGGATCAATTGCCGGGCTTCTGTCAGCAGGGCTTCATCAATGACGTGCTCTTCACTGACTGTTCCTAGGGTAGGAAGCGGAGCGCCAGTTCCCTCGCCGCGTAGCTGAAACTGTAATCGCCAGCGATGGTTCGTCTGACGGGCTTCACACCAGAGTTCCAACGTTCCCACTTCGGTGAAACGGGCTGAAACCTGAACAGGAATTTTCATCACCCCGGCCTTCTTGCCGAAACGCAAAACCGTACGAATCGCTGGCAAAGAAGCCATTTCCTCTGTTGGTAGTATGACCACTGCTCCTGGTTGGTCGCTGGTTCGCGTACTCGATGCGTATAAGGGAAAACTCACGGGCTGATTGGTCAGGACCTCGAACTCTGACTCGCTGAGACGAATCTCTTCGCCTTCTTCCATACCATGACGAACGAGACACAGAGCAGTGACGGTCTCTTTTGCTGTTGCCTTCTCTTGCGCTTGGGCGCCGATGCCAATGTAGTAGGCACGCGCGCTGCCTCCACCGATGCGTACCCCTTGACCACGGCGGACGAGGCCATAATACGCGGCACCATAGGCAACCGCGAGATCAAGACTGGTATTCGCCAGCACCGTCGGCCGCCACTGCGTACCCTCCGAGCTAGGAAACCATTGGGCAAGGATATCGACGATGCGCTCACGTATCGCTAACGGCGCTAAGGCCCCACCATTGAACAAGACCGCGTCTGGCCGTGCAAGAGGAGAATCGAGGAGCGGGGAGCGAGAAGCGGGGAGCAAAGCATGCTGACGTAAGAACCACGCCAGATGGCGAGGAATCTCCGGTTCAGTTGCGTAGGGTAACCCGAATTCTTGCAGGCCGACGCGAGCGCTACGCCGTGGAGTCGCATCTGCACTCACCACAGGAAAGAAGCCATCGAGAACCGTTCTCTCTAGTTCTGCACGATCGAGGTTGTCACTCAACGTTCCGCCTACCACAGCACTACTTCGTCCCGTAAGCGTCAACGTCACTTGCTGTCGGTTGGGATCGGCAAAGAGATCCTCCTTGGCGTTCCGACACAGATGGGTAAGCGTGTGCCAACGCTGGGCGTCAAGGCGGTTTCCTTTCGTGAGACGTGCTTCCACTTGCCGGGCGAGGGCAATATCCATGTTGTCGCCACCCAAGAGCAGATGATCACCGACAGCAATGCGTTCGAGTTGGAGTTGGGTTTTTCCTTCGGTTACGGCAATCAAGCTGAAGTCGGTCGTTCCCCCACCTACATCACAGACCAGAATCACATTGCCCGCCTTGAGGGAGGTTTGCCAGAAATCGGCATGGGCGGCCAGCCAGGCATAGAATGCCGCTTGTGGCTCCTCTAAAAGCGTTACCCGTCTAAGGCCAGCCTTTTCCGCAGCCTCGACTGTTAGTTCTCGGGCTACCTCATCGAACGAGGCTGGCACCGTAATGATCACCTGTTGCGTCTCCAGCGCATAGGTTTTTCCCATACGCTGATTCCAGGCTTCGCGCATATGCAAGAGATAACGCATAGAGGCTTCAACCGGCGAAAGCTTGTTGACGTCCGGAGAAGCTCCCCAGGGGAGAATAGCCGCACTTCGATCAACTTCAGGATGGCAGAGCCATGATTTTGCTGACGTAATCAGGCGCCCGAGGACACGCGCCCCTTGCACCCGAGCGAACTGCCCTACGGCATAGTTCCGCTGCCGATCCCACGGCAAGGCCAAACTGCCTACCGGCAAATCGTGAGCCCCAGGCAAGTAGAGAAAGGAAGGGAGCGTCGGTAGGGAGGCAACCGTCGCTTCATTGACTAATTGCGGGATAGGAAAATGTTGCACACTCAAGGAGCGAGCGGTATCGATATAGGCAACAGCACAGTTTGTCGTTCCGAGATCAATCCCAATAAGATAGCGGGAAGAAGCGTCAGGGTGCGTAACGGCAGGGTGTTCCATAAGACACATTAACGCACGGTTGAATTCACCGTGTCACTCTTACGAGATTTCAGTTCCACGGAAGCACCATGGGTGGCTGACTCGTGCGTCGATGCGCGTAGGTACGCGAGTTGACGATCATGAGACCGGGCTAGCGTCAGTTGCGCGATAAGCGCCCCGATAAGCGCAAGGAACATATCCCATTGGGTATCCCACGGATCACCTTGTGTACCCAGAAAGGCGCTTGCCGCCTCGCCCGTCGCGAGCGCGGTCCACCACTCAATAAATTCATAAGCGACGCTGATGGTTACACACACACAACAGACCAGGAAGAACAACCACTTCCCCCGTTGGAGTGGAGAACGACGTAAAAGAATCTCACGCGTCAGTATCGCCGGAATAAAACCCTGGGCGAGATGGCCGAGCCGATCATAGTGGTTTCGCGCAAAACCAAAGGTATCCTTCAGCCAGTAGCCAAGTGGAACTTCGGCATAGGTATAATGGCCGCCAACCATAAGAATCACGGCATGCAGGAACATCAGTCGGTACGCAAGCGGAGTGAAACGGAAACGCGAAAAGGTCGCAACTAGCACGGGGACACCCAGCAGGACAGGCGCGACTTCCAGCAGCCACGTGAAATAGTCATGAGGATGGATCCCGGAAATGCCGAGCAGCGTCAGCCCAACCATGAGCAGGATAAACGGCTCGTTATTCTTCACTGGCAGTGCGCAGGTTGAATTCGAGTTTCCAGCGATGAGTCTCATCTCGTGAGACCGCCCACAATTCTAAAGTGCCGACCTCAGTGAGGTGCACATGCAGACGGGCTGGAATCGTTACTCCCTCCTGGCCAATCCACGACAACGCTGTTTCGAGTGGGGTCAGTTCTTCGATATCGTCGCCCGGCTCGTCAACCAGTCTGCCGAGTTGATCCTCACGCCGGGTGGTCGAACCGAGAAAGCGAAACTGGGCCGGCTCACCAACCACCAGACCGAATTCTTGACCAGGAATATCACTTTCGGTTCCTTCTTCCATACCGAAAGGAGCAACACAAAGCGCTTTGAGTGGCGCCGCCATACCAGGAACTGCGGGCATAGACGTCTCAATGCCAATATAGTACGAGCGCGCCGCGCCGCCACGAATACGCACGCCTTTCCCCCGCCGGGCGAGCCCGTAATAGGCGGCCCCACGCGCAACCGCATGGTCGAGGTTGGTCCCTTCGAGCATGCGCAGCGCCGGGCTTCCCTCCTGGGAGAGCCAACCGTTCAGGACTTCGACGAGACGCTGACGTAACAGTGACGCCTTCATGACTCCACCGTTAAACAGAATCGCGCTAGGGTGCGCAAAGACCTGTGCGTCATTGTCGGTGGCGCGCTGCCGGGTGAGGAATTTCGCCAGATGTCGGGTGACCGCCGGGTCAGCCGCATAGGGCAATCCCATTTCTTGCAGGCCTACTCGTCGACTCGTCTTGGGCAGCTCATTTGCCTCACAACGGGGGAAGAAGCCATCGACTAGGGTTGCTTCAACCTCGCTGTAGCTCAGGTCAGTGCGGATCGTGCCGCCAACCACGCCGCTGCCGCGACCAAGGATAGTCAGCGGTTGCTTTTTCGGAGCCTCTGGCTGGAGGAGGTTTTCCTTTGCCGCACGGCAGTTCTGCCAGAGCCCGCGTATCTGCCCGGCGTCGAGTTTTGTGCCCTTCGTCGCCAGCCGTTGTTGTACGGCATGCGCCAGGGCCAAGTCCATATTGTCACCGCCGAGCAGGATATGTTCACCAACAGCGACGCGCTTCAGCTCCAGTTCTCCACCCTCGTCAGAAACCGCAATCAAACTAAAATCAGTGGTCCCACCGCCGATGTCACAGACGAGAATGGCGTCACCAACTTTGACCTGCTTGCGCCAACGCTCCTCCATCCCTTCGATCCAGGCATAGAAAGCGGCCTGTGGTTCTTCAAGTAAGCGCACGGAAGATAGCCCCGCTCGTTCGGCCGCCTGCACCGTCAGTTCACGTGCAGCTGCATCAAATGAGGCCGGGACGGTGAGAAAGACTTCTTGCTTTTCCAGCGCCAGATCAGTGTTGTCACGCGCCATGAGCGCGTTCCAGGCCTGACGCAGGTGCAGGAGGTACTGCGCCGAAACCTCAAGTGACGACATCTTCTTGAGGTCATCACCCCCACCCCAAGGAAGAATGGGGGCGGTCCGGTCCACACCAACGTGACAGAGCCAGGATTTCGCCGAGGAGATCAATCGGCCCGGCACTTCAGCGCCCCGGGTGCGGGCGAGCGTCCCGACGACAAAAGGCAACTCTTCAGCCCAGGGAAGCGTCAGACTGCCGGTAGGGAACTCGCGTCCAGCCGGTAGATAGAGAAAAGACGGCAACATATCCCGCTCTTCGACATTGCCAGGAGTCACAAGCTGTGGGATCTGAAAAAGCTGAATTGAGGGATGTTCAGTATCAGCAGCCCGCGTATCAACATACGCCACAACGCAATTGGTCGTGCCAAGATCGATGCCAACGATGTAACGGGGGGTAGTCATGTGGTTATTGTAAGGTTTTAACTCGCTTCAGTCAGCATAGACTACAGAGGTTGGGGATTAGGGATTGGGGGTTGGTTTTAAAAAATTTCTCCTTACCAGCCCCTAACCCCTAATCCCTAACCCCACTCATGGAATTTCCACTTCCGCCGGGGCGACGATTTTGGGATCTTGCCCTGAGGGTTGGGCGGGCAGTTTCACTTGCGCGGCGCGCCAGCCGGCATGGCGCAGCGTGCCCTGGAACGGCGGTTCTCCACTCACATTCCCGGTCAGACGGACGGCCGAAGGGTCGAAGTCTTTGGGGATGGTCACTTCGTCACCTTCATTGCCTTTGAGCACCGGTTCCAAGGTCAAATGCTCGGCCAGAACCTGGCGACAGGTTTGATGGATTGTCCGTACCGCGGCACCGACCTGAGTATCATCGTAGGGTTGAATGTCTTCGCGCAAGAAGTCGATGAGCCGTCCTTCACGTTGAAACAAGCCGAGCAATTGGACAGCTGCGTCAGTTGTAGGTTTCGGCGGTGGCGGCGGAGCAACTTTCTTCGGCTCGGCAGCCGGTTGTGGCCTGGCTTCCTGCGCTATCTCTCTCCCGGCAACCAAAAACGGAAGGGTCAACAATAAAAGCAACCCGATCGCCAGTGGCGCACCGATGAAGTAGTACCCATAGTTCAGGCAAGCCGACGGGGAAGGCTTGAACCCGTACAGGTCAGCACCGTTGATAAACAACTGACTACCAATGCAATTCCCGAATGGCGCTCGGGTCAGCATAAAATAATTTCCCGCCGCTAATCCCCCTAACAGAAGAATTATGAGAATGAACGCAAACGGCTTCAGTTTTGATCGATTTGCCATTCCTTCTCCAGAATAAGCAGAAAGTGGGCGGTAACCCACCCCTATTCTCAGAAAACCAATCCCTAACCCCTAATTCCCAATCCCCGCCTCAGTCCACCACGCAGGCCTGCGCCAGATCTGAGAAGAGATGCCACCGGGCGACACTCTTGGTCTCTTCGATCAAGCCGCTAGCGAGACCAACGAAAACCAGTTCACGCGCAGGATCCGCCCACGCCATAATACTGCTCGCTCCGGCGTGGCCGAACGTGCGCGGTGAAGCGAGCGAACCAAAATAGCTAGGGAAAATTCCGGTTCCACGCAACCAAAAGCCGAGGCCACGATTTGCGGGTATCCTGGGCCATTGCCGCAGTACCCGTAAAGGTTCTACGAGGCGATCTTCCATATCGCCAGTGTGGATTGTCGTAGCCAGATCAACCAGCGCCGGGCTAAGAATACGCACACCGTCGAGTTCTCCCCGGTTCAGCCACATTTGGTAGAACCGCGCGAGATCAAACACTGTCGAGTACGATCCCGCTCCGGGAATTGCCGCGTCCTGTAAGGTATTGAACGCTTCGAGGAACTCGATCGGAAAGGGCACTCCGCCAGTATCAAGCGCTTGCAGCGGCACCCGCCGTGCCTGCATGTCTGACCGCACTCCCATATACGAATCTTTCATTCCTAGCGGTTTATACAAGTCTTCGGCGCACATCTGGGCAAAGCTACGCTTGCCGCCATCAACCCGACGAGCAATTTCCGCCAGAATCCATGAACCTGTTAGCGCATGATAATGGACCGCCGTGCCCGGCTCATATTCTAACGGTTGAGCACAGATGCGCGCGATGGTCGCGTCCCACTCCACCCATTTCGGCAACGGCCAATCGAATGGCATAGTCGGGAACCCCGCGGTATGCGTGAGGACTTGCGAGACCGTAACACTTTTTTTCCCGGCCGCGGCAAACTCCGGAATGTAGTCCGCGACCTGGTCAATCAGTCGTACCTCACCCTGATCGACTTTCATCAATAACATGGTCGCCGTAATCGGCTTGGTGGTCGAAAACAAGCAAAAAATATCATCGGGTTTCGCCGCCCGGTTCTTCTTCGGTTCTGTTTGTCCGACACCACGGACAACCGCGATTTTTCCCTTGTGCGCCAGGAGAAACGCTCCACCGTACAACCACCCTTCCGCAATCTTCTTCTCAACCACTGAGAAAAAACGCTCGACCCGTTGAGGATCGATACCAACTTCTTTGGGGGTGACAGTTTGCATGTAAATATCTCCTCTTCCCGAATGGTCGATCAAGTCAAGGGGAACTATAAGCGGAAGCGGGGTTAATTTCCAGCGCGGGGAGTCGGTGCGGTAGCGCGCCGGAGGCGGTCCATAATCGCCCGACCAATCCCATGTTCAGGCACCGATTCGACGACCACGCGCTCCAGTCCCAAGGTATCGAACCAGCGCAACGCCGCAAACAGATGAGCAGCAGCCTCGATTAAATCTCCATTCTGAGACAACACCTCTACGACTGCATAGCCCTCTATGTTGGCACGCGGCTGCAGCAATAACAGGCCAACCCGTTCTTCTGGCAGCGGACAGGGAATCTCGATTCCAGTAGCGAGCAACAGTAGAGGGACACGGGGGGCATAATGAGATGGGAGGGTGCCTGGCGAGCGTGCGTCGGCCTGGGAGGAGGAAGCGATTTTTACTGGACCGATCACTGCCGCAATCTCTTCGAGCGTGACCCCACCAGGGCGCAGTACAAGTGCTGTCTCATCCGTCAGAGCACAGACGGTTGACTCAACCCCAACGAGACACGGTCCACCATCAAGAATAAGCTCGATGGCATCCCCGAGCAGGTCTTGGACATGAAGGGCAGTGGTGGGGCTGACATAGCCGAACGGATTCGCACTCGGGGCAGCAATAGGAACATTCGCTGCGTGTAGTAAGGCCAAGGCAATTGGGTGGGCCGGTACGCGCAACGCAACGGTATCACGTCCTGCGGTAACCAAATCGGGAATAAGCGGATGTTTGCGCAATACTAAAGTAAGCGGGCCTGGCCAAAATCGTTCCATTAACGCTCTCGCCCGATCGTCAACGTCAGTTGCATACAACGAGGCCGCTTCTTGGTCCGGCACATGGACAATGAAAGGATCAAACCGCGGACGGTTCTTCACCGCAAAGACTTGGGCCACCGCCTTCTCATTCAGGGCATCGGCACCGAGGCCGTACACGGTCTCGGTGGGAAAGGCGACGATCTCGCCTGACCGTAGCGCAGTAGCAGCGGCGTGAATCGCTTGCGGATCGGTGCCGGATAGAATTTTTGCCATCGAAAACAGTAGGGGCACGGCTCGCCGTGCCCCTACTCCGTCACTCATTTAGTCGTCAACGGCGGATTTTATTCTTTTCACATGAGATAGGTATAGCTTCCCAGTGCAGTTTCATACTCGCGCAGTAATTGATTCCCCCATTCAGCCTTTAAGCCTTCCCGAGTTATCCCCTCACTCACACGGCTGCGGAACTCAGCGACTAACTCATCGCGCTCGTAGCCAAAGACTTTGAGAACCCCTTCCACTTTATGGCCGGGAGTAATCTTGGTGATGTGGCAGTTGCCTTTCCCGTCGGCCACCACAAAGACATCGTGCACATGGCCAAACAAGTTATGATAATCGCCCATTACATCCTGATACGCGCCGGTGAAAAATACCCCGAGATAGTACGGTTCGCCATTGAGGGGATGAAGTTCCAGCGCATCCTTGATGTCTCGGACATCGATAAAGTTGTCGATTTTTCCGTCAGAGTCACAGGTCAGGTCGGCCAGATATCCCTTACGATCAGGCGCTTCGTTCAAGCGATGAATTGGCATAATCGGGAAGAGTTGATCGATAGCCCACGAGTCCGGCACCGACTGGAAGACAGAAAAGTTGCAGATGAATTTACGCAAGAGCATGCGCTCGACATCTTCAAACTCTTCCGGCATGTGCTTGGCCATCTTGGCGCATTTAATCGCCCGTTCGCACACCCCCCAAAATAACTCTTGCCCCAGGCCGCGATCTTCCAGCGACAAGTAGCCGAGGTTGAACAACGAGAACATCTCATCACGCCGCTCTAAGACGTCATGATAGTACTCGCGGTAGTTCTTGCCGTTGATCCCGGTATACAGATCATACATCTCCTGAATGACCTGCGGTTTGTTGTCGATATTACTGACACGGGGCAGTCCATTGGTAAGGGTCAACTCATTGACGACGTTGAAAATCAGCACCGCATGAGGGGCGGCCACCATCCGACCATTTTCGGTCAGGACGATGGGCTCGCGCACATCCTCGTTGTCGCAAACCTCTTTGATCGAATAGACGATACCGTTGGCATACTCTTGTACGGAGTAGTTCACGCTCGACTCTGAGTTGGTCCGAGAACCATCGTAGTCGATGCCTAATCCTCCCCCTACATCAAGGTAGTCGAGGTTCGGGTACGTCTTGCGCAGCTTTGCGTACGTGCGCGCCGCCTCTTTGACCGCATCTTTAATCCGCTTGACGTCGGTTACTTGCGAACCGATATGGAAATGGAGCAACCGCAGACAATCAATCAAGCGTTCTTCGGTAAGCGTCTGCAGGCACTTGAGGAGATCCGTCGTGGTAAAGCCAAATTTCGAAAGATCTCCACTCGACTTTTCCCACTTCCCACTGCCACGCGCGGACAACTTAAGGCGGAGACCGATGAAAGGGCGAATTTTCATTTTCTTGCTCAGCTCGACCAGCAGGCGCAGCTCAAACAGACTCTCGAGGACAATGAAAACTTTCTTGCCGATCAGTTTTCCCATCAGTGCGAGCCTGAGGTACGCTTCATCCTTTACCCCGTTGCAGATGATCGGTGATTCAACTTTCTTCGTCAGGGCGAGAGCTACGGTTAATTCGGCTTTACTGCCGACTTCGAGTCCGAGGCTGTAGCGATCACCGAAGTCGAGCACCTCCTGCACGACTTCTTTTTTCTGGTTGACCTTGATTGGGAAAATTGGGATGTACTCGCGGCGATAGCCAAATTCTTCGATGGCGCCTTTGAATGACTCGGCGAGTTTCTTGATTTGGTAATCTAGCATCTGGGGAAAGCGCAGGACGATAGGCGTTGAGAGTCCACGTTGCTGGACTTCAGTAACGAGATCTTTCAGAGCGATGGGCGTACCACGGGTGCCTTCGAATGTCAGTACGAGTTCGCCGTCGCGATTGACATCGAAGTATTCCCCACCCCAGTTGCGCACCCCGTAGAGGTCAATCGTGTCATCTACGGCATTGCGTGCAGGAGCCGGCCGTGACTCAAGACGACGTTTGCCTCCCGCAATCGACGCGACAGCGATCCGGCTTTCTTTTGCTTCCCGTGTACTGACTTTCACTGCTCTCATGGATACACACGCCCTCCCTCGGGTTGTAACAGGTTCATTGCTCAATCACGGCGGCAGGGACTGCTACCCGCCGTGGTCGACTTTTGCTCATCGGTTCGTTGCGAACCCGTTCGCTATCATACTGGAAATGAACAGAGGTCTGCGAGAAAAGTATCGTTCGACACTTTGATGTGGAGGGCAAGAAAGATTGGGGGTTTGCTTGTCACCCTGGTCAATGTTGTAGCTACCGCCTCTGTCTTACAAGAAAAATTCCCTTCTTATATAAGGCCTTTGTTCTCTCCTGTCAAAAGGTTGCAAAATTTTTTTTACTCCGTGCGGCAAAATCTACGCCAAGGCATTGACGGCTGGCAGCGATGGCTTACAATTTCTTCTTATGAAGATGAAGGCTGATGACTCCCGTAGCGTCACGCTTGGGCTCGTGCAAATGTCGTGTGGCGAGGAGCCCGAGAAAAATCTTGCCAAAGCCATCGAGAAAATCCACGCGGCCGCTCGCCAAGGCGCACAGGTGATCTGCCTGCAAGAACTGTTTCGCTCTCTGTATTTTTGCCAGAGTGAAGATATCAATTGCTTTCGGCTTGCTGAAGCTATTCCTGGTCCGACGACTGAACTCCTCAGTCAGGTTGCCGCAGAGCATCAGCTCGTGATTGTCGCCTCCCTCTTCGAGAAACGGGCTGAGGGTTTGTTCCACAACACTGCGGTTGTCCTTGACGCCGACGGCTCGCTAGTGGGGAAGTACCGGAAAATGCACATCCCGGACGATCCACGGTACTATGAAAAATTTTATTTCACCCCGGGCGACTTGGGCTTTCAAACATTTCAGACTCGTTACGCGCGGATCGGCGTCTTGGTGTGCTGGGATCAATGGTTCCCTGAAGCTGCACGGCTGGCAACGTTGAGCGGTGCGCAGTTCCTCTTTTACCCAACGGCAATCGGGTGGCATCTCGCAGAAGAACCCAGGATCCGTCAGGATCAACACGAAGCGTGGGAAGTGGTGCAACGCGGACACGCAGTAGCAAACGGCATCTACGTCGCAACGGTCAATCGTGTCGGTATAGAAGGCGAATTACAGTTTTGGGGAGCGTCTTTCGTGAGTGACCCGTTTGGGCGTCTACTCGCACGGGCCGGCCAGGAGGCAGAGGAAACGCTCATTGTGCCGTGCGAGTTAAACAAGGTTGATGTGATCCGACAGCACTGGCCGTTCCTACGGGATCGACGCATCGACGCCTACGACAACTTGACCAAACGCTACCTTGACTAACCAGCATTCAGCACGGAGAGAGACTCCTTCCAGCCTCGGCTTTCGCCTGCCGGCGGAGTGGGAACCGCATGCAGCCACCTGGCTTGCTTGGCCACATAACCTCGATACCTGGCCAGGCAAGTTCGCTCCTATCCCAGGCATTTATGTGGAGATCGTGCGTGTGTTACATACGCAGGAACGAGTTCATATCTGCGTGAACCAAGCTGAGATTGCCGTGCAGGTTCGCGATCTCCTCCGCAAGGCTCGAATAGACCTGAGCAATATTCAATTGCACGAGATTCCCACCAACGATGCGTGGGCACGTGATCATGGGCCGATTTTTATTACGCGTACGCGGGAGGGAACAAACGAACTGGCAGTAACCGATTGGCTTTTTAACTCCTGGGGTCAGAAGTACGGCCCGTGGGATCTGGATGATGTCGTGCCGCAGAAGATCGCCAGTCTCTTTGAGCTTCCGCTGTTTGAACCCGGTATCGTCCTTGAAGGTGGCTCGATCGACGTCAATGGACGGGGCTCGCTACTGACCACAGAGGCGTGCTTACTGAATCCCAATCGCAATCCTTCATTGAATCGCTCTGAGATTGAGGAATACCTCCGCGCCTATCTCGGCGTCATGCATATTCTCTGGCTCGGTGACGGCATTGTTGGTGATGACACTGACGGTCATATCGATGATCTCGCCCGTTTTGTTAATCCAACTACAGTGGTGTGCACACTCGAAGAGGATCCGACCGACGTCAATTATGGTCCCCTCCGTGACAACTTTGCGCGATTGCAACATATGACTGACCAAAGTGGTCAACCACTCCGCGTCGTTCCACTCTGTATGCCGAGCCCGATTGAAAACGAAGGAAATCGACTGCCGGCGAGCTACGCCAATTTCTACATCGCCAACGGAGTCGTACTCGTTCCTACGTATAATTGTCCCAACGATGACCGGGCGCTAGCGACTCTGCAAGAACTCTTTCCCCTGCGTCGGGTGATTGGTATCTCGTGCACGGATTTAGTTTGGGGTCTTGGTGCCATTCACTGTGTAACGCAACAGCAGCCAGCCGCTTACCACCGATCATAAATGACGGTCAAGAAAAGGCAGAATTATCATGCCCACGAAAGTCTGCCGGCGAATCCTTGTGTTTACTTCTTTGCTTATGTTTTTGTTGGAGATGTTATGGTCAAACTTTTCTCCGGCCAAAGCACAGGACGTGAGCAGACGAAGTCCGGCCGTGCTCGCCATCGAGAAAGCGAGTCCTACGGTAGTGAGTGTTATCTCCGCCCAAGAAGTCGAACAACCAGCCAATCCTTTTGGCGGCGATCCCCTCTTCGACGATTTCTTCCACGATTTCTCCGAACCTTTCCAACAACGACAAACCGAGCGGAGTCTGGGTTCCGGCGTCGTGATTCGCCCTGACGGGTATATTCTGACCAACGAGCATGTCGTCCTCCGGAGCGGCAAAGTTCAGGTACAACTCGCCAATGAGCGAAAGCTTAATGCCCGGTTAGTAGGCGCTGACTCAGACTCAGATTTAGCCGTGCTCAAGGTTGATGACGCCAAAGCTCTTCCCTATCTACCGCTGGGAAACTCCGATGATCTCATGATCGGCGAGACGGTCATCGCCATCGGTAATCCTTTCGGGTTATCTCATACGGTGACGACCGGTGTCGTAAGCGCACTCAATCGTTCGCTCAATACCGACAATCGCACCTATTACGACTTCATCCAGACGGATGCCTCAATCAATCCAGGAAACTCGGGCGGTCCTCTGCTCAATATCAAAGGCGAGTTGATTGGCATCAACACCGCCATTTATGGCAAAGCACAAGGCATTGGCTTCGCGATTCCGATTTCGCGGGCAAAACGAATTGTCGAAGAATTAATCAGTCATGGGGCAGTGGAGTCACCATGGGTTGGCGTGGCAGTACAAACGATGACCCCAGAGTTGGCGCAACATTTTTCCCTGCGAGAAAAACAAGGAGTGCTCATCCGTGCTATTGAGCCAGGCAGCCCGGCGGTGCGAGCGGGATTACAACGTGGAGACGTGCTACTGAGCCTAGACGAGAGGCCACTCCACTCTAGTGAGGAATACCTCCAACACGAACGAGCGTACAACAGTGGTGACAAGTTGCGCTTCCGCGTTTCTCGCAGCGGTGGGGAAACCGAAATTGTGGTGACCGCGGCTCGCTTTCCGCAGGAAAAAGCCGACGATCTTGCCTGGCAACTGCTAGGCTTGGCAGTAGTTGAAGCGAACGGCAATCTGCAAGTGACGAAAATCCGCCCGGAGAGTCCGGCGGCGCGCATCGGCTTCGAGCGGGGAGATGCGATCTTGGGCGTGTCTGGCAATCAAGTAAAAACTCTCACTGAGTTTCGGCGGAAGTTTATTGATGCTCGCCTTGGTCAAAGCGTGCTGCTGTCGGTCGCCCGCGGCCGACAACTCTACCACGTCACGGTTCCGCTCGATCAAGGTTAAGGACGCGGCCTGACTGGCAGAAGACTCACAATAGGTTTCGCGCTCGTGTAGTATAGGAACGATCTGCGTCTGGGGTGACGACACATCCGTCATTCCGGGCCAGCGAACCAGGCGAGCGCGACCCGGAATCTAGGAATTCCCCGTTTCTGCCCGACTGCAAGCACGAGAGCGTCTCTGGATCAGATCAAGGAAGCAGGGCCGCTATGGAGTAACAAAACTATCAGTGATAAGACAAAGGTTGGGACGGTTCACAAATCGCTCCCCAGCTCAATTTTCGGCTTGACAATTGCGGGAGGGGGGCAGGTATAAGCTGACGACAGGTGGGGAGATACAAGCAGGGTGTGACGATAAAGCAGTGTGAATGAAAAGGGAGGAAGCGTGAAGAAAGCTTCTATCCGTTCGGTGTGCTCTGGAGCCTTACCATTCTTTGTGTACACCTTCGTGCAGCAGGATGCGCCGAAGACGGGACAATCCAGACAGTTTCCTCCGGAGAGAGCCAGGGCCTAACTGCGGAGATTTCTCAGGAAGAGGCATTCAAAATCACCGATCGGCATGTTTGTTTGGCAGATTCGTGGCCGACTTATTAAGGGTGAACTACGATCTGAGATTCCACAATTGCTCGTTCTCCAGTTTGATTGACACCAATGACTCGAATAGTCGCCAGCCCTGGAGAGTTGAATTGCAAACGCACCTCATGGGGACTCAAAACTTGTCGATCGACATACCAACCGGTACCGGTCAGGATTCGATCGTAAGGAGTAATCTCTGCTGCAAGTTCGTGAACTCGCACCTCAGCTCCATTTGGCACTATCCTGCCACCAGTCAGAGTGGTGACTGTTACAATGAATTCTTCACCTACTCTGACAGCTTCGGGTGCCTGGAGAATTCTCGTGGGCAGCCCTCCAATTTCACCAATCACACGCGTCTTCCCCGGCCCAAAAAAGGCTGAACAGTTAGAAAAAAAATCATACTACTGAGGGTAAGAAGGAAGGCCCACCCTAAACGACATCTCTGTATGAGTCGCCTCTGAAACGATTGCTTATGGTTCATAAAAGTCTCCTCTCTTTTGAAGCAATCAAGTCGGCCGGATTATAGATTAGCAGTGGCCTAGCAGGAAAAGGCTCGTCGAAATGAATCTTCCTTTTTTTCTGTTCTTCACACTACCCTATGGGCGCTTGCCAGAGATACTGGCGGGGTTACACCTCCTAGCCTTTGTCATCCTTTTGCTCAAACGTTTTGTGATTCTCATTACGTAAAATGCGCGACACGTTCTAGGGAAAAGGGAGGGAAAGTCATGAAACAGGCATTTATGGTCCTCTGTGTATTAGGTCTCGGACTGTGGAGCCTTCTGCGGCAAATTGGTGCTGAACCAGAAGTATCGCCGCCCTCAGAAGAAGTAGAGGTCGAGCGTCGGTTCGATGTCATGAAACGACATGAGAAAGAGCTGCGAGACAATCCCGATGTCTTAGGGCTGCTTCCGAGTGAGGAAGCAATTATTATTGTGACCGACCGTCCCGAGAGCATGCCAAAAGAGATCGAAGGAGTCCCAGTCAAAACCATTCCGCCGCCGCCAACACTCCCTCCTCCTCCGGGAGTTATCGTCCTGAGACCTGGGGAAGTGCGGGAGCACTTGAAAGATGCTGACTCTTGTCCGCCAGGGTTCAGAGAAGAGAAGAAATACAGATGGCGATTTTGTGAAAGCCTAAGCGATCCGCAGCCCATACCAACAGAAATCATGACCCCACCGATTGCTGGAATTCCGTTCGAGGAGGCGAAAAAAATTCTCGAACAGAATGCAGAACAGCTTTCAAAATTGCCTGGAGTCAGCACCATTAGATTGGAGCAAGAAGGTATCGTGATTGAAACGACTCAACCAGAGCTAGTTCCAGTAGCGGTTGAAGGAGTGCCAATTAAAACGGTTCCTCCGCAAGAGTATCACCTAATGAACCATACCTTTACTACTTCTGTTCGTCCGTTTCCGCTTCGCGGAGTTTATTCTGACTAGCCGAAGGGCTACTCAGCAACACAATTCTCAACCTGCGCCACACCCCTTGGATTCCAGCCCTTCGACTAAGCTCAGGACAGGCGTGCGCCGGAATGATGACCACGCCGTCATTCCGGGCAAGCGAGCTAGGGCAAGCGCGACCCGGAATCTAGGAATTCCCCCTTTCTGCCCGACTGCAAGCACGAGAGCGTCTCTGGATCAGATCAAGGAAGCAGGGCCATTACCGGGATCACAAAACTATTAGTGATAAGACAGAGAACAGGACAGTTCGTCAATCGTCTCTCCGACTCAATTTTCAGCTTGACAATTGCAGGGGGGGGTAGGCATAAGCTCACGACAAGTGGGGAGATACGAGCAGGGTGTGACACTAACTGACGTGAGGAGGAATTATGAAAAAAACTTTTGGTGGGGTGGTACGTCTAGGAGTCGTGTTATTTTTAGGGATCCCAATAGAGATGCCTTCCCATGAAGAAGCATTCAAAATCACCGATTGGCATGTTTGCTCGTCACATTTATGACCGAGTTATTGAGGGCGGACGAGAATCTGAGATTCCACGACCACTCGCTCTCCAGTTTGATTGACGCCTATGACTCGAACGGTAGCTAACCCTGGTGAGTCGAACTGTAGGGTAACGTCGCGAGGAAACCCGTGCAGAGCAGCGTCGCAAACATTTCCTCGGACCCGGTCATATGGTGTGACCTCAGCCGTCAGCCGGGACACGTGCACTTCGGCTCCTTCTGGAGTCACACACCCTCCACCAGCAGTAGTCACCGATATAACAAACGTTTGCTTTGCCTTTACCGCACTGGGCGCCCTGAGAATAGATAAATTGGGGGGGTCGATCTTCCCAACTATCCGTCTCGAACCAGTGAGGAACGAACAAGAGGTGACAATGAGCACAGTAATAAAGACGACAGCAGCACTCATCCGTTGCCAGTACCCCTGTACGCGTTGCCTTTGAAGCCAATCTATACGAGACATGCTGATTTCCCTTTCAGAGATATACCTGGTGACATTTGTTCTGAAAAGAATCATCTGCGATAGGCCCTTCAATGAAAAGAAATATCACAGTTTTCTATAACCCACTTTATACCCTAGGTTCATCGCCTACCGAAGGAGGGCAAAATGAAGGTGCGAACATTAGTAATTGTGGGTATTGTTTGTATGGGATTCTGGATTCTTCTCCGTCGGGGTAGCGCCGAGCCGCCTGATTCTAAGCTTTCGGAAGCAGAACTTGAGCGCCGCGCCGATGTTATGCAGCGCCATGAGCAAGAGTTGAGAGAAAGGCCAGATGTGTTAGGGCTCTTAGGAAGTCTTGAAGAGATCATTATTGTGACTGACCGTCCAGAAAGCCTCCCTAAGGAAATTGAAGGAGTCCCAGTCAAAACAGTACCTCCACCGCCGGTACTTCCTCCTCCTTCGGGAGTTATTGTCTTGAAACCCGAAGGGGAACGCGAATACCTGAAGGATGCCGATGCTTGTCCGCCAGGGTTCAGAGAAGAAACCAAATATCGATGGCGATTTTGTGAAAGCCTAAGCGATCCGCAGCCCATACCAACAGAAATCATGACACCGCCTATTGCCGGGGTTCCTTATGAGGAGGCCGTCAAGATTTTAGAGCGAAACTCGGATTTACTGGGAAAGCTACCAGGAGTCACTGCCGTTTATTTGATTGATAAGGGAATCGTCGTTGAGACCGACCAGCCAGGATTAGTTCCAGCGGCAGTTGAGGGACTTCCAGTTACCACTCTTCCTCCGGAGATACCTCGAAAGCAGAGTCACACCTATACTAATTCCCCGCCTATTCGTCCACTGCACGGCGGTCCCTATATTTTCGACGTGTATTCGCAAGGTACGGCGACACTTACTGGAGTCGTGTTATCAGATGGGAAGCCATGGCTGATTACTGTCGCACACTTGCTGGGAAAGTGCGATACTCAGCCTCCCTGCCAGGTTTGTGATCCCCCGAATGCTTGTACCCCAGGTCCTCCGGCGGCTAAGTTGAACCAATGCCCCCACTACCAAGGGCAACTTGTTGGACAACCGCCTACAAGCTCGAATATTTTAGCAGTTGGTCAGTTCTCCCGCTGGACGCAGACAGCGCCTAACTCCTATGCTTCCGACAGCGCAGCGGCCTTTATGGATAATAACCAAACAGAAGGGGATGGATCTCTCAGTGCAGACCGGAGGCTCGAAAGATATGTTTATACGTATAAGGGATATGAGTCTTCGCCGATGCAAAATGATCTTGTCACTATTGTGGGAGCCCAAAGTGATGTGATTTCTGGCACGAATGTCTATGTCTACTCAGCCAATGTGACGACCGTAACAGAGTATGGTGCCCCGGGAGCAGTCAGTCCTCCAAGTTGCCTAGGAGAGAATGAAGCTAATTTCGCTACAAATCAATTTGCAATTCATGGTGGTACTCAGAGGGGCGATAGCGGTGGTATTGTCCTTGATTCTCAAGGGCGGGTGATTGGCCTTATTACCGCAGTGACAGCAAATGGCGTATACTCGTACGCAACTGTATCTTCGAAGGTGAGAAGCATTCAAGGATTCGACGCGTGGTATGGTGCGTACACCATCAATGACAACACGTTTGGTGTGTTCGACCCCTCGAATGGTCAATGGTATCTCGACAATGGCAACGGCAAATGGGACGGCTGCACCTCTGGCGTCCCAACTACGACTCAAGACCAATGCCTGGACAGTTCGGCCTCACAGGAGACGTTCCCGTCACCGGCGATTGGGATGGCAATGGGTCAATTACTGTTGGCGTCTATCGGAGGATTCCCAACTCCAGCACTGCCGATCAATTCCTGCTCACCAACCGCACCAGCGGCCCAGCCGTCGATCGCATCTTTGCCACCGGCCCGGGCACCTTTGGTTACCAACCAGTAGTAGGAGATTGGAACGGCAGTAGATTAGGCACCAAAGTCGGGGTTTTTCAGGCGAGCACTGGAGCGTGGGCGCTGGATAATGGCGATTGGTCGTTCACCGGCTGTGGGCTCGCGGACCCCTGCTTCAACACCGCTGATCCGGTGAATCCAGCGAATCCCTCTAGTGAGTACTATGCACGAACAGGCGATATTCCTATCGCTGGGGACTGGAATGGCACGGGCACGGTCAGCGCGGGCGTCTATCGGCCCAGCAACGGGACCTATTACTTCAAGACCTCTTTGACTACTGGGGCTATGAATAGTAAGTCGTTTATGGTCAATCCGGCGACGTACTCAGTGCGCCCCGTGATAGGAAAATGGACCGGAGTGGGGACCAAGACACAGACGGGACTCTATGCCTATGCTGGGACCGTTCCGAAAACGTATCCGTATTGGTATCTGGACAACGGCAGCCGTACGTACCCGAGTTGCACCGAAGACCGATGCTATTTCTTCTTCCCGCCAGGCACGAATACTCCCACCTTAATACCAGCTGCCTTCGGACTCTCACAAATCAAAGCAAACTAACATTTCGTTTCATCACGCCTCACCAATCCTTCCCACCGGGCACGGCACGCCGTGCCCCTACAGAGGCCGAGTGTGCACGCAGGCCGCGCGTCTCGACAGGACTGCGAACGGGTGTCATGTGGCGTGGTGCACCGTAGAGACGCCCCGGCGGGGCGTCTCTACAAAACATACCTGTTTTCACCCCTCAGAATGGGTACTGTATTCATCTGAAACCCGCTTCAGTTCGGTCTGAACGTCTCCATGTAGCTGGCTCTAGCTCATAACTGCTCCACTATTACTCACTGATATTGAGGATATTGCGACCTTGCGGTGGATTTTCCTCGCACCTCTGGTTTTGTCTTTTCTTGACAAAATCGAGCCGACTCTCTACTCTGACTGGGCAACACACGACGCCCACCGGCAATCCCCCGGGGAAGTCGTCGAGGAGGAAGGAGGATGTGGTATGGCAAGGGGGACAGTCAAGTGGTTTAACAATTCTAAAGGATATGGATTCATCGCCCAAGATCAGGGTGAGGACGTCTTCGTCCATTACTCTGCTATCCAGGAGGATGGATACCGTAGCCTGAATGCTGGAGAGGAGGTCCAATTCGACATCACCAATGGGTCGAAAGGCCTCCAAGCAGCTAACGTCACCAAGGTTGCCTAACTGTCGTCTGTCCGTCCCTCGCAAGGCCTCTGAATCTTTTCAGGGGCCTTTTTTTTCTGTGCCAATCTGTACAATACCGTCTATGCCAGTAGACAAACATATCAGGGCAGAGGCCGATCGGCTGCGGCAAGAGCTGACGCTCCACAATTATCGCTATTACGTCTTAGACGATCCGCTGGTGAGTGACGCCGAATATGACAAGCTGTTTCGTCGCTTAGGCGAGCTAGAGACCCAACATCCAGAATTGCGCGACCCCCATTCCCCAACCCAGAGGGTCGGTGCACCACCATTGGCCCAGTTTGCTCAGGTTCGCCATTCGTTGCCGATGCTCTCGCTCGCCAATGTGCTGAGCCGCGAGGAGATGCAAGAATTCCAAGAGCGTATTCAACGATTGCTTAAGACGAGCGAACCGATTGAATACGTGGCTGAGCCAAAGATCGACGGAGTCGCGGTTGAGTTAGTCTACGAAGACGGCAAACTCGTAGTAGGCTCCACCCGTGGGAATGGAGTGACCGGCGAAGATATCACGCAAAATCTCAAAACGGTCCGTTCGGTGCCGCTGCTGCTTTTCTCACAACGTACGCATCTTGTCCCTCGCCTGCTTGAAGTGCGAGGTGAAGTGTTCCTGCCCACTGAGCCGTTTCGTCAACTCAATCGTGAACGGGCTGCAGCCGGAGAACCGCTTTTCGCTAACCCGCGTAATGCCACGGCTGGTTCTTTGAAACAGCTTGATTCCACCATAACTGCGAGACGTCCGCTCGATTTATTCTGCCATGGTCTCGGTCGAGTCGAGGGTGTCACCTTTACTACCCAGTGGGAGTTTACTGAGGCCCTCAAAAGTTGGGGATTAAAACCGGTGCCTGAGCGAAAAGTCTGCCGCGGCTTACCTGAAGTCTTTGCTTTCTTTGATGACGTGGAGAAGCGGCGTGACCACCTTCCCTACGAAATTGATGGGGTGGTGGTAAAGGTGAATAGTTTCGCGTTGCAACGCCAACTCGGAGAAATCTCCCGTTCGCCGCGCTGGGCGGTCGCGTATAAATTTCCTGCCCGTCAAGCAACCACGCGAGTGCTGAACATCATGCCACAGGTTGGCCGCACCGGGATTCTCACCCCAGTCGCGGAGCTAGAGCCGGTTGGGATTGGTGGCGTCACAGTCAAGAATGCCTCGTTGCACAACATGGACGAGATCGCCCGCAAAGATATCCGCATTGGTGATACGGTGATCGTGGAGCGAGCTGGGGATGTTATTCCCTATGTCGTCAAAATTATTCCAGAGAAGCGCACGGGCCGCGAGAAGAAGTTTACTATGCCCACTCACTGTCCGGTGTGTGGAGCCGAGGTTGAGCGCGGAGAGGGAGAAGCTGCTTATCGCTGCACTGGTCTGGCGTGCTCAGCCAAATTGAAAGAGAGTCTCAAATTTTTCGGCTCACGTGGGTCGATGGATATCGAAGGTTTAGGAGAGAAGATTGTTGATCAGCTAGTCGATCAAGGATTGGTGCGTGATGCCGGCGACCTCTATCGACTCAGTAAAGAGCAGATCGCTGCTCTCGAACGCATGGCTGACAAATCAGCGCAGAATCTGAGGGACGCGATCGAGAGGAGTAAGACAACTACCCTGCCCCGCTTCGTCTCGTCCCTTGGCATCCGTCATGTTGGAGAAGCGACAGCTAAGCAACTAGCCGAGCACTTTGGTGATCTCGACCATATTATGAGTGCTAGTGAGGAGGAGTTACGAGAAGTCCGTGATGTTGGACCGGAGGTCGCACGTAGCGTCGCTCACTTCTTCGCACAGCAACAAAACCGCCACGTTATCGACAAGCTGCTGAAAGCTGGTGTTCGCTTTCCCAAGGTCTCTGCTCGACGCGCGGGGAAATTGAGTGGGCAGACCTTTGTTCTCACCGGTACGCTGGCGACCATGACCCGGCCCGAGGCGCAAAAACGCATCGAAGCTCTTGGTGGGAAAGTCTCTTCGAGTGTCTCCAAGCAGACTTCTTACGTGATTGCTGGTGCTGATCCCGGCTCCAAACTCGACAAAGCCCAGCAGCTTGGGGTGCGGGTTTTGGATGAGGATGAGTTTCTGCGGATGATTGGGTAGGGCAATGTTTAACGTGCTTACGCCCCTAGGATTTTATGTTCGCTGCACAAAGGAATGGTGGGAGTATATTTCCACAGTCAAGCATCCGATCTTGGGAAGTAGGTTAGAAGATGTCATTGCGACCCTTTCTGACCCACTGGAGGTGCGACGCAGCACGAAAGATCCAGCTGCGCTGTTGTTCTATCGTGCTGAGCCACCTCGGTTTCTGTGTGCTGTCACTCGCAAAGAAAACGGAGAAGGCTTCTTGATCACCGCCTACCCCACAGATAGCCTCAAACAAGGAGAAATTATATGGAGCGCATCAGGGTAATACACGACACAGTTGGACAGACGCTTACGATATGGCTGGGGGACCCCAAACAGGAATATGTCAGTACTCTCACAGACGATGAGGTCGTCGTAATGAAAAACCGAGATGGGCGAATCCTAGGATTTGAGGTACTCCATTATCAACCGGCAGAGGCTGAAGCTGGGCTTTCGGTGGAGGCTACTATTCAAGCACCTGCAGTGCGTTGATCTTTCCTCATCAGAATCCCTCCACCTTTACTAACTCTTGTCATCGTAGAAGGAAAAAGGAATGAAGCGAATCGTCCCGATGCAGGTTTTTGCTCTCGTGTTCAGTTTGGTGCTGTCACTTGGGGGCTGCACCTCGCTCCTGAAGAAGGATGCTCCGCACACCGAAAAGATTCTCGTCGAGGCCGGGTTTAGGCTCGTCCCTGCCGACACCCCAAAGAAAGTCGCGCAGCTCCAAGCGTTGCCGCCGTACAAAGTGGTCAAGCGAGTAAGGAACGGGACAACGCGTTACGTCTATGCCGATCCTAACTGCCAGTGCGTGTATGTTGGCGGTCCTGAGCAGTATGCAACCTTCAGTCGCTATTTTTCAGAAAGCGACAGTTCCCGAGCGGAAGCGACCGAAGAAGGGATGGTGATGGAGGAACAGGAGGAAGCGATCGAAGGAGAGTGGGGTCCTTTGCCGTAGGCCCATCCTGAGGCGATCGCCGAGGAGTTTTGATATACGAGCACCGTAGGCTGGAATGAGTAGAATGAATTCCAGCGCTGGGGTTCGTAGGCCACCCCAGTCTGCAGCACTTGTGAACAGTTTCAGATATGGATATCGGGAAGGTGCGCAGGTTACTCTCACGGAGAAAAGCGGTTCTGCGCTTCACTGATCACGCCATTATTGAAGCGAGAAAAGACGGACTGACAGCAGAAGATCTTGAAGAGACGATTCTTAAGGGAGAGGTTATCGAAGACTATGGCGTGCGAGTCCTTCTCCTCGGCTTTACCAAAGACGATGGGCTCCCTTGCCATGTCATGTTAGAATACATGCTCGGTGCAGAGGAGACAGTAGTAGTTACGGCATACGTCCCTGACAAGAAAGAATGGGAAATAAATTGGAAAAAACGCAGACGAAGAAAACGTCGGTGAAACGCTGCTTGCAAGGCTGTCCAGGACAACCACGCTCTGAGGCTATCACCCGTGTGTTCAGGCGCACAGGAAGTTTAGTCGAGGTGATTGTCGAGAATATTCCGGCGGAAGTCTGTCCGGTGTGCGGACGGGCATTTTTTTCTAAAGAAGTGGCTAAGGGGATTGACCGGGTGCTCTTCCCTTTCCACGGGAAGCATACCGCTATCCCAGACCTTCCCCCAGCCAAGGTCATTGTTGATTTCGCCGCGGCGCAAAGAAAGCAAGCAGCGTAAGTACAAACTCTCCATTGCGCCAAGCATAGCCCCTCTCCCGGCCTTTACCGAGCCTCCCTCTAGCTGGTCGGCTTGACTGCCTCACCTAATGTCTTTGGCTTGCTGGCTTGAAAGGTAGATTGGTTAATGCGGGCAAACTCCCACCGTTTCCCGGTCTGCTCAGTGATACGCTGGCACCAGTCGCGGATAGCAGCATCTTTCGCTTCCGTCCCTTCCCATACACGCCCTTTGGTCTCGATGATCCAATGCACCTCGCCGCCAGCAGCTTTTTGTACAACAACCCAGTCGGGATGATAGAAACCAATCGCGCCGCTGGGCTTGAGATAATCGACGCGGAACTGGGTTCCGGACTCGCCCTGTTCAGTCGTTCCAAGGCTGGCGAAGCGCAACACGTCCGCGGCTTTATCAAGAAACTCGGCAAACCGCCGCTCGAAGTCGTTATAGGTTGCGACGTAGTTAAACAGAGTACGATTAGCATCGAGCGGTGGTAGATTCCGTCGCCAGGTAAACGCCGTGGTGTCGGAGAGTTTGAAACGGGGATTCTCAAACTCCAGCGTGCGCTTCTCTACCGTTAACTCGCCGATCTTGCGTGTGAGGTATTTGGCAATGCCTTCTTGTAATTCGAACTGCGCAAGCCGAGCGCGAATGGTCTCATCATCAACGTCGACTTCCTTGCCAAAGCAACGGGTTACGACATACCGCCGGACGAGCGGATAGAGGTCGGCGAAGACGTTGGCGAGTTTCGCCCGCTGTATCACTTTGCTGGTGATGGAGCCGAGGAGATCCTGCGCCATCGCCACAGTCCTCGCCGCTAAGTCCTCCTGATGGACCTCCACCTCAGGTGTCATAAACTCCATCTTCAGGTTCACGCGCAGCACTTCTTCCAGCTCACCCTGATCGTAGATTGCGTCGAGGATTGCCGAATTGAGTGAAGAGAGTCTCTTAAAGTTATGGATCAGAACCGGCTTGGTGAGGGGAATGGCAATGTCGAAGGCGAGCCGTTCCTTCATGGGATAAATAGTCACTGGCTGGGGCGGATTCGTTCTACTCGTTCCCACCCCAACGCCTTCCGCTTCCAGTTTGTCGCGCAGCACGTCGAGCAGATTCTTGGTGCCAAGCACTTCGAGAGTCTGCGTGCGATCCGGACCGATACCGCTCATCAACCGTAGACCGCGACCGATCACCTGCTCAGGCAGAATTTCAGCTTTTGCGGTAAAGGGGCGCAGGCCAAGCACGACGCTCACATTGCGGACGTCCCACCCTTCGCGCAGCATCATCACGCTGACGATCACCTTGATCTTGTTATCGGGCTGATCAACATCACGAGCGGCTTCTCGCGCTTTCTCCAGATCGCCTTTGGTAATCTCCCCCTCAGAATCGGTGTGGATGATTAGCACCTCGGATTCTTTCAGACCAAATTCTTTCGTCGTCCATAAATATTCACCAAGGGCGTCAGCAAGGGCGTTCTTCTCCGCCATGATGAACAGCACCGGACTGATCCCGAGCTGCTTATAGGTCTTCGCATGCGTCTTCAAACGTTGGACGGCAGCCTGGATCCAGAAGCCGTATTTTCCGGTGACGTTATCTTTCGTGACATTCTCTGGGTCCTTGGCTGGGCGCTTGGCGTCGCCCTCCATAGTAACGACGATCGGCGCTTTAACGATGCGATCCTCGACCGCTTGCGCCAGCGGGTAGTCACAAACAGTCCAGGAGTAGTACGTGCCGTTTTGGTCCTTGGGAGTCGCGGAGAAGTCGAGCCACAGCGACAACCCTCTAGGCAGAGCAGTATGCAGGGTGAGGAGAGACTGGCTCCAGGCCAGATCTTCGTCGTGAACGTGGTGAGCTTCGTCGTTGATCACCACGAGATCTTTGACGCTCTTGAGCCGTTCGAGTAGCGAGCGTTGATAGGAGGCGAGGTCTTTAACCGGTTTGCGACCAAGCAATGCGTCTACCGCATTTTGCGGGGTCCATTCTTTGTCACGGAATTCATAAATTTGTTGGATGTTGGTGAGGAACAGGTTGCCGGAGGGGTCAGGCTCGGTACTCTCGCCACGCAGGATGACTTTCTGACTCCAGTTTCCTCGCCACTCGGGCGGGATCAACGGCAGCTCATGAAAGATCTTGTTGCTGGCAAAATCCTTCTCCAGTCGTTGATAGACAATGACGTTGGGAGCCAGGATCAAGAAGTTGGTCGAAAGGGATGAGCCGGGCACGCGTTTTTTGTGGAAGTGCGACCAGACCACGGCCATAGCCATCACCCAGGTCTTGCCCGAGCCGGTAGCCATTTTAAAGGCGTAGCGGGCCAGGTTCTCTGGCGGCAAGTCTTGGGTCCCTTCGGCATCGAGTTCGGGGAAATACCGGCGCAGGCGGCGCTTGCCGTCCATCGTCGTCTCGTGGACGAGATTGTACTCAAACAAATCCTTCCTGAAGACCTCGGCATAGGCATTGACTAACGCCTTAGCATCGCGGATCTGCGCGATCTCGACGAGGTAGGCTAAGGTCTCGATTGCCTCACGTTGACAGAAGTAGTAGCGAAACGGCACGAGAAACCCATCCACTTCGTGGTCTTCTTCAAACCAATACTCGAAGAGACGTTGGGTGACCTCCGATGCACCTGGATAGCTATGCTCACGCCAGTCATCCACTGCACCGCGAAGTTTGTTCACCAACAGCAGATTACTTCTGCGCCGGCCCGAGGGTTCGACACGCCAGCCGGTTGGCGCGGTTTCGTCTTTGACCAGGAAACAGTCGGGCTTCTCCCACGGACGGCGGTCTGGGATTTCCGGTAGGTCTTTGTCGTAGGCGATGACGCTCTTGGCCATGGGTGTATATTCTCTCTGTAGGTTCGTGCCCATCGGCACCCTTCGACAAGCTCAGGGTGACCGGGTCAATGTATATACTTCTTTGAACTAGCTGTTCGTGCTGAGCCTGTCGAAGCACGAAATGCACTGGCAGCTCATTTCACCCCTACCTCAAACGCTTGCGAAGTATCATTGCCGAAGATATCCACCACCTTGACCAACACACGATACTTGCCCGGCTTCTCATACAGATGCGGGTCGGAGGTGAGTGCCAAGGTGCGATCCTTGCGCGTGCGGTACGTCACCCATCCCTGCATGAAGGTGTCGTTCTGAAAGTCCCAGTCCACCGCCCAGTAGTCGATATAGTCTGACCACTTCTTCACCTTGGAGCGTACCTCTTCGGGAATGAGTTCGGTGTTGGGAATGACAAAGTCTTTGAGCGTCACCGTAGCGGTCAATTTCTTCGGCGTCTTAATCTCCACTTCTAGATAAGCAAGTTCAAAGAACTGGATGTCACCTTTATCGACCGCTTGTTGCTCCATCACCTCGCGTGGGATTTGCAGTAGGAGCAGCTTCACGCCTTTTCTTTTCGCCTCGGCAACCATCAGATCATAGAGACCCATCTCCCATTCCCAGCCGAGGACATGCAGGTCGGACTGTTTGAGTTTGACGCACTCATCAACGGCAGCGTTGATTTCGTCGATGGTCACGGGAGCATCCACCGCGCCGATGTGCACCATCGCTTTGCCCTTCTTGCCGTGCAGGTGCGCGAGACCAGAGATAGGCTGAGCGCCGTAGAGCTTAAGGATGAAAGCAAGATATTCGTAGAGCGCAATTTGCCCGTCACCATCTAAATCTTCGCCGAAGGTTGCCACCTGCCAATAGCGGCGCTCGTACTTACCGAGGTTGAGGATCTCGAAAGGCTTGCAGTTCTCAATTTCGAGGAGACGTTTGCGGGTAACATGAACTGCCCACCTACTAAGGTCGCAACCGATCCAACGACGGCCGATTTTTTCGGCGACGGCGAGAGTAGTTCCAGACCCGCAGAAGAAATCAGCAACTAGATCTCCTTCATTCGACGAGACCTGTATTATACGATCAAGAAGTTCTTCAGGCTTTTGAGTATCGTATCCGAGCCATTCGCTCTTAGTAGAGCCTTTTGACATACCACGAATAAAGCTGATGTCTGTCCATAATGTTTGGAGAGGGGTTCCTTTTGATTCGTCAAGATATCGTTTTTCGTAAACGCGTCCAGTTGAGGAATAGATGAGCCTCCCTTCATTCTCAAGTTGTGACATGATCTCTTTTCGATATGCCCAATGCCGCCCTGGCGGCGGCCAACACCCTTTCCACTCGTAATGGGCCTCTGTACCTTTTCGATCCCCTGGGGCGCTGATATCTGCTTTATTGAATCTTCGAATAGTTCCTTTTTCGATGACCTTACCAAGGCGGTTTACAACGCGTTTAACTGCTATTTCTTCGTTTGTGTACCAAGTATCCGCTGTTTCGTCACTCAGTTGAATATGGACCTTGTTGAAGATCGAGGACTCACTCTTCCGAAAGTAGAGAATAGTATCATGAACATTTCCGTATCCTGAGGCGTAACTCTGAGCATCCTTTCTTTTCCATACAATATCAGCCCCGTATCCAATCGACCCGAAGATGTCATCAAGAAGAGCTTTTAGGTAGTGACCAACATGCCAATCACAATGGACATAAATACTCCCGGTCTCACTCAGCAGTTCTCTCATCAGCAGCAGCCGCTCGTACATTACTTGGAGATACGAATCGAGGCCTCCGCCCCAGGTATCCCGGTACGCTTTTTCTTCGATAACGGACTGTTCTTTTTCAGTCTCAAGGCCACCCTCCCCTATTTGAGCTTTGAACGAAAAATCTGCCCCGGTGGCGAACGGCGGGTCGATGTAAATGAGGTCAATCTTCCCCGCGAACTTCTCTAACAGTGAGCCCATTACTAATAGGTTGTCGCCCCAGATCAGTTTGTTCTGCCAGCCTTCCTCAAAAGTGTCGCCTTCTTTGCCGTCGTAAATGCTGAACAGCGAGGGCTGAAACTTGGTGGCTTCGCGAGTCGCGCGGCTTTCGTTGATGGTTTCGATCACCTGAAATGGCAAGCTGACGCGCGGCACTTCTTTGCGCGTGCCGTCGTCGTTATATTTCCCCGGCCAGACCAGCTCGGTCTTGGTAACTTCAATCTTGGCCATTGCGCGATCTCTCCTCCACCTCTGACGGCAATAGTTTCAACAGTGGCCGCAGCGCAGCGAGAAACTCTTCGCAAGCAGTGATTTTCTCTCGCAGGTACTGAACATCAAACTTGGTGAAGGCAATGTAGTCTCCCGCCTGTCGCTCACGGAAAAGCTGGTTATATAGATTCCCGTGCTCTTGGCTCAACCGTCCAGGTTTGATGATGTTTTTGTTGAACGCCGCTCGGACGCCACTGTGCTTACTGAATTGCCGCCCTTCTTCTAAAAACAAAGCGCTCACAGCGTAGAACAATGCATAGTAGGCGCGATTAATGGCGAAGGAATGATCTCCCGCAGCGAGTTCACGACGGGCCGCCGTTAAACTCTCAAGCGCTTTGTCCCACCAGAAACGCACAGCCTCAGATTTCGTGCTCTCCTCGCTCACAGCGGAATTCCCTCTTCCTCGACCTCTTTATGAATTGGCAACACCGAAGGGAGGCCATGATCCCACGTCTGTCGATCCACAATCAGTTCACTCAGATTCGTATCGTACTCAAGGTTGATATCGAATATTATCCTCGTAATACGATCGCGCCTTTGATGAGTTGGAGAGTCCTGGAGGACAATGAGCAAGTCGACATCCGACTCTTCATCCGCTTCCCCTCGCACGACCGAGCCGAAGAGTACGATCCGGTCCACCGCAAACTCTGCTGCAATTCGCTCTCGCGCCGTTTGCAGCGCATCCTGCACGTTCTGGGGAAGTTGGAGATGAGAAAGCCTGCTCATGGTCCCTTTCTCCTTAGAGATCCGTTTCCTTCAACTTAATCGTTCCCTCACGGTAACAATAGCTACGCAAGTCGCATTCTTTGCACACCTTGCGTTCGGGCACGCTCATGATGTGGAAATCCTTGGCGCGGATCTTCTTCACCACCATGTCAAAGTAGCGACCGGCTTCAGTCACTAACTCTGGCCGGTAAGGAAACTCCATCAACGCGTCTGCCTTGCGCGGCTCAGCGGTCCAGTAGAGCAGCAGCCGGTCCGGTCGCTTGCCGTAGCGTTGCTCCAAAATGTGCGCATAGGTACATAACTGATGTTCATACGCCGCTAGCAGTTGCGGCGAGTTAACAGGCCGCTCTGAAGTCTTGAAGTCAAGCAGTTCTAGTTTGCCGTCGCCACCCAGCAACAAGTCGATCTTGCCGGTAAGAATGTAGTCGGCCTTTTCTACCGACACATCAACTTCGGTTTCAATCACTCGCTGCATGGCGTCCTGATTCTGCTGGAAGTAGTTCATCACCTGGCGAAAGGCCGACTCTTTGGCCGCGTCACCAATCGGACGGACATCGGCAAGGGTGAGAAACGAAAAGGTTCGCTCAAACAAAGTGCGGATACGGGTCTCATTGAGTGTCGTAAGCTGGCCGTCGAGCACGAGGCGGTGGACTTCTTCAATCGTCTGGTGCACCAGCAGGCCAAAGAAAATTGTGGCTGAACGTGAGGGGGTGAAGTCGTACTCACGAAAGAATTGGTACTGACGCGGACAGGTCTCGTACACCTTGAGATCGCCGGTGAAGCTGAAAGCACGTTTGACCGGCATGCGGTCCTTGAGCTGGAAGCGCTGGGCGGCGAGCAGCTCCTTGCGAACATAGGGCCATTGCGGTAGCCCTTGCCAAATCGGAGTGAAATGATCTTTGGGTTGCGCACTGCTGGTAAGTACCAGGACCTTCTCCGCTCGCGAAAAGGCTACGTAGTGCAGCCGCATGCGATCGAAGAGGGTAATACGGTTCTCCGGCTCGAACGGTGGGCGCTGATAATACGGCTGCAAGTCACGGTCGATACTCTTGCTAGTCGAGAGCTGCTTGTCCAACGACCCCACGACGACCACGGGAAACTCCAAGCCCTTTGACTGATGGATGGTCATGATCTGCACATATCCCTTGGGGAAGGGCTGCTCCGGGTCCTCGTACTCATTGATCCCGCCCTCATGCAGGAGGCGCAAGAAACTGTTGAACAGGGAAAGGCGCAAACGCTCACGGTTGGCAAAAGTGACGATATTAACATGGTAGTAGTTCTGAAACGTATTGAGAAGTTGCGAGAGAATCGCCAGGTTGCGCGCCCGGTTTTCGTCTTTGCTGAAGGTGGCAAATGGCTCGAAAGCGAGCAGACGGTAGAAGTAATCGGCCGGCCGCAGATCGAGTGATTCTCCCTCTTTGAGGTTGACAATATCGGCGACAAACTCTTGTAGGGTGCCGGCCAAGGGATGCGGCCCGCCGTAGTTGCGCCCCAGATCAACGATACATTCGTCAACGTAACGGGCAAGGTTTTGCAGCGCCGGCCCGTTCAGAGTGCCACGTCCTGCGTCGTAGTAGCCGAAGATTATTGCCAGACAACCAATCAGCAGACGGACTTCGTCGTTGTCAAAGTAGGCACGGGCGCGCGGACAGAAGGCCGGAATGCCTTTGGCCGCAAGCGCAGTCATATATGGTTCGCTGTAGTCGGATCGTACGCTGTGCAGCAGTAATGCCACCTGGCTGTAACCCTGGATAACCTTACTTTCTCGCAGAAATGCTACACAGTCGGCGAACCGCTCGGCCTCGTCCTGCACATTCCTTCCCCAAATAGAAAAGATAGCCGGGTACTCAAGATGTGCGGCCTCAGGATCGGGCTGTATGGTCTTATCATAACGGAACGGTAATCCACGTGGGTTCGTCCAATTGGCCGATGCCATCCAGCGGTCATATGCGGTCACGATGCGCCGATGCGAGCGGTAATTCGTGGTGAGCTTGACTACGCCACAGCCGGGAAAGCGGGCAGTGAATTCCAAAATGTTTCGCACCGTCGCGCCGCGAAAACGATAGAGGCTTTGGTCTTCATCGCCCACGACACACAGGTTGCCGGTCGCAGCAGCCAACTTGAGGAGGACCTGCTCTTGAATGAAGTTGGTATCTTGGTATTCGTCTACCAGTACGTACTTCACGCCACGGGTGATGAAAGGTACGACCTCAGGGTCCAGCAGGAGGTCGTGAAAGAGCTTCTGAAGGTGGGCGAAGTCGATACGATTATTGGTAAGCAAGGTGCGATGGTACGCCAGATACGCACTGCCGATCTGTTGTAGTGCTGGGTTTCGGTCAGCGCGGAGTTGATCGGCGTCGATTAACTCTTCGGTAATTTTATCGAAATATGCCCGCACTCCCTCGATAGCTGCCCACCTGCTACCCCATTTCTGCAAGTACTGTCCGTTTATCTCGGGGCCGATGATTTCATCGAAGTGCTCGAAGATGAAGAGCAATTGGGTCAGCCCATCGAGGGTCTCATAGTTATTCCCCAGGGGGGTGCGATGCCGATGCTCGGTGAGAAAGCGATTGCAGAGTGCGTGAATGGTCCCCACCCGCAATTCCGAGAGGTCGCCAGTATAACCGACTTTCTGCGCCGCGGCCGAGATCCGATCGCGTAACTCGAAGGCGGCTTTCTCAGTAAAGGTACAGATCAGTAATTCACGAGGGGTCGCCTTGTCCAGCAGGAGAAGATTGATTGCGCGCAAGACCAAACTAAATGTTTTTCCCGACCCTGGACCGGCGATCACGAGCAGCGGCCCGTCGCGGTGCGCAACTACGGCTCGCTGCGCGTCGTTCATCGCCGGATATTCGCGGAGGAGCGCAGGCGCGATGGTCATAACAGCCCTTCTTTACGGAAGCTGAAGACGGCATCAACCGAGACGATGACGTGGTCGAGGATTTTGATTTGCAGTGTCGTCGCAGCTAAGACGAGAGCCCGTGTGAGGGTCTTATCTTGTTCGGTCGGTTGGACACTGCCGTTGGGATGATTGTGGGCAAAGACTAATGCCGCCGCACCGCGTCGCAGAGCAGCCTCCAAAACACGACGAGGGTAGACAGCGGCTCGGTCGATCGTCCCTTCCTCCAACGTCTCGATGCCATCGCGAAGCAGGCAGTAAGCGGAGTCGAGATAAGCAACCTGAAAAACTTCATGCGGTAACGCGCCAATCTTGCTGCGCCAGAAGCGATGCAACGCTTCGGGATCAGCAAACGATTCTCGCTGTTCCGCCTGTTGTTGCAAGTAAAGACTGGCTGCCGCGCGAATGATCCGCAGCGCAACTGGTGCAACCTCTCCGAGCCCGCGCACAGCCTGGAGTTCGCTTAGCGGCGCGTCAAAGATGCTCCGCAAGTTGCCGAAGCGGGCGATAAGGGCCTTGGCTGGCTGCTTTACGTCACTCCGTGGGATAGCAAGGGTAAGCAATAATTCGATGACTTCGTAATCGGCAAATCCTTCCAGGCCATTTTTCTCGAAACGTTCCCGCAGCCGCTGCCTGTGACCAAGGTACGGTGGATCTTTCTGGTCGGTTTCGTCGGGGTTCTTCATTAGTTGAGTTCGCTTCTAACCACTCATACGCAATTCGACGGAGAACGTCAAAAGCTTTGTCTGGCGGAGACACCCTCGCCTGTAGTGTACGTTGTCAAGACTTTCGTTTCGCGGTAGGGTCTTCCTACCATGGGACGATAGAAAAACAGGGTAAGAACATATGGCGAAAACTCACCTTGATCTTGATGACCACCTCATTAATGAGGGCTTACGAATCTTCAAGTGCAGATCAAAACAAGAACTGGTCAACCTTGCGCTCTCCGAACTCCTCAAGGCTGCCAAACGAAAAGAAATCCTGACGCTGCGGGGACAGGTGAAGTGGGAGGCTGATTTAGACGAACTACGTCGCGGCCGTTTGTGATTGTTGCCGGTACCAGCGTTTGGATCGATTTCCTGGAGGCCCGGGAAACCTCCTTCGACTTTCATTTGAAGGACCTGATCGAAAGGAACGCGCTTGTCGCTCTGACTGATATTATCTACTGCGAGATTTTGCAGGGTATTTCTACAGAAAACCAGTTTCGTCGTATCCGAGGTATTCTCCAAGCTTACCCCATTTTTCAAGCCGGCGACCTTTCAACCTTTGAACACGCTGCCAACATTTATCGTGCCTGTCGCAAGAAAGGCTTAACCATTCGAAGGACAGCGGATTGCCTGATTGCTGCTACTTGCTTAGAAGCTGGAGCAGAGTTGTATCATAACGACCGCGACTTCGAGGCCATTGCACGGACAACAGAACTGAAAATCTATCGCCCGAAGTAAAGTTGCAACTATGAGAGAGCGGCTTCAGCATCTCAACTGGCCAAGTATTGAGCAATCTCTCTGGGAGCGCGGGTATGCGAAGACTCCGCCTGTGCTGACGTCAGACGAATGCACCAAGTTGATCGCTCTCTACGCCGATGATACGCGATTCCGCAGCCGTATTGATATGGCCCGGTATCGCTTCGGTGTCGGTGAGTACAAATACTTCGCCGATCCCTTGCCCCCACTCGTGCAAGAGTTGCGTACTCATATGTATGCATCTCTCGCTCCCATCGCTAACCGTTGGGTGGAGGCACTGAAAAAGCCGGAACGTTACCCTGATCATTTGCCGGAGTTCCTCGCCTACTGTCGCGAGCATGGGCAGACCAGACCAACGCCACTGCTCCTCTATTACGAGGCTGACGGGTACAATTGTCTTCATCAAGATCTGTATGGTGAGGTAGCGTTTCCGTTACAACTCACTTGTTTTCTCAGCCGGCACGAAACCGACTATACTGGGGGCGAGTTCTTGCTTGTCGAGCAACGGCCACGCGCGCAGTCGCGTGGCGAAGCCATCGCGACCGAACAAGGCGAAATTATCATCTTCACTACCCGTTACCGACCTGCCGCCGGAAAACGCGGCTACTTCCGCGTGCAAATGCGGCATGGCGTCAGTCGCATTCTCTCCGGCTCACGCTACACCCTCGGCGTTATTTTTCATAACGCCAAATAGGAACGCGGCATGCCTGGGTCCTGCCGTCCTCTCTAACGGGGACCCTCGCGTCGGTGAACAATCTGGTATAGAAAAGCGAGAACATGAACCAGCGGGTTCACCTTATCGTTCGTGGCCGAGTTCAAGGCGTATATTATCGCGCCGCGACGCGAGGTCGTGCCCGTCAACTCGCTTTGACCGGCTGGGTGCGGAACTGCCGAGATGGAAGTGTCGAAATTCTGGTTGAAGGTGATAAAACCCGGCTTGAGCAATTCGTCACTTGGTGTCATGGTGGACCACCTGGCGCTGCCGTGACAGACCTTCAGGTTGAGTGGTACGAGGCCAATGGGGAGTTTGTCGGGTTTGTAGTTCGGTACTGAAATCTAGGAGGGATATATGCTGAAAATCAATACAGTGACTGGTACCTGCACACCACAAGAATTAGGCACGACCTTGGTGCACGAACACTTGCTGATCGCCTGGTCTGGATGGGAAGCCGATAGCATCGTCGTAAAGGGCTTCAAGCGCAACGAAACACTAAAATTCTGCGTCGATCGCTTGCAGGACCTCAAAGCGCACGGCGTCAACACTTTCATGGACCCATGTCCGTCAGATTTAGGGCGGGATGCCGAATTCATGGCCGAGGCATCGGTCAAGTCTGGCATGCGCGTCATCTGCGCGACCGGCTTATATAAGGAAGACCTCGGCGGCGCATATTTTAAGTTCTTCATGCCCTTCGGCACCGGGGTGAACGAGATTGCTGACGTCTACAGCCAAGAAATCACCGAAGGCATCGGCGATACAGGAGTCAAACCTGGCTTCATCAAGTGTGCAACCGGCGTGCTGAAAAACGAAGCCGGGCGGCCACACATCACTCCTTATGAAGAGATGTGCCTGCGCGCTGCAGCTCGTGCCCAGAAGGCAACTGGCGTGCCAATCACTACCCATACCGACGAGGCGATGCTCGGACCAGAGCAGCTCGAAATTTTTAAGAGCGAAGGAGTAGACCCCCGGCGGGTGATTATCGGGCATAGTGGCGACACCGCCAACTTGTCTTATCACACCTCACTGATGGACCAAGGGGCATATATTGGTTGCGACCGGTTTGGTCTGGATTTCATTCTGGCAGAGAAGCTGCGCCTCGCGACGGTGATTGGACTGTGCGGCATCGGCTACGCCAACAAGATCGTGCTCTCACATGACTCGGTCGCGTGCTTCAAAGGGCGAGCGTTGGCGCTACCTTCTGGTCAACAATCTCTGATTGCGAACTGGCAACCAACCCACTTATTCAAGAATCTTCTACCGAAGATGCGCGAGGCCGGAGTGAGCGAGGAGAAGATTCGTACTATGCTGGTGGATAATCCGCGTCGGTGGTTTGCGGGTGAATAGATTTTGGAGGATTAGGGGCTTGGGATTGGGGGTTAGATTATCTCCGTCCCCTACCAACCCCTAACCCCTAATACCCAATACTTCTTCTCTGTGATTTATCTCCTCTTCTTTCTCTCGGGTTTTACCTCTCTTCTCTATGAGGTGGTGTGGGAACGCCTCCTCCACCTCATCTTTGGGCTTTCGACGTATGCTGTGACCGTGGTCACCGCGTCGTTCATGTTAGGACTTGCGCTTGGATATCTCGTTGGTCAGAGTCGTCGCCTGGTCCAATATCATCCTTTGATAGTATACGGCGTTGCCGAAGGCTTGATCGGTGTGTTCGCCCTCGCCTTTCCTTTACTGGTGCAACTGATTGACGCTGTTTATGTCGCTGCCGGTGGCAACTTTTTTCTCAAGATTTTCCTCTCGGTAGCTATCCTTGCTTTCCCGGCCACTTTGATGGGCCTTACTTTACCAACATTAGCCCGCTACGTTGCCCAGGGGGGCTCGATCGGCAGACAGGTGGGATTGCTCTACGCACTCAACACCACAGGCGCCGTTCTCGGTGCGTTCTTTGCCGGTGTTTTCTTCATCCGCACCTATGGGGCACTCAACACTATTTTCTTTGCCACGATTATTAATGCAGCGATTAGTCTCATGGCACTGACACAGCCGCGCAGGACGACACCAGAACAACACCAGGTGAATTGGTCACCTACTCCGACACCGCTCTTCTCTTCTTTTCTGCTGTTTCCTTTTGTTACAGGATTTGTTGGGCTCGCCCTTGAAATCCTGTGGGTACGCACCCTGGTCTGCGTGGTGTCCAACAATACCTATTCGTTTGCCGTCGTGTTGGCAGATGTCCTGCTTGGGCTAGCCTTAGGCGCGTGGCTTTATGCGCTCGTTGGTCCGTCGCGAGCCACCACACAGGCGAAGGCCTTCGTCTTTCTGCTTGTCGAGGTCATTGCGGCAATTTTTATCATCGTTTCTTTGACCTCATTTAATCACCTGCACGCGATCGCTCTGGATCTCAGCCGTCGCGTGGGAGGTAATCATTGGTTGGGCTTAGGTCTCGTGCGCATGGGAGCGGCTGCAGTCGTGACGTTGATTCCGGCAATGGCCTCGGGATTTGTCGCGCCACTATTGATCGATCTTTTTCGTGATCGCACCCAGCAACCAGCTGAACGTGCCGCTGGTGCGGTATTTGCTGCCAATACCCTCGGCAGTATGACTGGCGCGCTCACTGGCGGTCTGGTGTTGATTCCACTGCTTGGCCTGAGCTACGGGATGGTGTTCCTTGCCATTCTTTCTGTTTTCGTTGGCTTATTGATGTTCTTTATTCTTCCTCCCTACGATCGAGTACGCCTCACGGCTGGATGCGCCTTGGCCACAGTAGCTTTGCTCGCGGTGTTTTTCTTGCCTAAAGATCTCACACTGACAAAGTGGTACGACCGTTTTGAGAATGTTCAAGGCGATTTGCTTTTTTATCGTGAAGGCGCATTCGGAACCGTTGCCGTGTTCCAAATTGGGGATGCGAAAGAACTGACGATCAATTGCATTGAAGAAGTGCCAACCCATCGTGATGCTATCGCCACATTTAAGTTGCTTGGCCATCTCCCTCTTTTACTGCACGAAAACCCCAAACAGGTTCTCGTCAATGCCGTAGGCGGCGGCATCACCCTTGGCGCGGTTACGAAGCACGATGTCGCGGTTGATGCGGTTGATATTGTCCCTGATGTCCGTGACGCGCTAGCGCTGTTCGACAAAGAAAACGATAAAGTCTTGCAGCGCGAGAATTGGCGCTTGATCGCCGATGATGGACGCCATTATCTGAAAATTTCCCCCCGTCACTATGATGTCATTACCGCCGATGCCACCCATCCTGCCGCGGCAGAGTCGTGGGTCCTCTACACCAAGGAATACTATCAATTGGTGAAATCGAAACTGACCGAGAACGGGATCTTCGCGCAATGGCTACCGCTGCACAACATGGCCCCGGCGGATTACTTGTCTGTACTGCGTACGTTTCGCAGCGTTTTCCCCGAGACCCTTTTACTATTCACTAATCGTTATACGCTGCTTATCGGCGGCAAAGCAAAGCTGCCACTGACGCCGGAGCTCCTCGACCAGCGCCTAGCACGCACGAACGCCGCCGTGCGTGCGGATCTGCAAGGGCTTGGTATTCAGAATGGCCAAGATGTTCTGAAGTACATTATTTTCGACGGCCCTGGCATCGATAAACTGATAGGTGGCGACTATCCAATCTTGACTGACAACCAGACTTCGGTTGAGTTCGCAGAACTGAATCGCCTTGGTATGCCCGGCACTATGCCATTTATCCTGGCCCGCTTATTGCCACAGATTCAACCAGACGAGCTGGCCAAGCAGTATGGGGTAGACCCGAAACTGCTGCTCGCTCGTGCCTTGCTCATGCGCTCCAAAGCGGTGGGGTCAGATGATCCACTCGACCGCTCATTTCAAGCCTTGCGTGAAGTTGACCAAGCCTCTCGCCTTGCCCCCGAAGATGGTGACATCGCGTATTACAAACAAATCACGACGCTGGAATTTCTCGATTTACTGAACGCGCGCTATTCCGAACTGCTCAATTCTTCAAGTCCGCAAACGTTGCTCCCCAAGGCCGGGTTTGCCGCCCAACTGCAACCACAGAATCCTTTCGTGCAGGAGTTATTTGGCGTCACGTTGCTTAAGTTGAAGCGCTATGAAGAGGCAGTTATGCCGTTAGAGGCTGCGGTGAGTTTGAAAGGCGACGACTTCAACTACCTCTCGAACCTCGCATTTGCCTACGACCAAGTCGGTCGCCCGACCGATGCCCTGCGCGTGCTACGCCAGGCGAAAACCGTCAAACCTGAGGCCGGGAATTTCCTTGATGAGGCCATCAAGCGCGTTGAACAGAAAGTGGCCGAGGCCCATCTTCGTTAAACCAAAAGCAGAAGCGAGTTGGGAGTCACAAGTTGCCGTCTCTTTAGTTGCGCTTAGAGCGGTGGAGTTGCTCGTTTATCACTTCGTAGATCCCGCGCCGATGGCCGATTGCGACGATCCGAATGACGGACCGAGTTCGATCAATGGCGTAAGCGACACGAAACCGCCTCACTCGATATTTCCATAGTCCCTCTAATTCCCGACGCAATGGCTCACCAAAGACCTCCTCAAAAGATAATCCCTTTCCACCCTTGGCGTAGAACCGCTGACTGCTGCGAATTTGCTGCATAAGAGCGGGGGTGCTTAAAACATCGAGTGTTTCCTTTAGCCGCTCATATTCGGCATAGTTCACGAGGACCGCAGCCGGCTTTCCCTTGCGTGTGACGACAATTTCTTCTTCACGTTCTTCTACCCCGGTCACCAGTTCGGGCAAACGCGCTTTCACCTCAGAGATAGGTAAAGTCTGTGACATGGGCTATCCCTTAGTAGATCAGTTTTTTGGTCATCCGAAACCCTACCGGAGGACAGGGAATACTGTCAACTAAGAGGGAAAAACTTTGGAACCTCCCTTACAACGCAACGGTTAATGATATGTACCGTCGAAGAGTCGGCAGGAAGGAGAGCGTATGACACGATGGCATTTCGCGCGGTTCCGGAAGGCAGCAATCCTCGTCTTCTCTCTCTTTGCCCTTTCTCCCCTTCTCCTTTTAACCCCAGTCTGCCACGCAGCTCCGCGTGACGACTTGTTAGTAGATGCTCTGGTGAATAATCTCACGCACCCAAGCCAGCATATCCGTATCGAGGCATTGAAGGCGTTAGAGGAGTTAAAAAATCCTGCAGCAGTTCCGGCCCTCATTGAACTGCTTCGTTTCGACAACCTCTTTGGTATCTCCCCCGTTCCCACCCTAGAACGGCTGACGGGTCAAAAACTCGGGGACGACTGGGGCAAGTGGGTTGAGTGGCTCCAGCAGCATGAGGAAATTCGCCCCAACAAAAATTTCTTGGCCTGGAAAGCGAATGTGTATAGCCGCATCGATCCGGCCTTCGAAAATTTTCTTTACCCTGGAGTGCCGTACCGGATTCGGCTCGAAGAGATCGTTTGGGGTGGCGTGCGCAAAGATGGCATTCCTGCCCTTACTAACCCTAAACATGTGAAGCCAGCCGAAGCAACCTACCTCACTCCGCAAGAGTTGGTGTTTGGGGTATCGATCAATGGTGATCACCGCGCTTACCCGCTGCGCATTCTCGATTGGCATGAGATGTTTAATGACGTCGTCGGAGGGAAACCTGTCACACTCTCGTATTGAACGTTGTGTGGATCGGGGATCCTCTACGAAACTACCGTCGGCGAGACGGCGTATACCTTTGGTTCCTCAGGTTTTCTTTTTCGCAGTAATAAGCTGATGTATGACCATCAGACCGAGAGTCTGTGGCACAACCTCACTGGCGAGCCAGTAGTCGGTTCATTAGCCCGCAGCGGCATCACGTTGAAGGTCCTTCCGGTGGTCATCGCGACATGGGAAACCTGGCTGCGTGATCATCCAGACACGGTGGTTCTCGATATCAACACTGGTCATGGACGTGACTATACCCCGGGAAATCCCTACGGCAACTACTTCGCCAGCCCCAATACGATGTTTCCCGTCTCTCCCCGGAACGGACGGTTGTCACCCAAAAGTTATGTATTCGCCTTGCGGCTTAAAGGGCAACCGAAAGCATATCCAATGGACGTGCTAGGAAAGAAACGGTTGGTCAACGACACACTCGCGAGCGTTAATCTTATCATCATTGCCGATGCCGCAACCCGCACCGCTCGTGCTTACGAAAGAGGGAACCACACATTTCGACCGGGGGATACTCCTGCGGCGGTCGTGGAGCAAAAGACCGGAGAAATTTGGCAAGTACAGGAAGAACAAATCGTGAACTCACGGAGTGGCGAACGTCTCCCACGTCTGGGGGGACATGTGTCGTATTGGTTTGGCTGGTATGCTTTCTATCCGAAGACCGAGGTGTATAGCGCCGAGTAGCAGCAATGACGGGCAGATTTGCCGACGGTGGGCGGTGCTCACCCTACATTCTTGCGTAAGACAAGCAGAGCAATGTTCTGTGGACTCTCCTTTTACTAATCCCCAACCCCCAACCCCTAACCCCCAAGTGGATCGGCGTTCGTTCCGTGCCGGGGGTGTGATCGGAATCCTGGCGTTTATTATTTTGCTCGGCGCCATGAAGGATATTGCTGCACTAGTTACCCCAGGTGGCCGCGGTGCTCTTACCTGGGGCTACCTGATGGTGCGCTATTCAAGTCTCCAGCGTGTATGGCTTGGTTACCGTTTCTCTCAAGACCTTGCCTGGTATATGACTATCCCCCATGCCGTGCTCTACACTACTGCCGCCTACGGTTTGTGGACGTTTCGTCGCTGGGCTTGGTACCTGGTTTTGGGTTATCTGCTCTACGTTCCGATCTCTGGCACCATCTTCATGGCCTTGTATCCTTTCGGATACCTGACCGGAGCGCCCTACGAGGGACGATTCTTCGCTGATGAGGCTATTTTCTATGTGGGTAGTCTATTTTTCGTCGCCGGGGCCGTATGGCTGCTCTTTCGCTATCGAGAATTTTTCCATTGAGCAAAAATATCTCAACGATGCTGTAGGGTAGCTACGAGTGCGCTTTCTGGATCGCCGAATCGCTCGTAGTAATCTGTTTGGCTTTTGCGAATCACTTCGTGTGCTTCTTGGCAGTTGTACACATGCGTAATTTCACATCTGTGTTCGGTCGAGCCCGGCACATCTTTGTAGGTAAGGAAGTAGTGCTTCAGCCGTTCGATCAATGCAACGGGACAATCGGATATTTCTCGCCAGCCGCCATAAACGGCGTCATTGCGCATGACCGCGATGATCTTATCATCTGCTTGATTGCTATCGATCATGCGCAGCCCGCCGATGGGAATCGCCTGTAGCAGGATATCCCCGCGCGGAATCACTTTTTCAGCAAAGATGCAGATATCAAGCGGGTCGCCATCACCAACAATGCCGGAGCGACCGGTTTTGTCCGCGCAGAATTTTCCCACATTTTCTGCACAGAAAGTTTTGGGAATAAACCCATACAACGTCGGACAAACATTAGAATACTTTTGCGGACGATCGACTTTCAAATGCCCAGTGGCTTTATCGACTTCGTACTTCACCGTATCGGTGGGCACGACCTCAATGTAGACGGTGACAAGCGCTGGCGCATCTTTGCCGATCGGTACGCCGTGCCACGGATGCGCTTTGAAGAGAAGGCCAAGAAGTTGTTCAAGAGGAACAGATTGTTCTTTGCTCATGTTGATTGCCTCACTTTGCGTTGGGTGGCAATTGGACAAAGCTCCACTGGTATCCATCAGGATCGAGGGCAAAGCATTCCTTTCCCCAAGAATAGCTCTTCGGTTCTTGCAAAATCGTCACACCACTGCTCTTCAGCCGAGCGACTAGAGCCGGCATGTCGTCCACCTCGAAATGCGGAAAGATACCTGCTCCCTTTTCTGCTGCCGACTTGTCAAACGGCCAGGGTTTCGTGCTGAGATAGACACCGAACCCTCCCGCTCGTAACATCGCGAACGTTTTGTACTGCTGATCGAGCGTCAGCCCTAAGATGTCACGATAAAAATGGAGGGAGGCCTCGAGGTCTTTGACGGTTAAGAGAATATGATGCACATTCTTGACGTGGAAACTGGGAGTATTCTCTTCGGCTTCTACAGGACAGAAGGTGATCAAAATGAAACAGCCGACCAATAACAGTCGTCTCATTCTTTGCGTCCCCCTTTCAACCGTACCCCTGCAGCGTACACATCGCGCTTCGGAATGCCACGTCGCTCGCCGACAATTTGTGCGACCTCTTTGAGCGACAACCCTTCTTGGAGAAGCAATCGGATCTCTTCATTCAAGGGTATTTCTTCTTCTGTCAGCGCTTCGGGATCTCGTCCTGCAACCAGCAGAGCGACCTCGCCTTTAATGTCGCGCCTCTGTAACAGTTGTTGCAGTTCGCTCACTCGACCACGCAAGATCTCCTCGAACATCTTTGTCAACTCTCGTCCAACGACAATTTGCCGATCCCCACAGATGTGTTCGAGATCTGTGAGGGTGTCGATGAGCCGGTGGGGGGATTCGAAGAATACCAGGGTACGCTCCTCCTGCTTGAAGCGGCGTAGAGCTGTCTGCCGTTGACTCCTTTTGGCGGGAAGGAACCCGACAAAAACGAAGCAGTCGGTCGGCAATCCCCCCACACTTAGCAAGGCCGTAAGGGTAGAGGCACCGGGAATCGGGACAACCGTAATACCTGCCTCAGCCGCGCCTTTCACTAAGCGATAACCAGGATCAGAGATTCCTGGAGTACCCGCGTCACTGACTAAGGCAATCGATTTACCAGTCCGGAGTTGCCCAAGCAAAGCCGGAGTTTTACTCGCTTCGATCTGATCGTAATAGCTGGTGAGCGGAGTGGTGATACCGTAATGGGTTAGGAGTTTTCGCGTGTGGCGGGTATCTTCTGCGGCAATGAGGTCAACTTCCTTGAGGATGCGCAAGGCTCGTAACGTAATATCCTCGAGATTGCCGATCGGAGTAGCCACCACATACAGGACGACAGACACGTCACCGTCCCCAATCGCGCGAATAGCGAAAATCGCGGTCAATCGTTCGTTGTGACACCTTGGCGATGACCGGCAGCCGGCGCTTATACTGCGAGTTCATCACCCGACGCATCACCTGTTCCACGAACGGCTCGGCGAACCCTTCCGCCCGCAATTCCTCATCAGAGTAGCGCTGGTCGACTAACAAATAGAGCAATTCATCAACTTCGCGATAAGAAAATCCTAGTTCATTCTCATCCGTCTGTCCGGACCAGAGGTCCGCCGATGGCGCTTTTTTTATGATTGGATCGGGCACGCCGACGAACTCGGCCAGCGCCCAGACCTGGGTCTTATATAAATCGCCGAGTGGATTAACGGCGGAAGCCATATCCCCGTAGAGGGTTCCGTAGCCGAGCAGCAATTCAGTTTTATTGCTCGTGCCCAGGACGAGAGCTTGCCAGCGGGCGGAATGATCGTACAGGATGGTCATCCGTTCACGCGCCATCTTATTGCCCCGCCGCATATTATCGGCGTCAGGAAAGCCCGCGAAGTAGGCATCAACCTGCGGTGAAATATCAACGGTGAGGGAAGAAATTCCGGTAGCGGCAATCACCAGATCCGCATGCTCGACACTTTCTTGGCTCGATGTCTTATACGGCATTTTGATCGCCAGTACGTTCTCTGCCCCAAGCGCTTTCGCTGCCAGGATCGCGCTGAGGGCCGAGTCGACTCCACCAGAGAGTCCAATCACCACCCGCTCCGTGCCAACTTTTCGTACTTCGTTGGCAATAAAGGCGGTGAGGATTTGTTGTAATAATGCCGGATTGGTTGGAATACGACCCATGCCGTGAGTATGACATGGGGTCAGGGGAAGAGTCGAGGCCAGAAAACGGAGAGTGTGGAGCGGGAAGCTTCAAGCGAACAAAAATCCCCTGACTAGAGTTCTGTTTGGTTGACAGAAGTAAAAGACGAAGAGTAGAGAGTGGTGAAGGAAGGAACCGTCGATGACCTTCGAGGAGATTCTAACGCAAGTGCAAGAGTTGCTGCACGGTGAAGGGCGGGTAGCCTACCCCCACGCCGAAGCGGTGGCGTGAATTGCTATTATGGGGACATCGTCAACGCGGGCCTAATGCCCTCAAGTGACACTGCACGGCGTCAGTTGAGTAGGGCGCGTGCCACGCGCTACCAGACTGTTTCGCCCTCTTCACATATGGAACGGCGCGCCGAGCGCGCTCTACTGGCGTGTCTACATCGAAACTGTGCGTTACTCTCGGTTTTGTGCGCCACGGGTAGCCAGCTGCTTGTGCTTAACACTGCACACGGGCGGACAAAGCCGCCAGTGGCACTCCTTTACTTGTATGCACAGTTTTAGCTTGGACGCGCTACTACATCTCTGCTATCCATCTCATATCACTTTTTGCTTGAATTCCGATGAACGACAATGGTAATGTCCGGCGAGTGAAGGAGCAAAGAGATGGCCAATACCCAAGCGATCGATCAGGTGTTACGCCGTGCGGTGAACGCGCAGGAGGTGCCCGGTGTCGTGGCAATGGTAGCTACAGATCGGGAGGTTATTTATGAGGGCGCTTTCGGCAAATGCGAACTTGGTAAAGACGCGGCCATGACTCCCGACACGGTTGTGTGGATCGCTTCGATGACAAAAGCCATCACTGCCGCCGCTGCGATGCAACTGGTCGAACGCGGTGCACTGAAACTCGACTCCCCCGCTGCTGAAGTCGTACCAGCCCTGGCTAAGGCGCAGGTGCTCGAAGGCTTCGACACATCCGGTAAACCGCAGCTGCGCCTGCCCAAACGGGCAATGACGCTCAGGCACTTACTGACTCACACTTCTGGTTTTGGTTACGAGATGTGGAGCGCTGACATCGTCAAGTACCAAGCAGTCATGGGTATCCCAAGCATTACCACTTGCGAGGAAGCAACCCTCACGATCCCACTTCTATTCGATCCGGGCGAGCGCTGGGAATACGGTATTGGTATCGACTGGGTTGGTAAGCTGGTCGAGGCGGCAAGCGGACAAAAGCTCGGTGACTATTTTCAGCAACATCTCTTCACGCCGCTTGGTATAAACAATACCTCGTTCAAGCTTTCCTCCTCGCAACGGGCACGACTGGCCAGAGTGCACGCACGTCAAGAGGATGACTCGCTCGTGGTCTCTCCGTTTGAAATCCCACAAGAGCCGCAGTTCCAGATGGGCGGCGGCGGATTATACAGCACCGCGCAAGACTATATCAGATTCACCCGGATGATGCTGAATCGTGGCACCTTCAACGGCACCCAAGTACTAAAACCCGAGACTGTGCACACGATGTCACAGAACCACATGGGTGATATTGACTGCGTCGAGATGAAGACGGTTATGCCGGCGCGCTCCAACGACGCCAACTTTTTCCCCGGTATGAAACAGAAATGGGGCTTGAGTTTCTTGATCAACACCTTACCAACGCCGCAAGGCCGCTCGGCAGGGAGTCTCGCTTGGGCGGGACTCGCCAATACTTACTATTGGATCGATCTGACCGAGCGTGTAGCTGGCGTGCTGCTGACGCAGATTCTGCCGTTTTTCGATCATCAGGCCATCAAACTCTTTCGCGCTTACGAAACGGCGGTGTACGCGTCTCTCCATTAAGTACGGTGCACGCCACTGGATCGTTTTGTTTCGCTCCTGTATAGAACAGTGCGCCCTGTGTGCATTACACTGACTATTGGATTGGAGGAGGGGGTATCCTATGCACTACGTGTCGCGGTTTTCTCGTCGCAGGTTCGTACAACTTGCCGGTGTTGCGGCTGCCAGCTTGGTCACCGGACGTTCACAACCCGCCTACCCGGCATCTTCACAAACCTCGACTGATAAGTCTGCAACTCCACCCAATGCCGACGAGATCTTGCGTCAACTGCTCGCCGGCAACGAACGATTCGTTCGAGGGCAGCCGTCGAACCCGCGCCGTAAACCTGAAGACTTCAGCGCTCTCGCCGAAGGGCAAGCTCCGCTCGCGGTCATTATCGGCTGCGCGGACTCTCGAGTGCCGCCGGAACTTTTGTTCGATCAGGGGGTAGGAGACCTGTTCGTGATTCGCGTAGCTGGCAACGTCGTCAGCGGGGCGGGCGCGGTGGTCAAAGGGAGCGTCGAGTATGCCGTCGCGGAGTTGCACGTCCCGTTGATCATGGTTCTGGGGCATAGTAACTGTGGGGCAGTCAAAGCCGCAGTGAAGCACCTTGAGGCTCATGACGCTTTGCCCGGCGCGATTAACGACTTGGTAAACTTCATCAAACCGGCAGTGATCGAGGTCGCGGACCAACCTGGTGACAAACTCGACAACGCTATCCGGGCGAACGTCGCGATGGGTGTCAAACGCTTGCAGACCCTAAAACCGGTGCTCGTTGACCCAGTCAAGCAGGGACGGGTGAAAGTGGTAGGGGCCGTCTACGACCTCCGTACCGGACAGGTGAAAATGGTCACTTAGACTGCCGAAGTGTGACGTAGCGAGGACGGGTCATTTTGCATTTGGCAGCGTGCAATGGCTACCACAGACGTATGCTGGGCCACGTGCGAAGCCGGTTTTCTTCTCTCTAATGTAGGGGAACGGCATCGCCGTGCCCTCCAAGGGTGGCCCACCAAGTTACCCCTACAAAGAGCAAGAACCGCGATGAAACTGCGCCACTACCCGGGGCGGGCACATCACTTGACAGCGAAAACTGAACGTTCATTATAGTGGCCGGAAGCATAGACAAAGGTTTTCTAACGATATAGATTGGATAAGCAATAATGAAAGGAGGTGACCCCCGCATGGTATGGACCAAACCAGATTTCGTCGAAGTACGAATGGATGCAGAGGTGAGTTCTTATATCTTCGTTTCGGAGTAAACTCTTTTACCAGCTCAGCTTGAAACAGGCTTCCCCTGACCGTTCTGCGGCGGAGAAGCCTGTTTTTTTATCAGCCGATCTTTCTTCCCGACCTCGCAGGAGCGCCACGTGCGAGTTAGAGTGCTAGGATCAGGCGCTGGTGGCGGCTTTCCCCAATGGAACTGTAATTGCGCCAACTGCAAAAGCTTTCGTTCTGGCTCTCTCAGAGCTTTAGCGCGAACACAATCCTCGGTTGCCCTGAGTGCTGATGGGGACCGTTGGTACCTGATCAATGCCAGCCCCGACCTTCGCCAGCAAATCAACGCCTTCCCCGACCTTGCCCCGCGTACTTCTCCACGCGGCACCCCGATTCAAGCGATCCTGCTCACTAATGCCGAGATCGATCATATTGCCGGCCTGCTCTCGCTGAGAGAATCGCAGCCGCTCTGCTTATATTCAACTCGACAGGTGCGGGACTGGATAGTAGAAACCAATGCCGTCTTCAGGGGAACCTTTGGCGACCCGGCTCGCTGCGTGTGGAAACCGGTGAGCACCACTGAACAACAAGAGGTCGTTGGGATAGATGAAAAAGGGAGCGGTCTTCGCTACCAAGCTTTTCTCGTCCCGGGCAAGCCGCCTGCTTACCTCACTAGCATAGTCTCACAATGGCACGAGGCCACGATCGGCTATAAGATCATTGATGCTGGGAGCGGGCAATCGTTGGTGTATCTGCCAGCAATCAAGCAGATTGATAGCGCCGTGCTCGCTATGCTTGAGCGCTGCGACTGCTTCTTTTTCGATGGGACCTGCTGGTCTGACGATGAACTGGTGCAACAAGGACTCTCACAGAAGACTTCGCTTTCTATGGGTCATGTACCGATCAGTGGGCCGAACGGGAGTCTCGCTCAATTAGCTGGCTTGCGGAATGCGCGGAAGATTTATACTCATATGAATAATACCAATCCTTTGCTCGTTGAGGATTCGTCTGAACGGCAAGCGGTTGAAGCGGCGGGCTGGGAAGTTGCATTTGACGGCATGGATCTCGAAGTGTGAATATTAGTCGCAGAGAAAGAACCTATATGGGTGACAGAGAGCGCCAAGCATTGTTGAGCCAAGAGGACTTCATTCAACGGCTCCGTGCGGTCGGAGAAGCAGGGTATCACGACAAGCATCCGTTCCACGTCCTCATGCACGAGGGAAAACTCACTCGGCGCCAACTCCAGGCGTGGATCGAGAACCGCTTTTACTACCAATCCATCATCCCCAAGAAGGACGCCGCGATTATGGCCAGGTTAGATGATCCGGCGGTTAGGCGCGCCTGGATTCAGCGAATCATCGATCATGACGGCACCCGCGAGGGCGAAGGCGGACTCCATAAGTGGCTGGTCTTAGCCGAAGCTGCCGGTCTACGGCGGGAAGATGTCGCAACCTTTCGTTTCGTTCTCCCCGGTGCGCGCTTTGCCGTTGATGCCTATCTGACTTTTGTCCAGTCACACTCGCTCATGGAGGCGGTAGCTTCCTCGCTCACCGAGTTATTTGCACCAACCCTTATGGCCCGGCGGTTACCCGCCTTCGAAGAGCATTATCCCTGGGTGGAAAAGCAGGGGCTTGAGTACTTTCGCTCGCGCCTCACCCAGGCCCCGCGAGATGCGGAGTACGGTCTGGATTACGTTCTTGCCCACTGCACAACCCGTGACTTGCAAGAGCGCGCTATTGCCGCCTTGACCACCAAGTGCCACATCCTCTGGAGCCTGCTGGACGCTGTGTACTTCGCCCATGTCTCTCCCGGCTGGCTACCACCCCTGTGGGGGAACAAGCATGGTTGATGACCCGACCACCTGGACCCCACACCTCTCATCGAAAGCGCGGCTGCGATGGGACGAGGTTGGTAAACAGCATATGCTGGTTTTCCCGGAGGCAGCCTTAATGCTGAATGAGACGGCGGCGGCGATTCTCAAGCTCTGCGACGGCGCGCGCACGGTCGAACAAATTACTGACACGCTGGCGCAGCAATTCATCGGAGCTGACCGCCAGATAATCGCGGAAGAAGTCACAGCCCTGCTCACACGTTTGCAAACGCGCGGCTTGTTGGAGGCATAAGCAGAGATGGCAGCTCCCCGGCCGTATACACTAGTTGCCGAACTGACCTACCGCTGCCCACTGCGGTGTCTCTACTGCTCTAACCCGGTCAATTTCCACGCGCTACGAGCTGAGCTCAGTACCGAGCAGTGGCGCCAAACTTTTTCAGAAGCGGCTAAGCTCGGCGTAGTGCAACTGCATCTCTCAGGAGGCGAACCGCTGCTGCGACCAGATCTGCCGGAGTTGATTGGCCACGCGCGGGGGTGCGATCTCTACACCAATCTGATCACCAGCGGAACCCTATTGACGGCAGAGAAACTGCGACAGTTCCGTGACTGTGGCCTTGATCACATCCAGTTGAGTATCCAGGATAGCGAGCGGCAAACGGCCGAGTTGGTCGCAGGCGTGCGTTCGTACGATAAGAAACTCGAGGTTGCCCGACTCATCAAGGAGGCCGGATTTCCCCTGACACTGAATGTCGTCCTCCACCGTTTCAACATCGAGCACGTCCCGGCATTGATCGCGCAGGCGGCGGAACTCGGCGCCCAGCGTCTGGAGCTGGCCAATACGCAGTATTATGCTTGGGCGCTGGAGAATCGGACCAGGTTGATGCCGACCCAGACGCAGTACGCCCAGGCAGAAACGGCAGCCCGTGATGCACGCGCGCGCTATCGGGGCACTATGGAGATCGCATTCGTCAGGGTCGACTATTTTTACGATCAGCCCAAAGCCTGCATGGGCGGGTGGGCGCGCACGTATATGTGTATTACGCCGACCGGTGAAGTGTTGCCGTGCCACGCCGCGCATGTTATTCCTGGGCTCCACTTTGACAGTGTGCGGGATCAATCGCTTTCTACGATTTGGCGGCATTCACCCGCCCTCAACGCCTTTCGCGGCGATGACTGGATGCAGGAACCTTGCCGCAGTTGCCCCCAGAAGACGATCGACTTTGGCGGGTGCCGGTGTCAGGCATTGCTCCTCACTGGTGATGCTGCCGCAACCGATCCAGTGTGTCGCCTCTCGCCCCACCACCAGGTCGTCGTGGAAGCAAGCGTTAGAGCCGAACAGCCCGAGGCGTCGTCGCTGGTTTATCGAGACCGCCAGAACAGCGAGCGACTGTCGGTCCGCTCATGAAAGAAACCACGAAGCAGGGCACAGCCAGCACGCCCAGCGCGCCGCCCACGCAAGGAAGAAAAAGGAAAAAGGGCATGGATTCCTCCATTTTTGTCATGGGAGGTCTGACGCTCGTGATGGTTCTCTGGGCCTTCAGCAAAAGTCCAGACCTGCCGCTGCGCGGTTTTCAGGCAGGGTTCGCACTGCTGCAAGATGTCTGGCTCCCACTGTTGCTGGGGTTCTGCCTGGCTGGTTTCTTCGATGTGCTGATTCCTCGTGATTTGCTGCTGAAGTGGATGGGAGAGGAGTCGGGCTTTCGCGGTATTATCCTGGGTTGGCTGATCGGCCTGCTCATGCCCGGCGGGCCCTATGTCGTCTTTCCGATCGCGGCCTCATTCCTGAAGCAGGGCATGGGCGTCGGTCCGCTGATTACGTTTATTACGGCGAAATCTCTGCTCTCACCGATCCGCATGTTTTCGTGGGAGGCGCCGTTTCTCGGTTGGCCCTTCACCGCCGCCAGGACCATCCCCAGCCTGATCCTTCCTCCGCTGGTTGGTATTATTGGTCAGAGGCTTTTTACCCTGTTTAATCGTTGAGGCCTGCCGCCATTGCCAGCAAGCCACTCCCGACTTGCATTGCCACCAGCTGCTTAAGCGGGAGAACGCACAGATTACTCTCGGCCTCGATTTGCACCATGCGCTCTGCGATATGAGCGCGCATTTCCTCTGCTCTACTCACTTCACCCACCTCCCTGGCCAGTCGGTACATTTCTCCCAGGTAGAGGAGAGAATGGAAGCTGCGGCAAACCCTCGCATCAAAAGCCTGGGCACGAGAAGCCTCCCGTGCGTAGGTAGGCGCTTCAATCGCGTTCCGCTGTGCGGTCAGCCGTTTAGGCGTTCGACGGAGATATTCGGCCACCGAACGAAAGAGGCGGTTGCGCGGGAGAGCATCTTGTAACGCCAGGAAGTGGGTTTCAAGTACTCGTAAAGTTTCTTCGGTACGGCGCATTCCCTCTGCCGTTGCCTCGCGGCGAGAAATACCCGAAGGGTTATCATCTTCCAGAACAGGATCGGTAAAGTACGGCAACTCGCAGACGAAAGAGAGTCCATCAGGGACGAAACGCTTGAGATAATCATCCGAACTGGTCCCGGTGGCAATATACGGGGCAGGGTCTTCGCCAAGATTCTCGGCTAAAAAATCGTACTGCTCCTGTAACCCAAACAGTGGGTAGATGGCTTGATCCCACGCTTCGATATACGGGACCTCCGGCTCGCCACGGTGAAGGGGCAGTCCCTGCGCGGCGACAAGACCGTGCAGGTGGGGGAAGAGCACTGGGAGGCGGCGGGAGAGGTAAAAGTATACCCCGCAGAAGCTGGCGTTATGCAGACTGTAAAAAAATTCAGGACGGTACTGCTCCATCAATCGCATCACTATCTGTGTTTCCGCCGGGGGGGTAGTGAAATGGAAGGTTTTGTAATGGATAGGAAAGCCCCACTCGACCTGTTCATCTTGGGGAGGGCGATAGTAGTTCAGGGCATAAGTGAGCGGAGAGAATTTTCCCTTGAACCAGCCCGCATTCAAGGCAAGACCATCGGGATCAGACACTTTCACGATCAGGAAGGTGCAGCCAAGTTGCTCGCGCAGGTCCTGCCGCTCGCAGAGCAGACGGCTCAAGAACTCCAGGGTCAGGGTGCCAATTGGCTCGTTGGGATGGGGAGCGCCAAGAAACAATGCGGCTCGTGGTCCGTTGCCGATGGTGAGGAGTTCGATCGGCTGTCCCTCAGTGGAAGTACCGACAACTTGGAGTCGTGCCACTTGAGGAAACTCTTCGACCAGCCGGACAGAACTCTGATGTAGCTCCTCCGGGGTGAGAAATTCTTGGTAGTCGGGAACAGTCTGGAGAATTTCCAGAATTGCATTGATGTCCATTGCCTGACCCCTATTAACCAAACAGCGCCGTCACAAAACCCAACCTCCAGAAACCAACGACCACGCAAAGCGCCGCCATCAGGAGTATCAGGTAGTATAACCGACCGAGAACGGTTCGCCGTCGTCCCGTCCACATCACCACAGCGGCCACACTCATCAGCAGCACCGCGAGGATTCCCAGCAACGGCAGCGTGAACACCCAGCGCATTGAACTCGGCACCGCGCCGAGAAACGTAAGCAGTATATTTTGCGTAACCGTCGTCCCGAACATCGCCACGATCGCCCCGAGGGCAACTCCAAACATCACCAGCGTGAACAGCGGCAACCACGGTGCCGCCGCCGTGAATCGCGTCTTCCAGTCCGGGGGTCCAATCACGTCGCGCCGGCCGCGCAAGATCGCGATCACTTCGCCGACTGCGTAGATAGGGATTGCTGTCAAGAGGATGGCAATCCCGAGCGCGATCAAGGTGAATCGTTTTGCGTAGGTGATGAGTCCGGCTTGCGTCCCCATTGCCGCTGCCTCGCGCAACGGAGAGATAACGATGAGGTCTCGTGGAGTCAGAAAGCGCGAGGCGGGCGCCGCGGCACAGCTCGCCTCGATCGGCGTACCGGGGTTGTCAAGAAACCGTTGAATGACCTGGTTGGCGCACGCCCCTTCGAAGGCTTGCCCGTGTGCCCCGCTGGGGAAAGCCACCGACTGATCGTGGTCGAGGTTCTCACCAACCCGGATCGCAAACATCGGGGGAGTGATCGGATCGAACTCTCCGGAGAGTAACAGCGTCGGTATTTCGCTCTTGACCGGCTGCAGAACATCGCGTGGCAATAGGTCGATCTTCCACTCTCGACAGACTTCGACGATCGCTTTCGCGCTTTGACGCCCAGATTTCACCAGGCGCGGATTCAGGTCCGGGCGGGCTACGGCACCCGGATCGGAGTCTCCTCGCCCCGCGCACACGACACTCATGTACATACCGTCGGCAGATTTGTCTTCAAACAACTGGAGTGGGAGCAGGAAGCCGCGGACAAAGCTAAAGTCGCCTTTGTCCGCCCGGTCGATGATGTACGGGATCAGGGGCGCAGCTTGCCGGATGTAGAGCGCCTGGTACAACGCATCGGCCAAGTCTTCGCCGCTCAGCTTCAGTGAAAGTCGCTCGCTCGGATTTTTGGGGTTCGTGACGGTGAGTGTCACCGGCTCCTTGTCGAGTCGGTCGAGCAGGGCCAGGAAGCGGTTCGCTAGATCGGGGAAGGCGGCGTTACAGCGCGCCTCCTGAGCGCATCCCTGGAAGTACTTTTCCGCAATGCGCTGTTGAACGAGCGCAACATCGGTGACCAGATTGAACTGCATGGGAACGACAGCGTCCAATACCACACTGCGTAGATGTGCCGGATGCTGGCGCATGAAATACTGCCCGAGCTCGGTTCCGTATGAAACCCCGTAGAAATTAATAGTGTCGTAACCGAGTGCTACGCGTAGCGCCTCGACGTCGTTTGCGTTCTCGACGCTATTAAAGGCCGAAAGATCCCCGGCCTCACGGGTGAGACGTTCACCGCAGGCGCGATACGCTGCGAGCGCCTTAGGGTCTATATCCTCTGTAGATTCAGGTTTGCCTTGCTGCGCGGCTTCGAGTGTTGCTTTCGTGACCTCTGGGCACAGGAGCGCCGGCTGTGAGTAGAACGTCCCGCGCTGGTCCCAGACGATCAAGTCGCGGTTCGTCGCCGGGCGGTAATCCGGCGAACTAATGAGCAACTGGGCAAAAGTGTCAATCGAGGAGCCCCCAGGTCCGCCTTGGGCAATGAACAGCGGATCAGGCCGACGATCGGCCACTTCGGACTTAATGATCACAGTCGCAAGGCGTATCGCCGGCCCCGATGGATCCGCGTGACGACGCGGCACAGTGACGTAGCCGCACTCGACCGGACGTGTCTCGGTTTTGAGCTGAAAGGTCGCGCAGTCGGCCGGCTGCCAGGCACTCGTACGCGGGGAAGAGTCTGTCGCCGCAGATAATTCCTTGCTGTCGGCGAGAAGCGTAAGCAATACTGCGGTTACACCGATTGCTTTTAGTAGAGCAGGCGAGACTATTCGCATTTTCGAAGTAGTCGAATGGAATATATTCTTGCCTCGCTACCAGGCTTGTCTGGGTCTACCACCATCCGATCTTTACGCTCCTTTTTGACCAAGATTACGTTGCCGTTCGAAATGTCCAATGTAAGGATGTCTTTCCTCACCATCGCGGCATTATAAATGGTTTCTGGGTCTGATAACTTTTGCCACTGATATGCGCACTGAGGGTCAAAATCTTTTCCATCATCCACAACTTCAACCCAGCCCCCTCCTGGTTTACCTTTGCCAATAATCTGAAAGGGTCCCCAAGGAGTGTCTATTCGCGAACCTGTAAGAAGCTGAACAAGGAGGATAATGATCAAGAGAACCAATACTATGAGGACTATGCAGAGCAACCATCGAGGGATCTCGACTAGTATTGCCCTTATAAGTGACATAGAAATATATCCTCCACATCCTGAGATGTGAATTGCTTTGTAAAAGAATCCCCCTCCACCCAGAGTAAGATAGTGATACTGTCTAAGCTGGTTGTTATGGCTGACGCCTAACACAGTGCAGATCCGTTTGCAATAGAAACCTCACTGTAGGTGTCAACAGCGTCCTCGTTGTAGCGAGAAAACAAATTGTCAGGTAATAAGGAGAAACATGGCATCAACCTCGTTAATTCCCGCAGAACGCATTGAGAAGGCAATTCTCATTATCCGTGGACAGCGCGTGATGTTGGATGAGGACCTCGCTACGCTCTATGGCGTCACCACCAAACGACTCAACCAGCAGGTGAACCGGAATATCGAGCGCTTCCCTCAAGATTTCATGTTTCAGTTGACATTCCAGGAGTTTACACGTTTGAGGTTGCAATTTGCGACCGCAAAAACGGGGCGCGGAGGTCGTCGCACTCCGCCGTATGCCTTCACCGAACATGGAGCGGTGATGCTCGCAAGCGTGCTCAATAGCCCTACTGCCGTGCAAGCAAGCATTGAGGTTGTCCGTGCGTTCATTCGCTTGCGTGAGTTGCTGTCTTCCCACGTTGAATTAGCCCGCAAACTTGCCACCTTGGAGAAGAAATATGACGCTCAATTCAAAGTAGTCTTTGATGCTATCCGTCAACTCATGGAACCACCGCAGCAAAAACGCCGTGGCATTGGCTTCCACACGGAAGCGAAAAAACCTAATTAACGTGAGTTCAGCGTAAGAAGATCGATCCTGATGCTACGGAAGGCAGATTCCGCGATGAGTGGAACTCATACAGACGGAGCAAGGCAGCTCGCTCTAAACGGATGACCCGTGCGCGATGTTCGCTCCAATTCACATCGGCCAGTACGACGCCCTCTATCCACCCCCGCTCCGTTCTTATCTCGCCGATCGTGCCCCGGTGACAATCACTGCCCGAGGAGATCTTGCCATCCTCAACGACAACCAACGGCATCCCTTCCTAGCATTGTTCTGCTCTATCAAATGCTCGGAAGCGATTATTCTTCAAACTTATGCTCTTGCTCGTGCGCTGCGTGACGCCGGGGTGACCGTCATTAGCGGCTTTCATTCGCCGATGGAAAAGGAGTGCCTGACCATTCTCCTGCAAGGTATCCAGCCAGTTATTTATTGTCCGGCGCGCAGCATCGAAAATTTACGTCTACACGCTGACTGGAAGACGGCCTTGCATGAGGAACGCTTGCTGCTCCTCTCACCTTTTGCCGAGAAACAGCACCGTCCGACTACCAATCGGGCAAAAGAACGCAACCGGCTGGTTGCAGCCCTTGCCGATGTTATCTTCGTCGCCTACGCAGATCCGGCTGGCAAGACCGAGCGTTTTTGCCAAGACGTACTTGCCTGGGGCAAACCTTTGCTGACGCTCGACCACAGTGAAAATGCCGGATTGCTCGCTCTTGGGGCCACAGCTGTCCGGCCAGATCAGGTCAGCAAACGGTTGCGAGTCTTCGCCGTCGAGCGATAAATTTGCAAGTTTGGTCTTGCAATGTAGGGGCGTATGGCCACACGCCCCTACGGGACTCTGCCCTCAGAAACCTTTAGAACTGTTCCACCGCTGGTCGAATATCGAACTCGTGCATCCAGGTGTCGCGCGGCTGTGCCACGGCTTGCGCAACCACACGAGCGATCGCGCGAGAATCGAGCATGCCCGGTTTTACTTCTCGCGATTCTCCTAATGGGACATTGTCGATGCCGCCGTCGATCACCACATGCAGGACATGGATGCCCTTCGGGCCAAACTCACGGGCGTTACATTGCGCTAGCCCACGTAGAGCAAACTTTCCCGGTGCAAACGCTGAAGAACGAGCGTAACCTCTGACTGAACTGGTCGCGCCGATATAGACAACCGTCCCCCCACCATGCGCAAGCATCTCGGGGATCGCTTCTTTCGCACACAGAAATGGACCAAGAGCGCAGCCGCGGAAATTATTGGTAAAGTCCTCCGCAGTAATATCGAGGAACGAGCCCCGCTTGGAGCCAGCGCCGCCGTTGCAGACCAACAGGTTCACTGGACCTAACTCTGCACGAGTACGAGTAAAGGCATTTTTCACTTGTTCGTGGTTAGTAATATCCGTTGGCCAAAATACACAGCGCTCAGCCACCGCCCCCAACCCAGAACGAATCTGGGCAAGAGAGTCGGCGTTCCGCGCCAACGCGACGACTCGATACCCTTCTTGGGCAAAGGTTTCTACAAAACGCGCACCGATCCCCGGACCAACACCGGCAACGACTGCGACCTGATCATGAGCCATGGTTTTGTTCCTTTCCTCAACTCACCTATTGAGGTCGCAGGGTTGGCGACTATTTCTTCGCCGCCGGCTCGACCGCAATGGCTACTGCCTCAGTGTACGTGATCTCTACCATATCGCCTACTTGTACCTTCTCGAGCCTCTGCGGGTTCCGTACCTTCACCGTGACGGAGTTCCCCTCCGGCCCCTTGAGTGTGACTGACGACGTCGGTTTGTCGATCGCTTCGATCGTTGCGGTTATGGTTATTTCGCGAGCAGCGACGCCAGCCGGTTTCTCGCCAGGCTTGGCCGTGCCAACGTCTTCCGCTAGAGAAACACTCGGTTCGGTTTCTCCCGGCTTCAATACTTTAACCGCGATCGCTTCGTAATAGGTCACGATAACCTCATCGCCCACCTTTACCTGAGGCAGGTTCTTCACCCGCTCGTCAGCCTTGAAGGTAACGAGTTTTCCCCCGGCCCCCTTGAGCGTGACCATACGCGTGGTCAAGTCGATTTTTTCGACCGTCGCCGTCGCGGTTACGAAGTTCTCGACCATTCTACCGCTAGGGATCGCGGTCTCAGTACTCGAGATTGTTGCTTGAGGCGCTACGCCTGGTATCACGCCTACTCGCGCTTTTTGTTTCGTCGCACATCCCGCCAACGACAGAGCACTGATTCCTCCCACTAGCGCTATATATAATCGCTTTTTCATCAACCCTTCTCTCCTTCTCACAAGCAAAGTCCTTGCATTATTCGGTTTCTTCAGCTGTAGGTAAAGAGAGCAGGTGCGAGGGCGCAATAATTCTTTTGCGGCATTGTCAAACCTCACCTTTGAGGCGTATATGTCTGGCAAGCCGAAAAAGGAGGATTCGCCATGGCACCGATCGTGTACGCTGGCACCTCGGGTCAGGGAGTCTGGTACAGCACCGACCTGGGAGAAAACTGGAAACGTCCGCTGCGTGGCTGGGCGGGCATGTACTTGGAAACGCGCGTGTGGGCGCTGGCCGCGCACCCGCAAGAACCCCGCTTTGTCTATGCCGGCACTGAGAGCGGCATTTATCGCTGGGGCGTGAGCGATCGTCAGTGGACCCACCTGCCTTCACCGATGGACACGATGCAGGTGTGGTCTCTGGCTATGCACCCGCAAAACCCAGCTACCCTCTACGCCGGCACCCGGCCAGCCGCGCTTTTCCGCTCGGCTGATGCCGGGCAGACGTGGGAGCGAGTCAACGTCGAATTTTCTCCTACCTGCGAATTCATCTTCCACCCGCGAGTCACCACCTTATTCTTCGATCCGACCGATGAGCAGACGTTATGGGCGGGGGCCGAAATCGACGGTGTGCGCCGCAGCACCGATGGCGGAAAGACCTGGCAAATATGTAACGACGGGCTCCCGACGCTCGACATTCATGGCATGGCGGTGGTCCAGAATGGCACCAAAGCGATCTTCACCACGACCAACGAGGGGTTGTTTCGCAGCGAAGATAACGGCGCGTCCTGGCATCATCTGCGGCTGCATTCGACCTGGCAATACACGCGCACGATCTGGCCGCGGGCAGACGGGAAAGGGACTATATTTCTCACCAACGGTGATGGTCCGCCAGGATCAACTGGCCGACTCTGGCGCTCGCGCGACTACGGCGCGACGTGGGAAGACGCCGGACTGCCTCCCGTGCTGAATAGCACGCCCTGGTGTATCGCAACCAACGCCGCCGACCCGAACCTGATCTTTGTGTGTAGCAATCTTGGGCAATTCTTCCGCAGTACGGACGGCGGAGAGACTTGGGGCAAACTTGCTCGTGAGCTGGGTGAGGTGCGCGCGCTGATGTGGACCGCGTGAGAGGAGATGCTTGTGGCTGGGGAACGGCAGCAACGGATTATCGACGAGGCCGAAGCGGCGAGCTGGGTGCAAGACGGCATGACTGTTGCCGTTGGCGCCCCGGCGCCGATGGCTCTTTTGCGTCAGTTGATCCGGCGCGGGGTCAAAAATCTTACGATCATCGACAGCGGCCTGTCGCTTGACTTGCTGATTGCCGCAGGGTGCGTGCGCAAAGTGGTCAGCTACTACGCCGGCGGCGGGTTCGGCGTGCCGGTCGCGCCGTCGTTTCGCCGCGCGGTCGAGCGTGGGGAGATCGAGGTATGGGAATGTGAGGAAGGTATTCTCACGACCGGTTTGCAAGCGGCAGCGCAAGCCTTGCCTTTTCTTCCCTGGCGTGGGGGAGTCGGCACCTCGATTCCCGACGTCAATCCCGACCTGCAAGTGTTCTCCGACCCTTTACGCGGAGAGGCCCTGATCGCGGTCCCGGCGATCAAGCCAGACCTTGCCCTCTTACACGCCGCTACTGCCGACGCATACGGGAATGTCCAGCATGTCAGCGGGCCGGGGTGGTTGGACCTCTTTTTGTACCGCGCCGCCGACCGCACGATTGTTCAGGTGGAAAAAATCGTCCCGAACGAGGAAATCCGCGCGAATCCGTGGGCGACTACTATCGCCGGAGCTGACGCCATCGTCCGCTCTCCCTATGGCGCGCATCCCTTCTACAGTCGAGGCTTCTACGTGCAAGATAACGCGCACCTACGAGGCTACATCGAAGCGGCGACTGCCGCAGCCCAGGACAACCAACCCGAGAGGCTCAGCGACTATCTGATGCAGTACTGTCGGGAGCCGGTCACGCATGGGGATTATCTTGAACGTGTGGGAATTAAGCGATTATTATCGTTGTACGAATACTGAAAGGCTTTAGGCTCTAGGCTTAAGGCTTAAGGCTTAAGGCTATAGAGGTCTTACAGCCTGTGGCCCATAGTCTTCTGAAGATACTATGCCAATAAGTGACTTCTCTCCCCAAGAACTCATGGCGGTTTTTTTAGCCCGCGACCTGCAGGACGGAGACATCCTCCGGGTCGGAGTCGCCATGCCAGTGGTTGAAGCCGCCGTCCGCCTTGCCCATCTCATGCACGGACCAAACATGGAGTTACTCTTTCTCGGGGCGCGCATGAACGTTTTCCACCTCCATTCGTTGCCGATGCCGGCTTTTGGCTGGGATCGACGCGTCGTACGCTGGGCAGAATCGTACAGCGATACCGGCCATCGTTTCGACCGCGTGAAAGATTGGCAGAAACACGTCTTCTTCATCGGCGGAGTTCAGGTTGATCCCTACGGCAATACCAATCTCATCGGCACCGGCTCGGATTATAGTCACTTGCGTTTTCGCGGACCGGGATCGGTCGGTACTCCAACCCTGAGCACGCACGTTGGCCGTTACTATATCGTGCTCAACTCCCACACCCCACGTATCCTGGTCGAGCGGTGCGACTATATTAGCGCTTTCGGTTGGGGCATTGGTGGAGCGGATGCGCGCCGGCGCCTCGGGCTGCCGGGAGGTGGGCCGAAGTATTGCGCGACGCCGCTGTGTGTCTTCGATTTCACCGACGAAACCAAGCGAATGCGAGTACGCTCGCTCCATCCCGGTGTTCCTATGACAGAAGTGCAAGCACGAACCGGCTTTCCCTTCGCCCCCTTGACGACTCTCCCAATGACTGAGCCTCCGACCCCAGAAGAACTCCAGGTCCTGCGCACCCGGGTCGATTGCGACGGATTCTTGCGGCGCTAACTACGCACGAACAGGAGGAAGTAATGGCCAGACACAAAATCGCAGATATGGAGAAGAGGAAAGATCGTGCGCGGCGGTATACAGGTTACTGCTGCACCCTCGACGATGGCCGTAAGGTCGACGCCTGGGTCTCGGCCGATGACCTCGATATTGAATTTCACGGGATCGACCTGAAAGCGGCTTGTAAGCTTGCGGTCGAGCGCGCGGGCGAGACCGACCTCGCTAAGGGCGAGGTTATCGTCCCGCGCTCGTTACTCATTGAGATCGAAACCCGCGAGCAAGTGAGCGGGCGAGGGCGATGAACAGTAATGAAGAGAGACAGGGACAGAGAGAGAAAGGAGAGGGGCGGTTTCTGTCTCCTCTATCTTACTGACTTTCGGATTCTGCTCTATCCAGTCAATCGTAGGGCGCGCACTGCGCGCCGACCAATGGCGCGTGCAATGCGCCTCACTACCATCAGGTTGCCTTGCTCATGCTCTCGCCGGCTGGCTACTGAAGCGATCTCTATGACCTTTCAACCTGAACGCGAGGGCAAGGAGAAATACACCAAAGACAATCGCGTAAGCCCCAATCAACCAGACGACTGCAAGCGCCCCGGCGCCGGGCTGCCCCATCAACAACACGCCAAAGACGATCGAGAGCACGCCACTCAACGCCAGCCATAATTCCCCTTCGATTTCTTTCCGCAGCCTGATCGCGGCAATAACCTCGAAGATACCGGTTACGATTGCCCAGGCGGCAATGAGGTAGAGTAACACCAGGGCAGTTATCCCTGGCCAGACAAAGGTAAAGATTCCTGCAGCAATGCCCAGTATCCCTTCGAGCAGGAGCGCCCACCACGGCAGGTCACTGCCCTCACGCCCGAAGATGGCGGCAGCGATGGCGAGAAGGCCATCGATTAACGCAAAAGCTCCATAGAACAGAATCAGCACCTCCAGAGTGATTCCCGGCCAGGCGAAAGCGAGCACACCAAAGATGATCGCGCAGAGGCCGCGCAGCGCCAACGCCCACCAATTGCGAGCGAGTGTCGATACCATTGCGTCTCCTCCTCTTAGTGACTTTCGCCTACTCTTATGGCTGATTACCCTCTACTGTCAAGGAAAATTTTCGCGCCGCTTGACGCCTTTTTCGCAAGCGCTGTCGTACCCTTTTCGGGTTCACCGAATAGGTTCGCTCGGGTTGATGATTAACCCTTGGCCCTCGGCTTCACCCTCACGAGCCTGGTCCCAAGGAATTTCCCCGTGTGATCAAAATCAAAAGCAAAGGTAGCACTGCCAATGACTTCGCAGGCATGGCAGCCGTCGCGCAGCAGGTAATTGAAGAGAAAGCGCCGTCCATCATTTGGTGCTGGCTTGACAATCGGGTAACCCGTCCCGTTGCGATTTCCCGGCCAAAGCGTGATGTCAGTGTAGTTCTTTTCCAGCTTGCGATAAGCCGCATTTTTAGCGAGTGCGCCCGTCGCGAGCAGGCTTTGGTCATCAACGTCAATCAGCGGCGGCACGCCGTTGACTAAGTATGCTCCTTGACTTTCATTAGCGCGATAAGGGAAATTCACGTATGCCACATCAACCGGACCAACCTGACGAAAGTCGCGCGCGTAACCAGTGTTATCGGTTAATCGCGTGAACACGACCGCTTGAGGCGAGGCCCCGGCTTTTTGCATGCCGTTCACGAAGCATTCGCCGAAGTGCTGACCGGCGGTAGCGCATTGCTGGCGGATGTCCTGCATGATGCTCATCCCAGGCCCCCACACTGCCTCGGGGCCAATTTTCCCCGCTGGACTTTGCGTTTCCGCAGTCTGGCTGACGGCAGGGGCGACGCCGAAAGCACTGAGAAGCAATCCGATAAAGAGAGCCGTAATGTTCATTCCTGTCTCCTCAAGAGACTGACGCCTGCGATTCTCTTGCCGGGACCACAGCGACAGCAGTCCTTTTTGCGGTGGCGAAGCGCGGTTTGAAGAGAGACACCATTGAGGGAATGAATACGAGCGCGCCCACTACGTGGAGAAAGAGAATTAAAGCCAGGAGTAAGGCCATTTCCGCCTGGAATTTCATCGGAAAGAATAACCAGAAGATCACGCTGGCAGTGAGGGTCGTCGCCGTAAAGAGGATCGCTCGCCCGGTGGTCATTAACGCTTCCTCGATTGCCTGGTCGACGTCAGCAAAGTGTTCGTATTCCTCGGTAATACGCGAGAGGACATAGTACCCATAGTCAATGCCGATACCAATCCCGATCGCGGCGATGGGCAGAGAATTAATATTCATGTCGATATGGGTCCAATACATAATTGCTTCGGTGAGCGGCTGCGCCACAATCGAGGGGATCATAACAATAAGTGCGCCAGCCAGGGACCAGTAGGTCAGGTAGCTTAAGACAAAGACCGTCGCTAATACGAGATAGAGGTTCACCCGGTACGACCAATCGACTTCGTCGTTAATGGCGGCCAGAATGCCAAACAACCCCCCGGCCAGACGAAAGTCGATCTTATCGACCGGGTTGGCCGCGATGTACTCCTGAGCTTTTTGCAGGGCTCCCTTAACGGTATCGTGGGTATAATCCTTGAAATAGATCGTAACAGTCGCGTTCTGCAAATCCTTGTCGACAAATCTTTCAAGTGCCGGGGCACCGGCCGACAGCAAGAAGTAGGAGAACATATTGCCAATATCATGCGAGTCAGAGGGAAGAATCGCCCACTTGGGGACACCCTCTTCAAACATCTCGTACATGCGGCGGATGATATCAGCGCCGCTGGTACTGCCACCGGCCATGGGGCTGTGCCGCTCCATATGCCGCTGCAATTTTTCCAGCGCAGTCAGCGCTTCAACTTGGCGAAAGACGCCAGGCTCGCGCCCTTCAGCAATAACCGTGAGCGCCGAAATGCCGACGAATCCCTCTTGGATGACTCGATCATAGGCGACATTATAGGGGTGCTGCGCGTAAAAGAGGGCTTTGCCGATTGACACATCGCCGATCTTCAGTTGCCTGGCATAGTAGATGCCGACCACGAGCGCGACGGCGAAACTAACGATGGTCACAAAGCGTGCATTGCCACGGCTGATTTTCACCAAGCCGCGGTTGACGACGGTGTAGATTTTATCGGAGAGCCGTTTTCCTGCTTTGGGATCGCGCCGGGGAGGAGGCAGAAAGGAGAGGATGATCGGGTGCAAAGTCACGACGCTTACCGAAATGGTAAAGATCCAAAAACTCGACACCACTGCCAATTTTTGCACGAGAGGAATGCGAGCAACCGCCAGACTGAGAATGGCCAAGCCATCAGCGGCAATGGAGACCAGGGCGGGCGAAAAGAGCCCGAGATAAGACTGGAGAATAGCGGCATGCTTATCACCTAAGCGGAAATACTCCTCATGATAGCGCTCCATCGACTGCACTGAATGTGAGAGCGCCCGGGCAGTGATTAACAAGAACACGACGATCATCAGTAAATCGATGCTAAACCCCAAGAGCCCGGCAAACCCTAAAGCCCAGAAGGTACTGAGCGTGCCGGAAAAGAGAGGGATCAGCACGCCTTGGGGGGTGCGGAAGTAGAACCACAACAGGAGCATGATCGAGAGCACGGTCAGCCCAGTGATATAGAAAATCCAGTTTTTGTAGCTAAAGATCCAACAGAAGAGCATGGGGAACCCGGTCATGTGGATCGTATGATCATTATCAGCTTCCCGGGCTTGAAGGCGAAACAGGCGTTCTTCGATGCGAGCAAAGTCGAGCCCAGACTCCCAGAATCCAGCGGTAATGAGCGCCATCTTCTCATCACGAGAGACGAAAAAGTCAAAGATCCCGTCGTTGGTATAGACGGCCCTTTTAATCCGGGCGGCGCCGGCTGGGTCCTGCGGCGGCCCAGGAAAATAGAGCGGTAATGCTCGTATACCCGACCCTGAGATTTGCACATTACGCACCTTGGGATGGGCAATGGACAGCACCTGCCAGGGATTCACTCCGGGAATTTCGAGCAAGTTGCGCGTCATGCGGTCAATTTTGTTGAGGGTCTCGACCGTGAAGATACTGCCATTTTTCACCTCGACGGCGACCACCAAGATATTGGCCGAACCAAACATGCGCTCGTGCTTTTTGGCGAGCAGTGTATAGGGATGGTTAGGCGGGATAATATCGCGAAAGTTCATCTGGATTCTGGTTTGCGACAAATAGTGCCCCAGAATCAAGGTGATGATCGTACAGAGCAAAATCACCGGCCAACGGTAACGGAGGAGAAAGCGGACGTACGCTTCCATCCATTCGCGGGGGAGCATGAGTTCGGGTGCCTCCTTCAATGTTTCTCTTCTCTCCACTTTGCTGCTGGAGAGAGGGAAACGGCATCCGCGCAAGCTATGCTCGCTTGTGCTTCCCTGTCAAGAGTTTCCGGCGTAGAGGACTCGCTCACGAGACTCAGAACCACCCGATGGTGCTCTGCAAATCACCAGGCTTGATTGAGTCGCCTTCTCGATTTCGCAGGATAAGGAAAAGAAAACTACGACTTGACAGTTTTCTCATGAGCGTGCGGACTTACCAGTCGAGACACGATGAAGCGCTTGTTCTTCCCATCAATATTTTGGGTGCTGTTAGAAATTCTTTTACTGAATACAGTAGGCGCCATTCTGTCTCCTGGTTCTTTCCTTCCCCAGTCCTCCCATGCTGTCCCAACTTTCGCTCAAGCTCATGCCGACGATACCGATGGATTGCTCAAGAAAAGCGACTCCGCCTCGCAAGAATTGAGTCTCCAGTGTAAACGGCAAAGCCAGCGGACGCTTTCTTTTGCCTATTCCTCTTTTCTTTCTTCCGCGCAAGAACAAGGAGAGCACCGCCCCTCGATCCTCTCGACTCCCCCCATCCCTGTTTGTTTTGTCTTTCCCCGCAAACTTTCTCCTCCCTCTGCTACTGACGATCCCTTCATGAGCTAGCCTCCAACACCGTTCGCTCGATTACAGAACGGCGATCGTTAGCTTTGCTGAATCACAGCAGAGAAAAAAGACGCTAGGAGCTTGGGAGCGCTGCGCACCTAGCGCTCTCCAGACCCCTTCATCACTGGAGGCAATAGTTATGGCCGAACCCGAAACCACGGATTCTCTGAGTCCCTCGGCAACCTCTTCATCTTCTCCGCCGCGAATAGAGCAAAAAGAAGCCGGTTGGAAAGTGGCATTCAAATCCATCTTCTGGTTCATTATCGGACCCGTACTTATCCTACTGCTAGTGAGAAAATTATTGCTGCCTTAGCTGGCCTTGAGCGTCTTGAAGGGCGAGATTTCGTGCCTGCTTCAGTTCAGTAAGGATCGCGTTTCCCAGAACCGGAACGCAATACACTACAGGAGGTGTCTATGGACCTTGATCCAACAATGTGGGTGCTCATCATCTTGGGAGCGACCGTCATCTGCGGCGGATTAATGTGGTGGAGTGGTAGCGCGCGTAAGAAATAAGAGATCTCCGGCGCCAAGGAATTTCCGAGAAAAGGAGGGAAACAAATGGACATGACCGTTCTGTTGGCTTCTATCCTTGGGCTTGTCATCGTTGGTAGCACTGTCGCGCAGATTGTCAGCAATCTGCGCAAACGGCGGACAAAACAGAAACCGTCTTAACCATGAGAGAGAGTTCGCTTCCAGGACTCTCTCTTAGCTTCTGTCTCCTGCTCTCACCTCTTGAGAGGGAACGCTCCTGTTCTTCTAAGGGGGAGGAAAAGCAGAGTATTTACCTTTGATCGAGAGGCAGTCACCTGCTTTTCGGCACGGGAGGAGTTTGCTTCTGTGCCTGGAAGCGTCAGGGCTAAGGTCGAAAATTGCAAGAAAGACGCTCGGAGCTAATAACCGAAGAGACCCTCTCCTAGCCTGTTTCTATTCTCTCTCGCCGTATTCTTCGAGCTTACGGTATAAAGTTTTTCGGTCGATTTTGAGGATGTCTGCCACCTCTTTTTTGTTTCGGTCAGTCAATTTCATCGCTAACAAGATGTACTCACGTTCGAGATCGGCGAGCGAACGTCGGCCCAAAAATGCCGCTTGCAGACTGAGAACGGGCGACTTGTTCAACGTCATATGCGGCGGGAGATCTCTCTCGCTAATCTCCTCCCCACGACACAACACCAGGGCGCGCTCGATGGTATTTTTTAATTCCCGCACATTGCCCGGCCAAGGATAGTTGAGAAGAATGCGCAATGCCTCGGCGGAGAGACGACGAGCCTGAGACGGCTGAACTGAATGTTCAACGAAGTGCTGAATTAACAGAGGAAGATCTTCCGGCCGCTCTCGCAGAGACGGTAAGTGGATCTCCACCACGTTGAGTCGATAGAAGAGATCTTCGCGGAATTTTCCTTCTCTGACTGCCCGGCGTAAGTCACGGTTCGTCGCGGCCATGATGCGCACGTCGACCTTTTCGCCTTTGGTGGCGCCAAGCGGGCGAATTTCTTTCTCTTCGATCCCGCGCAAGAGTTTTGCCTGTAAAAGCAACGGTAACTCTCCTACCTCATCTAGGAAGAGTGTCCCGCTCTGCGCTTCCATGAAGAGACCCTGCTTGTCTCTGCGCGCGTCGGTGAATGCCCCACGGAGGTACCCGAACAGCTCACTTTCTAAGAGATGTTCAGGCAGAGCCGCACAGTTCACTGCCACAAATGGACCGTGTTTACGAACACTCTGGTAGTGGAGAGTGCGTGCGACGAGATCCTTGCCCGTCCCACTCTCTCCCGTGAATAAGACATCAACCTGACTCTCTTTGAGACGGTCCATCAGCTCAAATACCTGCTGCATTGCCGCGCTTTTGCCAATAATATGGTCAAAATGGTAGTGGGCTTCGACCTCTCGTCGCAGGCGTTGGATCTCTGTACGCAAGAGTTTCTCTTCTAACGCGCGTTCGACGAGGAGGAGTAGATCTGCGCTTTTGAAGGGTTTGGTCAGATAGTAAAAGGCCCCGAGCCGCATTGCCTCAACTGCACTTTCAATGGTACCGAAAGCCGTGATGACAACTACCGCAAGGTCAGGATCACGTTGCTTGGCAGTCCGCAACAGTTCTATCCCTTGCATGCCGCTCATCACAAGATCGGTAATCAGCAGGTCCGGCTTGGTTTTCTCCAGGGCCGCCAGTGCCTTCACCCCTGTTTGTTGAGCTTCTACGGTATAGCCGTAATCGCTCAGTAGGTCACTCAGAGAGTCGCGCATGTCGCGATCATCATCAACAACCAATAGGTGAGCATCAGTGCGGTGTGCCGTTGTCGTCATAGCGCCTCTTTCGACTCGGATATTGAATCAATTGGTTATTACGTTAGTCCTCTACAGGGGGCAATGCGACGATGAAACGGCTTCCCCGTTCAGGCTCGCTTTCAACGTAAATCTCGCCGTGATGGCTCAACACAATCTCCCGGCTGATCGCGAGTCCTAATCCCGTTCCGCCAGTCGTGCCTTTCGTCGTGAAGAAAGGATCGAAAACCCGGGGTAGATCTTCCGGCTGAATACCACGACCAGTGTCCGTTACTATCGCTTCGACTAGCCCCGCAGAGTGCCGACTGCCATTCTGCACGAAGCACGTGCTCAACATCACCTTCCCGGTCATGCCTACGGCATGGAGAGCATTCACGGTAAGGTTAAGGAACACTTGCTGCAATTGGTCCGGGTCACCTAATACTGGGGGCAAATCTTCAGCAAGATTTAAGGTGACCTCGACGCCAACGGCATGCTCACGGTCGCCGATCATCTCCCAGACCCGCCGTATGACCTCATTGAGATAAACGACACGTGACTCTGGCTCTGGCCGGTGCGCGAGGGTTAGAAGTTGACGGATAAAGCCACTGATGCGCTCGATCTGAGCAACAATCACGTTGAGAAAAGCGCGATCTTTCTCGCTCTGCGGCTCTCGCTGGAGCAGCTGTTCGGCCCGCATCTGGATGACATTGAGCGGAGTGCCGATTTCATGCGCCAGGCGTGAGGCGACTTGTCCTAAGGCCGCGAGCTTTTCTGAATGATGAAGCGCCCGTTCCAAGC
>Ga0187894_10000066_pt1 | contig 132221 bp, 106 predicted proteins | sample GBC1701081metaG_FD_136650 | JGI IMG/M metagenome (GOLD analysis project Ga0187894, IMG submission 136650) | White microbial mat communities from a lava cave in the Kipuka Kanohina Cave System on the Island of Hawaii, USA - GBC170108-1 metaG ... | reverse complement strand
GCTGAAGGCCCGCGCACCGGCATAGAGCGCAATGCCGTAGACCGGGATCAGCAGCGCCGCCAGCACGAACACCGTGGGCGTCAACAGGTCGTTGAGCCAGTACATCGACTGCGTGCCGACCGAGCCGACGCCGAAGAACGCGATGGTGTTGGCCCGCGCCAGCGCCGCGTTGGCCTGTCCCGCCAGCCAGAACACCACGACCGGCGGGCCGCCGATGCCGATCGCGCCGCTCATGATGCCCGACGCGCCGCCCACCGCCAGGGTCGTGGGCAGGCCCGGCTTGCCGGCATAGCGCCAACCCATGGCCAGCACGGCCACTGCCAGCAGCACGAACAGCGACATCACGATGCGCAGGACCACGGGCGATGCATTGGCCAGCACCCAGATCCCCAGCGGCAGCATCACGACCGACGACAACGCCAGCGGCAGCACCTCGCGCCAGTCGCAGCGCCGCCAGGCCTGTACGGTCAACGGCAGACCGATCAGGAAGTCGACGACGCCCAGGGTCGGGACGGCCACGGCCGGGCTGTAGAATGCCGAGAAGACCGGCGTCAGGATCAGGGCGGCACCGAAGCCGGCCATGCCGCGCACGAAACCGGCGGCGAGCGCGGTGACCCCGACGACCGCGAGCTCGGGCCGCCAGATGTCACTGAACGCCGCTTCCCACATCGGCCCAGACATAGCCGATGAACCCGGTGTTGAGAAAACAAAACGTCAGGGAACGGCATTGTAGGCGCGATACTAGGGAACCGCTTCATGGTGAGCTTGTCGAACCATGAAGCGGCTCGCACTGCGGCCGGCGCGACGCCTTCATGGTTCGACCCGGCGGATGCAAAGCATCCGCCTGTGCTCACCATGAAGGCTATCTTCGTTGCTGTGTCCCGCTCACGACGGCGGCCGCTATTTCGCGTAGTCCTCGGCGGGGATGGCGAAGTTCACGTTCTGCGTCCCCCTGAGTTGGAACGTCGTTATGCCGATCAGATTCGCCGCGGCATCGAACAGTCCGCCACCCGATGACCCCACCATCAATGGCGCCGACGTCTGGATGACCCGCTGATCGGCGATGACCGGCTTTGCCGTCACGACGCCGTCGGAGATGCTGAGCTCCATCCCCGCCGGCGAGCCGATCGCATAGACGCGTTCGCCCAATCGCAGGTCCGCGTAAGGACGAACGCTGGCCCACGCCGCCATGGGCGTCGCGCTGCGCAGGACGCAGCGATCCGCGACCTCGTCCGCCGACACCAGGCTCGCCGCGCGCCGCACGCCGGCCCGCTCGAGCGTGATCTCCGAGCCGCCCGCCACGATATGGCAATTGGTCAGCAGCGCCGTTGCACTGACCGCGACGGCCGATCCCAAGCGCCCGTTGTTCGATCTGACGATGTAGACGGCCGGTGCCGCGCGCGCGTAGACCGCGTCTGTCGGCAGTCCGCCACCGCCTCTGCGACGCTGGATGCCCGTGACCTGACCCGTGCGGTCTGCCGGTGCCAGGGCGCCGAGCCCCGCGGTCATGACGCGACCCTGGCAGCTCTTCAGGACATGGTCCAACTTCAGGACAGACGGAGAGCCGCTGTTGCCGGCTTGCAGGTCGCGGTTGGCCTGCAGGACGACATCCATCGGAAAGGAGGCCTGCGCCGCCTGCACGACACACGTGCAATAGGACGGACAATGCGCCTCGCGCCCCTGGTATGCCGGGTTGGCCTTGCAGGAATTCAAACAGGCGCTCTGCCACTGATCGATGAACGGCGCCGGATACGATGGCTGCGCCGTGGCCTCGCCAACGGCGGCGGCGAACACGAACACCAATAATGCCGGGCGCAGGCGTTTCATGATCCTTCTCATGCGGACAGGCCGCGCCGGCGTCCTATCGACCGACCCGTTCGACGATCGTCACGCGCGCGTTCTTGGCGCCGCACGCACACTTCAAGCTGGGGATCAGCGTTCGCAGCGCAATGTCGTCGGCCCCTCGGCCATGGTCCTTGATCCAGACATCATACCATTGCGGTCCCTTGACGGCCCATCGCCGGCAGGTCCGGCAGACGATCTGCAGCGAGCGACCGCTGCGCTCGAGCGCTCGTAGCGTCGTGGGTTGTTCGGACACGTGCGCCGCTAGGCCGCCGGGCGCCAATAGCGTGGACGCACGACGTGCAGCTTCGCGCCGCGGTGCTGGCATCGCTTGCACACGGCTGCCGCCGCCACGGCTTCCAATGTCGTCCGCCGGCCGTGCTTGGCGATGAGCATGTCGCGAAACATGCCCGTCTTGCGGCCGCAGTTCGGGCATTCCAGCGCCAAACCAAGATCGCCGTCGGAGAGATCGCCCAGGGTTTTCGGTGCATCACGCATGGCACCTCGCGCTGCTATCGGCCTGGCCGCGACTGCCGGGCCCTTCGCCAACCCTATGTAGGCACGCGTCCCGGCAGCGCCCACGTGGCTGCGTATCAACGGGCGGGCCAGGCCCGACGGCAAGCCCTTCTCGACCGGAAGGATCGCGCCGATATCCGGCCGAAGCGACGTGGAGAGAGTCTCGTCCTGCATGAATAGAACATAACAGGAACATCGCGATTTGCCGAATCGCCCAACGGCTTGCGTCGCAAACACGATGGCAGCCCAATCCCTTGAGATTGGTGTCTCAAAAGGGCGGCGGCCTCAATGGACGTCGATTCCCCAAACGCCGACGCCCGCCCGGGGCGTCCCGGGCGGGCGTCTGTAATTCGGCTCGAAAAATGAAAGCTTAGTAGCGTGTGCCCGGCGTCGTGGCCGCGCCGACACCGGCGCCGATGGCGCCGCCGATCAGCGCGCCGCCCAACACCGACAGACCGCCGGTGGCCGCACCGACAACGGCGCCGGTACCGGCACCGATGGCGCCGCCCGTCACCGCCCGCTGGCCCCACGTGTCGCCGCACGCCGAGACCAGCAGCGTGATCGGAACCAGCAGCGCCCCAATCCTTGCGGGCATGGAAATATTCGACACGGGATCCTCCTTGTTTGCAGCCGGGACTCTACCCCATTGGCTCCCACCGGCAAACTACAGGCTCGCCGAGCAGGATGGCATCAATGTGGCGCAAGTTTTCTCGGAAACTCAAGACGTTAAACCCGAGCCTGTGGGTGATCGACCCCATCACCGCCACATCGTGGTGAGTATATAACGGCTGCAAAAGCCCTCGGTTCCGCGGCGTCTCGATGCGCCCGCGATTCGGCGTCCGGGCGGCGGGCCGCCCTCGCCGCCCGAAACGCCGGCGGCCGCGCCCGAAGGCGCGGCCGCGATTACCACTCTACGCCACTACCACTTCTCGATTATCGGGGTGTCGATCCGCTGTCAGGGGTTGTTACGGCGCCGATGGCAGCACCGGCAGCGGTGCCAATCAGGGCACCGCCCCAGATCGGCAGTCCGCCGATCAGGGCACCCGCCACGACGCCGGCCCCGAGGCCGATGGCGCCGCCGGTGGCCGCACGCTCGCCCCATGTATCTCCGCAACCGGCGAGCGTTATCGCAGCCGGCAGGAGCAGGACCAGCACCCGCTTTGCCATCGTTATCTTCTCCAAAATCAACAAAGAGGCGGCAAGATACGCACCGCCGAATAACTGAGGGGGACGCGGGCCTGAAACTGGGGAAGGGCCCACCAATACGCTTCGTTCTGAACGACCCCGGGGGGTTGAGGGGGTAACCGGAATCGTTCCTTTATGACTCGAAGATAGACCGGGAGAGTCTTGGATTCAATATTTATTTTTCTGATTCTTTTATTGCGCGGCCTAAACCCGGACTCGTCAAGGTTGCAGGAGCCTGCCACCCCGCTCGGCACCCGCCCGGGCAAGATGGACACCGAAGCGGCGCGCCGCACTGTCTGCCGGCAGGCTGTCCGGCAGCACCGCGAACAGCGGTTTGGCCAGGCTGGTGGAGCGCACACGCAATGCGTGTAGAAGGCCGGCGGCGACCTCATCGCGCACAGCGCTGCGCAGCGTGATCGACACGCCCAGGCCGGCGCGCACGGCGCGTTTGACCGCTTCGGTGCTGCCCAGCTGCAGGCCGACCTTCAGCGCCCGGGCATCGACGCCGAACGCGCGCTGCAGCAGACGCGCCGTGCCTGTCCCCGGCTCGCCGCCGATCATCGCTTCTTCCAGCAGCGCCGCCTTGTCGATCGATTTGCGCTGCGCCCAAGGATGATCCGGCGCCACGATGACCACCAGTTCCTCGCGATGCCACACCGCGGCATCGAAGCCCGGCTGATCATCCCACCATTCCATCAGGCCGATATCGACTTCGGCGTCCTGAAGTCGGCGCGCCGTATCGAGATTGGTGCCGATGCGGATATCGAGCGGTCCGAGCGCGGGCTCGGCCGACTGGAATGCGCGCACCAGCGGCTGCAGGAGATAGACGCCGATGTTGCTGCTGGCGCCGACGACGAGGCCGCCGTGGTCCATGGCCGCGCGTGCCCGCTCGGCGACGCGCAGCAGCGTGCGCGCAAACGGCAGGAAACGATCGCCCCATGGCGTCGTCTCGGCCTGGGCGCGCGTGCGCTCGATCAGCGCGTGTCCCAGTGCGGCTTCGAGCTTCTTGATGTGCTGCGATGTCGTGGGCTGGGCGATGCCCAGCCGCTGCGCCGCGTCGCGGAAGCTGCCGGTGTCGATGACGGCCACGAAGGTCCGCACCTGGTCGAGGTCGATCATGGCGAGAACTCCTCCCCACGCAGTGGGGAGGTGCCCCGATACGGCGTTTCGACGCTTCGCGTCGAAACGCCGGTGGGCGGAGGGGACCCGACGCGGTCTCTATTACCTAGACTACGTGGGCTCCCCCTCCGGCCTTCGGCCACCTCCCCCACTGCGTGGGGGAGGGAATTAAAGCGTGTCGTCATCAGCGCTCCCTGGGGCTGGGCGGCTGGTTCACGGCGCCGGATGGCACGTCGCCGCGCAGGCATTCGACCACGCTGGCGGCGGCCTGCAGGGCGATGTCGCGCCTGACATCGTCGACCGCCGAACCGAGATGCGGCGTCAGCACCGTGCGATCGGTGGCGCTGCGCAGGCGATCGGACACGCGGTCCGGACGATCCGCCAGTGCCCAGTCCTCCATGGCGAAGACGTCGGCGGCGTATCCGGCCAGTGTGCCGGCGGCCAGGACATCGGCGACCGCGTCTTCGTCGACCAGGGAACCGCGCGCGGTGTTGATCAGGAATGCGCCTGATTTCATGCGCGCGAGAAAGCCACTGTCGACGAGGTGGCGCGTGCGATGAGACAGCGGCAGGCACAGCACGACAAAGTCGCTCAGCCGCAACAGCTCACCTGCCGTCACGCGCTGCAGGCGCAGCTCGTCCTCCTGATCCGGCGTCAACGGCGCCGTGTCGGCATACAGCAAGCGCGCCCGAAAGCCGGCCAGACGGCGCGCCACGGCCTTGCCGACGGCACCGGCGCCGAGCAGGCCGACGGTGCTGCCGTCGATGCCGCGGCCGTAGAGAACGGGCCGCCAGCCCTGGAAGCGGCCGCTGCGCACCAGCCGGTCGCCGGGCAGCACATTGCGCGCCAGCGCGATCATCAGGCCGATGGTCAGCTCGGCGGTCGGCGCCGTCAGCAGGTCGGGCACGATCGTGAGCCACACGCCATGCCGGCTGCACGCCGCCACATCGAAATTGTCGTAGCCCTTGAGCGCGCCGGCAACGATGCGCAGCCGCGGACACGCTGCCAGGAACGCATCGTCGATGCGCTCGGGCATGAATGCCACGAGCGCACTGGCATCGCGGCAGCGCTGCAGCAACGCGTCCGGCGTCAGCGCATCGTCGGTCTGATTGCTCACGACGGCACCGACACGCGCGAGGACGTCGAAGACCTCGGGGTGGACCCGGCTGGAAATCACGATCTGTAGTTTCTCATATTTCATTTTGCGATCTATATGACGTTGACATTGCATTTCGTGATTTATACGGTCGCCTCGCTGCCGTCAAACGAGGGGTCGATGGAAATTCAGTTTCTGGGAACGGGCGATGCGTTCGGCAGCGGCGGGCGTTTCAACACCTGCTTCCATGTGCGTGACCAGAGCGGCGCCTTCCTGGTCGATTGCGGCGCCTCCTCGATGATCGCGATCCGCAAGTTCGGCGTCGATCCCAACGCCATCCGCGCCATCCTGATCACGCACCTGCACGGCGACCATTTCGGCGGCCTGCCGTTCTTCATCCTCGATGCGCAGCTGTTCAGCCGGCGCGCGGCGCCGCTGATCATCGCCGGCCCACCCGGCCTGCGTGCGCGGCTGGCGGCGGCGATGGAGAATTTCTTCCCGGGCTCCTCCAAGGTCGAGCAGCGCTTTGCCCTCGACATCCGCGAGCTCGCGCCGCGGCATACCCACGACATCGCGGGAATCGCCGTCACGCCCTTCGTGGTGAAACATGCCTGCGGCGCCCCGCCCTTCGCATTGCGCCTGGCGGCGGACGACAAGACCCTGTGCTATTCGGGCGACACCGAATGGGTCGACGGCCTGCGCGAAGCGGCACAGGGCGTCGACGTCTTCATCGCCGAGACCTACTTCTTCGACAAGGCGGTGAAGTTCCATCTCGACTTCGCGACCCTGGCCCGGCATCTGCCCGACCTCGGCGCCAAGCGGGTGATCCTCACCCACATGAGCCCCGACATGCTGGCCCGCGCCGCGCAGACCGGCTGCGAGGTCGCCGACGACGGCATGGTCATCACGGTGTGACAGGCGCGGCGTGCGGGGTTCACTCCGTGTCCCAGGCCTGCGGATCGCTGCGCGCCAGGGTGGCGAGCGTGGTGAGCGCATCGGCCAAGGCGCCGATATCGGGCGATGCCAGGGCCAGCCGGCAGGCGTTGGGCGCATGACCGGGCCGGGCGGCGAAGGCCGCTGCCGGCGTGACGGCGATGCCGCGGCGCGCCGCGGCGGCCACGAAGGCCTCCGCCCGCCAGATCTCGGGCAAGCTCACCCAGCAATGATAGGCGCGCCGATCAGCACGCACCGCCAGGCCCGACAGGGTCTTGCGCGCCAGCGCCTGTCGCGCGGCGGCATCGCGGCGCTTGGCATCGATGATCTTGAGCGCGGTGCCGTCGGTCATCCAGCGCACGCCGGCCTCGAGCGCAAAGCCCGCGGCGAACCAGGCGCCGACGCGCAGCGATAGCGCGATGCGCTCCGCCAACCGCGGCGGCGCGACGACGAAGCCCACCGTCAGGCCTGGCGACAGCCGCTTGGTCAAGCTGTCGATCAGCACCACGTGCTCAGGCGCGAAGGCGGCCAAGGGCGGCAGGTCCTGGGCGAGAAAGGCGTAGATCGAATCTTCGACCGCCACGAGATCGAGCTGTCGCAGCAACGCCGCCAGCGCTTCACGGCGCCGCCGCGACATGGTCGCTCCCAGCGGGTTGTGCAAGCTCGGCTGCAGATAGAGCGCGCGCATGGGCTTGGCGCGATGTGCCCGGACCACGGCGTCGGGCCGCACACCTTCGTCATCCATGGCCAGCGGCACGAGATCCATGCCCAGGCGCGCGGCCACGCCCTTCACCAGGGGATAGGTGAGCGCCTCGACACCCAGCCGCTCGCCGGTGGGCACCAGCGCCGCCAGCGCGGCGGTGATCGCCTGCTTGCCGTTGCCGGCGAACAGGATGTCATCGGCCGCCGGCGACCAGCCGCCGTGCGCCAGGAAGGCGGCGCTGGCGTGACGCGCCGCCGCCGTCCCGCGCACGCCGATGGGCTGCAGACTTGCACCGAGGTCCATCGGGCGCCGCACCAGGCCCGCCAGGCTGCGCGCCAGCAGCGCCGCCTGATCCGGCACCGCCGGGAAATTGAGCTCGAGATCGACGCGCTCCGCCGCCGGCTCGTCGAGCGCGCGGCGTGGCACTACCGTGGCGGCGCGCACGAACGTTCCGCGCCCGACCTCGCCGGCGACGAGGCCGCGCCGCCGCAACTCACCGTACACGCGGCTGGCGGTCGAGCTCGCGATGCCGCGCCGGTATGCGAAGTCGCGTTGCGGCGGCAGCCGCGCGCCGGGCTTGAGGCGGCCGCTGGCGATGTCGGCGGCAAGGCGGTCGGCGATGGCCTGGTAGGTGTCGCTCATCATATTGCTCCGAGTGCAATGCACTTATTGCACCGATCTCGTGGCAGCGGCAATGTCCGCGCCACGACGCGGTCAACAAAGAGGCAAGGACATGGGCACGGTGACGTTGAACGGCATCACGGTCGGCTATGACGATGCCGGCGCCGGCGCGAACACGCTGGTTCTCGTGCACGGTCATCCGTTCGACCGCTCGATGTGGCAGCCGCAGCGCGACGCCCTCAGCCGGCGCGGCTGGCGGGTGATCGCGCCCGACCTGCGCGGCTATGGCGAGACGACGGTTGTTCCCGGCAAGACGACCCTGGATGTGTTCGCGCAGGACCTTGCGGCGCTGCTCGACCATGTCGGCATCGACCGCGTGGTGATCGGCGGCCTTTCCATGGGCGGCCAGATCGTCATGGAATTCTGCCGCCTCTATCGCGAGCGCGTGCGCGGCGTCGTGCTGGCTGCGACCTTCCCGCGGGCCGAGACCGACGCCGGCAAACAAACGCGCAGCGCGACAGCCGATCGCCTGCTGCATGAAGGCATGGCGCTCTACGCCGAGGAGCTGTTGCCCAAGATGGTGGCGACGCGCGCGATCACGGAGCAACCCGCTGTCGCAGCGCATGCCATGCGCATGATGCGCGCTGCGCCGCCGGCCGGGTCGGCGGCGGCGTTGCGCGGTCGCGCCGAACGGCCATCCTACGAGGACACGCTGGCGGCGTTGACGGTGCCGGCGCTGATCGTCGTGGGCGACCAGGATGCCTTCACCACGCGCGCCGACGCCGACCAGATGCGGGCGCTGGTGCGGCGATCCGAGCTGGTGTGGATGACAGGAGTCGGGCACATGCCGAACCTGGAGCGACCGGATGCATTCAACGCGGCGCTGGCGCGGTTCCTGGACGAGGTCGTTTCGCGGTAGGTCGTGCGGCGCGGGACCGGCCTTCCGCCTGGCACGAGTTCGTTTCCAATCGACGCCCCATGTAATAGGCTGGTCATCGTTGGGAGCAACTGTACGGCGTACGTGTTGTCGAGGTTCACGGACATGAGGGACGCGCGCCATTCTGGCCCTTCGCATCGACCCGCGCTTTTTGCCAGCACGGCCCTGATTGCCGCCGGGCTGGCAACGGGCCCGACGTTTGCCGCCGATCCGATCAAGCTCGAACTGCGCGGCTTCTGGAACACCTACATCCTACTGGGCAAGATCGACCGCGATGTCGTCGGCACGACCGGCACGAGTTACCGGCCCGAGGCCTTCCGCTACGAAGGCGAGGTCTGGTTCACCGGTTCGACCAAGCTCGACAACGGCACCACGGTCGGCATCCGCATCGAGCTGGAGGCCTGGTCGAACAACACCGGCATCTCGGCCGCCGCACCCAGCGGCACCATCGACCAGATCGACGAGGAGTATATCTTTGCCTTCGGCGACTGGGGACGCATCGAGCTCGGCGCCACCGACGCCGCCTCGTACAAGACCCAGACGGCCTCGCCGTTTGTGATGCCGGGCTGGGGCTTCCAGGACCAGACCTGGACCAACAAGGGCACCGGCTTTGCTGCGGCCAACAATGGCGGCCGGGCCGGCACCACCACCGGCATGAGCGCATCGCTGGCGGCCAACTCGGGCGATGCCAACAAGCTCACCTACCTGACGCCGCGTTTTGCCGGCCTGCAGCTCGGCCTTTCCTACACGCCCTCGTTCTCGGGCCAGGCCGTCACGGCCACCTGCCCCTTCCGGCCGGGCGGCGCCAATTTCAACAACTGCCCGCGCAACAACAACGCCTGGCACAACGGCATCGATATCTCGGCCAACTACGCCAACAAGTTCGGCGACGTGTCGGTGAAAGTGTCCGGCGGCTACATGACCGCCGGCTTCGATCGCGGCACCTCGGGTCCGACCGGCATCGCCGACAACACCGGCGCGCGCTGGAAGAGCTGGGCGGCGGGTGCGCAGCTCGCCTACGCCGGCTTCACGCTGGGCGGCGGGCTGGGCCGCGACAACAACGGCCTGCGCGGCGACAATGCGACGCGCTGGTACACCGCGGCCCTGATGTTCGAGAGCGGCCCCTGGATGATGTCGGCGGGTTGGTGGGGCGGCCGCAACAACGACGGCAATGCGACTGTGCCCACGGCGCAGAACGCGCCCGGCAAGGACAAGATGAATATGTTCGAGGTGGGCACGACCTACCTGCTGTCGCCCGGCATCCGGCTGGTCGGCGGCCTCAACTACGTCATGGGGTCGGGCCAGTCCAAGAGCGAGAAGGCCGACGCCTGGGCGATCATCCTCGGCACGGCCCTCACGTTCTGAGACGCATCAGGCCGTGCGGATCCGGGCGAGGGCCTCGACTTCCACCCGCATGTGCGGTGCCACCAGCTGCGCCAGCACCGTCGTGTTGGCCGGCCGCGCGCCGTAGCAGTGCTTGCGGATGATCGGGAGGACCCGTTCCAGCTCCTCCTGGCTGGTCACGATGATGGTGACTTTCACCAGATCGTCCAGCGTGGCGCCGGCCTGAGCCAGAGCGCGCGTGATATTGAGGAAGCAGTTCTCGCACTGCGCCTCGACGCTCGACGGGAATTCCTTGGTTTCCGGATCGAAGCCCGTCGTTCCCGAAACAAAGGCCCAGCCGTCGATCACGACGGCGCGCGCGTAGCCCGCCCGCTCCTCGTAGGGCGACCCTGAATAGATCCGTGTGCCGATCATGTGCGTTCTCCTGTGTCTCGATCAGTAATGCAGCGTCCCTGAGCCGACGGTCATACACCGCCCCAGCAGGTGCACGCGATCCGGCGCGACGTGCGCCACCAGCCGGCTGGGGCGGCCGACCTGGTGGCCCTGCTCGATGACAACTTGCGTTTGCCACGGCACCTGGCCGCGCCGGGCGAGCAGCCAGGCCAGCGGGCCGGCCGCGCTGCCTGTCGCCGGATCTTCCCAGATGCCAACCGATGGATTGAAGAACCGGGCGTAGGCATGGGCGTCCCGCGATCCCGATCCGGCATGAAACAAATAGCAGCCTTGCGCTGCGACCGATGCGAGTTCGCGACGCAGTGCCTCCGGCTCCGGTTGCGCCCGGTCGACCGCCGCGCGATCAGTCGCTTGCACCAGCAGATGTGACACGCCGGTCGAGACGACCCGCGGCAGTGGATCGGCAACGAGGTGGTTCGCTGCGAGGCCCAGCGCGCGTGCCAGGGCCGCGGTGTCCGGATGGACCGCCTGCTCGATCGGCCTGCCTTGCGTAAGGCCAATCATCACCAGCGCGCCGTCCGTGGCTTGCACCTCAACATCGAGAACAGCATCGCCGAGCTCCTGCGCGGTGCGTACGCCCTGGCCGAGCGGACCGACGCGGCCGGACTCCGCCAGCCACCACCAGGCACCGAGCGCATTGTGTCCGGCACCGTGCACCTCGAAGCCCGCCGGCGTGAACGACCGCAGGCGGAAGGCGGCGCCCGGCCGCGTCGGCTGCAGGATGAAGGTCGTCTCGGATTGATTTAACTCGCGCGCGATCCGCCTCATCGCGGACTCGGGCAAAGGATCGCCGTCCGGCACGACCGTCAGCGGATTTCCCGCCAGCGGCTCCTCGGCGAAGACATCGACGATGTGGAAGGTGATCTTGCGGTTTAGGGTCATGCCGCCTGCTTTGAATGATACTCAACATCCTGGAAGCTGCGGCTGGATTATCAGTTGCCAGACTGCGATTTCAAAACGAGACTCTCTCAAACGATCTTGAGCTGAACTAAACAGATGCCGAAACAGCTCCCGCCTCTCGGCGCCTTGCGCGCGGTCGAGGCCATCGGCCGCCACGCGTCGATGACGCAGGCGGCGCGTGCGCTCGGCGTGACAGCAGGCGCTCTGAGCCACCAGTTGCGCGGCCTCGAGGAGCACCTGGGGCTTGCACTGTTCGATCGAACCGGTCGTGCGCTGGTGCCAACGGAAGCCGGCCGGCGCCTGCTGCCGGTGCTCAGCGATGCCTTCCAGCGCATGGCGGATGCCATCGCCGATGTGTCCGGCCAACGGCAAAGCACGATCACGCTCAGCTGCGGCCTGGCCTTCGCCGCCAAATGGCTGGTGCCGCGCCTGGTCGGCTGGACGGCGCGTCACCCGACGCTGGAAGCCCGCATCGTGACGACAAACCGCCTGGTCGATTTCGAGCGCGAGGATATCGACCTTGCCATCCGATTCGGCCGCGGCGGCTGGCCCGGGCTGCGCGCCGAACTGCTGATCGAGCAACCGATCTTTCCCGCCTGCGCACCGGCGTTGGCCGCCAAGCTGCGACGCCCGGCGGATCTGGCGCGCGTGCCGCTGATCGAGGACGAGCAGAGCCTGTTCGGGTGGGACCGCTGGCGCCGGCATCTCGGCCTGGCGGCGCCCTACGCGTCCATACGCCGCTTCCCCGATGCATCGCTCGCCATCGAGGCCGCCCTGTCGGGTCAGGGCGTCTGCCTGACATGGCCGCTGATCGTCGCCGACGCGCTGGCGTCGGGACGCCTGGTCAAGCCGCTCGCCGAGACGTGCGACGCGGGCCTCGGCTACTGGTGCGTCACCACCGACGCACGCGGGCGACGCAAGCCCGTGCAGCAGTTCAAGGCCTGGCTGCAGAGCACGATGGTGGACGCACGATCCCTGTCGCTGCCGGCAAAACCGGCAGGCCTGCGCCATGCACGCCCGGCGACACGGCGCGGGTGACGTGAGGAATGGTTCAGCCGAACAGCTTCTTGGCGGTCTGGGCGACCAGTTCACCCTGGAAGCGGGCCGCCGCCAGCTCGTTTTCACTGGGCTGGCGCGAGCCGTCGCCGGCCGCGATGGTGGTGGCGCCATAAGGCGCACCGCCGGTGACCTCGTCGAGCTTCATCTGGCCCTGGAAGCTGTAGGGCAGGCCGACGACCACCATGCCGAAATGCAGCAGGTTGGTGATGATAGAGAACAACGTCGTCTCCTGGCCGCCATGCTGAGTCGCGGTGGACGCGAAGGCAGCGCCCACCTTGCCGTTGAGCGCGCCGCGCATCCAAAGGCCGCCGGCCTGATCGAGGAAGCTCGCCATCTGCGAGGACATGCGGCCAAAGCGCGTGCCGGTGCCGACGATGATCGCGTCATAGTCGGCCAGGTCATCGATGCGGGCGACGGGCGCCGCCTGGTCGAGCTTGAAGTGCGCCGCCTTGGCCACCGCCTCGGGCGCGGTCTCCGGGACGCGCTTGATATCGACGCTCGCGCCGGCCGACCGGGCGCCCTCGGCGACGGCCTGGGCCATCGTTTCGATATGGCCGTAGGTTGAATAGTAGAGGACAAGAACCTTGGGCACTGCAGCTCTCCTTGGGTCGGGCGGTTGACGGCGCCAATCTGGGTGGGGTGTCGCTGCGAAAAAAGCCGAATAAGTTTGGCTGAAACGTTCTAGATATTCGTCATGTTGCGGCCGGACGATCCGCCGCCGGTCCATGGAAATGCCGATGCAAGCCCCTGGCACACCGACGCTGGATCAGATCCAGGTGTTCCTCACCGTTATCGAGACTGGCAGCTTTGCGGCCGCCGCCCGGCAGCTGGGACGCGCCACATCGGCGGTGAGCTATGCCGTCGGCAATCTCGAGGCCCAGCTCGGCCTCGCCCTGTTCGACCGCGAGAGCACCAAGAAGCCGCAGCTCACCGAGGCGGGGCGGGCCATTCTTGCCGATGCGCGCACGGTGTCGCTGGGGCTGGGTGGCCTGCAGGCCAAGGCCCGCGGCCTGCTCGCCGGCCTGGAGGCGGAGGTCGCCGTGGCCGTCGACGTCATGCTGCCGACCGAACGGCTGGTGTCGGCACTGCAGGCCTTCCAGGCCGCGTTCCCGACCGTGACCCTGCGTCTTCATGTCGAGGCGCTGGGCCGCGTGGCGCAGCTCGTCCTCGACGGCACAGCCAGTGTCGGGGTGAGCGGCCCGCTCCACCGCACCATCGATGATCTGGAGCGCCGCCGCATTGGCAACATCGAGCTCATTCCCGTCGCCGCACCCGGACACCCGCTGGCCGGTATCGACGGTCCGCAAGTAAGTACTCTGGTACGCAACGAGTTGCAGCTCGTGCTCACCGACCGCTCGCCGCTCACCGCCGGCCAGGACTTCGCCGTACTGAGCGTGCGGACATGGCGACTGGCCGATCTCGGGGCGAAACATGCACTGCTGCTGGCCGGGTTGGGCTGGGGCAACATGCCCGAGCCCATGGTGCGGGCCGATCTCGCGGCCGGACGCCTGGTCCGTCTCGCACTTTGCGAGTGGCAGGGTGGCCCCTACCCGCTCGAAGCCATCCATCGCATCGATCGCCCGCCCGGTCCGGCGGCGCAGTGGCTGATCGAGCGCCTCGCCGACTAGCACGTGGCGAATGCCTCTTCGTAGCGCTCCGGCTTGAAGCCGACGAGCAGCCGGCCGCCGATATCGAGCACCGGCCGCTTGATCATCGACGGCTGGGCGATCATCAGGGCGAGCGCCCTGGCTTCGGTGAGTCCATCCTTGTCTTGTTGCGGCAGCCCGCGGAAGGTCGTGCCGGCGCGGTTGAGCAAGGTCTCCCAGCCAACATCGCGCGTCCATCGCTGCAGCACGTCGCGTCCGATTCCCGCCGCCTTGTAGTCGTGAAAGCCGTAGACAACGCCGCGCTGGTCAAGCCACGCGCGTGCTTTCTTCATCGTGTCGCAATTCTTGATGCCGAAGATCGTGACGGACGCCGTCTTGCTCATGTCTTTCGCCTTCCACGCGTTGCCGACTTCTCGCGATTCGCTGCGAATAGCAAAGTTGGTCGTCAAATTGCAATGGTGCCAGAAAGGCCACAGCCAATTCCGTCGCAGGAAGATATCAGTCTCTTATTCAAGCTGGCGCGCGCGCAAAAGAAGCTGCAGCGGCTGCGTCGCAGGGAAAGATTGATGTACAAACTTTTAAAATCGATGCCGCGGTCATTGCTTGGACCACAAGCGCCTAGAAACCTGAGCGCCGATTCATCATCGCTTGAGTTCATACGAGAGAAGACATCGTCGTGTCATGCAGCGGCCGTTCGTCGTGCCTCGTGCATGAGACTGCACTAGGTCCACTCTGCACCGACCGATTCATGCATCGCACGTTGCGCAAACGTGCTGAAGGATTCTCCAAGCCGTGTTCATCGTGCGAGCATCCATGTGCAATCTTTCGGCATGTCGCCAAATAATACAGTCGTCTCGACTCGACCGATATTTGCGATCGACTCAAACAAACTTTTTTGCAATCCGGTGTGTTCCGGTTTGATTACATCTCTCTTTACGTAAATCGTGTATGCGCCTTGAAATCAAACATCTTTCTGTTGACTCCATTTCCTCACCAAACAAGTATGGCGCCGTAGCTGGGGGATGTAACGTGCCTGATCGAATTCCAAGCAGACACGGAAGAACGCGCACCCACCGGTTAACTCGCGGGCTTTTTATTCTGCGTTACGTTGCTTCGAACGCACCGGGCGGTTCGTCGACGCAACGCAACACTGCTCCCGCGGTCCGGGTTGCGCCACAGAATGCGGCCGAGGTCGAGTTGATCGCCTGGCCGGATGCGTCGTCGCACGAACTGCGGGCGCCCGGTGACGGCTTGGTCATCCGCGCCTTGCGCGACACCACGATCATCTTCGAAGTGATGCCGGCATACGAAGGTGGCAGCATCGATGCGGAGTTGCAGCTGGAGCCCGTGTCGCGTCTGGCGCACGCCGGCTTCAACCGAGCCGATGCAACAACTGCCGCATCCAACGCAGCACGGGCATCGGCGGCGACGACGGTGCAGGACATCGATATCCTCGCGCATGTCGCTCGGCGTGGCGATGTGATCATTCCGGCGGGCGAATGGATATGCGGCCCGGACTATCCGATGGCGATCGAAGGCCTCGAGATCCGCTGGCCACGGCGGCCGGCGGGACTTGAGATCGTGACCACCGTGTCCGTCATCAAGAACGGCATTCGTCATCTGCCGGCGAGTTTGACAGGCGAGTTCGTGGGAACACGCGGACGCGCAGCACCAATTGCAGGTCTCGAAATTTCATTGACCGGCGAGCGCGCCAAAGAATTCACGTTGCGCACCGATGCACTTTTTCTTGGCGCATCGGTACAGACAAGAAGTGGACGATCGATTTCGCTGACAGGACCGACAGGGCGCGAGCCGTTGGTGGGTCTGCGTCTCTCGGTCGTCACACAAGACGTCTATGAATCCAGTCGCGGGGAACCAAGAGCAAAGACGCAGGAGCCGGCCAGAGCTGGATCAAACTGGAGTTCAGCTGGGCGCATACGCGTATTTCGAGGATTGAAAAAGGGGACCGCCGAATCCCCCAGTCTCATCAGGGAGAGAGAGAGAGTCTAAGACGCAAGGCTCAAGACAAACCGGATTGAAGCAAGCTGATTTTGGCCCATCCGATTAACCCCCAACTGATGAGGATCCAAGCATGGCGACCTACGACTTGAGTCGGAGTGAAGTAGGCGACCTTGTTCAGGGAACAGGACTGTTCTCTGACCCTGAATGGAACCGAATCCTTGAAGCCATCGACTCGACCGGTGTATTCGCACCGGGCTCGACGTCAGGCGACAAGGCCAACCTGGAGGCATTGCAATTCGGCGATACGCCCGGCGCGAACAGGGAAATCCTGTTCTACACCGGCATGCCGGACGGCCCTGTCACCGGCGGTGACGACGCCAATGTCGTCATTTTCGCCACCAACGAGAATGTCGAAGCCAGCATCGGCGGCGGCAGCAAGGTCGTCGTCACCGCAGGTGGCGATGATCAGATCACCCTGACGGGCCACGGCGATGACGTCGTGTTCACCGGCGCCGGCGCTGACCAGGTGTCGGCCGGCGCAGGCGACGATGCCGTCTTTGCCGGCGCGGGCACCGACACGCTCGACGGCGGCGCTGGTTCCGATCGCCTCTTCGGCGAAGCGGGCGACGATTCGATCTCCGGCGGTGCCGGTGACGATTGGCTCGACGGCGGCTCCGGCGACGACATCCTCGCCGGCGGCTCCGGCGACGACACGCTCGTCGGCGGCACTGGCGCCGACACGATCGATGGCGGTTCCGGCAGCGACTTCGTCGATGGCGGCAACGGCGATGACTCGATCGACGGCGGTGCTGGCGCCGACACCCTGCTGGGTGGTGCCGGCGACGACATCATCGACGGCGGCAGCGGCAACGACAGCCTCGCCGGTGGTGACGGCGATGATCACCTGATCGGCGGCGCCGGCAGCGACACGCTGGTCGGCGGCTCCGGCAACGATACGCTCGAGGGCGGTTCCGGCGGTGACGTGTTCCGCGCCGACGCTGGCGACGCCGGCGAAGACAGTCTGGTCGGTGGTTCCGGCCGCGACGACTTCTTCGTCAATGTCAGCGACGACACGGTCGTGGGCGGGTCGAGCTTCGACACGATCCACATCACGAACTTCGACAGCACCGACGCCAAGGACGTCACGGTCGAGGGCGACGTTACGACCTACACGTTCGACGACGGCAGCACGATCAGCTTCTCCAGCGTCGAGCAGATCATCTTCCGCGATCAGGAGCACTGATTGTCGGTTTCATCGATTTACCTGTCTCAGGAGGGGCCTGCCGGCCCCTCCTTTTTCACGCGCTTCTGAATACCGAGAGCGTTGTTTGTGCAGTCGGTGGTCCGAGCGGCATCAGGTGGCTGTCCAGTCATCGTCGGCTGAACCAGCTTGGCCACATCATGATTTACTGGGAAGACCTTTACGAGAATCCGCGGCGGCTCACTTCCGAGTGGGGGCATAGCAGGATTTTTGCGCCGGAAGCCTACGCGCATGTCCGGACGCGTCAGCTGGTTCCCATCGCTCATACCGAGGCGCTGACCTTGGCCGCCTATTTTCCGATCTGCTGGCAGTCGCGGCAGGGCCGGATCGAGCTTTGCGCCTTGCGCTCCCTGTTGGACGACGGGCGCGGGCACGCCGTCAAATCGACCTACGCCAGCGGTGCGTTGCCATTGGCGCTGCGGGCGTTCCCCGTCGTCGTGACGGCACCGTCCGGCGGCCCCGATGAGATCTGGATCGACGACATGGTCGCCGACCAGCCGACGGACATCGGCGCCCCCCTGCTGATGGCCGACGGGCGGCTCAGCCGTGGGACGACGTTGCGAATCCAGGCTGCGACCGCCATGCGCCAATCCATCGATCAGACGCGGCGCCTGACGGACGCCCTGGTCGATGGCGGCCTGCTTGAGCCATGGCCGTTGAATGTCGACCTCGGGCCTGATGGCTTCAAGGTCCAGTTCGACGACCTCCTGGTGGTGCGGGCCTCGGCATTGCCGACGCCCGATATGCTTCGTTTCCTGCGGACGTTCGGAGTCGAGGCTGCCATGTTCCTCACGGCGCACCGCATCTCGCTGTTTCGGACGTCGATCCTGCTGCACGCCGCCCGTGCCGCCGCTACCAAGGAGACGCTGTCATCCGAGCCAGCGTCAATAACGTGAAACCTCTGCTGCTCGACAATCCCCTCCGCTTCGAGGCGCTCGACGAGAAGCCGACCGGCGTGTGGAGCCGCCCACGGCACTTCGGCTTCCTCGATCGTATCGGGGCGATCCCGGTTTCGGACAGCGAGCTGCTGCAAAGTGCGCTTTACCTGCCGCTGGCCGTGCGCGAGGACGCCGGAACCTGCGAGGTGGTCGCCGTTGTTCACACCGACTTCCTGGCTCGTCCGCTCGTTCGCGACGATGGCCGGTGGCTGCCGTTCTACATGCCGATCACGCTGCGGTGCCTGCCCTTTCGCCATGCCGGTCGCGCCGGCGGTGGAGCGGCCAGATTCGAGATCGCCACCGGCCTCGACGTTGGGAACGGTGCTGCCGTGCTGCCGTTCATCGCCGAGGCGGGACGCCCGCATCGGGACTTTGCGACGGCCGTGTCGCATCTGGACAGACTGGAGATCGGCAAGGCGCGACTGGCCAAGGCCGCGGCTGCACTGCTGGCTGCCGATCTGCTGGTCAAACTGACGTCGTCCAATGCACGCAAGGCGCTCGACACCCATCTCCTGGTGGTCGATCCGAACCGGCTGCGACGGTTGACGCCGGCCCGCACCGTGGCGCTTGCCATCGATGGCTTCCTCGCCCTGGACCTGGCGACGGCCTGCTGCTTTTCGAGCCGCCTATGGGCCTCGCACCTGATGCCGGAGTCACGCGACACCACCCCCGATGCCGGCGACCCTGTGTTGTTCGATCACCGTTCCCATGGAGTCCTTCCCGTCGACCTGAGGATTGATGACAGTTCCCTCTTCTCTTTCGAAGCCTTCACGGAAGGTGACGATCAGTAACGCGACTCCGGTCGACGTACTCTTCGTTCACACGAACTTCCCCGGCCAGTTCAAGGGCGTCGCACAGCATTTGGCGCAACGGCCGGACATGCGGGTCCATGCCATCGGATCGCGCACCGCCGCGGCGATGGCCGGCGTCAACCTCTCGCGCTACAGCGCCTCGACCGACGATCTTGCCGCCAGTCATTCCCTTGCCCGCCGGTTCGAGATCGAGTGCCGGCGCGCCGAGCAGATCATCTATGCGGCGAACGCCCTGCGGCTCAATCACGTCGAACCGAAGCTGATCTTCGTCCATCCCGGCTGGGGGGAATCCATCCCCTTGCGGGAACTGTTCCCGCAGGCGCGCATCGTCACCTATTGCGAATTCTTCTATCGCACGCGCGGCGCCGACCTAGGCTTCGATCCGGAGTCCGGCCAGCTCGGCATCGACGGCGCCGTACGGGTATCGTTGCGCAATGCCTCGACGCTGCTCGCCCTGGCCGAAGCCGACTCGGCGATCGCGCCAACCCGGTGGCAAAGAAGCCTGTTCCCAACCGAGTATCATGGGAAAATCCGTCTCATCCATGACGGCATCGACACCAGGCGGCTTGCGCCGGCGGCGGCGACGTTCGCCGATCCGCAAACCGGGCACGTCTTTCGCTCCGGAGACGAGGTCCTCACCTATGTGGCGCGTAACCTCGAGCCCTATCGCGGTTTCCATGTCTTCATGCGTGCCTTGCCAAAGATCCTGCGGGAGCGGCCCCAAGCCCGGGTTCTGATCGCCGGCGGCGATGGCATTTCCTATGGCTCGCAGCCGGACGGCTACAGCAGCTGGCGCGAAAAGATGCTGGCGGAACTCGACGGCCAGCTCGACCATTCGCGGATCCATATTCTGGGCCACCTGCGCTACGATGACTACGTGGCCCTGCTGCGGGTATCACGCGTTCACACCTACCTGACCTACCCTTTCGTGCTGTCGTGGTCGATCCTGGAGGCCATGTCGTTGGGCTGCGTGCTGGTCGCGTCGGACACCGCGCCCGTCACCGAGGTGATCGAGGACGGCGTCAACGGCCTGCTGACGCCGTTCTTCGACTCCGATCGTCTGGCTGAGCGAATCGTCGGCGTTCTGGCCAACCCGCGCAAGCATGCCGCGCTGGCGCGCGCTGCGCGCGCCCGGGCCATCGAGTCGTACGATTTCGAGCAACAGACGCTGCCGAAATATCTCGACATCATCCAGGAATACGCAGGTCGGCGCCTGCTTTCATGAGGCCCAGCCACCATTGGACGAGTCTGGCGCTCGCTGACGCCACTGTCTCCCCCGGCGACAAACGAAGATCGCGGCCGGCGACATCGCTCGGGTCCGCCGTCAGGTCGAAGTACGCCACCGGCACCGGGCATGCCATCACCGCATCGATGCGCGTGTCGCCCATACCCCAGCGTCGCGACGGAAAGACAACGCCCGACACCGGCACCGGGCACGCGGCGCGCGAGCGCTTGGCGGCCGGTTCGTGTCCAAGAACAAAGATGTTTTGCAACGCCATCATCGCGAGATCGTCGTCCAGCGCGCCGTCGACGATGATCCCTGCGCTGGGGTCGGCCAGACAGAGATCGGCGGCCAGGCAATGAACCAGCTCGGCGTCTGAGGGTGACGCATCGTCGCACACGATCAGCAGCGCGCCCGGTTCACCCCGCGAGGCGATGTGCAGGGCCGGTTTCGGGCTCTCACCCGCGAGCAGCAGGATGCGCTCGAGCGCATCGGCACCGAGCGTACGTCCCAGGCGCGCGGTCGCCGGCATGAGCCGGCGCGCACTGGAGAAATCGTGCCGTGGCGCCAGCGCATCGGCGACCAGCACATCGTAATCCAGCCTGGCTTTCGTGATGGCCGGCGCCAGCCACGCCGGGAGATTGGCGGGATCCATGATGGCGAGCGTGGCGATGGGCAGCCGCGCCAGATCGCGCATCAGGCCATCGGCCGCGTCCGCCGGGTCATAGATGAGCGACACGTTCTGCGGAAAGCTGCCGGCGTGATCCCGCACGCGCAGCGACAATTGCGTCGACTGGGGCTCGAGCGTCGCAACGAGCGTATCGAGACCCGCCTCGCGTTGGGCATCCGCGTAGCGATCGATCAAGGTCGCATCGTGATCGCGCGCATGGATCGCCAGCGCGAACGGCGATGTCCTCGCCAGCAGCCAGCCCCACTCCAAGCGGCCGATGATCGTGCGCAGCGGATCGCTGCGCACGAATTGCGCCGACGCGCGTCGATAGGACGGATGAAGGCGGCCGATCCGCAGCAGATTGTCGATGACCAGGGCGCGTTTTTCGCTTTTGAAGGATCGCGAACCGGCGTGACCGACAAAGACGTTGCTGGCGCACACATGTCGAAACCCGGCCGCCCCGGCGCGCAGGCAGAATTCGATGTCCTCGCCGTATCCGCGCCCGAACTGCATCGACAAGGGGCCGACCGCATCCAGCGCCGCGCGCTTCACATAGAGGCAAAACCCGATGCCGTTGGGCACGGCGACGGGCTCGCCGGCGCCGAGATCAGCGGCCATCCGGTCCAGTGCCTCCAGCGTTTCCAGCGGTGGCAACGGGTTCTCCCGGAACCGCACCGGCAGGCTGGTGTATTCACCGTTGTTCGACAGCGGCGTCACCGTCGCGATGTCCTCGCTCATATGCGCGACCCGCGCCAGGCGGGCGCAGAGATTGCGCGGCGCCACCGTGTCCGCATTCAACAGGAGTGCGTCCTCGTCGGGCTCCAGCATCGCCAGAGCGCGATTGACGCTGGCGGCAAAGCCGAGATTGACGGTGTTGCGCAGCAGCAGGACATGACCTTGCTGCGCCAGCGCATCCAGGAATACCGCTATCCCAGGATCGGGCGTCGCATCGTCGACGGCGACGATCCGCCGCGCCACGGATGTCTCGGGATACCTCAGCAACGAATCAAAGCACGTCTTCGTCGCCGCGAGATCGTCGTAGACCGGCACGATGATGGCAACTTTGCGCAGGCCGGCGTCTGGCACGCCAGCGGCGAGCCGCGGAGGCAACGATGCAATCTGTTCGGTCGCCCGCCACAAGCGCTCCGGCTGCATCACGCTACGGCTGGCATCGCAGGTTACGGTGACGCCGTCGGCATCCGGCGGCCACGGCCATTCGACGGCAGCCGCATGGGCGAACACACCGGCCATCGGGTGTTCGGGCTGGGCACGAACGCGATGACGTACGTTGCCCTGCTCAAACACCAGGCAGCACTCCAGGTCGGCGACGCCTTGCCAGGCGATCCACCCGCGGATGCCGGCCACGTCGCCTTCGAAGCCACCAGCGACCTGAACATTCTCCTCAGCCAGGACGCGAAGTGCCGCGCGGCGCAAGGCAGACGCCTGTCCCGACCGCAGGAGCCGGCGGGCGGCCTGACCGCGCTCGGCGGAACTGGCGCTGGCCAGCAACAGCCGGTTGGCCATCGCATGACCGGGATCGATAGCGGCCGCGTCGCGAATGTCGCGCCGGGCACCTTCACCGTCCTTCAAGGCCGCCAGGGCCAAGGCGCGCAGCACCAGGTCATCGGGGATGAGGCCGGATCGCAGACGCGCCAACCGCTCGGCCAGCAACCAGCCCGCCGAGCCGTCGCGCGTCTCCAGGCGCCGCCGGGCCTGCTCGGCAAGGCTTGCGACATGATCCTGCGGCGCCAGCGACAGTCCATCCAAGGCGAGACCGGCTGCCGATGCCACCCGGGTTGCCGGCGGCGGAATGTCTGCAAGATCCGTCAAAGTATTTGCGACCTCGGTTTCAGCGATCGAACGTCAATCCGCCACGCGACAGGTCGGCCAATACTGTTGCCGGCGTCACGTCCGGCATGAAGGCGACCGCCCAAAGATCGAAATCCGACGCCCGCTTGGTGTGAATTTCGACGAAGCCGGCTTCGAGCAGCAAGCGTCCCAGGCGCTCGGCCGTGAAGCCGGTGTGGTGCCGCATGGACGCATTGCCCCGCGCCACCGACGCAGCGTGGCCGTAGATCATATCCAGCGCCGTGATCGGCCCGGCCGGTGACATGTAGGCAGCATGGTCCGGCCCTTGGCGGAGCAGGATTTCGGCCACGGCCTCGAGATCGGGGCAACGGATCAGAGCGAATCCGTCGGTTTTCAGCACCCGAAAGAATTCCCCGAACGCGTTGGCGACCTGATGCGCATGCAGATGCTCGATGTTGTGCGACGACCACAACGCATCGTAGGTACGCGATCGCACCACCGACGACATGTCATGGATCGAGCACACAAGGTCGGGCTTCACTTGGCTATCGATATCGAGCCGCGTTTCGTCCCAGTCCTTGCCACGAAAAACCGGATGGAGTTTGCCCGGCGCATAGACGCCGCAGCCCGCATGCAGAACATTTCGCCGACCAACCGCACGTACCATGTTCACCCTCGCCGCTCGGCGCAGAATAAACTCTACGTCAAGCATCGCCCGAAATCGATCACTCGTGACTCATTGCAGGTCGTCTAGGCGTGATCTATAGTCTATTTAACTTAACTCACTATACCCATGATAAATTTCGGTAATGATAGACGATTGATTACACGGATTTGTAGTCTTGGAAAGAAATTGCATGAGTTGGCAATGATACGCATGCGTATGCCAGCCAAATTGCAGCGGACCGCCGCAAAGTCTTAGACACGGGTTTACCCCGACTGTCCCCGATAGGAACCCGATGCTGGATCACAAGCACAGCCTGCTCTGGCGCGAAATTCGCCCATACCACGCAGCCATCGCCTCGCTGGTGTTGTTCAGCGCCGTCATCAGCATATCGAGCCTGACGCCGACAATATTCATGCTGCAGCTCTACGAACGCGTGATGCACAGCCGCAATGAGCAGACACTGGTGTTCCTGCTCGTCATTACGCTGGGCCTGCTGGCGCTGTGGACGATCCTTGAAGCCGTCCGTATGCATGTCCTGCGCCGCATGGCGGTCTCTTTGCACAATGGTGTTAGCAAGAAAATATTCGAAGCGATCAATCGTCGAAACGACCGGTTCAGCTCCGTCGTACGCAACACGATGCTGCAAGATATCAACGTGGTGCGGGATTTCATCGGCGGCAACCTGCTGATCCAGCTCCTGGACCTCTGCTTTGCGCCCCTATTCGTCGCGGTGGCGTTTCTGTTTCACCCGCTTCTGGGCGTGGCTTTGCTGGTCCTGGTCGTTGTCGTCGTCAGCCTGACCCTTGTTCATCAATGGCTGGTTCGCGACTCGGTTCGCCTGGCCCAGGTCAGCGGTGCCTATGCGACAGATCTTGGGCGCTCGATCATCGCCAACAGCGAGCCGATCCGCGCGATGGGCATGCTGCCCGCTCTGACGTCACGGTGGCACGACAAGCAGACCGAAATGCTCGGCTGGCAATCAGCCGGGTTCTCGCGTGCCGGCCTGATCAGCGACGTGCTGCGCTTCGTCCGCCACGCCCAGGGTCCCGCCATGATGACCGTCGGTGTCCTGCTCTTCCTGGAACAGCAGGCTGGCGGCGGCATCATTTTTGCTGCGTCCGTTCTCTCCTCACGCGCCATCGCGCCCATCGATGGCGTCGTGTCGGGTTGGCGGGCGTTCTGGACCGCCCGCCTCTCCGCCAGCCGGATCGATACGGTGCTGCAGGAATCCACCAAGCACGACGAGGAACGCTTCGCCCTGCCGCGACCCGCTGGGCCGTTGGTGATCGCGCGCGCCACGGCGCTGGCACCCAATCGTGACTCGGCGATCCTGAACGACATTTCATTCACCGCCGAGCGCAGCCGCATCCTGGGTGTGGTCGGCCCCAGCGGCGCCGGCAAGTCGTCGCTCGCCAGGCTGTTGGTCGGAATCTGGCGGCCGTGGCGCGGCGCCGTCACGCTGGATGGCCACGACATGGCCCATTGGGATCAGGACGACCTCGGGCGCTATATCGGCTACGTGCCTCAGGACGTCGAACTCCTGTCGGGGACGGTGGCGGAAAACATCGGCCGGTTCCAGGACGACAACGGTCTTGACCACGAGGCTGTTCTGGCGGCCGTCGAGCTGGCGGGCATTCAGGACATCGTTCGGGGTCTGCCGGACGGCCTGAACACCAAGCTCGGCCCGGATGGTCATGTCCTTTCGGGTGGTCAACGCCAGCGCATTGCGCTGGCGCGCGCCGTCTACGGCGATCCCTGTCTTCTTGTTCTGGACGAGCCGAACTCCAACCTGGACGCCGTGGGTGAGGAGAGTCTGGCAAAGACGATGGGTCAGATGCGTGATCGCGGTGCCATCGTCATCATCGTTACGCATCGGATGAACATGATCAATTACTGCGACGATGTCCTGGTCATGCACGCCGGTGCCGTGCATGCCTATGGCGGGCGTGATCAGATCGTGGCGCGGCTGGCGAACAATCGTTCGTCGCAGAAGCTCGCCGTCGTGCGTTCGGGGGCGTGACCATGACGGCAGCGCAACGAGCGGAGGTCTTGACGAGCGGCCTGGCGCCACTGCCCTCCGCTGACTGGGCTCGTATTGTTCGCTTTGGCTATATCGCGGTCATCGTCGGCCTCGGCGCGTTTGTTGCCTGGGCCGCTACGGCGCGGCTGGACGGCGCGGCCGTCGCTCCCGGCGTTGTCGCCGTCGAGTCCAACCGCAAGACAATTCAACACCTCGAAGGCGGCATCATTCGCGAAATCCTCGTGCGCGACGGTGATGTCGTTTCGGCGGGACAGGTCCTGCTGCGTCTCGATCCGACGCGTGTCGATGCCACAGGCGATCTCTATCGAAACCAGCTGGCGGCAATGCTGGCACAGGAGACCAGGCTGCTGGCCGAACGTGACGGTGCACCGTCGCTCTCGTTCCCTCCTGCGGTCCTGCAACGGGCGACGGATCTGGCCGTCGCCGCGGCGATGTCCGACCAGAAGCGCCTGTTCGACACGCGCCGCGAGGTCCTGCAACGCAATCTCAATGTGGCTGAATCACAGATCGAACAGATCCGTCGTGAGACGGACCAGAACGTCAGCGATCTGGAGACGGCGCGAAAGACGCTGGACAACATTCAGCGGGAACTGGAGCCGATGCGGCAATTGCTGCAGCAGAAACTGGTATCCGTATCCCGCGTCATGCCACTGGAACGCGAAAAGCTGCGTCTGGAAGGCGTCATTGCCAACAGCGAGCTGCAGGCCCAGAAGCTCAGGGAACGCCTGATCGAGGCGGAGCTCAAACGCAACCAGGTCCTGGCCGACTATCGCCAGGACGTGTCCACGCAGCTGCTGGATGTCCGCCGGCAGCTGAACGACGTCCGCCAGCAGCTGATCGTCGCCGAGGACGCCCAGCGTCGCTTCGAGCTGAAAGCGCCGATCGCCGGCGCCGTGCAGCAGATGCGCATCTTCACCGTCGGCGGCGTCATCAAGCCTGGTGATCCCGTCCTGGATATCGTGCCTGTCAACGACGTGCTCGTCATCCAGGCCAAGCTCTCGCCGCTCGACATCGATCGCGTAGGCCCGGGCCTCGGCGCGGAGATTCGCTTTCCCTCGTTCCGCTACTTCGGCGCCGACGTCATTCGCGGCACATTGCGCAGCGTCTCGCGCGATCGGTTGCTGGAGGACACGACCAATCGCGATCCGTACTTTGCCGCCGAGGTCACCGTCGACCGGTCCTCGATCCCACGGGAATTCGCGGACCGGCTTTCGGCCGGCATTCCTGCCGATGTCATCATCCCGACGGAGGGTCGCACCGTGATGGTCTATCTGCTGGACCCGATTTTCGAGCGTTTCAACAAGAGCATGAGAGAGCGGTGATGGAACACCTTCCACCATCAGCAGCTTCACCGAGAAGACGAGAGATCGATCCGGCAATCATGGCACCAGATCTTTCCATGCCCATCCGCGCCGTCGGATCCGCCTATCAAACCATCCGGATGTCCTGCGTCGGCCATGCCGAGCTGGACGACGTGGTCGTCGCCTACGTCAACGGCATCAAGGTAGGTGAAAACTACATCAGCGGCGTCTTCAACGCCGGCGAGATCATCGAATATCCGATCCAGTACCTCCCTTACGTCGACCTGCCGAGCGAAATCCGGTTCGCCCGCATGCGCGACGGCGTTGAAATCGCCAGTCCTTTCGCGCTGAAGACCCGGGAAGACGCCATCGCGCTCGTCGGGTTGGGCGACGTGCGGATCGAGAGCCTGTCGATCGAACACGGCGTCGTGCGTGGCGTCGCCATCAATCGCGTGAACGGGCTGCTGCGGCCGGAAATGTTCGCCAAGATCAATGGCGTCGTGCCGCGCAGCGCAGTCGTCGATCAGCATCGGCTGCTTGACGATGGCGGCGCATCGTTCCAGTTCCATATTCGCCTCGAACCGCAGGATCTCACCGAGAACGGCCTCGCGATCGACGTCTATGTCGTGGGTATGGATGGTCCGCTGTCGTCGATCGTCTACCGTCGGGCCGACCCGGACGACACCGCACGGCGGATCATTCAGCTCGAAAGCCGCCTGGACCAGAACCAGCAGGCGACCGGCTATCAGATACAGGCCCTCGACAACGAGATTTCGGCCCGCATCGGACTGCTGCAGGACCGCATCGACGCCTTCATCGAATACTCGGCGTCCCTGATATTCGACCGTATCGCGGCGACCGAGGTCCAGCACGTCGCCGGTGCACCACCGCTCGACGCCGGCAGGCAGAAGAAGATGCAGATGTTCCTGGATCTTGTGAAGTCGGGCGCCAAGACGCGTGGCGAGATATCGCCTGACCGCGCCAACACGACGGAGCGGCACATCGTACCGCTGCGCTCCAGTGCCTTCTCGCACGGTTGGTATGACGTCGAAGTCGATGATGGCGAGGAATATCGCTGGATGTCCAGCGAGGCGATCGTCTTCAACCCCACGCCGGCGAGAAAACTGCTCGAGGTGCAGATCGCCGTGTTTGGTATCTACAGTGCCGAGCTGCCGATGTTGAACTGCTTCTTCGACGGCGTGCCTGCCAACATCCTGCGCGAACGGTCGGCGACGGGCGGGCCGCTCGTTCTGCGGGCCCAGGTGCCGCGCGGCAAGGCCCCGCTGTCGTGTGACATGCTGCGCATCGAAAGCATGGTGAGCGCCTCACCGGCGACTCTCGAAGGGACGAACGATCAAAGGCTTCTGTCGATCGCCGTTTCGCAGATTACGTTTCTCTATTCGGAGTGACGCCCGGGAGGACTCCGGCGCTGGGTACCGGTATCGGCCAGACCAGGTCATCGACACATCAACAGGGTTCACGCTCCCGCCGCGACCGCGCCGAGCGCTCGCGAGGTCGCGTTGACGACCTCCGGTGTTTGCGCGCCATCGAGAACCCGATCCGCCTCCGCGATGGCGACAAAGATGTGATAGAGCGTGCTGGCGGACACGGGTCCTGCGAGACGCTCGCCGCGTTCATCGCGTTGATCAACCCATCCGGCATCGAACGGCTGGCCGAGATAGCTGTCGCGCAGCGTCTGTAATGCTCTCTCGGCTTCGTGCGCCGCGCCGGCATATCCTGCTTCCGCCTGGGCGATCCAGGCCTTCGCCAGCTCCGTCTGCAACCAGGATCGCCGTGTACCACGACGTACGCTGCCGTCGCGATCGGCTTCATCGACGAGAAGGTGAAGCTTTGGATCCAGCCACCGCAATGTCGACGTAAGCACCTGTGTGGCCAGGTCGCCACGCGGCGTGGCGAACAGCGTTTCGTGCTGGCGCAGGAGCCACACCCACTCCGCCTGATGACCGGGTTCGACGGTGTTACCCATTTCGCCTGGAACCGGCGCCCAGGCATGGTCGAAGTATTCGCCCAGCGTCTGTGTGCGGCTGTCGAACAACTTGGTCCTGAAAAGCGCCAGGCCCCGGTCGGCACGCTGTCGAGCTTGCGGATGATCGAGCGCCGCCTTGAGCGCCATCACGACCTCGAACCAATGCATCTGCGGATTCTGGCGCCGCGGCTCGGTGGCGGGCAACCCTTCGAGCAGCGTGCCATCGGCGGCCGTCAGCGACCGATCGACGAAATCGAGGGTCCTATCGAACATGACGCGAACACGATCCTCACCCGTCGCGCGCAGGAGCCACGCGCAGGCCAGAACCACGAAGGCATGGTCGTACGAATCGCGCCGGTCATCGAGGACATCGCCTGCCGGTGACATGGTGTGGATGAACCCGGGTTGGCCATCGGGTGCGTGGGCTGCCGCGACCATCGCATCAAAAGCACGCAGCGCGATCTCCCCGCCCTGCGGATACCAGCCAAGAACAGCAGCATGTGAATAGACGTAGATCTGTCGAGCCTGAACGCGCAGGCGCCGAACAGCCGTCAGATCCGCCGTGCCGGCCTCGGTGAGACGTTCGTGGAACGCCCCTGTTGCCCGGTCCACACCGTGCTGGGCCCAGAACGGAAGGACGGTACCGGTGAGCCAGTCCTTGAGGTCACGTGCGATCATGGATGCGCCTTCAGTTCAGCTCGAATACCGCGATGCCATTCGGTTCCAGGGATTTCGTGCCACGGGCACCGCCCGAGCAATCGGCAAGCTTGCTACGCTGGCGCGCCGAAGAAGCGCTGATATTCAGGTTCTCACGGACGGCGATGCCCAGCGGCTTCGCCGACGCATTGACCATGGCGATCGCCGAGACCTTGCCATCCCGAACCAGGCCGAAAATAACATTGGGAACAATCGGAACAACGCGAATGCGATCGGCCTGCCGGCTGGCCCTCGAAAGATCACGCCACGCCTCCAACGCCGGCCGCGGCTCGCCGCGCTCGTTGTACAGCCCGTAGCTCGCCTTTCCCCAGCGTGTGTCGAACAGCTCCCAATAGAGCAGTGGACCATAGCCGTTGGCAGCCAGTTCCAGAGTCAGAGCCAGGGTTTTCGCGGCATAGCCCGGCTGGTTGCTGATGGTATCGGGGGCACGCGCATTGGCACCGACACCCCGCCCGCGGTCCGTCGGTTCCAGGAACGTGATGGCGAACTCGCTGACAAGGATGGTTTTGTGGTACCCGAGCCGGTCAAGCTGCTGACGGGCGCTGCGCGCCTCTTCGATCGTGTCGCGGTTCACGCGGTCATCCCACGCGTGCACGCTGACGTAGTCGACGCTGTCGATCAGCCTTTTTGCCAGCGGCGGATCGGCAAAATAGGGCCGCAGGGCCGAGATCCGGCTGACGGCGGGACCAGCGATGCGCGGCAACGTCACCCCGTGGATCTTCGCCTGACGACGCGTCTCGGCCACGAGCTTCAGATAGCGCGGCGGCGGAATGTAGATGTTCCACTCGCCGTCGGGTTCGTTCGACAGCTCCACGACGTCGACGGGATAACCGCGACGCCGCAATTCGTCCAGCAACGCGACATAGAACATTGCCGTGACGGAAACCGCCGTCTCCGGCAAGGTTCGTTTGTCGCGCGCCGGATCGATGTTGGGCGGCTCAGCCGTGGTCGCGGGTGGCTCCCAGATGATGAAGTGTGCCTCCGCACCCAAGCCGCCAAAAATCTCTTTGAGCGAAGCAACCTGTTTACGGAAGAGCTCCGGCTCTCGCTCGAAAGCATTGCCGATATATCGGCGCACCGCTTCATAGTCGGCATTGCTGTCCAATCGCGGTGTGCGCTGCCAGCTCGGACCACCTGAATACCGCAGGGCCGCGGGCTGAAGATCCCGCAGCCGGGCGGCGGCAACCTCCACATTCTCGAGCCAGATCTGCAACCCCAATTGGAGGCGCCGGTCTGCGGTCGTGGGCTCGACGTTGGGCAAGTCACAACATGTGACGACGTCGGCGGGACAAGCTGGAAGCTGCGCGCGCGCAGACGCCATCAGCAACGAGAGCGTGATCGCTAACGCGGCCAGCGATCGGCCGCACAGGCTCCGTCCATCCTGATTCACGAGAACCCCTCGTCCTACGAAGCTGCACGATGCTTCTGCAGATCCTGCAACGGGTACCGCGCGCTCACGCGCTTGATGAAATCCTGCTTCTGTTCCATGGGTTGATTGGCTTCTACGATCTTATCGACGGCCGTACTTCCGAGGTCGCGGACACGGACTCGTCCTGGCTTCGCCCTGGTGCAGGAGTACAGAAGCGCGTTCTGATCGATCCACCAACAGTTCTTCTTGCCGCTTGGATCATAGGTGTCCCAGAAATATTTACCTACATTGAAGAGGTACTCGAATGCTCCCGCGAACGGCGCGAAGTAAGCGTAGGTTGCGAAGACCTTAGTCCACGGGTACTCGAGGCGGTCCAGAGGGTTGAACTTGACGCCGACATCAGCGTTGGCGAGCTGATGGAGGCCGCCAAGAGGCGATTTGACGAATACAGCATCGATGTCTGCGGAAACCAGCGGCAACTTATAGGCGGCCAGCACTTCCGGCGCGATCAAGAAGCGCGCCGTGGCGTAATACGGCCGCGGGGCGCTGAAATCGACAACCTCTGTCGACGTGCTGATCCGCGCCCACGGTATCTGGCGTCGGATGGCTTGGAGTGTAGCCGCACTCTCCGCCGTCGGGTTGACAATATGCATGTGAATGATCGTATCGCCGCATCGGTGCAAAGCGGACGCGATGAAGCTCTGCGCAAACAGTGCGAAGTATCGCCCGTCCGCCGCGCACAGTATGATGAACCGATCGCCGCGCGCCGGCTCGACCAGATCGGTGATTGATTGCCGCTGGCGCCAGTCGACGTAGCGCTTATGAGCGCTCAACGGATTTTGCAGCCGCGTATGGAAAGTGGTGGCGCCTTGAGCCGCCTTCATACGATCGGCAAGACCTGTTGTTGTGTCGGCCGCCACAACTGAGAACGCCGCCTCGGCGCCGTCGGGATCGTCGTTCGCATAAGCAATTATTCCACGAAACAGCGCCGCCGTCGGAGCCGCGACATGCGCGCCGGCACGATCGAGCAACTGACCGATCTCTCTAACGGCCTCCCAGCACGGAAGCTGACGCCGGTGCAGGTCGCATATCATCTCCACCGCCGCCGAGCGGATCGGATCCGATGTCGCCTTATCATCGACAAGCGTCGACGCCAGTTTCACGGCTGAAGCGAAGTCGCGATTCTCGAATGCAAGGATCGCCAGCTGGTACGTCGCCCAGCCGAAGCCCGGCGCGTCTGCTAGAAACGACTGAAGCATTTCCGGCGGCAGCCAGGACCGGATGGTCGACGTCTGCGGTGCCAGCGCCATTGCCGTCTCAATCTTTCGCCGCGCCTCTTCATAGCGACCAAGGCGAATCAAGGAGAGACCGGCAACGCGAAAAGCCCGTTCATGGCCCTTGTTGTCAGCGGGTAGCTCGTCGGAAATTTTTACGACAGTGTCATATTTTCCATCCACATACAGGGTGACAAGCGCGTCGACGTTCAATGCTTGATCCTCCAGTCCATGGCCGATGCGCGCTATCAGCGCGTGTCGGAAAATCTTTTCAGCAATGACTAGGGTATTACTTGACGCGGCGGCGATCAAGGAAAGCGGGCGACACCGTACCTGGGATAGGCGACGGTTGTATGTCGGCAGGTGTGATCGAGACGCGCGCGCCACCCGACACTCAGAGGTCACCCGGCCGGTGACAGTATCTGCATCTGGTTGCAGCGACAAAGCCGACTCACGGAAACTCTGCACTCAATCGACTTCGTTGAGCACTCGACGCCGGAGACGATTGAGCCCACGCACCGCGTTCTCGCGCAGATGATTCCTGGTCAGTTTCGGAATTCTCGCCATGAACGTTGCCAGGCGATCTGGAAGGTTCGTGTGCGTGTGATGTGCAATCAGGTCAGGACGCTCGATGCGGGCATAGAGATTGCGGAACTTGTCAGTTGTGATCATCCCGATGGCGGGGACTCCATAAAGTGTCGATACGACACAGCCGTGAAATTTCATGCTGGCGATCACATCGCAGGCGCCGATCTCGCGCGTCAACACCGACAGGCTATCGGACTCGACAGTACGCATGTGTTCGTAGGGAAATTCGGCCAAGCCGGCGATATCGGCCGACCGATCCGCGCCCGTTCCCAGAATGATGTTCTTGATCTCGTAGCCGAGCGAGCGCGCCCTGTCGCACAGGTCCCAGACGTTCTTCCAATGGATCTCGCCCGGCATCTGCTTGCGGGTCACGAGACCGAAAACGGGCGCCCCCTTCTCGGCCGGCGCCGGTAAATCCAATGCGCAAACAATGTCGCAAGACACCTCGACGGGAACCGGCGGATTGAGCTTCTGCTCGACCCACACCCTACTCTCATGATCGCGCACGTTGATGTATCGAACGGAGGGATGACGGAAGAACCTGGCCAGCCGCTGTACGACCTTCTCGTCTTCGCCGCTCCATGTCGGCACGCCGACGCCGTGGATATAGATCGGTTTTGCCAGAAACTGGTCTTCGAAATACTGATCCGTCCAGTAGCTCCCGATCACCAGATCGCCTCCGCCAATCAGGAGGCAATCCATCGATGAAATTTTCTCTTTTATGTCCTCATTGTAGTACGGCCGCACCTGATTATCCTGCATCGTAATGAGGTCGCAGTCGTGAAAAAACTTCTCGAAGACGACCTTGAACAGCTCGTCACCATAATTTCCATATCCATAGTATCCAATCAGTCCGATGCGCGCTCGGCTCATGGCGTCACCTGCTTTTTTTGACCATGACTATAATAAATGATATAGCGACATATCCTCTGATCAGGATTTATTCTTCTACACGAGAAGATATTCCGTGACATTTTCATGAAGAGCATACCATCACATCGGCGATCGCTACGATGCCGTGTTGGCGATCGTAAACTCTGCCTCGCACTGGCGCATCTGGAAACGGCCGTGCAGCGGCGCACCCTTCGTGAACGTTTCGTGAGCACAGTGACGATACGGCGGGCATTCTGACCGTACGCGTCGCTGATCGCCCGCTTCGGATCCATCACGTACGTCAGGACCTGATCATGGCAGCCAAGCGTAAACTCGGCGTCGTCGGCTACTACCACTACGGCAACTATGGCGATGAGCTATTCCTGGACGTCTTCGAAAAGTACCTCGGCGATTTCGAATTCGTTTTCTTCCAGGACTCGCTGCGCAGGCCGTATTTCCACACGCCACTCGAGGAGAAGGTTGCCCAGGTCGATGCCATCCTCATCGGTGGCGGCGATCTGGTCGTTCCGAATTACTGGACGGATCAGTATTTCGAATCAGACTATCTCGCCAAACCGATCTATATCCACGGCGCGGGCATACCCACCTGGGGCGGCGAGAAGGCCGAGATCGTCGAACGGCTTGCCAAGTTCTTTCAGCACCCCAACGTCCGGCATATCCATGTGCGCGACGAGCAGAGCAAGCGATGGCTCACGACCAAGCTCGCGCCCACCGTCGACATACAAGTCACACCCGATATCGTCTGCGCGCTCGACCTGCCCGACGTCAAACCACACGGCGATGCTCCTATTTTCGGCCTCATTTCCCGCAAGCAGAAACCGGGGTCGATCCGCTGGGACAACATTCACGCCCTCTGCCGCCGTGCCAAATCCTACGGCTACCGCCTTCGCCACATCGTCCTGGCCACCGGCGTGATCGGCCACGAGGATCGCGATGCGATCGACGAGTTCGATTTCCCGGGCATGGAAGTCGTCCTGTCCGAGTCGATCGCCGACCTGACCAGCGCCATTGGTGAATGCGCTGTGCTCGCCAGTATGAAATTCCACGGCTGCGTGGTGGCGACAATGTTCGGCACGCCGGCCATAACGCTGATCACCACCGACAAATTCCGGAACTTCTACAAACTCATCGAACGGGAGGAGCTCATATCGCATCACTGGCATGAGACGCTGGCCGATCGGCTGCCACGATACGTCGCGAAGATTCCCCAAACGACACGGGATGACATCCGCGGCCGGGCGCGCGACGGTCTGGCGGGCCTCGCCAACCGCATGCGCGCTGATCTCGGCATGAATTGACAGGACATTCTGCGGCAACCGACAGAACACGCCACCGAGTGAAAACATCGGAGTGAACCGTGGTCAAAGCGGCAACGAAAAGCGACCTGAGCTGCTTTGCGCCTTTGCCTCCGGCGCGCAACGGCATTGCCGACTATACCTACATCCTCCTGGATGAACTGCGCCACCTTCGCCGATGTGTTGCATACTGCGACGACGTACTGGCGTCGGCGCCCAAGGATGTCGATGTTCGCGACGAAGCGCAGGCTTTTCGCTATCTCGGCAAAAACGCCCCTGTCCTGCATCAGATCGGCAACAATGGCGGTCATGTCTTCGTGCTGGAGGCGCTGCGCCGCTACTCGGGCGTCGTCTCGCTGCACGACCTCAGTCTCCTCTATCTGTACGAGCTGTCGTCACCGCGTCTGGAACCGATACTGGCCGGCATGCAGCAGCAGGATGATGCGCTGGGCACCGTGTACGGCCGGCAGTGGAAAGAGAATCGCCTGAAGACCGAAGCGAACTACGTGCTGTTCGACATGGTTGGCGAAATACTGTCGTTGGCTGACGGTGTCATCGTACATTCGCACTACGCACTCAACAAGATTCGGGCAACATACGGATCGGACGCAACATCGCGGGTCACGGTGATCCCGCATTTTGCGCCACAGCTGAAAGTGACATCACCGCAGGAGGCCCGACAGCGCCTGGGGCTGCCCATCGATGCGGCGATCATCCTGACCTCGGGATTTGCCACCCGCGCGAAACGGTTCGACTGGCTGCTGGACGCGCTGGAAACGCTGTTGCAACGCGGCGTTCGGTTCCAATGGGTTCATGCTGGCGAAGAGCGACCAACCGAATTTCCCCTGCGCGAGGCACTGCAACGGCACCCCTTGCTGCGCGAGGTGTCTACGATCACCGGATATGTGAGCGAAAGCGATCTCGATGCGTACATTGCCGCAGCGGACCTGGTGGTCAACCTGCGCTTCCCGTCGGTCGGTGAAAGTTCCGGCACGCTGGCGCGCGCCTTTTCCGCCGGTCGCTGCTGCATCGTGAACGACACGGGGGCCTATGCCGAAATTCCGCGCGAAGCGGTTGTCCATATCCCCATTCTCGACACGGTGCCAGCTCTGATCCAGGCCATGGAGGCGCTTCTGCGCGACGGGGCGCTGCGCGCCATATTCGGCGAGCGTGCTCATCGCCTGGCCGAAAACGGACTCGCCCTGAAGAACGTGGCGCGTCAGTACTCCGATGCCATCGACAGCATTTACGCCTCGCGCGCGTCTCGGGCGACGGCACCAGGCCGCGCCAAGAGCCGCCTCTCGCGCCACACGGCCCCGACCACAGTGGAAATCGACGACGTCAGTCGCATGGATGCCGCCGAGCTGAGGCGGCGGATCGCCAGCATCGAGGGTCCGTTCGAGGCTGTCCTTTGGTTCGACTCCGCCGACGAGGTCGCCCGGTACAGCCTGGACTCGGCAGGCTTCCTGCATGGCGCTTTCGGTCCTCACGTGACCATTGAAACCGTGCGGTTCCTGCCGCGACCAGAGAAACGCAAACGTGCGGATCACGCTCCGACCGCCGCCAGTACCGGTGTCGGTCTTTCGATCCTTGGACGCGCCCACGGGTGGTGACGATGGCGTCGAAGCACATCAACGGAAACGGCCGATCGCGTGCCACATCGTCGACCATGGCTGCGCTCTTCGCAGCGCTTCGATCCACCGTCGGGAGCTTCTCCATCATCGACGTGAGCTTGCCGCTCGGCCAGTGCGCGAGTGTCGACCGGGATGCGATCTTCGGATGTTGCAGCGATCTCTCGCCTGTTGGTCTGCAGTTCCTCGGTCGCTTCCGGCAATCGGGGGGCCATCGCGAGATTCATCAGGCGACGACAGGCGGACAGGACGCCACCGCGTGGGAGGGCCTGGCCGAATCCATTGATGGGACACGAAAGATCGTCATCTTCGCCGATTCCCTCGAGCAGGCCGAGACTGTCCTTGGTCTTGCAGGAGACGACAGGTCTCTTGTCGTTCGCGTTCCTGACCCCAGTTTCGTGCCCACCACACCGATCCTGGCGCCCTGGCTGGAGCGCCGGCGTGTCATCGCCTTCACATCACCCGGTAGCGGCTTCCTGTGGTTTGTTCCGCTCGAAGAATTCGAAACAGTACGCGACGCGATATCGCTCGATCCGGCGCCCGAGAGACGAACGCCTTCCACAGCGAAACGAGCGCCTGCCGCCGGCATGGCCAGGCAACCCGACGCCACATTCGCGCTCGCGGTTCCGGCGGATACGGTGCTGCGCTCAGAACTGGCTGCCAGCGCCTTGATCCACGATGGTGGCTACCGCAGCGAGAGCGAGGGTGACTATTCCTGGGTCTGGACGGGTCCATCGAACCATTTCCGTGTCCTGCTGACGGGTGCGCCGGCTGTCGCGACGAAACTCACTATCTCCATCATCAAGACGGAAGATGCACGCAATCTTGCCGGCCTGCGCGTCCTCGTCGACGGCCGCCACGTTGCGCACCGCTTCGATCCGTGGACCGATCTCAGCGGCAAGGTGACGGTCAAGTTGGGGGTGCCGAGCGACGACATGACCGTGCTCTCGCTGGTCTGTCCCCACATGGTGCCGGATTCAACCGGCCACCGCGTGCTGGGGCTGTGCATTGACAAAATCGAGATGGCGCCATGAACACCCCTCTCAAGGTTCTGGTGATCTCGCCGATCCCCTCGCATCCGGCGGTGCAAGGCAATTCCGTTCGCATCCAGGCCTTCGGTCTGGAGTTGAAGCGACGCGGTATCAAGGCGGACTTCCTCTACTACGGGATGGAAGGCCTTTCGAAGGAGCAGGCGGAAGTCATGATCGGCTTCTGGCACCGCTTCTTCTTCGTACGCTCGCAGCCGTTGGCCCGCCCGACATTCGCCCGATCATGGGGCATCGACGATTGGTGCGCCGATCAGCTGTGCAACACCGCCCGGGAACTGGTGGCGACGCACCACTATGACGCTGTCATCGTCAACTATGTGTGGATGTCCAAGGTGCTTGCCGGCATCCATGGTCCCCTGAAGGTGATCGACACCCACGACCTGTTCGGGGACCGTCATCTGACGGCGGAAGAGCAGGGTCTCGAGCCGCGCTGGTTCTTCACGACCGTCGACGAGGAGCGCAGGGGATTTGAGCGTGCCGACATTGTCATCGGCATCCAGGAGCGGGAATCGGAAAAGATCCAGCAGCGTTTCACCGGCAGGGTCATAACGGTTGGCCATCCCGTCGAGCCGGGTTTCCTGGCGGAGTTGCGCCGGCCCAATCCCAGCTTCACGTTCGGCTACCTGGGCAGCGGCAATCCCTGGAACGTCCGCTCGGTGCTCGCGATCGACGCCGCGTTGGCCCAGGAGCGCGTTGCGCGATGGGCTTTGGCGGGAACGATCTCCCGACGGCGCCTGCTGTTGCGCTCGCACCCCTTTCTCCTGGGAGTCGTCGAGCGAGTCGAACGTTTCTATGACGCGGTGGAATGCGTGCTCAATCCGATGCTCGGTGGGACCGGCCTCAAGATCAAGACAATCGAGGCCATCGCCTTCGGAAAGCCCGTCATCGGCACACGCGACGCCTTCGAAGGCATGCGCGCCGAGCACGAATTTCACCGCCTCGACACGATCGAGCAAATGATCGACGCCATGAAGGCCTACACCACCTCCGGCGCGCTGCGCGAAGAGCTGGTTGTGTCCTCGCGCCGCCTGTTCGTGCGCTACATGGCCGAGGTTACGCGCAGCTATGACGACCTCGCTGCGCTCATCCACAAGCACCGGGAAGGCGCGAGCCTGCGTCGGCGCGTAACGGCGGAACCCTCGCCGCCGTCCGGCCGGACCCTGCGCCGCCTCGCGTCTCCCGCTCATCCGGCTCGTGCGGCGAACTAAGAGTTTGATGTGGCAAGCGCGCTCATGACAGAACTGGGCGGATTGAAATCCCGAGGCGTCGGACGGCGCACGCGCGTTCGCGCCCTCGACATCCTGATGGCGAACGACACGTTGCGGGCGTCGTACCTGCTGAAGGTCGGTGGCAACCCCTCGGCGCCGGCCCTGGATGAAGACGCGGCCGCGCGGTTCCTGCTGTGGTTCGCCCTCGAAGGTCGTCATCAGTATCAGCAGGTCTCTTTCTCGCCCGACTTCGTTGCCTTCCTCGCCGCGCCGCAGCCGCCGTTCGTCACCCGCCTCGCCGCCTATGTCCATGCGCTGCGGGCCGAACCGCGATCCACGCGCGACGAGGACATCGAGGCTTTTCATGCCTGGTACTACGTCACCGGCGCTCACCAGCTGCGCCTGACGCCCCTGCTCGTCGCCCGCGAGCGCAGCTTTCTGCTGGAGGATCATCCCCGGTTTGCCCGCCGGGCGGAGCGGCTCTCGCGCTGGGATGTCTTTCGCTTTGTCGCCGCGACAGGCGCCGGCTCCCAGCGGCGCAGTCGATCCCCGCCTGACGGACGTGACATTGCGGCATGGCTGTCCGCGCAGCCGGTCGATGGCTCGATACCGTGGCATTGCCCGGCGCCGTCAGAGGATCGCTCCTGGCTGCCTGGCGTCAATGTCATCGGTTCCGCCGATGGAGTCTCCGGAATAGGTGAAGACGCCCGGGCGCTGACGGAAGTCCTGCTGAAGGCCGGCGTTCAGCAGTCCATCTTCAATATCCGCTATCCTGCCGAGATCGTAACGACCGAACAGTCCGGGCGTGAAACCTACTTCGCCGACAGGCCGCTCTATCCCATCAACATCTTCTGTCTCCCTGCCTTCGAAACCGTGCGTCTTAAGCTGGGACACGGCGAAAGCCTCTTCGCGGGTCGCTACAACATCGGCTATTGGCCCTGGGAGCTGACAAGCCTGCCACCGGAATGGCGCTTTGCCTTCGATCTCGTCGATGAGGTCTGGGCATCGAGCCAGTTCCTGCTGGACGTTTTCCAGCGATTGACGTCCAAGCCGGTCGTACACATGCCACCGCATGTCAGCGTCCCCGAAATTGTACCGTTCGAGCGCGAAAGCTTCGGGTTATCGCCGACCGACGTGATCTTTCTCTGCATGTTCGACTTCAACTCGTACGTCGCCCGCAAGAATCCGCAGGCGGCCATCGAGGCGTTCCAGCGGGCGTTTCCATCCCGTAGCGGCGACGAGCGCCTGCTGATCAAGACCCTCAACGGCCATGCCAATCCCGAAGCGCTGCACGATCTGCAGCGGCAGGTCGCCACCGACGACCGGATCATCCTGGTCGACGGTAGCCTGGCACGCAATGAAGTCTGCGGCCTGCTGCGCGACGTCGACTGCTACGTTTCGCTGCACCGCTCCGAAGGTTTCGGCCGCATTATCGCGGAAGCGATGTTGCTGGGCACACCGGTCATTGCCACGGACTGGTCGGGCAACACGTCGTTCCTGAATGCGACCACGGGCTTCCCGGTGGCCTGCACGCTACGCAACGTGCGTCCGGACGAATACGTCTACGCTGCCGGCAGCGTGTGGGCCGAGCCGTCGGTGGACGACGCGGCGCGCAAGATGCGGCAGATCCGGCGCGAGCCGCGAACCGTCACGACGGCGGCCGCCAAGGCGCAACGCACCGTGCATCAGAATTACGGCCTTGCCGCCGCAGCATCGCGCATCAGCGCATGGCTGACGGACTTCCAGGCGAAGTAGCCGATCGTGGATGATCGGTAGCGCTTCGCGAGCAAGCTCTACGATGCTGCCTTCAGCTCCTGCGCGCGGCGAATCGACTCGGCCGCGCCGATCACCTTTTCGGCGACCGTCAGCCGCAGGATTTCGCTCACATCGTCCAGGCTCTCCCGCGGGCAAAGGACGGTGTAATAGACCCGCTTGTCCTGCCAGTTCGCCCGTGTGATACGGGCCCCGAGGATGTCGAGAGGGACGAGGTCGACCGACGAGAGCACGCCGAAATAGTCGTCGATCGTGTAGTTGTAATTCTCCGCCGCCTTGTCGCGTCCATCTTCGAACACGATGACAGGGCGATGTCGCCTGATCAATTCGAGGCCGCCTTTGATCACGTCAAGTTCGCCGCCCTCGACATCGATTTTGATGAAGCGAACGCGTGCATCTCGAGGAATATGATCGTCCAGGCGCATCAGCGGCACCTGGATTTTCTCGATGACTGCGTCGGGTGGCGGCGAGCGGAGCCTGAGCCCGCTCAGCGGCGTATAGTTCTTGATGTTGAAGAACTCCGCGACGCCGGTCCGGGAACCAAGCGCGGCGACGATGAATTCGATCTGCCCGATATTGTCGCGCCGGGCGCGATCGACAAGCGCGGCGTTGAGTTCACCGATGGGTTCAAAGGCATAGACTTTGCCCGTTGCGCCAACAGCTGCGGCCATGGGAAAGCTGTGAAATCCCTTGTTGGCACCGACATCGATGCAGGCATCACCCGGTTCCAGAATGACGATGTAGAGCTGCTGAATGATCTTCTCATAGAGGAACGCGCCATCGTGGCCGCGAATCCACGTCTGATATTTCTTGTACAAAGCCGTGCGCGCGCTCCAATCCGCCATTCCAGCTCGCCATCATGGGTCCGCTCCCCATACGACACAGCTTGCAGATCACGCTTTTGCGAACGCCAACAGATCACCGAGATGAGTTCAACATGCACCTGAGCAGCCACGACCCGATCGTTTGGGTCGTGGCCTGTCGTGCGAGCGCCGTCGCCTCAGGCGGCGTCGGTCAGTGTCGCCCCGGCCAGCCGGGCACGTACCATCTGCAGTGCGGCGCCGCCATAGACCGTCTTGAACCGACGAACGTACTCACCGTTGGCGCCTTTCGATGCTTCATCCTCGGCGCCGTAACGCGTGACGTACTCGTTCCAGTTCGAGAACATCCGGCGATTGCCGTGGTTCACATAGGTCTCCGTCGGTGCACCATTGGTCCACACGACATCAGGCCCATCCAGCTCGAGGTGGAAATAGTCGACCGACTCGAGGCTGCTGATCGGGCTGATCGTATCGCCATTGGTCAGGAACCGGGCGGGGATGAGCGCGCCGTCCAAGTACAGGGCATGCTCGGGCGACACGATGAGATCGGCGGTTGGCATGTCGCCACCCAGCGCGCCCGCCTGGATGCGGATCGGCGCCACCTTCGGATTACGCTCGATGAAGGCACGCGCGTAGCTGCGCCGGCCGATCCATCGTACCTGCTTGATCGTACCATCGACCGAGACAACCTGGTCGCCGATGGCCAGCGTTTCGACCGGCACATCACCATCGGGCGTGCGGATCATCGTTCCCCGCACGACGCAGGGAATGATCGCGCCCTCGAGCTCTGCCACCGTAACGCCCCGGACCGTGATCTGGGTGCCATCCTCACCCGTCACCACCGTGTCGTCACCGACCTGGGTCAGGGTGAAATTGCCGAAGGTGCTCAAATCCAGACGATCACCTTCAGGGTCGAAGCCCACGATCGTGTCGCTGCCGCCCGCCGCCGCGGCTGTAGCGGCAGCGGCGGCAAAAGCAGCCGCCGACGACGAAAACACGAACCGGTCATCGCCGGAACCGCCATCCAGGATGTCGTTACCGGCGCCACCGTTGATGACGTCGTTGCCGGAGCCACCCATCAGCACGTCATCGCCGTCGCCGCCGGTGAGGACGTCATCACCCGAACCGCCACGCAGCACGTCGTTACCGGCATCACCGTTCAGGACATCGTTGCCCGAACCGCCGCGCAACACGTCGTCACCGCCACCACCGTTCAGGACATCGTCGCCCGAGCCGCCGCTCAAGACGTCATCGCCGGCGCCACCGCTCAGGACATCATCACCCGAGCCGCCGCTCAACACGTCATCGCCGGTGCCGCCATTGATTTCGTCATCGCCCGAGCCGCCGCGGAGCACGTCGTCGCCGGAACCACCGCGGATCACATCATCGCCCAAGCCACCCCAGATCTCATCGTCGCCAGCGCCGCCCCTGAGCACGTCGTCACCCGACCCGCCCCAGATCGCATCGTCGCCGGCACCGCCGCGGACGTCGTCATCGCCGGCGCCGGCCAGGATCACGTCATCACCGCGGCCGCCGTGAATGATGTCATCACCACGCCGGCCGATGATGACGTCGTCGCCACCGCGGCCTCTAATTTCATCATCGCCATTCGTCCCCCTGATCACATTGTCAGTGGACGTTCCGTTCAGACTGGCCATGTGGAACCTCGTGCAGAAAAAATTAATTGGAAGTTCACAATGCAGTGCCGTTTTGTAGCGGCACGATGACGCAACATTCTGCGCTTTTGGGAGGATGAAGGGGGATGTTTAAGTGCGCGTTAAACTCAATACATGTAATTTCCCCGCAATAACTGTGACCATCTAGTAGTCTTTGTTTAATGAACTACGCACTATTGCAGGAAGGCGCACTAATATTTGGGAGCATATCAAACCACTGCCGCATTGTCGACGATTGTGCGTATCACATGCTCGTTTTTGCGTGAAACACGCGGGCTGAATTTACGTGCCAGTCCCTATTCATCAGACGCACGCACATCATCAGTATCGACGTGAAAGTTCATCGAACTGCGCACAGCACGTCCACGCAAATGGCCGCGCGATGACTTCATGCTGCACGATTTTCAGACACTGCGGCCGCGTTGAGAATCCATGTGCGGAAAGCGGCAATCTTCGGCCGCTCGTGGCCGTCCTCCGGATAGACGAGGTAGTAGGCGAAGGCCTCAAGTAATGTGACGTTCGCAAGCTTGGCGAGCCTCCCTTGCGCAAGATCGAGCGCCACCATGGCCGCCGGCAGCAAGCCGGCACCCTGCCCCGCCAGAACTGCTTGCAGCAGCAAGCTTGAATCGTCGAAGGCAGGCCCCCGCGGCGCCGTGATGTCATCGATGCCCTGTGCCTGGAACCAGAGATGCCAGCCCTTGCGTTCAGCGTCGTGCACATGGGGCCATCGCACGAGATCGGCGGCGGACGCCGGCTGGCCGTGGCGCGCGACCAGGGCCGGCGACGCGACGGGCATGACCTCCACCGCCACGATTCGCTCGCTGCGCAGACCTGGATAGCGGCCGAGGCCATGACGGACGGCGACGTCCACGCCGTCACGCGCAAAATCCACCAGTGCGTTGCTGCTCACCACCTGGAGGTCGATGTCGGGATGGGCATCCTGGAAGGACTTCAGGCGCGGCACCAGCCAGGCGGCCGCGAAGAACGGCGTCACACTGACCGTCAGGATGCCGGTGTCGGCGGATATCGCGACGCGCCGGGAAGCCTCGGTGATCTGCCGGAACGCGTTGCGGATCGGCGGCAAATAACCCTGCCCGGCATCGGTCAGGAAGATGCCGCGGTTCACCCGCTGAAACAGCTTGGTGCCCAGATGCAGCTCCAGCGCCTTGAGCATCTGGCTCACGGCACCAGGCGTCACACAGAGCTCCTGCGCCGCGTTCTTCACGGACAGGTGCCGGGCCGTGGCCTCGAACGCCCGCAGCGCATTCAGCGGCGGTAGCCGATGGTTGTACATTTAGTTTTCCTAAACTGAAATAGCCAGATCATCTGGTTTGTGAACCAGCCTCTGAGAACACACTTTATCCGAATAACAGTGTTGTGCACCACCGCTGCGCAGCGATCGACCCGTTTTCAGATAAGGCCATCTAACTTGATCGAAGCAGACCTGCACTATCTCGACATCGCGACTCTGGCTGGCCGCATTCGCACGCGGGCGATCTCGCCGGTGGTCGCAACGCGCGCGCAGCTCGATCGCATCGCCGCGGTGGACGGCGCGCTGGGTTCTTACGCCCGAGTGATGGAAGACGCTGCCCTGGCGCAAGCCGAGACGGCGGCGGCGGAAGTCGCCGCGGGCCGCTATCGCGGGCCGCTGCACGGTGTGCCGATCGCGGTGAAGGATCTGTGCTGGACCAGGGGCGTTCCGACCGCTGCCGGCATGGCGATGCACAAGGACCACTGTCCCACCGAGGACGCCACCGTGGTGCGTCGCCTGGCGGATGCCGGCGCGGTGTTGCTGGGCAAGCTGCAGCTCACCGAAGGCGCCTACGCCGACCATCATCCCTCGGTGACACCGCCGAGGAATCCCTGGCATGCGGACTACTGGCCCGGCATCTCCTCGAGCGGCCCCGGCGCGGCGCTCGCCGCTGGCCTGTGCTACGGCGCGCTCGGCTCCGATACCGGTGGCTCGATTCGCTGGCCGTCGGCGGCCAATGGCGTCACCGGCTTGAAGCCGACCTGGGGTCGCGTGAGCCGCTACGGCGTCTTCGAATTGGCAGCCACGTTGGATCACGTCGGGCCGATGGCCCGCAGCGCCGTGGATGCCGGCATCATCCTGGGCGCAATCGCGGGCAGCGACATACGTGATCCGACGGCGCTGCGCGATCCGGTACCCGACTACCTGGCGGCCCTGGAGCGCGGCGTACGCGGCCTGCGCATCGGCATCGATGCCGCGTGGAACACCGACGATGTCGATCCGACCACCCAGGCCGTGGTGACGGAAGCGGCCGATGTGCTGCGCGCCCTGGGTGCCGTCATCGTCGCGGTGCGCTTCCCCGACGTGACGCAGGCCATCCTGGATTGGGCGCCGCAATGCGCGGTGGAGGCCGCCGTCGCGCACGAGGCGACGTACCCGGCGCACAAGGATGCCTATGGTCCTGTCCTCGCGTCCGTGATCGAGGCCGGACGGGCCCTGAGCGGAACCGACTACCAGAAGATCCGGCTGCGACGCATGGATCTGCGCGGCCGGGTCGCCGCCCTGTTCGACACCATCGATCTGCTGCTGGTGCCTGTGCATCCCTTCGCGTCGCCGACCTTAGCCATGATCCGCACCCTGGGCGAGCAGCCCGACCTCATCGTCAAGCTGCAACGCTACACTTGCCCGTTCGACATGACCGGCAACCCGACCATCACGCTGCCCGGTGGCTTCACGTCAGCGGGCCTGCCGATCGGATTCCAGCTCGTCGCCGGCCATCTGGGCGAAGCCACGCTGGTGCGCGCCGGTGCCGCCTTCCAGGGCGCAACGTCCTGGCACCACCGCCATCCCGCCGTCTGACATCGCGCACGCGAACCACGAGGAAAGATCCATGATTCATCATCCCCCGATTTCGACGGAAGAGACCTGCTACCGTAAGCGCGTGCGGGTGCTCGATACCGACATGGCGTATGTCGATGTCGGCGAGGGCGATCCGATCGTCTTCCTGCACGGCAACCCGACACCCTCGTACCTGTGGCGCAACATCATCCCCCATCTGCTGCCGCTGGGTCGTTGCCTGGCGCCCGACTTCGTCGGCATGGGCAACTCGGGCACCGCACCCAACGGCTCGTATCGCTTTGTCGATCATCAGCGCTACCTCGATGCCTGGTTCGAGGTCATGGGATTGACCACGAACGTGATCCTGGTCGTTCATGACTGGGGATCGGCGCTGGGATTCGCCTGGGCGCAGCGCCACCCCGAGCGCATCAAGGCGCTGGTCTACATGGAAGGCATCGTGCGGCCGTTTCTGTCCTGGGATGAATGGCCTGAAGTAACGCGCGGCTTCTTCCAGGCGCAACGATCGCCGGCCGGCGAGGACCTGATCCTGCAGAAGAATCTCTTCATCGAGTATCTCTTGCCGCTGCGCGGCATCTCCGCGGAGGCGATGGAGGTCTATCGCCGCCACTACCGAAATCCCGGTCCGCAGCGCCAGCCGATGCTGACCTGGACGCGCGAGCTGCCGATCGCGGGCCAGCCCGAAGATGTCACGCGGATTGTCGATTCCTATGCACGCTGGCTCGCCACCAGCCCGATCCCGAAGCTGTTCATCAACGGCGAGCCGGCCGGATTCCTGATCGGCGCCCAGCGCGAATTCTGCCGGACCTGGCCTAACCAGCAGGAAATCACCGTCAAGGGCGCACACTTCCTGCAGGAGGACGCGCCGGCCGAGGTCGGGGAAGCCACCGCGCGTTTCGTGGCGAAGGTCCTCGCCGGGCAGATCGCGCCTCTGCCCTCGGGCAAATCATGAACGCGGCGCCGGCCTTCCAGGCCGGGCAGGCCGGAAGCCTGCCCGGTTTGCTGGGCTTCGAGTGGATCGAGGCCCATGAGGGCTTGGTGCGCGGCCGCGTCACGGTCGCGCACCACCATCTGGCGCCCACCGGCTATCTTCACGCCGCCACGATCGTCGCGCTGGCCGACACGGCCTGCGGCTTTGGCTGCCTCGGCACCTTGCCCAGGGGCGCCGCCGGCTTCACGACCGCCGAACTCAAAGCCAATTTCATCGGCACGGTTCGCGCGGGTGCCATCACGTGCGATGCGCAGCTGGTCCACGGCGGACGCACGACACAGGTCTGGGACGCCACGGTGAAAGACGAGAGCACCGGCAAGACCATCGCCCTGTTCCGCTGCACCCAGATCGTTCTCTACCCAGCTTAGTCGTGCGTCTCGCCCGACAATGGCGTCGCCCGCATCGATGGCCGGGCGTCGAAGGCATCGAACCACGCGGCCAGCCGCGGTCGGCCGTCGCGAAACGACGGCAGCTCGCGAAACGCGAGCCAACCCAGCATTGTCGCCAGCGCGACGTGGCCGACATGGATCTCGGGCCCGGTGTCCAGCGTACGCTCGAGCCAGTCATAACTCGCGATCAGCTTCGACGTGTACCCATCCCGCAGCGGCGGGTAGCGCAACTCCGCTGGCCGCCGCACGGTCTCCCAGCGCACGGCGATGCCGGCGTCCCCCATACCCTGCGCTACGGCCTGCACGCGCAGCGCCTGCCAGCGCGCCTCGCCCTCGACGGGAATGAGCTTCCGCCCGTCATGCAGGGTGTCGAGGTAGGCGCAGATCACATCGGAATCGAAGATCGGCGTCAGGCCCGGGCGGATGAGGACCGGAACCTTGCCCAGAGGATTTTCGGCATAGACCGCCTCGTTGCGCCGTGTCGGGCTGGTTTCGTGATGCACGACCTCCAGCCGGTCGGCGATCCCGACTTCATGTGCGAACACCAGCGCTTTGCGGGCGTATGGCGAATGCGTTTGATAGAGAAGTTTCATGGTTCTCCTGGACGTTCATTACGTGGACGCGCGCAGCGGCCATCGTCCCAGCTCGACGTGCTTGGCCACGCCGTACAGGCTGCGCACGAGGACGAACTCTCGCACTCTCCAGCCAACGGTCTCGATGCGCTGCTCGGCAATCGGTCGGTCGCCATACAACAAGGTCACGTGCGGCGTGAAGCGAGACTGCACATAGGGCCCGAGCCCAACCTTTTCCAGAGCCTCACCCAGATTGCGGCGCAGCATCATCACACCAGCGAGCCCGTCATCGCCGCGAAGAACCAGCGGCACGTGGCCCGGCTTTGCCCGGAAGCTCTCCAGACGATCTAGGGCAACGTCGAATGGCGGCATCGCAACGATCGCCGCGGCCTGTGTCGCAGCGAAGAGCACGCGGCTTTCGTCATGGAGAGACTGCAGTGTGAGATGAAGGCATACCGCTCTGATCGGCCGGCCTCTCAGTCGATGACGATGTTCCTCCCGCACGGCGATGCGGTGGATGTCGGACGCGACAGATGCATCCGGTTTGATCGCGAAGAACACACCATCGGAACGCAGCGGCTCGGCTTCGATTCCTGGAAACGATGCTTGGTATGACATGGCGCGGCATTGGACTTGACTCTCGCCAGTTTATGTTCTTCTTTTGTTCTTGTCACTCGAATCCATTCGAGGTGGCGAGAACACGAGGTCGCGATGGAAACGACGGCCACCATCCTCCATGCCGACCTCGATGCCTTCTACGCCTCGGTCGAGCAGCTGCTCGACCCGTCGCTGCGCGGCCAGCCGATCGCGGTGGGCGGTGGCGTCGTGCTGGCGGCGTCCTACGAGGCCAAAGCTTTCGGCGTGCGCGGCGGCATGCCCGGGCGACGGGCACGCGAGCTTTGTCCGCAACTCATTTTTGTCGGCGGCCATTTCGACGAATACCAACGGCTGGGTGATGCCGCCATCGCCGTGCTCAACGACTTCACGCCACTGGTGGAGCGTATCTCCATCGACGAGGCGTTTGCCGACGTGGTGGGCTGCACGCATCTCTTCGGCTCGCCGGCGGATATCGCCGCAGCGATCCGGCGGCGCGTGCGCACAGACCTTGGCTTGCCGATTTCCGTTGGCGTCGCGCGTACGAAGCACCTCGCCAAGATCGCATCACAGGTCGCCAAGCCTGACGGGCTCGTCGTTGTCGATCCGGCGAGCGAGCTGGAATTCCTGCATGACCTGCCGGTCGAGCTGATGTGGGGTGTAGGCCCGGTCACCAAGGCACGGCTGGCCGAGAGCGGCGTGCAGACCATCGGGCAACTGGCGCGCACGCCGGGGCGGTCGCTGCGGCGGTTGTTGGGGCCGGCCGCGGGCGAGAAGCTGACGGCGCTGGCGTGGAATCGCGATCCGCGTGAGATCAAGACACACCACCGTGCCGGATCGGCGGGTGCGCAGTCGGCGCTGGGCAAGAAGCCTGCCGACGAGCGCACCTTCGGGCCGACGCTGCGCTATCTCGCGGACAGGGTCGCCACGCGGTTGCGCGCCAAGTCACGGCCCGGGCGCACGGTGACGGTCCGCGTTCGCTTCGCTGACCTTCGTTCGGTGACGCGCTCCATCACGCTCGACGCACCGGTCTCGGCAACCGCGATCCTCGCCGAGGTGGCCGAGACCCTGGTGCGCACGATCCTGGAGCAATATCCGCTGGAGACAACGATCTCGCTGCTCGCCATCTCAGTGTCGAATCTCGAGGAGCACGCCGAGATGCAGCTGGATCTGCCGCTAGGCCTGGCGGACGAGCCGCGCCGTCCCGGCAGCACGCGTGGTCTGGCGCGCTGGGCTGCTGACCGCGCCATCGACAAGGTCCGCGCGCGTTTCGGCTGGAACGCGGTCGGCTATGGCTCAGTGGCGTTGGGCATCGCCCGTTCGGTGCCCGATGCGTTTCGCGAGCTGGCCGAAAAGGATCTGTGAGCGGACCAGCGTCTGCGGCTTACGGGAGCCTACCCTCCTCCGCCAGGCGAGTCCTCTGCTCATCGTTCAGCGGACCGGCACCGACATACTGGACGGCGCTGTTGGGATTGTAGCCCTGCTGATCGCCGCCCTTGCGGCGCTCGTCGTCTCGGCGCGGCGGCGCCTCGCCACCACCGCTGCCGCCACCGCCGTAGCCCAGGACCTCGACAGTGATGATCGAGGGCAGCTCCTGTTGCGAGCGCGATTGCTGCGGTTGTTTGGCCGCCTGCGCCGCAGCACCCGCTGCACTGGAGGCCGTGAGCGCGCCGCTCACGTTCGGCGGCGGCGCCGTCGGTATGCCCGTCGCCGCGCCCTGCACCTGGATGTTGCCGGCGTTGATGACCTGCAATGCCGCCAGGTTGACGTTGCCCGACACACGAATGCCGGCCTCGCCTACGTCGATCGTCCCCAGCGGGGCAATCAGGTCGACATCACCCCGCGCCACCTCGGCGATCGGATTGAGCGTGGCGATGCCGGCGCCGTTGGACGGCACTTCCGGTGACAACGTGACGTTGCCGTAGATGTCGTAGACACGCCGCGGCGGCGTGTAGATCACCGTTGTCTTCGAGCCGCGGCCGGCGTTGATGTCGCCTTCCGCCGACCAGATCACGATGTCGCCGCCGAACGTCGTCATGATGCGCGACAGGCCCAGCAGCACGCTGCCCTTCGAGTACACCTGGACATCGCCCGAGCCCTGCGTGACCAGGCCTGCCGTGGCCGGCGGCACCTGCCCTTCGACACCGACCAGCACCTGCCCACCTGGCGCCAGCACCTGGACGTCACCACCGAAATCGGTGCGCACGCCGGCGCCGCCGAACATCGTGATGTCGCCCTTGTAGGTGATAGCCTCGCCATTGGCGTCCTTGTCGGGGAACAGCAGCGCGACCGCCTGGCGGCCGCGCAGATAGCTGCCGTAGCGCCGGCTGTCGGAGTCGTTGTACTCCCGACCGCTGTCGCGCAGCTCGTCGTAGTAGACGCGGCGCAGGAAGATGCCCTGCTGATCGGATGGCAGGCCCAGGAAGTAGGCCAGCGCCGTATCCGGGCCGTCCTCGTAGCCGAAGCGTTCCTTCAGCCAGGCGAGAAGTTCCTTGTCGTAGATCTTGACGGCCTTGCCAGGCTGGTCGGCCAACGGCCGCGCCGCATCGGCGAGGTTGGCGGGATCGAGATAGAGCCGGGCAAAGGCGCCGTAGTTCGGACCGCCGGCGCCCATGCCCGCCATCATCGTGATACCGGCGCCGCCGCTGCGGGTGGCGGCGCTGACATCGACGATCGGACCGATGCTGCTTAGATTGCCGCAATCGGCCTGATAGATGTTGCGACCGGCGCTGACCTGCAGCAGGCCCGGGCCGGCGATATCCAGGCCAAGGTAAATGATGTCGCGACCGGCCGAGACCACTGAAATGTCGGTCGCCATGCCATGCACGATCAGGTTCCGCGGAATCGCGTCGCCCTCGGGAGTGTTGCCCGTCCCGGAGCCCACGATGTCCCGCCCGGCAATCATGCGCACCGGCTTGGCGCCGATGTAGAGGGTCTCGCGCAGCTCCGGGCCTGAAAAGCGATTGGCGAAGTAGATCTCCCCCGTGCGAACGGCCACGATGTCGCCCTCGGTCGCGTATAGCCGGATGGGCTCGGGGTCGTTGATGTGCAGGTTGCCGACCGGTGTGTCCGGAGCGAAGGTGAACAGCGACAGCAGCGACTCCGCCTGGGGTCGCTGGTTCGTGACTTTCTCGTTGGTCGATGTCCCTGTTTCGTCCAAGAGCCAGCCACTGAAGCCCGGTTTGAACGGGTTGGCCAGACCGTCGACTGTAACCGCGGCACCCGACATGCTGACGACAAAACTTGCGCCGTAGATCGACTGGCGCGCCAGCAGTTCGAGTTGTCCCCGCGGCGAGGGCGCAAGTTCCATGCTCCCACCGAGATAGATGTTACCATTGGCCGCGATGGCGCGCAGTGTTGGCGCAACAAGTCGGTCGGTTGCCTGGTCCGGGTAATAGGAGGTAACCGGGGCCAGATGGCCACCCGCGGAAACCAGCTCGACCGCGGACGACGGTGTCCACAGCGAAAACCACGCGACGCCGTTGCCGGGCGAATCGGCCACGCTGCCGTCGGGCCGGACATAGGAAAAGGCCATGTCATTCTGGACGGCCACGCGTCCGGGATCCCGGCTACCCGCGAAAACAAGATTGCGCAGTGTGGCCACGCTGACCGTTGCATCGCCCGGCACAGCCAGCAACCCACCGGTCATGCCGGCGCCGGTCGGTTCCAACGGATCAGGTGCGCGGGGATCGTCCGGGCTCCGGCCGCCATAGGACAGTTCCAAGGAGCCGATCGATCCTGCCTTGACGCTGATGGTGCCCCTCAGATTGGCCACGGTGCTGAATGTCCGGTCGGTCCCTCTGCGGCCGAGGCTACCGCCGACCTTGAAGGTCAGATCGCCACCACCGGTCAACTCGAGCGTGCCGCCGGTCATGATGCCATCAGTCTGCTGAACCGAGGTCACCCGACCCGTCGCACCAACCGCAATGTTCAGTTCGGACATCTGATCGCGGAGCGTGCCCGTGGTTGAGCCGGCATCGTCACCAGCGATCACCGTCACGTTGCCGCCCCCCAGCGTGCCCATACCCGGGAAACCGAGAAGCGACGGCAACGGCATGAAGTCGCGTCCGTATATGTCACCCTCGGCGCGCAGCGGCGTGGAATAGGCTCCGAAATTGATCCACCAAGCGGTCTTCACATCCACGATGCTGCCGCCCTGCCGCCACAGCCAGTTGCCAACGTGATCATTGTTGAACTGGCTGGCGTAGTCCGATCCATTGTTGCCGGTCCATCCCTTCATGATGCCGCCGGCGAAAACCAGCAGATTGCCGCCATCCGTCGGGAAATAGGCCTGGTACTCCGCCGGCGGCATGTAGGGACCTGTGCTGCCGTTGAAACCGCGCGGCCGCTGAAAGTCCGCGCCGACCGCGACCTGCGTGCCAGCGGTGTAGATTCCGAATGCCGACCCCTGCGTGAAGTCATTCGCCGCCAGCAGTTCCAGATCGCCGATGCCGGTGCGAATCACGCTGAGTGATTCCAGCGCATAGCCTTCGTAGACGTTGGCGCATTCCGCCGGATCGTAGTTGCAGAGTCCCCCGTTCGGTCCGAAGGGATCGACCGGCTGGCGGTAGGTCGTGTAGTGCATGTCGTTCAGCACGATATTGCCGATCTTCGCCTCCCCCGGCTGGGCAGCGGGCCGCACCTGGCGTGTATCCGCCGCGCCCAGGTCGGCGCCAGCCACCAGCCGCATCGACCAGGAGAGACTGCCCTCGGGCAGCATGGGCGCCACCGGCCAGATGCGGCCTTGGCCGCCATTGGGATCCGTCGGCCTGACGTTGGTGCGATAGCTGACGACACGCTCGCCGTTCGAATCGTAGGTCACGAAACCGCTGATGGTGCTGCCGGCCGGAATGATTGCCCCTGCCGGCATGGACGTGTCGCGCGCTACCACAGGCACAGTGAATTCGAAGTTGGCCATCGAGACGTTCGCCGGCCACAGCACGGTGTCGATGAAGACGGCATCGGGCATGACGTTGCCGGCGGCCAGCTTGCTGCCAATTGGCAGAACAGTGCCCGCGGGAAGGATTTGCCCCGCTTCATAGACCCGTCCGTCCGCGGTGCGTATCGTGGCGCCCGCAGCCATGCCGCCCACCGGTACAACGAATTCCCGCGCCAGCGTGATTTCGGTGGGCAGCAACGAACCCGCGGCAATCCGCAGCGGCGCCCCACCGGCATCGTCCGAGACCAGCCACACGTCAAAGTTCACGGTATCGGACAGTTTAGAGCCCTTTGCGAGAACCACGGGAATCGGGATCAGCGCGTCACGTCGCGTGTACCCGGGCTCGAATTCGGGCCACGGAAGGTTTTGTTCCGGATAGATCACCCAACCGTTTTCCTGGCCGGTCTCGATGGGCCGCCCGAATCCGTCGGTGATGCTGCCGTAGATGTTGAGATTGCCGCCGGCGCGGACCACCAGCGCACCCGGCTCGCCCGATCCGATCCGCGACGGATCAGCCATAGGACCGTAGCGATAGCCGGCGAAGTCCAGATCGCCCTGCACGGTCAAGTCGCCGCCGGGCGTGGCGCTCACGATCTCCACGCCCGGACGCAAGTGGAAGGCACCACCCTGCGCCTTCAGACCACCCAGGCGACCCTGCAGATCGACATTGCCCCACGCTGCGTCCATGAAGGCACGGCTGTCGTCATGGATGCGATCCAGGTACGCCTGATCGATGATCTGGTTGGGTCTCCCGCCCGCTGCGGGCTGCCCGGCCGGTGCGTCGTCATATCGGCGGAACCCGTTGACGGCGACGCTTCGGGCGCCCCGGATGTCCAGCGGACCGGCCGCCGAGATGGCGATATCGTTCACGCCCACGCGCGGCGCGTTCAGCTCGATCGTGCCGCGGGCAACGGCATCGGCCGCGCGCAGGTCGAAGCGCACACCCGATTCCAGCACCAGCGTGCCGCGCGCCGTCGTCAGCTCGATAACGGCCCGGTTGGGCGCATCGATCGGCTTGCCGTAGCTGTCGACCCGCAGCACCGTGGCGTGCGCGTCGAGCACCCCGTTGGCGCCGATCAGCAGATCATCGCGCGCCGCCAGCCGGATGCTGCCCACCTCGGCACCGCTGGCGTCGATGCGGCCGTTCACCGTCAAGCGACCGCCATCTACCGACACGGTGACGTGGCGTGCCTTGATCTCGTCGCCGATCACGAGGTCGCCGGTCTTCAGCACAAAGGTGCGCACGCCGATCACGCCATGTTCGGTCAGGCGCCGGTTCAGCTCGGTGAAGCCGGCGATGGTGCGGGCGCGGACGTCGATACCACCCGCATCGTAAGGAACTACGGTGCCGCCGACATCATGGCTCCCGCTGCTGCGGCCCAGGATCGTGCCCGCCAACTCTACGCGTCCTGCCTGCTCACCCAGCGCGGTGGCCGAGACAGTGCCGGCGGCATTGTTGGCCGCAGAGACATCGATGACGGAATCAGCATTTTGGATGATGTTGCCACTGACGCTGGTCAGCAGCACATCACCGCCCCAGCTGTTGGTCTTTCTGTCCAGCAGGACGATCTCGCGTCCGGCGAGGTCAAGACGCGCCCTTGCACCCAGCACCAGATCGCCCTGCGCTGTCATGGTCAGCCGGCCGCTGGGAAGGCCGATGGCGCCGTCGAGAAGAACGCTGTTGCCCGCCAGGCGGATCTCGGCCCCGAGATTGGCGGTGGTTGCTGAACCGATCGCGCCTTCTGGTGCACGGATTGTCAGCGCGCCACCGGCGGTGAACCGGCTGATGGAGCCAGCCTCCCCCGTGAGCAGTGGTGTGGAAATGTTGAGGTTGCCACCCTCATAGCTATAGCCCTCACCCTCCACATACGCGCCTCGGCTACGATAAACCGAAAGCGCACCGTCGGCGTTCGAGGTGATGTAGTCGCTGGCGATGAGGTTTACCGCCGAGAAGCCAACCACCAACCGCTCGAGCGGGACCTGCGTTTTCTTCTGCTCGGTTTCGGCAAAACCGAAGACGATGCGCTCGGCGCGAATGTCGAGCGTGCCTGTGCCAGTGCCCGCACCACCTGCGACGATCGATCCGGGCTGCGCGCTGTTGAGATACGCGCCGCCCACGCCGTTCCAGACCAAGGTGCCGGTGGTGATCGTCGCCTTGTCGCCTTCGTTGCCATAGCCATAGACGGCGGGAGCGCTGAGCACGAACTGCTGCAGCGCAGACCTGCCCGTCGTCGGATCGATGGTGTTCAGATCCACCGTGCCGTAGAAATTGATCGACCGGCCGGCCGAAAGGATCAGCCGCTCCAGTCTGGGTGTGCCTATTCCCCCGCCACCGCGGATCAGGCGATCCAGGGTCGCCTGGTCAATACGCTGCCCGTCGAGCCTGTTGGCGCTCGCAAGCGCCGCGTCGCTACCGATATCGAACCGCGCGCCGTTCAACGTGAGATAGCGAGCACCATAGACGGCATTCTCCGTGAGATTGAGGTTGGCGGGGGTCGAAAATACCAAGGTACCGTTGGTAAGAAGCTGCGTGTCGCCCGAACAGGCACCGCGCGGACACTCTCCGATTGAAATACCACCCAACTGGCCAGGGGCGCTGGCGAAGGATTGGAAGTTCAGCCAGCCCTCCGACAAGACAACGGTCGCGTTGCCGCCGCTGTACAGGAAGCCTTCGGACGAATCATAGGGAACGGCGCCACGGCCCCGCGTGTCGAGAACCGCGCCCGCTTCGATAGTGACCATGCCGCCCGTGTAGGCAGTCGCCGTCAAAAAAATCTCCGGCGCACCAAGGGATGCGCCGTCTCTCACAAATACGGAAGAGCCGCGAATCAACAGGCGCCCTGCGCCCAGGCTGGTGAGATCTCCGGCAGCGACCGATACGCCGGTGAAGCCGGGTGTGCGGACAGCATCATAGACCTCGATGGAAACGCCAAGTCAGGTGCAATGACCGCTGTGCCACTGCGTCCACCCTCCGCGGGTCGGAACAGCGTTGCGCCCTCGTTGCGGAAGGGCGTTGCGGCCAACGACGGCATCAGGTTGATATTCAAAGTGCGCGCATCGGCCGGCAAGGCCGGCCTCGACTTCGATAGCGCTGCCGCCTGGGCGAGTGCGAAGGCGGTATAACCCTGCTCGTTATACTGAGAGTAGAGGCGTAGCGCTGCGCCCGGTGTCACCGTCACCAACCGGGCCTGCGACTCGCCGATGCTGGTATGGACGATGCCGCTCATAGCGCCCACGACGTAGGAGCCGTTGGGCAATGCGACCGCACCCGCTGGCGGTAGCGGCGTGCTGCTGCCCAACTCGACGCGGAACGCGCCGGGCAGCAGCGCATAGCTCGCCGGCATCAGGGTATAAGTGCCGGCCGGCAAGCCAGGTATGCCCACAGAGATGGTGATGCGCGACCCGATTGCCGGCTGCGCACCGGCGCCTTCGACCACCGGCGCATAAAGTGCGGTCGAGCTCGGCACAATGGCGTAGACGCCGCCGCCTGTCGCCGACGAGCGATTAGCGGGATTGGCATTCGCCAGAGAGGTGCGCAGCACATCCACCGAACCGCCGCGGCCGGAGACGAAGCCGGCGCCCGTCAAGATGCCGCCGCCGGACATGTCCACAACAGAGTCCCTGCCGATGACAACCTCTTCTCCGGTCAGGCTGACGAACGACGTCGGCACCGACCTGGGGTCAGACAAAGGAAACGCCACAGGTTTGCCGTTGTAGCTGTAGGTAACCCCATCGCTCGTGCCGCCATAGGGCATGACCAACCCAGCCGCACTGACCGATGTGATGCTCCCGGGCAGCAGCGCCAGCAAGGTCGTCGGGTCTCCTTGGGAGGTGTTGGTACCCAGGTTGATGACGCCCAGTGGCGCACGCACAACGCCACCCTGCTCGATCCGATCAGCATAGAAGCCGATCTCGCCGAACAGCGAATAGGGCATCTGGGGCGTGGTGCCTTCGCTGCGGCGGATCTCGATCTTCGCGTCGGGGATGTAGGCGCTGCTCAACCCCGTTTTGGCATATCCGGCGTGAATGGCAGCCCGAGCGCCCGTGGTGGGATAAAGCTGCGCCGCCGTGAGAGCGATGCTCCCTCCCGTATAGAGGTTTCCACTGCCCGGCTCGTAGCTGCCGTCGCTCTTGAAATACCGCAGGCCATGGAAGCGGATATCGCCGCGGCTCGTGAGGTTCACCTGCGCGAAGCCGGCGAAGTCCACGGGACCGTCCGAGCCGCTTCCCGCACCGAACCAAACCTCGTCCTTCACGTCGATCAGGTCGGCCTCGACAGTGAAGCGGGCGCTGCTCTCCTGGCGCGACGTGTAACCACGCATGAAGTAGCTCTGGCCGGGATCCTCCGGCCACAGATGGGTCCAGCCCGCGATCTCGACGTGGGGCGCCGCGATGGTCACCGAGCCCTGCGCCCCGGTGCTCGAAAGAGCACCCTTCATCAGGCGGATGCGATTGCCGGCGCGCAGTGACACCGTGCCGTCGAAGGCAATCACGTCCCGCGCGAACAGCGTCACGTCGTCAAACCCGCCAGCCGTGATTTGATCTGCCGCGATGCGCCCGTCGCCGAGAACAAGACCCGGATCCGCTTCACCCGGCGCGAGATCAGCCGATAGCGGGCTCTGTCCCGGTGCCTGGGTCACGGTCAGCACCCGGGCCTTGCGATCGGACTCAGGCGCATCCCTTGACCGTACGGGTGCGTCGAGCACGACGAGGAGCGTGCCGCCAGCCAAGCCTTGCCCTCCTGCCTGAGCGCGCATGGCGCCCTCGGCATGGATGCCACTCTTGGATGTCAGCGTGATCGAACCGCCCTTGCTGGCCACCGTCATGGGTCGCGACGGCGCATTCGGGCCGGCGGCGGTGAGGTCGAGCACAGCGCTCGTGCCGGAGGCGTCCAGCACGGCGCCGGGCCGGATCACGACGAAAGCATGCGAACCGCCGCCGAAGGCAATATCGAGGTCGCCGACCTCACCACCGACCAGAATGCTGCCGCCGTCCGGCACCAGCCCGTAGGGTCGTCCCTGCAGGTCATAGGCCACGACCGCGCGGCCAGCGACGTCCAGACGGCTTTCCGAGCCCAGCCAGATCGAACGTCCAGGCGTATGGAAGGTCTCCTGGGATCTGTTGGTCAGCACGATCTTGCCGCCGGGTGCCTCGATCGCGCCGTCGACAGTGATCTGGCCGCTCGCCTCCACGCTCACGGTGCGGCCGGGATCGACCCGCAGGATGGCGCCGCGCCCGATCTCCACCGACACCGGCACGCCAGCCTGATTGGCGGCCGACAGACTGAGACTGGCGCCGCCGCGCTGCGTGATCCGGCGTGCCGTCGCATTCTCCGTGTAGAGCGGCGGCAGCCAGCGTTCCACCGCAGCCAGGGGATCGGCACCTGTCGCCACGCCATAGCTTGCGGCGGTGAAGCGCAGCGCCGGCATCGACACGTCCACCCGCGTGTTCTGTGTGACCAGCACGCCCGCCTTCGAGTTGAGCGCGTAATTGGCGAAGCCCTTGTCGAAAAAATCGGGACCGATGTTGAACGGCGGTTTCACGACAAGGTCATGAGTCAGCACGGCCCCGGCGGGAACGAGGGTGCCGGCCGGGATGACGAGATCGATGGGCACGATCGTGCCCGCCGCGAATGGGACGGCGATGGGAACGATCGGGATGCCCGTTGGAAAGACGTCCGCCGGGACCGCGAAATTGGGGGCAAGAACCGGGAGGAAGGTGATACTGGACCCTGCCGGGACCACCATGCCCCCGCTATAAACATTGCCGTCCGCGATGACGAGCAAATCGCCGGGTATCGTCCAGTCGGCGTGCGTGCGAAGCGGCTCGGCGTCGGAAACTGTCGGAGTCGCATCGCTTGGCCGCGCCAGGCCGGACACGAGGCGCGCAAATGTGAAGTTCTGATTGAAGGGAAGCGCGCTGCCGGCCTGGACCTTCATATCCGAAGCCAGAGCCAAACCGGTTGGCGCCAGCATGCCCGCGGGCAGTACACCATCTGCCAGCACGGGCCGATTGGAGATGACGATCGCCTGGGCGGCATTGATGGTCAGCGTACCGCCGCCCGCCACGCCGTGACCGCGCAAGGTACCGTCCAGCACCAGAGGATCGGTGGCGCCGATGCTCGTCGAGCCCATCTGCTGGCCGGCGCCCAGTGTGACGTTACCGCCGTAGCCACCCCTCGTCCTGCCATCCGCCAGGATGGCACCGCCCGATGAGACATCGACCACGCTGCCCCTCGCCAGTGTCGTCATCCCGCTCGATTCGAGGATGACCGAGCCGCCATCGAGATGGGCCAACCCCGACAGGTCGACGGGATCCAGCAGCGCATTGACCCACAGTCCGCGCGTGTCGATCGTCACGCCGGCGGCCAAGGTCACACCCGATTTGCCATCGATCGTGGGGCCTTCCTCGGAGCCCTGGTTCGACACCCGATTGGTAGCGATGACCTTGCCGCTGCGCGCGGTGATATCGGCGTTGAGGTCCACGATCGCGCCGGCCAGCTTGACGGTGCCGCCCGGCACCACCGACAGCGGTGCATCGACCGAGATCCGGTTGAGGGTTTGAACCTCGATGCCGCCGAGCCCCGCCGAACTCAGCGCGTCGGCGTCGAACCAGGCGGTGTTGACGCGCACCTCGGGGATGGCATCGGTCAGCCCGAGACCATCCGCCGCCGTGGCCGGCTTGCTGACAAATTGAATCTGGCTGTCGAAGACCGGAACACCCTGCCGATAGCTGTCGAAGGTCAGGATCCCTGCGCGTGGCGCCGCGTACTGGGCCGCCTTGTAGCCATCCGTAATGCTGTCGGGACGTGCCTCGTTCTGCCGTGCACCGACCACCACGTTGGCCACGATGTTGCCCTCGAACAGGCTGGTCGGCGCCGACAAGACCAGTCGCCCCGCGTCGCGACCGACCGTGTAACCCTCCTCGTGGCGCAACGTCACCTTGCCGCGACCGAACGGATTCATGAACACCTCGGTCACGCCCCAACGCGCGTGCCGCCGCACGAAACCCTCGCCCATCCCCACGAACAACATGTCCGCCGGCGCGCTGCCGATGTCGTAGACCCGACCATCGATGCCCAACAAAGCGCTCGACTTGATCCAGCCGCCCTCGTACTGCACCGAGCCGCCGGAGATGTCGAAAAGCGAGCCTGGCTTGGCCACCACCTCAGCGGCGCTCAAGGCGATCGTGCCACCCACCGCCACCCATTCGCCCAGCTTGTGTGCGGTGTTGGCGAGATAGCCGCCCACCTCCAGCAATCCACCCTTGGTGTAGTAGCGGTCGGTCGCGTAACCCCCGGTGCCCGCCGGCACCAGGATGAGGTCGCGCACGTCGATCCAGACGTCGGCGTTCTTCAGCTGGGACTGCTCGCGGTTGACCGGCGCATCGCGTAGCTCGTTGCCCTGGATGTCGACCAGCACGTTGTTGGCCGACATCGGCAGCAGCACACCGCGCACGCCGGAGACGTCCAGTACCGCGCCGGCGTCGGTCTGCACGCGGCGTGCGGCCTGCACCGAGATCTGCCCACCCTGCGCCAGGGTCAGCGATCCAGCCCGGAAGTGCACGTCACCGCCGGTCACGATCTCTACCCGCGACTGGTCCTTGCGGTCGGTCAATTGGCTGAGATTGTTGAACGACCACTTCGCAAGCAGGTTGGTGCCCGACGCCGCGATCAGCGCATCACGCTGGCTGTCCAATGCCGTGTCTGTGCTGTCCAGCTCGGGCAGGATGGCGGTGATGCTATCCTCGCCCAGCGTCACGCGACCGGTGGTGTCCGTGAATGCATTCAGCAGATGGATCGTGCCGCGTGTGTTGACCGACGTGGTAGAGAGGGCGATCCCATCCTGGGCAACATGGCGCCCGGTCAGCGTGATATCGCCGCGCTGGCTGTAGATCAGTCCGCTGTTGCGCACCGTGCCGGCCGTGCTGCCGTCGGCAATGACCGACGCAACCTCGTTGCCCCGCGTGGTCGAATCCTTGTTGGTGTCGGTCGCGTATCCCTTGCGGACAAAGAAGGCATCGCCCGCGGCCAGCAGCGTCTGTCCCTTGGGCGTGGAGATCGAGCCGGCGTTCTCAACCTGCTGGCCCAGCAGCATCACGAAACCGCCGCCCGCCGTCACCGACGCCGGGGCCGGCGTCGCGATCAGTGCTCCTGCCTCAACCTTGACCATGCCACCGGCGCCGGTGAAGCTCGGCTCAGGAACACCCGCGACCTCCGGGCTGTAGATGCCGGTGGTACGGAACCGCAGGTCGGGGATGTCCGCGGTGGACGCGATCAATGCCCCGACATTGACCTGGCTCGAGCCCGTGAAGATGATGCCGTTGCGGTTGAGGATATAGACCGATCCGTCCGCCTTGATCTGGCCCGCGATCTGCGAGGGCCGCGCCGACGGATCCGTCACGCGATTGAGCGCCGCCCAGTTGCTGTTGCCACCCTGGTCGAACCGGACCGTGGTTTCCTTGCCGACGTTGAACGTCGTCCAGTTGAGGATCGCCTTCGACTCGGTCTGCTTGATGTCGACCTGAATACGCCCATCCACCTGGGCCTGAGTCGGCAGTCGCGCCCGGTCCACACGCCAGGCGTCGTGCCGGCGCCCGGCGCCACCACCAGGCCGCCGGGCGCCAGGCCATTGGGGATGGTGCTAGGTGTCTGAAGCGCCAGGTTGCGTGCCGCACTCTGCGCCGCCTGCATGGCCTGAAGTGCGCGGGTAGTACGCGCCAGGCTGTTGTTTGCCTGGCGTGCCGCCTGCTGCGCTGCCTGCATCGCCGCGGCCTGTTGCGCGGTCGCGGCGGCTACCGGCGCCGTCACAGAACCGCGGTTCAGGATGTCCCGCGCGTAGGTCCTGGGAATCGCGGCCAGTAGCGCGGCGGCACTGACACCCGCCAGCAGCGCGGCGTGAAGCAGGATTCGACGAGAACGGGAGGAGCAGGCAAGCATGGGCATCGAAATACGCTTTCTTACAAAACAAGACGGCACCCGCGGTTGAGGCGCTTCCGTCGATCTAAGACGTGCGCGCGCCAGAAGGTGCGCAACGATTCCCACAGAGATTTCAACAGCGGACGCGGTGCCGATGACGTGCCGGTTGTTTCAAAATCGTGTCAGCTCACCAGCACGACGCCGCCCGGCAATGTCGTGACGCGCGCGCCGAAAGTCGCCTGCAGTTGCACGACGACCACGTCGAGCCGGTCGAGCTTGAACCGCGCGGTGAAACGGCGTTGACCCAGCACGTCGTTCATCAGAACGATCTTGCCCGGGCGGTAGCGGTTGACCTCGTCGATCACCCGCGACAGGGGCTCGTTCTGAAAGAAGAGATCGCCATCGCGCCACCCGGCAACCACTGCCGGTTCGATCGACGCCACAGGACCGAGGCCGCGGTCGGTGTAGGAGACCTGCTGGCGCGGTTGAACTGCCACCGAGCGTCCGTGCTGCACGACATGGACACTGCCGGCAAGGCAGCTGACACGAACCTCGGGGCCATCGCAGCGGATATTGAATTGCGCGTCGTCAGCCGACGTTCGACCGCCGGCAGCGATGACCTCGACGGGTTTCGATGTTGTCGCAATGGCGGCCTCACCTGCGATCAGCTCGATGCGACCGCCACCACCCATCGCCGCCGGTCGAACATTGAGGCTGGTCCGGGTGTTCATTTCCACCGACAGGTCGTCGGCCAGCGTGATCCGCCGCCGTTCACCTGTCACGGTTCGGTAATCCGCCGCCAGTTCGTTGACAGAGGGCCACAGGCCCAGAGGCGGGTGAATCGCCAGAACCGCTGCCCCGGTTGCCGAAGCTGCAATCGCACCGCCAAGAAAGGCACGGCGACCTCTGGCCCGCGTCGAGCCCATCTCAGCCTTCGCGCCGGCCGCAGCATCCCGTTGGGCCATGTTTTCCATCGCCGGCCCGAGCGCCCGCCAGCGCCGGCTTGCCCGGTTCAGGGCTCGGGCATGGCGGGGGCTCTGAGCGCGCCAGCGCTCCAGCGCCGCGACATCGGCCTTGGTGGCGGCGCCCGACGTCATATGCAGAACCCAGTCCCAGGCCTGTTCCTGCAGCGGCACCATCCGGTCGTTCGTGTCTTCGACGTCGGTCATTGGTCTTTTGCGCTCACCATCGCCAGTCGCTGGCGGCATCCCCTAGTCCTGAGACGGTTCTGGCGCTTCAGAAGCGCAATTCTGCTGATCGCTGTCATCCAGGAGCGCATCGAGATGCCTCACGGCGCACTTCAGCTCATAGAGCACCGTCCGGCGGGAAATACCGAGCCGATCGGCGATGGCCTGGTGTGTCTGCCCCCCCAGCCGCGACGCAATCAGAATGGTCCGGCATCGCTCGGGCAGCTGTTGAATGGCGCGCTCGACCGCGCGCAATTCCAGGCGCGCCTCGGTTTGCCGGGCCGGATCGGGCGCGGGATCAGCAATCTCCAGTACCGCCGCGATGTGAGATCCGCCCGCTCGACGCTTTTCAGCCCGCATCCGATCCCGGGCGATGTTGACGGCAATGCGCAGCAGATAGGCGAGCGGATGCCGCACCGGACCGGCATTGCCGTGACGATCCAGATGCAGCCAGGTTTCGTGCAGGCTCTCGCTGGCGAGGTCCTCGGAACCCACTTGGCGCGCCAGACGGCTTTTGACGTCGTCGTACCGATCGGCCAGCAGGCCGCGCAACGCTGCCCATGTGGTCTCTGCCATCGGCCGACTACGCCCCCGTGAGGCGTGCTTAACAGGGCCGCATGACAAATCCGATACATCGCGGACCTGTGGGTGTTATCGGCCGCCGCAGTCCCCCGTCTCCCGTGGCGGGCGCGGCGCGATCGCGATGATGAATGGCTGCGGCGCACCCGCCGGCGGCGGCGCGCCGATTGCCGTTCCCTGCAGCGTCGCTGTCAGTGCCGCATCGCGCATCGCATCTCCCGTGGTACCCACGAGCGCACTGCGTTGGATGATGCCGTCCGGAGCGATCCACAGCTCGATCGCGATCCGGTAGCCGCCCGGCCGCGTTTGCGGATTGCGACAGAGCGCAGCGAGCACGCCTTTCTGCAGAATACCCAGCCAATTCCTGTCGGGAGCAACCGTTGCTGCCGACGTGCCGGCCGGGCGGGGTGCCAGCGTGATGACGAACGCATCGACGTCGGTACGACGCGCGGCAAGGCCACTACCGGCCAGCAAGGCCTCGAGGGCGGCCGCCGGTGTCAGACGGCCCTTCACGGCCGCCGATCGCCGATTCGCGGTCAATGCCGTTTCGTAGAACACCTGGCTACCGCTCGCCCTGATATAGGCGTCGAGCGCTGAATCAAGCGGTTGTGGAGCAATATCGTAAACCGCCGCGGGTGCGGATCCCGATGGGAGATCGTCCCTGGCCCCCGCCAGGTCGGCCATCATCGTAGCGGCGATCAGCACCACCGCGGGTACGACAAACAGCCTGGCAAGACGATCCATCGCCACTCACGGCCTGGCACCAGGGTATCCGACCGCCCTACTTCGCGAATTTCTTCGCCCCCGCGACGCATAGCACGATTGCGAGGCTCACGCCGATCATGATCGGGCTGACATGCTCGTGGACGAGAATCGCTGCCAGGCCGAGGCCAAAGAAAGGTTGCAGCAGTTGCAGCTGTCCGACGGCGGCGATGCCGCCCTGCGCCAACCCGCGGTACCAGAAGACGAAGCCGATCAGCATGCTGAAGAGCGAGACGTAGGCAAGACCGATCCAGGCCGGCGTGCCGACCCCTGCAAACGTGGGTGGCGCGGTGAAGATGGCCAGCGCCAGCATCACGGGCAACGACAGCACCAGCGCCCAGGAAATGACCTGCCAGCCGCCGAGCGTGCGCGACAGCTTGGCGCCTTCGGCATAACCGAGCCCGCACACGACGATCGCTCCCAGCATCAAAAGGTCTCCGACTGGCGAGGCAGCAAAGCCCTGCGTCAGCGCGAATCCGGCGACCAGGGCGCTGCCCAGGCAGGAGAACAACCAGAAGGCTGCCCGCGGCCGCTCACCGACGCGTAGGACACCGAAGATTGCCGTCGCCAGCGGCAACAGTCCGACGAAGACGATGGAGTGCGCCGAGGTGACGTGCTCGAGCGCCAATGCCGTCAGCAGTGGAAAGCCGATCACGACACCGATCGCGACGATACCCAGCGAGAACAGGTCGCGGCGCTGTGGACGCTTCTGTCGCAACAGCAGAAGCAGTCCCAGTCCCAGAAGCCCGGCAACGGCGGCGCGGGTGACCGTCAGGAAGACCGGATCGAAGGCCATGACGGCAATGCGCGTCGCCGGCAGCGACGCGCTGAATATCACGACACCGATGAAACCGTTGATCCAACCGCTCGTCGACTCATCCACCGGACGCTCCGTTCGTTGTCGAACGTATGGGTCGCCGGGAGTGGCCGCGCCAGAGACAGTGCAGTACAATTTGGTCAAACTGTTATGGACACAAGAGCAGTACAGATGGACCTGCAGACAGACGACCGCGGTGGCTCGACGCTTGTCGGCGTCGTCATCGCCACCATCCGGCAGAGAATCGCCGCGCGCAGCCTGACGCCGGGAGAACGCCTGCCGTCGATCCGCGCGTTCGCCCGAACCATGCAGGTGTCCGTATCGACGGTTGTCGACGCCTACGATCGGCTGGCAGCCGAAGGCACCATTCAGCCGCGACGCGGCTCGGGGTTCTATGTTGCAAGCCCGCTCGCCCCGCTCTCGCTGGCCGAGATCGGTCCCAAGCGCGATCGGGCCGTCGATCCGCTCTGGGTCTCGCGACAGTCGCTGGAGGCCAGCGACACCATCCTGAAACCCGGCTGCGGCTGGTTGCCGGCATCATGGATGCCCGACCCTGGACTGCGCCGCAGCTTGCGCACGCTGGCGCGCGCCAATGACACCACGCTCTTCGACTATGGAACGCCGCTGGGGCTGCAGCCGCTGCGCCAGCTCCTCGCACGACGCATCGGTGCCTACGGGATCGACGTATCGCCCGACCAGATCATGCTGGTGGAGTCGGGTACCCAGGCGCTGGACCTGCTGTGTCGCTTCCTGCTGCAGCCCGGCGACACGGTCCTGGTGGACGATCCTTGCTACTTCAACTTCCACGCCCTGCTGCGCGCCCACAGGGTAAACGTCGTCGGTGTCCCCTATACGCCATCGGGCCCTGATATCGACTTGTTCGCACAGGCGTTGGCCGACCACCGCCCGCGCCTCTACATCACCAATTCGGCGATTCACAATCCGACCGGTGCGATTCTCTCCCCGGTCGTGGCCCATCGCCTGCTCAAGCTCGCCGATCAGTCGGACCTGACCATCGTCGAGGACGATATCTTCGCCGATTTCGAGCACACGCCAGCCCCCAGGCTAGCGGCCTTCGACGGCCTCAACCGGGTCATCCATATCGGCAGTTTTTCCAAGTCGCTCTCAGCATCCATTCGCTGCGGGTACATCGCCACGCCACGCGATTGGACCGAGGGGCTTACCGATCTCAAGATCGCCACGTCGTTCGGCAGCGCCCAGCTGTCGGCGGCGCTGGTGCTGACGCTGCTGAAGGACGGCAGCTACCGCAAGCACATGGATATGGTCCGCGCGCGGCTTTCCCGTGCCATGGTCGAGACGACCGCGCGCCTGAAGGCACTGGGTATCGTGCCCTGGATCGACCAGCCGGCCGGTCTGTTTCTCTGGTGCCGGCTTCCCCGGGGCATCGACGCCACCGATGTGGCGCGCCGCGCTTTGGTGGCCGATATCGTGCTGGCGCCTGGCGACGCATTCAGCCTGGCTCAGACGGCCAGCACGTTCATGCGGTTCAACGTGGCGCAATCGGGCGACGAGCGCATTTACAAGGTCCTGAGAGCGGCTCTGCGGGGGTGATCAGGTCAGGCGCTCTTCGCGGCCGCGCACGAGCTGCGATAGCGCCACCGCCACGATCAGGGCCGCGCCGTAGAAGAGATCCTGAACGTAGGTCGAGACACCCAGGATCGACAGACCCGTGATCCCGGTGACCAGGAAGTAGACCGCCACCACCGAACCGACGGCATTGAACCGGCCGGGCACGATGCTGGTGGCACCGAGAAAGGCGGCGGCGAATGCCGGCAGCAGATATGTCAGTCCCGAGCTCGGATCGGCGGCGCCTGTGGTGCCGGCATAGAGGATTCCGGCCACGCCGCCGAGACCGGCCGATGCCACCAAGGCGGCAAACCTTACTCTGTCGACCTTGATGCCGGACAAGCGAGCGACCTCGCGACCGCGGCCGACGAAAAGCAGGCGCTGTCCGATCGCCGTGTGACCGAAGACGTACCAGATCACCAGCGCGACAATCAGGGCATAGTAGAAAGCGAGTGGAATGCCGAACAGGCGCGTGGCGATGACAGCGGTGATCAGTGTCGAATCGATGCCGCTGATGGTTTGCGAATCGGAGAACCACAGCGTGACACCGTGGATGAAGGTTCCCATGCCCAGCGTCACGATCAGCGAGTGGATGCGGAAATAGAGAATGATGGCCGCGTTCGCCGCGCCCACCAGCAACCCGACCATGAGCGCGGTCAGGATCGCCGCTTCGATCGGCCAGCCATGGGTGACATTGAGAACCGCGACCAGCATCGAGCACGTGGTCAAGACGCTGGCGACTGACAGATCGTAGTCACCGGCCGTCAGCGGGATGATCAAGCTGAGCGTCACCACGACCAGCACCGCCTGCGAACCGAATATCGTCGAGAAGTTGGCCCAGGATAAAAAGACCTCCGGGCGGATGGCACCGAAGATGGCGATGACGGCCAGCCACGCGGCGATCAGGCCATACCGCTCGCCGCGGTCGATCCAGACCTGGCCGGTTCTTTCTTCCCGCGCCTCGCGGTCTGTGTCCCGCCGCCTGGCCGACGTCATCGTCACGAAACGCTCCCGGTGGTGTCGCCCGACACGGCGTAACAGCGCTCCGCGATCGCCGGTTTCGAGATAGCATCGCCCTCGAGGCTGGCGACGATCCTGCCACGCGACAGGACGATCACCCGATCGCAGATCGCGGCGAGTTGCTCGTGGTCGGAGCTGGCGCACAACACCGCCGTGCCATTGTCGCTCATGCGCCGGATGATCCCGAAAATCTGTTCGCGGGCGCCAATGTCGACTCCCTGGGTCGGCTCGTCCAGCAGGATCAGCTTGGGATCGACTTGGAACCATTTGGCCAGCACGACCTTCTGCTGATTGCCACCCGAGAGATGCGCCAGCAGGCGCGACGGATCGCGCGGCCGCACGTCAAACGTCTCGGCAAGATCACGCGCGATGCGGTTCATGCCGCTCTCCGATACCGCCCAGCCGCCGTGCCGGCGTTTCAGTACCGGCAGGCTGGCATTCGCCGCCACCGAGAGCGTGCCGACGACGGCGTCATTGTGCCGGTCGCCGGGAATGAGGACGATGCCGGCCGCGATGGCCGCATCCGGTGTCAGGCGCGGCAGATCGAGCGCCATGCCATCGATCGTCAGTCGCCCGCCGCGCGCCTGCGCCGAGCTGTAAGCCAGATGCACGATCTCGTCATAGCCCGACCCGATCAATCCCGTCAGGCCGACGATCTCGCCGCGGCGGACCGTAATCGACACGTCATCGACAATCGCGCCGCACATGCCATCGATGCGGACGGCATCGCTGCCCAAGCTGCGCTTCGGCGCGCGCATGGCCTCGAGATCGACAGCACGACCGACAATCGTGCGAACGATGTCGGCCTTCTTGGTTTCCGCTGTCGCCATGGTGCCCGCGATCTTGCCATCGCGCAGCACCGTGATCCGGTCGGTGATTTGCATGACCTCGTCGATGTCGTGTGAGACGAAGAGCACGCTGGCGCCTTCGCTGACCAGGCTGCGCACCAATTGGAAAAGCTTCTGCACATCGGCGGCAGGCAGGAAGGGCGTCGGCTCGTCGAGCACCAGCAGCCGCGTGCCGGTACCCCTGTCGAGCTGATCGAACGCGCGCACGATCGCCAACTGCGCGCGCTCGACGGATGTCAGTGTCTCGACCGCGGCCGACGGATCGAGCGTCATCCCGAAGCGGGCAAACAGCGCCCTGGCACGCTCGGCCTCCCGCGTCCAGGCGATGCGCCAGCGCCGCGCCACGGCGTGTTCACCGATCAGCAGGTTCTCCAGCACGCTCATCGACGGCACGAGCCCCAGGTGCTGGTGCACAAAGCTGATGCCCAGCCGCTGGAAGTCCCCAGGGCGCAGCGGCAGGGAGATTTCCTGTCCGCTGATCCACAGCCGCGCGCCGGGGTCGGGCGCATGAAATCCCGCCAGGACCTTGATCAGCGTCGACTTGCCGGAGCCGTTCTGTCCGAGCAGGCCATGCACTTCGCGGGCTCGGACGACAAGACTGACGCCATCCAGCGCCTTGCTGCCGCCGAACCGTTTCGACAGATGGGATATTTCAAGCACCGGCGTGGCGTCGGATCGCGACGCCACACCAGACGCCAGTGCCGCATTCACTGAAGCTTCCACAGCTTGCGGAAGCCACCGACGTATTCATCGCCGTAGCCTTTGGAATCAACCGGCGGTTTGCCGGCGGTCGCGGCATTCGACTTGTCGAAGACGAGGAACGGGATCTTGGGGTCCTTGATCTCGCCCAGCCCGCACAAGCGGCGCATGTGCGAATCAAGCACGCCATGCGCGATCCAGTCGAGATTCTCGCCGATGTCCATTTCGACCTGGCCGCTCTGGATCAGGCCGATCACAAACGGCGTGCCATTGAACGTGCCGATCGGAATCCGCCCCGCCTTGCCCGTGATCGTCAATGCCGGCAGCACGAACTGCGCCATGGAATCGTAGATCGGCACGATGGCATTGATCGTCGGATCGGCCAGCAAGGCGGATTGCACCGCCGGCTGTATCTTCGTCGCCCACTCCGATACCGGCGCGTCGATCACCGTGTACTTGCAGCCGGAACAGTTCTTGGCAAAAACCTCCTTGAGGCCGTCCATCATCGAGTCGGTCGACAGCGCGCCGCTGACGATGAGGACCAGCGCGTTGGTCTTGCCGCCGGTGCGGCCCAGGGCCCACCACGCCAGTAACTCGCCGGCCCGCTTGTAGTTGATCGGCACGACGCCGTCGGCGCCGCCGGGCACCGCCTGCTCGAAGCCGGTGAGGTGCGCGGCGACAACCTTGGAACCGGCGGCTCTGGCGGCCTTGATCTGCGGCTCGACGGCGCGCGGATCGGCGCCGGCGAGCATCTCGATCAAGTCGAACTTGTTGGATGCGCCGTAGTTCAGTCCCTGCACCCACTGGGACACCTGCCCCTGGTTCTCCCAGACCTGGAACTGGAAGCCGATGTCCTTCGCCAGCCGCGCCGTCGCCTTGTTGATGGTCGACAGGAACGGAATGGCGCTCGACGCCGGCACGCTCAGGATCTTCTTGCCGGCCATGCAGGCCTTGGCATCGAAGGGAGCACCCGGCGCTTCGAACTTGGGAATCGCGCGATACTGGGCGAGTTCCGCCTCGGCCTTCTTCACAATGTCATCGGCAACGGCCGTGCCGGCGATCCCGGTGCAGATCGCGGCGCCCAGAACGCTTCGCTTCAGGACCGACAAGATCATCGTTCTTCCCCCCTGCAATGCGGCATCTTTCGTTCCACATCATGTATACATAGTTCAGTCCTTACAATCGAAATTCATGCGTGCCGACCACGCGGCCCTACGCTGCATCGATTATCGGCACAGCATCGCCGATTATCTGTGCAAGTGCGGACAAACATGGCGCGCGAGCGCGCCGACAAACACTACTTGCAGGCGCGAAGCGGCGCCGGATCGCCGTGCCAGCAGTTAACAGATCGATATCTCTTTATGAATTATGAATCCATGTTACGCTCATACTCAATAAGACAGGAGACATTGATGCAAACGATCGGCGTGGATGTCGGCGGCACTTTCACGGACCTGGTGTTCTGCGACCTGAAGACCGGCGCGCTGGCGATCCACAAGGTGTCGACCACGCCGCATGATCCTTCCGAAGGCGTGCTGGGCGGCATCCGCGAGCTGTGTCAGCAGAACCGCATCGACCCGGCTGGCATTCGCTACGTCTTTCACGGCACCACGACGGCCACCAATGCGGTGCTCGAGAACAAGGGCGCCAAGGCCGCGATCATCACCAACGACGGCTTTCGCGACATCGTGCATATCGGCCGCCACCAGCGCATCGAGCACTACTCGATCATGCAGGAGCTGCCCTGGCAGTCGCGGCCACTGGTCCAGCGGCGCTATCGCAAGACCGTCGGTGGCCGCCTGGCACCGCCGACGGGACAGGAACTGGAACCGCTGGATGAAGACGCCGTGCGCCGCGCGGCACAAGAGCTGAAGGCCGAGGGCGTCGAGGCCGTCGCCATCTGCTTTCTGTTCTCCTATCTCAACCCCTCCCACGAGCAGCGCGCCAAGGCGATTGTCGCGGAGGTGATGCCCGACGCCTTCGTGACCACATCCTCGTTCCTGTCGCCGCAATTCCGCGAGTTCGAACGGTTCACCACGGCGTCGCTGGCCGCCTTCATCGGACCCAAGGTCGGACGTTACATCGATCACCTTGACGGCGCCCTGCGCGGCAGCGGCATCTCCGGCGACCTGCGCATCATGGCGTCCAACGGCGGCGTCGCGACGCCCACCATGGTGACGGAGAAGCCGGCGCTGACCTTGCTGTCGGGTCTGGTCGCCGGTGTCCTCGGCGGCGCCTGGGTCGGCGAGCTCGCTGGCCGTCACCGCCTGATCACATTCGATATCGGCGGCACCAGTGCCGATATCGGCATCGTCATCGACGGCATTTTCGCCGAAACCGACTCGCGCTCGACATCGATCGCCGGCTTCCCGCTACTGATGCCGATGCTGGACATCCACACCATCGGCGCCGGTGGCGGTTCGATTGCCTATGTCGATCGCGGTGGCGCCTTCCGCGTCGGCCCGCAAAGCGCCGGCGCAGTGCCGGGACCGGCTGCCTACGGCCGTGGCGGCGATCAGCCCACCGTGACGGACGCCAACCTGGTTCTCGGGCGTCTCGACCCCAACGATTTCCTGGGCGGCAGCATGGCGCTCGACGTCGACGCTGCGCGCCGCGTCATCGGCACGCTGGCAACGCAGCTGAACTTGCCGATCAACGATGCGGCCGAGGGCGTGCTCACCATCCTCAACGCCAACATGGCCAACGCGATCCGCTCACGCACCGTCCAGAAGGGCATTGATCCGCGCGGCTTCGCATTGGTGGCGTTCGGCGGCGCCGGTCCCTTGCACGGCGCCGAGGTGGCGGCGATGCTGGGCATTCCCGAGGTTATCGTGCCACCGTATCCTGGCATCACCTCGGCCGTCGGACTGCTCACGACCGATCTCAAGTACGATACCATCCGCACGCAGTTCCAGGTCTCCGACGCGATCGATCTCGAGCGGCTCAACCGGGACTGCCGCGACATGCAGGCCGAACTCGCCGCGCAGTTCGAGGCCGACAAGATCCCGGCCCAGGACGTGACCTACCGGGGCGTCGGGGACCTGCGCTATGTCGGCCAGGGCTATGAGCTCAAGATCCCGCTGCCTGACGGCACGATCGATGCGACGGGCCTCGCGCAGATCTGGACCGCCTTCCACAAAGCCCATGCGGCCGAATACGGCCACGCCTTCGAAGCAAGCCCGATCGAGATCGTGAACATCCGCGTCAGCGGCGCCGGCGTCATGCCCAAGCTGGCGCGGCCACCGGCGCCATCCGGCGGCTCCCTGGAGGCGGCACACCTGCGCACCAGCCCCTGCGTCTTCCGCGTCGATGGCACACTGAAGAGCTTCGAGACGCCGGTCTACCAGCGTGCGAAACTCCCGGTGCAGCAGCGCTTCGACGGACCGGCGATCATCCTGCAGAAAGACAGCACAACGGTCGTGCCGCCCCGCACGGCGGCGATCGTCGATGACACAGGCAACATCATCATCACGCTCGGAGAGCCGGCATGAACGTCCACACTGCCCTTCGTCCGAAGACGGATGCCAAGACGCGGATCGATCCGGTAACGGCTGCCGTCATCCACGGCGCCCTGGAGAACATCGCGATCGAGATGGGCCACAAGCTCATGCGCATGAGCTACTCCTCGATCATTCGCGAGTCGGAGGATTTCGGCGCCGCGCTGACCGACGCCGAGGGCCGGCAGCTCTGCGAATGCAAGATGTCGACACCGCTGCAGTCGGGGCCAATCCCCGGCTACATCCGCGGCATTCTTCGAATCATGGCGGCACGCGGCGAGACGCTGAAGCCGGGCGACGTCATCATGCACAACGATCCCTACAACGGCGCCAGCCACGGACCCGACGTCGGGTTCTGCGTGCCGGTGTTCCTCGACGGCGCCCTCATCGGCTTCTCGGTCACGACCGCGCATCACCTCGATATCGGCGCCTTGTCACCCGGCAGCTGCGGCATCGTCGATGCGGTCGACACCTATGCCGAAGGCCTGCAGTTCAAGGCGATCAAGGTGGTCTCCGAAGGCCGCCGCAACGATGCGGTCTGGCACATGCTGCGCGACAATATCCGCGCTTCCGACCTGGTGGTCGGCGACATGGAGGCCCAGATCAAGGCGGCGGAGATCGGCGCCGGCCGCTACCTGGCGCTGGTCCGGCAATACGGGCTGGCGACCGTCAACGCCGCCTACGAAGACCTGATGGACTACTCCGAGCGGCTGATGCGCGATGCGATCCGCGCCCTGCCCGACGGCGACTACGCCGCCACCACCTATTTCGACGGCTACCTCGACGATCCCGATCCGAGCCGGCGCGAGTTGCCGATCACGGCGACGGTCAGGGTGCGCGGCGACAGCCTGGTCGTCGACCTGACGGGCACGGCACCGCAGCTTCCCGACAAGCCCATCAACATGCCGCTCGAAGGCACGGTCGACTGCGCCGTCTGGCTCACCATCCGCTCGATCCTGCTCGACAGCGTCACCTACGGCAATATCCCGCAGAACTCAGGCCTGACCCGGCCGATCGAGATCATCGCGCCCAAGGGATGCCTGGCGAATCCCATCTTCCCGGCACCCGTGATCGCCCGCTTCTGCCCGGGCAATGCACTGGCCGACACGGTGATGAAGGCGCTGGCACAAGCGGTACCGAAACAGGTCTCGGCCGGCATCGGCAATCTGCGCGTGGTCGCCTTCTCCGGCCTCAACGACGGCAAGCACTGGGTGCACATGGAGATCCTCGAAGGCAGTTATGGTGGCCGCCACGGTCTGGACGGCATGGATGCGGTCGATACGCTCTACGCCAACACCCGCAACAATCCGATCGAGGACATCGAATCGCACCTGCCGATCCGCGTCGACCGCTACGAGCTGCGCGATGACACCGCCGCCGCGGGACAGTGGCGCGGCGGTATCGGGACCGTACGGCAGTTCACATGCCTGGCCGATGGCGGCTTCTCGATCGAGGGCGATGGCCACCGCTTCCGTCCCTGGGGCTTCGACGGTGGTACCGATGGCAAGACGGCGTCGCTCACCCTGATCGACAAGGCCGGCAAACAGACGCCGCTGGTTTCGAAAGTGCCCTACCACAAGGTCAAGGCCGGCGATCACCTGATCTCCTTCGGCCCCTGTGGCGGCGGCTATGGCGATCCCCTGAAGCGCGATCCCGAAGCAGTGCTGTTCGATGTGCTGGAAGGCTACATCTCACCCGAGCAGGCCAAGGTCGACTACGGTGTGGTACTGAACGGCAAGGTGCTGGATACAGCCGCCACGACAGCGGAACGCGCGCGCCGGATGTGACGTCTTTTGGACCGCGGGCGTCCACGCCCGCATCGGCGCGCGAGCGCCGAAAGTTCGCTCTTCGCTTCGCTTCGAGCGAATGCGGGCGTGGACGCCCGCGGTCCAAAAAAATCATGCGTCGAGGAACTCCTTCCAGCGGCGCACCAGGTAGGTGTGCTCGTCCATGAACGTGTTCCAGACGCGCACGGTGGACATCCGTTCCATGTGAGCGCCGCCCTCGCGCGTCTCGCCTGGCGCGATGCAGACTTGTCCGAACGGATCGCACAGCGGCTTTTCGGCGGGTCGGCCCTCGTACCAGTACGCCCATTCCTCCGGCGCGAGATAGCGGTGCACGCGGTCCGGGAACGTCGCGTAGTAGCCTTGGCGCGCGAGGCAGGCACTCGGCCTGCCGCCGTGCCACCAGTTGAGATAGGCATAGGCCGCCGCCAGGACATCTCCCTCGGCGGCAGCGGAAATGCAGAGATCCGCGTGCCAGCCGCGGCTGCCCTCGCGCGGCGTGGCGATGCAGACGGGCAAGCTCTGGCCCTTCAACAGGGTCAGGGCCGGCCACAGCATGCTCTGCACGACAACACCGCTGCGCTGCATCAGCTTCGCGGCATCCTCGTAGTTGATCCAGGTGCCCTTGAAGTGCCCGATCTTCTTTTTGCGGATCAGCAGGTCAGCGACATGGTCGATCTCCTCGATCGACAGATTACCGATATCACCGAACACCACGCCCTCGGCAGCCTCGACGGCCAGCGCGGCCTCGATGATGCCCAGCACGGGATGCGCCGTGATCGCGGCGCGGCCGTGCCAACGGGTGTCGAGCAACCAGCCCCAGCTCTCGGATTGCTGGTCCTGCGACTCACGGATGGACCGCAGATAGCCGAACGCATCCACGCCATGGATGGAGGGCAGCATGGAGATGCGGTTCGACGGGGTGCGACCGAGCTTGCCGTCCTTCTGCAGGAACAGCTTGTCGAACACCGTGGCCAGCGCGCGGCCACTGCCGGTGGACGCCATGGCCTTGATCTCGGCGCCATGCGTGATGCGATCGAGGTCGATCGCCTGGACGGCGCGCGCCGTCCAGATCAGATCGATCGTGTGCCATTGATGGTAGACATCGAAGCTGTCGGGGCGCGTGACAGCGCGCTGCAGACCCTCGATGCCGTCGATCAGCTCGAAGTCGATATCGAAATCGAGATCCTGAAGGGCTTGCGCCTGGATCGGCGGCGGCAGGATCTCGCTGCGCCCCACGACCCTGAGCCTGGGCCCGCCCTTGCGACGACTGCGTGTGGGCATCAATGGACACGGATCAGGTAGGGCGCGATCTCCGGCGCGCTGAACACCGACAGCACCTTCAGCCGCGCGCGGGCGCGCTGGTGGTCAGCGTCCAGGTGATAGCGCAGCGCGGTTTCGGTGCCGGCACCGTCACCCAGGATCACGTGGTCCAGCACCAGCCGATGCTCCATCAGCATCTCGGTCTCGTCATGCACGCCGATATAGGTGCCGAACAGCCGGTTGACGACCAGCGACAACTGCGAGAGGCGCGCCGCGTCAGCCAGCCGGCGGTTGCGGACCGGTTCCAGGCAGCGCGTGTGCAGATCGGATTCGAGGACATCGATCGTCGGTTGCGAGACGGCCGTGCGGTTGTCCAGCGCCTGGCGCACGCGCTCGCGCATCTGCGCGAGCTGGGCGGCATCGAGATGCGGGATGGCGGCACTGAGCGCACTGGGCTCCAGCAGGCGGCTGACGGCATGCGCGTCATCGAGCATGCGGGCGCTCAGGGGGCCAGCGATCCAGTGCGACGAACGGTCTTTACCGATGAGCGCGCGGTCCTGCATGCGCGAGAGCACGTCGCGGATGACGGTGCGGCTGACCGAGAAATGATCGCCCAGGCCGGCCTCCGAGATCTGATAGGTACCGAAAGGCATGCAGTTCAGGATGTCGCTTTCCACGGTCTGGAAGATCCGCTCCCAGGTCGCCTGCGGTGATGGCGGTGACAACGGTCCGGAAAGATCGAGGTCCAGCGCATGCAGGTTGAGCCGTACCGGTTCGACGCCATCCCGCGTCGTGCCGACGACATAGCCAGTCTTACGGGAGTAGCGCAGGCGCCCTTCCCGCTCCAGGCGCGCCAGCGCCCGCTTCACCGGCGGCCGGCTGACCCCCAGCCGGTCGGCGACCGCGGCCGTGATCAACCGGGTCCCCGGCGGCAGGCGGCCACCGTCGATGTTGGCGGCCAGAAGATCGCGGATCACTTCGTAGTACGGCCTGTTCGTCGCCAACGACGCCCGCTCCATCATGCGCCCCGCACGGCTAGAACCAGCTTGCCCGCCACCTGACGCGAGCCGAGGCGCGCGTACATATCGGCGACGCGCTCGAAAGGAAAGACCTCTTCAATCGGGACCTTCAGTGCACCTGACGCGATGGCCTCGACCACCGCATCGACGCCGTCACGCCACTGCGGCGAGGTAAAATCGCTATGGCCGAGATGGAAGCGCGTGAAGGTGAGCGACTTGGGCACCAGCCGCTCCCACAGATTGGTGAATGGCTTGCCCTCGGCCTCGCCAACACTGACGATATGACCGCGCGTGCGGATGGCAGCGAAGCTGCGATCGAGGATGCTGGCGCCGGTCGAATCGACGATCTTGTCGACGCCGCGGCCGCCGGTCTCCGCCATCACCGCCGCGACGAAGTCCTCTTGTTCGCGGTTGATCACGCGCGCAGCGCCATACTCCAGCGCACGCCGCTCCTTGCCCGCCGTACCGACGGTGCCGATGACGCGCGCGCCGGCCATCACCGCGAGCTGCGTCACATAGAGTCCCAGGCCGCCGCCGATGGCATGCACCAGGATGGTCTGCCCGGCGGGCGTGGTGCTGACGGCATGGAGAATGCTCCAGGCCGTCAGGGCCTGGATCGGAAACGCAGCACCGACATCGAGGCCGACTCCGCCGGGCAGCCGGATCAGCCGTTCGGCCGGCACGACGCAGCGTTCGGCGAAGCCGCCGGCGCCCTCGGAGAACGCCGCCACGGGCACGCCAACCCGGACGTCCGACACACCCGGCCCCACCGCGGCGACCCGGCCGGCGATCTCCAGCCCGGCCACGATCGGATAGCCCTTGGGATGCGGATAGGTGCCCTTGTGCATCATCGTGTCGGCGAAGTTGCAGCCGCCAAAGGCCACCGCGACCACCACCTCACCCGGCCCGGGTACCGGCTCGGGCACGTCGGCCACGACGAGATCCTCAGCCCGGCCACCTGGAGACTTCAGAAGAATTGCGCGCACGGTCTAACCACAGATCCATTCAGGCTGAGCGTCGTGATAACGCCACCGCGTTGAGAATACCGCGCCCAGCAGGCTTTGCCAGCGATCAGAGTCGCGCTCCGGGCCGGTCACGACGAGCAGAACGCTTTCCAGACGCGATCCATCACGCCGCCTCTGCGAACACCGGCGGGCAGCGCCTACTTGTCACGCAGTTCGATGGTCGGTGGTGTCGGCAACGAACGAAGCCGCTCAATCATCGTTGATATGGATGAAGCCGCCCGGTGGATCGTCATGACGTCTCCAGACCGGACGATGACGACATCGACACCTTCCCCAAAGGCGACATCGCGGGGCAACCAGATCGCTTCACCATTCCTGCTTCTAAAAGTCCGGGTCCGCACGATGGTCACGTCGGTTCTCGTGTATCCGTGTGTGTATCAGCGGATTAACCGGGAACATAATACACTGTCCGACGACGCTTCGGGGAGATGTAACCCGGCGGTCAAAGCCTCCTTTCCCATTTTGTTTTTCCGCGCGCTGCGTACGTAACGCTGCCATGGCGATCATCCCCGCTGGCAAAAAAATGCTAGTGCGCGCTGTCGGCCCTGCGGCGGCTCATTCGTCATTTGAGCATGAGATCACTGCCTCGACGAACCAGAGGAGACGAGACAATGCGCGTGATGGTGATGGTGAAGGCGACGAGCGACAGCGAAGCGGGCACTATGCCCTCGACCGAGCTGCTTCAAGCCATGGGCAAGTACAACGAGGAACTGATCAACGCCGGCATCATGCAGGCCGGCGAAGGCCTGCACCCGTCGTCAAAGGGCAAGCGCATCGCCTTCGACGGCGCCAATCGCACCGTCATCGACGGTCCCTTCGCACACGCCCGTGAACTTGTGGCCGGCTTCTGGCTGTGGCAGGTCAAGGACATGGACGAGGCCGTCGCCTGGGTAAAGCGGTGCCCCAATCCGATGCCCGGCCCCTGCGAGATCGAGATCAGGCAGATCTTCGACATCGCCGATTTCGGCGACGCCGTGACCCCGGATGTGGCCGAGCAGCACGACCGCAACCGCGAGAAGGTTGCCAAAGGCTGATCTGTCGCACCATGCCGCCCCGGCGCCCGCGGACCGTTTCGGTTATAGTCCCTGCGAGCGATGATGGGCGGCCATGGAACAGCGCTTCACATTCGATCAGGTCGCGCGCGCATACGATACGGCGCGCCCTGGCTACCCCGACGCTCTTGTCGACGATGTCATCGCCTATGCCGGCCTGGGCCCCAACGATGCGATTCTCGAGGTCGGGTGCGGCTCGGGCCAGGCCACCAAGAGTTTCGCGGCGCGCGGCTTTCGCATGCTCGCCATCGACCCTGGAAAGGACCTGATCGGCGCGGCGCAGGAGAGGCTGGCAACATTTCCCAGCGTCGCGTTCGTCGTCTCCACCTTCGAGTCGTGGCCCGCGACGCCGGCCACCTTCCGACTGCTGATTGCGGCACAGTCCTGGCATTGGGTTGCCGCCGACGTGCAATATACCAAGGCCGCCGAGGTTCTGACGCCGGATGGGTCGCTGGCCGTGTTCGGTCACGTTCCCGTCGACCTGTCACCGCAGCTGCTCGACGAGTTCAAGCGGATCCACCTGCATCATGCCGGCGTCTGGGGTCCGCCACCCGAGGCCTGGTACCTGCCGGCGGGTTCCTTCAAAGGCGCGTTCGAGCAGTCAGGACTGTTCGGCCCCGTCACGCACAAAGCCTACCCCTGGGTATGGCACCATACGACGGCGAGCTACCACAGCTTCCTCCAGACCCGATCGGATCTCCGGACTTTCGCGCCAGCCACACGCCAGGCCGTGCTGGATGACATCGCCAAGGCAGTCGACGCGTACGGCGGTGCATTCGACATGAACTACGAGACCCATCTCTACATCGCCCGCCGACGCGCTTCCGGTTAACGCGCCCGTCGTCCCGCGCGATCCTCTGTCAGCCGCGATATGTGATCGTCACCTTGGCCGCGGCCGCCCGCGCAACGGCGCGGGCGCCGTCGGTACCGCCGTTCCTCGCCAGCGCCAGCGCCACACCCATGCGACGATAGGGTCGCGTGGTCGGTTTGTTGAAGATGCGAATATCGACGTCGACATCCGGGGCTGGCGATTGCAGCGCGGTCTCAAGGCCCTGGATCGCGAAATCCCGTGCATCGCGGTCGGCGAGGATCACGGCCGACGCGCTCGGTCCGTGCTGCCGGATGGCGGGGATCGGCAGGCCCAGGATGGCGCGCGCGTGCAGGTCGAACTCGGTCAGGTTCTGCGAGATCAGCGTCACCATGCCGGTATCGTGCGGCCGCGGGGAGAGCTCGGAGAAGATCACGTCCTCGCCGACCACGAAGAACTCGACGCCGAACAGGCCATAGCCGCCGAGGTTGTCGACCACCGCCTTGGCCTGCTGCTGGGCCGCGGCGATCGCCTTGGCCGACATGGCGGCCGGCTGCCAGCTCTCCTGGTAATCGCCGCGTTCCTGCCGGTGTCCGATCGGATCACAGAAGATGACACCGTCGCGCGTGCGGATGGTGAGCAGCGCGATTTCGTAGTCGAAGGCGATGAAGGCCTCGACGATCACGCGCTTGCGGTCACCGCGCATGCCGGCGACGGCATAATCCCAGGCGGCGTCAACGCCGTCGGCGCTGCGCACCGTGCTCTGGCCCTTGCCGGACGACGACATCACGGGCTTGACGACACAGGGGATGCCGACCTTGGCCACGGCCGTGCGCATCTCTTCCAGCGTTTCGGCGTATAGGTACTTTGAGGTCGGCAGGCCCAGTTCGGCGGCGGCCACTTCGCGGATGCGATCGCGGTTCATGGTCATCAATGTGGCGCGCGCCGACGGCACGACATTGAGGCCGCGATCCTCATAGTCCTTCAGAACCTCGGTGCGGATCGCCTCGACCTCCGGCACGATGAAATCCGGCTTGTGCTTGTCGATGGCCGCGCCCAGCGCTGCGCCGTCGAGCATGGAGAAGACCTCGGCCTCGTCGGCGACCTGCATCGCCGGCGCGCCGGCATAGCTGTCACAGGCGACGACATGGGCGCCCAACCGCTTTGCCGAGATCACGAACTCGCGACCCAGTTCGCCCGAGCCGAGCAGCAGGATTTTGGCGGTGGCAGTCATCGTGCGCACATTCCTCTTCAAGCTCATGAGCGACGCTCCGGAAGACTTGTAATCGGTCAGAGACGCAGTTGTCGCGCGATATCGTTTGTGATAAACGCTCGCCCGGTGATTTGAGGTGAACAGCAATGTCTCACGCTGAACATGCATCCGCAGTGCCCCCGGCGACGGCATCAGCCGGCGCTGACGCACTATATTCGATCGAGACCTAGCCTCGCCTCCCACAGGGAGGCGGTTGCCTCCTGCTGCGTCAGATGACCCTGGATGGCACCGCCTCCGGGGTTTTTTGTTGCGCGCGCGATGGCGCGCTTTCTGGAAGGAATGGGGCCATGGCCCACGCATCGATGGTCAATGCAAAGCACGACGCCTCTGCCGCGCTGCGTGACGCCGCGGCGTGGGCCATTGCATTTCTGAGGCTTCCCTGAGCGACATCGCCCGGGGACCACTGACGGAACCCGGCACCGAGGCAAAAGGCTCACCGGGTCATCCGGTGGGCCTTTTTCTTTGGGGTCGCCTGCGGCCCTTCGTCGAATTGGCGCGCCAATGCCAATGCCACGCGAGCCCGGTCTGGCCAACCGAGTTCGCGTGGCGCTCAGGCTGGAGAAGACAATGCCTATGACTACGCAGATGGATACCAAGATCCACGTCAATGTCGGGACGATCGGCCATGTCGACCATGGCAAGACCACGCTGACCTCGGTCATCACACGGATCCAGGCAGCGCGGCTTGGCGGGCAGGCGCTATCCTACGATCAGATCGACAAGGCGCCGGAGGAGAAGGCACGCGGGATCACCATCAACACCAGTCACGTGGAATATGAGTCGGCACGCCGGCACTACGCCCACATCGACTGCCCGGGTCACGCCGACTACGTGAAGAACATGATCACCGGCGCCTCGCAGATGGACGGTGCGATCCTGCTCGTCGACGCCACCGATGGCGCCGCGAAGCAGACGATCGAGCATGTCCTGCTCGCACGGCAGGCGAACGTGAAGCACATGGTCGTGTTCGTGAACAAGATGGACATGGTCGCGCTGGCCGATCGCGCTGACATCAAGGCGCTTATCGAGTTCGAGACCGGCGACCTGCTGGCCGCACACGGCTATGTGGGATCGCCGTTCATCTTCGGTAGCGCGCTGACGGCAGCACAAGCGGTCGACCGCGGCGATCTGTCCGATCCCGCGGTACAGGCGATCATCGATCTGGTAGCGGCGCTGGACGATCATATTCCGGATCCCGTCCGGGACTATGACAGCCCGTTCCTGATGCCGATCGAGGGCGTCCACACCATCCCGGGCCGCGGCACGGTGGTTTCCGGCCGGGTCGAGCGCGGGGTGCTTCGGGTGGGCGATGTCGTCGAGATCGTCGGCTTCGACAACGACGGCGCCGCCGTGACCGTGACCGGCACGCAGTCCTTCCACAAGGACGTGCCGGAAGTGCGGGCAGGCATGAACGTCGGACTGTTGCTGCGTGGCCTCAAGCGCGATGCTGTCGCGCGCGGGCAGGTGCTGAGCGTACCGGGCGCGATCAAGGCGCACAGCCGCGGCAAGGCACAGATCTTCGTCCTGACCAAGGACGAAGGCGGCCGTCACACGCCGTTTGCGAGCGGCTACCGCCCGCAATTCTTCTTCGGCGTGACGGACGTGACCGGCGTCATCCTCACCGACGGCGAAACCACGGTCTCGCCGGGCGACCAGGCCGAGATCAGCTTCACGCTGAATCGGCCCGTGGGGATCGAGCCGGGCGTGCGGTTCGTCTTCCGTGAAGGCGGCAAGACCGTCGGCGCCGGGCTGGTGACCGAAGTCACTGGCTGATCGCGCCACAGACCTCAACAACCAGGCCTCGGGGATCCGAGGCCTGGTCTTTCACGGCGCGAGCCGCGGCTGTCACTTCGGTGGCATCTTCTCGAACTTCGGCAAGGCCGGATCAACAGAGTCCCACGCGTGGCCGCGCACGCCATACATCACCATCTGCGGCTTGAAACGGCCAGGATCGTCAAGGCTCGCAGCATGCACGGCGATCAGGTTGGGCATGGCGGCATTCGTGATGTAGAGTGGTGAGCCGCACGTGGGGCAAAAGGCACGCGTTTTCACGTTGCCACTATCGCCCACGAGATCCCAGCGCTTTGGATCGCCGGTCAGCTTAACGCCGGCGCCTTGGAAGGCCAGGTAGGATCCATGCCCGGTACCGCTCTTGCGCTGACAATCGCGGCATTGGCAATGAACTGACACCACCGGTTCGCCGTCGATTTCATAGCGGTTCGCGCCGCAGGCGCATCCGCCGGTGTAGGCCTCGCTCATCTGCTCTCTCCTCCGATAAGGCGCGTCAGTCATCCTCTGCGGCGATGTCACCGAGGTGTCGGACGACTGTCTTCCAGCCATTGCTCATGATCTCGAAAGCGCTGTCGTTCCTGGGCCTGACGAAGCCGGAATGGATCAGGCGAACGCGTGTGCCGTTTTCGACCTTTGCAAGAGTCCATGTGACGATCGTGTCCAGCGGCGCACCGTATCCGACGTTTTCCTCGTGCCCACCCTTCCAGGCATAAACGAAACGTTCATTCGGTTTCGTCTCCAACACCTGACAGTGGATGACGCCGTCCCAGGCGCCGCCCGGCTTCGTCTGGAATGTGAAGCGCTTGCCCGCGACAGGCTCGAACCCGGTCGGCGCCATCAGCCACCGCGCGATCAGGTCGCCGGTCGTCAGTGCCTTCCAGATCGTCTCCGGTGCATGCGGCAGGACCTCGTCCACGACGATGGCATGCGTCTCGGTCTGCTGTCCTTCGGTCTTCATGGGTCAATCTCTTTCAGGAGAGCTCTCAGGTTGGCGAACCGCTTGCGCCAGAAGACGCCGTAGTGGTTCATCCAGTCGACCAACGGTGCGAGGCCTTCGGGCTGGGCGCGGTAGTAGACATTTCGGCCCTCAGGACGCTCGGCGACCAGGCCGGCCTGCTTCAATGCCTTGAGGTGCTGGGAAACAGCACCCTGCGTCACACCACTGCCCCGCGTCAGCTCGATCACGCTGATCTCGTCGGCGCTCGAGATCCGTTCGAACACGGCGCGCCGTGTGGGATCCGCAAGCGCACGCATCACGACGTCCATGGCATTAGCTTCATGCATGGCGACGTATTAGTCTGTGCTAATCAATTAGTCAACACTAATTGATCGGTCAACGTACGAACCATAGTGGAAACCGCGCCACGGTCTGCAACAGCGGTGCGCAGCGCGTGCGCAGAATGAGTTTCACATCGTCGGCCAGCAGCGCCGGCCGGCCGGTCGGAGGTCACGCGGGACATGCTATGAGAAAGAGCAGCACACATCCCCGGGAGAACGACGCGATGAAACCCATCCTCAACCTCGATGATGTCCAGTTCGACGATGTCGAAGAGAATGGCCGCTACACATCGAGCCGCGGCCAGATCAGCGATCACATCGGTGCCCAGAGGCTCGGCTACAACCTGACGGTGCTACCCGCCGGCAAAGTCCAGTGCCCCTTCCACTGCCATCACGGTGAAGAGGAAATGTTCTTCATCCTGGAGGGAGAGGGCGAGTTGCGGTTCGGCAACCAGCGCTACCCGATCCGCAAGCACGACGTGATTGCATGTCCTCCCGGTGGTCCCGACGTGGCGCATCAGATCATCAACACCGGTACAACGACGATGCGCTACCTGGCGCTCTCGACGCTTGTTGATGTCGAAACGTGCGAATATCCGGACTCCCAGAAGGTCTCCATCGTGGCGGGCAAGCGCGGTCAACGCGTGCTTCGCAAGCTGTTCCGTGCCGAGAACACCGTGGACTACTACGACCGCGAGGAAAACTGACGGGAAGGTACCCGTGGAAACCACGATCACGACTCGTGCTAGGGTACCGAACATGACCACATATGCCGACTACAAGCCGCTCACCTTCCATGACGCCAGCCGCCGTTTCACGGACGGCAGCGACAGTCCGCGCGCCTACCTGGAGCGTTGCCTCGAGACCATCGCGCGGCGCGAGCCGGTGGTGAAGGCGCTCACCGCCATGAACGAGGCGGCCGCGCGCGCCGCCGCCGATGCCAGCGCCGCGCGCTGGAAGGCCGGCAAGCCTTTGTCTTCGATCGATGGCATGCCTGTCGCCATCAAGGATCTGCTCGAGACCAAGGACATGCCCACCGAGATGGGTTGTGCGGCGATGAAAGGCAACTTTCCCAAGCGCGATAACGCGGGCGTCTGGGCGTTGCGCCAGGCCGGCGCGGTGATCCTCGCCAAGACGGTGACGGCGGAACTGGGTGGCTCGCACCCCGGGCCGACGACCAACCCGTTCGATCCCGCACGCACGCCCGGCGGCTCGTCATCGGGCTCCGCGGCTGCCGTGGGCGCCAACATGGTGCCGGTGGCGATCGGGACCCAGGTGGGTGGCTCGATCATCCGGCCAGCCGCCTATTGCGGGAACGTCGCACTCAAACCTACGCAAGGCGGCATTAATCGCGGCGAACGGCTCGCCACCAGCCAGAGCACGCACGGCCCGCACGCCGGTTGCCTCGAAGATATGTGGCAGGTCGCGATCGAGACGGCCAAGCGCTGCGGCGGCGACCGCGGCGCACTCGGCCTGATGGGACCCGACTCGCTGCCGGCCGCGATCAAGCCCAACCGGCTGATCGTGCTCGAGACCGAAGGCTGGCCCGACGTTGACCCTGCGACCCAGGCAGGCTTCGCCCAGGCGCTGCGCCAGCTTGAGGCGGCCGGCGTCACCCTGATCCGTCGCGCCGACCACCCGTTCATCGAGGCGCTGGAGCGGGCGATCGCCAACGGGCGCGCCGTCTGCAACGGCATCACCAGCTGGGAGAACCGCTGGTACCAGCGCGGCATGCTCGACGCCACGCCCGATGGCCTCAGCGCCCGCGCCAAGGCAACGCTGGCGAAGGCCGAGGCGATGACGCCCGACGACTATCGCACCAACCTGCTCGCCCGCCAGCAGGCGCAGCTTGCGCACGTCGCCGCGGCGTCCCTGGCCGACGCCGCAATCACACTCGCCTGCCCCGGCCCCGCGCCGATCTGGTCGGGCGATGTGCCGGGCCATCCCCTGGCACCGCGCCCGACCGGCGACTTCGTGTTCAACGCCCCCTCCTCGATGCTGTTCGCGCCTGTTGTGACGGTCCCGCTGATGAGCGTCGGCGGCATGCCGGTCGGCGTGCAGCTCATGGGCCAGCAGCATGAGGACGCCCGCATGACCGGCCTGGCGCACTGGTTCGTTGAAAATCTGAAACGGGTCGCCGCGTCGGCGTGATTGCCTTCATCACCTCCGGAGCGCCGCATGACGACCTACGATGCGATCATCATCGGGACCGGACAGGCCGGACCGTCGCTCGCGCGGCGGCTGGCGGGGTCGGGCATGAAAGTGGCGATCATCGAGCGTGGTCGTTTCGGCGGCACCTGTGTCAATACCGGATGCACGCCGACCAAGACGCTGGTTGCCAGCGCCTATGCCGTACACATGGCGCGGCGTGGTGCCGACTTCGGTTTCACCGTTGGCGGCGATATCAAGGTCGACATGAAGCGCATCAAGGCGCGCAAGGACTACGTGGCCGGCCTCTCCAACAAGGGAGTCGAGCGGTCGCTGAAGAGCCTGGAGAACGGCACCGTCTACGAAGGCCACGCTCGCTTCCGGTCGCCACATGAAGTCGAGGTCGGCAGCGATGTCATCAGTGCTGACAAGATCTTCATCAACGTCGGCGGCCGCGCCGCGGTCCCCGAGATTCCAGGACTCGAACAGATCGACTATCTCACCAACAGCTCGATGATGGACGTCGATTTCCTGCCACAGCACCTGCTGGTGCTGGGCGGCAGCTACATCGGCCTCGAGTTCGGACAGATGTATCGCCGCTTCGGCAGTGCGGTCACGATCGTCGAGGTCGGGCCACGCCTCATCGCGCGCGAGGACGAAGACGTCTCCGAAGCGGTCGCGGCGTTCCTGAGCCGCGAGGGTGTCGAGATCCGCACCAACGCCACGTGCCTCAACGTCTCCCAGCGCAACAGCGAGATCGTCATGACGCTGGATTGCGATCAGGGCGCGCGCGAGGTCAAAGGCTCCCATCTCCTGGTCGCGACCGGACGGCGGCCCAACACGGACGATCTGGGGCTCGATCGAGCGGGCGTGACTCTCGACAAGCGCGGCTACATCGAGGTCGACGACGAGCTGCGCACAAGCGTGCCCGGTATCTGGGCACTGGGCGACTGCAACGGCCGCGGCGCCTTCACGCACACCGCCTACAACGATTTCGAGATCGTGGCGGCCAACCTGCTCGACGGCGAGCGACGGCGCCTGAGTGATCGTATTGCCGCCTATGCGCTCTATACCGACCCGCCTCTGGGTCGCGCCGGCATGAGCGAGGCGGAGGTTCGCCGCAGCGGCCGCCCTGCGCTCGTCGGCAAGATTGCCATGGAGGATGTCTCCCGCGCCTTTGAAAAGGGCGAGACAGATGGGTTCATGAAGATCCTGGTCGACGCCGACTCGAAACAGATTCTCGGCGCTTCGTTCCTGGGTACCAGCGGTGACGAAGCGATCCATTGTGTGCTCGACGCCATGTACGCCAAGGCACCCTACACCGTCCTGCAGCGCGCCATGCACATCCACCCGACCATCGCCGAGTTCATTCCGACGATCCTGGGTGATCTCGTCCCGCTGTCCGACACTTGACCACCGGCGGCACGACGCCTGTCACTCAAAGGTCAAACAAAGTCACTAAGAAAGGGGCAATAGCTTTTGGCGGGTGCCTCGACAAGTTGGCGCCCCCGCGTTATGTCGCTCGTGTTGCCGATTGGGGGTGGCTTCTATGAGCGTCGGCTTGATGGCTCTTTTCGACGATATCGCGGCGTTGGCGAAGGTCGCCGCCGCCTCGCTCGACGATGTCGCCGGCCAGGCCACGAAGGCGGGCACTAAGGCCGCCGGCGTGGTCATCGACGATACAGCCGTCACGCCGCGCTACGTGACCGGATTCACCCCGGCGCGCGAACTGCCGATCATCGGCAAGATCGCGCTCGGCTCGCTCAAGAACAAGCTCCTCATCCTCCTGCCCGCGGCGCTGATCCTGAGTCTGCTGCTGCCTCAGGCCATTACACCGCTGCTGATGATTGGTGGTGCATACCTCTGCTACGAGGGTGCCGAAAAGGTCTACGAGCATTTCTTCCCGCACGAAGCGCATGCCCACGAGGCCGAAATTGAAACGATCGCTCTCGACGCCAAGACCTTGGAAGACGAGCGGATCGCCAGTGCGATCAAGACGGACTTCATTCTGTCGGCCGAAATCATGGCCATTACGCTTGCCACCATTCCCGGCGACGGCATCGGGCGACAAGCGATCATCCTCGCCTTCGTCGGTGCCGTCATCACGGTGGCGGTCTATGGCGTTGTCGCCCTGATCGTCAAAGCGGACGATGCGGGCCTGGCGCTGGCTTGTGTATCGCCCGGCTCGCGCCTTGGCGCGCCATTGCGCATGCTCGGCCGCGCACTCGTCAACGGCATGCCATACCTGTTGAGCGGGCTGGCCATCGTCGGCACGGCCGCCATGATCTGGGTAGGCGGTGGCATCGTTCTGCATGGTCTTGAGGAATATGGCCTCGGCTGGCCCAGCCATGCGCTTCATGATGCGGGTATTGCCGCCGCGCGCGCAGTTCCCTTTGCCGGGGGCTTTGTAGCATGGCTGGTGGAGGCTGCAGGGGCTGGCGTGGCGGGATTTGGTATCGGCCTCCTCGCCATCCCGCTCACCGGCAAGTTGCTGTCGCCGCTGTGGCGGCAGCTCAAATCGCTCACCCGCCGGATCCTCCCGCGTTACCGGACCTGACAAGGCCGACGCACTTCTACCGGGCTTTCTCGAGATTCCAGAACACCGTTACCGGCCCAGGGATCATGCCGGTCAACTTGGCAGAGCGTGCCTGCGCGTTGAGCCAATTGCCGAGCGGGACATAGATCACGTTCTCCAGCACGTGGGCCTGAATACGAGCGGCGACGGCCTTCTGGACCTCTTGTGTCGGGGCCGCCGCGAACTCGGCGCGCATGCTTTCGAGGACCGGATCGTCTGGCCATCCGAGCCAGCCATGCTCTCCCCTGGCGTTCAGCGGCGAGCTGTAGATCGGCGAATTGATGTCGAGGATGTGGAAGCTGGAGAGGAAGAAGTTCCATCCGCCTTCAGTCGGGCGTTTCTTGCTGGTCACGCGGATGGCCCGCGTCTGCCAGTCCATCTCCTGGACCTCGATCTTGAGACCGACCTTGCGCAGCAGCTGGGTCACGGCATCGACCCCTGTCGCGTTGTCGTACACGTCGGTCGCCTTCACGACGATGATCGGCGTTCCATCATAACCCGCCTCGGCAATCAGCTTCCGGGCTGCCGCCAAATCGCCGCTGCCCGTCAGGCTCTCCGACCCCGCGGTGCTGGCCAGTGGCGAGTCGCATCCGAAAATCGCGCCGCAAACCCGATAGTATTTCTCATCGCCAAACATGATCTTCAGGATTTCGCGCTGATTGAGCGCCTTCAGGACGGCCTGCCGCATCTTCAAATTGTCGAAGGGTGGATACTTGAAATTCATGCGCAGCAGGAGTTCATATCCAACCGCGTCGCGACGTTCGACGATCACGCCGCGATTGCCGTCGAGAAGCGGCAGGAGGTCGGTTTGCGGCATCTCGATGTAGTCGATTTCATCGCCCGCCAACGCATTCACAGCAGTCTGCGGATCGGGCATCGTAATCCATTCGACACGATCGACCTTGACGACCTTGCCACCGGCCAGCCAGCTGGGCGGTTCCTGGCGTGGAACGTAGTCGGCGAAGCGCTCGTAGACGGACTTGATGCCAGGCTGGAACTCGGCGGCAACAAACCTGAACGGTCCCGAACCGATATGTTCGGTAATGGCCTTGTCGATCGGCGTGCTGGCGATCCGCTGCGGCATGATGAAAGCCGGAATGGTCGACATCTTGCTGACGACATTGAGCAGGGCGGGAAACGGCGCCTTGAGCGTCCAGACGATCGTCCGGCTGTCCTTGGCCGTGAGGCTCTCGGTGGCGGCGAACACCATCTGACCGCCGCTGTCCTTAGCGCCCCAGCGCTGCAGTGAGGCCACGGCGTCGGCGGCCGTCACGGATGCCCCGTCGTGGAACTTCAGACCGTCGCGCACGGTGAATGTATAGACCTTGCCGTCGGGTGACACTTCCCAGCTGGCCATCTGCGGTTTCGGCTGGAAGTGCTCATCCTGCGCAATGAGCACGTCATAGATCATGTAGGCGTGATTGCGGGTGATATGGGAGATCACCGTGACCGGATCGAGATTGCGCAATCCCGAATGCAGGACCGCGCGGACGGTACCGCCTTTGGCGTAGGCGTCCGGCATTGCCAGCGCAAGCAGCAGCATCCCGAGCAAAGATGCGCGCCCACGGCCCGCGATGACGGTCCCGGCCGGGAATCGGACAAAGCGCATAACGTGCTTCCTCATTGTGCTTCAGTTGGGCCCGAAGAGATGCCTGCCGAAAGGGGCCGGGATGCCTACGCCCTGAACGGTTTGTTCTGCAGCCGGCCCATCCACGGCTGGGCTTTCTCCAACTGGCTCGCCAGTTTGATCAGCGTCGCCTCGTCACCGATCCTGCCCACGAATTGGACCCCGATTGGAATCTCGTCTGACGTGAAGTGCAGAGGCAACGACACGGCTGGTTGGCCGGAAATGTTGAAGGGTCTCGTGAAGATGCCATTGTGGCCGACACGGGCGTCGTATTCCGCCAAGTCCTTCAGGGACATGTCGAACCACCCGCGGTCCCTCGGCGGAACAGGCAATACGGGCGAAATCAGCACGTCCCAGTCGAAGAGATCCCGCACGATATCGCGGCCCATAAGCCGCAGGGCGGCGATATCATCGGCATGCTGCGCGCCGGTGATTCCCAGTCCGAACTGATAGAGGGCCCATGTCACCGGCTCGACGTCCGCCTCGGTCACCTGACGGCCCAGCGACTGTGCGCACGATACGAAGAAACCGGCGTTCAGGACCGCCGTCACCCTGCGCATGGTCTTGCGCATGCGGTCGACGTCATAACGGAAGCTTGCCTCGCTCACGTTGTGTCCCAGCTTTTCACAGAGCCGCGCCGCACCCGCCACGGCCCTGCCCGCCTCTTCATGCAGGGGCTGACCGTCCGGCTCGCACGCAACGAAGCCGATCTTCAGCCGCCCCGGTGGCGTATCGGCCTGCGCGAAATACGACGTTTCCGGATCGGGTAGAAAATAGGGATCGCCAGGCAACGAGCCGCCCACGGCATCGAGGAAGGCGGCGGTGTCCCTGACGCTGCGGGACACGCACCCGAACACTGCACTGCCGTACCAGATGTCGACGATGTCAGGGCCATAGGGCACGCGCCCGCGCGAGGGTTTCAACCCGACCAGCCCATTGAGAGATGCAGGTATCCTGATCGACCCGCCGCCGTCGGACGCATCCGCGATCGGCACCATTCCCGACGCAACGGCCACGGCGGAGCCGCCGCTGGAGCCGCCGGGCACGATCCGCTGGCTCCACGGGTTGATGGTAGGGCCGCGAAAGGCTGGCTCGGTCGTGGGGGCAGCACCCATCTCCGGCACGTTCGACTTGCCGAGCGCGATCAGCCCGGCCGCCTTCATGCGATCGGCAAACAACGACGTCTGGGAACCGACGAAACCCTCGAGCAACCGGCTGCCGTTGGTCACCGGGAAGTTCTCGTACTGGGTGAACAGGTCCTTGATGACGAACGGAACACCGGACAGCAGTCCCGCCGGCAGCTGCCCGGACGCGTGCTGCCGTGCGTAGTCGTAGGACTTGAAGACAATGGCATTGAGCCGGGGGTTCTTGTCTTCGATGCGTTTGATCGCCTCCTCGACCAGCTCGCTCGGCGATATCTGCTTGGATTCGATCAGACGGGACAGGCCGACCGCATCTGTCTTTTCGTAAACGTCACCGATCATCCGCTCGCCCTTCCATCTTGTCTATGTAGATTAACATACAGAATTTTATTATTGTCAAATCTCTGTATATTATTCTTCAGTAGGCGACGCCTATTTGGATGCCCCAGGCGAGTGCATCAATCATCGGCAAATCCCAAGCAGGATACCGACATCGTTCGCGCTCCAGCGCAGGTCTCGCGCGGCCCGAGCCTATTGACACTCTAATGAAGAACTGTATACAAGATCATATTAATCAGTATTTTATGTAGTAAAACTAACATACCGGCAATCGAACGGATTCACGATGGCCCCGGGTCAATTCCACAAGCCTTACATGAGGTTGGATGTGATCAGCGACGTCTATGAAGGCAGCGATGCCGTCGGTCTCGCGCACCTGATCAAGTCGAAGCAGGTATCGGCAGCTGAGCTGGTCGAGGAATCGATCGCGCGCATCGAAGAGAAGAACCCGAAGGTCAACGCGGTCGTCTTCAAGACCTACGATCACGCGCGCAAGCGCGCGGCAGGCCCTCTTGCGCAGACGCCACTGTCCGGCGTCCCCTTCGTCATCAAGGACCTCTCGACCCAGTATGAAGGGTTCCCGGTCACCAATGGGAGCAAGCTGTTCAAGGACGCCCCCACGGGCCCCAATTCCTTTTTCGCCGACCGGATGGCCGCAGCCGGACTGATCGCTGTCGGAAAGTCGAACCTGCCCGAATTCGGGCTCTGCCCGACAACGGAACCCCGCTTGCACGGTGCCGCCGTCAATCCCTGGAACCCGCGCATCGTACCCGGTGGTTCCAGCGGCGGATCCGCCGTTGCCGTGGCTGCCGGCATGGTTCCGATCGCCGACGCCTCCGATGGCGGCGGCTCGATCCGCATTCCATCCTCGGTGAACGGACTAGTCGGTCTCAAGGTCTCCCGGGGACGCGTGCCGTTCGGCCCCGGCGCGGTCGATACATGGTACGGCATGGGTGTGCTGGGTTGCGTCTCGCGCAGCGTGCGCGACACGGCGGCCTTTCTCGATGCCGTCGGTGGCTCGCTGCCCGGTGATCCCTACTTCCTGCCGATGCCCGGGACGCCCTACTTCTCCATGCTCGGCGGCCCCGTCGATCGCCTCCGGATCGGCTTTGTCACGGCCGAGCCGGACGGCAAGCCGCTCGACGGCGACGTGGCGAAGGCCGTCATCAAGGCTACCCAGTTGTGCCGCGACCTGGGGCACAATGTCGTGGAGAAGTCCTTCCGCTACGACGTGTCTGCACTCCATACGACGATGCGCCGCCTCACATCGGCTCTCACGAAGGCCATCTTCGAGAGCTGCGAGGGATTCCTCGGGCGCAAAGTCACACAGGACGACGTCGAACCCCTGACCTGGGCCATTGCCGAATTCGGCGGCCAGTTCACCGCTGCCCAGCATGCCGCCGACCTGGAGAAACTACGCCAGTTTGGCCGCGAGATCGTCCTGGGTCTCGATGATGTCGATGTCCTGATCGCACCGACATTGCCAACGCTGCCCAAGCCGCCGGGCTACTTCGACATGTCGCTGACCGATGTCGGAGAATATGACCGCCGCAGTGGGCCGAACGCCGTATTCACCCGTCCATTCAATGTTTCCGGTCAGCCGTCGCTGAACCTGCCGCTTCACGTCGCGAGCGACAACATTCCCGTCGGTGTCCAGTTCATCGGCCGGATCGGCGACGAGGCGACGCTGCTCAAGCTGGGCGACCAGATCGAAAAGATGTCGCCGTGGATGGATCGGTTGCGTCAAACGCCATTCCGGGTGTGATCGTCAAAGACACTGCCTGCCGCGCGCGGACAGAATAAGGGGGGATTGCCATGCGCTTCATTGAGGATGCGATGAGACTCTGGGCGGCGCTTCGCACGGACGTGCGCAGCGCCGCGATGGGCGCCGTACTCGCAACGATCGCTTTGCTTCCGGGCGCGGCGCTCGTCGGGCTTTCGGAGGTTCGCGCCGACGGCGGTACGGTCAAGGTGGTGATGCATTCGGCGTTGCGCAACCTCGACCCTATCCTGGTGAACTCGCACATCACGCGGAACCACGCCTATCTCATCTATGATGTGCTGATTGCGCAGGATGAGCACTTCCAGCCGAAGCCGCAGATGGCGAGCTGGGAGATGTCGCCGGACGGCAAGGTCTATACGTTCACCTTGCGCGACGGTTTGAAATTCCACGACGGGGCCGCCGTGACCGCCGCCGACGCCGTGGCATCACTGCAGCGCTGGGGCAGCAAGGACACAGGCGGCAAGATGCTGTTCTCGGAAACGGCAAGCCTGGAGGTCAAGGACGACAAGACCATCGTCTGGACCCTCAAGAGACCGTTTCCGGCGCTGCTGAGCGTCCTCAGCAAGATGTCGACGGTTCCCGCCTTCATCATGCCCGCACGCCTCGCCAAGACGCCCGCGTCGGAGGCCATCCCGCAGCACATCGGCTCCGGTCCCTTCCGCTTCGTCGATGCGGAATTCCAGCCTGGCGTGAAATCCGTCTATCAGAAATTCAAGGACTACGTGCCGCGCAGCGAAGCGCCGAGCTGGCTGGCGGGCGGCAAGGTTGCCAAGGTCGATCGCGTCGAGTGGATCACGATGCCGGACTCGCTCACAGCCATCAACGCGCTGTCGGCGGGCGAAATCGACTATATCGAGATGCCGCCGGCCGACCTGGTGCCGGTCCTGGCCAATGATCCCGACATCGTCGTGGAAAAACGGGACACCATCGGCTACCAGTTCATCGCCCGGATGAACTTCAAGAATCCGCCCTTCGATAACGTCAAGATCCGGCAGGCCGCGCTGCGGGCCCTGGGCCAGGAAGAACTCCTGAAGATCGCCATCGGCGATCCCGAATACTACAAGCCCTGCGGCGCGATCTTCGGATGCAACGCCCCCTATGCCAGCAGCATCGGCGCCGAGACGCTGACCAGCGGCGGCGATCCGAAGGGCGCCAAGAAGCTTCTCGACGAGGCCGGGTATGACGGCAAGCCGATCGTCGTCTTCAAGGCATCGGACCTCCCCGTGCTCGCCGCTCCCAACGACGCCGGCGTGCAGGCGCTGCGCCGGGCAGGCTTCAAGGTCGATGTCAAGGAGCTCGACTTCCAGACGCGCACGATCCGGCTGACCAGCACAAAGCCGGTCTCGGAAGGTGGCTGGAACATGTTCTTCTCAAGCTTCCATGTTCTGGACATCAACTCACCGCTGTACAGCAACCTGTTGGATGCGCGCGGTGATCAGGGGTACCTGGGGTGGCCGAACGACCCGGAGCTGGAAGCCATGCGCCGCGCATTCGCCGAGGCGTCAACACCCGAAGCACAGAAGGACGTCGCGACCCGTATCCAGGCGCACGTCATGCAGAACGTCACCTACGTTCCCCTTGGCAACTGGTTCAACCCCCAGGCCCGCAGCCGCAAGCTCACAGGCATGATCCCAGGACCGGTGACGGTGTTCTGGAACCTGGAGAAGTCACGCTGATTGGCCTGGCGCCGATCACCGTCGCGTCATCGCAAGCGAGCGTCGTCCGATCACCGCCGGTCGGACGGCCCGCCATCCGTAGTCCGACCGGTACCGGAAGAGGTTGATGACTGGCTATTTCATCCGGCGCGTGCTTGCCATCGTTCCGGTGATGGCGATTGTCGTCGTCTGCGTATTCCTTCTCCTGCGGCTCACGCCAGGCGACCCGGCGGCGATCCTGGCAGGCGACACGGCAACGGCCGAGCAGCTCGAACGGATCCGGCAGTCACTGGGTCTCGCCGATTCCCTTCCCGTGCAGTTCGCACGCTGGCTGGGACTGCTGGCGCAGGGCGATTTCGGTACCTCGCTGATCTCCGGCAGCCCGGTCACCGGCATGATTGCCCAGCGCATCTGGCCAACGCTGAACATCGCCATCCTCACGCTCATCCTGACCATCGCCATCGCGGTGCCGCTGGGCGTGATCGCCGCGTGGCGCCACCGCACCTGGGCCGACTATGCGGTGATGAGCTTTTCGGTCCTCGGCTTCTCGGTCCCGGTCTTCGTCATCGGCTATACCTTCATCCTCGTCTTCTCGCTCGAGCTGCGCTGGCTTCCGGTCCAGGGCTATGTCGCACCGACCCAGGACTTCGGCCAGTTCATCGCACGCGCCATCCTGCCGTGCCTCGCTCTTGCGACGGTGTTTATCGCACTGATCGCCCGCATGACCCGTACCTCCATGCTCGAGGTCCTGGGCGAGGACTTCATCCGCACGGCACGCGCCAAGGGCATCAAGGAGAGCTGGGTTCTGTTCCGGCATGCGTTGCGCAACGCCGCTGTCCCGATCCTGACCATCATCGGCACCGGTTTCGCGCTGCTGATCGGCGGCGCGGTCGTGACCGAGAGCGTGTTCAACATTCCAGGCATCGGCCGCCTGACGGTCGACGCCATCCTCGCCCGCGACTATCCGGTCATCCAGGCCATGACGCTGCTGACCAGCGGCATCTATGTCCTGATCAATCTCCTAATCGACCTGAGCTACGCCTTCATCGATCCGAGGATCCGCTACTGATGGCCGCAGCGCCGAAACCGGAAGCCGGCCTGCAGTGGTTGCTCAACGCCGTCACGCTGCCGCGCCATGCCCGCCTGGGTATCGGTCCCACGATTGCGCTGGCCGTGCTCGTTCTCATTATCCTGTCAGCGGTCCTCGCGCCCCTCGTCGCGCCACACGATCCGCTGCTGATGGATGCCACGCAGCGCCTGAAGGGGCCGAGCAGCCTGCATCCGCTGGGTACCGATGCCTATGGTCGCGATATCCTGTCGCGCGTGATCACCGGTGGCCGGATTTCGCTTGTCATCGGTATCAGCGTCGCCGTGGCCAGCGTCGGCATCGGTCTTGCCATCGGACTCGTCGCCGGCTTCTTCCGGCGCGCCGATGCCATCGTCATGCGCATCATGGACGGCCTGATGGCGATCCCCTCGATCATGATCGCCATCGCCCTCGTGGCGCTGAACGGCCCCAGCCTCTGGTCGGTCATGGCCGCGATCGCCATTCCCGAGATACCCCGTGTCGTGCGGCTTGTACGCGCCGTCGTGCTGTCGGCGCGCGAGGAGCCTTATGTCGAGGCTGCGATCGCACTCGGCTCATCCATGCCGAAGATCCTGTTCCAGCACCTGATGCCCAACACACTGGCGCCGCTGATCGTACAGGGAACATACGTCTGCGCTTCCGCGATCCTGACGGAAGCCATCCTGTCATTCCTGGGCGCTGGCGTCGCGAGCGAGATACCGACCTGGGGCAACATCATCGCGCAGGGGCGCAGCTACTTCCAGATCAAGCCGACGCTGATCTTGTGGCCGGGCCTGATGCTGTCGCTCTGTGTCCTCTCCGTCAATCTTCTGGGCGACGCCGCGCGCGACCGCCTGGATCCCCGTCTGCGGAAACGTGGGGAATGACCGTCCAGTTCAAAAATCGTTCCTTCACCGATGCTGAGGTCGTGCTGGATGTGCGCGACCTGACGGTCGGGTTTTCCGGGCACCCCGACGCCGCAACGGTGCTGGGCGGCGTATCTCTTCGCATCCGTGCCGGCGAGACGGCCTGCGTGGTCGGCGAATCGGGTTCCGGCAAGTCCGTCACCTCGCTGTCGATCATGGGTTTGCTGCCCAAAGGGTCGCTCGAAGCGACCGGCGGTGTCATCGGGTTTGAAGGTCGTAACCTTTTGGATCTCGGACCTTCGGCCATCCGCGCGCTGCGGGCGCACAAACTCTCGATGATTTTCCAGGAACCGATGACGGCGCTCAATCCGCTGATGCGCGTCGGCGAGCAGATCGAGGAGGTTCTCGAGGCACACACCGCCCTGCCGGCCCGGGACCGGCGAACGCGCGTGCTCGACATGCTGGCTCAGGTGCATCTGCCGGACATCGAACGCATCCATCATTCCTATCCGCACCAGCTCTCCGGAGGCCAGCGCCAGCGCATCATGATCGCGATGGCTCTGATCCTCGAACCGAGACTGCTGATCGCGGACGAGCCGACCACCGCGCTGGATGTGACGACCCAGAAGCAGATCCTGGGACTCATCGACGAACTGCAGCAACGGCACGGAACCGCCGTGCTGTTCATCACGCATGATATGGGCGTCGTGGCCGACACCGCCGATACGGTCCATGTGATGAAACACGGCCGGATCGTCGAAAGCGGTGCTGTCGAGACCGTGCTGCGTCAACCGCAAGACGCCTATACCAAGCAATTGCTCCGGGCGGTGCCGAGCCTGACACCGCGGACACCCCGGGATGCGCAGGAAGGCGAAGCCATTCTCACTGTCCAGGGCCTTCAGAAAATATATGGCGAAACGGGCATATTCAGTCGTAGCCGCCCGCATGTTGCAGCCGAGGAGGTCGACTTCACTGTCCGTCCCGGTCGAACAGTGGGCATCGTGGGCGAGAGCGGCTCAGGCAAGTCGACGGTCGCGCGCTGCATCGTGAGACTCATCGACCCATCCGGCGGCAAGATACGGATCGCCGGCACCGATATCGCGACACTGCCGCCGCGGGCGCTCAAGCCTTACCGCAAGCATGTCCAGATCGTGTTCCAGGACCCGTTCCGCTCGCTCAATCCGCGCTGGACCATCGCGCGCAGCCTGATCGAGGGGCCGGTCAATCTCGGGATCGACAGGAACACCGCGCTGGCCCGCGCCACCGAGCTGCTCACGATGGTCGGCATGCCGGAAGACACGTTGGAACGGTTTCCCCATCAGTTCTCCGGTGGCCAGCGGCAGCGCATTGCCATTGCGCGGGCCCTGGCCATGGAACCCAGCCTGCTCATAGCCGACGAAGCCGTGTCCGGACTGGACGTGTCGGTCCAGGCCCAGGTCCTCGCTTTGCTGAGCGACCTGCAGGCGAAGCTCGGTATCGCGATCCTGTTCATCACCCACGATCTGCGGGTCGCGGCGCAGGTCTGCGATGAGGTGATGGTGATGAAGAAAGGACGCATCGTCGAGCATGACACGGCGGCGAACGTGCTGCTCCATCCACAGCACGACTACACGCGGGCCTTGATCGGTGCGGCCCCCGGACGCGGCTGGGACTTCGCCAATTTCCGGGAACTGGCGCAGGCCACCTGAGCCCTGCCCGCCCGGCGTGCCTCACCACATCATGAACGACGCCACCTGATCATCACTGATCTTGCCCGCCTGCACGTCGGCGATCGACCGGTCTACAATGGTGATTGCCTCCTGCGCTTCGTCTTCGGTCAGCGTCAGCGGCGGCATGAATTCGAGCACATTGGCCTTGAGACCGACATAGGTCATCGCAGCACCCAGCTCGTAGGCCCGGTAGATGATTTTCGCCGTTGTCGTTGCGGGCACGGGTTCCCGTGTTGTCCGGTTGACGACGAGCTCCATGCCGAACGCGAGGCCGCGGCCCCGCACATCGCCCACGATCGCGTACTTATCGCCCAGCCCGCGCAGGCCTTCCTGAAGGAGTTTGCCCACCCTGGCCGATCGCTCGACGAGGCCCTCTTCCTCGATCGCGTCGAGGACCGCGTTGCCGGCGGCGGCGGAAACCGGATTGCCGGCTGTGGTCAGGAGCGCAAAAGCCGGCGCGCAGTCCATGATATCGCTCGGTCCCACGACGGCAGAAATCGGCAGACCGCCGCCAAGCGCCTTCGCGAACACGACGATATCCGGCGACAGGCCTTCATGCTCGAAGCAATGCATCCGCCCGGTACGGGCCAGACCCACCTTCACTTCATCGACCACGATCTTGATTCCGTGCCGCCGACAGCGTTCCTGCAGTGCTGCCAGAAAACCCGGCGGTGGCACGATAAAGCCACCATCGGACATCAGCGGCTCGAGAAACACCGCGGCGACCTGGTCGGGCGGGAAACTCGTCTCGAAGTGATAGTCGAGCTGCGCCAGGACCTCGTCGGCACTGAACCGCTGCCGGTACATGTCCGGGTAGGGCAACAGCAGCACGCCGGGTCGCGGCAGCGTGTGTGTCATGGCGGTGTGTCCGCTGATCCCCATCGAGCCTGACAGGTTCCCGTGATAGGAGCCGATGAAGGAGATGATGCGCGGCCGCCGGGTCGCGTGAACCACAACCCGAAGGGCGCAGTCGTTGGCGTCCGAACCGGAGTGACCGAACCACACGCGACGCTCGCCCTCTCCCGGGGTGATCGCGAGAAGGCGCTCCGCGAGGGTCACCGCAGGTGCGTTTGGATAGAGCAAGAGGCTGGCGCCAGGCATGTCCCTGACGGCGCGCGCCACCGCCTCGGCAATCCGGGGATGGCTGTAGCCCAGGATCGCCGGGCCGGCCGAGCCGGACAGGTCCAGCAGCGACCGTCCACCTTCCTCGATGAGGCGATTGCCGCGCCCACCGACCAGGCTCAGCGGCGAGAACCGCAGCTTGCCGATTTGCGCGATCGCGACGGCATCCCGCTGCCGAAGGCCAAGATTGCTCATGAGGTTTTCTCCGCCAGCACTTTCTTGAGCGTCGTTGCGAGACGGACGCTCCACGCTTCCTGCGCCGACTCGCTGTCGAGGAGGTCCTGCCTGATTTCGATCAAGGCCGACGGCAGCCCCCGGTCGTCGCCGTGAACCGGGATGGCGTAGTCGTCGTCCCGGCTGACAACGTAGGGGACATTCGCCTCGGCATGCAGCCCATGATCCGCTTGCAGGCTCCTGAGGATCGCCAGGGCGAAGCTGTCCACGTCGCCGTGCAGGACTCCGGCGTGCCATGGTCGCGACATGCCGAGGAAGACCGGCGTGAAGCTGTGGACCGCCAGGACGCATGTCGGCTTTCCCAGTCCCGCACGGCGATCCAGATGCGCTGCCACCCGGTCATGAAACGGCGTGAAGATCGACCGCGCCCGGTGCTCCCTCTCCACGTCATCGAGGCCGATATTTCCGGGAATATCGGTGTCTTCCGAACGAACCGGTATGCTGTCACTGGCTCCTAACGGACGATTGAGATCGATGAGCAGCCGGGAATGGGTGCCGAGAAAGGCGGGCGCATCCAGCCGCCGCGACAGCAGGCGCGTCAGCCCGGCCGCGCCGATGTCCCAGGCGATATGACGGCGCAGCTGCAACGCGTCCAGTCCGAGGGCGCGGTAGTCCCGCGGTATGTAGTTCGACGCATGCTCGCACAGCAGCACGATCTGCGACCTGCCGGCTTCGTTGATGATCTCGACAGCCGACCTCTCATCGACATCCATCAGAAGAGGGTTCCATAGAGGTCGCAAATGGCGCCTTCCTCGAGTGTCGCCAATCGCGCGATCTCGTGGCGCTTGACCCCTTCGAAGGTTTCCACGAGCAGCGGGTGAAACCAGCCCCGTACGGTCTTGTCGGCGAGAAACGCATCCAGAGCATCCGGAAGGGATTCCGGCAAACGGACAAGGCCCAGGGCCTTGCGCTCATCGTCACTCATCAGTGTCGGATCGCCGGTCACGAGTGGCGGCGATTTCAGCTCAGTCCGCAGCCCATCCAGCCCGGCCCGAACAATGGCGGTCAGAGCCAGGTATGGGTTCGCCGTCGCATCGGCGACCCGGAATTCGATGTTGTACTGGGGTGCGCGATCGCGGCCGCCGATCGTGACCGTCGGGCAGATGCGGAGACTGGCTTCGCGATCCCTTTCGGCGAGCCAGGTGTATGAAGAACTCCAGTTGTGCGGCTTGAGACGATAGTAGGACGGCACGCTCGATGCCGTCAGCACCGTGATCACCGGCAGATGGCGCAACACGCCCGCGCAAAACGCGCCGGCCTGCCGCGAGAGACCACCCGGCTCCGCTGGATCGTAGGTCGCAGGGCGCCCATCGGCATCAACGAAGCTGAAATGGATATGGACGCCGTTGCCGACCTCCGTCAACGCCGTCTTCGGCGCGAATGAAGCGCGCCAGCCTTTCGCGCGGGCAGCGTCCCGCGTGATCTCCCGGATGGCGACAGCACGGTCAGCCGCCGTCAAGGCATCGGCGGGCGCGTGGGTGATCTCGAATTGCTCGCTGCCGTACTCGGCCAGGATCATCTCCGGCTCCACGCCGGCCTCCTCCAAGGCGGCCAGCAGGGTCGGACAGAAAGGATCGGCACGCCGCATCGCGCCAATCGAGAAGGCATGCGCCGCGGCAAAGCCGGCGTCAAAGAGGCGGAACTCCTGCTCCACGGCCGCCTTCATCGCGAGACCGGCCTCAGCCTTCAGATCGGCGAGCGCATTCTTCAGCACTGTCCGCGAACAGCCGATCCAGGGCGTGCCGTCAAGCTCGACGATGTCCGACGCGACCATATCGAACGGTGTTGCAGCACCGCTGCTGGCGGTGCGAAAACGCGCGGCGAGATCGGGAATCAGCCGCAGGTCTCCCGTCGAACCCCAAGGATTGGGGTCGGCAATGGCGTTGAAGGGCGTAATGGACAGGTTGGCCGGCACCCAGCCGACCCCAGCCTGGGCAATCTTCTCGAGCTTGCTCTCGACAACCGGGCGTCCGCGGGTGATCGCGCCAAGATCGGTCGTAACGACGTTCACCAGGGCTTCAGGCGATTTCATGAATCTTTCCCAAGGGCTTCCATGCGCGCGACGACGGTGTCGGTGTCGGTGACCCAGCAGTAGCCGCCGAATGCGCTGAGCGCCGCTTCATGCCGCTCCTGGGTTGCCGTCGCGCAGGCGTCAGCAACACAGGTCACCAGGTAGCTTCGATCGGCTGCGTCACGGACCGCCATGTCCACGCACTGGTCCGTCATGACGCCGACAACGATCAGGTAGCGGATGCCGAGATTTTTCAGCACGTAGTCTATGTTGGTCGAATTGAAGACACCCGATGATGTTTTCGGCAGCATGATCTCGTCGCCAATCGGGGCGAGAGCCGCGACGGGCCGGCCCGCCGGTAGGCTCGGTGGCACATGGATCGGTGTCAGCTTGTGGTCGAGCGAACGGTCGCGGCCATCTTCCGTCAGGCTCTGAATGATGGTGTGAACGACCTCGACGCCGTTGGCGCGTGCCGCCTTGAGGATCCGCTGCACGTTCGGAATGGTCGTGGAGGCGGTCTGCCGATAGAAGTAATGGTCGGGCCCGTGCTCGGGATGGAATGGATCGGCGCCGGGCTCAAGCCAGATGATCTGCATGTCGACGACGAGAACCGCGGTCTGCGCCCTGCGGAACATCGCATCCCGTCGGGATGGCTGCTCCATCACGTGTTTCGCTCCTTCTTTGTCTTCCGAAGCGATGGCCGCGCGGCGCCACCCTCGGTACCCGCGTCGTGCACCGTTACCGCATTCTGCTCCCGCACCTTCTCGAGGCGCTCGATGCGATCGCGCGTGCCGCTGTCGGCCGTCGACACGATGCGCGCGACCAGTGCCTCCATCTGGGCGACGGCCGGGGCGAGCGTGTCGTACGGCGACGTCACTTCCACCGGGCTCACGATCGTCACTTCCGAGAACGCCGCGATCGGCGACTGCCAGGGATCGGTGAACAGGACAATCCTGGCGCCGCGGCCGGTCGCCTGGCGCGCGAACGCAACGACATCCGACTGATAGCGGCGATAGTCGAACGCGACCAAAACATCGCGACTGCCGATTTCCGCCAAAATGTCGAACGTCTGGGCGGAAACAACGTCGATGTCACACACACCCGGGCGCAGCTGCACGAGATGGCCGGCAAACATGCTGGCAATGTGGCGACTGAACCGGCCACCCAGCGTCAGGATTTCCCCCTTCGCTCCCATGATCAGACGCGCTGCCCGGTCATAGCTCTGCAAGGGCGCCGATGTCTGGGCCTTCTCGATCGCCTCGCCGACGGAACGCAGGTAGGTGAGGATGGGACTGCCGTTCGCCTTCGGGGCGCGCTTCGACTCCATCATCAGCAACGGCGAGTGCAACCGCGCCTCGACTTCCGCCAGCAGCTTCGCCTGGAAGTCCGGAAAACCGCTGAACCCGAGTTTCATCACCAGGCGGACGACCGTCGGATCGCTGACTCCGGCACGGCGCGCGAGGCCCGTCGCCGTACCCAACCCGGAAGTCGGATACTCGGCCAGGAGAAGTCGAACGATCTTCTCTTCCGAGGGTGTCAGCGGGAGGTCTTCCCGCATCAGCAAATCGCGTACCGCCACTGTCAGCGTCCTCAATTGCGTTTAACTCGATGCCGAAGCCGGTGCAGTGGATGCATTCGCGATCGCTGAGCCTCTCGCATCTGGACGATCATCCTGCCATGAACGTCCGCTACGGCGATGATGGTAATGAAATCTACATTGTCACAACTTACTTTATACTTTGAATATTATCCTACATTTCATATCATGTGGCAAGCCTGATGCTGGGAGCACCCGGCAGCACTGCCAGCAGATCGGTTCAAGGGGCACACCATGAGTAGAACAGACATCGCAGTCATCGGCGCTGGCCGGATCGGCGCAACGATCGCCGAACTGCTGGTCCGCAGCGGCCACTATCGTGTGACCGTTATCGATCGGGATCGCACTCAGCTCGACCGCATCCCGGACGCCACGGGAATCTCAACCGCTGCAGTTGACCTGGAAGCGGGCAGCGAAGTCCTGGACCATCAATTGCGCGGCAAGTTTGCCGTCCTCTCCGCGGCGCCCTTCCAGTTGACCCGGCTCATCGTCGACGCCGCGCGGCGCGTTGGCGTGCACTATCTCGACCTCACGGAGGACGTCGCCAGCGCCCGTCATGTGCAGCAGCTCGCGCAAGATGCCACCACCGCCTTCATCCCGCAGTGCGGCCTGGCGCCGGGGTTTGTTTCGATCGTCGCCCACGACATGGTGCAGCGCTTCGATGCGCTTGACAGCATCCGGCTGCGTGTCGGCGCCCTGCCGCGCTTTCCCTCGAATGCCCTCAAGTACAGCCTGACCTGGAGTACGGACGGCGTCATCAACGAGTACTGCGAACCCTGCGAAGCAATTGTCGATGGTGTGCGGCGAGGACCGCGAGGAACTGACAATCGACGGAACGGTGTACGAAGCCTTCAACACGTCTGGCGGCTTGGGCACCCTGTGCGACACCTATGGCGGGCGCGTCCGTGAAATGAACTACCGGACGGTCCGCTATCCCGGTCACGCAGCGATCATGAAGACCTTGCTTGGCGACCTGCGCCTGAGCGAACGCCGTCATGTGCTCAAGGACATCCTGGAGCACGCCCTGCCGTCGACCACGCAGGACGTCGTCATCGTCGTCGTCATGGTCGCCGGCTGGCGCCAGGGCACTCTTGTCCAGGAGACCTATGCCAACACGATCTACGGAAGCGAGATCAACGGTCAGCGCCGCAGTGCCATCCAGGTCACCACGGCGACGAGCATCTGCGCCGTGCTGGATCTTCTGGCCGCCGGCAAAATCCCCACGCGGGGCTTCGTCCGCCAGGAGGACATCGGTCTCAATGCCTTCCTATCAAATCGGTTCGGATACCCTTACATTGCCCGGGCCGACGGACATGTAGCGGTGCCCACGAACGAACCAATCGATGGTCATGCCGGCGAGGTCGTCCGGGCGGTGCATGAAACCGGATATGCTGCGGCTTCCGCAGGGAGATGACAACCATGGCGTCAGTGGCTCATTCGGACCTCGCGACGGAAACAGCCGCGCTCCTGCACAGGCTTGACGTGCCGCGGGAACAGTATGTCGGCGGTTCATTGGCCGTCCGCACGCCGATCTCGGGGCAAATCATCGCGCAGGTGCACGAGACGCCGCTGGCCGACGCAACCGCCATGATCGGGCGGGCACAGGCGGCGTTCAGCATGTGGCGTCACGTTCCTGCACCCCGACGCGGCGAACTGGTGCGCCTGCTCGCAGAAGAACTGCGCAGAGCGCAGGACGATCTCGGCCGCCTCGTCACGCTGGAAACCGGTAAGGTCCTGTCGGAAGGGCGTGGGGAAGTGCAGGAGATGATCGACATCTGCGACTTCGCTGTCGGCCTGTCTCGCCAGCTCTATGGGCTCACGATCGCCAGCGAACGCCCGCACCATCGCATGATGGAAACCTGGCATCCGCTGGGCGTTTGCGGCGTGATCTCCGCCTTCAACTTTCCCGTGGCGGTGTGGTCGTGGAATGCCGCCCTGGCGCTGGTGTGCGGCGATCCCGTTCTCTGGAAACCGTCCGAGAAGACACCTCTTACCGCCCTCGCGACCCAGGCGATCCTGCGCCGCGCGATGGCACGTTTCGGCAGTGACGCACCGGAGGGGCTGAGCCATCTGCTCATAGGCGGGCCGGCACTCGGCGAAATCCTGGTCGACGACAAGCACGTCAGGATCGTCTCCGCGACCGGCTCAACGGCCATGGGACGGGCCGTCGCCCCGCGCCTGGCCAAGCGATTCGCCCGCGCCATCCTGGAGCTCGGCGGCAACAACGCCGCCATCGTCACGCCATCGGCCGATCTCGACCTCGCCCTGCGGGGGATTGCCTTTGCGGCGATCGGCACCGCAGGCCAGCGCTGCACCACGCTTCGGCGGCTCTTCCTGCATGACCGCATCTACGACTCGTTCATGTCGCGCCTCACGCGCGTCTATGGCACGATCGCGATCGGCAATCCGCTCGAGTCCGGCACGTTGCTGGGCCCCCTGATCGACGCCGCGGCCTACAAGGGCATGCAGCGGGCTCTTCAATCGGCGCGCGCGGCCGGCGGCACGGTGCATGGCGGCGAACGCTGGGACAGTCCGGGATTGCCGGATGCGTTCTATGTGAGGCCGGCGCTGGTCGAGATGCCGGATCAGGTCGGCCCCATGCTGGAGGAGACGTTCGCGCCTATCCTCTACGTCGTGCGCTACACCGATCTGTCGACCGCGATCGATCTCCAGAATGCCGTCGACGCCGGCCTGTCCTCGTCGATCTTCACGTTGGATATGCGCGAGGCCGAGACTTTCCTGTCGTCGGGTGGTTCGGATTGCGGCATCGCGAACGTGAATATCGGACCGTCGGGCGCCGAGATTGGCGGCGCCTTCGGCGGCGAGAAGGATACTGGTGGCGGCCGCGAGGCTGGTTCCGACTCCTGGAAGGCCTACATGCGGCGCGCCACCAACACCATCAACTACGGGACCACTCTCCCGCTTGCTCAGGGAGTCGCGTTTGAGGTCGAATAACCGCCGACTGCGCGAGCAGTCCTAGTAGAGGTTGGACTTGTAGTCTTTATCCAACCCTTTCTGCATCAGGCCGGGGATCGACACGACCGCCCCGGCCAATCTGGCCGCAAGGCCTTTGCTCTTGTTGAGCCTGACATGGGCGGCGAACATGCCGGCGGGATTGATGCCCGCCGCACGTTCGCCAACTGGCCAGAGGCAGGCGCGCTCGAGCGCCCGGCTGGGGCGCAGCGCCAGCGCCAGGTCTTCGATGCAAATCGCGAGACGGGGCACCTTGTCCTGCACCGTGAACCGAGCACGCGCCGCCTCGTCGGTCGTCAGACGCGCGACGCCACGCACGATGGCCACGCTGTGGGAACCGGGAACGAGCAACGCGGCGGCAACGCGGGGCTGGACGATGATGTTACGAAAGCTGTCGGTGCGGCGGTTGCCGGGCCGGTCAGCGAACCAGAGGGAGCCACCATCGATCCGCGTCATGCAGCCTGCCGGATCGCCCTTGGGGCTGAGATCGGCACGACCGCCCGCATCGATGGTCGCCAGTGCCATGAAGCGCGTGGCCGCCACAACGTCCGCCGACGACGTCGCCACGGCTTCGGCGGACACGGCCGACCAGAAGCCCGATCGGATCAGCGCTTTGGCACAGTGGACATAGCATTCTTCCACGGCGATGAGCGCTTCGCCGCCACGCACCTCGCCAACGCGACCGTTCACGCGCAGTGTTTCACCGATTCCGGGCGCGAGGAACAGCGAACCGAAGGCACGGCCACGCTCGGCCAATGTGGGCTCGTCGAGTACCGCGAGCGGCACGCGCAACGTGGCACGGTCTCCGCTGGCGAAGGCTGGCGCGCCGCCGGCCAGCGCGACGGCGATGGCGGTGCCGTCGCCAAAGCCCGCGAAGGCCAGCGGCGATACGGCAATCCATTTGAGTGCCGTTTCATCCAGGTGGTCGATGACCTTGAGGTTCACCGGCGGCGGTGTTTTGCCGATCACGCTTTCCAGCGCGGCGACGGTTTCGATGCGATCGCTCACCGATGGGCCTCTCTCGTCCGGCACCCCTTCGCGCCCTATAACGTTGCCATTCTAGTGCAATTGCGAGGCATTCGCACACTAAAATAGTGGACGTGTCGGTGCTCGTCGATTCCGCCGGAAGGATAGGATCTGGCAGCGGTGAGCACCGGCGCAAGCGCATCCTCACGTGTCGGCAACGCTGCAGACGGCCAAGCCGCCGTGCCCTTACCCGAATCCAACGCCCGTCGCTATCGTGAGGCCGCTGCGCGTTCGATGGCTTCTTCGATCATCTTCTTCGCATGGGCGGCATCACGCCAACCCATAAGCTTGACCCATTTGCCGGGTTCCAGATCCTTATAGTGCTCGAAGAAATGCGCGACCTGATCGAGCGTGATCTGCGGCAGGTCGGTGTAGTTCTTGACGTTACCGTAGCGCTTGGTGAGGTGCAACGACGGTACCGCGATCACCTTCTCGTCCTGACCGGCATTGTCTTCCATGATCAGCACGCCGATCGGACGCACGTTGATCACGCAGCCCGGGATCAGCTCACGCGTGTTGCAGACCAGAACGTCGATCGGATCGCCGTCGCCCGACAGCGTATGCGGGACGAAGCCGTAGTTGCCCGGATAACGCATCGAGGTGTGGAGGAAGCGGTCGACAATCAGCGTCCCTGCTTTCTTGTCCATCTCGTACTTAATGGGCTCGCCACCGATCGGTACCTCGATGATGACATTGACGTCCTCTGGCGGGTTCGTGCCAATGGCGATGGCTTCGATGCGCATGTCGGTCTGCTACCTTTCTGAACCAGCCTATCACGGGCCAGACATCGATTTCTTCCATTGTAGGATGAAATCGCGATAGTTCCGATTATTCATGTAACCGATCAGCTCCGGCCCAATGGCGATCGGCCGTTCGCTGGCACCCAGCGTCTGCTTCAGCTTCTTCGCTGTGGCCGTTCCCTCGACGTCCTCGCGCACGGCGTAGAGACGAGACGCGTTGGCGATGACGGTCTGTCCGCGCTTGGACAGCAGATAGTCGATCCAGAGTTTTGCCGCATTTGGATGCCTGGCTTTGCCGTTGGCGACCAGGACGCGCGACATGACCAGTGTGTAGTCGCGTGGGAATACATAACCGAGCGTCGGGTTGTTTTGCGCTTGCTGAGCCGTATAGGCCCCCAGCAGATTGTAGCCGATCACCGTCCTGCCCGAGATCAGCTTGCGCACCATTGCGCTGGTATTGAGCTCCAGTTGGGGCTCGGTCCGGCCCAGCGCCTTGGCGATGCTCCAGAACTCCGGCGAGATCGTTGCGTCACGGGTCGCCAGAAAGAAGCCGAGGCCCGATTTCTCGATATTGTAGCCCGATACCTTGCCCTTGAAGCGGGCCGGGTCCGCATTCAACAACCTGGCGAAATCCGCGCGTGTCTGCGGCACGTCGTGGTCGGGCAATGCCCCCTTGTTGTAGGCGAAGACGATGGGCTCGTAGGTCGTGGCGAAAGCCTCGTCTTTCCAGTGGGCCCAGTTCGGCAGGCCGGCCTTTTCCGGCGAATCGTAGGCCATCGCGTAGCCATCGCTCACGAGGGCCGCCTGCTGATCCATTGCCGAGCTCCACAGGATGTCGGCCGTCTCGGTGCCCAGTTTCGATTCGGCTACGAAGCGGTGATAGAGTTCGGTCGCGTTGATATCCTCATACGTCACCTCGATCCGCCGATACATGGCCTCAAAATCCGCGATCAGCGGGGCTGCAATATCAGCGTCCGTATTCGAATAGATCACCACGCGGCCCTCGTCCTCGGCCGCCCGCACGATCCTGCTGTAAGACGCCGGATAGCCGGCCGGCGGCGCCGCACGCGGGGCGTAGAAGATTGCGTCATCGTCGGCTGTCTGCGCGCCAGCGGGCGCGCCGGCGATCGAGACCGTGCCAACAGCGACGAGACGCCCAAGGAAAGCCCTCCTGCCCCGCGTTTGCATGGCCGATCATCCCTCCACGGGCACCAGAAGCAAGGGGATCCGGGCCTGCCGAACCATGTCGTGAACGACCGACCCGAACAGCAGACCGACCAGCAGCCCTTCGCCGCGCGAGCCCATCAGGACCAGGTCGGCCGCACTCGATCTGGCCTGCTCGAGAACGATGTCGGCGACATCGTCGCCTTCCTTGATGGCGACCTCGCTGATGGGATGCGCCGGCTTCTCGTTGGCGCGAACGGCATAAAACGCAGCGATCTGCGCTTCGATATGCGCCTTGGCACGCGCGATTCGGTCGTCGTGGTACTGGTCCAGCGCTTCCTGCGGCACGTGGGAGTCGATCTCGATCAACGATTTCTCGCGATGATCGGGAATGACCCTCAGCACCTGGAGGCTGGCGCCCAGGCGGTTCGCCAGGTCGATGGCATAGGCCAGCACCTGCTCGCTGCCGTCGCCGAGGTCCGCGGCATAGAGAATGTTGCGGATGCTGTTGTTCATCGCACGCTCCTCAAGACGGACTGCCGAAGATGGGAACGACGCCGGTGACGATGGTGGCCAGCAGCATCACCACGGCCGACGTCATCGCCCACAACAGAGTGTAGCGCTGGTGGTCGCCGAACTCGATCTTCGCCAGACCGACCAGCAGATAGGTCGAGGCCACCAGCGGGCTGAGCAAATGCACCTGTTGGCCGACCAGGGACGCGCGCGCGATCTGCGCCGGTTCAAAACCATAGACGGCGGCCGTCTTGGCCAGAATCGGCAGGATGCCGAAGTAGAACGCGTCATTGGAAATGAAGAAGGTGAACGGGATGCTCAAGACAGCCGTCACGATTCCCATGTAGGGGCCCATCCAGCTGGGCACCGCCGCGATCACGCTCTCGGCGATCGCGTCGACCATCTTTGTACCCGACAGGATGCCGACAAAGATTCCGGCAGCGAAGATCAGTGCGACGACGGGCAGCACGTTTTCAGCGTGAGCCGTCGTTCGCTCTTTTTGCGCCTGCAGGCCGGGATAGTTCACCGTGATGGCGATCGCGAAGGCGATCATGAACAGCACCGGAAGGGGCATGACGGCCGCAACCAGCGCCACCAGCAGCACGAGCGTCAACAAGAAGTTGAACCATAGCAAATGCGGCCGAAGCAGGGAGCTGTCATGCTCCGTCACCTGCCCCGTTCCATCGGTCATTGCATCAAGCTTGATGATGCCGAGGCGGCGACGCTCCCGCATGCCCAGGAGGTAGGCGACGAACAGAACCCACACGGCGGTGATGATCATGGACGGGATCAGCGGCACGAACACCTGGCCGACATCAAGGCTCAGCGCACTGGTCGCGCGCGCCGTGGGGCCACCCCAGGGAAGCAGGTTCATATTGTGGGACGACATCATGACGACGCAGGCGAACACCAACTTGTTGATGCCCAGCCGATCGTACAAGGGAAGCATCGCCGCGGCGGTCACCATGTAGGTCGTCGAGCCATCGCCATCGAGGCCGACGGTCATCGCCAGCGCCGCGGTGCCCACGACGATCTTCATCGGATCGCCGCCGACAAGCTTGAGGATGAACTTCACCACGGGATCAAACAATCCGGCGTCAATCATGATGCCGAAGTAGAGGATGGCGAACATCAACATGACCCCGGTCGGCGCCAGCTTGCTGACGCCCGTGAGCATCATCGGGCCCAGGTCTTTTCCGAAGCCTGCAATCAACCCGAAGATGATCGGTATGACGATGAGCGCGACCACGGCCGGCAAGCGCTTCGTCATGATCAGCGCCATGAAGACGATGATCATCAGGTAGGCCAGAACGGTCAGCATGCTCACGCCTCCCCACGCCTTCTCTTCGCGCCTGCGCCTCCCGTGTGAAGGACGGGAGCGGTCAAAAACTATGCGCCAAAAAAGGGGACGGGTCGATCTAAGGCCTCATCCCCCATCGTTGCACCGTGCGCCTCTACTCGCCGCACTCGCGGGGCGCGGTGTCAGGCGTGCACGGCATAAACGTCACCGGAGTTGGCATCGTGAGGCAACGCACTGAGCCAGCGCGCCATGGCCTCGTCATCGATCCAGTCGTCATGAACCAGGATCTGGCTCTCACCCAGGGCCACGTTGAAACGATAAGGCCCGAGCGCCCTGCACCGCTGCAGGCAGGCCAGCGCCACGTGGCGCTGGATGGTCGTGAACTCGAAGGACAGCGCCGGCACCGGGCGGGACAGCCCGTCGAGCACCGCATCCTCGAGCCCCTCGACATCGATCTTGATGAAGGCGGGCTCGCCATGCTGTGCGATCAGCGCGTCGAGCGTGGTGAGCGTCACCTCCACGGTGCGTGTCCAGCGCTCCCGCTCCCAGCCCGGACTGCCGTCGGCCGCGGCGATGAAGCCCGCCGATCCCGTGGCCACAGTCGGGTTGGCGAGATTGAGGTGCAACGCCAGCGTGCCGCTGCGCGCACCGGCCGCGGCCTCGAGGATCCTGACGCCGTCATCGCGGCCGTAGAGCAGGCGAAGCACGCGCACCAGCGATGATTGCGGCTCCAGAGCGACAACCCGGCAACCCAACCGACGAAAGCACCGAATGCGATCGCCGACGTGGCTGCCGATGTCGAAAACCAGATCGCCTCGCCGCACAAAGCGCGCGTACAGCCGATCCATGCGGCGATGACGCGCCGGATCGCCATGGTAGACCCAGAGCGAGCGACCGATGGCGGCAACCTGTTGCAGGGTCGCAAACACGATCTCTCAGTCTCCATCCCCAGCGTCGGCCGTGGCGCGTACATCGTCGACTAAGCCCGGCAAGCCGAGAGGCGCAAGCCCGGAAGGCGGCGCCACTTCCTCGGGTATGGTGGCGAGTTCGAGCCGTCGCAGGACCGCACCGACGTCGGGACGGGCGCTCACCATCGCAAAGGGAATGGCCAGCAGCAGCGGTGCGAAGAAAGGAATTCCATAGCCGAGCGCGCCGGGTGCCATAACGACGAACCAGGCCAGCAGCCCGACGCCGGCAAGCGTCTGGACCCACAGACGCTGTGTCGCCGCTGCAACCGTCACGCGATGATCCTCGCGAACCGGGGCGGTCCAGCCGATGGCCCGACCGACCGCCAGCCCGCTGACGAACACGGTATGCGCCACAGCCATGATCGGCGCCAGGACCGCGAAGAACGCCATTTCCAGCACCGCGCTGGCGAGGAAGCGCGCTGCGCCGCCAAAGCCCTCAGCGGCGCCGGGGCGCACCACGATGTCGAGGATGCTCGCGATCTTGGGCGCGAAGGTCATGCCCATCGCCAGAACGAAGAGCAGCATGCCGGCTTCCGGCCGGAACACCGGGCCTGGCGCCTCGATCAGCAGTCCGCGGAACGTCGCCAATGCCACGAACAATACCCATGCCGGTGATCCGATGAACATCAGGATCGCCAGCCCGAGCTGGCATCGGCTGACTGCACGCAGGCCCGGCAGGGTGAGCAGCCGCCAGTACTGCATATTGCCCTGGCACCAGCGCAAATCGCGACGAATGAACTCCAGCAGGGTCGGCGGATTCTCCTCCCACGAACCGCCTTCCTCGGGCAGGACACGGACGTCGTAGCCGGCGCGTCGCATCAGGGCGGCTTCGACCTGGTCGTGGCTCAGGACATGGCCCGACAGCGGGCCGCCGCCGGGTAGGATCGGCAACGCGCAATGCGCGATGAACGGCTTCAGGCGGATGATGGCGTTGTGGCCCCAATAGGGCCCGCAATCGCCCTGCCAGAAGGCGCTGCCCAAGGTGTAGGACCGCATGCCCAGGCGCATGCCGAACTGGAAGACGCGGGCGAACGGGCTGAGGCTCGGCCGACCGACGACCAGGCTCTGAACGATACCCAGCCGCGGATGGGCCGCGATCACCCGGATCAACCGCAAGATCGCTGCCGGACTCATGAAACTGTCGGCATCGAGGACCAGCGCGAAATCGAAATCGCCGCCCCAGCGCTCGCAGAAATCGCGGATGTTGCCTGCTTTGAAGCCCGGATTGGTCAACCTGCGCCGATAGGTGATCGCAAGTGCCGCGCCGAACCGCGCCTTCAGTGCGGTCGCCATGCCCGCCTCTGCCGCCGCAATGTCCGGCCGATCGGTATCGCTCAACAGAAAGAGGTGCAGGTGCGGGGCGGCGCCGGTCGCGATCAAACCGGCGATCATGTCGGCGAGATTCCGGTGCAGCCGCGCGGCATCTTCGTTGCGCGTGCAGACCAGGATGGTGGTCCGCCCCGCGATCGCGGTGTCTCTCCGATCGAGCTGCGCCCACGGTGCCACCCTGGCCATGGGATCGCCGGTGAAGCGCATCAGCACAAACCCGATCACCGCATTCCAAAAGCCGATCACCGACCATGGCAGGGTCACGGCAAAACACGCCAGCATCATCCCGTCCACGATGTCGAGACCGCCATCGCCCAATGTGTAGGCCATCAGGCCCAGCATGGCCGCCACGCTCGCCACGACCAACAGGGCGAAAACGATGCGGCGTCCGGCCATCTTCTGTGGCATATCGACCCGGTCGCGACGGGGCGGAATTACACGTGCAGGACCGGTCATTGCGATATCATGTTTGACGGGCGCCCGTTTCTTATTCTCCATGGGCGAAGAGGCTAGCCTTGGCAGCAGCGTCGAAGCAATGGACCGAGAGCCTGGACACGACTCCGTGACCCGCGCGCTGTGGTACATCGCACCCGGGCAGGCGGCCCTGCGCGACGAGATGACACCGACACCAGGGCCGGGCGAGGTGCTGGTCCAGACACGCTATTCGGCGCTGAGCCGCGGCACCGAGAGCCTCATCTTCAGGGGCGCGGTCCCCGAGTCAGAGCATGCTCGCATGCGCGCGCCTTTCCAGGCCGGCGCGTTTCCGTTCCCGGTGAAGTACGGTTATGCCGCCGTCGGTACGGTCATCACGGGCCCGCACGACCTGCTCGGCCGTGCGGTCTTCGCGCTGCATCCGCATCAGAGCGCTTTCATCGTCCCTGCCGAGGCGGTGGTCGCGCTGCCGGCGGACGTGCCACCGCGCCGCGCTGTGCTCGCCGCCAACATGGAGACTGCGCTGAACGCGCTGTGGGATGCCGCCGTCCTGCCGGGCAGCCGGGTCGCGGTGATCGGTGCCGGCACGGTGGGTGCCCTGGTCGCCTGGCTCGCGGGCCACGTTGCAGGTGCACAGGTTACCATGGTCGACATCCGCTCTGACCGTGCTGCGGTCGCCAGCGCCCTGGGCGTCGGATTCGCCGCCCCTGGCGAGGCACCTGCAAACTGCGATCTCGTGTTCCACGCCAGCGCCTCGCCGGAAGGTCTGGCGACCGCGCTGGCAGCCGCCGGTGACGAAGCCACCATTGTCGAGTTGAGTTGGTATGGCGATCACGCGGTCGCCGCCGCGCTCGGCGGCGCCTTCCATAGCCGGCGGCTGCGCCTGATCGCTAGCCAGGTCGGCAGTGTGGCGCCTGAGATGCGGGCGCGCTGGCCGCACCGGCGTCGCCTCATCCAGGCGATCGCGCTGCTGGTCGATCCCCGCCTGGACGTGCTGCTCGAACCCGATGTGTCTTTCGAAGACCTGCCCGCTGCCTTGCCTGCGTTGCTGGGGCTCGGCGGCGCCGCGCTGTGCCAGGTCGTGGCCTATTCCTGAACCGTATCGGTAACGAACGAGGAGTTCTGTCATGTTCGCCGTCGAAGTTCGCGATCACATCATGGTGGCACACAGCTTCCGCGGCGACATCTTCGGCCCGGCCCAGCGCATGCATGGCGCCACCTTCGTGGTCGATGCGGCGTTCCTGACCCGTGACCTCGACGCCGCGGGGCTGGTGGTCGATATCGGCCGCGCCATTACGATCCTGCGCGAGGTGCTGGAACCCTTGAACTACCGCAACCTCGACGAGATGCCGGCGTTCGCCGGCAAGAACACGACCACCGAGTTCCTCGCCAAATACATTCATGACCGGATCGCCGAGTGCACCCGCGACGGCAAGCTCGGCCGTCCCGCGTCCGAGATCGACGCGTTGCGGGTCACCCTGTCGGAGTCGCATGTCGCGCGCGGCTGGTACGAGGCGCCGCTTGGCTGAGCGTCGTGCGATCTTCGCCATCCCGGGCGATCTCGACACGCCGACCGGCGGCTATGCCTACGATCGGCGCATCACAAACGAACTGCGCCGGCTCGGCTGGGACATGCAGCACGTGGCGCTGAGCGGCCAGTTTCCCCTACCCGACCCGACAACCCTGGCCCAAACCTATCGCACGCTGGCGCAGGTACCCGAGGGAATCCCGATTGTCGTCGACGGGCTGGCGCTCGGCGCACTGCCTGATATCGGTGGCCATCTCGGCGCCCAGCAGCCCTTGGTGGCGCTGGTGCATCATCCGCTCGCGCTCGAGTCGGGAATCACCACAACCCGTGCTGAGACCCTTCGGGCAAGCGAGCGCGCGGCCCTGACCACGGCCCGCCGTGTGATTACCACCAGCCACGCCACGGCTGCGATTTTGACCGCCGACTACGGTATGCCGCCGGCGCGTCTCACAGTCGCCCCGCCGGGCACCGATCCCATGCCCCTCGCCGCACGCGACCGCACTGGCGGCGTGCCGCAATTGTTGAGCGTCGGTACCCTGGTGCCGCGCAAGGGTCACGATCTTCTGATCGCGGCGCTGGCAATGCTGCAGGACCTGCCGTGGCGGCTTGCCATCGTCGGTGATCCGGCACGCGATCCGTCAACCACGGCAACCCTGCGACGCCTGATCACCGAAGCCGGGCTTGGTGAAAGGATAGCACTCGTCGGCGCGCTGCCACCAAACGAGCTGCAGCAGCATTACATCACTGCTGACCTCTTCGTTCTCGCCTCGCGCTACGAGGGCTACGGCATGGTCTACACTGAGGCGATTGCCCATGGCCTGCCAGTAGTCGGCACCACCGCCGGTGCGATCCCCGAGGCGGTCCCCGAGGGTGCCGCCCTGCTGGTACCGCCCGAGGATATTCCGGCGCTGGTTGCTGCCTTGCGGCGGCTGTTGAGCGATTCCGCTGCGCGCGACCACCTGGCCGGGGCAGCCCGGCAGGCAGCACAGCGATTGCCGCGATGGCAGGACTCGGCAGCCTTGTTCGCCAGCGCCCTCGTCGCGGCGCGGACATGAGCGCGTTTGCCGCCCAGTGGCTGGATCTGCGCGAGCCGGCCGACCGGCGCGCCCGCGATGCCGGCGTGCTGGCTGCGGTCGCGCGCCACTTCGGCGATCGCACGCAGATCACGGTGACTGATCTCGGTTGCGGCACCGGCGCCACGATGCGCGCGCTCGGCCCGCATCTGCCGGTACGACAGCGCTGGCACCTGGTCGATCACGATGCGGGCCTGCTGGACGCCATCGCGCCTCGATGTCACGGGCAGCTGCCGACGACACGGGAGATCGCCTGGCAGCCGCATCAGGCGAACCTGCAGGACGATCTCGAGGCCGTCCTGTCGTTGCCGGCCGAGCTGGTGACGATGTCGGCTCTTCTTGATCTGACCTCGACCGCATGGCTGGACCGGCTTGTCGACGCGGCGGCCGCACACCGGCGACCCATCTATGCCGCGCTGACCTATAACGGCCGCATCAGCTTTGAACCGACTGATCCGTTCGACGCGCAGGTCCTGCGTGCGTTCAACGCCCACCAGCGGCGCGACAAGGGCTTCGGGCCCGCCATCGGCCCGCTTGCCCCGTCGGCAGTCAAGGAGCGGCTGACCGCGTGCGGCTTCACCATCCTTGACGCCGACGCCGACTGGGTGCTGGACGGCCGTGACGGCGTGCTGCAGGCAGAGCTCGTGCAGGGTTGCCACGGGGCCGCCTGCGAGCAGGATGTACTCGAGCGGCGCAAGCTCGATCGCTGGCTGCTACGCCGGCTCGACTTGGCTCGGGCCGGACAATCGCACGCCACTGTCGGGCACTGCGATATCTGGGCCTACCCGCCGACGCTTGATCCGAGATCGAGGTCGAACAGCACATCCTGACCCAGCCGCCAGGTCCGCACAAGCGGACGCAACGCATCCTCCAGCCGGTCAATGGGCGGCAGGGAAAGGCCGGTCGGGCCGGCGCCAATGATCAGCGGTGCGACGAGGACATGGAGGCGGTGCAAGCAGCCCGCGGCGAGGAACCGTGAGAGCGTCAAGGCGCCACCTTCGATCAGCACGCGACGCAGGCCGACCCCGGCGAGTGCCTGCACGATTGCCGTGGCCGGCAACACGCCGGCGGCATCGACATCGATCGCCAAACGCTCGACGTCGCCCGACAAATCGGTCGTGGCATCCGGTCGCGTCACCACGATCCGGCGACAACCGTCGGTGGCAAGGAGCTTCGCCGTGCGCGCGAGGCGGCCCCGCGGATCGATGACGACCCGCGCCGGGCTCGGACCGTCGACCCGTCGCACAGTCAGCTGCGGATCATCGGCAGTCACCGTACCGATACCAACGACCACCGCGTCAACAAGCGCCCGCAACCGGTGCAGATGGACGATGGCCTCGGAACCGTTGATATAATGGGAGTGGCCGCTCGCCGTGGCGAGGCGGCCGTCGAGCGACTGACCGATCTGGCCAATGACGAAAGCGGCGCGTGCCGCGGGAGCGACCAGCGGTGCGAAGACGGACTGCCAGGGTTCGGCAATCGCCAAGTCTGCACCATCGCGGGCAGCGCAGACCTGTAACCAATCCACGTGAGATAGCGTTTCCAGACGATCGAGGGAATTTTCGGCGTTCACGGAAGGTTCACTCATGGACTGACTCTACGCGACACCTCACATACTAAATACCCCTGTGGGAGGGATTCGTAGTGGGACTGTACGAACATCCGCATTCAGCCTTGGCCGGCGCATCTGCACCCCTGGCGCCGTTGCTTGCCAATGCCACGCTCGCGCTGACCCAGCAGGCAATCGGTGCGTTCCTCGCTGGTCGCCCTGTCCTCGTTGCCGATGAAGAAGGCATTGTGTCGCTGGTCCTGCCCGCCGAGGGCTTGACCCCAGAGCGCCTCGGGGCGCTGGCTGCCTGCACAGATGCGCCGATCGACCTGTTCGTCTCCGGCACGCGCGCAGCCGCGCTGGGTGTGCCCGGTATCGTCGCCGGAACCATCCACCTCCCGCCATCGATTCGCTGCGAGGAGGTCGTGGCACTGGCCAGCGCGGCCGATCGCGATGCCACGATCGGCCCGGGCGGGCGTATCGCCCAAGCCGCCATTGAACTCGCCAAGCTCGCGCGTCTGCTGCCCGCCGCGCTGGCGGTTCGCTGGCGCGTGGCAGAGAGTGCGACTCGGACCGACGCGCTGCCGCGTGTGACGGCGCCTGAGGTGCTGGCATTCCGGGCCGGCCTGGCGTCGTCGCTGCGCTCCGTATCGAGCGCGCGCGTGCCGCTGACCGATGCCGGCGACTCGCGCTTCGAAGTGTTCCGCGACGCGCTGGGCCAATTCTGGACAGCTGTGGTGATCGGCAATGTGGACCATAGTCGGCCGGTCCCGGTGCGGCTGCACTCGGCCTGCCTGACTGGCGATGCTTTCGGGTCCCGGCGCTGCGATTGCGGTGATCAACTGCGTATGGCGATTGCCATGATCGCGGCGCGCGGCGGCGGCGTGCTGCTCTATCTCGACCAGGAAGGCTGCGGCATCGGTCTCGCCAACAAGATGCGGGCCTATGCGCTGCAGGATCGTGGCTTCGACACGATCGACGCCAACACCGTGCTCGGTTTCGACCGCGACGAACGGCGCTACGACATCGCCGCACGCATGCTGTGCCTGCTCGGCATCGAGGAAGTCGCCCTGCTCACCAACAACCCGACGAAGATGGCCGGCTTACGCGAGGCCGGCGTCAAGATCGCCGAGCGCATCGCACTGGTCGCGCCCGTGAACAAGAGCAACCGGGATTATCTGCGCGCCAAGCAGCAGCGTGCCGGCCATCTGATCGACAATGCGCGGCCCGACGGCGAGGTGCTCGATGCCTAAGCGACCGGTGGAGCGCTACACGACAGTGGCGCGCGTGCTGCACTGGACCGTGGCTGCGCTCGTGCTCATGACGGTTCCGGTCGGCTTCGTCCTGCTCCGCCTGCCGCAGGGGTGGCTCCAGAATACCCTGTTCGATGTACACCGCTCGATCGGCGTGCTGCTGTTCGCACTGGTCGTCTTTCGCCTTGCCTGGCGCCTGACGCATCCGCCACCGCCCCTGCCCGCCGATCTGCCCGCCTGGCAGCATCTCGCCTCAAGCGTCGTGCATCACCTGCTCTACGCCATCCTGTTGGTCCAGCCGATCATCGGCTGGTGGGGCACGTCGGCCTTTGGAGCACCGATCAACGTCTTCTGGCTTTTCGAACTGCCGCCACTCGTCAGCAAGGACGAACCGGCGGCCAAGCAAATTCTGGCTTGGCATGGCATTGTCGGCATCACCCTCTCGGTGGCCATCGTGACTCATATCAGCGCCGCGCTGTTCCATCACCTCGTGCGCAAGGACGACGTGCTGCGCCGCATGCTGTGATCTTTCGGGATGCCGGCTGGACCGGCCCTTCAGGATGAAGGTAGGTCACGAGGTCGTCGGCGGCGCTTGATCCGTGTCGAGCGGTCCCGTCTTCAGGTTCGCCAGCGGATAGCGTGATACCTCCTCCAGCAGCACGGCGAGACGGGCGCCGGCATGCTCAACGATGGCGCGACCGGCCGCCGCAGTGGCAAGCCGTGCATCGCCACAGGCCCCCAGCGGATGCAGGTCTTGTGTGGCCCATCCGATCGCGACTTTCCCATGGAACCGCAGCTCGCGATGGTCCTTGTCGTGCGCAACGGACGCCGGCTGGAACGCGTCGACCAGCGCCGTGCGCACGCTGCCGGGCTGCAGATGCAGCAGGATCGACGTCTCGTGAGCACCGGCATGGATGCCGTGCCGACGCTCCTCCTCTGGAAAGAGTCCTTCCGGCTCCCCGAAGGCAAAGGTGTTGGCCACGACGGCCAGCATGCCCAGCCGCATACGCAGGTCCAGGGCGACGATGTCGCAAATCTGCGGCTGCCCGCCGTGCGAATTGACGATCACCAGCTTGCGCAGGCCGGCGCGATGAACCGACTGCCCGATCTCGAACCAGACCTGCGCGAGGGTCTCCGCACCGAGCGTCAGTGTGCCGGGAAACGCCCTGTGCTCGTCACTGCGTCCGACCGGAAAAGCTGGCAGGACGAGCAGCGGTGCATCCGCGGCGACCTGCGCCAGCGCCCGATCAAGGATGCCACGGTTGATCATCGCATCGGTGGCAAGCGGCAGATGCGGGCCGTGCTGCTCGATCGCCGCAACCGGCAGGATGGCCACGCTGCGCTCAGTGTCGAGATGAGCAAAGTCCTGCCAAGTCAGGTCTTCCCAACGGCGGACGTTTTCACGCATGGGTAGCTCCCCGGCACAACACCACGATCGAGGTCAGTCCGACCTCTTCGGCCGTGCCGCCAGGTATACCGGCAGATCACCCTGCTTGACGATAGCCTGTGAGCGACATTTCAAATGTCCATGGCGGAGACTTAAGCTGGCGTCCGACCCCCTGAAACGGCCGGCGACTGTCCGCGCTTATCCGCTCTCCGCGCGATCTTCCACCGCCATGGCCATCGCGCGTCGCCCTTGGCTTCGTTTTTTTGCGACAATTCTCGCTTGGCGTTTTTTCCACCAGACATAGATGCCAGTCAGCGACAGGACCGTGATGAGAATGCCGCTGAGAAACACGATGATGCGCCCGGGCACGCCGGCGATGCGACCACTGTGCAAAGGGTATTGGAGCCGGGCGAAGAACTGGCCGGCCGATGCGTTGCTCGGCGTATCGGCGCTGACGACATGACCGTCAGAGGCGTCCAGGTACAGGATCGGCCGGCCAAGGCCGGAGCCACGATCGAACTGCGATGGTCGGAACAAAAACCGATAGACGCCGATACTCGCAAAGTATGACAGATGACTGGGCTGAAGGTCCGGCTCACCCAACCGGGCCACCTCCGCGCGGGCCATGGCCGTCGCCTGCTCGATCGACAGCAATGGACGATTCGGGTTGGCCGCTACGGCGCGCATCCGCGGCTCATAGATTTTAGGTTCGTAGACACTCGCCGGTAGAGACGAGAACAGGCGCACCGTGGGCCGGAACACCTCGAAATTCAGGTTCATATAGATGCTGCTCACGGCCAGCACCAGCATGACGCCCCACGACCAGAGCCCTCCCGCCCGATGAAGGTCGAAGTTCAGACGATAGAAGCCGACATTGTATTTGACCAGCCACGCTGGCTTCCACTTCCTGAAGAACGGCCCTCCTTGCGGAAATGTCAGGTAAAGGCCGATGAAACAATTGATCGTCCACACAATGGCGACGATACCCAAAGCCTGTTTACCGTAACCGCCGGGCGCCAGAAGCGTGTAGTGGAACTCGTAAATCTGCGGGATGAGCGCATCATCACCCTCGCGTGTACCCAGAATCTGGCCGCTGACAGGGTCGACGAAGACCTGGTCGTACTCGACCTCATAGCGCCGGCCCGTCGACGGATCGCGCCGGGCCGAGACACCCATCTGCGCCGCCTCGCCCGCAGCCACCCGCAGCGGTACATTGCTCACGAAGATGCGCGGATCAGATTTGTGAACACGCTCGACCAATTCTGAAGGCGGCAGTGCCGTCCCCGGTGTCGAGGCATGGAACAGCTCGGGGTTGAGCCAGGCATCAAGCTGATACTGGAAGACGAGAACACTGCCGCTGAGACCGGCAGCCACCAGGAAAGCCGCGATGACCAGGCCTGTCCAGCGATGCACCCAGATCAGGGATCTCTGAACGGTCATGACCGGAAGTCCCTGGTCACGGCTACCAACGGACCGTGAGCGTGCCGAGGACCGTGCGACCGCTCGTACGGTAGCAACTGCCGGAGCTGCACGTCACATAGTTCTTGTCCATCAGGTTGCTGGCGTTGAGGGCCACGCGCGCATTCTTCAGAGCGGGGATGGCTCTTGCCAGATCGTAGTGCACCGAGGCATCGACGAGCGTTGTGGCGTCGTTTTTGATCGTGTTCGTCGTATTCGCATAGGTCTTGCCGACATAGCGAACACCGGCGCCCAATCCCAATCCCGCCAACGGACCTTCCTGCACCGTGTAGTCCATCCACACCGATGCCATGTGCTCCGGCGAGAAGAGCGGCCGTTTGCCACGATCGGTGCTGTTGCTCCTGGTCACCTCGACGTCCGCATAGGTATAGGACGCGATGATATCCAGTCCCAGGGCAAGGTTTGCCACCCCCTCCAATTCAACGCCGCGCGAGCGGACCTCTCCTGTCTGAATGTTGAATAGTATGTTGGTCGGATTCGGCGTCAGTGCGTTGCGCTGGGTCAGGTGAAACAGCGACACCGTGATGAAGCTCTTGATGCCCTTGGGCTGGTATTTGATGCCAGCCTCGTATTGCCGGCCCTTGGTGGGCTCGAATGGCGCACCTGAAATGTCGGTACCACTCGTCGGGTTGAAGGATTCGGAGTAGCTGACATACGGCGCCAGCCCGATGTCGGACAGGTAGGTCAGGCCGGCACGCCACGTGAAGGCGCTGTCTTCCTTCACGGCCTTCGATCCTGTGAGCCGGTTCTTCGTATCGGAGTTGGCCCAATCGTGGCGGCCACCGAGGGTCAGCACCCACTGGTCCGCGAACTTGATCTGGTCCTGGACGTATATGCCGTACTGACGGATAGACTGCCGGGAGCTGGCAACGATCGGGCCCTGATTGAAGGGCTGACCGTAGATCGGATTAAAGATGTTTGTTGTTGGCGCCGGGCCGAGCCGATTGACCTGCTCCCATTGGGTGTTCTGCATGTCGAAGCCAACCAGGACGGTGTGTGTCACAGGCCCTGTGGCGAACTTCGCCTGCATCTGGTTGTCAACGATCCATAATGTAAGATCTTCCCGCCACCGCCGAGCGTTCCGTTGCAGGATCCCTTGCGCCAGAGTGTTCGAGAGAACACCCTCTGTCTGCCTGAAGTCGATGCCGATATGACCGAAGCGGGCGTTCTGCCGGATCGTAAAGGTCTCGTTGAAGCGATGCTCGAATTCGTATCCGACAGTCACCTGCTCGCGTTGGAAGCGGTCCCACGACGGGTCGCCCAGATAGTTCAACTGGAGCACGGAAGCAATGCTGGCCGGAATGTTGGGAAGGGTCATCGAGTAGTTGTTGAACGTAAACGAGTTGTCCTTGTGATAACTCGCCAGCACGGTGAGCGTCGTGTCGCTGCTCGGACGCCAGGTAAAAGAAGGAGCGAGGTAGATACGATCGTCCGGCAGCCGCGAGAACAAGGGATGATCGCTCTGGCGTGCCAGACCTGTCAGCCGGAAAAGAAACTGGCCCTCCTTGTCGATCGGACCGCCGAAGTCAAACGCGCCATACACGAAACTGTCGCTGCCGATCCCGACCTGCGCTTCGTTGAACCACTCGGTCGTTGGACGTTTGCTGACGCGGTTGACGATACCGCCGGGTTGGGTTTGCCCATACAAGACCGAAGACGGACCTTTGATAATGTCGATGCGCTCCAGCCCGTAGGGTTCGGTACCGAAGCCCGCGAAATTCACCGTCGGCTGCCGCAGGCCATCCCTGTAGTCTCCAGTACCGGTGGCGACAAACCCTCTGATGTAAACCTGGTCATAACGCCGATCATTGCCGAACGGCTGGGTGAACACACCCGGCGTATATCGCAGCGCCTCGGTAATCGTCTGGACGCCTCGGGCGTCCATCTGATCGCGCGTCACGACAGAGATCGCCTGCGGCGTCTCGATGATGGGCGTATCCGTCTTCGTTCCTGACGTACTGCGCGTGGCGACATAGCCCCTCACGGGCCCCTTGCCGGTTTCGCGCTGATCGCCGACTCTGACCGGATCAAGGATCGTGTCGCCCGGGTTGCCTACTCCAGGCCGGCTCAGCACGACCGTGCGACTGTCGGTGAAGCGATAGACGACCCCGGTGCCCGACAGCAGGCTGCGCAGGGCGTCCTCGGGAGCCATCGAGCCCGAGACGGCTCGGGACTGCAGCCCCCGATCCATGGCTGCACTGAATGTGACCTGCAATCCCGCCTGCTGGGCAAAAAGAGTCAGGGCTTCGGCCAGAGGCAGTGACGGAATGCTGAAGGCCCGTGCACCCGACTGCGCCAGAAGCACCGTTTCGGGCGCCCCGCTGCCTGCGGCCCCTGGGCTCGCCTGCGCGCCAGGCCCCTGCTGGGCCACGGCCACAGTCGCATTGGCCGCCAGCAGCAGCACACCAATCGACCACGCAGCCGAGCCTCGATATGCCAAATCCCTGTTCGCCCGGCCTGCTCGCCGACGCCGTCCCCCTCCCTTCATCCCCGTACTCCCGTAACACAGTGGGTCATGCACCCCCTGCGGTACGGGTGCGCTACTGACATTTCAGTACAAGACGAAGGCGGACCGTGTTTTTTCAGGAAGAAGCGAGATTTCTCTCGGGACCGTGCCGAGACTTCCATAGGTGCCGGCGACCCTGAAAATCATGGATCGGGTTTCGTCTTGTAGGGGTGGCAGGGCGGAAGCGTCGGGATGCCAGCTGTCCGTATTGGGAGCCTGCACCGCGATGGGGAGGGAGAGGCGGCCATGCCAGACGAGCTGAAATCAGCGGCCGTGCGTGGGTTTCCCTCCTATGGCGTGGCAGGCCGTGGCGGTCAGATCGAGACCCACCGCGACGGCAGCATGTTCGTCATTCAACAGGACGGCGACACGTTATTGCGCATCAGCGCGCGTCTGGCGTCCTCATCGCCCCCAACGCTGATTGCCGACGCAGTCGACGGTGCGCGACCTACGGCGTTGCGGTCCGTCCTGGCCGGCCTCGAGGCGATTGTCGCCGCTCATCCCCAAGTCCACTGCGTACGTCTTGAAGGCGCAGGATGGTCTTCCATCACATCCTGCCTACTTGATCACGGCGTTGCCATCGTGGATGAGCGAGGGGGATTGGTTGTTCTGCCGGACCTCCTGTGGCAAACGGCGGCGCTCTGGCTTCCCGAACACGACGCCCCTTCCTACCCGCAAACCCACGTCCTCACCGCGGGCAAGCGCCATCCACGCCGGCGGCCCAAGCCGGCGGGCGAGGTCTATAGCCGTTTCATCCCGTGGCTGAACCAGACCATCTCCTTTCGTGCCGCGACAATGGAGCAAGACCTGCCTCTTGTTCACCGCTGGATGAACGATCCCCGTGTCGCGGTCTTCTGGAAGGAGGACGGCGATATGGAAAAGCATCGCCGCTACCTCGGCGACCTGCTGGCCGACCCCCATATGTTGCCCCTTATCGGAAGCTTCGACGGCACTCCTTTCAGTTACTTCGAGATCTATTGGGCCAAGGAAAACCGCCTGGCACCGTTCTACGATGCGGACGACTATGACCGTGGCTGGCACGTCGTCATTGGCGAGGACGCTTATCGCGGTCGCCAATGGATCACCGCTTGGCTGCCCTCGTTGATGCACTATTTGTTCCTCGACGATTGTCGTACGCAGCGAATCGTTGGCGAGCCTCAGGCCGATCACCATCAGCAGATCCGCAATCTGGAGAAGGCCGGATTTGCCAAGGTCAAGCACTTCGACTTCCCGCATAAGCGTGCTCTACTGGTGATGCTGTTGCGCGAGCGGTTCTTCGGCGACCGGCTCTGGGTACCGCAGGACCAGGCTGAGCCGCTCGCGTTGAAGGAGGAGCACGCGGCCGTTCTCGCCAACGGCCAGCTTCCCAACCCGGCAGCCAGCACCCCGGTCCTCTGACGACATGGACGCGCCGCTGGCCGACGGGTCCAAGCCCGCCACTGACGTCGTTCACGACGTTATCGGTGTCGGTTTCGGACCATCCAATCTCGCTCTGGCGATTGCGCTCGAGGAAACCGTCGCGAAATCCGGCGGACGGTGCGACTTCCGCTTCATTGAGAAACAGAGTCGCTTCAATTGGCATGGCGGCATGCTCTTGCCGGACAGCCGCATGCAGGTGTCCTTCCTGAAGGACCTCGTATCATTGCGCGATCCGACGAGCCCGTTCAGCTTCGTCAACTTTCTGCACAAGAATCAGCGACTGACTGATTTCATCAACCAGAAGACCTTCTTTCCGAGCCGGTTCGAGTTCAACGAGTATCTCTGCTGGGCAGCGGCGGCCTTCGATCAACGTTGCTGGTATGGCGAAGAGGTCGTTGCCATCGAACCGGAAGGCAAGGGAAGCATTGTCACGCATTTGCGTGTGGTTTCGCGGACTCCCAGCGGCGAACGACGGCTGCGCCAGGCACGCAATCTCGTCCTGGCAATTGGCGGCACACCCCACGTACCTGCGGTATTTCGTTCACTGCGTGGCGATGCGCGCGTTTTTCACTCTTCGACCTATCTCCACAGCATTGACCGGGCGAACCTGGATGCGCATCGCCTGACACGCGTCGCGGTCGTCGGCGGCGGCCAGAGCGCGGCCGAGATCTTCCTGGATCTCGACCAGCGCTCGCCCGCGGCGGCGGTGGACATGGTCATTCGCAAGCACGCGCTACGTCCTGCCGATGACAGCCCTTTGGCCAATCAGATCTTCGACCCGCAGTTCACGGACCTGATCTTCGGCCGGCCGGAAGCACAGCGCCGCGACCTGCTGCGCGAATTCAGCAACACGAACTATTCCGTTGCCGACGCCGACCTGATCCGCCGGATCGCCGATATCCTCTACCAGCAGAAGGTACGACGCGCGCCGCGCCATGCCCTGATGCCCGCACGCCAGATCATCGACACCGAGGCAGGCCCCGACGGCGTGGCGCTGACGATCCAGGACATGGTGTCGGGCCTTTCGGAGCGGCGCCTCTATGACGCCGTGATCCTAGCGACAGGTTATGATCGAGACATCGACAGCCGTCTCGTCGCCGGACTGCACGACCAGTTTCCTGAGCTCGTGGTGGATCGCCACTATCGCATGCAAACCCCGGAGACCTTCCAGCCCTCGATCTTCCTTCAGGGTTTTTGTGAGATGACGCACGGGCTGAGCGATACCTTACTCTCGGTGCTCGTCCCGCGTGCCGGAGAGATCGCCCGAACGCTGATCGAATCGATGCCGCGTGGTGAGCGTCCGGCACTGTCCCCCGTGCCCCTGCGCGCATCGCCAGGCGAAGGCGTACATCTGAGCGTTGCATCGGCCCACCGGCAGTGAGCGCGGGACGCGGGACATGATTCCGATCCTGTCGCGACTCTCCTTTCTCTTCGTCGAGCCGTACGCGTTCTATCGCGACGTCCTGACGCTGGCGGACGATCCCCGCCCCGCTCTGCCGGGAACGGACTTCATCCGGCCAGAAACGTTCGATCGGCTGATGTCCCGGTACCGTCCCAAGGATGTAAACAACGACCGACGGGCCGTGGCATCGCTGTGGTCGAAAGAGTATTTCCTCCGGCTGGTGCCGCCCGTCGCCGCCGTCAATCTCTTGTTGGGCTGGCGGTTACCGGTCGGGCTGGACCAGATTTCAATCATCGTCGGTGATGACGGCTTGCCACAGGCCTTCAAGCTGCTGGATGGGGGAATGGCAATGTCCGCCGTCTCCAACGATCCTTTCGCGCGCTTCGACGATCTTCTGGAGAGGAACCTGGCCGTCTTCATTGAGGCCCTCGCCGCGCATGTACGGATCTCGCCCCGCGTGTTGTGGTGCAATGGCGGTGACTATTTCGACAGATTGATCACCGCGCTCAGGCAGTCGGGTTTGGTTCCCGAAGCCATGACGGCAGCCGGCCAAACGATCCTGACGACGCCGCGACGAACCGACGGGCGCAACAATCCCATGTTCGAGCCCATTCGGCACGCGCGCATACTGAAGCCGAATGGAACCACCGACATCGTGCGTCAACCGCGCGTGTGTTGCATCCGCTACCTTCTGCCTGGCGTGCCCTATTGCGGCAATTGTCCGCATCTTACAACGGGCGACCGACGTATCCCGTCGCTGGTCAGCTAACGGGTTCGACCGCCGGCCGTGCAGCCGCCGGCTTGTCGTTCCTCGTCTCGCTCACGACCCGACCCGCCTGGAGCCTGAGGCAGCGATCGGCCACATGGAAATAGCGATCGTCATGAGAGATGACGATCAGCGTCTTGCCTTGCCGCTTCACATCGGGCAGCAGTTCAGTATAGAAGATACGGCGGAAAGTCGGATCCTGCTCGGCGGCCCATTCGTCGAAGACCAGCACCGGTCGGCCCTCGAGATACACCTGCACCAGGGCGAGCCGCTTGCGCTGACCGGCCGACAGGTCGGTCGTTGAGAATGCACCATCGCGGATCGTAACCTTGTGCGCCAGATCAAGACGCTCGAGATATCTGCTGGCCTCCTCCAGCAAGACACCATCCGGCACGACGAGATCGTCGAACAGGTAGTAGTCGAAAAAGACCGCAGAAAACAGCTGCCGGTACTCGTCCATGACCACGTCATCGACGGGTTGGCCGTCAAGAATGACCTGGCCCTCGCTCGGGCTGTAGAGGCCCATGAGGAGTTTGATCAAGGTGGTCTTGCCGCAACCGTTCTCGCCGACGATGAACAGGATCTCGCCACGATGAATGGTCAGGTTGATGGGCCCAAGGATGAAAGGAGCCTGGCCTTCAGCGACAGGAAAGCGATAGCCCGCGTTGCGCAATTCGATCGTCGCGATGGCCTGATCCGGCGCCATCTGCGTCTGGCCTGCCAACGCCGAATCGCGCAGCGCAAGCTCGCTCGACAGCACCGAGACTTTGCGGAACGCAATCTGGGCGCGGCCGATGACGGGCAGCGCGCCGACGATCTCCTGAATCGGCCCGCGCATGTACAACAGTACCAGCACGAAGCCGCTGACGACCGAGGCGTCCTGGTTTGGCCGAAAGCTGTGCATCAGCAGGAGCAAGCCGATCACAAGAAAGTAAAGCAGCGAGCCGAAAGCATTCGCGCTGACGAAGATGTTGGCACCGCGGATCCGGAAATCGCGGATGCGATCGATGGTGCCTGTCAGGTGATGGCCGAAGAGGCGCTCGCGCCGGGGACGGTTGATGCGCAGTTCCTTGGCCCCTTCCGTCAGAGCACGGTAGTGTCTCTGGAGATCATCGCCAGCCTCGCGGGCCACGCTGAAGAACGCCACGCCTTTGCGCCGTGCCAAGCTGAAGACGGCGACACCCACGACAATCGCGATCAGGGTCACGGCACACATCAGCGGTGACAGGACAAGCATGTAACCAATACAGCCCAGCAAGACGGCGGTCGCGATCGACAGACTGGAGACGATGAACGCGAACGTGCTGATGGCATCGACGTCCTGGTTCAGCGTTGCCAGCAGCTTGTGCGTCTTGAGCTGTTCCAGTTGCGCCAGCGGCGCCGACAGCACCCGGGCGCAGAGATCCTTGCGCAGCGCCGCGACGACCCGCTGGCCGGAGATATTGATACCGGTGTCCGAGATGATTTCACCGATCAACACGAGGACGCACAAACCGGCAAATCCCAGCAACAATCCTCGTGCTGCGCCATGCTCGGCATGCAGGGCGTCATTCGTGGTCGCGAGCAGGGCCGCCGTCGCAACACCACTGAGCGTACCCATGAGTGCCGCGAACGACATCAGGGGCCAGAATGGCCTCAAGATCTTGAGGAATTCGACGAACGGATGGGCTGAGCGCTGGGTCATGTCGTTTCCGCGTAAGTGAGGTCGGGCGATGGTGCGCGCGTTGTTGCGGGAACCAGCAGGCGATGCAGATCGTCGGCGAGACCCGGATGGCGAATGATGTCTTCATGCGTTGCATCGATGCGCGTCACGACGCGGGCAATGCCTGACGTGAAACGGCCCCAGTCCAGATCCTGCGTGGTCCGTTGCGGCGTACGGGTCGCCCACCACACGTTCATGTCCGCACGCAGATGCGGCAGCGGATGCGCATGCGAGAGACGGTCATAATAGTCGATGACGTCCAGGATGGCCGCTACCTCAGTCTTGTCGCGCGCATCGATCTGGTGGGCGTCTCGCCCGTCGATACCGCCAGGCAGGAGATGCGCGATGGCATCCACCCGCTCAGCAGCACTCGATGCATTGGCGCCATCCACTGGCGTTGGTTTGGCATGTCGCGCCGTGTCGGCCGGCGTGTCGACAAGCCCGAGAAAGGCGATCGCCTGGCCTTCGCCTTCCAGGATGTGCGCGATTTCGGCGGCAACCCAGCCGCCCAGCGACCATCCGAGGAGATAATATGGCCCTTCCGGTTGAACCTGTCGGATGCGGCGCGCGTAGTCGAGCGCCATGGCCCGGAACGTCGGTGCCCGCCAGTCCGGCTCCTGATAGATCGGTGACTGGATGCCATAGAAGGTCACGACACCGTCGAGACTGCCGGCGAGTCGCTGATATTCGACGACGAAGCCATATCCCGGATGGATGCAGAACAACGTCTTTGGCAGTCCTGTCTGGTTCAGCGGCAGGATGTTTGATGGAAGACGTCCAGCCTCGATCTCGAGGTATGTCGCGAGCGCAGCAATCGTACGCTGGGTGAACAGCGCCTCGAGCGTGAAGGACGAGAGGCCCTGTTGCCGGGCTGCCGCGGCCACGCGTAGCGCTCTCAGTGAATCACCGCCCAGTTCGAAGAAGTCGTCGGTGACACCGATGTCGTCGCGCTTCAGCACAGATCGCCAGATCGACACCAGCCGCGCCTCGACATCATTGCGCGGTCCAACGCGCTCAGCCCCAGCCCCAACCTCAGGCTC
>Ga0187894_10000065_pt1 | contig 132242 bp, 107 predicted proteins | sample GBC1701081metaG_FD_136650 | JGI IMG/M metagenome (GOLD analysis project Ga0187894, IMG submission 136650) | White microbial mat communities from a lava cave in the Kipuka Kanohina Cave System on the Island of Hawaii, USA - GBC170108-1 metaG ... | reverse complement strand
CCTCTACGTGCTGCTCATGAACCGGCTCTATGTCGACGGGCTCCATGACCGGGCGGGCCGGTGGATCATGCGGCTGGCCCACGGCCTGGATAAACATTCGTTCGGGGGGCTGCGGTGATGACGGAGAGCCTATCGCTCTGGCTGCCGGCGGCGGTCTCCGTAGCGGGGGCCGTGTCGGGCTTTGTCGTCTGGTCCAGACCGGCGGTGTTGAAGAACTGGGCGCTCGCGGTGTCGCTGGGAAGTCTGGCGGCGGTCGTCGTTCAGCCTGGAGCGGCCGGGGGCCCGTCGCTGGCTGCGCTGCTGCCGATCGCCGCGTTTCTGTCGCTGCTGGGGCAGCCGCCGCACGGAGACAACCGGGCCGCCTGGATCATGACCTTGTTGCTCCTGGGCTTGGGATTGGGCGTGATGGCCGGCCGGGACGGCGTGGGGATGATTCTGCTGACGCTCCTGCTGATCGTGCTCGTTTCCTTGCTTTACCGGTATCGCGCCCTGTCTGTTTCCCATCTGTGGCAAGGCATCGGGATGTACGGGTTCGGCGTCGTCTGCCTCGTGACGGCGTTGGTCACGGCGCCCCCGGTGTCCGCAAGCGCGTTTCTGGCCGTCTGCGCGATGCTGCTGCCGCTCGTGCCGGTGCACGGGGGCTACGTCGCGGCGCTGGCCGGCCTGCCCGGGAACCTGCCCGCGTTTCTGGCCTGCCTGCTGCCCGTGCTCGGGTTTCAGGGCTTGCTGGCGGTGTTTCCGTATCTGCCCGAGGGTCTCGCAACATTGCTGCCGATGATAGGTCTTGTCGGGGCGGTCTACGGCGCGGTGAAGGCGCTGGCCCAGCCGCGCGTTCGGGCCCTGCTGGCCTATGCGAATCTGTCGTTCTTTTCCATTCTCTGGTGGCATGTAGCGACGACGCGGACGGCCCCGCCCCAAGCGGTGCTGTACGTCGGCGCTGTCGGCCTGGCCACCAGCGGCCTGCTCCTGAGCTGGTATGCGATTCGGGCGCGGTACGGCGATATGGATCTGCGCGCGATCCGGGGGCTGGCCCATCCCATGCCGCGTTTTGCCGTGCTGTTCGCCCTGCTTGCGCTGGCGGCCCTAGGCCTGCCGCCCTTCGGCGTGTTCGCCGGGTTCATGGGCCTCCTGCTGGCACCGGGGCTGTCGTTGTCCGGGGGGGTATTCGTGGTCGTCCTCGCCTGGCTGGGCGCGTCCTGGTATATGCTGGATTGGATGCAGCGGCTGCTGTTCGGCCGGCACCGGCCGGATCTCCAGTACGAGGATCTGAGACGAACTGAGTTTGCCGCGCTGCTGGCCATCGTGCTCATCCTGCTCGCGATGAGCCTGGTGCCGGCCCGCGTCTTCCAGGCCGGCGTGCCGGTTTCGCTGACAGCGATGGCGGCGGGAGGCCTCGCATGGAGCAAATGACCGCTACGCCCTACACCGATACGCAACGGATGGAGCTGCGCGGCCTGATCCGCCTCTCGAGTGAGGTCATCGCCCAGTACTGGCCGATGCGGACCTTCGTGCACCACAATCCGCTGCACAGCTTGGAGTATCTCTCGTTCGACGAGACGGTGGAGCGCGGCCGGCGCCTCCTGGGCGGCGGCGGCTTCCTGTCCGGCGAGACCTACCGGGCCTATGTCCGGGAGGGACGGATCGCGGTCCGCCATCTGGACGCCGCGCTGGCGCCGCTCGTGCGTGAGGCGCACGTGAGGCTGGGCACGCGCCGCGTGTCCCACAGCGAAGTGCTGCGCGCCTGCCTGACGCAGGGACTCTGCGCGCCCGTCGAGGAGCCGTTCGATGCGCTGCTGGTGCATGGGACGGGCCAGCCCCTGATCGAAACCCTTGCCGGCCAACTGGCGTCCGTCGTGACCTGCCCGAGCCTGCACGAGCGGATGGCCGCCGCCGTGCGGGAGGACCGGGCCGCACTCGGACATTCCGTGACGCTGTCCAAGTGGTGCGACCGGACACTGGGCACCGAGATCGTCGATCAGGTCAATGGCGAACTCATCAAATGGTGCGAGGCCTTCCTGGACGAGGGGCATGCCACGTGGCCTATGCCCGGGAGGGAAAAGGATTTTTACGGGGCCTGGAGATCGCTCGCCGCCCACGAGTGGTCGCCCTGCGGCATCGAGGACAGCGGGAGGAAAATCGCGAACCTGCCCGAGCATCCAGATGACGCGGTGCTCGACAGCCTCGCGATGCTCGCGATCCCCCAGGAATTCCGGCAGGACTACCTGTCGCTTCAACTGGCCGCACTGCCCGGCTGGGCCGGGTTCATCAAGTGGCGGGGCGATCAGGGGGAGTACGAATGGCAGAAGGCCTATCCGGTCGGCCTCGTGAAATTTCTGGCCGTGCGCCTGTGGTACGTGCGGGAACTGGTCGAGCAAGCCTGCCGCACGGCGCTCGGGATCGCCGGGACCTATCCCGCCGTCATGGCGTACATGCAGGAGCATCCACACGCCTACTACCTGAGACGGGAACGGGTGGCGGGGCGCCTGCCGGCGACCTATGCCGAGCAGGTGGATCGGCTGGCGCAGAGTGGGCGGGACGACTGGCGATGGCTGGCCGACCGGTACCAGAAGGAATTCGGCGCCAGCCACGATCGGGCTGCGCAGCGCACCGCGGCGAGGCGTCTGCTGGCGCTGGCCCGGAGCCTGGGCCTCAGCGAGGCTGTCGTGCTGGCGACGGAGCCGAATGACCTCGCCGTGCTCGCGGATTGGATGGAGGCGTTCCCGGAATCGGCTCACGGCCCGGTCTGGCTCCGGGCCTTTGAGGCCGGTTATCAGGAGCGGCTGCTGGACCAGCTGGCGAATTCGGCGGGGGCGTCGCAGCCGGCCCCTCGGCAGGAGGCGGCCCCATCCCGCCCGCAGGCCCAGTCGGTCTTTTGCATCGACGTGCGGTCGGAGCCCTTCCGCCGCCATCTGGAAGCGGTCGGCGCCCACGAGACCTATGGCTTCGCGGGGTTCTTCGCCGTCTTCATCCGCTACCGGGCCTGGGGCAAGGAGCATGACACGGAGCAGTTCCCGGTGATCATGCGCGCCAAGAACGAAGTGCGCGAGATTCCGCGCAGTTTTCTCGATCAGGCCGTCTCCAAGCAGGCGTCGCGGGCCCAATTGCTCCATGCCGGCCACACGCTCTTGCACGATTTGAAGGAGAACGTGGTCACGCCCTATGTTATGGTGGAGTCGCTGGGGTGGTTTTACAGTCTGCCCATCATCGGCAAGACGGTGCTGCCGTCGCTCTATCACCGATGGGCGTCCTGGGTGCGCCGTCTCATCGTCCCGCCCATCCGCACCTGCGTGACCGTGGACAAGCTGGCCCCGGCCGAAACCGAGGCGATGCTGGCGGATGAACAGGGCGCGACCATTCAGAAGGCGTTGCGCGACCACCTCGGCCTCCACGGCTCGCGCGTGACGGCGAAGTTCGTCGAGGCGCTGCGCCGGCAGGCTCTGGAGGGGAACGGCGCGCTGGATCCGTCCCTGGTCGAGATGGCCCGGCCCCTGCGGTTGTCGGAGGAAAAAGTCTCCGCCTTCCTGGAGGTCCTGCGGAAACAGTACCGCATCGACCGGCGCTGGACGGGAGCGCAGAAGGAGCGCATCACCCGGACGGGCTTCACGCTCGACGAGCAGGCGCTGACGGTGGACACGGCCCTGCGCATGATGGGACTCACGAAAAATTTCGCGCGGCTCGTCCTCCTCTGCGGGCACGGGAGCACCTCGGAGAACAACCCCTTCGAGGCGGCGCTGGACTGCGGCGCCTGCGGCGGCAACGAAGGGAGCCCCAACGCCCGCGTCCTCGCCCGCATGGCGAACAACCCGAAGGTCAGGGAGCGGGTGGCGAAGAACGGCCTGGTCATTCCGGCCGACACGCGTTTCCTCGCCGGCCGGGTGGACACGACGACCGACGAGACGAGACTGTTCGATCTGGACGACGTGCCGGCGACGCATGCCGGCGACGTGGCCCGGCTGATCGAGGACTTGAAGGAGGCCGGCCGGCGGACGAGCCTGGAACGGTGCGGCCGGCTGCCGGATGTGCCGGCCGGTCTGACGGCGGAGCAGGCCGTGGCGGCGGTGCACGAACGCAGCGCCGACTGGAGCCAGGTGCGGCCGGAGTGGGGCCTCTCCGGCAACGCGGCGTTCATCATCGGCCGGCGCGCGCTCACGCAGTCGCTCGATCTCGGCGGGCGGGTCTTTCTGCACTCCTATGATTACCGGGAGGACCCGACCAACCGCCTGCTGGAGGTCTTGATGACCGCCCCGCAGGTCGTGGCACAATGGATCAACATGGAGCATTACTTTTCGGCCGCGGATAACGAAGTCTACGGCGCGGGGAGCAAGATCTATCACAATGTGGTGGGCCGCATCGGCATCATGGCCGGCCCCTGGAGCGATCTCCGGCTCGGACTGGCCTGGCAGACCATGATGAACGGCGAGCGGCCCTATCACGAGTCCATGCGCCTGCTGACCGTGATCGAGGCGCCACGCGCGCGGATCGAGCAGCTGATCGCGCGCCATGAAGTCCTGAAGCACTATTATCATCACGAGTGGGTGCACCTGGTGGCGCTGGAGCCGGAGGATGGACTGCTGTACCGCTATCTGCCGTCCGGCACATGGAGCCGGATTGTGTTGGGGACTGGCTCCGCGTGAGCGGTGCCTGTCCCCATTTCGAGGGGGACAGACACCCGCCTTTGCGAGGCTACGGCGGGAGCTAGCCCCCCAGGTGCCTGTCCCTGTTCGGCACAGTGAAAGGAGTTCAGACATGGGCGAATTGACCCTACATCCAATGAAGGAAATTCGCGTGATCGTGGCGGGCGATCACCGGCCGTTCGTCACGGAGCTGCTGGATAAAATCCAGGCCAGTGGCTACACGATCATCGGCAACATTTCCGGGAAGGGCCACCATGGCTTGCATGAAGCCCATTTCATGTTCAGCGAGCAGGAAAGCCAGGTGATGATCATGGCGGTGGTGCCGGCGGACAAGGTGGAGCCGATCCTGGCTGGGCTGCGGCCGCTGTTCGAGCGGCATTCCGGCGTGATGTTCGTCTCCGACGTGGCCGTGAGCCGGCAGGAGTATTTCGGCACGAAGGGCTCCGGTTCATGACCGGCGCCCGCATGAGCCCTCTCGGACGAACCGCCTTCGTGATGGCGTTCGGCGTGATCGTGACCGCCGGCGCGATGGGCCTGCTCGCGGTCCCTGCCGACTCCGGCGCCGCGGCGATCGATCCCGCCGGCCGCGGGGCGCTGCGCTCCGCGGAGGCGATGGCAGCCGGGCGCGTCGGGGACTGGGCCGGTCTCGATCTCGGCTGTCTCACGAGACGCCTGGGGCAGGCATCGCCCCAAAGCACGGACCAGGCCTGCTGGAAGGACACGCTGGCCGCGCACACCGATTTGCTGGCCGATCAATCCGAGGAGGGAATCTTCGACGCCCAGGGCCGCGGTGTCGGATTCGGGCTGCTGGATGAATCCCATCGGAAGGCCGACTTGTGGCGCGACTATCCGCCCGCGGTGTTCGTCTCGCCCTCTGCCTGGAAGCGCGGCGGGGCCCCTCCTCCGCAGATCAAATTCTTGAAAACGCTCCCGGCCCGCGTGACCGGGCTCCAGCTTTCAGGCGGCCGCCCGCCGGTTCGCGTGAGCGTCACCCTCGTCGAGCTGGCCGTGACCTATCCCGATCCGCTGTCGGCGCCGCTGGCCCTGCAGCCCGGCGAGGCCTGGTGGGCCAGCGGGGTGGTGCGTCGCTACGGCCCGGTCCGCGATCTGGTCGTGCGCGTGCCGGTGCTCTCCGGCCTCAAGGCGGCGGGCTATCCGGTGGATCAGGCCGTGCTCAGCGCGGGCCTGCCGGAAACGCCCATGCTCCTCGGAACCGTAAGCAGCGGCACCTCGGAAATCGGTCGGACGTCAGAGCGGCCGGGCGAGCACACGGGCGGCCAGGAGCTGGCCGGTGGGCTGGTGCTGGGCTCCGCCCGCTGGTGGGACAGGGCCTCGGCCGGCAATCAGTTCGCCACCGAGCTTCGGGACGTCCGCGGCCTCTCGCCATCTCCCGAGCGGCTGGCGAGAATGAGGCGCCTCGCGCGGCTGGATCCCGATGATCTCGAGCTCAACCGTCTGCTGGGCCAGGATGCCTACCGCACACTCTTGAGCGCAGGGCTGGCCAAGGGGCAGATCGACGGCCCTGACGAGGACATGCGCCGGCGGCTGGGTGAATTATATTGGACCATCCAGGCTCCGACCTGGCGGCAGGAATTGACGGAAGTGGCCGTGGGCCACTCGCAGGCGGCGGAGGCGCTCTATCGCGCGACGCAGGCGCTGGAGATCGTCGTCAAGAGCGGCAAGGCCGATCTCGAAACGGTGCGCCGGGTCGGCGCGCTGCGGCGGTGGAACAACGACTCCGAAACCGCCCTCGACATTCATGAAGGGGCCCTGCGCCGCCTCGATGCGCAGCAAGCCCGCCTGCGCGGTGTGTTCCTTGCCGAAGTGGCGTGGGACCGGCTGCAATGGATTTTCTGGACACGCCGCTACGAGCACCCGTGGCTGGCGCAGGCGAAACAGGAGGCGGAACAGGCCCTGGCCTTGGCCGAGGAGCCGATGGACAAGCTGGTCTCCGCCGAGGCGGCGTTGGTGGCGGAGGCCCTGGCGGTGCCCCGCGATCCCGCCCGGATCGCGGCCGCGCTGGAAGCTGTGCGAAAACGGCATGGGGAACTCCGGAAGGTCAGCGGCCTGTGGCCGCATCTGATCGCCAACGACATGGTGAAGGCGTTCGTCGCCGAAAGCCGGACGGTGACGCTGCCGACGAGCGCGCGGTCGCCTGAGGTGCTGGATGTGAAGGTCCATGCCACGCCTCCGCCCCAGGACTTGTGGCGGACTTGGGAATTCGACAAGGATCAGGCCGGCGCGGTGCCGCAAGGATTCACGGCGGTGGCAGCAGTGTCCGATGGGGTGTCCCCCTGGACCGTCAGGGTTGATGCCGACCCGCCGACCGCTCCGCATGTGTTGGCCCACACGGCCGGCTGCCGGACCGTCGATTGTTTCGAGATGCTGCTCGCCGAGGCCACGGGCTTCGCCTATCCTGATGTCACCGTCCATGTGCGCGTGGATGACGCCTCCGGAGGGGGCGGTGCAGGGATCGCGATGGCAGCCTCGGACCGGCGCCTCTCTTATGTGGTGACGCTCGATCAGGCATCCTCGACCGTCGCCATCCATCGGATTACGGATGGACTGGCTGTGCTGCTGGACCGCACGACCGTGCAACTGGTGAAGCGCCCGTGGCACGTCATCCGTGTGCAGCGCATCAATTTCGCTCATGTGAGCCGGCCGCGCCTGTCGGTCTTCGTGGACGGCCGGGAAATCGCCGCCGTGACCGACGATGCGATTCCGAATCTGGACCGCATCGGATTGGCCACGCGCGGCGCGGTGACGGCCGCGTTCGACCGGCTCCATGCGCTCAGTCTTGTGACCAACCAGCCGCTTTCAGCCCCCGCCGCCTATTAGCGTCCTGCGCACTTAAGTCGTTGAGATTCAGGCCTCTGGGAGCCCGTTTGCTTGACGTGCTCTCGCGGCGGGCCGTATAGTAACGCTCTCACAATCGCAGGAGTACGCGAGTGTTATGTTGAGTGAGCCACGACTGCTACAGAAGCTCGATGGCAACCCGTGGGATCTCGAGGCCTACGTCCGGGTCGGCGGCTATGAGGCCTGGAAAAAGTGCCTCACGAAGATGAGCCGAGAGGATGTGGTCAACGAGCTGAAGCAATCCGGCTTGCGCGGACGCGGCGGGGCCGGATTCCCGACCGGCATCAAGTGGGACAAGGTTCTCCATCATCGCTTGCCGGAACACTACTTCGTCTGCAACGCCGGCGAGCACGAGCCGGGCACTTTCAAGGACCGCTACCTCCTCAAGCATTACCCGCATCAACTGCTGGAAGGCTGCCTGATCGCGGCGCATACGGCGCAAGCCAAGGCCTCCTTCATCTATATCAATCACGATTACGACGAAGAGCGGAAGAATCTGGAGCAGGCCATGGCGCAGGCCAAGGCTAAGGGGCTGATGGGCAAGAATATCTTCGGCACGGGCGTGGATCTGGAGATCGAGCTCTTCACCGGCATGGGCAGCTACGTGGCGGGCGAAGAAACCGCGATGCTGGAGTCCATGCAGGGCCGGCCGGCCATGCCGCGGCAGAAGCCGCCGTTCTATCCGACCGACTTCGGCCTCTACGGGAAGCCGACGCTGGTCAACAACGTCGAAACGCTCTGCAACATTCCGCGCATCCTCCACAAGGGCGCGGACTGGTTCGCGCAGGTCGGGACGGAGAAGTGCCCCGGCACCATGCTGTTCTCGCTCAGCGGCGCGGTGAACAAGCCGGGGGTCTATGAGCTGCCGATGGGGGCGCCGCTCCGCCGGCTGATCGAGGAGTGCGGCGGTGGCGTGCCGGGGGGCCGCAAGGTGAAGGCGGTATTTCCCGGGGGGCCGTCGTTCTCGATGGTGACGGCCGATCAGCTCGACCTCCCGATGGATTTCGATTCGCTCAAGAAAGCCGGCACGGGGCTGGGCTCGGCCGGCGTGATCGTCGTGGACGACGCCACCTGCATGGTGGCGCAGACGCTCAAGTTCTCCGATTTTTTCAAGGTCGAAAGCTGCGGCCAGTGCCCGCCCTGCCGCATGGGCACGATCAACCTGGCGACGCTCATGACCAAGATCGAGGACGGCGAGGGGACCCAGAAGGATCTCGACAGCCTGCTGCAGCTCTGCGGCTTCGTGAAGGGCACCGGCTACTGCACGCTGGTGACCGGCGCCGCCGTGCTGGTCCAGAGCAGCCTCAAGCTGTTCCGCCATGAGTTCGACGAACACATCACGAAGAAGCGCTGCCCGTTCAACTCCCGGATGGCCGCCGCGGCGCCGGCGGGCCATTGACCGCTTCACAAGGGAGCGCGCGTCGTGCCGAAAGTCACGTTTCTCCACCCCGAAGGGAAAAGCGGAGAGGTGCCGGAGAACCTGTCGCTGCTGGAAGCGGCGGACGCGCTCGGGTTTCCGCTGAATCACGATTGCGGCGGCAACGCGTCCTGCACGACCTGCCGGGTCGAGGTGCAGAGCGGGCAGGAGCATCTCTCGGACATCGATTTCGACGAGCAGGATTTGCTGGACCGCGAGGCGCTGACGGAGCCCTGGCACCGGCTGGGCTGCCAGGCGCGGATTCACGGCGACGTGGTCGTGCGGGTGCCGGAGAAGAAGTGGGACGCGCCGGCTGCATCCGCGCAGGATAGCGCGAAGGCGGAACGACGATGACGGCGCAGACCTCCATCACCAGGCGGTATAAATTCGCCGCCATGCACCGGCTGCACAGCGACCGGCTGTCCGAGGAGGACAACTGGAAGGTCTTCGGGAAATGCAATAATCCCAACGGCCATGGCCATAACTACGTGATCCTGGTGACCGTGGCGGGCGCCATTCAGGAGCGGACCGGGCTGGCGACCGATGTGGAGACGCTGGATCGAGTCGTCCGGGAGACCGTGGTGGCCCGGTTCGATCACCGCGATTTGAACCGGGATCCGGCCTTCGCCGACAAGACGACGACGGGCGAGAACCTGGCGATTTTGATCTGGGACCTGCTGGCGGACAAGATCCCCGCGGGCCGGCTGGTCAACATCGGCGTTGTCGAAACGCGGGACAACTATTTCGAATATGCCGGTCCGGCGGCTGCGGGAGCGAGGTAGGCATGCCGACGAAAAAACTGACGCGACCCAGGGCGACGGTGCAGGGCAATGGGGGGCCGAACGGGCCCGTTGACATCAAGGACCTGGTGTCGCGGATGCTCGTTGAACTCGGAGAAGATCCGCGGCGCAATGGCCTGCTCAAGACGCCCGATCGGGTCGAGAAGATGCTCCGGTTCATGACCCAGGGCTATCAGCAGGACATCGACCATCTCCTCAACGGGGCGCTGTTTCCGATCGACTACGACGAGATGGTCATTGTTAAGGACATCGACCTGTTCAGCCTCTGTGAACATCACCTCCTGCCGTTTTTTGGCAAATGTCACGTCGGGTACCTGCCTAATAAGAAAGTGGTTGGGCTGAGCAAGATCCCGCGCGTCGTGGACGCCTTCAGCCGCCGGCTACAAGTACAGGAGCGCCTCACCGTGCAGATCGCCGAAACGCTGCAACGGAAGCTAAACGCGCACGGCGTCGGTGTGGTCATCGAAGCGCGTCACCTCTGCATGATGATGCGAGGCGTGGAGAAGCAAAACACCATTGCCGTCACCAGCTCCATGCTGGGCGTATTCCGCACGCAGTTGCAAACCCGCGAAGAGTTTCTCCGCCTTATTGGCCGGCGCAGCATGACCGAGTCGGTCTGAGCGCCGCTGCTCTCTCGCTTTCTTATCGGATCGCTTCCAGAAATGCGCGGATGGCCGCGTTAAACGCCTCGGGCTGTTCGAGGTTGGAAAGGTGTCCGGCCTGCGGGATGAGTTCCAGACGGGCGCCGGGGATCCGCTCGGCCATGAACTTCCCGTCGGCCGGGGGAGTGGGTCCGTCCAGCTCGCCCGTGATGACGAGGGTCGGGCAGGCGATCTGCGCGAGCAGCGGGACGGAATCGGGCCGCTCGGCCATGGCCATGAGGGCGCCGGCAATCCCGCTGACCCGCGTCTGTTCGATGGTGGCGCGCACCTGCCGGACTAATTCGGGCTTGGTCTGCAATGCCACGGGCGAGAGCAACTTGGGCAGCATGATGTCGGCGATTGCCCCGGTGCCCTTGGCATAGGCGGTCTGTGCCATCGCGAACCGCCCGGCGCGTCCTTCCTCCGTGTCCGCCTGCGCCCGTGTGTCGGCCAGCACCAGTCCTTTCATCCGGGCTGCATACTTTCGGTAGAACGCAAACAGCGTATAGCCGCCCATTGAGAGCCCGACCAGCACCGCCTGCTGGATCGAAAGATGATCCAGTAGAGCCTTCACATCGTCCGCGAACTGGTCCAGCGTGTAGTGCCACAGCGGCGCGTCCGACTCGCCGAACCCGCGGAAGTCCAGTGTCACGACACGGCATGTCTTCGACAGGGCTTCCGCCTGCGAGGCCCACATGGTCCGGCTCTGGGGAAAGGCGTGCAGGAACACGACGGGCGGACCCTGCCCCTGGTCTGTGTAGGCGAGGTTGAGGCCGTTGATCTTGGCGCTGCCCATGGCCTATAGCCTATAGCCTGTGCGCTGCGCACGCGTCAATGAGTTTGCGGCGCCTCTCCGGAAACGGATACAATTCATGCAGGAGTCATGTATGAGTCTGCAGCGCCGGCGAGAGGCTCAATCCGACCTGTTCCAGAAAAAGCGCGCACCCGGTGAGCAGGCCGACGCATCCGCGCCGCTGGCCGAGCGCATGCGGCCGGGGGAGTTCGGCGATTTCGTCGGACAGGACGAGATCATCGCACCGGGCCGGCCGCTCCGCCGCGCGATCGAAACCGACACCCTTTCCTCCGTCATTTTCTGGGGGCCCCCCGGTTCCGGCAAGACGACGCTGGCCCACCTGATTGCACACAAAACCAAGGCCGAGTTCGTGGCTTTTTCGGCCGTCACGAGCGGCGTGCCGGAATTGCGGCAGGTCGTCCAAGAGGCCGAGCAGCGGGCGGCGGTGAGCGGGCGGCGGACGATTCTCTTCGTGGACGAGATCCACCGGTTCAACAAGGCCCAGCAGGACGCCTTCCTCCCGCACGTGGAGCGGGGCACGGTCATCCTGGTCGGCGCGACGACGGAAAATCCGTCGTTCGAAGTGATTTCCCCCCTGCTCTCCCGTTCCCTTGTCGTCGTGCTGAAGCCGCTGCCGGATGCGGCGATGGGAGCCATCCTCGACCGTGCGGTCGCCGACCGCGAACGGGGATTGGGGTCTCTGCACGTCACGCTGGCGCCGGAGGCGCGCCGCCGGCTGATCGGGTTCGGCAACGGGGATGCCCGCGCGGCCCTGACCGCGCTCGAATTCATCGTGACGCAGACGCCCGCCGGCTCGGACGGCCGTGTCGCCGTCGACGAGCGGGCGATGGACGCGGCGCTCTTGAAGAAGGCGCTCCGCTACGACAAGGCGGGTGAGGAGCATTACAATCTCATCTCCGCCTACATCAAGAGCCTGCGTGATTCCGACCCGGACGGCGCGCTCTACTGGCTGGCGCGGATGCTGGAGGGCGGGGAGGATCCGAAGTTCATCGCGCGGCGGATGGTGATTTTCGCGTCGGAAGATATCAGCAACGCGGACCCCTTCGCGCTCGTCCTGGCGGTCGCCGCGTTCCACGCGGTGGAGTCCGTCGGGCTGCCGGAAGCGCAGATCAATCTGGCCCACGCGACGACCTACCTCGCCACGCGCCCGAAGGACAACGCCTCCTATGTCGGGTTGCTGGAAGCGCTGAAGGATGCGCGCGAGCAGGGGAACCTGGCCGTCCCCATGCATCTTCGCAACGCCGTCACCTCCCTCATGCGCGACCTGGGTTACGGCAAGGGCTATCGGTACGTACACAATGATCCGGCTGCAAAAAAAGAACAGGAGCACCTGCCGGAACCCCTCAAGGGCAGACGGTACTATCGTCCTAAGTCGAAGTAAAACAAGGAGTTTTTCTTGGGTGGCGGCTGTAGTGGTTAGTCCTGTTTGCTTCGGCCTTCACGTGGACAAATTCCCATCCTTGGCTATACTGGGTGCCTGTTACGCGAGAGGGTGAGGATGGAAGCTGGGTGGGACAATCAGGAGCGCCGGCGGGCGGTGCGGATCACGTTGATCGGCGCCGCGCGGGTCGGCTCCCGGATAGAGCAGAGAGCCGTGTCAGCCGTGATCGACAATGCCAATCGAGCCGGGGCCGGCTTTCACGCCAAGGAAGCGCTCGTGGCCAACGAGCCCGTCACCGTATGCTTTGCATTTCTGGATCACCGGGGCGAGGACCACGTGGAAAAGCTCCCCGGGCGCATCGCCTGGGTCAAGCCGTGGGAGAATGGGTACCTGATCGGGGTGGTATGGGATCACCTGGTCTCGAAGGAAACAAGCCCCTGGCTGGCGTCGTTCCTCGAGTATAGCCTGCAGCAGACCGCCTAACCTGCCAGTTTCTTTTTTACCTCTTCCAGTTCCTGCGACAGGTCGGTCCAGCGTGCGGTGAGCCGTTCGAGGTCTTTCTTCCACTGTTCCTGCTCCTGGTGCAGCTCGTTCCACCGCCCAAAGTCCTGATAGAGCGCCGGGTCCGCCAACTCCTGGTCGCGGGCCTTGATGCGCGCCTCCGCCCCGGCGATCTCCGCTTCGGCCCGCGCGACCTGTTTCTCCAGGCGGTCTCGGGATTTCGCGAGGTCCCTCCGGTTCGGCGCGTTCGCCGCCCGCTGGTCGGATGCAGGCGGGGCGTGCCTGCCGGCCTTCTGCGCCCGCTGCTGCGCCGCCGTTGGCTTCAACTCCTCGCTGCTCTCTTTGATGGACTCCAGCTCCTGCGCCCGCTTCCAGAGGTAGTATTCGTAGTCGCCGTGGTAATCGCGGGCCCTGCCGTCCTCGATTTCCACGACGCGCGTGGAGACGCGCATGAGAAACGTCGGATCGTGCGAGATGAACACGATCGTCCCGGGGAAATCGGTCAGCGCGTCGGTCAGCACGTCCACCGACGCCGGATCGAGGTGATTGGTCGGCTCGTCGAGCAGGAGCGTGTTCGCGGGCTCGACCAGCATGCGGGCTAGGGCCACGCGGTTCCGCTCGCCGCCGCTCAGGGCCTTGATGGGTTTTTTCTGGTCGGGCCCTGAAAAGAGAAACGCGCCGGCGAGCCCGCGCAGGAAATTCCGCTCCGCCTGGGAGGACGCCTCCTCGAGCGATTCCAGGATCGTGTGCTCGGGGTTCAGGGTCTCGGCCTGGTGCTGCGCGAAGTAGTGCAGCGTGACGCCGTGCCCGACGGCCCGCGTGCCCTTCTCGAACGGCAGGACGCCGGCCAGCATTTTCAACAAGGTGCTCTTGCCCGCGCCGTTCTCGCCGACCAGCGCGATGCGCTGGCCCCGCTCGATGGAAACATTCAGGTCGGAGTAGACGATGGTGTCGCCGTAGCGCTTGGCCACGTGCTGGAGGTCGATGACGTGCCGGCCGCTGGCGGCGGGCAGGGGGAACTTGAACCGCACCCGCCTGGCATCGCGCCGCACCTCGATGAGCTTGACCTTCTCGAGCTGCTTGATGCGGGACTGGACCTGGCTCGCCTTGTTGGCTTGATACCGGAACCGGTCGATGAATTTCTGGACCCGGGCGACTTCCTTCTGCTGCCGGTTGGCCGCCGCCTGCTCGTGGCTGTCGCGCTCGGCCCGCAGCTCCTGGAACTTGGTATAGTTGCCCCGGTACTCCTGGATCTGGTGGTGGCGCAGCTCCCAGATGTGCGTAGCGATCCGGTCCAGGAACTTCGTGTCGTGGCTGATGACGAGGATCGTCATCTTGGAATTGAGCAGGAAGTCCTCGAACCATTTCTGGGTCGGCTTGTCGAGGTGATTCGTCGGCTCGTCGAGCATCAGGACGTCGGGCTCCGACAGGAGCAGATGCGCCAGCGCCACCCGCATCCGGTAGCCGCCGGAGAGGGTCTCGATCGGCCGGTTGAAGTCCTGCTGGGAAAATCCGAGCCCCGCCAGGATGCGCTTGGCTTCGTGCTCCGGGTGGAGATCGCGATGGGCCGCGTCCAGGACGGTCTTGCCGGCGAGCGTTTCCAGTTCTTGCGGCAGGTAGCCGATCTTCAGCCGCGGGCGCTTGCGGATGGTGCCCTCGTCCGGCGACTCGTCGCCCAGGATCATGCGCAGCAGCGTGGTCTTGCCGCTGCCGTTGGGGCCGACGAGACCGGTGCGTGTGTGCGGGCGCAAATGCGCCGAGGCATCCTTCAGCAAGATGCGGGTCGCAAATTGCTTATTGACGTGTTCGATTTGGAGCATGGCAAACCGGTTCCTTCCGGGTCTGGGTCAAAAAAAAGGATGACAACGAGGGAACGGAGAGGCTCAGAGAAGCAGGACGAAGTAAAGAGATGGGAGCATCATCAAGCTAACCGGAACAGAAGATACGTCGCGCAGCGACACCCTGCTTAGCGATCAAACGCCACGGCCTGTTGATACTACTGGCGCGCCACTGCCTGAAGGCACGCAGCCCGGATGTTTCAGTCGCGCCAAAAGCGCGGCGTAGAGAGTAGCAAGAGCCACTGGACTACGTGCCGCGCTTGGTGTGGTGGAGCTGGCGGGGATTGAACCCGCGACCTCGTGAATGCCATTCACGCGCGCTCCCAACTGCGCTACAGCCCCACCCAGTCCAAGCGAGAAATGAAAAGCAAAAAGTGCGTGAGCGGGAGGGATGCTAACACGGGCTCGCCTTGCTTGACAAGCAGAGCGGTGCATCCTACTATGAAGCGCACCAAGCTCTGCCAGGCTCTGATTTGGTGCACCCAGGCCCGGTCAGGGCTCTTTTTTTGTGAGGAGAAGCGGATAGCGGACAGCTAATAGAGGGTAGCCAGAAGGGAGAGATCCCGGTTCTTCGCTATTCGCTACTAGCTACTCGCTACTCGCCAAGAAAGAAATGGCCAATCTCGTGATCGTCGGCACCCAGTGGGGCGACGAAGGCAAGGGCAAGATCGTGGACATCCTGTCGCGCGACGCGGACATCGTCGTGCGCTATCAGGGCGGGTCCAACGCGGGCCACACGGTGATCAACCATCACGGCACCTTCGTGTTCCACCTGATCCCGTCCGGGATTCTCTACCGCGGCAAGACCTGCGTGATCGGCAACGGCGTCGTCGTCGATCCGGCCGCGCTGATCGAAGAAATGGACGGGTTGCAGGCCAAGGGCATCGCGATCGGCCGGAACTTCGTCATCAGCGAGCGGGCGCACGTGATCCTGCCCTATCACAAGGCGATCGAGAAGGCCTCCGAGCAATCCAAGGGCTCGCGCAAGATCGGCACGACGGGACGGGGCATCGGGCCGTCCTATGCGGACAAGATGGCCCGCATCGGCATCCGGATGGGCGATCTGCTCAACCCGCAGCTCTTCCGGCGCAAGCTGGAGGAAAACGTCGCGGAGATGAACACCTTTCTACAATCCCTCTACCGGATGGAAGGCTTCCAGGTCGAAAAGATCTTCCAGCAGTACCGAGGGTATGCCGACCGGCTGAAGGGCCATATCGCCGATACGACTGTGTTGCTGAGCGACGCCATCGAGCGGGGGAAGCGCGTGCTGTTCGAGGGCGCCCAGGGGACGCATCTGGACGTGGACTGCGGGACCTATCCCTACGTCACGTCCTCGAGCGCTGCGGCGGGCGGCGCCTGCACCGGCACCGGCGTGGGGCCGACGAAGATCGACGGAGTCATGGGCATTGCCAAGGCCTACACGACGCGGGTGGGCGGCGGGCCCTTCCCGACCGAGCTCAAGGACGGCGTCGGGTGCGGCTTGCAGGAGCGGGGGAAGGAATATGGCGCCACCACCGGCCGGCCGCGCCGCTGCGGCTGGTTCGACGGCGTCGTCGTCCGCTATGCCACGCGCGTGAACGGGATGACCTCGCTCGCCGTCACCAAGCTCGACGTGCTCGACGGCTGCAAGGAGCTCAAGCTGTGCACCGGCTATCGTTACAACGGCAAGACCTACAAGGAGATGCCGGCGGACCTCCAAATACTCACGGACTGCGAGCCGGTCTATGAAACCTTCAAGGGCTGGGCGACTCCGACGACCGGCATCACGTCCTATGCGAAGCTGCCCCCGCAGGCCAAGCGCTACCTCGCGCGGATCGAGGAGCTGGCGGCCTGCCCGATCGACATCATCTCCACTGGGTCGAAGCGCGAGGAAACCATCCTCCTCCGCAATCCAATGGCGCCGAAGCGGCGCAGGCCAATGGGGAAATCCCGCCGCAAACGGTAAAAACGTCATTGGTCATCGGTCAACGGTGACAGTGTCGCTGTATCTGCCCATTGACCATTTCCCATTGACCATTTACCATTGTCCTGGGGGAGCTTGGATTATCCAGGGATATCGTCGCGAGGCGGTCGAGACCGAAGGCCGCCGTGGTCGCTCGCAAGTGAGGACGACGCAGGCGTATCCGCAGTGATACGTCGAGGAGGCCGAACAAGAACGGCCGCGCCGGTCGAGAGGATCGGACGCCGCAGTAGGTATCCCTGGATATTCCAAGCTCAGGTGAGCCGCTAGCTCAGACGGTAGAGCATCGCCCTTTTAAGGCGAGGGCCCTGGGTTCGAGTCCCAGGCGGCTCACCACCTTCACCCGCCTCCGCAAAACGCTTCGGCGGGCTTCATCGGCCGGGGAGGTGCATGACGGCAATGCCAGCTGACCCTCACGATGCGAATCCGATTTCGTGGGCCGAACAGGTCAAGACCGTCATAGGCCACATCCAAGCCGCGCGGACCTTGGATCAATTATTTCTGGACCTGCATCAGGAAATTCTCAGGTTGTTTGATGCCCAGGAAATGATCCTGTACGCCTTCGATCCGAATAAGCATCAATTGGTCAGTCGGTTTCCGAGGGATACGATCCACATCGTCAATGTCCCAATCTCCAAGCAGAATCTTGCAGGGTATGCCGCCATTTCCAGGCGGGTTATCTACGTGCAGGATGCGTATGATCAAGAGGAATTGCATGCAATCCACCCGAGCCTCGCGCCCGATGCTTCTTGGGATAAAAAAACAGGATTTCGAACCAGGCAGGTGCTGACCTTTCCCATTCTCTCGAGCCGGAACTCGGTGTTCGGCGTGATTCAACTTCTCAATAAGCAAAGCGGGGGGGGTATTCACAAAGGAAGATGAGGCGGCGGTGGCCGAGATCGGGGGATACGTCGGGGCGGCCTTCGTACGGTTGATCGAGTCGCCCAGCGAGTCTTTGACGTATCTTGAGTATCTGGAAACGACCGGTTTGCTTACTCCTTCGCAGGTGACCGCATTGAAGACCTCTGCGCATGCGGCGCAGGCGGATCTCGAGTCCCTCATAATCGACACGTACAAAATTCCCGCGTCAGCAGTGACGCGGACTCTCGGTGAATATTTCCAGTGCCCGTCCATGGAGTATGACGAGCGCCTGCTGCTCGACCCCGCCCTGTTCAAGAATCTGAAGATGGATTTTCTTAAGAAGAGTTTTTGGGTGCCGATCCGGAGAGAAGGCCACGTCATTGACGTCCTGGTTGATAATCCAAGGGATTTGGACAAGGTCCAGGTGATCAAACGGATCCTCCAGAAAGAGACCGTTCATTTTTTCGTTGGTCTACGCCGGGATATTCTCAAATTCGTGCAGCGCGCCATGTCGGAAGACCTTCGCGACGAAGGGAGCCTGCAAGAGATCCTGGGCGAATTAGTCAGTGAAGCGCAGGAGGAGCATGAAGAGCTAGAATCCATAGACTTGACCGAGCACGACAGCGCGATCGTCCGCCTGACCCATCGTATCATCACAGAGGCCTATCGCTTGGGTGCTTCGGACATCCACATCGAGCCTTATGCCGAGAGGCAGGAAACGGAAATCCGCTTCCGGGTGGACGGCACCTGTTTCGACTTCATGAAGATTCCGGCTTCCTATCGGAGGGCCATTGTATCCCGCCTCAAGATCATGTCCGGTTTGGATATTGCGGAGCACCGTCGACCTCAAGACGGCAAGATCAGGTTCAGGCTGCCTGACGACAAGGAAATCGAGTTGCGTGTCGCCTTGATTCCGACCGTCGGCCGCGCCAACGAGGACATCGTCATCCGCATTCTGACGGGGAGCGTCACACTGGCCCTCGACAATATGGACTTCTCTGAGCGGAATCTCCACGAACTCCTGAACATCGTGCAGAAGCCGTACGGCATCATCGTCTGCGTCGGGCCGACCGGATCGGGCAAAACGACGGCCCTCCACGCTGTCCTGGGGCATATCAATAGGCCGGAGCGAAAAATCTGGACCGCCGAAGACCCCGTCGAAATCACGCAACATCGCCTCCGCCAGGTGCAGGTTCAGCCCAAGATCGGATTTACCTTTGCCGCCGCCATGCGCGCCTTCCTGCGCGCCGATCCGGACGTGATCATGATCGGAGAGATGCGGGACAAGGAGACGACCGATATCGCGCTCGAGGCCTCGCTCACCGGACATCTGGTCTTTAGTACGCTGCACACGAACAACGCGGTCGAGACCGTCACTCGCCTCCTGGATTTAGGATGCGATTCCTTTGCCCTTGCGGACGCCTTGCTTGGAATTCTGGCCCAACGCCTGTGCAAACGGCTCTGCAGGGACTGCAAAGAGGAATACCGTCCGTCACAGAATGAATATGACGCCCTTGCCGAGAGTTACGGGATTCATGCATGGCAGGCGAAAGAATTGCCGTATGACAAGAACTTCAAGCTCTTCCGAGGGAAAGGGTGCCACAGCTGCAATCACTCGGGCTTCAAGGGCCGGATCGCAATTCATGAGCTGCTAGTTGGCAACCCCCGGATGAAACGCCTGATCCAATCAGGTGCCAAAACTGATGATCTGCTCATGGTCGCGTGCGAAGAAGGCATGACCACACTGGTTCAGGACGGTATCGAGAAGGTGCTGCAGGGACACACCACCTACAGTCAGGTCATGGCCGTGGCGATCAAGTAGCGCTTGTTCCGATCCCGTCGTCCAGCCGACTGCCGTCTGCTTCCCGCGCGGTGCTTCCCGCACGATCAACGCCGAGCTTGGCGCATGGTGCACCACGCTGTGCGAGACACTGCCGAGCAGCAGCCCCTTCGCCGCGCCCCCGCGTGCCCCGCACGATCAGGTGCGCCCGCCCCACTAGGACTGTTGGCTTCTGACCGTGGAAAGAATACAATGCGCGCGAGGGTACCGAACTCAGAGGTCACTTGCTGACCATCTCCGAGCCCAGTCTCCGCACCTCCGAGCCCGACGCCCCCGTCTTCGGGCCGGTACGATTCATCGGACGCACAGGGCTGGTGAAAAATCTCGCAAGCCGCTGCAGCACCTGGCAGTCGGTTCTCCTTTACGGCGGGCCCAAGCTCGGCAAGACGTCGCTCCTGCTCCAGCTCCGCTGGGTGCTGGAACGGCAGCAGACTCCGTCCTGGTCGACTCCCGCCGTCCAGTATCTCGATCTGCTCGATCTGGACATGCGTCGCAAGTTTCTGGCCGGGGAGTGGGATCGAACACAAGTCTTGCTGCTCGACAATTGCGAGGTCCTGATGGCGGAGGGAGATCGGCTGGCCGACAAGGTGAAACAGGCCGCGCAGCGCGGAGCGGCCGGTCAGGCGGTCGTGTGGGCGGGCGATCGCGCCTGGTATGACTATGCGAAGAGCGCGAAGGCCGAGTTGAATCTCCTGCTGGCTCCGCTCGCGGTGCTGCTCGCCGGTGAGGCGCGCGCGCTCGTGGGGCCGGTGCTTCAGCCGGCCCAGATTGACGCGGCCTTGCAGTATGGCGGGGCACACCCCTATGTGCTCAAAACGCTGCGGGCGCAGTTTCTCGCGGCCGAGCCGAAGGCCGGAGTCAAAGCCGTGATGCGGGCGGCGGCCAAGGCGCTCGTGCCGTTTTTCGAATCGTGCGCGAGGGCGGCGGAGCCGGGCGAGCACAAACTGCTCCGCTGGCTCGTCAAAAAAGGAAAGCCCGTTAATCCTAAAGAAGCAGCCAAAGCACTCAAGGTGCCGTCGGTCAAGGCTGCGGCGGACGCTCTGTGTTATCTCGGCGTGATCAGCCGGTGGAACCTGGAACATGGCGCGATGCTCCACGCGAATTGTCAATTATTCAATGACTGGTATCTGGCGGCGCGACGTGGATAACAAGCGATGATTAAAGTGACCCGATCGGCCGTGGAGTATTTGAAGACGCTGATCCTCGCGCATCCGGAGGATCCCGTCGTCCGGGTGCAGGTGAAGGACCTGGACGACCACCGCTTGACCTTTAACATCACTCTGGAGGATAAGGTCCGGCCGGACGATGAGGTGCAGACCGTCGACGGCCTGACGATCGCGGTGGTCGGTTCCAGCGCGGCGCGCCTGGACGGCATCACCATGGATTATCAGGAGCCGGGCGGATTCAAATTTCACCATGCCGGGCCACAGGACGAGTTCCGGCTCGATCTCATTAATCTGAACTGACCGTACCTTTAACCAAAGGAGCAGACATGGCGGACGTCACGACGCCCTCGGGATTGAAATATGAAGACCTCAAGGTCGGCGCAGGCGCGGAAGCCAAGGCGGGACAGGCCGTGAGCGTGCATTACACCGGCTGGCTGACCGACGGCAAGAAGTTCGACTCCAGCAAGGATCGCGGGCAGCCCTTTCAGTTCGCGCTCGGCGCGGGACAGGTGATCAAAGGATGGGATGAAGGCGTGCAGGGGATGAAGATCGGCGGCACGCGCAAGCTGACGATCCCTCCCGGGCTGGGGTACGGAACCCGCGGCGCCGGCAACGTGATTCCTCCGAACGCCACCCTGATTTTCGAGGTCGAGCTGCTGGGCGTCAAATAACGTTTCCGTATGGGCGGCTCGCTGCAGCAGTTTTTCGCGCCCTGCCCCCGCGGGCTGGAGCCCGTGCTCGCCGATGAGTTGAAGGAGTTCGGGGCCCGGGACATTGCGCCGACGCAGGGAGGGGTCGGATTCTGCGGTCCCTTCGACCTCTGCTATCGCGTCAATCTCGAAAGCCGCATCGCCAGCCGCGTGCTCTGGCGGGTCTGGCACGGCCCCTACCGCCACGAGCAGGACCTCTACGACGCAGCCATCGCGCTGCCTTGGCGCGACTGGTTCTCCGCTGAGCGCACGATCAAGGTCAAGGTCAGCGCGCAGCAGTGCCCCCTCACGAGCCTCGACTTCGTCACCCTCCGCATCAAGGACGCAATCTGCGACAGCTTTGTGAGAATCGCGAAGGCCCGTCCCAGCGTGGACACGGCGACGCCGGACGTGCGGATCGACGCGTTTCTGGACGCGGCGCGCGCCACGGTCTATCTCGATACGTCCGGCGAGCCGCTCTTCAAGCGCGGCCTGCGCGCGGCGCGCACCGAGGCGCCGTTGCGCGAAAATCTCGCCGCCGGCATTCTGAAGCTGGCCGGCTGGATGCCCGAGCAGGCGCTGCTGGATCCCATGTGCGGGGGCGGCACGTTCCTGCTGGAAGCGGCCCAGGTGGGGCGCCGCATCGCCCCTGGATTGGGCCGCCGCTTCGCATTCGAGAAGCTGAACCGGTTCGATGAGCAACAGTGGCGGACGCTCTGCGATGCCAGCCGCGCGCGGCAGCAGTCGGCTGCGCCGCTCAGGATTTTCGGCAGCGACGTCAACGGGACCGTGCTCCAGGCCGCGCGGGCCAATCTCGAAGCAGCCGGTCTTGCCGAGGCCGTGCATCTCAAACAGGTCAGCGTGCTCGATGTGAAGCCGCCGGCTGAGTCCGGCCTCATCGTGATGAACCCGCCCTATGGCGTGCGCACGGGTGAGGAGGCCGAACTGGCCGGGCTGTATCCTCACCTGGGCGACGTCCTCAAGCAGCGCTTCGCTGGCTGGCGCGCCTGCATCTTCACCGGCGACCTGCGCCTGCCCAAGCTCATCCGCCTGACCCCGTCCCGCCGCACGCCGCTGTTCAACGGCGCCCTCGAGTGCCGGTTGTACGAGTTCCGGCTCGTCCAGGGCTCGATGCGCCGGCCGAAACAAGCGGGAGAGGCGTGAGATGACACGCGGGTTCGTGCCGGTGGCCGGCGCAGGAGTGCTGGCGGCTGTGATCGGATGTGCCACACCCCCGGCTGAAGTCTTCCGGGAAGAAGGTCTCCCGGTCGCGTCGCTGCTCGGCAAGGTCCGCGACGAGGCCAAGCGCGAGTGGGGCGCCGAGGAAGCAGCGGCGCTGGCGAAGCTGGCCGATCCGGCGACGAATACCGTGCTCTTCAGGCTGCCGCTCGTGACGCAGACTTTGGCGGAGCCCTGGAAAGGCTTCGAGATTCTCGAACAGCGGGTGTTTCGCGTGGCGGTCGCGCCCTTGCGGCTCCAGCCGGTGGTGGAGCTGGCGACGGCGTTGCAGGACATGCGCGGCCGGCCGGCTGCACTGGACCCGCTGAAGACTCCTCCTGTCTCGAATAGGTCCGAGGAGCACATCGCCTATCTCGAAGCGGTGCTCGTCGAGGCCGACCGGCTCAGGGAGCGGGCGCTTGAGGCGCTGAGCGAATCCGAGCGGCGGTTTCTCTTCGAGCACGCGCTGTTCCTGGCCAACAATTTTGTGCCGCAACTGTCCGAGCAGAACGAGGACCAGCGCATCCGCGCGCTGCTCAACAACCGGTTTTTCAAGCTGACGGCCGATCGGATAGACGAAGCGGAACTGCTCGCCGCCGCACAGACCGTGGCGAGCCTGGCGGACGAAGAGTGGCTGCGGGCGGCGCGAGCGGCCTTCAGCAGCCTGCCATCCCGCTCCCAATCGTTGCCCTGGGTGACGGGGATGGTGGTGCTGGCGAAAGAGACGCCGGCAGGATGGATCGTCATCGGAGGGCGGGGTCCCAACACCTACCGTGACGGAGGGCAGAAGGTCGCCCTGTTGCTCGATCTCGGCGGAAACGACACCTACGCCGGGTTCACCGCTCCGGTCAACGAGACGCAGGGCATCAGCGTGGTGATCGATCTTGAGGGCGACGACATCTATGAGGCGGGTCCGTTGGGACTGGCCACCGGACGGCTCGGGGTGGGCATGCTGGTAGATGGCGAGGGAAACGATCAGTATCGCCTCGAGGCGGGGAGCGGAGGGACCGGTTTCGCGGGAATCGGCCTGCTGGTCGACCGGGAGGGCGACGATCGCTACGCCGGTTCCCGGTTCACACAAGGCGCGGCGATCGGCGGGGTGGGCCTGCTGCTGGATCGATCCGGAAACGACGAGTACAGCAGCTTCGGCTATGCGGTCGGGTTCGGGGGGCCCCTCGGAATCGGCGCGGTCGTCGATCTCGCGGGCAATGACGCGTACCAGTGCGGAAGCCGCTATGCGAGCGGGTACAATCGGGTCGACGCGCCCGACGCCAAGCCCGGCGAGGCGCGCTATCAGTATGACTGTTTCGGTATCGGCGCCGGCGTCGGCCAGCGGCTCCTGCCGAAGCAGGAGCCGCCGGTCGTCGAAGATGTCGCCGGCGGAATCGGGTTGGTGCTGGATCAGGAAGGAGACGACCGCTATACCGGCTCAAATTTTTCGCAGGGAGTCGGCTATTACTTCGGCGCCGGCATCACCATCGATGAGCGTGGCGACGACGCCTACGACGGGGCGCGCTACGGGCACGGCGCTGCTGCCCATTTCGGAGTCGGCCTGTTCATGGACCGCGCAGGCGCCGATCGCTACGGATCGACCGGACCGTTCTACAACGGAGCCGCGGCGTGGGATCGGAGCGCGGCCCTCTTTACCGATGGCGGGCAGGGGGACGACGCCTATGATCTGCGGCGATCAACCGGTCTCGGCATCACCGATTATCGCGCGTGGAGCCTGTTTGTGGACGAGGGTGGACGCGATCGGTATGTGACGCCTGAGGGAATGGGGTTTGCAGGGCATGGCAGCGTGAGCGGATTCTTCGATCTGGGCGGGGACGATCGGTATGAGAGCGCGATACCCGTGCGTCAGGGAGCGGTGCTTCATCGCAAGGAGCCGGGCGGGCTCTTCGTGGATCGCTGACCCATGAGCACGTCCGCGAACACGAAGCCGTCGCGTGTGACGATCTCGCCGGGGACGATGGGAATCGGCTCGCTGAACATGGGTCCGGCATAGGCGAAGGTATGGAACTCCCCCCGCTCGCCGCAGGGATCCACACCGTCCGGGAGGTCCTCCAGCAGCCACTCGTCGAAGGTCCGGCCCGCGAAGGTCGGTGCCAGTTGCTTGGGATCCACGCAGGTCAGGCAGGCACGCAGCCCCGCGGCAATCATGCGGTTGGCCAGGTGCCCCGTGGGCTGGCCCCAGAGTGGAAAGAGCGGCTGGATGCCGGTGCCGGCCAGCATCTGCTCGCGATACCGCCGCACGTCCTCCAGAAACAGGTCGCCGAAGGCCATGCGGGTAATGCCCTCGGCCTGCGCGCGGGCGATGGCGTCGCGCATGACCTGCTCGTACTGCTCGTTCGAGCAGGGGTGCTGGGGGAGCACCACCTTGATGAGCGGCAACCCGGCCGCCTCGGCCTGGGCGTCGAGCAGCTCCTCGCGCACCGCGTGCATGGCGACGCGCCCGGCGGTTCCGTTGAGCGTGGTCAACAGCCCGACGACTTCCACGTCGCCATGCGTGCGCAGCACATGGAGCGTCCAGGCGCTGTCCTTCCCGCTGCTCCAGGACAACCACGCCTTGGGCTTGCCGGAGGGTGCATTCGACATGGCGGAGAGGTATCATAGATCATCCATCCGTTCAACGGGGATGAGCAGCAGGATGTAAGGTTCGAGCCGCTGCGACGACGAACAGGCACCACAGAAAGGGGAGCGTCATGGACCCAAAAACCACGAAAGCCGTTCCAGCTCCGAAGATTCCCAATCCGATCCAGAAAGTGGCCAAGAGCGAATCGGAATGGAAAGCCGTGCTGACCGCCGAGCAATTCGACGTGCTCCGCAAGCAGGGCACGGAGCGGCCCTTCACCAACAAGTACCATGACAACCACGCGGCGGGTATCTACTCTTGCGCCGGCTGCGACCTGCCGCTGTTTTCCTCCGAGCACAAGTTCGACAGCGGGACCGGCTGGCCGAGCTTCTGGCAACCGATCGTGCCGCAGGTGGTCGGAACCCACACCGACTACAAGCTGATTCTGCCGCGCACGGAAGTGCACTGCGCCAGGTGCGACGGTCACCAGGGCCACGTCTTCAACGACGGGCCGCGGCCCACGGGCCTCCGCTACTGCATCAACTCGGCTGCGCTGAAATTCATCCCGGCCTGACGCCCTCCCTCTCCCTGTACAGATTTGGATTGACTAATCCTCACGCATATGCAAGTATAAAGGCGTGTCAGATTAGCAGGGAGGTCCCACCATGAAGACGGTGCCGGTACGGGAGCTGCAGAAATGTATCAAGGAATGCGTGGACCATGCCCAGAAGGCCTGCGTGGTGATCACGCGGCATGGCCGGCCGGCGGCGGTGCTCGTCGGTGTCGAGGGGAAAGACTGGGAACAGGTCGTGAAAGATACAGCCCCTGAACTGGCGAAACACATCACGGCAAAACCGCGCCGCGTGAAGATGAAACAGGAAGTGCCCGGGCCGGCCAAGCCGAAACAAGAAGAAAAGGCCCAGCCGTCTGAATTCATGCAAGCGGTCCGCCGGTTCATTCCTGGTCTGTAGCCAAGGATCTGCCTGTGGCGCGCTTTGCCTGGAAGGCTGCCGGTGTCTGGACGCTGACCGTGATCCTAGCCGCATTTTTCCTTCTGGCGGGCGGCGGTAAGCTCGTCGGGGCGCCGAAGCAGGTCGACAGCTTTGCCCACTGGGGCTACGCCGTGTGGTTTCTCTATATCATCGGCGCGGTCGAGACGGCGGGAGCAATCGGGTTGTTGGTCCCGCGCGTGGCCGTCTTTTCCGTTGTGCTGCTCGGCGGCACGATGCTCGGCGCCGCGCTCACCCATCTGGTCCATCACGAAATGATGGCCGTCCCTGTTCCGCTCGTCATCCTCGGCCTTCTAGCGGTGGTCGGGTATGCGCGGCGCGGTCCCCTGGTCGCGCTCTATGAGCGGTGGCTGGATAGCTGACCGTTCATGTCATCACGCATATGCGTTTATAGCTGCGCGATCAACCGCCAGGCCGCATAACACAGGGCCATCACAATGCCGATGGCCGCCAGCAGAAGGGCCAGCGTTCCTGCCACCATCAGGGTGACGGCCAGCCGGTCGCGGGCCTCGGCGCGTGGTGTGGGGTCGGAAGCAGCGCGGACCAGGAGTGCGGCATTCAGGGCGTTGCTGCGGAACCAGAACGAAAAGGCATCGCCGGCCACGGGGATGGCGCCCACGACGCCGTTGATCAGGAGATTGAGATTCATCCGGACGATGGTGGCGTGTGGCACGTTCAGCCGGATCGCCAGGATGAGGATCACCGAGCCGATCAGATTGGCGAGCGCGTCGCCGATGCCGGGGAGGAGTCCCAGCAGGGGATCCAGGCCGACGTAGAGGTTCGTGCCGGGAATCCGCACGGCGGAATCGAGCAGCCGCGCCAGAAATTCGGCGGTGCGCAGGAGGAGGGCCCGCTGCGCCTGCTCGGATTGCCGTCGCTCGTCGTCCCGCCCGCCTCGCTCCGGTGTGATCATGGCGCTACGGTAGGATCGCGATGATCCGCACGGGGCCGCCGGTGCCGCCCGCGATCTTGATCGGCAGGGCGATGAGCGTTGCGCCCACGGGCGGCAGGCGGTCGAGATGGGCGATGTTTTCCAGCCCGTAGATGTCGGCGCCGTTCAGGATCCGGTGCACGATGAAATCGCGGGACGGCCCGTAATCCATGCTCGGCGTATCGAGCCCCACGCCGTCGATCTTCCGCTCGCGCGCCAGAAACTCCGCCGCTTCCCTGGAGAAGCCGGGGAAGTGGAGAGTCGTCGCATCCTGCGGCATGTCGCTGCCGAGGTATTTCTTCTTGTCGGGCCAATATTGCCCCCAGCCGGTGCGCATGAGCACGATCGCCCCGTCCGGGATGCGCCCGTGGCGCCGCTCCCATCCCGCAATGTCCGCGACGGTCAGCCGGTAGTCGCGGTCCTGCTCCACGGCCCGGGTGACATCGATCACGACGGCCGGCCCGACGAGCTTCCGGATCGGGATGGCGTCAAGCGGCAGACGATCCTTGCCGAAGTGAATCGGCGCGTCCATGTGCGTGCCGCCGTGCTCGGACATGGCGAAGTCGCCGGAGGCGTACCAGTAGCCGTCCTCGGTCGTGCCCCAGGCGGTTTTCTCCCAGGTGAAGGGCTTGTTGGTGGGCCAGGCGATCGTGTGCTCGTCGAAGGGGTGCGTGAGGTCGACGAGCTTGGCCTCGTCGATGCCGGCCGCCGCCGTTCCGGCCCAGACCACCAGCGATGCGGTAGCCAGAGTCAGCCCTCGTGTGAACATCGTGACCTCCCTTCAAAACACGAAGGAGCCGCCTTGCGACGGCTCCTTCGCGTGGCTGCTCTCGTCCCTGACGTTATCCCTTCGGCTGCGGCGTGTAGCGCAGGTAGGGCTTGACGGCCTTGAAGCCGGGGAAGAGCTTCTTGGCTTCCTCGTCGTTGACGGCCGGCGTGATGATGCAGTCCTCGCCGTTCTTCCAGTTGGCTGGCGTGGCCAGCTTGTGCTTGGAGGTCAATTGCAGCGAGTCGATCACGCGCAGCAGTTCGTCGAAGTTCCGGCCGCAGGAAGCCGGATAGGTCAGCGTGAGCTTGATCTTTTTGTCCGGCCCGATGATGAACACGTTCCGTACGGTCATGTTGTCGAGCGCGTTCGGGTGGATCATGTCGTAGAGCTGGGCGATCTTCTTGTCGGGATCGGCGATCATCGGGTAGTTGACGGTGGTCTTCTGCGTCTCGTTGATGTCGTTGATCCACCCCTTGTGGGCATCCATCGGGTCCACGCTGATCGCGATCACCTTGACGCCGCGCTTTTTCAGCTCCGGCATGATCTTGGCGACCGTGCCCAGCTCGGTGGTGCAGACGGGCGTGAAGTCCTTGGGGTGCGAAAAGAACACGGCCCAGCCGCCGCCGAGCCATTGGTGAAAATCGATCTTGCCTTCGGTTGTATCCGCCGTAAAATTCGGCGCTTCGTCTCCCAATCGCAGTGCCATGGCCAGCCTCCTTTTAAGAACAGGTTGCAATCAATGTCATGATGGGCGCGCGGAACAGCATCAGAATACTGCCTCGTCCTGGCAAAGTTCAATAGGGTTCGACGCGCGGCTCTCATGTTTGACTACCCCCGGCCCATCTGTTAGATTCGACCCCCGAGCGTCGGTTCCGACCGGGCCGCGCCCGCATCTTCTCGATTGCACAGAGTCCCCATCGTCTAGCCTGGCCTAGGACGCCGGCCTTTCAAGCCGGCAACACGGGTTCGAATCCCGTTGGGGACACCACCAAGCCTGCTGAACGTCTCAGAGGTCCCGCTATGATTCGGCAAAACGCGTTCACTCAAACCCTCGGCCTCCTTGTTCTGAGCCTTCTCCTTCTCGGCGCAGCCGATGACAAGAAGGCCCCGCCGGTTCCTCAGGGCGAGCCGAAAGGCAAGGATGCGGCTCCGATGATCCTCATCCCCGAGGGGGAGTTCACCATGGGGACGGAGGAGGTGGGGAATCAAACACATCAAGGCAATCCCAACGAAAATCCGGAACACGTGGTGAAGCTGCGCGCCTACTCGATCGATCAATTCGAAGTGACGGTGGACCGTTACGCCAAGTTCCTCGAGGCGACCAAGCACGATCCGCCGCTATGGGACGAGGATGCGACGGCCTCGGCCAGCGACCGGCCGGTGGTCGGCGTGGCATGGCAGGATGCGGCCGACTACTGCAAGTGGGCCGGGAAGCGCCTGCCGACCGAAGCGGAATGGGAGAAGGCGGCGCGCGGGACGGACAAACGGCGGTTTCCCTGGGGCCAGATGCAGCCGTTCGTGGACATCGCCAATTACAACCGCGGGGTCTGGGTGAGCTATCCGGTGACGCTGGCCTCGGTCACGAGCGGCCTGGACGGCATGAGCATCCGGCACGGGTTGAAGACGGGCGGCACCAGCCCCTACGGGCTCTATCACATGGCCGGCAACGCGAGCGAGTGGGTGGCGGACTGGTATGACGGCGAGTATTACAACAAGAGCCCGAAGGAAAATCCGGCCGGGCCGGAGAAGGGCGACAAAAAGACGATCCGGGGCGGCAGCTGGAACGATCCGCCGCGCAACCTTCGGGTCACGGCCCGCTTCAAGGCGACGCCGGATTATCAGGACTCGACCATCGGCTTCCGCTGCGCGATGGATGCCGCGAAATAAACGGGGGATGGCTTATGGATGATGGTTGATGAAGATGACCTTCGCCTCCTGCATTCTGCTCTCAACCATCCACCATTAACCATCAACCATGCCTCTGAAGATCGGCGATCCCGCTCCTGCCTTTTCGCTCCCCGGTACAGACGGACGCACACACGCACTCGACGGTCTGTCGGACAAACCGGTGCTCGTCGTCGTCTTCTCCTGCAATCATTGTCCCTACGTGCAGGCTTACGAAGACCGGCTGGTGGCCATCCAGCACGACTATGCCGGACGCGGCATCCAATTGATTGCGATCAATTCCAATGACGACGTGAATTATCCGGAGGACAGTTTCGAGCGGATGGTGGCGCGCGCCAAGACCAAGGGGTTCAATTTCCTCTACCTGCGGGATGCCTCGCAGGCGACGGCGAGGGCCTACGGCGCCACGCATACGCCGCAACTCTTTGTCTTCGACCGCGCCCGGAAGCTGCGCTACACGGGCAAGATCGACGACAACTGGCAGAACCAGCAGGCCGTGACGCGCCGCTTTCTACGGGATGCGATTGACGCGTTGCTGGCCGATCGTGCTCCGGCCGAAGCGCAGACGCACACCATTGGCTGCACAATCAAATGGAAATAGCTTGTGGGTGGTCGTGATCTCAATGAGAAGGCCTGGACCTTCCTGATTGCCGGCATCGTGCTGCTGGGGGTGACCTACGCCGCGCTCAAACCCCCGCCCGTTCCGCAGATTGATCCCGCGATGATTCCGCTGGTCACAGGCGAGGAGCCGACCGATGTGCTGTTCATCAAGGCCGGTTGTCCGGTGTGTCATGCGATCCCCGGCATCCCGGGAGCGGACGGGCGCGTCGGTCCGAAACTCGTCCTGGCCACGACCGGACCGCAGCGCCTGGCCGACCCCCGGTACCGCGGGCGGGCCAGGACGGTGCGAGACTATATCACCGAATCGGTGCTGGAGCCCGGCGCCTACGTGGTGAGCGGCTATCAGGATCGGACGATGCCGAGGTGGTACGGGCAGAAGCTGAGCGCCGCGGCCCTGGACCGGATGGCTGTCTACCTGGAAGCGCTCACGGACAACTCCTGAGCGCTACATTTTTTTCATCGCCCCCGGCGTCGTGCCCTTCAGCGTGAAGGTGCCGACGTCCGGAGCGGGTTTCGGGGCGGCGGGCGCCCCGGGCTTGGCGGCGGCGGCCGGCTCCTCATCGGTCTTGAGGCCGGCGAGCTTGATTTTCAAGCGCAGGTTGTTGGCGCTGTCGGCGTTGGCGATGGCCTGATCCAGCGAGATTTTTCCCTCCCGATACAGATTGAAGAGCACGTAGTCGAAGGTCTGGCAGCCTTCCTGGACGCCCTGCTCCATGGCTTCCTTGATGGTGTCGATCTCGCCTTTCTTGATCAGGTCCTTGACGCGCGGGGTGTCCATCATGACTTCGAGGGCCGCCACGCGTTTGCCGTCCACGCCGGCGATCAGGCGCTGCGAGATGATGGAGCGCAGGTTCAGCGACAGCTGCAGATAGATCTGCGCGTGCCGCTCCTGCGGGAAGAAGTTCATGACGCGCTCGATCGCCTGGTTGGCGTTGTTCGCGTGGAGGGTGCCTAGGCACAGGTGGCCGGTTTCGGCGAAGGCGATCGCGGCTTCCATGGTTTCCAGGTCGCGGATCTCGCCGATGAGAATGACGTCCGGCGCCTGGCGCAGGGTGTTCTTCAGCGCGGCATGGTACGACAAGGTGTCGAATCCGATTTCGCGCTGCGTGATGACCGAGCGCTTGTGCTTGTGGACGAACTCGATCGGGTCCTCCACCGTGATGATGTGGCCGGGCGAGTTGGCGTTCCGGTGGTCGATCATGGCGGCCAGCGACGTGGATTTGCCCGACCCCGTGGCGCCGACCACGAGGACGAGCCCGCGCTTGGACATGATGATGTCCTTGACGATGGGCGGCAGCCCCAGCTTGTCGATCGGCACGATCTCGACCTTGATCTGCCGGATGACGAACCCGACGTTTCCCCGCTGGCGGAAGATGTTCACGCGGAACCGGCCCATGTCCGGGTAGAACAGGGCCAGGTTCATTTCGTTGGTCTCTTCGAAATCCTTCTTCTGCTTGTCCCGCATGACGTCTTTGGCCAGCGTTTCGAGCATTTCGTTGGTGAAGGCGGCTGCGCCGACCGGCTGAGTCACGCCTTCGATCCGGTACATCGGCGGGAGCCCTTCCGTCAGATAAATGTCCGACGCGTTCCGTTCCACCATGACTTTCAGGATATCGCGGATGTTCATCGCCTGCCTCCAGAGCTAAATCGAGCGTGCCAGTGGTTCCGAGCGGTTTCCGTTACGCGGCCCCGGCCGCGGCGGGCGCCGTGGCCCCGCCGGGCGGCCCGAAGAGATTGGCGGTCATGCTGCGGGACTGTGCCTCCGCCTTGGTCACGAGGCCCTTGGTCACGAGATCGACCAACGCCATGTCCATCGTCTGCATGCCGTCTTTTTTGCTGGCCTGCATGATGCCCGGGATTTGATGGAGCTTGGCTTCGCGGATCAGATTCCGCACGGCGTTGGTGCCGACCATGATCTCCAGCGCCGCCGCCCGGCCTCCGCTCTTTTTCTTGAGCAGGGTCTGGGTGATGACGCCTTCGACGGATTCCGAGAACTGGGCGCGGATCTGGGCCTGCTGGTTCGGGGGGAACACGTCGATGATGCGGTCCACGGTCTTGGGGGCGCTGGAGGTGTGCAGGGTGCCGAAAACCAGGTGGCCGGTTTCAGCCGCGGTCAGGGCCAGCTGGATCGTGTCGAGGTCCCGCATTTCGCCGACGAGGATCACGTCGGGGTCTTCGCGCAGGGCCGATTTCAGGGCGTTGGCGAAGGACAGCGTGTGGGGCCCCAGCTCGCGCTGGCTGACGAGGCACTTTTTGGATTTATGGACGAACTCGATGGGGTCTTCGATGGTGAGAATGTGGCCTTCGAACGTGTCGTTGAGATAGTCGATCATGGCCGCCAGGGTGGTGGATTTGCCGGACCCGGTCGGACCGGTCACGAGAATGAGCCCCTTTTCCTTGTCGCAGAGTTCCCGCAAGATCGGCGGCATACCCAGTTGCTCCAGGGCCAGGATCTTGGTCGGAATGGTCCGGAACACGGAGGCCTCGCCGCGCCGCTGCATGAACACGTTGACGCGGAAGCGGGCGATGTCGCCCATCTCGAACGAAAAGTCGCATTCGCGCGTCTCCTGGAACACCTTCCGCTGGTTGTCGTTCATCATGTCGAAGACCATGTTATGAACGTCGTCCTTGGACAGGGCCGGGTGGTCCAGTTTCTTCAACTCTCCGTGGATGCGCAGCATGGGCGGTTCGCCCGAGCTCAGATGGCAGTCGGATGCGCCTTGCTGGACGCCGAAGGTGAGCAACTGGGTGATATCCATAACGAGCCTCCGCTATGAGCGTAATGAGCGCTAGTATAGCTCAATTTTTACGGACCGGCCTGGGCCGCGTAAATTGTGACCCAAACCGGTTTTCTGTGCAAGCCCTTCCCGCTCTTTGCGCCAGCCCCCCAAGGGCCGGCCGGCGTCAGAGCACCTTCGATTCGCGCCCCGCCTGCCGGAAAGCGGCGAGCACGCGGTCCAACTGCGTCCGGCTGTGCTCCGACGTGACGGTGACCCGGATGCGGCTGGTGTCCTTCGGCACGGTCGGCGGCCTGATAGCGGGCGCGTAGACGCCCAGCTCCAGCAACCGGCCGGCCATCGCAACGGCTTTCCGCGCGTCGCCGATCAGGACCGGCAGGATCGGGCTGGCGCTGGCAGTCAGCCGGAAGCCTGCGTCTGTCAGGCCGGCGTGCACATAGTTCCGGTTCTCCCACAGCCGCTTTCGGCGGTCCGGCTCCGCCTGCACGACGTGCAGCGCGGCGACCGTCGCGGCCGCCGTGGCCGGAGGCGGCGCGGTGGCGAAGAGAAACGTCCGGGCCGTGTTGATCAGGTACCGGATCATGTCGGCCGGTCCGACCACGTAGGCGCCGTAAGTGCCGAGGGCCTTGCCGAGCGTGCCCATGTGAAAGGGCAGGCGCGATTCCATGCCGTAATGTTCCAGCGTCCCCCGGCCGTGCGCGCCCATGACGCCGGTGCCGTGCGCGTCGTCCACGAACAGCCGCGCGCCGTACCGGTCCGCCAGCTCGATCAATTCGGGCAGCAGGGCCAGGTCGCCGTCCATGCTGAAGACGCCGTCCGTCACGATCAGCGTGTCCCGTTTGAAAGGACGCTTGGCGAGCAGGGATTTCAGGTGTGCGACATCATTGTGGCGATAGACGCGGAAACCGGCGCCGCTGAGCCGGCAGCCGTCGATCAGGCTGGCGTGGCACAGCCGGTCCGCGAGAATCAGGCCGTCCGTGCCGATCAACGCGGGGATCAGGCCGAGATTGGCGAGGTAGCCCGAGCCGAATGCGAGCGCCGCCTCCGTCCCTTTGAACTTGGCGAGCGCGGTTTCCAGCTCTTCGTGCGGCGGCAACGTGCCCGAGACCAGCCGGGCCGCGCCGGCGCCCACGCCGAACCGCTCGGTGGCGTCGATTGCCGCCCGCTTGAGGGCCGGATGGGTGGCCAGGCCGAGATAATTGTTCGAGGCCATGAGGATGACCGGACGGCCCCCGATCGTGACCTCGGCGTCGGAGGCCGATTCGATCGCCCGCAGTGTGCGGAGGAGATGGTTGCGCTCGAGTTGGCGGAGGCGTTGCTCGAACATGCCCGGTGCCGCCTACGCTACCCCGCAGGCGACGACCCTGTCAATGCGCGGCCGGCGCTGCGCCGGGCGCATTGACAAGCACGGCGCAACCTGCGTATAAGCGCGCCGACGGCGACGAGACATGAGTTACCGGATCAAACACGAGGCGAAGACCATCCAGGCGGATGAAGCGCATCTGCTGAGCGGGATGGAACGGCTGCTGGTGTCGCTGGAGCAGCACCGCCGGAGCCTGCTCCTCGGCGCGCTGGTGGCGGTGCTGGCGGTCGCCGCGGTCATCGGAGCCCTCTGGTACGACACGCAGCAGGAAACCGCCGCGGTGGAGATGCACCGGCAGGCCACGCAACTCTATCTGGACCGTCCCGCGGACAACCTCGCCAAGGCCGACGAGAATCTGAAGCAGGCGATCACCCTGTACCGCCGCGTGGTCGAGCAGTACCCGCGCAGCCGCGGCGCGCAACTCAGCCTCTTTCAACTCGGCAACGCGCTGGTGCAGATCAACGACATCGGGGGCGGCATCGAGGCCTACAACAAGTATGTGGCGACCTACGGCACGAACAAGATGATGCTGGGTCTGGTATATCAGCGGCTCGGGTACTCCCACCTGCTGAGCGGAGACCGGGAAGCGGCCGTCAAGGCTTTCATGAACGTCCTCGCGATGCCGGGCACGCTGAACAAGGACCAGGTGCTGTTCGAGCTCGGCAAGCTGGAAGAATCCCTGTCACGCCCCGAAGGAGCCCTGGCCCACTATCAGGATCTGGTCAAAGTCTTTCCGAACTCGCCCTTCGCCGGCGAGGCGACGATGCGCATGAAAGCGCTGGAGGCCAAGAAGACTCCCGGCGGCGCGCCTGCCTCGCCTCCCGCCGCGCGCTAAATCTACCGTCCGACGACAAGCAGGTCGCCGACTTTGACCGAGCGGCCGGAGAGCTTGTTCCGTTCCTTCAGTTCCGCGATCGTCAGGCGGAACCGCTTGGCGATCGTGCTGAGACTGTCTCCCATCCGCACGCGGTAGAGACCGGGCCGTCTGTTTGATTCTTTTTTGTAACGAACGGTGACGACGGGCGGAGTCCAGGTTTTGAGCGTGAGCAGCACCGGTTCGACCGCGCCGCTGGTTCCCACAGGAACCTTCAGATGGTAGGCCGAATCGCCAGGCGGCGTCACCTTGCGGCTCAGCTCCGGATTCAGCCGATGCAACTCCTCCGGCGGAAGGCCGGCGGCGGCGGCGATGGCCTGCAACTGGAGCGGCCGCGAAACGACGATTTCCTCAAATTGGTACACGTCCGGCGCCGGCTGCGCGAAGCCGTACTGCTCGGGATTCTTGGCGATGATCGCGGCCGCCATAAACCGGGGCACGTATTCCCGGGTTTCCCGCCGGATGAATTTGGTCTGGGCGATCTCCCAGAAGCTCTCCGCCCTGGCTTTCCGCAGCGCCCGCTGAATTTTACGCTCGCCGGCGTTGTAGGCCGCCATGGCCAGCGGCCACGTGCCGAAGAGGTCGTACAGATCGCGCAGGTAGCGCGCGGCGGCGACGGTGGATTTGATCGGGTCGCGCCGCTCGTCCACGTACTGATCCACGCGCAGGCCGTAGATCTTGCCGGTGGCCTTCATGAATTGCCAGGGCCCTGCCGCGCGCGCCCGGGAATAGGCTTTCGGGTTAAAGCCGCTTTCGACGAGCGACAGGAAGACCAGGTCGCTCGGCAACTGGAATTGCGCGAAGATCTGCTCGACCAGCGGCTTGTAGTGGTGCAAGCGGGCCAGCCATTGGTCGAAATGGTCGCGCTTGGACGTCTGAAAATACTGGATGTGGCGCTCGACGCGCGGCGTCACGATCAACGGGATGTGCGACAGGTGCTCTTCGAGTTCCTCGACGGCGTCCGATTGGTCGTCGGAGGCACCGTCTTTGGCGGCAAAGAGGGTTTTGAACCGCCAGAGCAGCTGCGGCGGCTGCGATTCAGGGATCTCTCCGGCTGCAAGCGTGTCCGTATCCTGGTCGTCCGCGACAGCGTCCGCCTCTGGCACGTCCGTTTCGGCCGCCTGGTCTCCTTCCGAACGATCGGCCGCAGCGACCAGGTCCGTCTTTCGCGCATCCGCTTCCGCAGACGTTTCGCTACCAGGAAGATCCGCCTCTGAGGCGATCTCCGTCCCGTCCGCCTGATCGGTTGCGTCTTCCGCGTCCGGCTCGGCGCTTACCTGTTCCGGTTCTGTCGGGTCGGCGTCGCGTGGCGCCGGAACGGACGGCTCGGGCTCGTCCTGATCGTCGTCGGTTTGGTCGAGCACCAGCTCGTCGAACAGGGCTGCCTGGAACGGGAGCAGACCGGTGTCGAGGCGTTCGGCCAGCACCGGTGCCCCACCGGCCAGCAGCAGACCGCCCGTCAGCGCGCTCACGACGAGGCGCGCCGCGAGGCGATGGCGCTTGCGGATGGCGGTGCCGGGTATGGATTTCTGCATGGAAAATCAGCGTAAAGGCGGTCGCGGAGCTTGTCAAGAGAATCCACGCGTTATGATCGTGCGCTGGTCATATCCGAACACGCTATCGTCGCCGGAGCTCGCCTTGACAGGGTGTGCGGGCAGGTGATAGCGTAACGCCCTTCCTGCCGTCTGAACACGATCCGGAACGTACGAGGGAACCATCCATGTTGAAACGGTATTTGCTCGCTCCCGGACCGACGCCGGTGCCGCCCGAAGTGCTGCTGGCCATGGCCCGGCCCATCATCCATCACCGCGCGCCGGAGTTCGACCCCGTCTTCGCCGAGGTGCGGGAAGGCTTGAAGTGGCTGTTCCAGACCAGACACGACGTCCTGATGCTCGCATCGTCCGGCACGGGCGGGATGGAAGGCGCCGTCTCCAACTTTTTATCGCCCGGCGACAAGGCCCTGTTCGTCAACGGCGGCAAATTCGGCGAGCGCTGGGGCAAGCTGTGCAAGACCTTCGGCGTGCAGGCGACGGAGATCAAAGTGGAATGGGGCCATGCGGTGAATCCGCAGGCCGTCGCGGACGCGCTGAAAAAAGATCCGTCGATCAAGGCCGTCTACGTGCAGGCGAGCGAAACGTCCACCGGCGTGTCCCATGACGTGAAGACGCTGGGCGAAATCGTCAGGCGGCATGACGATACGATTCTCGTGGTGGACGCGATCACGGCGCTCGGCGTCTTCGACATCAAGACCGATGCCTGGGGGCTGGATGTCGTCATCACCGGCTCGCAGAAGGCGCTAATGCTGCCGCCCGGCATGGCGTTCGTGAGCGTCAGCGAGAAGGCCTGGCGGCTGGCCGAGAAAGCCAAGAACGCCGCGTTCTATTTCAACTTCAAAAAAGAGCGCGAAAACCAGGCCAAGAATCAGACGGCCTTTACGCCGACGGTCTCCCTGATCATCGGATTGCAGGAAGTCTTCAAGATCATGAAGGCGGAAGGATTGGAGAAGATGTTCGCGCGGCAGGGCCGGCTGGCGCTGGCGATGCGGGAGGGCATCAAGGCGGCGGGCTTGGCGCTGTTCCCCAAGGAATCGCCGAGCGACGCGCTCACGGCGGTCTGCGCGCCCGACGGGATCGACGGACAGGCGGTCTACAAGAATCTCCGCGTCCAGTACGGCATGACGGCGGCCGGCGGGCAGGACCATCTGAAGGGGAAGATTTTCCGTCTCTCCCACATGGGCTACGCGGACACCTTCGACGTGATCGCGGCGCTGGCGGCGACGGAGATGGTCCTGAAGGGGCTGGGCCATCCGGTCAAGCTCGGCAGCGGCGTCGGCAAGGCGCAAGAAATCCTGATGGCGAAGGGGTAAACGGTTAGACGATGACATCACCGGGCAAGATGAAAATTCTGGTCAGCGACAGCCTCTCGAAGCAGGGCGTCGCGATTCTGGAGAAGGCCGGCTTCACGGTGGACGTGAAGACCAAGCTGCCGAAGGAAGAGCTGCTCAAGGAAATCAGGCAGTACGACGGGCTCATCGTGCGGTCCGGCACGAAGGTGACGGCCGAGGTCATCGCGGCGGCCGAGCGGCTGAAAGTCATCGGCCGGGCCGGCTCGGGCCTCGACAACGTGGATTCCCAGGCGGCGACCAAGCGCGGCATCGTCGTGATGAACACGCCGGGCGGCAACACGGTCACGACCGCCGAGCACACGATGGCGATGATCTTCGCCATGAGCCGGCGGATTCCCCAGGCCACCGGGTCGGTCAAAGCCGGCCAGTGGGAGAAAGACAAGTTCATGGGCGTCGAGCTGTACAACAAGACGCTCGGTATCGTGGGCATCGGCCAGATCGGCGGGTATCTGTCGAAGCTGGCGCAGGGCGCGGCGATGAACGTGATCGCCTACGATCCCTATCTGGCGCCGGAGCGGGCGGAGAAGATGGGCGTGGAGCTGGTGGACCTGCCGGAGCTGTTCCGGCGGGCGGACATCGTCTCCGTGCACACGCCGCTGACGGCGGAGACGAAGTCGCTGATCAATGCAAAAGTCATTGCGTCCATGAAGCCGGGCGTCATGATCGTCAACTGCGCGCGCGGCGGCATTATTAACGAAGCGGATCTGGTGGACGCGCTGAAGTCGAAACGGGTGGCGGCGGCGGCGTTCGACGTGTTCGAGGATGAGCCGGTCAAGGCGGACAATCCGCTGCTGGCCCTGGACAACTTCATCTGCACGCCGCACATCGGAGCCCAGACCGGCGAAGCGCAGGAAAACGTCGCGATCGGGATCGCCGAGCAGATCGTGGACTACCTCACGAAGGGCATCGCGCGCGGCGCGGTCAACATTCCGTCCGTCCCGCCGGACCTGCTGCCCAAGCTGCAGCCGTACCTGACGCTGGCCGAAAAGATCGGCATGCTGCAATCGCAGTTGTACGAGGGCGGTCTGGAGCGGGTGACGGTCGAATATAATGGTGAGGTGGCGGGCCTCTCGGTGGCGCCCCTGACGATCGCGGTGTTGAAGGGCCTGCTGACGCCGATCCTGGAAGACGTCGTCAATTACGTGAACGCGCCCGTGATCGCCAAGGAGCGCGGCATCGAGGTCAAAGAGGTCAAGAGCAGCGATGCGGGTGATTTCACCAGCGTGATCCGCGTGCGCGTCGAAGCCGGCAAGAAGGCGCACCGCCTGGCCGGCACCCTCCATAACCGTAAGGAATCCCGTATCATCGAGATCGACAATTTCCAGGTCGAGGTGGTGCCGGAGGGGCACATGATGCTGATCCTCAACGAGGACAAGCCGGGGGTGATCGGGGCGGTGGGTCAGGCGCTGGGAGATCACAACGTCAACATCGCCCGGATGCAATGTGCCCGCGAGGACCGCGGCGGCAATGCCCTGCTGATTTTCGGCCTGGACGCCTCGCTGCCAGCCAAGGTGCTGGAGACCATCAAGCGGGGGAAGCACATTCTCTCCATCAGGCTGGTCGATCTCTCGCATTGACGCGAGCCTGCGCCGGGGTTACGCTGCCCGCTGTGCGGGCGATCCATCTAATATAAGGTGACACGATGAAGAAAGACGAGCGGTCGCTCGTGCCGTCCGGCATGGCCACGATCCTCCCGCACGCCGCCCAGCGGGTGCGGCAGCTGGAGACCGCCCTGTTGGGCACGCTGGCGCGCTGGGGCTATCAGGAGATCATTCCGCCGACCTTCGAGTACCTGGACGTGCTGTCGCCGGGCCTCGAGCCGGACGTCATCGAGCAATGCTACAAGTTCGCCGACCGGACCACCGGCCGCGTGCTGCTGCTGCGTCCGGACGTGACCGCGCAGATCGCCCGGATCGTCGCGATGGGCATGGCGGGCGCGGCTCCGCTGCACCGGCTCTGCTATCGGACGACCGTCTTTCGCCACGCGCCGGAACATGCCGGGCGGGAGCGGGAGATCTTCCAGGTCGGCGCGGAACTGATCGGCGTGGACGGCGTGAGCGCGGACGCGGAGATCATCGCGCTGATGAGCGGGTGCCTGACGCAGATCGGGCTGGCGTCGTTCACCATCTCGCTGGGCCACGTGGGTTTTTTCAAGACCCTGCTGGCGAAGTCCGGCCTCTCGCCGGAGGGCCAGAAGCGGGCGGAGCAGGCGGCGGCGCGGAAGGATCTCCCGCGCCTGGAGGAGATCTGCGCGGAGGAGCGGGTGCCGCGCGGCAAAGCGCGCGCAATTTTGGAGGTGCCCGGCCTCTACGGAGATGAAGAGGTGCTGGCGCGCGGCCGGGCGCTGGCCGGACGGGATCGCGCGCTTCGGACCACGCTCGACCGGCTGGCCCAGGTGTACCGTCTGCTGAAGGAGTCCGGCCTGCAAGAGAGGCTGTTGATCGATCTCGGCGAGTTTCGCGGCTTCGACTATTACGACGGCGTGGTGTTCGACGTGTTCGCCAAGGGGCTCGGCTGCGAGCTGGGCGGCGGCGGCCGGTACAATCATCTCGTCGGGCGGTTCGGCCGCGACCTGCCCTCCACCGGCTTCGCGTTCGACATGGACCGGCTGTTTCAGGCGATGGAAGTCGGCGGCAACGGAGCCGCGCGTCCCGCCGTGGATTTTTTCCTGTCCGCGCCGGCGCGCGCCGGCGATCGGCTCTTCCGCGCCGCGCAGGAGCTGCGGGCGGGCGGGTACTGCGTCGTCCAGGGAGTCCTGCGGGACACGGGAACGGCCGCGCTCCACGCGAACGAGCAGGAAGGCCGCGCGCTGCGGGCGTCGGTCGTGGCGCTGATCGGCCTCCCGACGACCGGGGCCGACGCCGCGCTGGTCGTGGCCGGCTCGGCGGTGAACGGACGCAAGACGGTGAAGATCAAAGATCTGCCGGCGTTGCTCTAACGGAGGGCACGGACTGCGAAACTCATGACGCCTCCCGATCTGTCAGATCCGCGGCTGCCGCCCCAGAATCTCGAAGCCGAGCAATCGGTGCTCGGCGCCGTGCTGCTCGAGAACACCGCCATGAGCAAAGCGATGGAAGTCCTTACGGAGGAGGATTTCTACAAAACCGCCCACCGGAAGATTTATCTGGCCATGCTGGATCTGTCCGAGCACGGCGAGGTCATCGATCAGATCACGCTCACGGAGCATCTGAAGGGCCGGGGCGAGCTGGAATCGGTCGGAGGGGCCGCGTACCTGGCCGAACTGGTCCAGATGGTCCCGACCGCCGCCAACGTGCGCTACCATTGCAAGATCGTCCGCGACAAGGCGCTGCTGCGCGGGCTGATCGGGACGTCCACCGAGGTGATCACGCGGGGCTACGACGGGACGGGTTCGGTGGACGATCTGCTGGATTACGCCGAGCGCTCCGTGTTCAGCCTCGCGCAGGGCAAGCTGGGCCGGTCCTTCACGGAGCTGAAGCACGTCATCCGGGAAAGCCTCGACCTCGTCGACGCGCTCTCCAAGCGCAAGGAAAAAATCACGGGGGTGCCGACGGGCTTTTACGATCTCGACGACCTGACGGCCGGCCTGCAGGCGTCGGATCTGATCGTGATCGCCGGGCGGCCGAGCATGGGCAAGACGAGCCTGGCGCTCGGCATGGCGCAGCACGCGGCGATCCACCACCGCAAGTCCGTCGGAATTTTCAGCCTGGAAATGTCCAAGGCGCAGCTGGTGCTGCGCATGTTGAGCTCGGAGGCCCACGTGGATTCCCACTTCCTGCGGACGGGCAAGCTGCAGAAGGAGGACTGGTGGCGGCTGGCCGAGGCGGCGGGACGCCTGGAGCAGGCGTCGATCTTCATCGACGATACGGGCTCGCTGACGGTCCAGCAGATGCGGGGCAAGGCCCGGCGGCTCAAGGCGGAGCACGGCCTCGACCTGCTGATCGTGGACTACCTCCAGCTGGTCCAGGGCCGCAGCGACGCCGAGTCGCGGCAACAGGAGATCTCGGACATTTCTCGTTCGCTCAAGGCGCTGGCCAAGGAGCTGAACGTGCCGGTGCTGGCGCTCTCCCAGCTGAGCCGGGCCGTGGAAAGCCGCAAGCCGCCGATCCCCATGCTGGCGGATCTCCGCGAGAGCGGCGCGATCGAGCAGGACGCGGACGTGGTCATCTTCATCTACCGCGAGGACGTCTACGACTCCAGTTCGGAGAAGAAGGGGATCGCCGACATTCTCGTCCGCAAGCACCGCAACGGTCCCATCGGAGACCGGCAGCTGTTTTTCCACGACAAGTTCGCCAAATTCGAAAGCCTCGAGAGCCGCGAGTCGGTTTGAGTGGATCGTTGGCGCATGCTGCGAGCAAGGATTCCGGACCAACGTGGCGCATCACTGTCTCCACGGTCTCCGGCTGGCTCCATGATCGTGAGCGGCGCCGTACCGCGCTCAGCCTGACCGCTCTCTGCGGCATCCTTCTTCTTTTCTACCATCGTCTCTGGTGGCCGGGATTGATCCTGGTCAAGCGCGATGCGTTCCGGTTTTTCCCTCCCCTCAAGCACTATATGGCTGAACGCCTCCTGGCCGGGGAGCTGCCCGAATGGTTTCCGTACGAATCGCTCGGCCGTTCGTTCATCGCCTCGCCGATGTCAGGCATGTTTCATCCCTTCACGTTGCTCTATCTCGCTCTCCCGGTCCATGAGGCGTTGCGCCTTGCAACGATCCTGTCGTGTGTCGCCGCCGGGGTCGGCGCGTTTGCCTTGGGGCGTCGTCTGAAGTTCTCGCGTGCGGCGGCGGTGGTGGCGGGGGTCGCATTCGCCTGCTCCGGTTACGTGGCCTCGATGACCGAAGCGATTGTGTATCTGTACTCGATATGTCTGCTCCCGTTCTTTGTTGTCGCCATCGATCTTGCGCTGTCCGGACGCGTGGTGTGGGGGGTCGTCGCTGCCGGCACCTGGGCGAGCGTGTTGCTCAACGGGGACATGCAGTACGGCTATTATTACGGGTTCATCGCGCTGTTGTGGAGTGTGATGCGGACGGACGGTCCGAAGTGGAAAGCCGTCCTCCGCGTCCTGTGTATCGCGGCGGTCGCGGCGTTGGTGGCAGGCGTTCAACTGGCTCCGTCGGCCGTGGCGTTTCTTGCCAGCGACCGATCGGATCCGGAGGCGTTTCACGACATCGCCGTCGTCTGGTCCACTCATCCTCTTCGGCTCCTGACGTTGGTGATTGCGCCGATCAGTCAGGAGGTGAATATGCCGGACATCGCGCATTTCTTTTTCGGCAGCCCTCCCGTGGGAGGAAGCCCTGCCGGATATTGGGCGGACAGCGTGTATGTGGGCGTACCGGTTCTCGTGCTGGCATTTCTGGGAGCGAGGTTCCGGCAGGATCTTCGCCCGCTCGTGGTGCTCGGCGCCGTGGCGGTCTGGCTCGCGTTGGGACGGTACGGCGGACTGTACGACGTGTTCTATCATACCGTGCCATTCTGGTCCGCGTTTCGCTATCCGGAGAAGCTGATGGGGGTGGTTTCCTTTGCGCTCGCCATCCTGGCGGGGGGCGGAGTGGATCTGGTGCGCAAGGGGCATGGCGCGTCCGCGCCATGGTTCGCTCTGGGCGGAGGGTGCGCGGTCCTGTGGGGCGGTGTGCGCTCGGAGCACTTCGGAACCTGGATCGACGCGGTGTCTCTGGCGCCGGCGACGTTGCTTCGCGAGGCGGCTGACTTTTCGGCGCAGTCCTTTCTGTTCGATGCCGTCGCCGCCGTCGGGGTTGGCCTGCTCGTGCTGACTTTGCGGCAGGGTCGGCTTCCGCAGACCGTGAGCCTGGGCCTGCTCATCCTGCTGGTGACGGGCGATCTCTCTCGAGCGAATCACGATGTCTACTATACGGCTCCCGTCGAAACCGCGACGTTTATCCCTGGACTGGCCGAGGCAGTCAAGCGTCACGCAAGCCTGCAGCATGTCGACAAGTTTCGCGTGTTCTCGTTCCCGGCGACCGAGATTCCGTACCCGCCCGCTATCCAACGCACGCTCAGTCCAGTCGGCGCCACGTCGCTGATGCTCCGGCAATCGCTCCAACCGGACATCAGCGCGGATCTGGGAGTCGAATCCGTCAATGTCTATATCGCGGGGCACACGCACGCGCTCGGGCAGTTGCGCAGCCTCGTGAGCAGGAGCTCCTGGATGAGCGTCTACGCGCGGTTCAATGTGGCGTATTTCGTTGGTCTCAGGAAACATTTTTTGGCCCAGCCCTTCTCCGAGTCGCTGGTCGCGTTCATTCCCCTTTATGATCTGGCATTGGTGAAGAATCCCGTTCAGCATTCCCCGCGTGTGTACCTGTCACATCTGCCGCAACGGGCCGCCGCGCCTGTCGACATGGTCACGCTGTCGGAGAACCGTGAGTTTCTCGACGGGATTGCCGACGTCATTGAAACCCCCGATCACGACCTGCCCGGGCCGGCTCGCGACGGGGCGGCCTCCATCCAGCACTATGCACCGGAGGAAGTGCGCGTGCATGTGGAGGCCCCACGCTCCGTCGTCTTGATCCTCAATGATGCGCATGAAACAGGATGGCAGGCCGTGCTCGAAGACGGCCGCGTTCGTCCGGTCCTGCGGGCGAACGGATTGGTGCGCGCGGTCACGGTTCCCGCCGGCGCGCATACCGTGACGTTTACTTATCGTACGCCGCTGCTGGTGCTCGGCGCGTGGTTGTCGTGCGCAGGGCTGGCGCTGTGCGTTGGGTTGGTGCTCATCGGCAGACGTCAAGATTTGACATCCCTTTTGAGAGCCGATTATACTGGCTGCGCTGCGCCCGAACTCCCGCCGCCGTTGCACACTGCTTGAGTGAGGATGCCGTCAGTGCCTGAAGAAACCGACGAGGAGACCTCTATCGTGCCGCGATCGTTTTCGGTTTGGCAGCGGTGGGTAGCGTGGGGAGCGGTTGGAGTCCCGCTCCTGCTCGGCGCCTGCACGACCGCCTCCGAGACGAAGCCGACGCCGGGCGTCTCGCACAAGCCGATGGTCCTTGCCGCCGCGCCGGCCCCGGCCGCCGATCCCCGCGCCTATTATCATTTCATGCTGGGCTACCAGGCGGAACTGGAGCAGAACACCGAGCGGGCGATCCGCGAATATCTGGCCGCCTTGCGCGCGGATCCTTCCTCCGTCCACCTCAAAACACGCCTGGCGCTGCTCTACTTTGCCGCCGGTGAAGTGCCCAACGCGGTCCGGTTCGCCGATCGCGTGGCGGAAGCCGATCCGCCCGAGGCCGCCATCCTGTCCCAGATGGCGAGCATCTATGCGGCCGCCGGCCAGACGGACAAGGCTCTGGCGCTCTACGAGCGGGTGATCGAGCGGGACCCCAGCAACAGCGAGCCCTATTTCTGGAAGGGGCTCCTCCTGATCAACGCGAAGCGCCTCGACGAGGCCGAACGGGCCTTGCAACAGGGCGTCGAACGGGGAAAGGACTCGCCGCTCGGCCACTATTACCTCGGCCGCGTGTACGCGGAAACGAAACGCTACGACGAAGCGATCGCCAGTTACGAGCGGGCGCTGGCGGCCAATCCCTCGTTCGAGCCCGGCTATCTCGCGCTCGCCTCCGTCTACGAATCGCGGCAGGAACGGGAGAAAGCAGTCGAGGTCTACCGGCGCAGCCTGCAGAAGGCCAATCCGCACAGCCGTGACGTGCGCCGCAACCTCATCCGGCTGTACATCAGCGGGAAGGCCTATCAGGACGCCCTGGACGAGTTGCAGCGCATGCTGCAGGAGGATCCGAGCGACCTGGACGCGCAGCTCCGCGTGGGGCTGGTGTACGGCGAGATGAAGGACTATCCGAAAGCGGTGGAGCGGCTCAACGCGCTGCTCGCCGCGCGTCCCGCCGAGCTGAAGATCCGCGATTACCTCGGTCTGATCTATGAGGAGATGAAGGACTACGACAAGGCCATGCAGGCCTATGAGCACAATTTACGGTTGCAGCCCAACTATGCCGACGGCCACATGCACTTGGGGTACCTGTTGTACCGGTTGAAGCGGTACCCGGAGGCAGCGCCGCACTTCGCGACCGCCGCCAAGCTGAATCCCAAGCAGGCGGACGGCTACGTGCTGCTGGGGCTCACCTATCTCCAGAGCGAGCGCTACACCGAGGCGGTCGAGGCGTTCGACACGGGAATTCTCCACAACCCGGGCAGCGCCGACCTGTATTTCAACCTCGGCACGGCCTACGACAAGCTCAACCGGTTCGACGACGTCGTGAAAGCGATGGAGAAGGCGCTCCAACTGGACGCTTTGCACGCGGACGCGCTCAATTACCTGGGCTACAGTTACGCCGATCGGGGCATCAAGATCGACGAGGCCCTGTCGCTGACGAAGCGGGCTGTGGCGCTCAAACCGACCAACGGCTATTACGTGGACAGCCTCGGCTGGGCCTTCTTCAAGATGGGCATGCTCAAGGAGGCCCTGGTGGAGATCCAGCGCGCGATCACGCTGACCGGCGACGACCCGGTCATCTTCGAGCACCTCGGCGAGATCTATCACAAGCAGAATCAGATCAAAGAAGCGCGGGAAGCGTGGCTGCGTTCGCTCGAGCTGGATCCATCCAACGCGAAACTCATCGAGCGCTACCGCGAACGGGGGCTGGGCGATCCCACCCTCGAGGAACGCGTCCAGCAAGCCAAGCGACGGGTCTCGCAACAGGCACCCCTCTCACCTCAATCGCACTGAGCCCACGAATCCGGCGGCGTGACCAACTCCGACGCGAGTGAGAGCCAGGCAGTCGCCCGCGACCCGGCCGGCGGTCTCGCTCGCAGGACGGCATGGCGGCCGACAGCGCTCGCCCTGACGGTGCTCTGCGGCGTGCTGCTGCTGTTCTACGCGCAACTCTGGCTGCCCGACTACGTCCTGGTGAAACGGGACGCGTTCCGGTTCTTTCCCCCGCTCAAGCACTACATGACCGACCGGCTGCTGCACGGCGAGCTGCCGCAGTGGTTCCCCTACGAAGGGCTCGGGCGCCCGTTCCTGGGCGTGCCTGTCACCGGCGTGTTTCACTTCTTTTCGCTGCTGTACCTGATCTTCCCCGCGCACGAGGCCTATCGCTTGTCCGTGCTCCTCTCCTGCCTGGGGGGAGCCGTCGGCGCCTTTGCGCTGAGCCGCGTGCTGGGCTGTTCGCGCTCCGGCGCGCTGATCGCCGGGCTGGCGTTCGGCGGCTCGGGCTACGTGGCCTCGCTCACGGAGAATGTCGTCTACCTCTACTCGCTGTGCGTCCTCCCGTGGTTCTGCGCGGCGCTGGAACGGGCGCTGACGGAGCGCGCGGCATGGATCGCGGCCGTGGCGGCGCTCTGGGCGTCGGTCTTTCTGAACGGGGACATCCAGACCGGCTATTACTATGGATTTGTGGCGCTGGGGTGGGCGGCGATGCGCGCGACCGGCTCCCGGCGTGACGCGCTGGTGCGGACTGGGAGCGCGGCCGTACTGGCCGCGCTGCTGGCGGCGGCTCAGCTCGCGCCGTCGGCTGCGGTGTTCCTGGGGAGCGAGCGCAGCCAGCCGGAGCTATTTCGGGAGCAGGCGCTCTTCTGGTCTCTCCATCCGCTGCGGGTGCTGGGCGTCGTCGCCGCGCCGATGTTCGAGGAAGCGGATGAGATCGAGGTCGCGCACCGGTTCTTCGGAAGCGCCCCGGCCGGGCAGTTCCCCGTGGCGCTCTGGGCAGAGAGCCTTTATTTGGGCGTGCCGGTCGTGGGGCTGGCGTGGCTGGGCGCGCGCCGTCCGGACCTGCGCGTGCTGGCGGTCCTCGGCCTCTGCGCGTTCGTCCTCGCGCTCGGCCGGTACGGCGGGCTCTACCAGCTGTTCTTTCACGTCATGCCCCTCTGGTCGGCGTTCCGCTATCCAGAGCGGCTCATGAGCCTGGTCGTGTTGTCGGTCTCGGTGCTGGCGGGGGCCGGCCTGGACCGGCTGGCGTCGGACCGGCGCTCCGTCGCTGGCTGGCTCGCCGCTGCGGCGGTCTGTGCCGCCGCCGCCGCGATGCTGACGTCGGAGTTCGCAGCCCACCAGATGGCGTCGGTCACGGGCGCATCCCTGGAATTGGCGCAGCGCGTGGCCCAGGCCACTTCGCTGGCGCTCTGCTATAGCGGCGCCGCATCGGTCGGCGTCGGATTGGTGGTTGCGGCCGCGTCTAAAGGCAGGCTTCGTCCCGAGCTCGTCGCCGTGCTGATGGCCGCGCTCGTCACCACGGACCTGGCGCGGGCGAACGTCGAAACGTACCGGACCGGTCCCGCCGAGGTTGCCGCCTTCACGCCGGGTCTGGCGGAGGCGCTCCGCAAGGAAACGGGCGTGACGGGGCCGGGCCACTATCGGATCGCGTCCATGGAGGAAACGGAGTTCATTTCGCGGGAACGCCTGGATCCCTGGCTGAGCGCGACGGGAGTCACCTCGATGATGCTGAAGCAGCATCTGGACGTGGAATTGAACGCGCCGTATCGAATCGAGTCCTTCGAACGGTATCTGCCCGGCTACAAGGCGGCGCTCCAGAGGCTCGACGGAAAGAATCTCGATCTGCGCGCCGCGGCCCGGTACAACATCGGCTATTACATCGGCCGGAGCGCCCATTTCCTGCAGTATCCGCAGGCGGTGGTGGCGGGCGTGCCGAACTTCGATCTGTTTCTCTTCCGCAATCCCGTGCCGGTCAAGCCGCGGGCCTACCTGTCGCTGCGTCCCGAAGGCGCGTCGGCGCCGGTCGATCCCTCGGCGCTGCTCACGAGACCGGACTATCTGTCGGGCCAGGTCGACGTGATCGAAGCCGGGGGAATGCCCCTGCCGGCTCCGTCGACCGGGGGCACGGCAACCATTGAACGGTATGTGCCGGAAGAGGTGCAGGTGCTGGTCAAGGCCACGCACCCGGCGGTGCTGGTGCTGTTGGATGCCTATGATGACGGATGGACGGCCACGCTGGACAAGGCCACGGCACTTCCCATCCTGCGCGCCAACGGCCTGGTGCGGGCGGTCGTCGTGCCGGCCGGGGATCATCGGGTGACGTTTGCCTATCGCGCGCCGCTGCTGTGGCTGGGCATGGGGCTGTCGCTCGTCGGCGCGGTCGTGTGCGCGGGCCTCCTAGGCGTCGCCTTCACCGGCATGCGCGCGGAGGGACGAGCGGGGCCGGCGCGATGAATGACGCGAAGCCCGATCGTCCGTCGTGGTTGGCTCCCGCGGCGCTGGCCGTCGCGGTGCTGCTGTTCTACTACCGGCTCTGGCTGCCGGATCTTGTTCTCATCAAACAGGACGCCTACCGGTTTTTCCCTCCCTTGAAACGGTACATGATGGAGCGGCTGTCGGCGGGCGAACTGCCGCAGTGGTTTCCCTATGAATCGCTGGGCCGCCCGTTTCTCGGCATTCCGGGAACCGGCGTCTTCCATCCGTTCACGCTGCTGTATGTTCTCCTGCCGGCGGCGGACGCCTACCGGTTGTCCGTTCTCCTGTCATGCCTGTTGGGGGCGCTGGGCGCCTATGCGCTGGGGCGCCAACTGGGTTTTTCCCGGACCGGCGCCACCTTCGCGGGCCTGGCCTTCTCCTGCTCCGGGTATGTCGCGTCGCTGACGGAAAACGTCGTCTACCTCTACTCGGCCTGCCTGTTGCCGCTCTTTTGCGCGTCGCTTCGCATGGCGCTGCTCGAGCGCGCCGCCTGGATCGCGGCGCCGGCCGTCCTGTGGGCCACGGTTTTCCTGAACGGCGATATCCAGACCGGCTATTACTATGGATTTGTCGCGCTGCTGGTGGCGGTCTTGCAGGGGTGGAGCGTCGACAAGCAGGCCGGCCTGCGGCTGCTGGGCGTCGGCGCGCTTGCGGGGCTGCTGGCGGCGATTCAACTGGCGCCCGCCGCCGCGTTGTTTCTCGAAAGCCACAGAGCCAATGCGGCGCAGTTCCATCGGGAGGCGATGGATTGGTCCACGCATCCGCTTCGCCTGCTGTCGATGGTGGCCGCTCCGCCGGCCTCCTCGGACGATGAGATTCTGGTCGCGCATTATTTTTTCGGCGGGCGGCCGCCCGAAGAAACTCCCGTCGGGTACTGGGCGGAAAGTTTATACATGGGAATTCCCGTCGTGGGGCTGGCCTGTTTGGGACTCTGGCGCCGCAGGGACCTGAAGGGGCCGGCCGTGGTGGCAGGGGTGGCGCTGCTGCTCGCGCTTGGGAAGTACGGCGGCCTCTATGAGCTGCTGTATCAATTTCTGCCCCTGTGGTCGGCGTTCCGGTTCCCCGAGAAGCTCATGGCGATCGTGTCCTGTATGGTGGCGCTGCTGGCCGGCGCCGGGTTCGACGAGCTTCGGAAAGGCTACGGGCGGTCGGCTCTGTGGATGGGCGCCGCGGCAGTCTGCCTCTCGCTGGGAGGCGTCCTCCATGCGGAGACGGTCCGCGCGGCCCTGGCGTCCCTGTCCGGAGCGCCGGGCGAATTGACGTCCAAGGTGGCCGATGCGTCGGCTGCGGCGTTCTTCTTCAGCGCAGTGACGGCTGCGGCCGGCGGGCTGATCACGGCGGGCATGCAGCAACGGTGGTCTCGCGAGCGGCTGCTCTGCCTGCTGCTCCTGGGCGTGACGTTCCTCGATCTGTCGCGCGTCAATCAGGAGGCCTACCACACGGGACCGGTCGAAGCCGCCACCTTCACCCCGGTGCTGGTCGAAGTCATTCGGCGACATGCCGGGGTGTCAGGGCCCGGACATTTCCGGGTGCTCCCGTTCGAATACACCTATATCGCCTTCCCGCTCGCGATCCGGCAGTCGCTGGATTCCGCCGGGATCACGTCGGTGGTCAATCGGCAGAGTCTGGTGGTCGAGCATAACGCGGACTTTCATCTGGAATCGTTCGGCAGTTATTTGCCGGGACAGAGCGAGGTCCTGTCGGGGATGTACGCGGTCCTTCAGGATGACGTGCGGCAGAGCGTCTATGCGCGATTCAACGTCGCCTACGTCATCGGACAGCGGGAGATGTTCAAGGCCCCCGTCTTCGCGGGCGCACTGGTCGCGGCCGTGCCGGCCTACGATCTCGCCGTGGCCAAGAATCCCGTTCCGGCCAAGCCGCGCGCCTATCTGTCGCGAAAACCCGAGCGGGCGACCGCGCCCGTGCCGCTCGCGGCCTTGCTGGCCAGGCCGGATTTTCTGAGTGGAGAGTTGGATGTGGTGGAATCGTCCGACACAGACTTGCCGGGGCCCGCTGGGGGCGGGCAGGCGGCCATCGAGCGGTACGCACCGGAGGAAGTCACGGTCCGGATCTCGAGCCCCCAGCCGGCGGTTCTGATTCTCCTCGATGCCTTCGAGCTTGGCTGGACGGCCAGGCTGGACGAGGCCACGGAGCTTCCCATCCTGCGCGCCAACGGTCTGGTGCGGGCAGTCGTCGTGCCGGCCGGGGACCATCGGGTGACGTTTGCCTATCGCGCGCCGTTTTTATCCGTTGGCGCCGCTTTCTCCCTGCTCGGCCTCGTCGTCTGTGCGGCGCTCCCGCTTGTGGGATTTCTATGACGGGCAACTGGAAGGCGACAGTCCAGAGTTGGCTGGATCGGTGGGCGGGCCCGCTGCTGGCCGTTGCCGGCACGCTCCTGTTCTATCACCGCCTGCTGCATCCCGACCTGATCTTGATCAAGCGGGACGCAGTCCGCTTTTTTCTCCCGCTCAAACAGTACATGGCTGAGCGATTGTCAGCGGGGGAATTGCCTCAATGGTTTCCGTACGAAGGCTTGGGCCGCTCGTTCCTCGGCTCGACCGTGACGGGCGTGTTTCATCCCTTCACGCTCCTGTATCTGATCTTGTCCGCGCCAGCCGCCTATCGCCTGTCGGTCTTATGCGCGTGCCTGCTTGCTTCCATCGGAGGCTACGCGTTGGGTCGTCAGTGGCACTATGGACGCGCGGGCGCGCTGGCGGCGGGGCTGGCGTTTGCCCTGTCAGGCTACGTCGCGTCGCTCACGGAGAACATCGTCTACCTCTATTCCGTGTGCCTGTTGCCGCTCTTTTGCGCGGCGCTGGAGCAGGCATTGCTACGGGGAGCGGCCTGGGTCGTGGCGCCGGCCTGCCTCTGGGCGACAGTGTGGCTCAACGGCGACGCGCAGACCGGCTACTACTATGGCGGGGTGGCGCTGTTGTGGGGCGTGGCGCGTGGTGGAGACGTGCCATGGCGGACTGCGCGCCGGCTGCTGGGCGTCGCGGGCCTGGCCTGCCTGCTCGCCGGCGTGCAGCTTGCCGTCTCGGCCGAGGAGTTTCTGGAGAGCGCGCGGGCCCGGGGGGAATCGTTCCAGGCAGAGACGGTGGGATGGTCCACGCACCCGCTCCGGCTGCTGACCATGGCCGCTGCGCCGGTAGGCTCGGATGAGACGGTCGTCCCGGTGGCGCATTATTTTTTCGGCAGCGCGCCGGCCGGCGGAAGCCCCGTCGGATACTGGGCGGAGAGTCTCTATCTGGGGCTTCCCGTGCTGGGACTCGCGTCGCTGGGCGCCTGGGTACGCCGCGACCTGCGCCTCGTCGTGCTCCTGGGCGGGCTGGCGCTGCTGTTGGCCCTAGGGAGATATGGAGGGCTCTATGCTCTCTGTTCGCACATCGTGCCCCTCTGGTCGGCCTTCCGCTATCCGGAGAAACTGATGGGGATTGCGACGTTTGCGATCGCGATGCTGGCCGGCGCGGGCGTGGATGCGGTACGGCAGGGTCGTGGAATGCCCGTCGCTTGGCTGGCCGGCTCCGCCTGCGCGGCGTGCCTTGGACTCTTGCTGAAGACAGCGGCGGTGGGCGACTGGGCCGTAGCGACGTTCCAGGCGCCTCCGTCCCTCGCGCTGGAATTGACTCGTTCGGCCGGAACGGCGTGGCTCTTCAGCGCGGCCGCTACGCTGGTGGTCGGCCTGCTCCTCTTCGCGTTTCAAAAGGAAAAGCTTCGCGGAGACCTGTTGCTGGGGCTGTTGCTCGTGACGCTGGTGCTCGATCTCGGCCGCGTGAACCTCCACGCGTACCGGACCGGACCTCTGCAGATAGCGACCGCCACGCCGGGGCTGGTCGAAGCGGTCTGGAAGCACGCGGGCCACAGGGAACCGGGCCGGTTTCGGATTCTGACGACCTGGGACGCCAAGGGAGCGGTGCGGTATCCAGCGGCGCTTGCCGATGAGACGGATCACTACGGACTGCTCTCGATGCGGCTCCGGCAGGGCGTGGATGTCGAACACAACGCGCAGTTCCATCTGGAGTCGATAAAGGCGTACCTGTCCGGGTTCAGCCCGGCCATGGCCGGTGTCGTCAATACGGGCAGCCTGGATTCACGCGCCTACGCGCGGTTCAACGTGGCCTACTTTCTCGGGCCCCGCGACCTGTTCTCGGCTCCTCCCTTTGCCCGGACTCTCGTCGCCTATGTTCCGGACTTCGATCTGGTCCTCGTGGGGAACCCCGCTCCGCTGACTCCCCGTGCGTATCTCTCGCGAGGACCGGAGCGGGCGGCGGCAGCCGTGGAAATTCGTTCGCTTGTCTCGCGCCGTGATTTCCTGGAAGGGGACGTCGATGTGGTTGAAATGCCGGCCGGGGAACTACCGCAGGGCGCCCGTGCCGGTGGCGCCACAATCGAACGCTACGCACCGGAAGACGTGCGCGTCGAAGTGAACGCGCCGCAGACCGCCCTGCTCGTGCTGGCGGACGGCTACGCCCGCGGATGGTCGGCGACGTTGGAGACGGGCGCAGACTTGCCCGTTCTGCGGGCCAACGGATTCGTGCGCGCCGTCGTTGTGCCGGCCGGTCGCCAACTGGTAACCCTTCACTATGAAACGCCCGGTTTGGCGGCGGGGGCGGCCGCGACGGCGGCGGGCGTTCTTGTCTGCGCCGTCCTGTTGGGATCTCTCCGAAGGCGATCCCATCCGGGCGCAAGCCCGACGGGTCTGTCTGAATGGCATGAACTGAGCCTGTCTCTGTCGGGCTTCACCAAATTTTGTCGGCTCGCTCCGGTTCCCCCCTGCGCCTCCACCAGGAGAAATCGCTTGAATCTTTTCCGAACGTTCTGTAAAAACAGGCTAATCAAGGGTGCGGTTACCTAGAGGCATTTTCTGGTACAAAGTCTGCCATTGAATCGAAAGCCGCAGGCCGTGGCGATACTCGTGGCCTGCCCTGCGGGGGAGCATGCATGAGCGGATCACCGAAACGAGTTCTTCATCAACGGGGGTTCACTCTGATCGAAGTGATGCTCGTGGTGGCGATCATCGGCATCATCGCGGCGATCGCGCTCCCGAATTATATGCGGTACCAGGCGAAGTCGAGGCAGACGGAGGCCAAAGCCTCTCTCGGGGGGATCTTCATCAGACAGATGCTCCACCGGAGCGAACGGATGCGCTTCGGTGCGCTGGCGGAAATCGACTTCAATTTGGCCGGCGGAACCAATCGCTATACCTACCGGTCCGGCGCGGCTGGGACTGCCGGGGGTGCCAATGCCAATGTGACGACTGGAGCAGCGGCAGACACGATCGCTGCCGTGCTCGGACCGGTTGTTGCGGAAGGATCGACGACCGCCTGGAATGGCTCAACGGGGTTTACCGCGACAGCAGCCGCGAACATCGACAATGATCCCGCGTCCGACAGTTGGTATGTCAACGACAATAAAGTCGGGCTCCAGATCCCCGAATCCGATGACACCCAGGGATGACAAAAAGTGTCCTATGCTGAGTGGAAAATGGTATTCCGACAATACTGGCCCTTTGCAGACAGCAAAAAATTATTGTTTATTCAGCGTGTTACATGATAGTTTATTTTCTGACATATTGGCATGAAACCTGCTCACTTCCGAGGCGGAGGTATTGTGACCCGGCATAAGGCGATGGATGAGAAAACAGAGAATCCTCAACCAAGGAAGGAAGACCACATGTTGACAGACCTGAAGAACAACAAGGGTTTCACCCTCATCGAGTTGATGATCGTGGTGGCCATCATCGGCATTCTGGCGGCCATCGCGATTCCCAACTTCCTGTCCTATCAGGCCAAGGCGCGGCAGTCGGAGGCCAAGACGAACCTCGGCGGTGTCTACGTGTCCGAGACGGCCTTCTACGGCGAGCGGGGCGGCTTCGGCAATTTCAGCCAGATCGGCTATACGCTCGGCTCGGTCTCGAACGGCACCTGCAACGTCTGCCGCTACACCTACCGCGTGGCGGCGCCGATGACCTCCATCGGCGGCGCGGCCGAAACGATTTTCGGGACCACCCTTCCGAACACGGAAGGAGCTGCGCCCAATGCCTCGGGAACGACGGCATCGCAGTTTACGGTCACGGCCGCGGGGAACATCGATACGGACACGGCGGTGGACCAGTGGCACGTGAGCGATGCGAAGACCGGCTTGACCGGCGCGGACAATAGCGACGTCTAAATCAGTCCGTGGGTATGATGACGGAGGAGGGGGCGGATGTGTTCCGATTCCCTCCTCCGTCGCTTTTTTGTGTCGGCGACGGCGATGGTGATGACAGCCTTTCCCCATGCGTGGTCGTACCTTCGTTCCCCCAGATCTTCAGCCGCGCGGCCTGCCCGTGGATCGCTTCGCGGCTCATGCTGAGTCCGCCTCTCGCGACGCACGCCTGACGAATTCCTTTCATCTGTTACTCCTGACCGGTCTGCTGGCGTTTTCCCCGCTGCTCGAAGGGGGGACGACCCATGTCGCGGTCATGGTCATCCGTCTTCTTATCCTGGGCGGGTTGTGCCTCACGCTTTTGCAAGGGATACGGACTGGAAAGCTGGCCATCCCGTCTTCGCCACCCTGGCTGGCTGTCTGGACGTTCTTAGGGCTGACGGTGATCGCCACGATTCGGTCGCCCTATTTCAATCAAAGCTTCCAGTGGCTGATAATTCTAATGTCCTACGCCGCGCTCCTGTATTGGCTGCAGGTATGGCTGGTCCGGTGGGAGCGCGCGGCCATTCTCCTGCTGATTTTTGTCGGGATGGGAATCTTTGAAGCAGGATGGGCGTTGGCACAGGTTTGGCGGGGGGATGAACGGCCGACCGGGACCTTCTTCAACCCGAATTTCCTCGCGGGGTATCTGGCGGCTGGCTGGTGCCTGGGGCTAAGCAGTCTCTGCTACCTCCGAATCAGCGGGCGTCGCCTGGAGGAACAGATGCGCCGGGTCGTTCCGGCCATGCTGGGAGGGATCGCGCTCCTTTCGTTGTTCCTGGCGGTCATCGTTTCGACCGGCTCGCGCGGCGGCTTGATCGCTCTGCTGGCGGGATCAGTCCTGGTGGTCAGCGCCCGGTTCGGTCTCAAAGCCGGCATCACTCTTGCCGCGATGGTTATCGCGGCGGTGCTGATCATCCCCAATCCCGCGGCGGAGCGGATCAAGGCCGAGCACCTCGCTAACCCGGTGGGTTATGCCCGCTGGCAGATGTGGGAGAGCGCCATGCGGGTCATCGGTGATCATCCGCTGGGCATCGGCGCCGGCCTGTACCAGTACGTCTATCCCCGTTATGCCTTCCCGGTTGAAGGCCAGATTGCGCGCTACGGAAAGGTCGCCCGGACTCCGCACAATGAGTATCTGCAGATGGGAGCCGAGCTGGGGTTGCCGAGCCTGGCGGTGTTTGCGTGGGGCGTCGGTCTGGTGGGGCGAGCCGCGATCACGGCGTTCCGACACCGGCTCCGCCGGTGGCAGCGTGGTCTCGTCGTCGGTACCAGCGGGGCGATGGTGACGATGCTGGCGCACGCCGCCGTGGACTCCAACCTCCACGAGCCGGCGCTGGCGGTCGCGCTAACGCTGTGCACGGCAGTCATTCTTTCGGCGGGAAACCTGGCTGCATCCACCGTCCCGCTGGAACGAAGCCTCCGCGTTTCGCATCGATGGCTCTGGGCCACGCTCGGCCTGGCGATGGCCGTCATCCTGACCGCGGGCATCCTGCGCATGGGCTTGGCCTGGGTGGCCTATGAACAGGGTTTTGCGGCGGCTGAACGGAAAGATCTGCCCAAGGCTGTCGAGTTGTACCAAACCGCCGTCGGACTGGACTCCGGCAAGGCTCTGTATCATAGTGCGTTAGCGATGGTAGACACCCAGGCGTTTGAAAAAGCAGGCGAACTGGCGCAGGTCCAGGATGCGGTCCAGGAGTATGAACGGGCGATGGCATTGAATCCTCTGGACGGTCGGTTGGCCGGTCAATTGGCCCACGTCTATGCCATGATCGCCGAGGCGTCCAGCAACGACCGCACCTTGTACCGGCAACGCGCCCTGGCTGCCTACGAGCAGGGATTGCGGCTCGAGCCCTTCAATCCCTTTTATCGACTGGAAGCGGGCCGGTTGCACGCGATGCTCGGCGAGCACGAACGGGCGGTGATGCTGGTGCGGGAAGCCGTCGAACTGGAGCCGAATTTTTTGGGCGGCCGCGCGTGGCTGGTCCGGCGCCACGTGAAAACCGGCAACCTCGAAGCGGCGAGGGAGGAATATGCGAACCTCCTCGCGCGCCATTCGCGCTACGCCACGTGGCCGAAGGACGGCTATGACACGCGCTTGCTGGCGGTTGACGTGGAGGGGCTCGCGGCGCTGCTGCGGGCGAGGGGAGCGGGGTCATGAACATCCAGCGCCTGTCCTCGGAGCTCCGGAGCAGCCTGCTGCTGAGCGGCTCCCTGCTGCTGTTCGCGGGAGCCGCGCTGGCGGCGCAGCTCGTGGCCGAAGCGCAACGGCCCGCGGCGGCTCGTGCGCAGGAGCTGGCGTATCTTCCCAAGGGGGAATATCTCAAGCTGGCCTCGTTGGGGTATCGGCAACTGGTCAGCGATCTGCTCTGGATCAAGGCGGTGCAGCATATGGGCGGGCGCAAAGTGAAGTTGGAGGAGATGTTCTGGGCGTACCACGTGACGGACGTGGTGACGGACGTGGATCCCAAGTTCGTCTCGGCCTATGAGATCGGCGGCGTGATCCTGGGCGTGTGGGCGGGTCGTCCCCACGACAGCATCGCCCTGCTGACCAAGGGCATCAAGCACAATCCCGAGGTCTGGCGGCTGCCGTTCTTCGTCGGGTACGACTATTTCTACGAACTCCACGATCCGGTCAAAGCGGCGGGCTATTTCCGCATGGCCGGCGCCTTGCCCGGCGCCCCAAGCTATTTGCCCAAGCTGGCGGCCCGGATGACCGTGGAAGCCGGAGACCCGGACGCCGCGCTGGAATTCTTGACACGACTGTACCAGCAGACCAGCGATGAACGATTGCAGGAAGCCTTGCACCAGCGCATCCGGGAGGTGCTGGTCGAAAAAGATATCCGGATTCTGGAGGCAGGAATGCGCCGGTACCATGCCAAGTTCCACCGGTGGCCGAAGCGGCTCGACGAGCTGGTGCAACGCGGCATCATCGCGGCCATTCCTCAGGAGCCGCTCGGCGGAGCCTATGTCCTGGGTCCTCAACCGGGTACCGTCACCAGCACGATGTCGCGGGAACGGTTGCGGGTGCTGCGGCCATCGTAGAGGAACTCACGTGAGCATGGATGCGATCGTTGTCGACGGTTTGACGAAGCGGTTCCGGTCCGGATGGCCGGGCCGTCCGCCGGCAACGGTGCTGGACGGGCTGTCGCTGTCCGTGCGCCGGGGGGAGATCTTCGGGTTTCTCGGCCCGAACGGCTCTGGCAAGACGACGACGATCAAGGTGCTCATGGGATTGATCCGGGCGACCAGCGGCTCCGCGGCGATGCTAGGGAAGCCCGTCGGCGACGTGCGGACGCGCGCGCGGATCGGGTTTTTGCCCGAGGCGCCCTATTTCTACGATTATCTGACGGCCGAGGAGTTCCTGGAATTTTACGGCGCCCTGGCTGGCATCGGCCGCCAGGACCTCCACGCGCGCGTGCCGGCGCTGCTGGACACGGTGGGCCTGGCCGACGCAGCCACCAGGCAACTGCGAAAGTTCTCCAAGGGCATGCTGCAGCGGGTGGGGCTGGCGCAGGCGCTGATTCACGACCCCGAGCTGGTGATCCTGGACGAGCCGATGTCGGGGCTGGATCCGATCGGGCGCAAGCAGGTGCGGGATCTGATCCTGACCTTGCGCGAGCAGGGCAAGACCGTGTTTTTCAGCACGCACATCATTCCGGACGTGGAAATGATCTGCGACCGGGTCGGCGTGATCGTCAAGGGCCGGCTGCTGGCGGTCGGGAAGGTGGATGACCTCATGACGCAGGGGCACACCCAGTCGGTCGAGGTCGTGTGCAGGGAATTTCCGATGGAGCGGACGCAGGAACTGCGCGCCCTGGCCGCGCGCCTCGTGCAGACCGGGCGGCAGGTGCTGATCGTGCTGCCCGGCCCGGAGCGGCTCCCGGATGCGCTCGATCTCATCCGCAAGCACGGGGCGACGCTGGTGTCCGTGACGCCGCAAAAGCATTCCCTCGAAGAGCTGTTTTTCAAGGAGGGCGCCCGCGCAGCCGCGCCCGTTGAGCGGAGGGCGATGCCGTGAGATCCGTCGCCGTCATCGCGCTCAACACGTTCCGGGAGAGCCTGCGCGACCGGATTCTCTACAACCTCGCCGTGTTCGCGCTGGCGCTGATGGGCCTGTCCGTGCTCCTGGCCGATCTCACCGTCATGGAGCATCACCGGATGATCACCGACATGGGGCTGGCGGCCATCAGCCTGGTCGGCGTGATCATTTCGATTTTCGTCGGCATCGGCCTCGTCAGCCGGGAGATCGAGCGGCGCACCGTCTACACCATCGTGGCGCGACCGATCACGCGCTCCCAGTTCGTGCTCGGCAAGTATCTGGGACTGGTCCTGACGCTCGCGGTGAACGTGCTCGTGATGTCGGCGGTGTACGTGTCTATTCTGTTGTTGTACGGCGCGCCGGTGCGCTGGCCGCTGCTCCAGGCCATCCAGCTGATTTTCGTCGAGCTGCTGCTGGTGACCGCCCTCGCGCTGTTTTTCTCGACGTTCAGCACCTCGACGCTGAGCGCGATTTTCACGCTGGGGCTCTTCGTGATCGGCCATCTGACGGCCGATCTCCAGGGCATCGCCGAAAAGAGCAAGAGCGGGCTGGTGAAATCGGTCGTCGCGGCGGTCTATTACATCTGTCCGAATCTCGAACTGCTGAACGTCAAAGGGCAGGCGGCGCTGGGCATTCCGGTGACGGCGCTCTACCAAGCCTCCGCGTCGCTGTACGGGACGCTCTACGCGGCCTTCGTCCTGGCCGGCGCGTGCCTCATCTTCAACCGGCGGGATTTCTGACGGGGCGCCATGCTGCTGGAGAAAATCAAAAACCGGACCGCGGTCATCGGTGTGATCGGGCTGGGCTACGTGGGGCTGCCGCTGGCGGTGCTCCAGGCGAAGACGGGCTATCGCGTCGTCGGCCTCGACGAGGCGGCGGACAAGGTCGAACGCGTGAACCGGGGCGACTCCTACATCACCGACGTGGACGGGGAGGAGCTCCGCAAGGCCGTCCGGGAAGGCAAGCTGTCGGCGACGACGGAATTCGGCCGGCTCCGCGAGTGCGACGTCGTGCTGATCTGCGTGCCCACGCCGCTGACCAAGAACAAAGAGCCGGACCTGAGCGCGGTCGTGAAGGTCACGAGAGAACTGGCCACGTCGTTACACGCCGGCATGCTCGTCGTGCTCGAGAGCACGACCTATCCGGGGACGACGGAAGAAGTGCTGCTGCCGATCCTGACCGAGGGCGGGCTCAAGGTCGGGCAGTCGCTCTACCTGGCCTTTTCGCCCGAGCGCGTGGATCCCGGGAACCGTGCGTTCAAGACGCACAACACCTACAAGCTGGTGGGCGGGGTGACGCCGGCCTGCCTGGAGGCGGCGCGGACGTTCTACGAGCAGTCGATCGTCAAGATCTTTCCCGTTTCCTCCCCGCGCGTGGCCGAGATGACCAAAGTGTTCGAGAACGTGTTCCGGTCCGTCAACATCGCCCTCGTCAACGAGCTGGCGGTGCTCTGCGACCGGATGGGGCTGAACGTCTATGAGGTGATCGACGCGGCGTCCACCAAGAATTTCGGGTTCATGCCCTTCTATCCGGGCCCCGGCGTGGGCGGGCACTGCATTCCGCTGGATCCCTATTACCTGGCCTGGAAGTCGAAGGAGTACGACCTGCATACCCGGTTCATCGAGCTGGCCGGCGAGATCAACGAAAGCATGCCGTATTACGTCGTGGCGAAGCTGCAGCGAATTTTGAACCGGCTGGGTCAGTGCCTCAACGGCGCGGACATTCTGGTGCTGGGCGTGACCTACAAGGCCGATGTGGCCGATTGGCGGGAGACGCCCGCCGTCAAGGTCATGGAGCTCTTGCAACGGGAGGGAGCCAGGCTGGCGTACGCGGACCCCTTCACGCCGTCGGTAACGATCGACGGGTGGACCTGCGAGGCCGTGCCCGTCACCGACGAACGGTTGCAGCGGTGCGCCTGCGCGCTGATCCTCACCGCCCACTCGGCGTTCGACTACGAGCGGATCGTCCGTCACGCCAAGCTGGTGTTCGACACGCGGAACGGCACGAAGCACGTCACGGCCGGCCGCGACCGCATTGTCCTGCTCTGATCTTGTCGCACGCGCGTGCACGGTGTGGTGCATGAACGAAGCAGAACCGATCGGGATGCCATCTTCGAAGGCCGCCTGCGTGGTATTGCCGGCCCTGCTTGTCGCGACCGTCGCGGTGGGGATGGGGCAGTTCGACTTGCCCATCGGTCCGCGGGCCGTGCCCTTCTATCACCGCGGTGAAGGCCAGCCTCCGTGGAACCTGGCGGGCGAGCGTCTCGAAGGGCCGTGGAAAGCCGACGCGCACGGAATGAGCTTGGCGCCCGGCCAATCAGGCGCTCTCACGGTGAAGATCAACCGCGAAGCGGACACGCGCCTGGCCCTGACCCTGGCCGTGCAGGCCGCGAAGGACGCGCACTATGCGGTATCGGTGTCGGGCGACGGCGAGACGTTTCACGCGGTTGCGCGGGATAGGTCGTTCGACCGGGAGGCGCTGGATCTGCCCGCTGACCTGGCCCGCCGGAGGACCGTCTGGATAAAGTTGACGGCGTCCGTCGCGACGGCGCAGGAGCCCCTCGTCGTCACGCAGATGCGTCTCGTCGGACGGACCGCAAGGCGGGCCTGGCCGAACCTGCCGCTGGCGTCGTTCATCGCATTGACGCCGGTCCTGGCTTCCGTCGTGCGGCAGTCGCTCGCTCCGTCGGGAGCGACGCGGTTCGGGCTGGCTGTCCTGGCCGGCATGGCGGCGCTGGTTGCGAGCGTGACTGGCGGCTCGTCGCCGGGAGCTGAGTCCGAGTGGGCCGGGCTGTTCGGCGATCGTACCCAGGACGCCTATCTGATGGCGCCCTATCTGGCGCTGCTGGGCCTGTGGGGCTGGCACATCCGGGTCTGGAACGGCGTGCACCCGTCGAGCAATCACTGGAGTCTATGGGGCCTGCTCGGAGCGGTGGCGTGGGGCGGCAGCGAGCGCGTCATTGAATTGGCCAGAGTCTGGGGGAGCCGGCTGGATACGGATACGCTGGGATACATGACGCTGGCCGCTCAGATGCAGGGTCCCTACGACACGGGGAAACGCGAGCCCTTGTATCTCTGGCTCCTCAAAGGCTGGTTTGCGCTGGCGGGATCGGGCGAGCTGCAGATTCGCGCACTCACGATGGTGATTTCGCTGGGCTTGATTGTGGCGGCCTACAAGTTTTTCCGCGACTACACGGGGCAGGCGGTGATCGGCGTGCTGATTGCGTGGCTGCTGAGCCAGAATCCCTACCTGGTCAGTTTGAGCGTGCGGGGCCTGCGGGACGAAGCGTTCGGCATCGCGGTCCTCGCCGTGGCCTACATCGTCTTTGTGCCCGGGCTCCGCCTGTCGCTCAGGGGACAGGCGGCCGGCCTGGCCGTGGCGGGCGCCGCGTCGCAATTGCTGCGGCTCACGAGCGCGGTGTTCCTGATTCCGCTGTTCGCCGTCTGGGCGTGGAAACAGGGATGGCGGAAGAGCTGGCCCTGGATGGCCGCGGCCGCCCTGTTCGTCGGCGCCGTGTTCGCGCCGCACCTCGCGCACAACAGCCGGGCATTCGGCGATCCCCTGTACAGTCTCGACATTCACGCCATGTTTTTCCGCAACACCGAGTTCATGATCGTCAAGCAGACGACGTGCGAGGGCTGCCCCACCACGGAGGAGCTGGCGGGGAATCGCGAGGCCGGCCGCCGGATCGGTCCGCTGGACTACCTGTTCGGCATGCACAGTATCGGCGAGGTGGCCCGCGCCACGCTGGCGTCCTACCGCGACATCTATCTGTCCCCGACGTGGTGGTTCGAAAGCCAGATCGGCACCCGCAACACGTTCGTCTACGTCTGGTACCTGGCGGGGCTCGCGTTGGTCCTGGCGAGTCCGTATCGGATGATGCTGGCCGTGATCGTCGCCGTGGCCAATGTGGTCCCCTTCATGCTCCCGTTCGGCCTCGAGCCGAGGCACCTGGCTCAAACGGCGCCGTTTGCGACCTTCGTGCTCGCCTTCGCGTTCTGGAAAACCATGGAATGGACGCTGGATCGGCTGGCGGCCAAACCAGCCGCCACCCTCGCGCCCGGGTGACCGACGTGAGCGTGCTGCTCAAAGGAACCGGTACCACGCAGACGGCTCCAGCCCCGCCTGCAACCGAGCGTGACGAGGCCGCGCAGGCGGCGGAGGCTCATGCGCCCGCGGAGCGGCCGCACGTCTGCTTCATCAGCCAAAATCTCTACGGGCTTCTCTACCCGGCGTCCGGGCTCGAGTTCGGGGGCGCCGAGGTGCAGGTGCTGACGCTGGCCAAGGCCCTGCGGCGGCAAGGCGTTCGGGTGTCCGTTCTGGCGGGTGACGGGCTGGAAGCCAGACGCGACACGATCGACGGTGTGACGGTCGTCCTCGATCCGCATATCGGGGGACACCTGCGCCCGCCTAGTCCTGTCCCTGAGGCAAGCTGGGGCGGGCGCGCCGCGCGCGCCAGGGCCTGGTTGGACCGGCGCCCGCCATGGGTCGCGTCGGCGGTGCGCGGGCTGGTGCGAGGCCTCTATACATGCCGCCGGTGGGTGGTCTCGTGGCTGCCCATGGCGGCGCTCGTGTCCGCCTGGCGCGCGCGTCAAGGCGTGCGTCTGTGGGTCGATGTGCTCCGGCCGGTGGGAGCCGACATCTTCGTGACGCGCTGTTCCGGGGGGGGCGTCGGGTATATGGAGCGCGCGTGCCGCAGGCTCCGCGCGAAGTTCGTGTACATGGTGGCCCATGAGTACGACGTGTCCGGCGAGTACGGGCGGACGAACGGCGCATGGGGGCGGCAGTACGAGCGGGGGCTGACGCGGGCGGACCTGGTGGTCTGCCAGCATCGGGGGCAGCAGGATCTCCTGCGCGAGCGGTACCAGAGGGATGGATCGGTGATCCGTTCGTTGTGTCCCTTGCCGGTTCGCCCCGGCCCGCCGCAAGCGGAGCGCCGGATCGTCCTCTGGGTCGCGCGCCTCGAGCAATGGAAGCAGCCGGAACTGATCGTGGACCTGGCCCGGCGGTTGCCGGGAGAGTCGTTCGTGATGGTGGCGCCGCCCACTCGGCTGGATCGCGACTATTCGGGGCGCATCGAGGCGGAGGTCGCCACGCTGCCCAATCTCCGCCTGGTGCCGGGCGTGCCGTTCTCAGAGATCACCGCGCTGTTCGAAGACGCGAAGGTATTCGTGAACACCTCGCACTACGAGGGGTTCCCGAACACGTTTCTCCAGGCGGCGGCCTGCGGCACGCCCATCGTCTCGTGGGCCGTCAATCCGGAAGGCCTGCTCGAACGGCACCGCATCGGCTATTGCGCGGAACAGGACCAGGCGGCATTCGAAGCGCGGGTCAGACACCTGTGCGCGACGCCAGCTCTGCGGGAGGAGATCGGAAACAACGGGCGTCAGTACGTCTCCCGCTTTCACGACCCGGCGGTCATTGCACGGGAATATGCCAGGCTGTTTGCGCAACTGGCAATGCCTGCACGGTCGAGGAACGGCGCATGATGCACGCGACAACGGGATTCGTCCACACGATGCGGCTGGCGCTCAACCTGGCCCTCTACGAGGTGCGGGCTCAGCGCAAGGAGACCTTTCTGGGGCTTCTCTGGCTGATCGTATGGCCGGTCGCCCAGTCGGCGGGGTTTTTGCTGGCGTTTCGTGTCGTGCGGGGAGAAGGCCTGCAGCTTGGCGGGGAAGCGATGCTCCTGGCGTACTTCGGGGTGCTGATCTGGACCACGGCCTCCAGCGTGCTGCTCGGCAATCTGACGATTTTGAGAAGCAACCGGGACCTCGTCAGCCAGGTGGTGTTTCCCTGTTCCGTGCTCTCGGTCGCGGACGTGACGGCGAAGTTTCTCTATTTTCTTGCACAGGCGGCGGTCGCGCTGGCGATCTGGTTTGCCGTGATGCCGGACGGTCAGCCAGCGGCGATGCCGGCGTACCTCTTCCTCTATTGCATCGGATTTTATCTCGTGCTGCTGGCGATGGCCTGGGTCGCCTCGATCCTGGGCGTGGTCCTGCCGGATCTGTCGTTCGTCCTCCCGCCGGTGCTGACGTTGTTGCTGGTGCTCTCTCCGATTTTTCATCCGGACCCGGCGTCGCTGCCCTGGATCATGCGGGTGCTCAACGACTGGAATCCGTTTTCTCTCTGCGTCACCGCTTGGTATGCCGTGATCGGGGTGACGGGGGGCATCGCGCAGGCGCCATGGCTGTTTGTCCTGTCCTCGGTGGCCGCTGTCGGCGTGTCCTGGGCGACCGTCCGGGTGTTTTATCCGCAGGCGATGAAAGTCATCTGAAGGGCAAAGGCATGGATTCCGCAGGACGGCAATCGGCAGACGCGGTCGGGACGATTCGGGTAACCGATCTGGTTCTGGAATATCCGATCTACCGGCATCTGGTCTGGGATCGCGCCCGGGCCCTGCTGGGCGCGGTGATTCGGCCGATCCGGCCGACGGCCAAGCAGGTTCTGGAGCGGGTGTCGTTCGTGATCCAGCCCGGCGAGATCGTGGGGATCGTCGGACGGAACGGCTCGGGGAAAACGTCGCTGCTGAAAACGATCGCCGGCGCGACCTATCCCGACGGAGGGCATGTAGAGGTATCCGGCCGCGTGCTGGCCCTGTTTGCGGCGGGCCTGGGGTTCCGGCCGCAGTTTACGGGCCGCGAGAATGTGAAATACGGCGGCTTGCTCATGGGTTTCCGCAGGAAGCAGATCGACGCCTTGCTGGACGCCGTCGCGCAATTCTCCGAACTCGGCGAAGCCATGGGTCAGCCGTTTTTCACCTACTCCTCCGGCATGCGCTCCCGGCTCGCGTTTTCTCTGGCGATCTCGACCCCGTCGGATATCGTCATTTTGGATGAGACGCTGGCCGCGGGGGATCAGCGTTTCGTCGCGAAGTGCTATCAGCAGATCAAGGAGATGCGGAGCTCCGGCAAGACCATCCTGTTCGTCTCGCACAACCTCGGCGAAGTGGCCCGCCTCACGTCGCGGGTGATGGTGCTGGACCAAGGGCGGCTGGCGTTCGACGGGGACGTCTTTGAGGGGCTGGCGTTCTACGAGCGGCTTCTCCTCGAGGGCGCCATGCCCGAAGGGGGGGCGAGCGAAGAAAAAGACGTTCAGGTTTCCCTCGCGCTCAAGGATGAGTCGGGCCATCCGGTGCAGATGGTGGAAATCGGGCAGCGGCTCGCCGTCGAACTGACGATTGATGCGCGCCAGAACCTGGGGGAACGGTTCGTGTTCCTCCGCCTGATCTCGATGGAGAGCAACCAGGTCTATGCCTACCTGATGCCGAGGCGGTGGCAGACGCTTCGGGCGATGCCACAGGAGCGTGACAGTGTCGTCGTCGACAAAGGAGAGACGACGATCGCCTGGGTCATTCCCTCATGGACCGGCGGAGAAGGCGGGTATTTCTTCGACGTCTACATCGGGCCTCCCTGTTCGCCGGAAGCTCCCGACCTGAGCAGCGGGCAGTTCTGGCGGCATGCGAGAAACTTCATGAGCGTATACGGCAACGCCTATCTCAAGGGAGCGTGCAGCACGGCGGAACTTCCCGTGGAGACCGTTCGTGTCACGCGGACAGCCGGCTCCGGGGGCCGATCATGAAGCTGGGATGGCCGTTCCGGAGAGAGACAATGGCCGGACGACAGGCGCCGCCGGCAGGCCTGGAAGAGACTCAGATCGAGCAGATCCTGGCTCGTGTCGGGCCGTATACCATGGTGTCCGAGCCGGCGATACGATTCGTCTGCGAGCAGGCGGTGGCGATGGTCCGAAACGGCATTCCGGGCTCGTTCGTGGAGTGCGGGGTCTGGCGGGGCGGCAGCAGCATGGCCATGCTGCTGCCGCAGCGGGCGGCGTTCGGGAAGGTCGAGCGTCTTGTGTACATGCTGGACAGTTTTGAGGGACTGCCTCCCGTGACGGTTCGGGACGGTCCGCTGGCGGCGCAATGGAAGCAGGGGGGCGATCCGACGAACTATTTGGACAACTGCCGGGCCTCGCTCGAAGAGCTGCAGCACGCGCTGAAGACCCTCGGATTCTCGTCCGAGAATTTTCGGATCGTGCCGGGATGGTTCAACCAATCGGTCCCCGCCCTGGTGCCGCAGCTGCAGCGTGAAGGGATCGCCCTTCTGCGCCTGGACGGGGATTGGTATGACTCCACCATGACCTGTCTGGAACATCTGGTGCCGCTCGTCGCCGAAGGAGGGGTCGTCATTGTCGATGATTACTATGCGTGGGATGGATGCGCGAGGGCGGTGCACGACTATCTGTCCAGGCATGATTTGGCGTATCGCCTCCGGTCCTTGCCGGCGTGGCAAGGCGCGTACTTCATCAAAAAGCCGCACCGCGACCGGTTTGACGTCCTCTAGCACGGCGCGTGGAGCGAGCCCGCACATGAGCACGCCGATGACATGGACCCCCGATTTGGTGGAGCGGTTCTGGACCGGCGTCTCGGCGTCCCGGCTTTCCGAGCTGAGCTTCGCCCGGCACAACGCCGGTTACCTGGTGGAGCTGGTGCGGGAACATCTCGTGCCGGGCGGCCGGCACCTGGATTTCGGGGCCGGGGAAGGCCATCTGGCGAAGGTCCTGCTCGAGCAGGGGTTCCGCACGGCGATGTTCGAGCCCGTCGGCAACCGCCTGTCCCGGATGCCGGAGGCGATCGCAGCGCATCCGGCGTTTCTGGGAACCATTGACGAGCACAGCGCCGAGCGGTTCGACGCGGTGCTGTTGGCCGATGTCATGGAGCATATCCTCGATCAGGACCTGCAGCCTGTCCTGCACCGGTTGCGGTCGTTGCTGACGGAGCGGGGCGTGGTGATCGTCACCGTCCCCTATACCGAGGATCTCGATCTCGGCGCGGCATACTGCCCGACCTGCCGGACCCTGTTCCACCGCTGGCAACACGTGCGTTCGTTCACCGGTGAGAGCCTGGCCGCGCTGTTCGAGGCGCAGGGCTTCGAGCGCGTGCGGCTGCAGGAGGTGGATTTTTCCTACAACCGGTTCCTGACGGAAGATTTGTGGAGGATGTACGAGGCCTACGAGGCCGTGCGGGCCCGCTACGCGCGCTCCTGGGTCGCCAGGGCGCGGCGGCTGCTGGGTTATCCGGACGCCATCCAGCCCGTGCGCAACAAGACACCCCTGAAGGGAACACCGACCCATTTTCTCTATGTCGGAAGGGTTCGGGGGCGATGAGCCTCGATGTTCTCGATCGAATTTCTCCATATGGTGCGGGAGCATGAAATCGAAACGGTGATCCCGCGCTTCCCGCCGGGGGCCAGGATTCTGGAGCTCGGCGGAGGGTCCGGCTTTCAGGCCAAGCGGTTGGCGGAACGGGGATTCCACGTGGTGTCCGTCGACGTCGGCACCTCGAGGTACAAGGACGAGCGCGTGTTCCCGGTTGTGGACTATGATGGCAGGGCCTTGCCGTTCGCGGACGCCTCCTTCGATATCGTGTTTTCCTCGAACGTGCTGGAACACATCCGGGACCACGGGCCGGTGTACAAGGAAATCGCCCGCGTCCTCCGGCCCGGCGGCTACGGCGTGCATGCCATGCCCACCGCGGTGTGGCGGTGGTGGAGCACGGTGTCCTACTACATCGAGTTCCTGCAGCACTTCGTGCGGGCGGTGCTCGCGGCTCTGCCCAGAAGGCTGAAGCGGGCGGAGCTGGGGAGAGCGTACGACGGGCTGAGCGTCATCATGCGACGGGCCAAAGGCGACATCTTCGTTCCCCGGCACGGGGAGACCGGCAACGCCTGGACGGAACTCCGGAGCTTCAGCCGCCGCCATTGGCTGAGGCATTTCCGCGAGCACGGCCTGGTCGTGCTGGAGGTCCGGCCGATGGGGCTCTTCTACACGGGACACATGATTCTGGGGAAGCGGTGGTCGCTGGCATCCCGCGCGCGCGCGGCGAAAGTGCTGGGCAGCGCGTGCATGCTGTACACGGTCAAGGACGCAACATGTGCGGCATCGCAGGACAGGTGAGGGCCGATGGAGCGCCGGTGGACGCGCGGCTCGTCGCGGCCATGGGGCGGTCCCTGCGCCACCGCGGGCCGGACGATGCCGGCACCTACGTGCACGGAGGCGTCGGTCTGGCCCATCAGCGGTTGAGCGTGATCGATCTCTCGCCGGCCGGCCATCAGCCGATGTCCAACAAGGAGGGGACCGTCTGGATCGTCTTCAACGGCGAGGTGTACAACTTTCAGGAGCTGCGGTCGCAGCTGGCGCCCCGCCACGACTTCCGTTCCCGCACGGACACGGAAGTGATTCTCCATCTCTATGAAGAATACGGGCTCCAGTGTTTTTCAAGGCTGCGCGGCATGTTTGCGATCGCCATTTGGGATAAGTCGCGTCAACGGCTGGTGCTCGCCCGGGACCGGATCGGGAAGAAACCCCTCTTTTACCGCACCGACCCGCGCGGCCTGTCCTTCGCGTCCGAATTGAAAGCCTTGCTGGTGGAGGGGACCGTGCCGCCGGTTGACAATGTTGCGCTGCACCACTATCTGACGTTTCAGTACGTCCCGGCTCCGCGGACGATTTTTCAAGGCATCCGGAAATTGCGCCCGGGGCATCTGCTGGTGTACGAGCGGGGACAGGCGGACGAACGCGCCTATTGGTCGCTGGACTACGGCCGCAAGCTCACGGGCCGCAGCGAACGGGAGCATCGGGAGGAATTCTTCCGGCTGCTGGAGGAGTCGGTCCGGCTCCGGTTGATCAGCGACGTGCCTCTCGGCGCGTTCCTCAGCGGCGGAGTGGACTCGAGCAGCGTGGTGGCGCTCATGAGCCGGCTGACGGACCAGCCGGTGAAGACCTTTTCGATCGGCTTCAAGGAAGAATCGTTCAACGAGCTGCCTTACGCGCGGCAGGTGGCGCAACGGTTCAAGACGGAGCACCATGAGTTTCTCGTGGAGCCGTCCGCGCTCGAGCTGCTGCCTACGCTCGTACGCGTGTACGACGAGCCCTTCGCCGATCCCTCGGCCATTCCGACCTATTACGTTTCCCAGCTCAGCCGGCAGTTCGTGACAGTCGTGCTGAACGGGGACGGCGGAGACGAACTGCTGGGCGGCTATCCCCGGTACGGGTTTCGCCCGCGGGATCGCGTCAAGGCCCGCCTGCTGCCGCAGACGCTCGGAGACGGATGCGCCGATCTCCTGGACCGGCTGCCCGCGCTGCCCGGGGTCTCCCGCCTCCGCGGATTGGCCGAACGCGTCGCCGTCCCGTTCAGCCGTGCCTATCTGCCGCGCCTCTGCTGTTTCTTGCCGGCCGAGAAGCGGAGCCTGTACACGCCCGAGTTCCTCCAGGCCGTGCGGGAGGACGACTCCTACGCGCTCCTGAGCCGGTGGTTCCGGGACGCGCGGGCCTCCGATCTGCTCGATCAACTCCTCGACGTCGATACGCACAGCTATCTGCCCGACGACGTGCTGGTCAAAGTGGACCGCGCCTCGATGGCGCACGGGTTGGAGGCACGCTCGCCCTTTCTCGACCATCAGCTGGTCGAGTTCGCCGCCTCGTTGCCCGTCGACTACAAGGTCCGGAACGGTCAATCGAAATATATGCTCAAGGCCGCCATGCGGGGCTTGCTCCCCGATGCGGTGCTCGACCGGGACAAGATGGGCTTCGGCGTGCCGGTCGACCGGTGGTTCCGCCACGAGCTGAGCGGGTTCGTGCGCGAGGTGCTCCTGTCGCCCGTGTCCTTGCAACGGGGATATTTCCGGCCTGAGTTCATCCGCGCGATGATCGACAATCAGCAGGCCGGCGCCTGTGCCTACGGCTCGCGGGTCTACGCGCTGGTCATGCTCGAGCTGTGGCACAGGGAATATGTGGATCAGCGGCCGTCCTGCGCGGCCGAGATGGCAGGTGTCCGTTGACGACGACCAGACGATCAGTCTGCCTGATCTCTCCGCTGGGCTACGGCCTATACAACCAGGCAAGCCGCTATCCGTTCGGCGGCGCCGAGGTGCAGTTCTTTCTGCTGGCCAAGGAGCTGGCGAACGATCCGGCCTATGCGGTGTCCGTCCTGACGACCGTCAACGAGCCGGGCGGCACGGAAGCTCATGGCCGGGTGACCGTCGTCAAGCGGCAGGCCCGCGGGCGGCTGGCCGAGGACCGGCGCGCCGCGCGGCTGCTGAGCTTGGACACCTGGCGTGGCTATTGGGCGTCGTTTCGGGAGATGCGGGAGCTGTTGCGGACAATCGACGCCGATGTCTACGTGCACGGGGGGGCCGGCGTGGAAGTCGGCGCCTACGCGCTGATCTGCCGCCTCCTGCGCCGCCGGTTCGTGTACGTGGTCGTGTCGTCCGCCGATCTCGACGAGCCCTACGGCAAGGTCGAGGGAACGCTGAAACATCTGTACCCGCTGGGGCTGAGACTGGCCGACGCGATCGTCTGCGAAACGGAGGAGCAGCAGGCCTCGCTCAAGGCCCGGTACGGGCGTGACAGCCGGCTCATCCGCACCGGCTACGAAATTCCGGACCGGCTGCCGGAGACGGCTGTCTCCGGCGGCAAGAGCGGCCTCCTGTGGGTCGGGCGCGGACATCCCCTCAAGCAGCCCGATCTGTTTCTCGACCTGGCCGAGCGGTTGCCCAAGGAGCGGTGCACCATGCTCATCATGAAGGACGGGCGCCATGCCGATCTGTGGCAACGGGTCCTGACGCGGGCCGCGTCCTTGACGAACGTCACGCTCCGCGAGGCGGTCCTGCCCTGGGACGAGGTCGACCGGTTGTTCACCGACGCCAAGCTGTTCGTCAACACGTCCACCTATGAAGGGTTTCCCAACACCTTCGTGCAGGCCGCGATGCGGGCCACGCCGATCCTCTCATGGGCGGTGGACCCGGACCTGGTGCTGGCCCGGCACCGGATCGGCTTCTGCGCCGGCCGGTCGTTCGAACGCCTGGCGGCGGAAGCCGAGCGCCTCTGCGCGTCCGAGCCGCAGCGGGCCGAGATGGGCCGGCGCGCCTGGGAGTATGCGAAGGACCACCACGATCTGCACCGCTCGGTCGCGGAGCTGAAGGAACTGGTGCAGTCACTGCAGGCGCCGGATGGATAAGCTGCGATTGTGTTTTGTGGGGCCGGCCAGGGCCGTGCCGCTGCAGCGGTGGGTGGAATGGTTCGCGTCTCGTGGCCATGACACGACGGTGATCACGGTCGAACCGGACACGAGCCGGACTGCGCCGGCGTTCCGCCAAATCGACGTGAGCGCGCCGCGGGCATTGGGAAAGCTCGGGCGGATTCTCTCCTCTGCCCGGATGGCGGCGGCCGTGCGCCGGCTGAACCCGGACCTGGTGCACGCCCATTATATAAGGGGGCTCGCCTGGGGGCTGCCGCTGGCGGGCGGCCCTCCCTGCGTGGCCACGCCGTGGGGGAGCGATGTGCTGGAGGAGCAGGGGTCATTCCGGGAATGGTACAGCCGGCCGCTGACGCGTGCGGTGCTCCGGCGCGCCGACACCGTGACCGTCCCATCGGCCTATCTGGAAACGCGGGTCCGACCGCTCGTGCCGCCCGGCACGCCCATCGTCCGGATCGGGTGGGGCGTGAACCTCGCGCGGTTCCGGCCCGGTCTGGACGCCGGCTCGCTGCGTCGGCAATGGAACATCGGCGAGGATCGGCGGGTCATCTTCAGCCCGCGGCTGGCGCGGCCGTTCTACAACCATGAGCGCGTCATCCGTGCCCTGCCGGCGGTACGTGACAAGGTGCGGGAGGCCCTTCTGGTCGTCGGCGGGCACTCGGCCGAGCCTGGCTACGTCGAGGGACTGAAGCGGCTGGCGTCCGACCTGGGCGTCGCAGACCACGTGCGGTTCCTCGGCGTCGTGTCCGATGCCGAGATGCCGCGGTGGTTCACCCTGGCCGAAGCCGTCGTGATGGTGCCGCCGTCGGACGGGCTGCCGCTCACGCTGCTGGAGGCGATGGCCTGCGGTTCCGTGCCGGTCCTGAATCGGCTGCCGCAATATGCAGAATTGATCCGGCATGGTACAAATGGATTCCTGGTCGATCCGGAGGGCGACCTGGCGGAGGGACTGATCGAGGCGCTGACCGCCGGAATCCAAGACGCCATGGCCAAGCGGAACCGGGCCATGGTCGAGGGCGTGGCGGACCAGGATCGGGAAATGGAACGGATGGAACAGTGTTATCGGAAACTGGCCGGGACCCGCCCCCGGTCTGCCGGAGAACAAGCGGCATGGTCGCGGTAATTCTCGCGGGCGGGGCTGGCACAAGGCTCAAGCCGTTTACGGCGACGATTCCCAAGCCGCTGCTGCCGCTCGGCGAGACGCCCATTTTGGAAGTGGTGATCCGGCAGCTGGCCGCAGCGGGATTCGACCGGATCGTCGTGGCGCTGGGGTATATGCCGCACCTGTTTGCGGCGTCCATCGGCGACGGGTCGCGGTGGGGCGTCCGCATCGACTACTGCACCGAGGAGCAGCCGCTCGGCACGGCGGGCCCGCTGCGGTTGGTAAAAAATCTCGGTGAGCAGTTTCTCGTGATGAACGGCGACCTCCTGACGACGCTCGACTACCGGAAACTGATCGCCACGCACACGGAGCGCCGCGCCTTCGGGACGATCGCCGTCTCCAAACGGCGGGTGCCGATCGATTACGGCGTGATCGTGTCGGGACAGGACAGGCTCCTCCGGGAATACCGGGAAAAACCGACGCTCGACTATGCCGTGAGCATGGGCATCAACGTGCTTTCCCGCGAGGCGCTCTCGTTCATCCCGGCCGCCGGGAAGTTCGACATGCCCGACCTCATGCTCGCCATGCAGCGGGCCGGCAAGCCGGTGCTCTGCTATGACACGGACTGCTATTGGCAGGATATCGGGCGGATGGACGATTACCAGCGCGCCAGCGAGGACTTCGCGCGCGATCCCGCCAGGTTCCTGCCGGACATGAAGGCGAGATCGTGACGACGTGCCTGATCACCGGCGTCGGCGGGTTCTGCGCCAGGCATGTCGCGGCCCGGCTGGAGCAGGAGGGGGGATTTCGGGTGGTGGGCACAGGCCTGCGCGCCCAGCCTCCTGCAGGGATCAGGCTGGACGACTATTTTCCGGCGGACGTGTGCGGGCGCAGCGCGCTCGCCGCGATCGTGCGCAAGACGAAGCCCGACTGGGTCATCCACCTGGCGGGGCTGCGGGAAGGGACGGACGCGGAAGTGCAGCGGGTGAACGTGGAGGGAAGCGAAAATCTCCTGGGGGCGCTCCGCCAGGATGCGCCGCAGGCGCGCGTGCTGCTGATCGGCACCGCCGCGGAGTATGGATTCGTCGACGAGGCGGATCTCCCGGTCACCGAGCCGCACCCATGCCGGCCGGTCGGCGCCTATGCGACGAGCAAGCATGAGGCGGTGCTGGCCGGCCTGGAGTCGGCGCGGTGCGGCCGTCAGAAGGTGGTGGTCGCGCGTCCGTTCAACGTCATCGGTCCCGGCCTGCCGCCGTCGCTGGTGCTGGGGGCGGTCGTGAGCCAGGCGGCGCGCGCGGCGCGGGCTTCGGCCGATCCGGTGGTGCGGGTCGGGAACCTGGATGCGCAGCGCGACTTCGTCGCCGTCGGCGATGTGGCGGATGCCTACGTGCGGATGCTGCGCGGCGACCACTGGGGGGACGTGTTCAACCTCTGCTCCGGCCGTCCCTACGCAGTCCGGGCCGCCGTGGAGCTGCTGCTGGCGCGCGCGGGGCGGCCGATCCGCCTGCAGGTCGATCCGGCACGCGTGCGCCGCTCGGAGGTCCGGGTGAGCTACGGCAGCTATGACAAGGCGCGCCGCGCCTTCGGGTTCGCGCCGGTGACGAGCGTCGAGGAGTCGATCCGGGCCATGTGGGACCATGCGATGAAGGAGGCGGCGTGACGGGCATGGCGGACGAGCGACGGGATATCTCGATCGAAGTTTTGTCCGCGCTGGCTACGGGCCGGGCGGCCGAGCTGTTCGCGTCCGACATGCAGGCGCGGGAGGCGGACATCCGCGCGCGCGTCGGCGGGCGGCGCGTGCTGGTGATCGGCGGCGCGGGCAGCATCGGCAGCGCCACCGTGCGCGCGCTGCTGCCGTTCGCGCCCGGCTCGCTCCATGTCGTGGACCAGAGCGAGAACAACCTGGTGGAATTGGTGCGCGATCTCCGGAGCGCCCCGGCGGGCCTCCCCCTCCGCGATTTCCGCGTGCTGCCCATCGACTTCGGCTCGCCGGTGATGCACCGGGTGCTGCGGGAGGAGCCGCCGTACGACGTGATCCTGAATTTCGCGGCGCTCAAGCACGTCCGCTCGGAGCGGGACGTGCCCTCGCTGCTGCACCTGCTCGACACCAACGTGGTCAAATGCGCGCGCCTGCTGCGCTGGCTGCGCGACACGCAGCGGTCGTACCGCTACTTCTGCGTCTCAACGGACAAGGCGGCCAGGCCCGTCAATCTCATGGGCGCCAGCAAGCGCGTCATGGAGGAGGTCATCTTCGCGGAGAGCGCGGTCCCGCGCGAGCGCGCGGCGGCGACCTCCGCCCGGTTTCCCAATGTCGCCTTTTCCGACGGCAGCCTGCTCGACGGGTTTCTGAAGCGGCTGCGCAAGCGGCAGCCGCTCGCCGTGCCCGTCCAGACGCGCCGGTACTTCATCACGCTGGCGGAGGCGGGGCGGATCTGCCTGCTCGCGGCCGTCTGCGCGCCGGACCGCCACCTGCTCGTGCCGCGCGTGGACGGCGAGAAGGACCTGCGCGAGCTGCAGGCCGTCGCGGAGGCCGTGCTCCGCGCGCACGGCTTTGAGCCGCGCCACTATCGCGACGAGGCGGAGGCGAAGCGCAGCGTCGACGCCGACCTGAAAAGCGACCGGTATCCGCTCCTGCTCACGCCGCTCGACACGAGCGGCGAGAAACCCTACGAGGAGTTCATCGACGACGGCGAACGGACCGTCGAGATCGGCCTGGCCGATCTGACGGCCGTGGCGGGCCGGCCGGCGCCGGCCGGCGCGGTCGAAACGTTCGTGCGGCGGGCGGAGGAGCTGGTGTCGAATCCGGCCGCTTCCGTGAGCAAAGACGAGATCGTGCGGCTGGTGGGCTCCGTGGTGCCCGGCTTCCGCCATCTCGAGACGGGGCACTCGCTTGACCAACGGATGTGACGAGGGACGGGCCAAAGTATTGCTGCTGACCGTGGGGCTGACGGTCGGGGGCACGGAAGGGCAGCTCCTTGAGCTGGCGTCGCGGCTGGACAGCCGTCGCTTCAGCGTGCTGGTCTGCTCGCTCAAGGGAGAAGGCCCGCTCGCCCGGGACATGAAAGCGCGGGGTGTCCGCGTCGTGGCGCTGGATGGACGGGGCCCGTGGGATGTCCGCGTGCCGTTCCGGCTGGCCGGCCTGCTCCGGCGGGAACGCCCCGATATCCTGCACGCCTTTCTCGGATGGGCCAACCTGGCTGCGTCGGTGATAGGGCGCCCGCTCGGCGTGCCGGTCATCATCTGGTCGTACCGCGACCTCGAGGTCCGGAAGACGCGCGTGCAGTGGCTGGTTGATCGCCTGGCCGTCCGGTGGGCCGATGCCATGACGTGCTGTTCGGACGCGGTCCGGCAGTTCGTGCTGGCGCACCTCGACGGACAGGAGCGCAAGTGCGTGACGGTGCACAACGGCGTCGATCTCGAATCGTTCCGCTCGCCGCGCGCGGCGAGCAGGCGGGAATTTGGATTGCGCGACGGCGTGCCCGTCGTCGGGACGGTCGCGCGCCTGGATGAGCCGAAGAAGGGATTGGCGGTGCTGCTCCATTCGCTCGCGCGGCTGGCCGGAGAGGCAAGCGCTCCTCCGTGGCAGCTGCTGCTGGTGGGGGACGGACCGGCGCGAGAGGAGCTGCGGGACCTCGCCGCGCACTTGGGGCTGTCCGGCCGGGTCGTCTTTGCCGGTCTCCATCGGGACGTGGCATCGGTGCTGCCTTTAATGGACCTCTTCGTCTGCCCGTCCCTGTACGAAGGATTCGGCATCGCCGTCGTCGAGGCGATGGCGTCGGGGCGGCCGGTCGTCGCCAGCGCCACGGGCGGCATCACGGAGATCGTCGTCCCGGGCGAGACAGGGCTGCTGGTTCCTCCGGGCGACGCGGCTGCGCTGGCCGGGGCGATCCGGCATCTCCTCTCCCATCCAGACCAGGCCCACGCGATGGGGGCGCGCGGGCGGCAGCTGGTGCGGGAGAAATTTTCAATCGACACGGCGGTGCAGCGCCACCAGCAGCTGTACGAGTCGCTGTGGAAGCGCCGCCTGGAGGGCGTACCGGTCAAAGGCGGCCTGGAGGTCCGTCCGTCGTGAGCATCTTCGTTCTCAGCCTGACCTTCGTGCTGTCGCTGCTCCTGGCCCTGTACGGCGTGCCGATGGCCCGCCGGGCGGCGCTGACGTTCAACATCGTGGACCGGCCGGACGGCCGGCTGAAATTCCAGTCGCAGCCCGTGCCGTATTTCGGCGGGCTGGCCGTGTACCTGGCCTTCCTCATCAGCCTGGCCCTGACCTTCGAATTCCGGCAGGACGTGCTGGGGCTGGTGCTGGCTGGCACGCTCATGGTCATGGTCGGCCTCATCGACGACTTCGGCGTGCTGAAACCGTGGCCCAAGCTGGTGGGCCAGCTGATCGCGGTCTTCGTGCTCATCCGCAGCGGCATCCGGATCGAGATCGCCGCCCTGCCGGACTGGCTGGCCCTCGCGCTCACCGTCTTCTGGATGATCGGCATCATCAACGCCGTCAACATCATCGACGTGATGGACGGGCTGGCGGGCGGCGTCAGCGTGGTCGCCTGCGCATGGCTCTTCGTCGTGGCCCTGCTCAATCAGGACATGATGGTCGCCGTGATGGTGGCGGCGCTCGCGGGCAGCCTGCTGGGATTTCTCCGGTTCAATTTCCATCCGGCCCAGATTTATCTGGGAGACTCGGGTTCCCTGTTCATCGGGCTGATGCTGGGGGCGCTGGCGATGATCGGCAAGTACACGGCGGTCAATCCGGTCTCCCTGCTCGCGCCCGTGTTCGTGCTCGGCGTGCCGATCTTCGACACGCTGTTCGTGATGTACATCCGCAAGCTGCGCGGCATCCCGGTCTTCCTCGGCAGCCCCGACCATTTCGCCCTGCGCCTCCGGCGGTGGGCGCTCTCGGTGCCCCAGGTTTCCGTGTTGAGCTACGGCGTGGCGGCGCTGCTCGGCGCGATCGGCGTCGGCATGATGTTCGTCCGCACGGAGGTGGCGCTCGGACTCGTGGCGGGAACTGTTCTGATAGGGGTCGTCGCGGCGCTCTGGCTGAAGCGCATCGACATGTCCAAACCGGCGGGGGAGACGCCTCTACCGGAATCGTCCCACGCCACCGCGTCCAAAGCTCCATGATCCTGATCATCGGCGCCGGCCTGGCCGGTCTCAGCACCGCGTACCATCTGCACGATCGTCCCTACCGGGTCGTCGAAAAGGAAAAAGAAGCGGGCGGCCTCTGCCGGTCCTACCGGATGGACGGCTTCACGTTCGATTGGACGGGCCACCTCCTGCATTTCCGCCAGCCGGCCATCCGCGAGCTGGTCGAGCGGCTGCTGGCGGGGCAGCTGGAGCAGCACAGCCGCCGGTCCTACATCTATTCCCACAAGACCTACACGGAGTATCCCTACCAGGTGAACACCCACGGGCTTCCGCCGGACGTGGTGCGGGAATGTCTGATGGGCTTCATCGCCACGCTGACGGCGCCGCCCTCGACGCTCAAGCCGGAGGAGCGGTCCTTCAAGCAATGGATTCTCGAGAGCCTCGGCGAAGGGTTCGCGAAGCACTTCATGGTGCCGTTCAACGAGAAGCTCTGGCAGGTGCCGCTGGAGGAGCTGACGTCGGACTGGGTCTCGTGGCTCGTGCCGAAGCCGGAACTGAAGGACGTGATCAACGGCGCGCTCGGCATCAAGGACAAGGCCTTCGGCTACAACCCGTCGTTTTTGTATCCGCGGCAGGGCGGCATCGGCGCGCTCCCGAGCGCCTTCCTGGCCGGCGTGAAGGACATCGTCTACGGCAGCGAGCTGATGGAAGTGGACACGACGCGCCGCCGCGCCGTCTTCCGCGACGGGCGGACGGAGCCGTACGAGACCCTGGTGTCCACCATGCCGGTGCCCGAGCTGGTCCGCCGCTGCGCCGATCTGCCCAACGCGATCCGGGAGGCGGCGGCCGGGCTCCGCTGCGCGTCGGTCTACAACATCAATCTCGGCGTCGCGCGCGAACGGGTGTCCGACAAACATTGGATCTATTTTCCGGAGCGGGAATATCCGTTCTATCGCGCCGGCTTCCCCATGAACTTCTCGCCGGCCCTGGGCCGGCCCGGGTGCAGCTCGCTGTACGTCGAGGTGTCGCATCAGCCGGACGCGGTCACGCCGCCGGCCGATCTGATCAAACAGGTCCGGGCGGGGCTGGAGCGCGCCGGCATTTTCCGGCCGGACGACGAGATCGTCGTCGCCGACGTGAAGGACATCCGCTACGCCTACGTGCTCTTCGACAAACATCGTGCGCGCGCCCTGCCGGCCGTGCTGGCCGAGCTGGAGTCGCGGGGCATCCACTCCATCGGCCGCTACGGCCGGTGGGAGCACACCTCGATGGAAGACGCGATCGCCCAGGGCAAACAGCTCGCCGAAAAATTGCGGGCGGCGTGAGCCATGCCGCACGCCGTCTGCCACATCATCACCAAGCTGGAGCTGGGCGGGGCGCAGGAGAACACGCTCTTCACCGTGTCGCATCTCGACCCGGCGCGGTTCCGGCCGATGCTCATCACCGGCGAACCGGGCCTGCTCGATGACGACGCCCGGAAGCTGCCCGGCGTCGAGTTTTATCAGGTCTCGTCGCTCGTGCGCGAGCTGCGGCCCCTGTCGGACCTCCGCGCGCTGGTTTCGCTGACGAAGCTGCTCAGGCGGCTCAAGCCCCTCATCGTCCACACGCACAGCTCGAAAGCCGGCATTCTGGGACGCCTGGCGGCGCGGCTGGCCGGCGTGCCGGTGATCATCCATTCCATCCACGGGTTCGGCTTCACCCGCTACCAGTCTCCGCCGGTGCGGCGGGCGCTCATTGCGCTGGAATGTCTGGTAGCAAGAATCACCACGCGCTTTTTCGCCGTGTCGGAGGCCAACCGCCGGCTCGGCGTGGAGCTGGGGCTCTTTGCGGACGACCGATGTACGGTGATCCGCAGCGGCGTGGACCTGGAGACCATTCGCCGGACGAGAGTGGATACGACGGCCAAGAAGCGCGAGCTGGGGCTGGAGCCGGGCCGGCCCGTCGTCGGCATGGTGGCGCCGATGAAGCCGCAGAAAGCCCCGCTGGATTTCGTGCGCGTGGCGGCGCGGGTCGCCGGGAAAAAACCCGAGACGCAGTTTCTGTTCATCGGCGGCGGCGAGCTGCTTGGCGCGATGGAAGCCGAAATCGCCAGGCTCGATCTGGCGAAGTCCTTCCGCCTGGCGGGATGGCGTCGCGACGTGCCCGCGCTCATGCGCTGCCTGGATGTCTTCGTGCTGACGTCGCTCTGGGAAGGGCTCCCCCGGGTCTATCTCGAGGCGCTGGCGAGCGGCGTGCCGGTCGTGGGGACCAGAGTGGACGGAGCGGCGGAAGTGATCCGCGACGGCATCAACGGGTACCTGCTCGCGCCGGGGGACGTGCCGGGGCTGGCCGACCGGGTGCTCGCGCTGCTCGCGAACCCGACGCTGGCGGCCGACATGGGCAAGCGGGGCGGGTCGCTCCCGCCGGAGTTCGACATTCACGACATGGTCCGGCGCCAGGAGGAAGAGTACGGGAGGCTGCTGGCAGGAATCAAAGCGTAGAATGTCTTGAGCGAAACGAAGTCCTGTGTTACACAAGCCAAGCACGCACGTACGGAAAGACGATGAACGTTCCACTCCTGGATCTGAAAGCGCAGTACAAGACGATCAAGCCTGAGATCATGGCGGCGATCGAAGCCGTCTGCGACGAGCAGGGGTTCGTCCTGGGGCCCCGCGTCGTGGAATTGGAGCAGGCGGTGGCGAAGTTCGTCGGCGTCGGCCATGCCGTCGCCTGCGCGTCCGGGAGCGACGCCTTGCTGCTGTCGATGATGGCGCTGGGCGTCGGGCACGGCGATGAGGTCATCACCGCGCCGTTCACGTTTTTCGCGACGGCCGGATCGATCTCGGAGTGCGGCGCCGCGCCGGTCTTCGTGGACGTGGAGCCCGACACGTTCAACCTGGACCCGGCGAAGATCGACGCGAAGATCACGCCACGCACCAAAGCCATCATGCCCATCCATCTGTTCGGCCAGTGCGCCGACATGGACGCGATCAAGACGATCGCCAAACGCCGCGGCCTCGCGGTGATCGAGGATGCCTGCCAGGCCATCGGCGCGTCGCGCCACGGCGTCAAGGCCGGCGCGCTGGGCGACACCGGCTGCTTCAGCTTTTTCCCGACCAAGAATCTCGGCGGGTACGGGGACGGCGGCATCATCACCACGGCCGATGCCCAGCTCCGCGAGAAGCTGGCCATGCTGCGGGTGCACGGCAGCAGGGTCCGCTACGTGCACGAGCTGCCGGGCATCAACAGCCGCCTGGATGCGATCCAGGCGGCCGTCCTGCGCGTGAAGCTCAACCATCTGGAGGGGTGGACCGCCGGCCGGCAGCGGAACGCCAGGCGGTACGAGCGGCTGTTCGCGGACGCCAAGCTGCTGGAGCGCGTGACCCTGCCCCGGACGGACAAGGGCAACGTGCACGTCTACAACCAGTTTACCGTCCGCGCGCAGAAACGGGACGAGCTCCGGGCCTACTTGAAGGACAAGGGCGTCGGGACGGAGATCTATTACCCCATCCCGCTCCACCTTCAAGATTGCTACCGGGGGCTGGGGTATAAAAAGGGCGACTTCCCGGTGTCGGAGCGCGCCGCGGAAGAAGTCATGTCGCTGCCAATCTACGCCGAGCTGACCGAAGACCAGCAAGCCTACGTCGTCCGGACCATCGCGGAGTTCTACCGCCACGCCTGACCGTCCCGCCGTCCACGCGCGGTCCCTACGTTTTTTTCAGGTACAGATTTCCCAGGACCAGGTGCTGCAGACCGGACACGTCGAAGACGCGCAGGGCGTCGCGCGCGCTGTAGACGAGCGGCTCGCCGTGCAGGTTGAACGAGGTGTTGAGCACGAGGCCGTGGCCGGTGCGGCCTTCGTAGTCCTTGAGGAGCGCGTCATAGGAAGGATTTGAGGCGGCGTCCACCTCCTGGGGGCGGAGCGTGAAATCCTGCGGGTGCAGCGCGGCCCGGCAGGCGTCCCTGGCTCTCGGCTCGCTGTCGAAGGTGATGACCATGTAGGGGGCGTCCATCGGCTTCGGCTTGCGGAGATAGCGGGAGGCGCGCTCGCGCAGCACCGAGGGCGCGAAGGGCATCCAGAAGTCGCGGGATTTGATGGCGTCGTTGAGGATGCGCGGGGCTCCCGGGTCCGACGCGTTCGCCAGCAGCGAGCGGTTGCCGAGGGCCCGCGCGCCGAATTCCATGCGGCCGGCGACGCGGGCGACGATCTTGCCCTCCGCCAGCAGGCCGGCGATGAGCGATTCCGGCGACGCCGTGTCTTGGACGGAGACGGACGACGCGAAGCGGAAATTTTTGACGGCCTGCTCGATGTCGGCCCGAGAGCACTCGCCGCCCCAATAGAGCGACGCCAGCTTGGGAATGGCGACGGGGCGGCCCTGTCCGAGCTGGGCCTGCGCGAAGGCGGCATAGGCGGCGCCGACGGCGTTGGATTCGTCGCCGCCGGACGGCACGATGAAGAGGCGCTCCACGCCGGGCGAGGCGAGGATGCGCTGGTTGGCCTTCACGTTCATGAAGATGCCGCCGCTCAGGCAGACCGTGCCGATGCCCGTTTCCTTCACGCAGCGGCCGACCCACTCCGCGAGAAACTCTTCCGTGAACGACTGGATCGCCGCCGCGATGTGGTCGAAGCGGTGCCGGGCGACGAGCCGCTCGAGAAAGGGAAGGATCCGGTTGCCGATCGGCACGCCGGAGGGCCGCCGCCAGGTCATCGGATTGGCACGGTCCCATTCGATCAGGCTGCGGAACGAGCGGGCGAGGCTGTCCGTGGCGCCGCCCGCCAGGCCGTAGGGCGCCAGCCCCATCACCTTGTACTCGTGCTCGAGCGGAACCATCCCCATCAAATACGTGATCATGCCGTAGAGGCCGGCCACCGTATGGTGATTGGAGACCTCGCTCAGCCACTCGAGGCAGCCGCGATGGCCGATGCTCACGGTGGCGCACAGGCCGTCGCCCTCGCCGTCGTTCGTCAGGACCAGCACCTTCTCGTCCATGTTCCCGAAGCCGTAGTAGGCCATGGCCGCGTGGCAGGTGTGGTGGTCGATGAACGAGACGCGCTGGGGGCTGATGCCGAGGGGGGCCAGTTCCTCAAGAACCACGCGCTGGTGGCGCTCCGATGCGTAGCCCTTCCACCGATTGCGCAGCCAGGGATAACCGGCCAGGGCCGCGCGCACGCGGCCGGCCGGACCGGAAGCCTGCCGGTGCATGCGCGCGTAATCGTCGAGGACCTGCCGGCCGTCCGCGACCATGTAGCTGGACCAGGTTCCGCACACCGCTACGCGGTCGATCTGGTCGAGACTGGTCGGGCCGCCAAGCTGGAGGACTTCATGGATGGCCAGCGCCGGAATGCCGCCCGCGTTTTTGATCCGGCTGAGGCGCTCTTCCTGCACGGCGGCGATGACGTTGCCGTCGTCCAGCAGGGCCGCCGTCGCATTGTGGCCGATGTTCAATCCGAGAATTTTCATGGTTGATTCGCGCGAGGGAAAACGGGCATATAGTGTGGTGAGGATACCAGCGCGAGGAAGGCCAGGCAAGGACGGGCGGGAATCGCGCGAGATGTGCGGAAGGCATCGGTGAGGCCACGAAGGGCGGGGACGCCCGTATAAGGAGGATCGCATGACGGAGGAGACATCATCCGCGGCCACGGAACTCGCGGGTGCCGAGAAGCGGAGCACGGAAGGCCGGCAACGCCCCTACAAAGTGTTGCGTGCGCTGGCGAAGGTCTACACCATCTTTGCGCCGCTCTTGGCGGCCGTGATGGTCTACAATGCCGGCGTGGCCTGGTACATCGAGGAAGAAATGATGGACAAGGTGCGCATGAGCCTGTGGTTTCTCGTGCAGGCCGCCATGATCTTTCTCCTCATGAAAGGCGCGGCCCAGATGATCTATCTGGTGTTCGACATCGCGCGGGGGGTGAACAAGCTGAGCGGCGAGGGCGAGAACGGCAAAAGCTAGGCGAGTTCGCTAGCATTACATCTGGAACATGACGGGGACAGGCTCCGAAACGGTGCCTGTCCCCGTTTTATTTCTCAGAAGAAGGGGTGGGGTGGGCGCGCAAAGCGGGTTTCCTTCGGGGCAAGGACTTCCCACGCATGACCCTGCATCAGCCAGTTCCCGCGGTCAGAGACGAGGTAGTGAACTTCTCCGAACCAGCTATCGATGTTAACGCGTTGGCCGGATTCGTTGGAAATGGCCCACAGGCTTCCCGTGCAGGTGACCCTGGCGGTCGGAGGATTTTTTTCGGACTCGACCTCGATACGCGTAAACACATGGGTCGCTGAAAAATCGTGATAGTTTTCCAATAGATGCTTCCATTCCGTTCTCAGGGTGTCTTTTGTGAAGCCGTGGTGCTTGTAGTTGTCAGCGTAGAGCGCCATGACGGCATCCAGGTCCCGACGCTGAAGCCCTTCCTCGGCCCGCTTAAACGCGCTCAGAATTTCATCCACGGTCTTTTGGTCGGCTTGTATAGAGGCGGAATGAGAGATGTATGTTCCGCAGCTGCCCGCCCTTCCTCAGCCGCGACATTCTCAGTCGTTCCGGGAGGTGTGGAGAGCGAAAGGCCATCCCACCCCGCTCTTCTCAGCTGGTGACGGCTCCCTCCGATGCCGACGACACGTGACGGGCATACTTCGCCATCACGCCGGACGTATACCGCGGCACCGGCTGTTTGACCTTCTTCAGCCGCGCCTTGATCTCTTTCGCAGACAGCTCCACATCCAGTTTCCGCTTGGCCACGTCGAAGACGATCGTGTCGCCGTTCTTGAGGGCGGCAATGGGGCCGCCTTTGGCCGCTTCAGGCGCGACGTGCCCGGCCATCAAGCCGTGCGTGGCGCCGGAAAACCGCCCGTCGGTGAGCAGCGCGACTGAATCGCCGAGCCCTTCACCCACGATTGCCGCCGTCACGCCGAGCATTTCTCTCATGCCCGGTCCGCCCACCGGCCCCTCGTAGCGGATCACGACCACGTCGCCGGCCTTGATCTGCCGAGATTTTACTGCGGCGAAGGCGTCTTCTTCGCGATCGAAGACCTTGGCCGGGCCGCGGAACGTCATCATCGAATGGCCTGCCACCTTCACGACGCAGCCTTCCGGTGCAAGGTTGCCCTTGAGGATGACCATGCCGCCGGTTTGCTTGATCGGGTTGGACAGGGGCCGCAACACCTGCTGCCCCTGTGTCTCGGTCGCCCGTGCCGCTTCCTCGCCGATGGTGCGGCCGGTCACCGTCGGCTGATCGGCATGCAGAATGCCGGCGTCCAGCAGCCGCTTGGCGACGAGCGTCGTGCCGCCCGCAGCGTAGAGATCAGCTGCCATGAAGCGGCCGCCCGGCTTGAGATCGGCCAGGAGCGGCACCTTCCGGCTGATCTTGTCGAAGTCGTCAATGGTGAGCCGCACGCCGGTTTCCCTCGCGACGGCTATTAGATGTAGCACCGCATTCGTCGAGCCGCCCGTCGTGGCCACGGCGGCGATCGCGTTCTCGATGGCCTTGCGTGTGATGATCTGACGCGGGCGCAGGTCCTTCTTGAGCAGCTCCATGACCATCTGTCCGCATTTGAACGCGACGTCGTCCTTGTGCTGATCCATGGCCGGCACGCCGTTCATGCCCATGGGCGAGATGCCGAGAAACTCGAAGGCGATCGCCATCGTATTGGCCGTGAACTGGCCGCCGCAGGCGCCGGGGCCCGGACAGGCGTGGTCTTCGAGGTCCTTCAGCTCCGCATCGGTCATTCTGCCGGAGGCGTGCTTGCCGACCGCTTCGAAGACGTCCTGAATCGTGACGTTGCGCCCCTGAAACTGTCCGGGCATGATCGAGCCGCCGTAGAGCATGAGCGACGGCCGGTTGAGCCGCGCCAGCGCCATGACCGTGCCGGGGATCGTCTTGTCGCAGCCGGAGAGCGCCACGACCGCGTCGAACAGATGCCCGCGCGCGACGAGCTCGATGGAATCGGCGATCACCTCGCGGCTGATCAGCGAGGCCTTCATGCCTTCCGTGCCCATCGAGATGCCGTCGGAGACGGCGATGGTGTTGTATTCGATCGGGGTGCCGCCCGCGGCGCGGATGCCGGCCTTCACCTTTTCGGCCAGTCTCCGTAAATGGTAGTTGCAGGGCATGACCTCGATCCACGTGTTGGCGACGCCCACGAGCGGACGGGAGAGATCGGCGTCAGTAAACCCAACCGCTTTGAGCATGGCGCGGGCCGGCGCGCGCCCGGGTCCGTCCAAGAGGTCACGGCTTTTGCATCGAGGGTCGATCGTCATCGCGTCTCCTTCGTCAATGTGTTCATGTGCCGGGGAGGCAATCTCGCATAGAAGAAGGGAACCGGTCAATCGTCTGGAGCACCGGCGTCGTCGTACCACTTCTCCTTGCGGATCGGACACAACCCCTTCTTGTTGATGATCTCCGACACGTCCTGGAGCATCCCGCTGTTCCCGCACAGATAGACGGCCAGATTCGAGACCGAGCGAACACGTTCCTCGGCGAGCCGCGTGACGCGTCCGGCCTCGCCGGTCCAACCCGGCTCGGGCCGCGAGAGGGTGGTGACGGCGGTGAAATTCGCGAGGCGCTTCGCCAGGGCTGCCAGCTCGTCCTGGTAATAGAGGTCCTTCTGGCTGCGGAGCCCCCAGAACAGGGTCACGGCGCGCGGGAATTGCTTGTCCGCCAGGTCGTACAGCATGGACCGGAACGGCGCGATGCCGGTGCCGGTGGCGACCAAGAGCACATCCCGATCGGCTTCGTCCCTCAGATAAAAGGTGCCGGCGGCTCCCTTGAATTCAACCTGGTCTCCTTCCCGCAGGCCGAACAGATAGGTGGAGCCGGGGCCGTCCTTCACCAGATTCAGCACCAGCGTCACTCCGTTCCGCTGGCTGGGCGGGGAGGCGATCGAGTAGGGGCGTGTGACGGTGCGGTTGGTCTTGGGGTTCGTCACCACGAAGGAGACGAACTGCCCGGCTTTGAACGAAATCTCGCCGGGCGCGCGCAGCGCAAACCGGATCTCCCGCACGTCGTGCGTGAGGGTGCGGATGCCCTCGGTTCCGGCTTTGAACAGTTGTATGGCCATGAGAATGCGACGCTCCCTGGCGGATCATCCCGGCCAGGGAGCGTCGTGCCGACGACGTATGCCGGCGCGCCGTTACTTCTTGCCTTTGCCTTTCTTGTCTTCCTTCTTCTCGGCCTTCTTGTCCTCGACGTCGATCACGGCGCCGGTCGCGGCGTCAATGTGGATCTCGCTGACTTTGCCGTCCGCGCCGACGACCTCCACTTCCCAGATCGTCTTGTCGTGCTTCTTTTCCAGCTCGGCCTCGACCACCGTGCCCTGGACCTTTTCCGTTGCGGTCTTGATGGCCTGCTCCACCGTGACCTTGGCTTCCTTCGCCATCGCGGCGACATCGCCCTCGTCCTCGTGTTTGCCCTTCTTGTCGCTCCAGGCCGGCCCGGTCGCGACGAGGCTGGCTCCGACGAGCACTGCAAAAACGATCGCGCTGATTCCGAATCTCTTCATGGCTTGTCTCCTTTCATGCCGTGGCCTCCGCCCTCCATCTCCTTCATCCGATGCTCGCCCCGCATCTTCATCATCTTCTCATGCTCGGCCTTTTCTTTCTCCCGCTGCTCGGGCGTCAGCAACGCGAGAGCATCCCGCTTGGCCTTGATAGCCGCCAGGCGCAGGCTTGCCTGCAAGGCTCCGCTCTGCTTGAGCTTGGCCTCGATCGCCGCAAGGTCGGCTTTCGCGTCCGGGACGAGCACGTCCAGTTCGCGCTCCGCGACCTGGATGTCGGCTTCGGTCCTGATGCGCGTCTTGTCCAGCTCGAACTGGAGATTCTTGATCTTGCCGACCTGCTCCTCCGAGAGCCCGATCTCCTTCTGGTGCATGAGCAGGTGACGCAGGAAATGTCCGGCGCCGCCGTGGCGGCCTTTCATCCCGCCGCCGTGCTCGCCGTAACCCTTGCCCTGCTCCATCGGCCCGCCGCGCGGCTCGTCCGCCCAGAGCGATGGCGCGATCAGCAGCACCATCATGGCAGTCAATCCGATCAACCTGTTCATGACCTCCATCTCCTTTCTCGGTTAACGACTCAGAAGCCCGCTTTCTGTTTTCAGCGCGTTGAAGATGAACTGGATCGCCAGCGCCGCGAGCAGGAGCCCCATCAACCGCGTGATGATCTTCTCCGCGATGGGACCCAGCCAGTGCGCCGCGCCCCGCGCTGCCAACGCCAGAATCATATAGCTGACGATGCCGATGGCCGCGATACAGCCGAGCAGCACGCCCCGTTCCGTCCAGTCGGCAGCCCGCGATTCGAGCAGGATCACCGCCGAGATGGCGCCGGGCCCGGCCATCATCGGAATCGCCAGCGGGGTAATGGCGATGTCGTCCTTTCTGATCCCGGCCTCGGTTTCTTCCGCCGTCTCCTGCACGGCGGACCGCTGCGCCCGGAGCATGTCCAGCGCGACCAGCAGGAGCACGAGCCCGCCCGCGGCCTGCAGCGCGGGGAGCGACACGCCCAGCACGCGAAACAGACTCTGACCGGTGAACGCAAAAGCCGCCAGGATGCCGACCGTCACCAGGCAGGCGACCTGCGCCATGCGGCCCCGTTGCGCGACCGTATCCCGCGCGGTCATGGCGAGGAACGCCGGCACCGCGGCGATCGGGTCCACGATCAGGAACAGCGACCCGAATGAAAACAAGGCATATTCGGCCAGGGTCATGGTGCATTCATCCCCGGTGAGCGGCTCGCAACAGCTCGGCTCGCGGATCCGGATGGGGCGTCCGGCTCAAGCGCTCATACAGCGCGCGTTCGTCGTCCGACGTCGCAGGCGGCATCACGATCTGCAGCGTATAGAACAGGTCGCCGCGCCCGCCCGACGCGGTCGGCAAGCCCTTGCCCTTAAGCCGGAGCTTGCCGTCGGCGCGGCTGCCCGGCGGCACCTTCACGCGCACCGGCTCGGCCAGCGTCGGCGCCAGGACCTCGGCGCCGAGGGCGGCCTCCCACGGCCAGACGGGTAGTGTCACGTGGAGATCGGCGCCCTCGCGGCGGAACACCGGGTCCGGCTCGATGTGCACGCGCAGGTAGAGATCGCCCTGCCTGCCGCCGCCGCGGCCGGGGCTGCCCCTGCCCGCGACGCGCACGCGCGTGCCGTCCTGAACGCCGGCCGGAATCTTGATGTCGATCGTGCGGGACTGGGTCCGCCCGTTGGGGCCGCCCGGCTCCGTGACTTCCACGCGCCGCGTCACGCCCGTGAGCACCTCGCGCAGCGTCAGCCGGGCCTCGGTCTCCAGGTCCTGACCCGGCGCGGCGCCGCCGCGAAACCCGGAGCCCCGTTGCGCCCGCCCGCCGAAGAGGTTCTCGAACACGTCGCCAAAGTCGAAGCCCTGGTCGGTTGTAAAACCTTCGTTGCGCTGCCAGCCTCCGCCGAAGCCCTGACCGGCGCCTGCCTGTTGCCGGGCCTTTTCGTAGGCCTCGGCGTCCTGCCAACGGTGCCCGTAGCGGTCGTATTTTTTCCGGGTGGCTGGATCACTCAGGACCTCGTGCGCCTCATTCAGCTCCTTGAACTTTTTTTCCATCTCGCCCTTGCGGGCGCCGGTGTGGAGGTCAGGGTGGTACTGCCGGGCCAGTTTGCGGTAGGCCTTCTTGATCTCGTCCGGCGTGGCGGTGCGGGACAGGCCCAGGACGTCGTAATAGTCTCGTTGAGAAGTCGGCATCGTCGTTCGCGCGGTTACGTAGCCTTCAGCTTACGGCCTGGCCTTCGTCTTTTCAAGGTGAGGGTGGCGAGACGCGCGAGCAGCCGCGGCGCTACGGTTTGCGGCTCACTTCGTTCAGACGGACGCGCACGTATTCCTTCACCGATTCGTAGATCTCCTTGTTGATTTTCCCGGTCGCGAACAGGTGGGAGGCTTCGTGCTCGATCTCGTGGATTTGCGCCTCGCTCGGATTCTGGAGCAGACGCTTGACGAGCGACTTGCTCCGCCAGCGGCCGGCGAGGAAATGGAGCGCGGCCCAGGCGGTGCCGCCCAGCGAAAAGAGCCCCAGCAGGAAGTCCCGGTATCGCTGCAGGAAATCCACGAGGCCCTGCGGCTCCGGACGTCCCTGGTAGAAGGCGACGGCGCCCGGATGGGGCGGGTAGTAGGAGTGCTGCGCGAGCTGGGCGGCCTTGGAGAGCGGCGTCATGAACGGGAGCGATGACGCCATCTCGTGCGAGTGGTTGAACAGCGTTTCGGCGATGCGGTAGGCCACTTTGTCGGACAGCTCGCTGCTCGCGATCAGGGTTTCGTCGACGGCGAGGGTCTGGATGTCGTGCGGCGGGAACTCCACCGGTGCCGGATAGCTGGATGCCGGGATGGTCACGACGTCCATGAAGGGGTGCGAGCGCTGGATGCCCGGGGCCCGATCCACCGCCAGCAGGATGAACCGGCCCTTCCCGGCCAGGTCGCTCACCGCGTTGGTGCCGAACGCCGTCAGGAAGAATGCGGCCGCGAGGTCGCCTGTCTCCAGGCCCCGTTTCACTTCCGCGAACGTCCAGTTGTGGCCCACGACCAAGAGATCGGCCGTCCCGGCCTTCCCATCGGAAGACCCGAGCGCAAAGCCGTAGTGCTCGAGGACCAATCGGGCCATCTTCCTGGTTCCGCTCCCCTCGGCGCCGATGAACACCTTCAACGGCGGCAGGCGCTGTGCCCGCCGTGCCTCGATCAGTCGCCTGAGATCGCCCAGGCTCTCCAGCTTCATCTTTCCGCGGGCTCCCGTGGTCTCGAGGTCGCGGCGCGCCACGATCTTGAGGGGCGAGTTGAACATCTGGACAAGCGAGCGGACCTGCAGTTGAACGGGCGATTCCGCACCGGCGGGGCCGCCGTTCGCGCTCCGCCCGTGCCGGTGATCCAACTCGACGCCTTCCTCCGCGAGACCGAGCTGGGCATCGCCGGCGACAATGCGGCTGACGTTCTCCGTCGCGCCGCGGGACGCCAGGTTGACGAAGTCGATGTCACGGCCCTGTGGAAATCCGGGGAAGGCGTCCTCCAGGACGTCCTGCAGGGCGGCGCCGACCTGAAAATAGAGATCGCCGGGGTCTCCGGAAGAGATGTACAGCGTCGGCGTCGGCGCCGTCAGGTAGCGGATGATGAGGACACCGGCGACCAGGAGCACGCCGATCGCCGCCATCCATTTCGTCCGTGACGGGCGCGCGACGGCGTTCCGGCCGGCCGAAGAAATCTGCGGTTCTGCCATGACGGGACCTTCCTTTGTGCGGCGTCTCGATGGCGCACGCTCCGTTCGGACGCGGGTCAATACTTCACTGCGAGGCCGGCGCTGACGGCATACTCGGGCGCTCCGTCCGAGAGGCCGATCATCGTGAAGGCGTTGAGCCCCACTCGAGGGGTCAGGTCGTAGTTCAGCGTCATCAGCACGTCCTGGGGATTCTGGTTGCCTTCGATGACCGCGCGGTATTCTTCGAAGTACACGCCGGCGACGAGCGCGTTGGTGAAATAGTATCCCAGCCCCACGTCGTAGTTCCATTGGTTCCGGAAGTTGTCCCCCGCCGGCTTACCGACGAACGTGAAGCCCGCGTCCATGTACAGGACCAATTTCTCGGTGACGAACTTCGACGTTTCCATCCCGAATCCCTCGTCGAACTTCCCGGTGCCCAGGCCCCGGCTCGACGAGGCCGTGGGGATCTTGAGGCGGGCGGTGAGGGCGACGGTCGGCCACCAGTGCTGCTCGTCCAGCAGGTAATGCCGGCCCCGCAGGACAATGTCCCCAAGGCCCGCTTGCGTGACCGGCGGGCCGGGCGCCGTGCCGAGCGGCGTCCGGCGGTTGGGGAGGCCGCTCAAGAGGACCACCGAGCCGTCCCCCTTGACGCTGATGAAGGGGACGACCAGCGAGACATCCCCCTCCCCGAACAGCCGTTGGATGCTCAACGGAACGTAAGTGATGTCGGTGCGCGTGCCGGTGCCGTACGTTCCGCTGGAGTAATTCGGGGTCAGGCCGAACAGCCACGTGGAGCTCCCACGGGGCGGTTCTTCCTCGTGCGGGTCGGCGCCGAGCAGTACGAGGCAGGACAGGACGCGCGCGACGGCCCACCAGGTCTGGGGAAATTTGCAGCTCAAACAGGCGCCTTAGCGGTGATGGGGCCGCTCAGGCCGGGGCGGCCGATGATGCCGCTGCGGGCGCTCTGTCCGCTGTGACGAGGCGGGGGGCTGGCCCGACGGTTGTTGAGCCGCTGTGCGGCCCTGCGTGCCGCTCCCGGATTGCCCGCCCGGCTGTCCGGTTGAGCTCTCGATGACCTGCTCCTGTTTCTGCTGTCCGAGAGTGGGGCCCGTTTCGGTGCTCACGTCGCCCCGCGTATCGGGCTTTTCTTCGGCCGGTTGGGCTGAGGCGGGAGCAACCGCCGGACCGGCGGCCAGCGACAGGAGGGCGAGCGCGACGGCCAGCGGTCCGGTCACGCCCGTCACCTGCTCTCTGCGCCGGCGGTCTTCGCGCGCGCCATCATTTTGCAGTAGGAGCAGATCTCGCCGGTGGTCGGCTGGCCGCATATGCCGCACGGATGCAGCAGGGCCTGGTCCTTCTCGGCCATGGACGATGCGGCAGGCTGGGCGTGAGCCTGCTTCTCCAGGAAGCCCCAGTAAAACCGGTGCTTGGTGCCCGGCGATTCCGTTTCGAGCCGGTTCAGGACTTCCTTATAGAGGAGCATCTTCGAGCCCTTGGCCATCGGGCATTCTTCCACGATGTAATCGATCTTATTGAGCACCGCATAGGCGGCGAGCTCCCGCTCGCTCAGCCGGTACAAGGGCTTCACTTTTTTGGCGAAGCCTTCGACCGAGGCGGGGAGTGTCGGGCTTTGCTTGTCCAGATATTCCTCCTGCCAGTGGAGCATGTTGCCGAGCAGCCGGGCCGCTTCGTCGTCCAGATTGTGGCCGGTGGCCATGACGTCGTAGTCCTGCTCGACGGCGGCCTTGTTGAACTGGTAGCGCTTGATCGTGCCGCAGGTCGCGCAGGTCGGGCGGTGCACGAGATCGGACAGCTCCTTGATGCCCGCGCCCTCTTCGTCCTGGACCGTGTGGATCAGCAGCTTCGCGCCGTGCGAACGTGCTACGGCTTCGGCGAACCGCTCGACCTTCTCGCGGGATTTCGCCGAGTAGCCGGGGATGCCGAGGTCCACGTAGAGCGCGTCGGCGCGATAGCCCAGCGTGAGCAGCACATGCCACAGGGCCAGGCTGTCCTTGCCGCCGGAGACGGCGACCAGGATGCGGTCATCCCGGCCGAACATCCGCTCGTGCTTGATTGCGTAGGCCGTCTGATCGCGCGCGTAGGTCGTGAAGCACGGAGCGCAGAAAGCGGCGTTGTGCCGGGGGAGATCGATGACCGCCTTGGTTTTACACTTGGTGCAGTTCATGTGTTCAGCCGCCCGAGATCACAGGACGAATCTCCACCACATCGCCGTCCTTCAGCAGTTCGTCTTCCGTGATCAATTCGTCGCCGCGGATGACGAGGTGGGCTTCCTGGACGAGGTTGAGCTCGCGCAGGACGTCTTTGGCCTTCTTCGGGCCTTTGATTTCCACCGAGCGTTCGGGATGGCTGAGCTTGACGTGCATGGGCGCTAGAGTTCCGCTTCACGCAGAAATTTCGCCGCCTCCTCGGGCGTGACCGGATTGATGTAGAAGCCGGTGCCCCATTCGAAGCCGGCCACCGGCGTCAGCTTCGGGATCAGCTCGATGTGCCAGTGGTAATACTCGCCGGTCTTCTCGTGGAGCGGGGACGTGTGCAGGATGAAGTTGTAGGCCGGGCGGCGCAGCGTGCGGTCCATGCGCCGCAGCGATTCAGAGAGGATCGGGGCCAGCATTTCGAACTGGGTCTTCTGGCTTTCCTCGAAGTAGGCGGCGTGCCGCTTCGGCAGGACCCACATTTCGAAGGGGAACCGGGGGGCGAAGGGCGTGACGCAGATGAACTCGGGGTTCTCCGCCACGACGCGCTCCTGGTCGTTCATCTCCTGGCGGATGATGTCGCAGTAGATGCAGCGCTCCTTCTGCTGGTAGTGCGCCCGGCAGCCCTCGATTTCGGTGAGCACGCTGGTCGGGATGACCGGCAGCGCGATCAATTGGGAATGCGTGTGCTCCAGCGTCGCGCCGGCGGCGGCGCCGTGGTTCTTGAAGACCAGAATATAGCGGAAGCGCATGTCCCGTTTGAGATCCACCATCCGGTCGCGATACGCCCACAACACGTCCTCCACACGCTTGACCGGCAGGTCGGCCAGCATGTCCTTGTGGTCCGGCGTTTCGATGATCACTTCGTGCGCGCCCACGCCGTTCATCCGGTCGTAGAGGCCGACTCCTTCGCGGCCCATGTCGCCTTCGACTTGCAGGGCCGGATATTTGTTCGGCACGACGCGGACCGCCCAGCCCGGCGAGTTGGCGCCTCCTCCCTGAGGCCGGTAGGCCAGGACTTCGTGGGGCGTGAGCTGTTCCTGGCCGGGGCAGAAGGGGCACAGAGCGGTGGACGGCTGGCGCGCCGGCTCGGCCGGATAGAAATCGCGGGGGCGGCCGGCCCGCTCGGTGGAGATGATGACCCAGCGGCCGACGATGGGATCTCGGCGGAGATCAGGCATGGTTCCTCGAAGAATGGTCAAGGGTCAATGGTTCATGGTCAATGGTCATGGAAAGTCGAGGATACTTCTTTGCATCATCCATCAACCATAAACCATCAGCCATTGTTAGACCCGCCATGTCGTCGCCTCAAAATTGCCGTCCGGCACGGTCAGGCTGACCGGCTGCTGGCGTGGGTACCGCTCCACTTCCGCGCCGTTCTGCAGGACGGCGATGCTGATCTTGAATTCCTGTCCCGCCTGCAGGCGGAGGTCCTTGAACGGCACCGCCAGCTCCAGGACTTTGCGACGGCAGATCGTCCCGTAGTGGCCGGTCTCGGTCCATCCGCTGCCGTCGGATGCGCCGGAGAGCGTGAACGTGTCCGGCCCCGCAGCCAGGGAAAAGGCCAGCTTGTAGGCGCCCGCGGCGGAGACGACGTGGAAGTCCACGTCCGCCTGCGCCGCGCCGGCGGCGAGCTCCTCGCCCGGGTCCAGCCGCAGGAACAGCGCGTCCACGCTGAACCCGAAGTGGATCGCGCTGAAGAGCTTCTGCGATTTCCACATGGCGCCCAGCGGCGGCGCCGGATCGATCGTGCCGGCCCCGTGCCATTCGAAGAAATCCGAGACGCGTCCGTCGATCGTCGGAGCGAGCAGCGTGACCGGCGGCTGGAAGGGGCGCGTCTCGCGCGTGCCGATGATCGGCTCGTTGAGCGCCTCCGGCGCCGGCAGGCCGGCGCGGAGGTAGACGTTCCGGAGATGCGTGCGGAAAAGCCGGTCGAACTCCGGCTTGTAGTCCGTTTCGAAATCGTCCCCGTACCACCAGCACCAGTCGCTGCCCTCGGCCGCGTACAATTCCTCCCAGGCGCCGCGCGCCTGCTCGGGCGACAGCGTTGACGAGACGGCGGTCAGGCGATCCCGCGTGAGCGTCAGCAGGTCCCAGGCCCGGTTGTCCTCCGGATGGCCGATCCAGATTTTGAAATCCTGGTTGATCCACGACCCGCTGTGCAGATGCTCCAGTCGCTTGGGGTGGGCGTGGGCCGCCAGGGCGCCGCTCATCGTGTCGGTGGTGATGGGCGCTCCGTCTCCGGCCAGGGCCTCGTAGAGGCTGGAGAGGAACCGCTCGCCTCCGTCGTGGTAATGCTCCCAGGGGTTTTCGCCATCGAGGATGATCGGGATCAGCGCTGGCTCCCCAGACGCCTGCGCGGAGATGCCGCGCAGCCGCCGCAGGACGTCCTCCATCGCCGACTCCGGCGCGAGCTTCGAGTAGACGAACCCGAAGGCGTCGGAAATCTCCCGGTCGCGGAACACGATGCGGACGTCCTGTCCCGGCTCGCCGGCGAGATAGGGCTGATAGAGGAACGCCGGACGGTCCCAGCTTCCGAGCGAACGGGCCAGCACGCCTTCGTCCGTGGCGGTCCACCGCAGGCCGGCCGCCTGCAGCATCGGAATCAGCTCGGGACAGACCGACCCTTCCGATGGCCACAGGCCGGCCGGCGCCGCGCCGAAGACCTCCCGGTGCAGGGCCACGGCATTCCGGATCTGCGCCTCCGCGTCGGCCGGCGCCTGGAACCGGGATGGCAGGGAGGCCTCCGGACGGGAGCGCCGGGCGAACTCCGTGTCGATGAGGAGCGGGAGGATCGGATGGTAGAAGGGGCTGGTCGTCAACTCGATCTGGCCGGCGTCCGCGAGCCGTTTATAGTAGGGGATGATCTCACTCACGGCGTGACGCTGCAAGCCGAGAACTTCCTGCTTCTCCTCCTCCGTGAAGCCGCGATCCTTCGCGCGCAGTTCGTTCAAGCGGGGATGCCGGGCCGCCATGCCGTACCCGAACCAGGCGAGGTTGTGCCAGACTTGCAGGTCGAGCAATTCCTGTGGACTGAATTGCGCCGCCAGGCGGTCAAGCGGCTGCTGCCGGACGTCGAGCCCCCGCTTCACGAGCAGCTCGTGATAGCGCGGGAATGGCCGGACCATCGTGCTCCAATTGGCGGCGAAAAAGTGCCGGATGATGAACGCGCGCTCGGACGGCGCCAGCTCGGCGGCGGGCCGCTGCGCGTAGTGCAGGAACAGGTCGCCGACCGATCCCGAGGACAGTTCCCGCAGTTGGATCAGCAGCGACGGCGTGAAGTTGAACGTGGCCTTGACGGAGGGGAAGCGCTCGAGCAGGAAGGCCATGTCGTAATAGGCCTTGGCCGCATGCAGCCGCACCCAGGGCATGCTCGCGAACCCCGCCACGGGGTCCGTGTAATAGGGCTGATGCATGTGCCAGAGAAAGCAGACCTGGGCACGTTTCATCGGGCCTCCCGCCGTCTCTCCGCGCGAGTATCGCACAGGGTCGCAGGGGTTGCAACACGAGCACGCTCCTCCGCCGTGACAAGCCGCCGGGTGCTGGGTATAATCCGCGACCATGGCCGTTGATCCTGTTTCTCCCGTCCCTGTGCTCACCCCTCCGGACCGGTCGCTCGTCGCCACAACCGTTGCAGCGAAGCTGCCGTTCCGCGCCTCGCTGGAGACGCTCGCGCCGCTTCCCGGCGACGCGTCCAACCGCCGGTATTTCCGGCTGGGGTTGTCCGGCGGCCGCTCGGCCATCCTGATGCAGCTGGCCGAGCCGGAAGCGTTCAAGCAGTCGGAAGAGGCGGTGAGCGGCGCCGTGGCTGTCACGGAGCTGCCCTTTCTCAACGTGCACCGCCATCTGGCCAAGGCCGGCGTGGCGGTCCCCGCCCTTTATTATTATGATCAGGCGGCGGGCCTCTTGTATCTGGAGGATTTCGGAGACCTGCTGCTGGTGCAGGCCTGCCGGGAGGGGCGGGGCGCGACGGTGGCGCGGCACTATCACCGGGCGATCGAGACATTGGTGCGGGTTCACACCAAAGCCACCGCGCCTCCCGATCCCGGCTGCATCGCGTTTCAGCGCGCCTTCGACGTGCCCTTGTTGATGTGGGAGTTCGATCATTTTTTGGAGTATGGCGTGGTCGCGCGTCACGGGAAGCCGATGTGCGCGGAGGACTTCCAGCCGGTCCGGGCGGAGTTTCAGAACATCGCGGAGCTCATGGCGGAGCAGCCGCGCGTCTTCACCCACCGTGACTACCATTCGCGCAACCTGATGGTCGCCGGAGACCGGCTGGGCGTGCTCGACTTCCAGGACGCCCTGATGGGACCGGCGGCCTACGATCTCGCCTCGCTCCTGCGCGACGCCTATCTCGCCCTGGACGAATCGCTGATCGATGAGCTGCTCGCGGCCTACCTGGACCGCATGGAGCAGGCGGGCGCGGGTCTGGGCGACCGCGCGGCCTTCCGCCGGCTGTTCGATCTCACCAGCATCCAGCGCAACCTCAAGGCCGCCGGCCGGTTCGTCTATATCGACCGCGTGAAAAAGAATCCGAAGTTTCTGGCCGACATTCCCCGTGTGCTCGGCTACGTCCGCCGCAATCTGGCGACGTATCCGGAATTGTCCACGCTGCGGAAACATCTGACGCCGTATGTGCCTGAACTCCAATAAGGCAGGGTGCGGGGTACGAGGTGCGGGGTACGGGGTTACGAGGATGCCTCGAACCGCGAACCGCGAACCTCGAACCTGCGCATGGTTCCCATGCGCGCGATGATTTTAGCGGCCGGGTTCGGCACCCGCCTCCGGCCGCTCACCGACACGCTGCCCAAGCCGCTGCTGCCGATCGCCGGCCGGCCGCTCATCGCATGGAATCTCTTGCTGCTCCGCCGGCACGGCATCACGGACGTCATCGTCAACCTGCACCACCTGGGGCATTTGATCGAGCAGGCCCTTGGCGACGGCTCGCAGTTCGGCGTGCGGCTCGCCTATTCCCGCGAGCCGGTGATTCTCGGAACGGGCGGCGGGCTCAAGCAGGCCGAGCCTTTCTTCGGTGGGGAGGCATTTCTCGTCGTGAACGGGGATACGTTGTTCGAGCTGGACGTGGCGGGCATGGTGGCGGCGCACCGGGAGCGCGGCGCGCTCGCGACGATGGCGGTCCGGACCGATCCGGACCCGGATCGGTGGGGCGCGGTGGAGCTGGACGGGGCGCGCCGCGTGGTCCGCATCGCCGGGCGCGGGAGACGCCCGGAAGGGCCGACCACGAAGCGGATGTTCGCCGGCGTGCACATCATCCACCCGCGACTGCTCGCGTCCGTAGCGGCGGGGCGCGAGTCGTCCATCATCGAGGCCTACGTCGGCGCGATCCAGGCCGGAGAGCCGGTGGCGGGGTTCGACCTGCCCGGCTATTGGTCGGATGTCGGGACGCCGGAGCGGTATGAAGAAGCCAAGCGGGACGCGGAAGCGGGGGTGATTAACCTGAAGGACCGCCTCGTGAGGGGTGAGGCGTGAGGCGTAAGGGGTGAGAAGATGCCAGCGTCGCCTGACGCCTTACGTTTCACGCCTCACGTCTTTAGCGGTCAATCCATGAACTTGCGGAGCACCTGCACGACCTTGGGATCGAACAGGCCTTTCTCGACGCCGAGGTTGATCTGGTCGAGCGCGGCGTGGCGCTCCCAGGCATCCCGGAAGGGCCGCTTGGACGTGAGCGCGTCGTAGGCATCCGCCACGGCCACGATGCGGGAGCCGATCGGAATTTTTTCCCCCTGCAGGCCGTCCGGGTAGCCGCGCCCGTTGAAGTTTTCGTGGCTGTGCTTGACGATCTGGTGCACGGCCTCGTTTTCGTAGCCCATTTTCTTGATGATCCGCACGCCTTCCCCCGTGTGCAGCTTGATGAGATCGAGCTCGCTGCCGCTGAGGCTGCCGCCCCGGTTCAGGATGTAGTGCGGGACGATCTCCTTGCCGATGTCGGCGAGGAAGCCGGCCGACAGGAGATCCTTCTTCTCTTTCTCCGGCAGGCCGAGCGTCTGCGCGAGGGCGTAGGACAGCACGGCGACGGTCCTGGAATGGCCGATGCTGCCGTCCAGCGCCTCGATCGGCAGCACGACGTCCTGCGGCACCTTGATCTGCTCCGCCACCCCCTTGAACTCGTCGTAGAATTTCTGCGGGATCTTGCCCCGGTCGTTGAGCGGATCTTTGAGCCCGACGACCTCGAAGGCTTCCACCCGTTGGCGCTTGCCTTTGACGCTGAGCCGCTCGGTTTCGTGCGCTTTCATCCCCGCCTCGGCGTAGGCCACCTTGTAGTCCTTGTTCTCCTTGTCGAACTCCAGGGCCCGCTCGAAGTAAAACAGGGCCTCTCCCGGCTCGTTCAGCCCCATGTGAATGCGGCCGATCTCGTAATGCGCGGACGCGTCCCGGGAGTTCGCCGTGATTTTGGCGTGGAGCTGGACGAGATACTGCTCGATCTTGGGGTCCGCGATGACGGTGGTGGACACGTCCATGAGCTTCTTGGCTTCCACGACGTGGCTGACGTCGGTGTAGGTCTGCGAATCGATCAGGATGCGCTCCGGCGTGCAGACCTTTTCCAGCCGCGCGGCCACATTGACCACGTCGCCGATGGCGCTGAAGGCCTGCCGCTTGATTCCGAGCAGGCCGGTGATCGCCGTGCCGGACCCGATGCCGATCCGCATCCGCCACGGATAGTTCTGCTGGACCATTTTCTCCTGCATCTTGATCGCGGCCAGGACGGCGAGCAGGCAATGCGTTTCATATTCGTTGGGCGCCCCGAACTCGCACATGATGCCGTCGCCGATGTACTTGTCGATGTGCCCGCGGAAGCCGAAGAGGATCGGCTCCATGTCGCCGAGGTACCGGTTGAGATCGCGAATCACCGTTTCCGGCGGCATCCCTTCCGTATAGGTGGTGAACCCGACGAGGTCGGAGAACAGGATGCTCAGATTGCGCTTCTCGTTGCGCAGGCGGCCTTCGATGAGAAGGTTGACCACCGAGGCGTCCATGGTGGAATACAGCGCCTCTTCCACCTTGCTTTTGAGCGATTCGACCGAGCGCTTGGCTTGTTCCAGCTCGTCGGACCGTTCCTTGAGGGTGACGTTGGCGCGGGCGACTTCTTCCTGCTGGGTCTGGAGGCTCCGGTTCAGCGTCACGAGATTTTTGCTGGAGTCGCGCAGCGAGAGATTGGCCTGCTGGAGCTCGGCCTGCTGGTGCTGGAGGTTCACGTTGAGGAGCCGCGTCGCCTGCACCTCCTGCGCCAGCCTTTCTTGCAGCTGGCCGACGGCGGCGCCGGCCAGGATCAAAAAGCCGCCCCAGGTCACGATCGTGAGGTACAGGTCCATTTCGGTCTTGGTGCTCAGAAATTCCTGCGGGAAGAGGGCCACGTAGATGCCGACGGTCAGGATGCACAGAAATGCGCCCAGCACCGCCGGCCGCTTGCCGAGGTAATAGCCCGCCAGGATGACGGAGAGATAATACACGTTCAAAAACGCCAGTTTGAACGGCAGGTACAGGAGGATGACGGTGGTGACGATCAGGGTGCCGGCGACGAACAGAAACTCGAACCGCTCGGCGAGAAAATTCTTCAGGGCTTGCATGGAGAAGGAAAGGATACCCGCATGCCCCTATGGTGTCAACGAACGCGCAGTTCCAAGCGCCGCAGGCGCAGGGCGTTCCCCACCACGCTGACCGAGGAGAGAGCCATGGCCGCCGCGGCCCAGATCGGGTTGAGCCAGCCGAGCGCCGCGGCGGGAATCAGGAGCACATTATAGATGAAGGCGGCAGCGAGGTTTTGCTTGATGTTGACCGTGGTCGCCCGCGAGAGGGCGATGGCGGTCACGACGCCGCGCGGGTCTCCCGTGATCAACGTCAGGTCGGCGGCTTCCATGGCCACGTCGGTGCCGGTGCCGATCGCAATGCCGACGTCCGCCTGGGCAAGCGCCGGCGCGTCGTTGATGCCGTCGCCGACCATCGCCACGATCTTGCCCTTGTCTTGCAGTTGCTTGATCTCGCGCGCCTTCTGGTCGGGCAGGACCTCGGCCAGCACGTGGCTGACATGCAATTGCCCGGCGATCGCCTGGGCCGTGCGGAGATTGTCGCCGGTCAGGAGGACGACGTCCAAGCCGAGGCGCTGCAGGGCGGCGACCGCTTCGCGGGCATGCTCCTTGAGCGTGTCGGCGACGGCGATGACGCCGACGATCAGACCATTGGCTGCCTCGGGTTGCGCCGGCGCGTCCGTGGCTCCGACCGCGACGTACATCGGAGTCAGACCCGCCTCAGCCAGGTGCAGGGCGGTCTGCTCCACCTGGGGCGAGACGGGGATCCGTTCCTGGTCCATCAGGCGGCGGTTGCCGAGCCACACCCGGGAGTCCGGAGGGCCGGCCACGGTGGCGCGGATGCCGTGCCCGGGCACGGCGGCGAACGCTGTCACGGCGCGGAGCGGGAGGCCCTGCTCCTTGGCACGGCGGACGATCGCGGCCCCCACCGGGTGCTCCGAGTCCTGCTCGGCGGAGGCGGCGAGCGCAACGATCCGCTCGGCGGTCCACCCGTCGGCGCAGGGCATGACCGCGCCCACCGACGGCTCGCCGCGCGTCACGGTACCGGTCTTATCCAGCACGACGGTCGTGAGCTGGTGCGCGCGCTCCAGGGCGTCGCCGCCCCGGATCAGCACGCCGTGCTCCGCGCCCTTGCCGATGCCGACCATGACGGAGGTGGGCGTCGCCAATCCGAGCGCGCAGGGGCAGGCGATGATGAGCACGGCGACGGCGTTGAGCAGCGCGTGGGTGACGGCCGGCGCTGGCCCGAGCAGCCACCACAGCAGGAATGTTACGGCGGCGATGCCCAGGACCGCCGGCACGAAGACGGCGGCGATCCGGTCCGCCAGCTTGGCGAGCGGCGGCTTGGCCGCCTGCGCCTCCTCCACGATGCGGATGATCCGGGCCAGCGCCGTCTCCTTGCCGACTTTGGTGGCCTCCACCCGGAGACTGCCCGTGCGGTTCAGCGTCGCCCCGATTACCGGATCGCCGGGCTGCTTGTCCACCGGCAGGCTCTCGCCCGTGATCATGGATTCGTCGAGCGCCGACGTGCCCTGGCGGACGATTCCGTCCACCGGCACCTTCTCGCCGGGCCGCACGAGGACCAGATCGCCGATCTTCACCTCGTCGATCGGCAGGTCCCGCTCGAGGCCGTCGCGGATGACGAGCGCCCGTTTGGGTTGCAGGCCCGCCAGCTTGCGGATCGCCTCCGAGGCCCGTCCCTTGGCCCGCGCCTCCAGCAGGCGGCCGAAGAGAATCAGGGTGATGATGGACGCCGACGTGTCGAAGTAGACCGCGGGGGCCTGGCCGGCCGCGGCGAACAGTCCCGGCGCCAGCACGGCGGCCGCGCTGTAGAGATAGGCCGCCGAGGTGCCCACGGCGATCAACGTGTTCATGTCCGTGGAGCCGTGCCGGGCGACCGCGAGCGCACCTTTATAAAAGCGCCAGCCGGCCCAGAACTGAATCGGCGTGGCGAGGAGCCACTGGGCCCAGACCGAGGCGGTCTGCGAGATCGGAAGGCTCAGGTGCTCGGCCATGCCCAGGACCATGACGGGCACGGTCAGGGCCGCCGCCGCGACGACCTGTCCCAGCAGGGCGCGCGAGGCATCCGCTCGCCCGTCTGGCGGCGCCGCGTCGGTCTTGCGCGCGGCCGGCACCACCGGCGTGTACCCGAGCGAGCGGATCGTGTCCCGGATGGTGTCGGGGCTCGTGGCGCCGGGCTGGTATTCCACCGCAGCCTGTTCCGTGGCCAGGTTGACTGAGGCGCGGAGGACGCCGGGCGTGGCCTGGAGCCCCTGCTCGATCCTGGCGACGCAGGACGCGCAGGACATCCCTTCGATGGGGATCGTCAGGGACAGGCTCTGTGTCTTCGCAGTGCCTGTCCCTGTCTGCGGCGCAGCTTTTCTCGTCGGCCCGAGCGTGACCATCTGGACGGCCGGCTTGGCCATCCCCTGCGGTCCCGCCTGCAAGATCTTCTCGGGATCAGCCTCGAACCGCCGCTTGCATCCCGGCGCGCAGAAATAATAGGTCCTGCCGTGATACACGGCTGTCGCTGGCGCCTTCTGCTCATCCACGGTCATGCCGCAGACGGGATCGATGGCCATCGCTCACTCCGTTCGCGCAGGCTCGAGGCACGAGGCAATGGGCTATAGGGAGCTTTCCCTCTAGCCTGAACGCAGTTATCGTACCAGATAAGTCAAGAGGGAGCGGAAATCAACTCGGGGGCGGCTCGGAGCCGGAAATGCCCTTCTGCTTGATCAGGCGGGCCAGATAGGTCCGCTGGAGCTTGAGCAGCTCGGCGGCGTTGGTCTGGCTGCCGCCGGCGCGCTCCAGCGCGCGGCGGATGATGGCGATGCTGTGCTGCTCCATCGAGTCGTGGTAGGGAAGATCGAGATAGTGGAGGAGGGGACCGTCGTCGGCCGACGGGTCCCAGGTCGCGAGCGCGAGGACGTCGGGCAGGATGAGATCGCGCTCGCTCAGCACCACCGCGCGGGCGATCGCGTTCTCGAGCTCGCGCACGTTGCCCGGCCAGGGGTAACGCCGGATCGCGGCCAGCGACTCGGGCGCCAGCCGCATCGCGCCCTTCTTGGTTTCGCGCGCGTGGCGGGCGAGGAAGAACTCGGCGAGGTCCGGGATGTCCTCGACGCGGTCACGGAGCGGCGGCAGCGTGAGCGTGACGACGTTGAGACGGAAGAAGAGGTCCTCGCGGAAGCGGCCGTCCTTCACGGCCCGTTTCAGGTCCTTGTTCGTCGCGGCGATGACGCGGATGTTCACCTTGACGGTGCGGACGCCGCCGACGCGCTGGAACTCGTGGTCCTGCAGGACGCGCAGCAATTTGGCCTGCAGCGACGTCGGCATGTCACCGATCTCGTCCAAAAAGACGGTGCCGCCGTCCGCCAGCTCGATCTTGCCCTTCTGCAGGCGGTCGGCGCCGGTGAACGCGCCCCGCTCGTGTCCGAACAGCTCGTTTTCGAGCAGGGTCTCCGTCAGCGCCACGCAGTTGATGACGACGAACGGCATGTCGCGACGCGGGCTCCACTGGTGCAGGGAGCGCGCGAACAGTTCCTTGCCGGTCCCGCTCTCGCCCAGCAGCAGCACGCCGGCGTCGGAGTTGGCAGCCCGCTTCGCCATCTCGATGACGGACTTCATCGGCGCACTCTTGCCGGCGATGGTCGCGTAGCGGCTTTCAATCTCGGTCCGCAGGCATTCGACCTGCCGCGCCAGCGAGGCGCGCTCCAGCGCTTTCCGGACGACGATGGCCAGGTGGTCCACGTCGAAGGGTTTCGTCAGAAAATCGTGCGCGCCCTGCTTCATCGCCTGCACGGCGGCAGTGATGGTGCCGTGCGCGGTCATCACGATCACCGGCATGTCGTGGCCGGTGGGCCGGCTCCGGGCCATCCGCTTGAGCACGTCCAGGCCGGAGAGCTTGGGCATTTCCAGATCGATCAGCATGAGATGGGGCGTTTCCTGCTCGATGAGCTCGAGCGCGCGGAGGCCGTCGTTGGCGGAGATGGTCGCGTAGCCCAGCGCGTCGAGGCGGTCGCGGAGGACGGTGACGATATCCGTGTCATCGTCCACGACCAGGATCTTGGCGTTCGCGATCGGGCTGCTCATTGGTTAAGGAGTCCTAAGAGCGGCGAGTATGCCAGAACCGAAGCCCCGGTGGGAAGAGGCCGGGCACGATGCCGGTTAGTCCTCCATCACGTTCATGACCAGACCCGTTAAGGGTTTAGGGAAAAAGTACGTGGACTTGTGCGGCATCCGCTCGCCGGCCGCGGCGACCGCGCGGACTTCGCTCACCTTCGTGGGGTTCAGGAGCAACGACGCGGTCGCCTTGCCCTGCGCGACGAGGTCGAACGCCTCCTGATCGTCCTTCGTGTAGATGAGCGCGTGCTGGTCGGATTCCTTGGGGCACAGTGTGCCCATCACCAGCGTCTGGAGGAGCGACACGTCCAGCTTGTCCCGTTCCGATGCGCCGGCCTTGGGGCGGTGGCTGGGCTTGACCGACAGCAGCAGGAGGGAGGCTGCGCCGCGGAGGGCCATGCCGAAGACGGGAGCCGTCCGTCCCCGGCTGCGGAGCGTCTGCAGGAACTGCCGCTGAGAGATTTCCTCGATGTCAAAGGCCTCGCCAAGTAGGCGTGTGATGTCGGCAAGCGGCGGCACGGGCGTCGTGAGCACACGGTGCGTGGGAAGCACGGTGAGCCCGGGATCTTCCAGGCTGGCGAAGAGCATCAACACGGCGTCGTAGGGCTGGAGGCCCGCCACCGCCGCGCGTGCGCGGCAGGATTTCCGATAGTTCAGCGCGGTCTCGTACCGGTGGTGGCCGTCCGCGATGAAGAGCGGCGTGGATTTCATGAAGGCGGCGATCTCGTTCAGCACCGGCCGGTCCGTGATGGCCCAGAGGCGCTGGCGGAATCCTTCGTCGTCTTTGAAATCGATGCGTGGCTTGTCGGCGTTGACGGATTTGTCGATGAGCTGGATGACGGAGCCCTTCGGGTCCGAAAACAGCGAGAAGATCGCGCTGAAATTGGCCCGGCAGGCTTCGAGCAGATTCAGCCGGTCGGTTTTGGCGGCCGCCCTCGTATTCTCGTGCGGATAAATCTTGCCGGTGCCGAATTCCTCCAGCTCGACGGTCGAGAAAAATCCCTTGAGCGTCTTCTTCGGCGCGCCGGCCTCGTCGGCCGGCGAACGATACTCGATCATGTAGGGGTAAATCGCCGGCGCTCGCTCGCGCTGCAGCACCCCGCCCGCCATCCAGTCCTTGAGCCAGGCGGCGGCGCGCGTGTAGCGGTTCCGAGCCGGGCCGTCTTGCGGCTCGTCCAGACCCAGCTCGAGCCGGATGACGTTGTGCGGATGGCGGGCGTGCAGTTCCTTCTGAAACGATGCATCGATGACATCATAAGGAGGCGCGACGACGCGGCTGATGTCGGGAACTTTCGCCGGATTGTAGAGCACGCCGCGGAAGGGAATCAGGTTGGCCATGTCAGCTCCAGTTACGAGTGATGAGTGATCAGTGACGAGCGCGAAGGAGTATCGTTCTTTTTTAACTCATCACGCATTACTCGTTACTCATCACTGTTTTTATCGGTATCGCGTGACTTCAAAGCGGAACAACTCCACCCGTTCCTCCGGGCCGATGCCGGCTTTCATCCGCACCGTCGCCAATTGCTCGTGCACGGAATTGATCTGCTCGATGTCCGGCAGCAGCACGCCGTGCCGCGCGCCCGCCCGCACGATCACGCCGTAGCGCCGGTGGTCGAGTTGCGCGGCGTCCGCGACCGGCTCCGGCGCCGAGAGCACGTCCACGGTGATCGCCAGCCCGGGCAACTCCTCCGGGCTCACCGGCGCGAAGCGGGGGTCGCGCGTCGCCGCCGCGACGGCGTTGACGATGATCTCCATGGCCAGGGTCTCCCGCGTCGGCTCCGTGGTGCCGATGCAGCCGCGCAATTGGCCGTGCGCCTTGAGGCAGACGAACGTGCCGGCCCGGCGGGCCGCCTGCGGGTGCCGTTCAAAGAGATCGGGCAGCGGCAAGATGGTCCGCCGCTCCCGCACGAACACCTCCACCGCCTCGGCGGCCAGCGCGACGAGCGGATGCGTCGAAGAGCGAGTGACGAGTAACGAGTGAGGAGTGATGGGTGGGGAAGCCATGAAGCAGACTTGGGCCGAAACTTACTGGTGACGCATTACTGATCACTCATCACTGATCACGGACTAGCGGTCGCGGTTGACCATGTAGTCGGCGACGATGGCCAGCGCGCGCTTCGGCGGGGAGTCGTCAAAGATGGCGAGGCTCCGGTTAGCCGCCGCCACGTAGGTGCGCGCGCGGTCCATGGCGTAGACGATGGAACCGTAGTCCTGCATCAGGGCGATGATCCGCTGTAAGTCGGCCTCCGTCACGGTCCGGGTTTCCATGCGGTCCTCGATCATCTGCTTGTCCTGTTCCGGGCAGTGATGCAGGAGGTGCAGGAGCGGCAGCGTGGTCTTGCCCTGGCTCAAGTCCTGCCCCAGAGTTTTGCCCAGGTGCGCCCCGTTGGCCGTGTAATCGAGCGTGTCGTCCGCCACCTGAAAGGCGACGCCGATGTACTCGCCGAACTGGAACAGCGCCGCCTGCTGCTCCTCGGACGCGCGGCCGACGATGGCTCCCATCCGGCAGGACGCCGCGATCAGGCTCGCCGTCTTGTGCTCCACGATGCGGATGTATTCCGATTCGCTCATGGCGGAGTTGCCGTTGTGATACAGCTGGAGCACTTCGCCTTCCGCCATCTTGCTGCACGCCTCCGACAGTACCTCGTTGACCCCCTGGTTCTTGAAGGTCACGATCTGGCGCATGGCGTGGGAGTAGAGGTAATCGCCGACGAGGATACTGATCTGATTGCCCCACACCCGGCGGGCGGTCTGCCGGCCGCGGCGCAGGTCGGCGTCGTCCACCACGTCGTCGTGCAACAGCGTCGCCGTATGGATGAACTCGACGAGGCTGCCGAGACTCTGTGGATCGGACGAGGCATCCCCGCACAGGCGAGCGGACAACAATAGCAGCAACGGGCGGATGCGTTTGCCGCCGCTGCTGAGGATGTGCGCGGCGACCGAATTGACGAGCGTGACGGAGGAGTCGAGGTTCTTCCGGATCTGGTCTTCGACGCCGTCCAGCTCGCTGCCGTAGGCGTCCCAGACGTCCGCCATCGTGTGAAGCGTCGAAATTGCCGGCCCGTTGTTCATGCGGCGAGTCTAGGGAAGGGCCGGGTCGTTGTCAAGCATCGAAAACGGGGATTTGACGTTCGGAATTGCGCAGTTCGGTGATGTTCTTGGCTTGACAGATTTGCACGGCGTCCGGTAAGTTTAACCACAATCACACGCGAGCGGTTTCGTCTGAACATGAACATCCCAGGTCTGCCTCCCAAACAGGGCCTCTACGATCCGAAGCACGAAAAAGACGGGTGCGGGATCGGTTTTGTCGCCAACATCAAGGGGCACAAATCTCACAGCATCGTCCAGAAGGGTTTGCAAGTATTGGAGAACCTGTTCCATCGCGGCGCGCAGGGTTGTGATCCCTGCACGGGCGACGGGGCGGGGATCCTGCTCCAGGTGCCGCACGAGTTTTTGAAGCGCGCGGCTGCCGACGCCCGCGTCAAGCTGCCGCAGGCAGGCGAGTACGGCGTCGGCATGGTCTTCCTCCCGCCCGATCCGGCGTCCCGGAAGCAGTGCGAGGCGCTCTTTGAGAAGGTGATCGCCGAAGAAGGGGCCCGGCTGCTCGGGTGGCGCGACGTGCCCGTCAAGAGCGACGCCATCGGCGAGCAGGCGCGCCGCACGGAGCCGGTCATTCGCCAGGTCTTCGTCGCGCGGGACGTGCTGGATCCCGCCGCCTTCGAGCGAAAGCTCTACGTGATCCGCAAGCGGGTCGAGAGCGCCGTGCGCGAGTCGGCGATCGAGGGCCGCGAGTATTTCTACATGCCGAGCCTCTCCGCCAGCACGATCATCTACAAGGGACTGCTGCTGCCCCATCAGATTCCGCAGTACTACCCGGACCTGACGGATGCGAGCGTGGTCAGCGCCCTGGCCATGATCCATTCGCGGTTCAGCACGAACACGTTCCCGACCTGGCCGCTCGCGCACCCGTACCGCTACATCTGCCACAACGGCGAGATCAACACGCTCAAGGGCAACGTCAACTGGATGAAGGCGCGGCAGGGGCGCCTGCAGTCGGACCTGTTCGGGAAGGACCTGCCCAAGCTGTACCCGATCGTGTACGAGCACCAGAGCGATTCAGCCTGTCTGGACAACGCGCTGGAGTTCGTGGTGATGGGCGGCCGGTCGCTGGCCCACGCCATGATGATGCTGATTCCGGAGCCCTGGATCGCCAATCCGCAAATGGACCTCGACCGGCGCGGGTTCTATCAATACCACGCCGCGATGATGGAGCCATGGGACGGCCCGGCGGCGGTCTGCTTCACCGACGGCAAGCAGATCGGGGCGACGCTCGACCGCAACGGCCTGCGTCCCTGCCGGTATCAGGTCACGACGGACGATCTTGTCGTCCTCGCCTCCGAGGCCGGCGTGCTGCCCGCCGAGGCCGCGCAGATCCGCCAGAAGGGGCGGCTCCAGCCGGGCCGCATGTTCCTGGTGGATACGGCGGAGGGCCGCATCATTGACGACGAGGAAATCAAAGCCGACATCGTCAGCCGGAAACCCTACCGGACGTGGGTGAGCCAGTACGGCGTCTCGCTGGACGAGCTGCCGGAACCGTTGAACGTGCCGCAGCCGGACCATCCGACGATCCGCCAGCGCCAGCAGGCCTTCGGCTACACGGTCGAGGAGCTCAAGATGGTGGTCACGCCGATGGTGGTCACGGGCGAAGAGCCGGTCTCCTCCATGGGGACGGACACGCCGCTGGCCGTGCTCTCCGACCGCCCGCAACTGCTCTTCAAGTATTTCAAGCAGCTCTTCGCGCAGGTGACCAATCCGCCGATCGATCCCATCCGCGAGCAGCTGGTCATGTCGCTGGTGACCAACATCGGGCCGAAGGCAAATCTCATGGATGAGCGGCCGGAGTCCTGCCGCCGCATCAAGGTCGGGCAGCCGATTCTGACGAACGGTGATCTGCAGAAAATCCGCGCGCTGGCCGATCCGCACTTCAAGAGCAAGACGCTGCGCATGCTGTTCCGCGTGGGCGAAGGGCCGGACGGGCTCGGCGCCGCCGTGGATGCGCTCTGCCGCGAGGCCTCGCAAGCCATCAAAGAGGACTACAAGTTCCTGATCCTGAGCGATCGGGGTGTGAACGAGGACTGGGCGCCGATTCCGAGCCTGCTCGGCATCTCCGCCGTGCACCACCATCTCGTGCGCGAGTGCACGAGGACGGAGGTCGGGCTGATTCTCGAAACCGGCGAGCCGCGCGATGTCCACCACTTCGCCTGCCTGATCGGCTACGGCGCGGGAACGATCAACCCGTACCTCGTCTTCGAATCGCTCGTGGACATGGAGCGGGACGGCTATCTGCCGGAGGGAATCGACGCCGCGACGGCCGAGGGCAAGTTCATCAAGGCGATCAACAAGGGCCTGCTCAAGATCTTTTCCAAAATGGGCATCTCCACCGTGCAGTCCTACTGCGGCGCGCAGATTTTCGAAGCGATCGGGCTCAACCGGCAGCTCGTGGATCGCTACTTCACCGGCACGCCGTCCCGCATCGAGGGCATCGGCGCCCGCGAGATCGGCGAAGAATCGCTGCGGCGGCATCGCATGGCCTACGAGCCGGCGCCGATCCGCCATCTCGATTTCGGCGGCGAGGTCCACTACCGGGTCCAGGGCGAGCACCACAACTGGAACCCGGAGACGATCTACAAGCTGCAGCACGCGACCGAGAGCAACAGTTTCCAGACGTTCAAGGAATTCTCCGCGCTGGTGAACGACGAGAGCAGACGGCGCTCGAACATCCGCGGCCTCCTCGAGCTGAAGACGCTGCCGCAGCCGGTTCCACTGGAGGAGGTCGAGCCGTCGAAGGACATCGTCAAGCGGTTCACAACCGGCGCTATGTCCTTCGGCGCGATCAGCAAGGAGGCCCACGAGACGCTCGCGATCGCCATGAATCGGATCGGCGGCAAGAGCAACACCGGCGAGGGCGGCGAGGACCCGGAGCGGTTCGTCACGCTGCCGAACGGCGATTCGAAAAACAGCGCGATCAAGCAGGTGGCCTCGGCGCGTTTCGGTGTGACGACGGATTACCTGGTCCACGCGAAGGAGCTGCAGATCAAGATGGCGCAGGGCGCCAAGCCGGGCGAGGGCGGGCAATTGCCCGGGCACAAGGTGGATGAGATCATCGCCCGCCTCCGGTACTCGACGCCGGGCGTGCAGCTGATCTCGCCGCCGCCGCACCACGACATCTATTCGATCGAGGACCTGGCGCAGCTGATCTTCGACCTGAAGAACTCGAACCCGGAAGCGGAAGTGTCGGTCAAGCTGGTTGCGGAGATCGGCGTCGGCACGGTCGCCGCGGGCGTGTCGAAGGCCAAGGCCGACAAGGTGCTGATCAGCGGGGACAGCGGCGGCACGGGGGCCTCGCCGCTGTCCTCCATCAAATATGCGGGCATTCCCTGGGAGCTCGGGCTGGCGGAGACGCAGCAGACGCTGGTGCTCAACAACCTGCGCGGGCGCATCCGGGTGGAGACGGACGGCCAGATGAAGACCGGCCGCGACGTCGTCGTCGCCGCGCTGCTGGGGGCCGAGGAATTCGGCTTCTCGACGGCGCCGCTGATCGTCGAAGGCTGCATCATGATGCGCAAGTGCCATCTCAACACCTGCCCGGTGGGGGTGGCCACGCAGGACCCGGAATTGCGCAAGAAGTTCACCGGCCAGCCGGAGCACGTGGTCAATTATTTCTTCTTCGTGGCCGAGGAAGTCCGCGAGCTGATGGCCCAGCTCGGCTTCCGCAAATTCGAAGACATGATCGGGCGCACGGACAAGCTGCGCGCGCAGAAGGCGGTCGACCACTGGAAGGCGAAGGGCGTGGATCTCTCGGCGCTGCTCCATCGTCCGGAGGTCGGCGACGAGATCGCGAGGCATTGGGTGGAGAAGCAGAACCACGGCCTCGACGGCCTGCTGGACTGGAAGCTGGTCGAGCTGTGCCGGGAGGCCATCGAGCACAAGAAGCCGGTCCGGCTCGACCTGCCGATCCGGAACGTGAACCGCACGGTGGGGACGATTCTCTCCAGCCGGATCGCCAGGAAGTACCGGTTGGACGGGCTGCCGGACGGCACGATCCACATCAAGTTCACGGGCTCGGCCGGGCAGTCGTTCGGAGCGTTCCTGAGCAGGGGCGTGACGCTCGAATTGGAAGGCGAGTCCAACGATTATCTCGGCAAGGGGCTCTGCGGCGGGCGGATCATCGTCTATCCGCCGAAGGGCGCGACCTTCACGCCGGAAGAAACCATCCTGATCGGCAACACGTCGCTCTACGGCGCGACGCAAGGCGAGTGCTACTTCTACGGGACGGCCGGCGAGCGGTTCGCCGTCCGGAACAGCGGCGTGCGGGCCGTCATCGAGGGCACGGGCGACCACGGCTGCGAATACATGACGGGCGGCGTGGTGGTCGTGCTCGGCAAGACCGGCCGCAACTTCGCGGCGGGCATGTCCGGCGGCATCGCCTTCGTCCTGAACGAAGACGGGAAGTTCGAGCAGCGCTGCAACCTCGGCATGGTCGAGTTGGAATCGGTGACGGAGGCAGAGGACAAGAAGACCCTGCGCGACATGATCGAAAAGCACCTGGCCTGCACCGGCAGCCGGAAAGCGAAGAAGGTGCTGGACGAATGGGACGCGATGCTGCCGAAGTTCAAGAAAATCATGCCGGTGGATTACAAGCGCGTGCTCGCGGAGCGAGCGCGGGCAGCGGCGAAGGAAAAGGCGCACAAAATCAGTAAGGCGTGAGGGGTAAGGGGTAGGGAGAATGGCGGATCCCAAAGGCTTCATGAAGTTCACCCGCGAGGGGCCCACGCGCCGCCCGGTCGAGCTGCGCGTCCACGATTGGAAGGAATTCTACGAGCCCTTCGCCGAGGACAAGCTCCAGACCCAGGGCGCGCGCTGCATGGACTGCGGCGTGCCCTTCTGCCAGAGCACGAACGGCTGCCCGGTCGTGAACCTGATTCCCGAGTGGAACGATCTGGTCCATCGGGGCCGCTGGCAGGACGCGCTGAAGGCGCTGCACACGACAAACAATTTTCCGGAATTCACCGGGCGTCTCTGTCCCGCGCCCTGCGAATCGGCCTGCGTGCTCGGCATCAACAGCGATCCGGTGTCCATTCGCGTCATCGAGTGGAACATCATCGACCGGGGATTCGACGAGGGCTGGGTGCAGCCGATCCTGCCGGTGTCGCGCACGGGCAAGACCGTCGCGATCGTGGGCTCCGGACCGGCGGGCCTCGCGGCCGCGCAGCAGCTCGCGCGCGCCGGCCACGGCGTGACCGTGTATGAGAAAGCCGACCGGATCGGCGGGTTGCTCCGCTACGGCATTCCCGACTTCAAGATGGAAAAGTGGGTCATCGACCGCCGGCTGGATCAGATGAAAGCCGAAGGAGTCGAGTTCAAGACCGGCGTGTGCGTCGGGAAGGACGTCAGCGGAGAGGAACTGCGCCGACGGTACGACGCCGTCTGCCTGACGCTCGGCGCCGAGCAGGCCCGCGAGCTGCCGGTGCCGGGGCGGGAGCTGAAGGGCATCCACCTTGCGATGGACTACCTCACGCAGCAGAACAAACGGAACACCGGCGATACGATCGCGGGCGAGCCGATCACGGCCAAGGACAAGAAGGTCGTCATCATCGGCGGCGGCGACACGGGCTCGGACTGCCTGGGGACGACGCACCGGCAGGGCTGCCGCGAGGTGCATCAGTTTGAGCTGTTGCCGGAGCCTCCGCCGCAGCGGGCCGGCTCGACGCCCTGGCCGCTCTGGCCGATGCAGCTCCGGACGTCGCATGCGCATGAGGAAGGCTGCGACCGGCAATGGAGCGTGTCGACCACCAAATTTACCGGCCGCCACGGGCGGGTCACGAAACTCCACGCGCATCGCGTGGCGTTCGAGCACGGCACGTTCACGCCGATGCCCGGCACCGATTTCGAGATGGATGTGGATCTCGTCCTGCTCGCGATGGGCTTCACCGGGCCGGTCAAGAACGGTTTATTGGACGGTCTCGGCGTGAAGTATGACGCGCGCGGCGCCGTCGCCGTGGACGGGAATTTCATGACCAACCTCGACGGGGTCTTTGCTGGCGGCGATACCAAGCGCGGCGCCTCGCTGATCGTCTGGGCGATCGCCGAAGGCCGCAAGATGGCCGCCGGGGTGGAAAAGTATCTGCGAACCGGCAAGTCGGCAAAAGCCGCCGCGTGACGCGCATCGTGCTCTGGGAGCTCTCCGCAACATCACCGTCGCTGTTCTGGTGCCCGCACATCCGTAGGGGACCGGCATCATGGGTGACACGCAGGAGCAGGTAGCAGGAGGCCAGGGCGCCGCGCCGTCGGAAGACGGCGCGGCGCAGTCCGACGTCGAACGGGGGCAGGACATCTACGCGGAGCAGGTCAAGCTGCTCTACGACCAAGTTCCGCTTGGGCTCGTCGGCACGGTCTTCAACGCCGTCCTTCTGGCCGCCATCCAGTGGCCGGTGATCGCCCACCCGGTGGTGCTCACCTGGCTGGCCTACATCGTCGCCATTACCGCCGCGCGCAGCGTCTTGGTTTACCGCTATCGGACGGCCGCGCCGCCGCCCGCCTCGGCCAGCCGGTGGGGTCTGTGGGGCATCGCCGGCGCGGCGCTCTCCGGTCTCGGCTGGGGGGCGGCAGGGGTCCTGCTCTTTCCCGAAGACTCCACCATCCGCCAGGTCTTTCTCGCCTTCGTGCTGGGCGGCATGGCGAGCGGCGGGGCGATCATTCTCTCATCGGTCGCGCTCGCCTCCTGGGCCTTCATCGTGCCGGTGGTGCTTCCGATCACGGTCAAGTTTTTCGCGAGCGACAACGACGTGGCCCTGGCGATGGGGACCATGACGGGCCTGTTCATGCTCGTCACGCTGGCCACCGCGCAGTGGATGCACCGGACCATCGCCGCCACGCTGGCCCTCCGCTTCAAGAACCGCAAGCTGATCGCCTACCTGACCAAAGCCCGGAGCATCCTGGCGTCGGAGATCGCCGTGCGCCGCAAGTCGGAGGACGCGCTGCGCGAAACGCTGAACACGCTCCAGGCGCTGGTCCGGAGCGCTCCGCTCGCGATCAACGCGGTCGATCTCCGGGGGCACGTCACGCTGTGGAATCCCGCGGCGGAGCGCATGTTCGGCTGGGCGTCGTCCGAGGTCCTGGGCGAGCCGCTGCCCACGGTGCCCGTGGAGCGGCGGGGCGAGATCGAGCTGGCCCTCGACCAAGCGGCGCGGGGGGAATCGCTCGCCGAGCGGGAGACGAAGCGCCAGAAGAAAGACGGGACGGCGATCGACGTCAGCCTCTCGACGGCCGCCTTGCACAACGCCGGCGGGGAGGTTGTCGGCGTCATCGGCATCCTCTCCGACATCACCGAGCGCAAGCAGATGGAGCAGCACGCCAAGCGGATCGAAAAGCTGGCGCTGCTGGGCCAGCTCCTGGGCGGGATCGCGCACGAGCTGAAAAACCCGCTGTTCATCCTGACGGGCCACCTGCAACTGTTCAAGGACAAGCTGGCGAACCGGGAACACGAGACCCTGCCGGGCGATCTGCAGAAGATCGAAGCGGCCGCGGAACGGATGACCTACATCACGGAGCGCTTTCTCCATCTGGCCATGCCGTCGCAGCCGCGCCGGGAACGTTGTTCCGTCCGCGCGGTGCTTCAGCAGACGCTCGATTTTCTCGACAACGAGCTGATGAAAAACCAGATCAAGGTCAGAACCGCCTTCCATCCGTCCCTGCCGATCATCCAGTCCGACCCGCGCCAGTTGCAGGACGTGTTCTTGAATCTGGTGTTGAACGCGATGCAGGCGATGGCGTCGGCGCACGGCCACGGCACGCTGACAGTGGCGGCGGGGCGCTCGGGCGATTGGGTGGAGGTCCGGATTCAGGACGACGGGCCGGGCATTGCCCCGGAGCACCGACCCAGGCTGTTCGAGCCGTTCTTCAGCACCAAACCGCCTGACCAGGGCACCGGCCTCGGATTGTGGACGGTCCGGTCGGTCGTCATGGCGTTGGGCGGCACCGTGCAGTACGAAACGGAGGAGGATCTGGGGACCACCTTCCTCATCAAGCTGCCCATCGGATCGCCGGGAGCGTCGCCGGCGTGATTCCCTTGCAAATGGACAGCCGAAGCCTTATACAGTCGCGGGCATCCGCGCGCGTCTGGGAGTGGCGAGCATGGCCGTGATTTTGCTGGTGACGGTGGATGAGCAGTTCCGCGATCGGCTGCGGGAGGCCCTGCACGCCTACCAGCATCAGGTCGTGACGGCCCTGACCTGCAGCGAAGCCCTTCAATATTTCGAGGACCGGAAGCCGGCGCTCGCAGTCCTGGATCTGGATGTCCTGGGGCTGAACGCGCTGGTCCAATTCCGCGCCCGGTTTTCCCGCGTGCCGGTCGTCGCGGTCGGCGAGCTGATGAGCGTCGTCATCGAAAACCAGGCCAGGGACATGGGGGCGGCGGACGTTCTGCGCAAGACGCTCAAATCGAACGTGCTCACGCAGGTGATCAACCGCGTGCTTCAGCACGCCGAGCCTCCGGCGAGCCGGGACCGATCGAAGCGGATTTCCTCCGGCGAGAACGTGGCGGCGAAGATCCTGATCGTGGACGACGAGCGGGAGATCCGCGACATGATCGGGGAATTCCTGCAGCGACGGGGCTACCGGGTTCGCACCGCGGCCGACGGCGAGGAGGCTCTCGAAGCAATCGGAGCGGAGCCGTTCGACATGATCCTGCTGGACGTCTATATGCCCGGCGTGAACGGCGTGCAGCTGCTCGAACAGCTTGCACGGGCCGGCCTCTCGTCCGGCGTCATCGTGCTCACCGCGTGCCAGGACCAGCACCTGCTCAAGGCGACGCTCGACCTCGGCGCCTTCGAAGTGCTCACCAAGCCGGTCGACCTGGAACAGCTCGAGCTGGCGGTTTCTGCCAAACTCCACAGCTGACGCGCCTGTAGCAGGCTATTGAAAAAGCCTGCCAGCTTCGTTCTCGTCGCCCGTCTCCTTGCGACCTACCGAAAAACGTATGCCTCAGTCGCCGGGCTTCCTGCGGCCTCGCTGAACAGGCTTTTTGAACAGCCTGGGTGTGAACAATAGCCGTCAGCGGACGCTGACGAAGCGGCCGGCCGCCGTGTCGCGGAGCCGCGCGGTGTCTGAACACTCACCGGTGTTCGACTGACTTGGCGCAGCGGAAGCCGATGGTGGGAGAGCGCTGATCGGGCGGGGCGCCGCTGCGCGTGGCGGTCCGCAGCATCATCGGCCTGCTTTTCCACGAGCCGCCGCGCACGCCTTTGTAGCGGCTGGCGCCGGGGCCAGGCGGGTTCCGGTCCGGCGTGACGGCATAGTAGTCGAAGCCGAACCAGTCCTGCACCCACTCGGCTACGTTGCCGGCCATGTGGTGGACGCCGTAAGGGCTGCGTCCCGCGTCGCCGCTGCCCACCGGCTGCACCAACGGGATTTCATGCACGTGGTACTGGCCGAAGACCGCCAGGCCGGCCGTCGGGGCCTGCGGGCCCCACGGGAACAGATTGCCCGCCGTGCCGCGCGCGGCTTTTTCCCACTCGGCTTCGGTCGGCAATCGTTTGCCCGCGGCCTTGCAGAAGTCCGCCGCTTCCATCCAGGTGACATAGAGCGCCGGCCAGCGGGCCAGCCCGTCATCGGTCGCGGCATGGACGGTGATCATGTGCCAGATGAGCCGCTGCAGCTCGTCTGGAACCAGATGCGTTTGTCGGCGGAGGAACGCGAGATATTCCCCCAGGCTGACCTCGTCGCGATCGATCTCGTAGACATCGAGCCAGACCCTGTGCTGCGGCAGCTCCGTGTCGTCGTACTGGGTGGGCAGGCCGTAGGGATCGTCGTCCACGCGGGTGGAGCCCATCAGGAACCAGCCGGCGGGGATCGCGACAGGCGGGGACGGCGTGATCAGCGCGGCAATGCCGGCCAGGCGGCCGGGCAGGTTCTTCGACATGCCTTCTGCGACGGGAGGCGCCTGAGCAACGACGTGCAAAGCGCCGGCGCTCGCGAGAACAACAACGTTCAATGCCGACATCCACGCGGAACGCATCGGGCAGGATTCTAGCAGGATGTTGGAAATGGCCGCCAGCCACGTTATCCTGCGTCCATGCGGATCGCGGCGCGTTGTGTCGTTTCCCTCTTCATCCTCGGCATGGCGGCAACGGGCGTCTCGCCGGCCCTCGGAGCGACAGACCGTGCCGGGGAGCAGACGGCGCCGGTTCCCGCGGAGGAGTATCCCTTCTATGATCTGATCGTGCAGTCCAAGTTTCTCACGTCTCATACCACCCTGGTGATCATCGAACGGCTGACGGTGGCGCGGCTGGAGAAGCACGAGCGCGAATACCTGAGCCGCGAGTTTTTGGACGAGCAGCAGGTGTTGCAAGGGCGGCTGCCGGCGGCGCTGCTGGACGATTTCCTGTTCAAGCTGAGGACGCCCGCGCGGCTGGACGCCAGGTTCGGCTTTGGCGTGCGCTATCGATTCGTCAGGGACGGCGTGCCGGAAGAGCCCGAGGTATCGCTGGCGCCGGTGCCGGCCGCCTGGGCGCCGCGGCCTGTGCAGGAGGCCCCGCAGACCGTCGGTATTCTACAGTTCTCCCGCGTCGGCTTCACGCCGCGGGAGGAGCAGGCGCTGGTTTACGTGGAGGAGAACCGGCCGGACGGCACGGGCGGCGGCTTTCTGGTGTGGTTCCACCGGCGCGGCAAGGTCTGGGCGATCACCGACACGGACGTGCTCTGGATGGCCCGGCCTGACGAGCCGGAACGGGAAAGTCCCTGACTTGCGGTCTCTCCGCGCAGAAGGTAGCATGACGCCATGATCATCAAGACTTTTCCTGTGCCGCCGTTGGGGTGCAACTGCACGATCCTCGGCGATCCGATCACCAAACGTGCCATCGTGGTGGACCCCGGCGGGGCTTTCGAGCAGATTCTCGCGGAGGTGCGGAACCTCGGCCTAACCGTCACGAGCATTCTGCACACGCACGCGCATTTCGATCACTTTCTGGCGTCGAGCGCGATCAAGCAGGCCACCGGCGCCAGGCTCTGCCTCCATGAAGCGGATCGGAGGCTCTGGGAGATGCTGGACCGGCAATGCGAGTTGTTCGGCGTGGCCTCGGCGCCGGTGGTCGAGCCCGACCACTATCTGCACGATGAAGAGAAAATTCCGGTCGGCGAGGCGGAAGGCGTCGCGCTGCACACGCCGGGCCACACGCCGGGCTCGATGAGTTTCTATTTTCAATCCGCACGGCTGCTGCTGGCCGGCGACACGCTCTTCCGGGGCGCGATCGGACGGACCGATCTGTGGGGCGGGGACTTCAAGGCGATCGAGCGATCCATCAAGGAGCGGCTCTATACGTTGGACGAAACGACGCGCGTCATCACCGGCCATGGAGCCGAGACGCAGATCGGCCGCGAGAAAGACGACAACATGTACATCCGGGCATGAGGCACACTATGAAACGGCTCATTCTTGCTCTGTCTGTTGGAATCGTGTTCGGGGGAGCGTTCGGCGGATCGGCGGCGCTCTCAGGGGCGGTCGCCGATGAGCCGGCCCAGATCAAGATCGAAAACGTCCAGGTGCGCCTCACGGATCACGGGCACGTGGTCCTGCTGAAAGCCGAGCAGAAAGTCATTCCCGTCTTCGTGGATCCGACGGTGGCCCTGTCCATCCACGGCGCCTTGACCGGCGAGAAGACGCGCCGGCCCCTCTCGCACGATCTCATGCACACGATCCTGACGACGCTGAACGCGAAGGTCACCCAGGTGGTCATTACACTCCATGGCGGCACCTACTTCGGCGCGCTCTCCGTCGTCGGGAAAGACACGACGAAGGTCTTCGACAGCCGCTCCTCCGATGCCATCGCGCTGGCCATTCATTTCAAGGCGCCCATCCTGGTGGGGCGCGATCTCCTGGATTCGGCAGGCGTGTCGATGAAAGAGCAGGGTGGTGCCGAAACGCTTTAGCGCGCTCCCGTTATTCAACGAGGCCGCGCTCGCGGCCCTGCAGGGCGAGTTCCGCGCCTCCATGCGCGGCCTCCTGTTCAATCTCTGCGACGAGATCGGAACGCGATACCGGAAGCAGGCACGGGCGTTCGGCCTTGCGCCTGACTCGTTTCGCGCGGCCGGCCGGGCGCTCAAACAGGACGGCTTCTCCAACTGGAAAGTCGTCGGCTGGATCGAAGAGCTGAACGATCTGGTCTATTTTCTCGATGTGCGGCAGCAGGTGAGCACGGAGCGATCCCGCGCCGGCTTTGCCGCATCCTTCCTCGCCGCCTGCGACGAACAGTTCTACGAGCACACCTACCTCGACGAGTTGTTTCCGGACCGGAAACCGGAGCCGGCCAAGCTGCCGGCCCGTCTGGCTGCGCTCTGCAGGCGGCTGGCCGGAAGCGTCACGCGGGAATCCTTGCTGCTGGTGCCGGACCCGCGACGGATCACGATGGATTCCCGGAGCCCCGGTCCCAACTTCGAACGGGCCGAACTGCCCGGTTGCCGGGCTGTGGGATTGGATGGAGCATGGATCGAAGTGAAGCGAGGCCGGTTGGTGCCGCCGGAATGGCTCACGCGTCCGGGGCCGCAGTGGCCCGGCGGCCTAACCCTTGGTCCCACCATTATATACAAGAAGAACAAAACGCCTGCCCGCATTGTACCAACAACGGGCACTGTCGCTGAACGGATACGGCAGGCGCTGCTGGTCATCGAACAGGCCTGGCCCGAAGGCTACCGCAACCTCACGCGCCTGACGAACCGGATCGTTCCCCTCAAGGCCAAGGGCGTGGTGAGTTTCAGCTACCGACACCGGCCCGGCCTCTCCTTTATTAACTGCTTTGACCGGGACGATCTCGATCTGATCGATGACCTCATCCACGAAAACAGCCATCACCATCTAAATCTGCTCCTGCGCAAGGCGGTGCTCTACCACAAGGACCGGAACCAGGAGATTTTCTATTCCCCCTGGCGCCGCAGCCTCCGCCCCCTGCGCGGTATTCTCCACGCCACCTTCACCTTTACGATGGGGGCGATTTTATTTGAACGGCTGTCGCCGTGGGCCAAAACCGGCCACGCCGCGCTCACGCCGCAGCAACTCCTCCGCGCGCGATTTCGGTGTCTGGAAGAAGTCGCCTCTGTCCGCTACTCGCTCAAGGATCTGGAGCACGCCAGAACGCTCGGCTGGCTCACTGAGGCGGGGTGGGAGTTGGTCGGCTCGCTCACGCGCGAGATCGACAAGGTGAAATCCCGCATCGCCCCCTTCGAAGGGGCCGTCCTGCGCTCACGCCACGGGCGGGAACTCAATCAACACAGGAAGGAACTCGACTCCGCGCGCGAGACTTACGGACCCTTCCCTCCAGGCTAGCAATATGACAAGTATGTCGTCATTTGACATGATATTTGACGAGTCAGGCGTCATATAGTATATTCGCTCAGCATGACACCCAGTGCCCCTTACATTGATCGCGTTTTGGATCTCCATGGACTCGTGGAGAAGAAATCCCACTTCCTCCTTGGCCCTCGGCAGACCGGCAAAAGTTTTCTCATTTCCCACAGCCTGAAAGATGCGCGTGTCTATGACCTCTTAGACACCACGGTCTTTCTGGCATTCAGTCATGATCCGGGGCGCCTTGCCCAGGAAATCACTGCGAAGGATCGCCTTGTGGTGATAGATGAAATCCAGCGACTTCCAGACCTTCTCAACGAGGTGCACCGTCTAATCGAGCAACGCGGAATTCGATTCTTGCTTACAGGCTCAAGCGCCAGGAAGCTTCGCCGGGGCGGTGTGAACCTGTTGGGAGGAAGGGCACGGACGAAATATCTGCATCCACTGACGTATCGGGAGCTTGGTGAGCACTTCGATCTTCAGCGTGCTATTACAGGAGGGCTGCTGCCCGCAATCTATTTTTCTGACGATCCGCGAGCCGACCTCGATGCTTATGCGGGCACGTATCTGCAACAGGAGATCGTGGCTGAAGGCGCGACGCGCAATGTACAGGCCTTCAGTCGATTTCTCAAAGTGGCGGCTTTATGCAATGGGGCTATCGTGAACTTCACCAAGGTGGCCAATGATGCGCAGGTGCCACGCACGACAGTTTATGAATACTTCGAGATTCTCAAAGATACCTTGGTGCTGCATGAGCTTCCGGCTTGGCGGAAGTCGAAGAAGCGGAAGCCGCTGGTTTCCTCAAAATACTACTTTTTCGATATCGGGGTAGCGGCAGCACTGCAGGGACGGGAGTTTCGTCTTGGTACTCCGGAGTTCGGAGAGGCGCTGGAAACGTATGTCATGCATGAACTCAGGAGCTTTAGTGATTACAGATCCGGCGATCCATTGGCCTATTGGCGGTCAACGTCCGGTTTCGAAGTTGATTTCATACTGGGGGACCATACGGCTATCGAGGTGAAATCAAAGAGCAACATCTCTCCGCAGGACCTCAAATCGCTGCAGGCGCTGGCTGAAGAAAAGCAGCTCAAACGCTATGTGTGCGTGTGCCTGGAACCGCGGGCACGAGAGGTCTCGGGGGTCACAGTCCTGCCGTATCGAGAATTCCTGGATGCGCTGTGGGACGGAAAGTATCGGTAGAGGGGAGGAGTGCGCCGCTTAATCCAATGAAGAGGAAGACGGTCACGCGAAAAGCGAAGCAATCCGCAGTCGGTTCTTCAAGAATGAAGGCCATTGTCAAAGAGATCCGCAAACGCTACGGGCCGATGCTCAAAAAGCTCGCCAATTGAGACAATGTTCTCCGCCCCCTATTAACACGAAGGGACTGGCCAGCAGGCTCACGCGCGAGATCGACAAGGTGAAATCCCGCATCGCCCCCTTCGAAGGGGCCGTCCTGCGCTCACGCCACGGGCGGGAACTCAATCAACACAGGAAGGAACTGGATTCAGCGCGCGAAACCTACGGGCCAGTCCGAAACGGTTCCTGACCTCTTTTGTTGTCTATCATTCGTTGATCAATTGCTGCTTAAGTTGGCTATAAATTTCTTTAAGTATCGTTGGGATTTCTATCCCTGAGTCTGAGAGATCTAAATAGCATTTTTCGTATATCCTGAATTCCTCAATCCGAAAATTGCGCCGTTGTTTCTTATACAGCCATTCGATGTTGTAGAACGCTTCTGCTAACCGAAGACAGAAATTGTGCCGGAAGGTCTGGACCGAACCAGAACCGGCCATGATCATGGTTAAATCGGGTGGCCGAGCTTAAAGATGTATTCTTTGCTGGTCCTTGCAGATATATTGTCATGCATTCGTGAGCAGAGCTTGCTGAGTTCCTGCCCCTTTTTGAGAATGTCGTCTCGGCTCTCATCTGCGCCGATCTCCATGATGAACGGCAACCTAATGAGTGCATCGACGGCCACTAAGTGTTGGTCTTGTTTGACTTCGCAGTAGCCCGTAGTTTTAACCTCTGCGGCTGGGACGGGAGACAATCGCAATTCGAGAGGTGCCCCGTACAAGGGGAAAAGGATTGGGACGTATTCGCCTGAGTAGATCCGGAGCTGTAATTTATCTCGGTCAATTACTCCGACAAAGAAGGGCAGCTCGAGTTTATCAAGATATTGAATCTTGTTTGTTGCCTGGATTGTTTCCTCTTTACTCTTGATCTGGATTGCAAAGGAATTTCGAGGGAAGAGCTGCTCAGCATTGTTTTTAGTTCGGGACTCGAAAAGAGTACAGAAAAAGTCTGAACCGATATCATCTGCAACGGTTATAGGGTTCGCTACGAAGGAAATTCTTGAAAGCAGAAACGTGGCGAGGTGTTCGTTTTCCCAGCCTATTCGAGTTCCTGCAAGTTGTCCCATTTAGATGCCTAGGATGTTCAAAAAGGTCTGCCAGCAAGGCCGCAGGGACCGAGAACGAAGCTGCAGGCCTTTGGGGCAGCCGGAGAGCCCGGATTATTCATTCACATCGTCGCGAAACAGTTGAGACCGAAGCCCGCCGTGGTTGCTCGCAAGTGAGGGCGACGCAGGCGTAGTCATGCACTACGTCGAGGAAGCCGAGCGAGAACGACCGCGCCGGGCGAGAGGATCGGCTGTTGCAGCAGATGCGTCATGGATAATTCGGGCTCAAGGTTCGACGGTGACGTCGACATACGCCGGCACCGAGTCCGCGCCTTTCTTGTCCGTCACCCGCAGCTTGAACCGGTAAGTCCGCTTCTCGGAGACCTGTGGCGCGAGGAACGAGGCCTCTGGCATATTCAAATCCAGCAGGGCGATCTTGCTGCCGCGGATCTGGCTCCACTGATAGTACAGCGCTTCACCTTCCGGATCGCGGCTCTTGAGGCCGCTCAGCTTGACCTTCGTGCCGGCCTTCACGGTTTTGCTCGGCCCGGCGTCGGCGATGGGCATCTCATTGGGCTCGGTGTTGACTTCCACGGACACGTCCAGCGAGGCCTGTTTGCCGCGGTTCGTGACGGTGATCACGGTCTTGCCGTTGCCGACGATCTGGAGCAGGCCGTCGGAGGGAACTTTGATGACCTTCTCGTCCGATGAGGCATACTGCGATCCGGTCGAGGGCGTGCTGATCGGCCGCTCGATCCCGTCGGCAAAGGCGCCGACCACCGGCAGCTCGAAGGTCTTGCCGAGCGAGTCAATCTGCCCATAGGTGGACGCCTGGCCGGCACGGCCCAGGCGCAGGGGCTTGTCGGTTTCAAATTCGATGGACAGAAGCTCGGAGCCCGGATCGACTTGTAAGAGGATCTCGTCGAACACCGTGCGGCTGCCGAGCCGTCCGCGAGAGATTTCCCCAAGGGCCAGCAAGCGCACCGTGCCGATGGCGGCCTTGGGTACCATGAGGGGACCGCCGTAGGGGGGCTTGCTGTCCGCGGTGGCAACCAGCGCGGCGACCGCTACCACGCTGCTGCCGTAGACGAAGTCTTTCTGCCAGTACTTTTCGACCAGGAGCTGTCCCCCCTTGGCCGGCCCGCCGCCTTTGACCTCGTCTTGCTCGACGAGCGTTTCGTCCATCTCACGGTACCAGAAGTATTTGACGTTGATGAGGCCCGCATCCCCCCCGATGTTCACCTTCACAGTCACCGGCTGGCCCGCCTTGACGGTGGAGCCGTCCTTCGGCTCGACGATCTTGAAGGCCAAGGCCGGCTCGCCAGCGGCAAGTAAAAAAGCCAAAATCAAAAGGCAAAAGGCCCAACCACACTTGTTCCTTGTCATGGCTACCTCTCGAGGTGGAACGGCACGTCGGTCAGGATGACCCGCTCCTTGAACAGCAGGGCGGCCTTGAGCATGAGCGCGCGCTGGTTGTGGAGGATGTTCTGCCACCACCGGGCCGGCAGGATTTCCGGGATGACCACCGTGACCCAACCTTGCGGATCTTTTTCGAGCAACTCTTCGATGTAATCCAGCAGGGTGACGAGCACCGAGCGGTAGGGTGACGGCAGGACGACCAGTTGGACGCCGCAGCCCCACTGGGCCCATTGGATTTCGATCTTGGGGGTCTGCTCGGGGTCGACGTCCACGAGCACGGCGCGGATGTCCGCCGACCGGCTGCGCGCGTAGTCCACGGCGCGGATGACGGCGCGGTTCACGCCGCTGATCGGGACGATCACCAGGTTCTTGCGCGGGAGCGGCGGCCGGTGGTCGCGCTCGAGCGTGACCTGCTCGTCCACCGCGCGATAGTGCGCGTGAATGGAGCGGAACCACAGGATGATCAGCGGCAGGAGCGCGACGACGATCCAGGCGCCGTGCATGAATTTGGTGCTGCCGATGATCAGGGTGGCGACGCCGGTGGCGACCGCGCCGATGCCGTTGATCGCGAGTTTCTTCCGCCAGTGCGGGCCTTTCTTGGTCAGCCAGCGCTTGACCATGCCGGCCTGCGACAGCGTGAACGAAAGGAAGACGCCGACGGCGTAGAGCGGGATCAGCGCGTGGGTGTCGCCCTCGAAGAAGACGATCAGGAAACAGGAAAAGCCGCCGAGGAACACGATGCCATTGGAGAACACCAGCCGGTCACCCATGAGCGCCATCTGATGGGGCATGTAGCTGTCCTTGGCGAGGAGCGACGCCAATCGCGGGAAGCCGTTGTAGGCGCTGTTGGCGGCCAGGAACAAAATCAGCATGGTGGAAATCTGGACGAGGTAGTACATGAAGCCGGTGCCGAAGGTGGCACGGGCGATCTGCGAGACGACGGTTTCGTCGGTGCAGGGCGCGATGTGGAGATGGTGCGCCATCATGCTGATGCCGATGAACATGGTGCCCAGGATCATCGCCATCCCGGCCATGGTGAGCGAGGCGTTCCGGGGCTCCGGTTTCCTGAACGCCGAGACGCCGTTGGAGATCACTTCGACGCCGGTGAGCGCCGTGCAGCCGGAGGAAAAGGCGCGCAGCAGGACCATGAGCGTCAGCGTTTCCGTCGCGTCGGGGGCGACGGCCTTGCAGGCGGCGCCGGCAGGCGTCGTGCCCGTCGCCATCTGCACGGCCCCCATGGCCAACATGAAAAAGACGGAGCCGGCGAAGACATAGGTCGGTGTGGCGAAGATGCGGCCCGACTCGCGGACGCCGCGCAGGTTGATGACCAGAACCAGGATGATCACAGCCAATCCGATCGCGACCCGATGCGGGAGCAGCTCCGGCACGGCCGAGGTCAGGGCGGCCACGCCGGCCGCGACGCTGACCGCGACCGTGAGCACGTAATCGATCATCAACGCCGCCGCGGCGGCCAGGCCGGGCCAAATGCCCAGGTTGGCCTTGGAGACCGTGTAGGCGCCGCCGCCGGCCGGGTATTCGTAGATGATTTGCTGATACGACAGGGTGAGAATCGTCAACAGGAGCACGATGGCGATGCTGACCGGGACGGAATAACTCAGCGCGGCGGTCCCGACCAGGATCAGGACTAGCAGGATCTCCTCCGTCGCGTAGGCGACGGAAGAGAGCGGATCGGAAGCAAATACAGCCAGCGCGAGGCGCTTGGACAACCGTTCATGCGCGGCCTGTGCTGTTTTAAGGGGGGACCCGAGGAGAAAGCGTTTGAGCAACATAACCGGTTGCTCATTATCGCATAAACCGGCCCCGCTCTGTAAACGGAAGATGCGACCGGTTGGATGAGCGCGGGGGTGTTGCTTGACATGATTGGGAGCGCGGCATACGATCGATTCATCTATGCGCCAGCGTGTTGCCACATGGTGGGATCAGCTCCGCGTCCAGCAAAAAGTCTGGGTGATTTTGATCGGGCTGTTCATCCCTCTCGTCTGCGCGCTGGCCGTCCACGTCTCGTTGATCAACCACCTGCTTTCAATCCAGCAGGACCGGCGCGACACGATCCTGGCGCGCGAACAGGTCCAGATCCTCCGCAGGCTGGGCGTGGATGTGGAAGACGCGTTCCGCGGCTATCTGCTGACCAAACAGGACGCGTTTTTGAAGCCGTTGGATGAGGCCGAGCTCAAGCTGAAGTCCGGAGTGTCCCGCATGCTGACACTCGTGCAGGACGAGCCGGATCTGGCGGCCGACGTGCAGCAGGCCACCTCGCAGCTCGAATCGCTGCTGGAATCAAAACGGACGCTCATCCGGCGCCATCGCTCCGGGCATGAAGCGGAGGCGCTGCGTTACGTCCGTTCGGGCGAAGGGCTTCGGGCGTCGGATGCGGTGCGCGATGAACTCCGGGCGATTGAAAATCGGCTTGAGCTGAAGGTTCAGCGTCTGGAAGCGGATTCGGCAGCCATCACGCAGTATGCCTTTTGGGGGCTCCTACTGGCCGTCGCGGGAGTCGCGGTGATGGGACTGATCGGAGCGCGGCTGTTGGCTGCCTCCATCACGAAGCCGCTGGCTATTTTACAATCGTCGGTGGCCGCGCTGGGACACGAGTCGGGATCCTCCCGGCACTCGGAGCTGATCGCCGTTTCATCGGCAGATGAAATCGGCCAGTTGGCCCGCGCCTATGAGGAGATGGCCGGGCAGATCCAGCGGCATATTCTGGAGTTGGAATCCCTGCACGCCGTCGGAGCGGAAATCAACACGATCGGGCCGGACGGCTTGGACGGCGCGCTGCACCGCATCACCAACCGCGCGGCGGATCTGATCGGCGCCGATGCCTGCCTGGTGATGCTGCGAAACGAAAAAATGAAGTGCTGGGTCATCGAGGCCGCGTCGGGCGACTGGAACGAGCGGTTGTACAAGTCGGTCATGCTGTGGGAGGAGTTTCCGGTCTCGGTGCAGGCGTTCGAGTCCAAAGGGCCGGCATTCGGCGAGCACCTGCGCAGCGACCGGCGGCCGGAGATGCTGAGGCGGAATCTCATGGGAGAGAGCATGCTGGCCATCCCCCTATTGGCACAAGGAGCGCCGTTCGGTGTCCTCGTCTTGCTCAGGGAACAGGTTGTGTCGCGGGACGGCTGGCATATGCGTCTGGCGAAGGGGCTTGCGGACGAAGCGGCGATGGCCATCACGAACGCGCGTCTCTACGAGCGGGTCAAGGAGGAAGGCAAGGGGCTGCAGGCACGGCTCAATCAGCTTGAGCATTTGGCGGAAACGCTCGCGCACGACTTGCGGTCGCCCGGGGAGCGCATGGGAGAGTTCGCGTCGCTGTTGGTGGGGGAATATGGGAGCCGCCTCGATGAACGGGCAACTCGCTGGCTTCGGTTTATCGAAGAAAACGGGAAACTGCTGCGCGAGCGCGTGGAAGACATCCTGGCCGTTGCGCGCATCGGGGGTCGAACTGTTTCTCTCGAGGCCGTGGACCCCGCGCTGGTCATTCAAGACGTGTTGAAATCGAGGGCCGGGGAGATGGAGCAGCGGAGCGTGCGGGTGCGCGTGGAGGGGACGTCGCCGATGGTGGCGTGCCACCGCGCCTATTTGCATCAGGCCATGGACAATTTGATTTCGAACGCCATTAAGTTTTCGGCCGATCGGCCCGACCCGGCGATCGGGATCGCCTGGAAACAGGCGGGTGATCGCGTGAAGTTTTCCGTGTCGGACAATGGCGCGGGGATTCCGGAATCGGAACGGCGCCGCGTGTTCGAGCCGTTCGTGCGGTTGCATCCGACTTCGAAGCCGGGGAGCGGGATCGGGCTGGCCATCGTCCGGCGGATCGTGGAATTGTACGACGGGGAGGTCTGGATCGAGTCGGGCACCCACGGGGGCTGCACTGTGTCGTTTACCTTGCCCGTGCTCGGCGAATTGACCGCGAGACACTCCTAACGATCCGGAAGCGTGCATCTTTCGGGAAGGAGTTGCATGGCGAACATGGTCCTGAATCCGATCACGGGCAAGCGGGGGAAGCACGCGCCGTTTACGATTCTGGTGGTCGAGGACGACGCCTCCGACACCGAGCTGGCGCTCCATGCCCTGGAGGGGGCGGAGCTGAAGGCGGTCGAAGGGGAGATTCAGATCGAGGTCCGATCCACGGCGGAGGGGGCCCTGAATTTATTGCGCGAACGGTCGGTCGATCTGGTGTTGACCGATATGATGCTGCCCGGCATGGACGGGCTGGACCTGGTCAGCAAGATTCAGGAGATCGAACGGGACCTGCCGGTGCTGGTGATGACGCGCCTCAGCAGCGTGCAGAGCGCCGTCGATGCGATGCGGCGGGGCGCCTACGATTACGTGCTCAAGCCTCTGAATCCGACCGATCTCGGGATGCGGCTCCACAAGGCGATCCGGGTATCCGAAATTCTGCGCCGCCACGCGTCGCTCGAGCGGATCGTTCATCAGGCGTTGCAGAACGACAGCCTGATCGGATCCAGCGCGCCGTTTCAGCAGGTCCTGCGGCAGGTGCTTGAGGCGGCGCAGGTGCGATCCACGGTGCTGATCACGGGAGAGACCGGGACCGGCAAGGGGCTGGTCGCCAGGGCCATTCATGAACAGAGTCATGAGCGGGACAAGCCCTATCAAGTGATCGACTGCACCACGTTTCCGGAAGGCATGGTGGAAAGCGAGCTGTTTGGGCACGTGCGCGGCGCGTTCACGGGAGCCATCGCCGACAAGCCGGGACTCATCGAGCTGGCGAACGGCGGCACGGTCTTCCTCGACGAAATCGGCGACTTGCCGATGCCGCTCCAGGCCAAGCTGCTGCGGGTGCTGGAAGACAACCAGGTGCGCCCGGTCGGCGGCACCCGAACGAAGCACGTGGACATGCGGTTCATCGCCGCAACCAACCAGAACCTCGAAGAAAAAGTCAAAAACGGATCGTTCCGCAAGGACCTGTACTACCGGCTGGCGGTCGTCACCATCCCGGTGCCGCCGTTGCGCGAGCGCGTCGAGGATATCCCCCCGATTGCGCACCATCTTCTCGAACAGCTGGGGAAAGAGATGGGCAAGCGGCGCTGTTATCTGGACCCGTCCGCGACGGCCGAGTTGACCGCCTATTCCTGGCCCGGCAACGTCCGGGAATTGCGGAATGTCATCGAGCGCGCGGTGATGCTGGCGACGACGGATGTGATTACCAAGGCCGAGATCAAGGCGCTGCTCACGACGGGCCGGCAGGATAATGCCGCGGGGGCGCTCGCTTCCTATGCGGGCCTTCCGTACATGGACGCGAAGGAGAAGGCCCTGGAAGATTTCACCGGCGCCTATTTGAAGGCCAAGCTGGCCATGTACGAAGGGCACATCACGAAAGCCGCCGAGGCCAGCGGGATTCCTCGTCAGCATTTTTCCCTTCTCATGAAGCGCTATCTCGGTCGCGGAGAGTCGGAGAGTTCCTGAGCGTCATGTTCCCGGCTCGTAGCGTGCGCGAGCCGGTTTAAGCGGCAGACACCCCCCCAACGGCCCGATAGCGTTCCCCTCGTTTCCTCCTCGTGACAAACAGCTGTTTGCTGCGATCTTGCACAGGTTGAAATCCCCTAATCGCTGAAAAGTACAGCGCATTTTCATTCGGAGTATTTTTTTATGCGTGCTCAAAGATATTGTTTTTATTAGCCAAGTCGACACAAAAGAATTTGCCGCATATTATATTATTCTTTTTCTATTCTGCGCCATGTGTCCTCGGTGAAATCTCGCTCCTCAAAATAAGCATTTAACTTATAAAAAACAATAGCTTGTATAGACAGTTCAAGCGCGCTCATTTTTCTCCTGCTTTGGCAGCAACCTTGCTGGTGGTAAGGGCAGGGTTGGGTGTCTCTTTGGAATTGGAAATGGAGCAGATCGGAAGCCAGGCGAAAAATTCAGGGTCGTTCTCTTTAGCAGGGAGGTAAATGCAATGTTTTTATCACGGCGTCAATTTTTGAAGGTCTCCGCCGGCACGGTGGCCGCGGCAGCGGTCGCCGACAAGGCGCTGGCGCTGACGGCGCTGCAGCCGGTCATCGAGGTGGGCAACCCCCTCGGAGACTATCCGGACCGGTCGTGGGAGCGGGTCTATCATG